>Ga0307374_10000041_pt1 | contig 190867 bp, 203 predicted proteins | sample OX3MG_FD_202532 | JGI IMG/M metagenome (GOLD analysis project Ga0307374, IMG submission 202532) | Soil microbial communities from Risofladan, Vaasa, Finland - OX-3 | ecosystem: Environmental > Terrestrial > Soil > Coastal area > Acid sulfate soil | place: Finland: Risofladan, Vaasa...
TTTCTTATTGCAACCGCAAAAATACATACTGCAAGCTTGAAAAAGAAAGCCTGATTTCAATAGTATTTTATGTCTAAAAGATATAAAAAGCTATTGGTTTCCTGACGTTAATGGGGTATATGGCGGGGGACCTACATGTTGTAGTAGGAGGCGGTTATTATGGGGTCGTTGTGGGGCGCCATCGCCTTCCTCAGGTCATCCAGCAGGTGGGCGTTGCCCGGGCCCACTGCCACGTTGAGGAAGTGGCCCAGAGAGACGGTCTTTCCGTTCTCGGTCCTGGCCACGTTCCTGTCTATGCAAACCTCCACGCCGTCGTGGGTTATGTATACGAAGCGCTCCTTCGTGACCGACAGCACCCTCTTGTTGTATAGCTCAAGTATGCCGCGCTCTGCGTCGCCCTCTATCGGGAAGGATATGCTGGCCCTCTCCAGAAAGTCCTGCTGCGTCTCAAGGCGCGGCCCCTTGTATGTGAATGTCTTTTTGCCCGGCTCGGACCTTATCCTTATTATCTCGTCGGTTTTCCTCAGGTCCGCAGCCTCGGAAGTATAATAGTCGTCGCGCTGCACAGACTGGGATGACAGCTGAGCCGCCAGAGCGTAGGGAACCTTGAAATCCTCGCCTACCTTGAACTTGATCTGCAACTCCCTCTTGTCAGAGCTCAGTGTCTCCTTGTACGGGTCGTAGTTGTTGGTTATGACTATGTCGGCGAACGCCATCGTGGGGCCCACGTACTTCGCGTACATCTTCTCAAGCGTGTTGCCCATGTACCCTATTATGAAGCTGGGGGTCCAGACGGTTCTCTTCAGGTCCCTTGCGAGCCTCCTCGCGACCCTGCTGTGGGTGCTCGCGTCCACGAACGCCTTCACATCGGAGACCCTTGCGAGCTGCTCGTGGAGCGCCATTATGCCCTCGACTATCACCACCTTTGGCGGCGAGATAGGCTCAGTCCCCATCCTCTCCTGGGTCTTGAAGCTGAATATCGGCTTGTCTATCGGCTGCGATGCCTTGAGCGCCTGCATGTGCTGCTCAAGCAGCGCGATGTCGATGTAGTTGGGGTGGTCAAAGTTGATCTCCCTGCCGGCCGCGGTCTCGCTGTCAACGAAGCTCTTGCCCTTGAAGTAGTCGTCCATTGTTATAAGGATTGACTCGCCCTTGAACGCGTCCGCAACGCGGGCGGAGACTATGCTGCTCTTTCCAGATGCTGAGCCCCCGGCTATGCTCACTATTATAGGACTGGTCGAACCCGACCTCAGCCTGTTTATCATTGCGATGAGGGCGCTGACGCCCTCCTCGACATTGTAGCTTTCCGGCATCTGCCCACTCGCGCGATTATGTTCCCTCTTCCCAGCCCGTCAGGTACTTCTCCTGGTCAGGGGTGAGTGTATCAATCGATATGCTCATGCTCTCCAGCTTCAGCCTTGCGACCTGCTGGTCCTGCTCCTTTGATATCTCGTAGACATCGGGCTTCATACCCTTTGACTCCTTGACAAGCCTGACGATAGACAGGAACTGGTTGGCGAAGCTCATGTCCATGACCTCGCTCGGGTGGCCCTCCGCAGCCGCAAGGTTGACCAGCCTTCCCTCACCAAGTAGGTGAAGCTTCCTGCCATCGGCGAGCGTGTACTCCATGTTGTTGTCGCGCACCTCCCTCTTCGACTTTGCAATCGATTCGAGATCCTCAACCGACACTTCCACATTAAAGTGGCCCGCGTTTGAGAGAATGGCGCCGTCCTTCATCACTGCCATGTGCTCCTTCGTTATTACGTTCTTGCAACCGGTCGCCGTTATGAACACGTCACCGTGCCTTGCGGCATCCTTCATTTCCATCACCGTGTAGCCGTCCATCCTGGCCTGCAGGGCCTTTATCGGGTCGACTTCCGTGACTATCACGTTGGCTCCCATGCCCCTAGACCTCGAGGCTATTCCGGTTCCGCAGTGGCCGTATCCGCCTACAACCACGTTCTTCCCTGAGAGGAGCACGTTGGTTGCCCTTATTATTCCGTCAAGCGCGCTCTGTCCAGTGCCGTAGACGTTGTCGAAGCTCGACTTGGTGGCTGCGTCGTTGACCGCGATTATCGGATACATGAGCTTGCCGTCCTTTGCCATCGCCCTTATCCTATGCACGCCAGTGGTCGTCTCCTCAGTTCCGCCCTGAAGGCCTGCAAGATACTCGGTGCGCTTCGTGTGGACCGTGAATATCAGGTCAGCGCCGTCGTCAAGCGTGAACTGCGGCTTTATCTTGAGCGTCTCGTCTATGCACCAGTAGTACTCCTCCGATGAGAGTCCCCTCCATGCGTAGACGTCTATCGCGTTGGCCGCGAGAGCCGCAGCAACGTCGTCCTGAGTGGAAAGAGGATTGCATCCAGACCATGCCACGATTGCGCCCGCTGCCTTGAGCGTCTCGACAAGCACTGCCGTCTCCTTTGTGACGTGCAGGCATCCGGTTATCCTTATCCCGTCAAGTGTCCTTGCCTTGGAGTGTATATCCCTGAGCTTCATCAGCACAGGCATGCTTGCCTGGGCAAGCTCTATCTTCAATCTTCCCTGCTTTGCGAGTGATTCGTCTTTTACCTTGGACATCAAATCTACCATTGAAACGTGTTTAGAGGAATAACGGTCGCAGATATAATAATACTTTCGAGAACCAAAGAGACGACAGGTATCACATTGAGCTGTCCAGCTGGCGCACCAGATGGTCCCTCTCCTTGCCGAGCATGTACATACAGGTGTTTATCCGGATGCGGATTGCCCCAATTGTTTGCATGTCAGCTTCGATGTCCCATGCGTAGCCGATTGCAGTCTTCAGGAATGAATGCGCGATGTCGTAGTTTGATTCGGACTCTCCGACCTTGGCTGCCTTTACTCCAGCGGATATCGCACGTCTCTTCAAGCTCTTTACCTTGTCAACCTTTCCAATCTTGGGAGCGGTTTCTATCGCGACATTGAGGGCGCTGAATTCCTTCGAATGGTGTCCAGCAGCTTTTGTATCATCAACCTCGAGAAGGGCGACCTTGTAAAGCCTCTTGTTCAGGTCCTTCGCGTCATGGAATGAGGGCGGAAACTTCTCTCCGATGTAGAGCATCTGCTTGTATGCCCATATTGATGTCGAGTACTCCTTGCTCGACTCTGATTCCTCCGCGTGCTTGAAAAGCATGTTTACCTCTCTCTTCCGCATCGAAAGCAGATTGGATTGAAGATTGCTTTTGCTGTGCGCATTTTCTTCGCTGAGCCTGGGGCGTAGGCCGCGCTCGTTGTTTGAAATGGAGAATGAGTTGAGGTTGCTCTGCGCGGCGCCAGTGGCAAGTCCGCACATCCTGATTACAAAGCCCAAACTTCTGTAGCGGTCGGGCCCCTCTTTCTGGCCTTCTATTAGACTATTACATATCCTGATTAGCTGGTCGTTGGAGGAAAATATCTCGTCCCTGGACTTCAACGTGTCGACCGCAACGGCGCGCGCCTTGAGTGATATGTTGAGCGACTCCCGAAAGTCATCCGTGTTTCGGAACAGAGAGTCCGCCTGGTCGTGAAGCGCTTCCCATTCTGCCCTTACGCGCTCCGTGCGTTCTTGTTTTTTTGCTCTCTCACTCATTGTCCGCACCAATTCGAATGCTAGGTGGCTAGACCTATCTTATTACGGACCTTATTTTTTGCATGGTCGAATACGCATCTATCTCCGATACTACTATTTTACGTTGTGGGCCTTGCTGCCTATTTTGGATTATTTCAGCTAAATCGTATATGGCGCCAGACATGGAGAAGTCTATGTTAGCATTAGACTGCCTGCGAAGCATAGCATCAAGGTAGTCTAGGCTGCGGAATGTCTCCCTGAAATGAGCGCCTTGCTCTTTAGTGGCACGCGAGGCAGCGGCAGGATTTTCGGGACGGCTGCCCTGATCGAGCTTTATTATGTCGCTTACACGTTTTGCCAGATGGTCATCGGCCTCTGAAACGAATATCATCTTGTTGACAGTTATTGCTGGCTTCCAGTTGTTGGAGATGTTGACTTCCATCCTCTTCTGCCTCAGCTCAGCTATCCTGCCAACGCTATAAAGGGCGCCGGATAGCTCGTAGCCCGAGTTGACATTGGCCTCCATGCGCAGTATGTCATAGAGCATGTTTACGCTGTGGAATACCTCTCTTACGGGCCTGTAGTCGTTGGCTGTGTGGATATATCCGGGCCGTATGTCCCCCCTCCAGTTTGACCCGGTCCAGACAAGGCCCCTGGCTTCCAATGACAGTACCTGTTTCTCTACCAAAGCGCTTGGAAGACCGCTCTCTTTTGCAAGCTCCGGAAGCTGTACGTAGCCGAGCACATTAATGCTGCCCATGACCCTTGCTTCGTATGAGCTCAGCCCCTTAGTATTCACCTGCATTGTTGTTCCTGCCATTTTATTCACTAATTATAACTTGAAATGCAGCACTTCAGCTGGCTGCGCAGTCCTTATTATGCCACCTATGCCCGGATAATCGCAGGGCACGGAAGCCTTCTTGCCCCGCGAGATAGCCTCTGCCTTAGCGTACAGCTCGCTCAGCGGTACGCCCTTGTGGGTCAGGATTATTGATTGCTCCTGGGTAGCCCATCCTGTTTCCGTTACCAGTACCCCTTTTTCTACCAACTGCCTCACCGCAGCCTTTATCTCGCTTTCCTTGAGGTTGATGCTCGAGGTTAGATAATCAAGCGTGACCCTTTTCAGCCCTATGGTGGCTAAACCAGCCGGTTCTTGGTACTCCCACTTCTGCGTAGTTTTGAGACCTATGCTGGCGAGAACCTTCTCTTCTCCACTGCCAAATTGCTTTGGGAACGCCTCCTTGCGCAGAGTCCTGTAACCGTCCACCATGAGTTCACCGAGGAGAGTCAGCCGAACATAATATTTATACCTTCCCTGCGGGTTTTGGAAAGCTATTTAAATGCTTGTGTATATAATTTGTTGCCAGCAAGGGCTGGCGAAAAAGGCTTGGTGATAACATGGCACAGTTGAAGGAATGGATCTTAAAGATCGCAGACGAAGAAGATGACGAAGACGACGCGGACGACGACGATGACGAGGACATGGACGACGAGGACTTTGAGGACTAAACCTCAGAGTTCCCCACGGTTTCTGCTTCTTTTTCCTTCATTCCGGCCGCCCTTTGCGTGCGCGGATTTCGCTTTCCTCCCTTACACAGAAAGGTATATAGAGGACAGCTGTGGATATTATAGTATACAGAACTGCGCAGCGGAAGTTGGCGCAGATACGGGCGCGGAGCCGCGCCCTCTTGAGCTGTAAGGTGTTTTGATTGACCGGGGGCATTGAACTGACTGTTGCTGGAGCGCTTGTCACTGACGACGGCAGAGGCATCGCCAGGATAGACTCCAAGGCCAGGAAGATGCTCAACATAATGTCCGGAGACGTTGTGGAGATAAAGGGAAGGAGGAAGTCCACCGCCGCCATAGTGCTTCAGGCCCACCAGCAGGACGAGGGCCTCGACTTCGTGAGGATTGACGGTTACATAAGGCAGAACATAGGCGTCGGCATAGGCGACCGCGTGTTCGTTGCCAAGGCAGAGGTTAAGGAGGCAGAGAAGGTGATTCTTGCACCTCCGCCGAACCAGCGCACGCCGCTCTCTCCCGACTTCGCGGAGTACGCCAAGAACAGGCTTGCGGACAAGCCGTTGGTGAAGGGAGACGTGGTGCCTATCGCGATGTTCGGTTATGCCTTCAACTTCATAGTCGTACAGGTCACGCCCCACGGGGTGGTGAGGACGACCAGCAAGACCGAGGTCGTGGTAAAGAACGAGCCGGTCTCCGAGTCAATGGTCAAGATAGGCGACGTCCACTACGAGGACATCGGTGGACTCAAGAACGAGATGCAGAAGATAAGGGAGATGGTAGAGCTCCCAATCAGGTATCCGGAGCTGTTCGAGAGGCTTGGCATAGAGCCGCCCAAGGGGGTGCTTCTCTACGGGGCGCCTGGAACCGGAAAGACGCTGCTCGCGAAGGCGGTCGCGAACGAAAGCGACGCCCACTTCATCAACATATCTGGCCCGGAGCTGGTGAGCAAGTTCGTGGGAGAGAGCGAGGAGAAGCTCAGGGAGATATTCAACGAGGCGAAGGAGAAGGCGCCGACAATCATATTCATGGACGAGATAGACGCCATAGCCCCGAAGAGGGAGGAGGCCACCAACGAGGTGGAGAGGCGAATGGTCTCGCAGCTGCTTACCCTTATGGACGGGATGGCGTCGAGGGGGCAGGTCATAGTAATAGGCGCTACTAACAGGCAGAACGCGATAGACCCAGCGCTGAGGAGACCTGGAAGGTTCGACAGGGAGATGGAGATCGGCGTGCCGGACAGGAACTCGAGGAAGGAGATAGTACAGATACACACGAGGAACATGCCGCTGGCTAAGGACGTCAAGGTTGACGAGCTGGCCTCGCTCACTCATGGTTACACGGGAGCAGACATAGCGGCGCTCGCAAGGGAGGCTGCAATGGCCGAGCTGAGGCACATACTGCCTACCATACTCGACAAGCGCACCATACCCAACGAGATACTGATGAACCTCAGCGTCACAAGACAGGACTTCATGGAGGCATTGGCTATGATACAGCCTAGCGCCCTGAGAGAGGTTTTCGTCGAGAGACCCAACGTCCACTGGAACGATGTCGGAGGGCTGGAGGACGTGAAGGCGCAGCTGAAGGAGGCGGTAGAGCTGCCGGTCAAGCATCCGGAGGCGTTCGAGAAGATAGGCATAAGGCCGGTCAGGGGAATACTGCTTGTGGGGGCGCCTGGAACAGGAAAGACCATGCTCGCCAAGACGGTGGCGACAGAGAGGGAATCAAACTTCATATCAATCAAGGGACCGGAGCTCCTCAGCAAGTATGTGGGAGAGAGCGAGAAGGCGGTGAGGGAGATTTTCAGGAAGGCTAAGATGGCCGCTCCGTGCATCATATTCATAGACGAGATAGACTCCATAGCGCCGGCAAGGGACAGCGACGGAGGAGACTCATTCGTAACGGAGAGAGTGGTAGACACGCTACTGACCGAGATGGACGGGCTCCACGACATGAAGAACGTGGTGGTGCTCGCGGCTACAAACAGGCCTGACATGATAGACCCAGCGCTTCTGAGGCCGGGAAGGTTCGACAAGATAATAGAGATACCGATGCCTGACGACGTGACAAGGCTCTCGATATTCAAGGTGCACACGAAGAAGATGCCGCTTGCAAAGGACGTGGACTTCGACGTGCTTGTGAAGGCCACGGAGAACTATACGGGCGCTGAGATAGAGAACATAGTAAGGGAGGCGGGAATGAACGCGATAAGGGGCGAGAAGTCGATAGTATCAAAGCAGGACTTCGAGACCGCCCTCAGGGAGGTCAAGCCCGCGATACCTCATGAGCTCACCGAAAGGATAAAGCGATTTAAGGAGGAGCCCGAAAGCATGTATAGGTAAAAATCAGGTTACGCTAAATAAAACACGATGTTAAGTGAGAGTATGAAGATAGTTTATTCGGACCCCAAGACGGGAAAAAGCGGACAGATGGAGGTAAAGGAGGATGCAGATGCCTTCTTCCTGAACAGGAAGCTCGGAGAGATAATCGACGGAGCGGCAATCGGGCTTAGCGGATACAAGTTCAAGATATCCGGCGGCAGCGACAACAGCGGCTTCCCGATGGACAGGAGCATTCAGGGATACCTCAAGGCCAGGGCCATGAAGACGGTGCCGGTCTCCGGAAGGAGGAAGGGCATACACACGAGAGCCACAGTCAGGGGCAACACCATATCGGCAGAGACGACGCAGATAAACCTGGTCGTGACCGAGTACGGGGAGAAGCCTCTGGAGTACGCCGAGAAGAAGAAGGAATAATTCGGCACTCGCTAATACACTACTGATCAAGATGGGCGCAACTACAAACGAGGCGGTGGCACAGAGCGTGATAAACGTAGGCACGCTTGGCCACATAGACCACGGCAAGACGTCGCTCACCAGGGCGATAACACACACATGGACCGACAGGCACAGCGAGAGCATAAAGAGGAACATGACGATAAAGCTCGGCTACGCCGAGACCGTCATAAAGAGATGCGAGACCTGCAAGGGCCCGGAGGGATACACCACTGGCGACAAGTGCGACAACTGCGGAGGCAAGGTCGTGCCACTTGAGAAGATATCGATGCTCGACGCGCCGGGACACGAGACGCTTATGGCAACCGCCATCGCAGGATCAAGCGTGATAGACGCAATACTGTTTGTCATAGCGGCGAACGAGCCCTGCCCCATGCAGCAGACAAAGGAGCACCTGATGATAATCAACATACTCGGCGTGAAGAATGTCATAGTCATACAGACCAAGGTGGACATAATCGGCAAGGAGGCTGCCAAGGCCCACGAGCTGCAGATAAGGAACTTCCTCAAGGGCAGCACGATAGAGAACGCGCCCATAGTGCCGGTCATGTCGAACCTCGGAATCAATGTCGACATAGTGCTGGAGATGATTGCTAACATACCGAGGCCGGTAAGGGACCTCGAGTCCGACCCGCTGATGTACGTGGTCAGGTCGTTCGACGTGAACAAGCCCGGCATCGACGCGACCAAGCTTGTGGGCGGAGTCATCGGAGGGGCGATAACAAAGGGAAGGCTGAAGGTCGGGGACAAGATAGAGATAAAGCCCGGCATACGGGTAAACACAAAGTCGAAGAAGGACGTTTACGAGACGATTGTAACGGTTATAGAGCGAATGGACAGCGGAGCAGTGAGGCTTGACACGGCGACTCCGGGAGGCCTAATCGGAATCTCCACGGAGCTTGACCCCACGTTCACGAAGGCGGACGGACTGGTCGGCAACGTTGTGGGGCTGGTGGGCAAGACGCCACCGACGCTGACAACGCTTACCTTGAAGTACCACAAGCTGAAGAGGGACGACGTGCCGGAGCAGCACATGGCCGAGAACGAGCCGCTCATACTTGGAATGGGCACCACCACGATAGTGGGTTACATAAAGAAGGTGAAGAAGGACAACCTTGAGGTGGAGCTGAAGCACCCGATCTGCGCCGACAAGGCGGTGAAGATCGCCATAATGAGGAACATAGCCAAGAGATGGAGGCTCACGGGCTACGGCATGCTGAGCGGCTAACTTAACTGTAAAGAGTTTTATCTATCTGCTCACTCCACTTAACCTTTCTTCGTGTTTTTATTATGCTTTTCAGTTTAAGCAGACGCTTGGGACTTGGCTTAGTCTTTTTTGCCATATATCTCCTACAATCCGAATCCTATTAAACTCTTCCATTCATATTTTATCCATGGCAGCAGAGCCTGGAAGGGCGAAGATATCTACGCTGATGAGCAGGAGGCTCGTCGCGGTCCACCCCAATACCACAATAGAGGTGGCGATAAAGCTGCTGAAGAGCACAAACGTGGGGCTTCTGCCCGTGGTGAAGGAGGGACGGCTGGTCGGTATAATTGATGACAAGCTGCTGCTCAAGTACGAGACAGAAAGGAACTTCTCTATGACCGACAGCGTTGAGGGGATAATGAAGAAGCCGATGTTCGTGGAGATGGACAGCAGCGTCGACTTCTCGGTCAAGTATGTGATAGAGCACGGGCTGACGAGGCTGCCTGTAGTGAACTCCGACTCCGACATGAAATGCGTCGGAGTGGTGAGCGCAACGGAGCTGCTATCCGCAAAGTCCGCTTAGTTGGTTAAGTAAGGAAAAGAAGAAAGTTTATTTCGCCAGCGTTATCTGTATCGAACTTACCATTGACCTGCTGCCGTCGGCGTTGGTCATCTCCTCCGAGGAGGTTGTCGTTCCCCGCACCTTGAGTGCCGGAAGGAACTTGCGGACCACTATCTCCTTCACGTCAACTGCCCTCGATATCTCGTTGCCCCTGGCCTTTATCGTGACCTCGAGCATGCCGTTGCTGAACTGGGTGACAACGGCCATGACATAGGTCATGAGCGGCTTCCTGCCTATGTAGACCACGTTCTCGCTGCCGTCCCCGATCTGGTTTGGAATGTCCTTGCTCTCTTCCACTTGCTTCACACGTAAAATTTTAGCGCAAATCCCGAAAGGGGATTGCACAATGATGATGAGGAATCAAACTATATATGTCTTTTTGGCGCTCAGGAAAGCTGCTGCTCCATAATGCTAAGGCCCTCGCTCTCCCCGTATATTCGGAGAAGCGATAGGAAGTATACTGACCTAGACTGGGGCGACATATTGCCCCGTATCTCCTGCAGCCTGCTTCGGGGAATTGGGAACTCCTCAAACAATAGCTTGCTGTACTCGTAATTGTCAACTCCGGATGCGGACCTCGCCCTTATCTCGCTCTCCTTCAGGTCGGTTGTGGCTACGAAGAGAGCATCGGGATCCGATTCGGGCTTGTCATGTATGTACCCCCTCAATTCCAGCGATGTGAGCTCCTCAGCCTTGAGGTTAAGCTCCTGCTGCAGCTCAGAGGCGCACGTATGGTAGATGTCAATTGAGTTAGTGGGGGAGGCTGACTTTGCTTTCTGAAGCTCGGCTATTTTGTTCCTGCTCTTCTCAGAAAGGGCTGACGCGTCATCTATGGTAAGCCCCCCAGAAGCGCTTCCCATGAGCATGCCGTGCCTTGCTATAACCTTGTTTGACCTTACCTGAAAAACTGCCTTCTGGCCCTTGCCGTCATCCGAGTTGCATATCACCAGGACGTCCATGCCGAGCAGGTTGCTGAAAGAGGGTATGAAGCCGTTGGAGTCGGCCTTTTTCGCCTGATTCTCCACCCACCTTGAGTGCTCTTCACTAAGGGGACCCTTTATGAATGACAAATCAGTAGCCCTGTGCTCGAAATAAGTTATCGACCTGCAAATTAGGTCGACGTCCTTGCCGTTGATAGCGTAGTTTACCACGCCTACGAAGCCCTTGCCGTCCCTGACCCCGTCGGCTGCCATCTGCTCGCCGTGCTTGTTGGTGAAATAGGAGATGCCCGGCGGTACGGGTATTGAGGAATCGAGCCGTATGTTGAGCGCCATATCGCCATGCGATATCAGGCTCACTTCGGGTATGAAGCTGTCCCAGGCATGCTGAAACCTCTTCGACCTGGGTGCCTGCTTGGCTGCAGTATTCATACTCAGATATCTAGCTCTCCTTATATTTAAGCTTTTGGCAGTATTTAAGGATTTGGGTTTCTGTCGTCGAAGATTATCTCTTCGCTGCCTTTTTCTGGGTGGATAGGCCCTTTGCCACGGAGGCAACCATCTTGACCTCCTTGTCTACGTCTATCTCCAGGCCCAGCTCCTTGAGGGTGTGGAACGGGTTCGCCACCGCTATGTCGCGCAGGAGCTCTAACTCCTTTGGTATCTTTGCCTTCTTCGCGAACTTCATGTTCGCTTCTATGGAGAGCAGCACCCTTGCGGTGAGCTCCCTTGCCAGCTGAAGAATCCTCTCCTCCGGCACAAGCCCATCCGCTATTATCTTCCTTGCCTCCTCAAAGCCCCACTCGTTGTCTATCGCGTCGGTCTCGAACGCCTTGCCCAGCGACCTCATGAACTCCGGCGAGACGGGGTAGAAGACCTTGAAGAATATCGTGCCGAATACGTTTGCGTACGACCCCCTGAGCACCACGTTCGTCGCGAGTATCCTGTCGTTCCATGCCTTGAGCGAGCCGATGTAGTCGAAGACCTCCTTTATCTCCTTGGGCTCCTTTGCCTCGGGCCTCTTACCCAGGCCTTCCATCATGTTCTTTATCGCCCTTGCGTGCTTAGCCTTGAGCGGCATCATCGCGGCGAACCTCGCTGAGTACTCCGCGTTGTGCTCGGTGCTGTTCTCCGACCAGTCCTTGTAGATCCCGACCATCCTGTCCTCGCCGTAGTAGAACAGGTTGAGCAGGTGGATTATCGAGTCCATGCCGAAGGTTGTGCCGTTCGGCAGCCTGACATACTTCTTGGTGACCTCGCCCTTCTTCCTCTTGGTGTCTATGAAGCTCGTCGCGAACTTCACCACCGAGACGGGGTTGCTCTTGAGGTACTTGTGGACATAGGGGTCTACCCACTCGGGAACTCCGTACTTCCTGAGCGTGGTCTCGACCAGCCTCTGCGTTATGCCTTTCATTCCTTACGCCTTCTTATCATGCTTCTTCTTGCCCTTGGCCGCAAACCTCTTGTATGCAAAGCTCCCCGCCACTGCCACGACTATCACTACGATGGCGTAGGCTATGATGGAACTCGTCCCGGAGCCTGCGCGGCCCACCTCAACGTAGTAATTGTTGGAGCCTGTGAACTGCTGGTTGATGGCTCCGCTTGGCTGCTTCCACTGCTCGTACAGGGTGACAGGATAGTTGCCTGGCACGCCGTTGTTGTCAATGTTGACGAGGAAGGTGACGTTGGTGGACTCCCCGGGCTGCAGCGCGTTAACGTATGCGGTGCTGGCGACCGGGGTTATCGGGAAGGATGTTTGCAGGTTGAGCTGCAGCTCACTCGCCGGGCTGGTTCCGATGTTGGTCAGCTTGAAGGAGACCGGCACGTCGGTGGAGCTGACTCCTGGACTCGTGCCCGCGGAGCTGACCGAGAACTGCGCCGACGGAGCCACGGAGAGGTTTATCCTCTGTGTGCTGCTGTAGCGCTGGTTCAGCTTCGATGAGTAGTAGGTGATGTTGGCGAGAAGGTACGGGCTGCCGGAGCTCTGGGCGGAGACCGTGATCGGCTCGTTTGCGGTAGAGCCCTGGGTCAGGTTGGATATGAAGAATGTGGTCACTGAGCTCAGCAGGTTGAGTCCCTGTCCGCCGCTCACTGTGACGCTGAGGTTCCTTGCATCGCCATAACCCGTGTTCTGGACCAGCAGGCTTAGCGTCTGGTTGTATCCTGCGTACAACGTGGATGGCTGCGGGCTTGCGGGTGAGACCTTTATCATGGGCCTATTTTGCACGTAGAAGCTGACAGGCATGGAGGAGGCGGCTACCACGGTCCCGGTGGCGGCATAGACGGTGTACGTGGCCCCAATTCCGAGGGTATATACGCCTGAGGGCGTGGTGTTGTGTATCGCGATTTTGTAGGTGTAATGCGTTGAGTTAAAGCCCGGGTTCACCACACCTATTATTCGGTCGCCCAGGGGGGAGACGTTAAGGAGAGGATAGCTGCCGGTCGGCTGTAGGTTAGTGCCGTAGAGCCAGAAGTCGTATGAGTTGTAGAGCTGGAAGCTTATCGTGGCGTTGCCGCCGGCCACCACCGGATTCGGCGAGACCGAGACGTTCGCCAGGGAGAGGGCGTTGTCGTACACAGTGGTAGCGCCTGCTGCGCTGGCGAGCATTGCCACAAGGGCGAATGCCAGAAGGAATGTTTGCGTTTTCATGTTCACACCAATAATTATCATAATGCATTTTTATACCATGTCATATCTGCTGGCTCGTCTTCCTGAAGAAGGTGAACGCAAGGCCCAGCATTATCAGCGTAAAGGCGAGCAGTATCGCCGTCGTCGAGAACAGGGTGTACAGCGGCAGGGAGCCCTTTATCATTATGTCCCTCACCGCATTCACCGCGTAGGTCAGGGGGTTGAGCGTCACGATGGGGAGCAGGAAGTTTGGCAGCAGGTTGACGGGCACGAAGGCGCCACCGAGGAACGCCAGCGGCATGGTCACCGTCTGGGCGACCAGCGCGTAGGTCTGAAGCTGCTTCGTCCTAGACGCGAGCGCGATGGCAAGTGCGCTGAACCCGAGCCCCACGAGGAATACGACCCATATAAGTTCCAGGAACCCTATGAACCCCGCCGAGACCGTGGCTCCGTAGAGAAGGCCGATTATCAGGCCCAGGTAGGCGGAGAAGATGGACTGGAACGTGCCGTATATGATCTTGCTGAGCAGCACCGACATGTGGTTTATCGGAGTCGTGAGGAATGCCTTAAGGTTGCCGAGCTGCCTGTCGCTGAGAACGGTAAAGCCTGCGCTGAATACCGAACCGAAGGCCGCCACCATGACCAACAGTCCGCCTATGACGAAGCTGAGGTAGTTGCTGCTCGCCCCGTATGCGTAGTTCGTTATAACTGAGACTGGGGGATTCTGGGCTGATGTCACCGCTGCCGTGCCCAACTGCGCTGCTATGGTGTTTATCTTGCCGCTTACCACGCCCGCGGACTGCGGCTGCGAATTGTCGAGGTAGACGTATATGCTTGATGTCGCGCCGCGGACTGTAGAGAAGCCGCTGGGTATCACCACCACCGCTGCGACGTAGCTCTCGGAGAGCAGGTTCATCGCCTGCTGCTGCGTGGTCTCCGTTATGACGGTGACGCCGTTCCCCGACTGGAGCAGGTTTATGAAGTTTAGGGATGCTGGGCCGCTCGCGTAGTTGACGACCGCGACGGGCACGTTCCTTGGCGAGCTGCCGAAGCTGCCGAGCAGGAGGACGAAGATTAGCGGGAATATTATGGACCTGACCACGTTCGTCCCGATGTTCTTCTTGAATATCAGCATCTCCCTGAGGAAGAGCGTGTATGTGTCTCCGGCCAAGCTCATCTCATCTACCCCTTCCCATCAGCAGGTCGGCCCTGCCCCCGGTGAACTCCCCTTCCGTGTCCCTCACCTCTGAGCCGGTCAGCTTGAGGAATACGTCATCTATCGTCGGCTCGTGCATGCTCACGTTGCGTATCTGAAGCTTGCTGGCAGATATCGCCGCGAGCAGCGCCTCTATCTTCTTGGTGGCGTTGCTCCCGCCTGGAGCTATAACTTTATTGATCAGAATCTTAGGCTCAAGCCCAACCTTCTTGAAGACAGCAGCCACCTTCGGGAGGTCCTCCTTGTCCGCGGATATCTCTATCACGCTGCTCATGCCAATCTTCTGCCTGAGCTCGGTGGGCGTGCCGAGCGCTATCAGCTTGCCGTGGTCGATTATCCCAATCCTGTCGCAGAGCTGGTCAGCCTCCTCCAAGTACTGGGTGGTAAGCAGTATCGTCACGTTCTGCTTCTTGTTTATGTCCCTAAGCAGGTTCCATATCTTGGTCCTGTTCTGGACGTCGAGACCGGTAGTGGGCTCGTCGAGAAGCAGCAGCTCCGGAGCGTGCATCAGGGCTTTCGCGGTCTCCAATCGCCGCTTCATCCCCCCGGAGAATGTGCCGGCGTACGACTTCCTGAATGCGACCAGATCGGAAAGTTCAAGCGCAAAGTCTATGTCCTTCTGCAACTCGGAGCTGGGAATGTGATAGAGGCGCCCGAATATCATCAGATTCTGCTCGGCGGTCAGCTCCGGCTCCACCACCGTCTCCTGGGTCACTATGCCTATGTGGTTCCTAGCATCGGCCGGATCCTTCTGCATGTCGGTGCCATTGACCAGTATCCTCCCTGAAGTGGGCGAGAGGAGACCGAGGATCATGTTTATGGTGGTGCTCTTCCCTGCCCCGTTGGGCCCGAGGAGGCCGAAGATCTCGCCCTTCTTGATCTTCAGGTTTATGCCATTGACCGCGGTCAAGCTATCGAATCTCTTGACCAGGTTCTCTATGGCTATTGCATATTCGGTCATGGTATCGCCCCATTATTCTATTATCTTCATGAGCTCTTTCATGGAGGCGAGGAACAGCCTCTTCGACTCCGTGAGCACCACGCTGCCCTTGGCGGTTATCTTGTAGTACTTCTTGCCTCCGTCAGTGGCGGAGGCGCGGCTGGGCATTATGTAGCCGGATCTCTCCAGAACGTTTATGGTGTTGTAGACGTCGTTCTTTACGCTCCCGGTGTCCTTCTTCAGGAACATCGAGAGGTGCTCGTTGCCCAGCTCCTTTATTATCGCGTATGAGTAGGCCCTGCCCGCCTTTATCCTCCTGAGGACCATCAGCTTCAGCACCTGGCGCTTCATGTCCTTCGTCATGTATGGGTTTCCTATGTATGATTTGACACTCATTCGCAGCACTGGTTGTCTTGATGGTTTAAATCTAAACTAGATTATATTTAAACTAAGATATTTATACCTTGCTGCGCAAAGGGGTTTGCACCTAAAGCCTCAAGATCGAGCCGATAAAGGTGCAAGAGAAGACATTTAAGTGCAAGATGACTTTTAAGGAAAAGCCACAAACCGCTGAGGTTCACATACCTCGTCAGCACCACTCAATACTCTTATTGGGCATTAATCCGTTATAATCTTTTGTTCTTACCTTTCTTTATCTCTTTTCTACGTCCTTTTTTCTTGCCGTGTTCTGCTTTTTTATACGAAACATTAACGAATAATACTTTGGGCTTAATCCCACCCAAAATCTCTTTTATAGTTAATATCTGTATTTTGGCTATACTTTCATCACCTAACGGAGAGGTTTCGTATCCATACTGTATCGCCTCCTCCTTCATATCCTTTGTAGGCTCCTCTAAAGTAACAAATACACCAAACTTTACTTTTTCCCGCTCTAAAGTACCCTTAAAGTCTCTTATATCGCCAGATTTCACATGCCCGCTTTTGACTTGAACCAGTACAGACTTTGTAGTTTTATCTCTTGGATCGTAGAGGTAAATTATGCCATCTATACCCCTATCCGAGCCTTTCTTTTTATCATTTATCGGCCTCGCATCAATCAGAGATAATGCCCACCACTCAAATTGGTATCTATCGCTCTGCGCTAACTGCTTAGCTCCTTCTAAATCCTTCGGTTCTCCTACTATGTCAAACTTGGCGCTTGGATATTTATCATGTATGCGTCTTTTTATGAGGTTTATAGCCAAATGAGTTATATCTATACCTATCCAATTTCTATCAGAACCCGTTTCAGCATTAATTTTCTCAACTGCATCTATAGTAGTACCACAACCACAAAATGGATCTAAAACCAAATCCCCTTTATTGCTTGACGCTTTTATTATTCTTTCAAGTAATTTCAATGGCTTTTGTGTCGCATAATTTAGAAACTCTTTACTATCATATAATCGATTTATGTCGTCCCACACGTCAAAGAGTGGCTTCCCCTCTTTTTTAGAAGGTCTTAATTTTCTAAACGGTTTGCCAGTTCTTGACCAACCTAAATCGCCATCATTGTCTAACTCTATTAGTTTCTCTTTTGTCATACGCCAACCAGAAGAATCTGGGGTGTATCCCTTATATTCATACACTAAATTTGGCCTCTCGCCCATAGATTGGGAGCGGATTATTGGGCCAGCATAATAGCCACCTTTATCGTCTTCAAGATGAAATTTCTTCGAAACTTCCTCGTCTGTCAAACTTATTTTGGCATCGTCCAAATTAAATATAAAATTATTTGACTTGGAGTAAAAGAATATTGTATCATGTGCTTTACCGAATTTCTTACTATCGTATTGAGAACCTTTAGGATTAACTGTCCTTTTCCATATTATTTCATTTCTAAAATTATAAACACCAAAAACAGCATCCAAAACAAGTTTTATGTAATGGCTTGCTGTTGGGTCGCAGTGAAGGTAAATGGAACCCGTTTTCTTAAGAACTCTATGCAATTCCAATAGTCTAACTGTCATCATAACTATATAGGCAGTCATAGAATTTTTGCCTAAGAAATGCTCAAATGCTAAGATTAGTTCTGGTACGTTAGAAGGAACATTTTTGCTATTTCCTGTTAGGTACTCAAAGGTTATTTGTGCCGTATCGTCCCATGTCCAAGAATCGGTAAAAGCTTCTATTTGAGCCTTAGATTTTTCGCCCCCCCCCCGCAGCATTTGCGGACTCCTTAAAGAGGATGTTATAGTTTGCCTGGGAATTGAAGGGTGGGTCTAAGTAGATAAGGTCTACACTCTCGTCTTTGATGTATTTTCTAAGTATGTCTAAGTTGTCTCCGAAATAAAGAGCGTTCTCAACCATACTTTCCATTTGCATGGTAATCCTTTTAATTGCTACTGAAATCAATGGTTATCCATAACTTATACAGCCCGTGGATTAAGACTAAGCTAATACTGTCTTAGTACACAAGGAAAGGGTATTTAAAGTTAATATTCATAGTTTACTTATGCATCAGTTAATAGCGCTAGGTCTGGCTGGAGCGGGTATGTTATCACTTGTTTTCAGCTTCTTATCAGTAGCATTGATTGTCATAGGCGTAGTCCTTACCATTGTAGGTTTAGCGGTGTTATTCAATTCCGAAAAAGCAAGCAACAGTGCAGGAAAGGCTAAGATTGCAGGAAGCAGTGTTAACTAATCATTATCATAAAACACTTAATATGATTAATGTATTTGGCATATCATTCCTCGCAGGGCTATTTGCTACAATAGTAGCTTATTTAACACGCCAAATAAACGTAAGTTATACTTCTGCCATGATCTACTTTTGCGTATATGGATTTATTCTTGCATGGATACTTGGGCACATGAAGCTAAAGGAGATAAATAGGTCTATTTTAAGGTTGGCTGATTGAGTTTATACCTAATTTAATGCAACTTCTAGGGTTTAGGTGCTTAGTCTTTAAGTCCAGAGTTTGAGCAAAGAGCCTTCGGCATGTGCTAAGCCAACCCCAAGCAAAAGGGTTTAATAGGTTCCATGAGGTATAGTTACAAGGGGTTTTGATGGCTAAGGAAAACAACGACAGGGGCTTTATCTATGTGGCAGCACTGGCCATAATAGTGCTGGGCATAGTGGCATTTTCGGCTCGCGAGGCGAGCATAAGCGGGATAAACGGCAGCCTTGGAAAGGGCTCTGTGATTACAGTGGGCGCATCGGGCATCTCCTACGACCTGCCCAGCCAGGCTACAATCTACGTTGCACTCAACGGAACGGGCAACAGCACCGCTGCCGCGACTGCAAACGTGACAAAGACGCTCAACGCAATCAACAACTCCATAGGGGGCTACATAAACTGGAACCAGACTTACGTAACGACAACCGGCTATTCGTCATACAAGGTGTACAACAGCAGCGCGTATGCCGTGTTCGAGAACCTTGTGATTGTGATACCCAACATAGCGAACGTCAGCTCGGCGATAAGCTCAATCTCGCAGGTACCGAACGCCTACATAAGCAGCGTGCAGCCGATGCTTTCGGACCAGCAGCTCACGACCATGAGGAGCGTGGCTCTCTGGAGGGCGCTGAACAACGCAACTGTCCAGGCCCAGTTGCTCGCTGGACCTAGCGCTTCGATAAGGCAGACCAACATAACGGTGAACAGCTACTCGGTGGTTCCGTATCCTGCCTATGCGAACAGTTTCATAGCCTCGGCGAAGTCAGCCGGCGGCTCACAGTCCTCGCCTTACTATGGCGGCAGGTCGAAGCTGGTTGAGAGCGTCTCAGTTGTCTTCACATTCCAGAAGGGCTGCGGCTGCTAGTCGGCCCTGCCCGCAGGCTTGCAGGGGAAACCCTGCTTTTATTTTTCATGTCGCTTAGCCTAGCTTACGCAATGCGTTAACAATAGAGAGAACCTTCCCCGTCCTCCCTGTTTAGAAATGTGGGCAGATGCGCTCGCATCTGCCGCTGATCCTTGCTTATGTTATGCCCTGCTCCCGACCCAACCCAGGCGCAGCTGCAGCATCAAATTCCGAAGCCCGCCTTCAGAAGCGCCTTGCTTATCCTTATCTTTCCCCTTCTGTAGTCATCGCCTAACTGCCCCGACTTCGATGTGGGGGCAATGGCTATCTTGGGGCATGAGTCATACTGGATGCCGCCTATGTTCGCGCTCACGCTTGCCACGAAAATCTTCCTCCCGGCCTTGTTGTACAGCTTCATTTTTCCACCACTCTATACATCAATTTTGAATTAGGAGATATATATAGGTTCTCTACGTCATTTAGCGAATAGGGAGTTGACATCTACATGTCTATCACCGATTTAAAATATTTCTCTCGTTTCATCCCCAGACCCCTCAAATCAGATACCTCATTACGTACGCCAACAGGCAGGAATAGACGTGGATTGCCGTCCTTTTGAGCCCCACGGCCCTTTTCTTTCCGAGACCGAACACCTCCTTCAACCTAGAAAAGATGCGTTCTAGGGACCACCTCTTCCCGTAATCGGGATCCTTTGGATTTGATGTCTTCATATACTGGTTGCCGCCTATTGGAATCACCGCAGTTATACCATCCTGCCTGAGGTTCCGCCTTATTCTTGAGGACGAATAACCCGCATCGGCGAGATATTTGGCGTTCGGTCCGATACGGAAATTCGATTTTACGCTTTCATAAAGTTCTGAGAAGAACATCCTGTCATTCCTGTTCGCCGGTTGTAGGGTCACTGCAAGGGGTATCTCGTGTTCAGCCTCCGATATCGTGTGGACTTTGTATCCGAAAATGAACGTCTTCTCGCCCTCCCTCAGGAACATCTGCTCCATTTTCGATGGAGTCCTGTATCCTGTTCTCGCGTCCCTGTCCTTCCTCGATCCCGAAGGAATTGCGGTGCTGTCCTGCACCATGGTTGACACTATCCTGTTGCGGAATTTGTCCCGTACAATCCAGTTGTAGAGGTCAGCGAACATTTCAGGATCCGACCTCGACTTCGCCTTTGACAACGTCGATTTATGCAGTTTGTCGCCGTATCCCAACATCTTCCCAATGGGGTCATTGACTACGAATTTGGCGAGTTCGTAGTCCTTCATGTGTTTATCCTGCTGCACTGCGAACGCGACGATATGTTTCGCGAACTTCTTCGTGTGCCCGTATTCCCGCACGAGAACTCGTGCGTATGCCAGAACCTCTGGTATTTTATCCTTTAGGTCGTATATTATTTTCGTTTAGTCGCCTTGACGCAGGGGGTTTACAGTCGAAGAGAAAAGAGAACCCTGCGTTCAAGGGTCTATGGAACGGAAGGTATAAAATTTGTCATCTTCCTAATTTAGCGAATAGACATTCCGCTCACGGGCGGAAAAGAAAGTGCCCTGCGCGCGCATTGTGCGCAGGGGCCGAGTGGCCTTTTACGAATGAGTGAAATGCGCTATCGTAGCAGTAGCAGACCTGTAGGGCGTGGCCGCCACTATGGCATGCACAGTAGAAGTTCCCTTGGTTGAGCCCGGCACCGCAAAGGTCGCCACACCGGCTGAGTTGGTGTAGTTTTGGAATACTTTGATGGAGCTGCCGGTCTGTACGTACAGCACGACCTCGAACCCTGTCACGTTTACCGCCTGGTGCAGCGTCTCAGTCACATGCAACACTGTTGCAGTCCTGGAGATGGATGTGAGATGGGTGCTCTGCGATAGTGACCCGCTCGTTCCTCCGCCTCCGCCGCCGTCCCCTCCGGGCGCAGCGAAAGCCATGCCCAACGTGAATGACGATAGCAGAACTGCCATCATAGCTATTTTGTAGGTATCTTGCTTCCTCATCCGTTCACCTTATGGGTCTTATTGCGCTGGAATGGTATAAATAGATTTCGCGGTGTTCCCGCAGCCACCCTTACGCCCCGCCCTTATCATCGGCATGCTTGGCCTTCTGCCTGCCTATGGAGACCATAAGCTCGGCCTTTATCTGGGTGAAGCAGGCCATGCACAGAAGCGTCTCACTGGTGGCCTTCGGGTCGCTCATCGGTCCCTGCTGGAGCCTCCCAGTGGATATGTAGTAGTAGTTCTCGACGTCCATGTCGGCGCCGCAGATCTCGCATTTAGTCTCGTCTATGCTCATGGAAAAAACCTTAATGTGTGCAGTATGATTCTCTCTGCGCAGTATTTAGAGCTTGGCGCGGGCGGCTATGCCTTGAGGAAATGTGCCGCCATCTCCTCAAACGTGTTGAACACCATGTCGGGTTTCTCCCTGCTTATCATCCCGCTGGTGCCGTGGCCGGTGAGCAGTATCACGGAGTTGCACCCCGCTCCCCTCGAGGCTTTTACGTCCTTTACCGAGTCGCCCACATAGTAGGTGTACCTGGGGTCGGCGTCTAGTGCAGCCATTGCCTGCCTGATCCCTGAGGGGCTGGGCTTCGGCGCCTCGACGTCGTCGTCAGTCAGTATCACCGAGAAGAGGGATTCGCCTATCGGCCCCAGCATCACTGATGCCCAAGCCCTGTCTGAGTTGGACACTATTCCAAGGCGGTATCCCGTTGCAGAGAGTTGGGAGAGGCACCCCCTTATGCCGGGGAACTCCTTGAGGAAGGGCACCGCCGCCTCGGACTTGTAGAAGCCATTGAAGGAGTCCGTTACCTTGGCGAGGCTTGCCTCTGCCTCCTCCGAAAGCGTGTTCTGTATTACCGCGTTGATTATCGACTCGGCGTTGTCCTGCCAAAGTATGGCGTCTATGCTGGAACCCGAGATGGCTATCGCGGCAAGGGCGCGTATCGCCTCCTTGTGGTCGTTGTACTTTCCTATGCCCCTAAGGTGCCTTACCTGCTCCGCGGTGAATGAAAACTCAATGCGGTTCGCTGCGAAGCCCAGCCTGTACCCCTCTGCTATAGCATACGAAGTGTCGACTAGTACGCCCCCAATGTCAAAAATCATTGCCCGCTGCATGGCCTCACTTCTTGAGGGCTATTATGTCGCCGAAGGCCCTGCAGAAATAGTCCGTCGCGTACTTTATCGTCTCCCTGCCCAGCGGCGTGAGCGCGTATACTATCAGCTTCCCGCTCCTCTTGCCCAGTATCAGTCTCTTCGCCCTGAGCTCCTTGAGCGCCGGATATATGGTGCCCGCCTTTGGCTTCTCGCCCCTCCTCTTGCCTATCTCCGTGGCGAGCTGCTCACCGTGCATCTGGCTCCTTGAGAGCAGGAACAGTATCTGGAACGAGAGCATGCCGCGCATATCGCACATGGTCCTTCCCTTTGCCGCGTTCATCTCTTTCACTTTGATAAATATAGGATAACCTATATATTTAAATACTCGCATGACGGGATAATATAGGATGTCATATATATGACGTCCTATGGGTGAAACAATGGAAGACTACGACACATGCGAAGGCGGCAGCTGCGGTTGCGGTGCCGGAGACAGGTACGATCTGCTGGAGGGCAGGTTGATGCAGATGGCCTTCTGGGCGCACAAGGCGGTCCTCTTCGAGAAGCTAAAGGAGAGGATAGAGAAGGAGGACGGGCAGAAGATGGACCAGATAGTCGGGCTGATCCTGGACGCCACCAAGGACACTGCCGAGGGCAGGAAGGAGGCTGAGAAAAAGAGAGAGGAGCTGAGGAAGAGGATAGGCGAGGCGTTCTGACGCCTTGCTCCCCTTACGGGGATCGGCTAGGAACACTCAGGGCCTTAGCTTTATGAATTGGTACCTGCCTGCCTTGCGCCACTTTATGTATGTGGATATGGTGCTGCTTACAGTGGGGTTGGTTGATGCGCGCAGAGCCTCGCGCAGGGTGAACCACCTGAACTCGGACACCTCGTCCCCGTCTATCCTCACCTTGGTGCCCCTCGCGCGGCAGAAGAGCTCAAAGTAGAGAAAGTGGCGCTTTTTGTCGTGAAAATCCTTGGGAAATATGTCCTCGAACACGGTCACAATGCCGAGCGGCCTTACGGTCAGACCCACTTCTTCCTTGGCCTCCCTCACCGCTGTATCGAAAACGCTCTCGCCGAGCTCTATGTGGCCGCCCGGAATCAGCCACTGGTCGCCCCACTTGTAGCCCTTTACCATGAGCAGGCGGTCCTTGGAGTCAAGTATGTATGCGCCCACGACGGGCTCAACCGCCTTGTGCCTTGCGGGCTTAGGCATATGATATCTCACCGAGCTTCATCTCGTTGACCTCGTATATGCCCAGGCTGCCCTTTGAAGGCATGGGCGCGGAGAGCAGCTTGGCCTCCCTCAGCATGAAGCCGAACTTGGCCTTGTTGATGTACTCCTCGCCCGCAAGATGCATGTTCTTGTCCAGCATCAGCTCCCTGATGTTGTTATACTGCTTTACCCCATAGAGCAGCACCTTGCCCACTATGGCACCCTTAGCAACCGCGGACTCGTCCATGTTGAAACGCCTCATCCCTTCCTTGTCGGGCTCTGAGGAGGCGTGTATGAGAAGCTCTCCGCGGTAGTTGGTGTTCCAGCTTCTCAGCTCCACGGTCTTGAGTCCCTTGACTATGAGATCCGCATAAGGCTGCTTGACGGACAGGCACTTCATCTCCTCTCACCCTCAACATAAGCTATCCAGCCCAAGATAGATAAACCCGCCTCCTCGGCCTTTCCGTGGAAGCTGTGGTTCGCCCCTTTTATCAGCAGCTGCCTTGACAGCCTTGAGCTGCAGTTCATCGCTATTATAGAGTTCATCTCTCTCGGCGGCTTTATCGCGTGCTGCTCCCTGCTGCCGAATATCGAGAGGACCGGTATCTTGAGAGATGCGAGCTCGCTCAGCCTTGGGCGGTCGTAGTTGAAGAGCCTTGCCTCGGGATTCTTCGGGTCGGCGAAGCTGAGGAACCTCCTGGCGGTGAGGTGCACCCCAAGGTAGGAAGGAGGCAGCAGACCGGTAGGATCTTTCTTTGATATCGCCCTTGCAAGAGCCACTGCCTTTCTGAACTTCCTTCCCAGTTCCTTGCGCCTGAGGTTGTAATCGTCTACCGCGCCGAGCAGGATGACGCCGCGCACTTTCCCCGGGCGCTTCCATGCGTAGTAGGTTATCTTCTGCGCGCCGGTGCTTATTCCCTCAAGATAAATCCGCTTTATGCCCAGGCGCTTCATGAACCTGACCGCTGCGTCTACGTCCTTGACGCAGTCCTCGAACTTCTCAACACCGCCACCCATGTTGAAATAGCGCAGCTTGGATCCGCTGCCCTTTGCGAAACCCATCATGGTGGAGCTACCCCGCGTCTCGATGTTCAGTAATGCCACGCCCTTTTTGGCGAAGTCCCTTGCGAATGCCTTGGCGAGCCTGCTCCTGTAGAAGCTGGAGAATATCCCGTGGACGTGTATGACGCCAACCTTGGGACGGCGTTTGGGGACGGAGAGCAGCCCGGACAGCATAAGGCCGTCGCTGGTCTTGAACTCGACAAGCTTGACATCGACAGAGTTGCGCATTTCCATACAATCGACCGCTGCAATCACTTTGCTTAACCTGTTCAAGTCCAGATATTTAGTCTTTCTCTAACGCCCGGCTGAAAGCGCTTTTATGAAATCGCGCCTGAACTCGCTCCCAGATATTTTTTCGACTACGGTCACGTTTGTATTCGGATCCGTGCTGATTATTATGTCGCGCATCTAACCACGCAGCACCTTGCTTATCTGGTAGATCTCGGCTATCTTGTGGTCTATCCACGGCTCGGCGTACCCGCCCTCGCCTCCGACCAGGACGGTCGTCATGCCCAGCTGCTTCGCTGGCAGGAGGAACTCCTTCTTGTCGTCCACGAACATCGTGGCTTCCGGAGCGTATCCCGTAAGCTCAATCGCTCGGAGGAAGGCCCTGGCATCGGGCTTCGCGGCGAAGCCCATCTCCTTTGCGCCTATGATCTTGTCGAACTTGTGCTTGACCCCGAGGGTCATGACGACCTTCGAAGCGTACTCGGAATAGTTGTTCGTGAGTATCGACATCCTTTCGTCAAGCCCGTTCAGGGTGGATCTCAGCCTCGGGTCCTCCTTCACTCCGTTCCTCAGCAGATCCACGCTCATGCATGTGCCGCGGATGAACTCGTTGTAGAGTATTCCGTACTCACGCTCGAACAGGTATGCCGAATAGTCGACGCCGTACTTAGCGAACAGCCTATTGCGCAGCGGCATGACCTCATCGGTAGGTATTCCCAGCTTGGCCGATGCGTACACCAGGAACGCGGCTACAAGGGCCTGGCGAAGCTGGGTGTTGAGCCTGTATAGGGTATCATCGTTGTCGAACAGTATGTTTTTGACGGTCATTGGTAATCACCTTCTTGCTTTCTCCAAAAGGGAAAAAATCAAACGCGGGGCAAAAGGCCTGGGTTTCCACCCACACGCCTCATGCAGCTCCCGGATGCGCCTTGGCCGATTGGCCTCAGACGGATCCTGAGATGTGATACCAATGGCGGCCCGGTGTCGAGCTGGAGCGCATAGCGTTGGCTAGGAAAAGCCTCATTGCCTTCATTTGAGTGCGTGCTCCAGTCATGTTTCCGACCTATCCATAAGGTAATCAGTATAGCGGGTCAGGATATATTTAAGCCTTGTGTGCAGTTTTTCCATTGCTGTGCTGGGTGACCACATTTTTGCATATTTTAATTTAGGTGACTACACATGGCCGATTTGTGGTCACCTTTATTTGAGCAGTTTTTTCAGGCTCCTGTATTCCTTGAGCATCAGCTCTACGGTGGGCCTTATGTTGCCCAACTGATTGTATGCCCTCAGCGCAGAATAGTACTCGTCCCTGTTCTTGAGCTCTATGTTGAGCGGCGGAAGGCCGTGCCTGAGCAGTATGTTTATCATCAGCAGACGCCCTACCCTACCGTTGCCATCCTGAAAAGGATGTATGGTCTCGAACTGGTTATGGACAACTGCAGCAAGTACAATCGGGCTGTACTTGCCTTTGTTTGAGTTGTACCATATTATAAGCGATTTCAGGAGGCCCGTAATTTGGCTTGATGGCGCACCCCTGTGTATTATGTTGCCTTTGGAGTCTACAACAGCTACTTCAGTCCCGGATGCCCTAAAGCCCCCGGCAAAGGATTTGGAGCGCTTGAATACCATCATATGGAGATCTTTTATGAGGGCTATGGTGATGTGCTCTCTAGTGTGCCTTATGTACCTTACCGCCTCTGCGACCCCTATGGTCTCAGATATGTCGTCCTTGGGTCTGTTGGGCCACTTTCCCTCCGTGAGTATGTCGCTTACCTCGTCCCTCAGCACAGTAGAGCCCTCTATTGCATTGGTGTCATAGGTGAACGTCTCGGTGAACTTGAGCCAGTCCTCATCGCTGATGTGCGCTATCTTTATCCTGCCCCTGGCTTCCAAAGTCTTTAGCTCCTCCAGTTCGTGCCCTGAGAGCACGGTCTTGTAAGGATCGTTTATCCCTCTGAGGGCCAGTAGACGGTTGGCCAGCTTCGCCTTTGCACCGTCCAGCTTTTTTGCCAGGTCAATCTTTGATAGGTCGGTGCCTAAGTAAACCCTGAGCTTCTTTGCCTTGCCGTCCGCTCTATACGAGTGTGCAAAATAGTACTTTCTCTTGCCGTTGCCAACCCGAATCTCCAACGCCATGGATATATATTAGGTGACCACATATTTATATTTTTCTATTTAGGTGACTACACATTGAACGGTTTGGGGTCACCCAGATATAAGGAGAACTAAAGCGTCCTGAGCGCATCTATCGGTTCCATCTTGGATGCCCGCCACGCAGGGTACATTCCGGCTGCAACGCTGACAATCACCGCCACGAGTATGGCGTACACTATTGTAGATACGGGGAATACAGGATGGAACGAGATTGAGCTTGATGAGCCGCTTCCTCCGCCAAAGCCACCGCTGTTACTCCCACCGAAGCCTTGATTGCCGCCACCGCCTGAGAATCCTCCGCCACCCCTCCCTGAGCCGCCTGTCCCCGATGTAGCAGCTGCTGGAGAGCCGCCGGCTCCAGCGGAGCCTGATCCACCACTTAAAACGGTGGAGAGCCCGTATGCGCCACCCGCGCCCACCACTATGCCGACTGCGCCGCCTATGAGCCCTATGATGAGCGCCTGTATGAGGAATATCATGAGTATGTGCTTGTTCTTGAACCCTACGGACTTGAGTATGCCGATCTCGTGAGTCCTTTCATATACGGCAATGAGCATTATGTTCATTATCCCTATCGCTGCCACGACAAGAGAGACTCCGGCGATGACAGCGAACAGAAGCGTTATCGAGCCGAGGATTGAGGATGTGGTCTGTATGAGCTCTGCGGTCGTAGTGACCCTTGCCGAGTTGCCGTATATGTTGGATATCAGCGCGGCCGTGGAGTTGACGGTGCTCGTGTTCGAAGCGAGTACGAGCATCTCGTTGTATGATGGCCTGTGCATAAGCAGCTCGGCCGCCGTCAGCGACATCATCACTCCGGTGTCAATCGGTATGATGAAACCTCCGTGCGACTGGAGTATCCCCGCGATTGGGACTCCGACAGTGGTGCCGCCCCTGCCCTCAAGCTTGAGCGTCGCGGTCTGGCCCACAACTACCGACTGTGCGCCGGACCCTGTCGTAGGGAACGCGACGTCATGACCCACCACAGCTATGGGGGCGATGGTATCCTGGTACACACTGCCTTGGTATATGCTGACATTTCCGCCGAGAAGCTGCTTGAGCCCCTGGCTTGTTGTGCCGATGATCGTGACGGAGGTGTTCTGGTTGCCCGCGAGCAGGCTTGCCGATCCGGTGAGCAGCGGCGTCACGCTGGAGACGTTCGGCAGCGAGGAGACCCTGCTTGAGTCCGCTACGGTGAATCCGACCGCGCCCGATGATGAGACTATTATGGAAGTGGGGCCAAGCGAGTTGAGCGAGCTGCTTATGCTCTGGTTGACACCGGCGGTGACTGAGGTGAGCCCGATTATCGCGGCCACGCCTATCATCACCATCACGATTGTGAGCGCGGTCCTGACCTTCTTCTCGCTCAGGTCCCTGAAGCTGAGCCAGAATATGTCTTGGATCTCCATCCGCCGCTTACCTCACTTCGCGTGCGGGCGCGGGTGCGCCTTCCTCTTCTCCTTGTAGAGCAGGTATCCGAGCACTATGATTATGATTACCAGGATTGCGGGTAGCAGCCCTCCGGATCCGCCGGTTGTGCGCTTCGGATAGGTGCCTATCGAGTTCGCAGTGCCGAAGCCGGAGCCCAGAGTGACAGGCACGTTCACCACTGTGCTTAGGTTCTGCCTCAGGCTGTTGAGATAGTTTATCCTCACCGGCACCACGTATGAGCCCGCCTCTGTAGCGCTCGCCGTTGTGAGCGTCAGCGTTACCGGCGTCTGGCTGTCGGTGGCCATGTCCCCGACGAACACCGTGTTTGAGCCGTATGTGGAGAAGCCTGCTGGAGGCATCGGCGTAGCCGTGACCGCTGTCGCCCCTGCGGTTCCCACGTCAGTAAGTATGAACGATATGGAGAATATGCTTCCAGGGGCGGGGACGGTGGGCGAGAGGGTTGTGCTGGAGGGTGTGATGTTTATTATCCCTGCCGACAGCACAATGGGAGTATATGATATCTGCTCCGGGCTCGTGCCTTTGAACAGGTTTATCGTCATGTTGACCGGGAAGGACTGCGTGGCGTTCTTGAACACGAAGACTCTCTGGGTGAGGTTAACTGATGTCATCGGCCCTATTACGCCGACGCCCACCGGTTGTATCCCGAGGAAGGTGCCGTCCTGGCTCGGCAGCGTCGACCTGATGGACACGTAGTTGAGCGTGTTGTTCCCCTTGTTGGAGAGAACGAGGGTCACGTTATCTATCCTTCCAGACGTGAGCGTGCTTGGGATTATGCTCACCTGGAGCGCGCTCGGGCACGATTGCGTGCCGAAGCTTATGTTCCTTGTCTCGCTGTCGGAGTATAGCGAGTCATACTCGTAGTTTATCCCGACTCCCGCGGATATGAGGGAAGATGCGTTGAGGCTGACGAATATGGGCAGCTGCACCATGCTTGAGCTATTGGCGCTGACGTTGGTTATCCCGCTGACGGTGCCGTTGCCGAAGGCGTAGACGTACTTGGAGATTATCGCCAGCTGGACGCCGTCCATCCGCACTGAGCCCGGCGGCGATGTTACGGTTATCGGCAGCTGGTTGACCATACCCTTGCACAGAGTGAGCACGTTGGTGCTGAGCTGAAAGTTGGGCGGGTTCGGAATCGGAGTGGGTCCGCTCGTTGCCGCAAATGTGAGCAGTGGTGCCATTACGGCGGTCAGCAGCACAAATCCAACAAAGATCTTCGCGTTCATCTTATTACCTCGTTCTTGTTCACCCTTCCGTCCTTTATGTGTATCACGCGGTCGCAGAACCTCGTGATGTCCGGGTTGTGGGTTACCATTATTATCGTGACCTTCCTCTCCCTGCTTATCTTCTTGAACAGCCTCACTACCTCCTCGCCGGATTTGGTGTCAAGGTTTCCGGTGGGCTCGTCAGCGAGCACCAGCGCGGGGTTGTTCACAAGCGCGCGGGCTATCGCGACCCTCTGCTGCTGCCCTCCGCTCAGCTGGTTAGGCTTCTGCCTCATCCTCTCGCCCAGGCCGAGCTGGATGAGTAGGCTATCCGACCTCTCCTTGCGCTCCGATGATGGCATCTTGCTAACCATGAGCGGCAGCTGCACGTTCATCTCAGCGGTAAGGCCGTTGACAAGGTTGTAAGCCTGGAATATGAAGCCGAGCTTCTTGTTCCTGAACTCTGCTAGTTTGTCGCCGTCCATCTTCGATGTGGCTACGCCGTCTATGTATATCTCGCCATGGGTGGGCTTGTCTATCGTACCAAGGACGTTCATTAGGGTGGACTTGCCGCTTCCGGATGGGCCGACTATCGCAACAAACTCGCCGCTCTTCAGTGTAAAGGAGACATCGATGAGCGCATCGACCTCCACGGACTCAGATTTGTAAATCTTGGACACGTTGGTAAGTCTCACCGAATAATTAGGCATGAACTTAATTACAAACTTGACTTTAAATACATTGCGATGGCGTTTCCGCAGTGGGATGGAGAAAGGGCAATCAGGTTTATAATCTCTGCAGTCAGTATATTATCGCAAGGGTTTTCTGATGGATGCGGGATTGGAGTCAGCGATAAGGAAGTATGCGATAAAGAACGCCATAGACTACGGCAAGGCGGGCGAGAAGCAGGTGCTGGGCAGGGTCCTCTCAAGCAACCCCTCAGCGAAGTCCGACATGCAGGCGCTCAACGAAAGCATAGCCGCGATAGTCGCCCAGGTAAACAAGATGGGCAAGGCGGATCTGGAAAAGGAGTTCGCGCAGTATCAGGGCGAGTTTGACACCATTGAAAAGAAGAAGGCAGAGGAATCTGTGCCCAAGTTCGTGCTAGACGGCGCGGTGAAGGGCAACTTCGCTACAAGATACGCACCGGCACCCAATGGGTACATGCACGTAGGCCACGTGAAGGCGGCGCTGATGGCTGCCGAGTTCGCAAAGATTTATGATGGGAAGATATTCCTCTACTTCGACGACACTAATCCAGAGAAGGACAGGCAAGAGTACGTTGACCAGATGAAGAGGGATATGGAGTGGCTCGGGATTAGGTTCGACCACGAGTACTATGCGAGCGACAACATAGTGAAGGTCTACGATGCCACCAAGCTGCTGATACAGAAAGGCATGGCCTATGTCTGTGAGTGCGACTCCGAGAAGATGAGCAAGGGAAGGTACGACAGCATAGAGTGCGAGCACAGGCAGAGGAGCGTGAAGGAGAACGAGGAGCTGTTTGTAGCTATGCTGAACCACAAGACGGAGGAGGGAAAGGCGATAGTAAGGTTCAAGGGTGACATGAAGTCGGACAACACAGCGCTGAGGGATCCCACGATAATCAGGATAAAGAACGACGCGCATTACAGGCAGGGGACCCAATATAGCGTATGGCCGACCTACGATGTAAACACGCCCATAATGGATTCCATCCATGGAGTTACCGATGTGATAAGGAGCAAGGAGTTCGAGCTGAGGGACGAGCTTGCCGCCATGATACTTGATGCATTGGGAATGAGGAAGCCCAGAATACACTCGGAGTCAAGGTTGGTCATAAAGAACAACGTGACTCACAAGAGGGAGCTCAACAAGCTCATAACTGAGAGCATACTGAGCGGCTGGGATGACCCTAGGCTGGTGACCATCACCGCACTTAAGAGACGCGGCATTCTTCCAGACGCGATACGCGAGTTTGTGCTCAGGTTCGGTATGAGCAAGACGGACGGCAAGGTGGGCATAGAGATGTTGCTTGCGGAGAACAGGAAGATAATAGACCCTACATCCAGAAGGCTCTACTACGTGGAGAATCCGGTCGCACTCCGGATAGATGGATTCGCCGCGAAGGAAGTGGAGCTCAAGCTTCACCCCACTGGCGACTTGGGCAGCAGGGAATACAGGGTAAATGGGAATGTCTACATAAACAAGAAGGACGCTGATGGGGCAGCAACGGGAGGGGTAATCAGACTAAAGAACCTTGCGGATGTGGAGGTTACGGCAAAGGGCGACAGCATTTCTGCAAAGGAGACGAAAAAGGCTGGCAGCGCGATTCAGTGGGTGCCTGCTGAGGACTACGTGGAGTGCAGCATAATGATTCCGGGGAATCCGGTCGACGATGAGGGAAAGCTCATGGCTGACAGCATGAAGTGGAGCAAGGGCTACGTGGAGAGCTACGCCAAGACGCTGAAGGAGGGAGATATAGTTCAGTTAGAGCGGTTCGGTTTTTGCATACTTGACAGCCTCAAGCCGCTGCAGTTCATATTCATATCGAATTAGGTGGGGGGATGAGAGCTCTAGTGGGGATGGCAGTGTCGGCATCGGGCGGCATAGACATGTCGATTGACAGGGCCGAGCAGTACGGATGCACGACCATGCAGACTTTTGTCAGCAGCCCGATGATATGGAAGGTCAAGGGCCTTGGCAAGGAGGAAGCGGCGGCGTTCAAGGAGAAAGCCAACGAGAAGGGAATAAGCCCAACGGTCATTCACATGCCTTACCTGCCGAACTTCGCGTCGCCCGACAAGACGATATACGAGAAGTCGAAGGAGGCGCTGAGGCTCAACATAGAGAGATGCAATGAGATAGGGATTGACTACCTTGTGCTGCATCTGGGCAGCGACATGGGGAAGGGCAAGGAGTACGGGATAAGCAGGGTCATAGATGCAGTATCTGAATACGTGGATGGGATGGAGGGAAAGCTTCTGCTAGAGAATCAGTCGGGAAGCGCGAACAGCGTGGGCTCGGACCTGAACGACCTGAGAAGCATATATGAGGGAATAGGAAGCAAGAAGGCAGGCTACTGCATAGACACATGCCACGCATTCGCGGCGGGATACGACATCAGGAAGAAGGAAGTAGTGCAGGATATGATGAAGGCAATTGATTTCGATCAGGTTCACGTTATACACGTCAACGACTCCAAGTTCGACCTGGGAATGAAGAGGGACAGGCACGAGAAACTTGGCGTTGGATATATAGGGATTGTGGGGTTCAAGACTTTCTTGGGCTTCAGGGAGATCAAGAGCAAGGCTTTGATACTAGAGACACCTACGGATAGGGCGGGAGATGAATCGGTGGAGGAAGTGAGCAAGCTTAGGGGGCTGGTTACGGAGAGGTAATCCTATGGATGCCAGGCAAGTAATAGGGCAGATAGTTACGATCTATAATCGGTTTGAGATACCGCCGAACCTTAGGATGCATATGTTTAGGGTTGCCGCTGTAGGCGACATGATATGCACCAATTGGAGGAACACGGCGAATGTGGTAAAAAGGGACGAAGTGGTAGCTGCCTGCTTGATTCATGATCTGGGAAACATAACAAAGATGGGAATGGAGAACGATGAGTCCATCGGCATGCTGGGCGATGAGGCGCCCAATGTAAACCACTGGAAGGATGTTAGGCAGGGAGTTATCAACAAATACGGAGCCGCTCCCGACGCGGCTACTTCAAAGATGGCAAAAGAAGTGGGGATAGACCAGAGACTGATATCCCTAATAGAAAATGGTGGTGGAGGACCTCTCCTGCTCACTGATAGCATCATGAGAACACCGGATTGGTCGTTGAAGATACTTTCATACGCGGACTGTAGGGTTACCCCATACGGAATAACAAGCGCAAGAGAGAGGGTGAATGACCTCTCAAGAAGATACGGCAAGGGGCATCAGGATTACTTCGGCAACGTAGCTGAAGTTGAGAGGCAGATATTCGCCAACACCAGCATTGGCCCAGAGACGATAAACGACAACTCATCTATTCCTTACATAAGGAGTTACCAGTCTTAGCGGCCATTGCAGGACATCGTATGCCTTAAATACCTTGGCTGTTAATATAGGTTATCCGATAGATGATTTAATGGACTGGACAACGCTTGCGAATGACGAGACCGTGGAGAGGACGGCAAAGGCACTCACAGAGAGGGGTATAGAGACGATAATAGTGGAAACTGGAGAGGAGGCGAGACAAAAGGTCCTTGAGCTGATTCCAAAGAAGTCGGAGGTCATGCACGTCTCATCAACGACACTTGCTGAGATAGGGGTGAGCAAGGAGATAGACGAGAGCGGGGAGTTTGATTCGCTGAGGAAGAGGATAATGGCGATAACTGACTCGGCCGAGAGGAACGAGTTCAGGAGGAAGACCCTGAGCCCAGAGTATGGGATAGGAAGCGTACAGGCCATTACTGAGGACGGGCAGGTGGTGGTAGCATCGGCGAGCGGCAGCCAGCTGCCGGTATATGCTTACGGCGCCACGAAGCTCATCTGGGTAGTAGGCACTCAGAAGATAGTCAAAGACATGGAGACGGCGATGAAAAGGATATACGAGCACACGCTGGAACTGGAGAGCGAGAGGGTGAAGGTCGCCTACGGAATGGCCAGGAGCAGCGTGAACAAGATATTGATATTCGAGAGGGAGAAACCGGGAAGGATAACCCTTATCTTCGTGAAGCAGAAGCTCGGGTTCTGAGCCTTGCAGACCACCCATTTGGATATATTTTTATACCTTAGGGTTGCACTATAAAGTATGGACATCGTAGCCGCGTTTAAAGAGGCAGTACAGGGCGCACTGCATCCGAGGGAGAATACCGCGAAAAGAAGCGTGCGCGAATCGCTCTTGCTCTATTACAATGCCTCCATAATACCGCTGATAATAGCGATAGCCATAGGCGTGGTAGGTTATTTTGCGTTTGGCAACGCCATAGCCACAACAACCACCCCAGGTTTTGCCTTCTACAGGTTATTTGCGAGGTTGGGGATAGCGGGCATTGCGGTTGCACTGCCCGTTCTTGAGATGCTCGTGTTCATGCCGCTCTCAATACTGATAAGCTCGGCGATTTACCAGCTCTTTGCGAAAAGGCTGCTCAAGATGTGGCCCGGGGACTATTCCAAAACAGCAGCGGCAATAACGTTTGGAGTCATGCCCGGAGTGCTCCTGTTCGGACTGACTGAAATTGCGATCCTGTCGACTTCTTACTCGCTCTTTATAATAGCTACCGCGATTACAGCGCTCTGGTCCATAATCGTGATTGTAGTATCAATATCGGCACAGCACAAGATAAGCGTAGGAAAGGCGTTCGGAGGCTGGCTGGTCTCGATAGTTCTATTATGGATAATAGCGGTAGTGATTGCGGTGGCGGCAGTGGCGCTTGCGTTCTCTATAGGCGCGTTCAATGTGGGCCAGACGCCAACCGGAAGCGGAGGTAGCCATCTAGCAGGCTCACAATGCATAGCCGCATCGGGGTATGTGTGCAATGCAGCCAACTTGACTACGCTTGGCACCCTGAGATTCAATTTCATCCAGAATACAGGGCTTACAGTGTACAATGCAGTGCTGAGCGTAACGCCGCAGAATGCAACGTTAGGCGCCAACGGCTTTCCAATCAACCCGGCCACATATCAGGCAGGAACGCTTTACTCAGGCAGTGTCACACACGTGGCAATGCCGGCAAGGTATCCTCCGCTGCCGCAAGTTTGTGCTACATGCTCGGCGCCGCTGAATGCTGGCGTGCCGTTGCTTGAGTATATCTGGCTCAATTACTCTACAACCCCTGGAGGACCGTCAAACCTTGCGGTCAAGGTAGCGACAATAAGCGTAAAGGCTTCATGATAGGCCGAACTTCTTCTTGACCCTGTTGACCTTGGGTCTTGTGACGAAGATGCAGTAGGGATTGATAGGATTCTTCTTGTAAAAGTCCTTGTGGTAGTCCTCAGCAGGATAGAAAGCCTCAAGCTTCTTCACTTCGGTCACAATAGGCTTGCTAAAGTTCTTCTGCTGTGCAGAGAAGAAATCGATTATGATCTGCTTCTGTGAATCGGTATTATATAGGATTATCGACCGGTATTCATTGCCCACATCCGCATCCTGCCTGTTGAGCAATGTGGGGTCGTGCATTGTGAAGAATATGTCTAGCAGTTTCTCAAGAGGGGCGACATCAGGGTCGTACTCAATCTTCAGTACCTCAGCATGGCCAGTGTCCCCGCCGCATACGTCTTCGTAAGTGGGGTTTTTCATCTGGCCTCCGGCATATCCGGGCGTAGTCTTAGTCACACCCTTGAACATCGAGAACACCGCCTCGGTGCACCAGAAGCACCCGCCCCCGAATACTATGCTCTGAGTCTCACTTGCCATCCTTGCTCTCCTCCTTTGGTATAAACTTCATCGATATTGAGTTGATACAGTACCTGACATTTTTCTTAGTGAAGCCCTCGCCAAGGAACACGTGCCCCAAGTGTGCGCCGCAGTTTGTGCACTCTACCTCTATGCGCTCCCCGTCAGGATCCGGAATCCTCTTTACCGCCCCCTTTATCTCATCGTCAAAGCTGGGCCAGCCGCACTGCGCGTCAAACTTGTCCTCTGACTTGTAGAGCGCTGCGCCGCAGCGCTTGCATATGTAAGTGCCAGACTTGGAGAATCGCTCGTACTCGCCACTGAAAGGTGCCTCGGTGCCCTTGTGGACGATTACACGTTCCTCTTCAGGAGTAAGTTTGTTCCACTGCTTCTTTTCCATGCAACCACACCATAGGAGATTCTGTTCCTAAATTAATAATACTTTCCGGCTGGCTGAAAAAGATGTGGCTAACTCCTGAACCCGGCCCAAAGCAGGAGTATGCCGATGAATTCCGAGTAGTACAGAAGTGAGGGAAACGAGCCTATGTACAGCGTGCCTGCGACGCTCACCACTATGACTCCGGCGATTATGCTGAGCAGCTTGATCTTCCTCGTGCGCTTGAAACCTACCGCAGCGACTCCGATGATTACGATAGCTGCTGGGAACGTAGCAAGTGAGGATGCGTATATAACGAGGGCAGGTGGAAGTCCTCCGACAACATAGCCGGTTATAAGGTTCCCCGCATTGCTCGCAAGCAATGAGTATGCAGTAAGGGCTGCGCCAAGTATGGCCAGCACGTAGTAGGCTTTTACAATCAACTTGGATTTCACCAATTGAATAGAGCCCAAGGCAAGAAGCTCCACCAGAATGGCGACTAGGAATAGGTAAGAGTTAATCAGCAATCCACTGTAAACGTTTAGCGCAAAGAGCAGTTCGAGGAAAACGGTAAAGGCAAAGACCCACAGCCCAAGGCTCCAGAAGAGCTTGCTCCTGTCTCTCTTGCGCATGTAGCCCCTGGTCATCAGAACGGCAAGACCCAGCGCCAAAATGCAGGTAGATACGGTTGCGACCAAGGCCGCAAACTGGCCGTTGAACATGCCAATATATTGATACCATCATTTAAAAGGATTTTCAAGCTGGTCTTGCATCAGTATAGCTTCTCCAGTTTCGAGCCCTTGTCGTACAGCATCAGGACCAGCCCTGCAAGGATTATGTAGATGTAGGTCGCAACGGAGGCAAGCCTGCTGATATCGTAGCCGGAGAAGTTAAGGTTCGCGGCGAGAGGCGCTGTAGTCACGCCGGGAATGGCTATGACTCCGGCAAGCAGGAACAGCGCCAAGTTGAAAGCCGAGAAGGCGACTGCAAGTATGTACCACCTCTTCAGGCCCAGCATGAAGGTAACTGCGAGCACGGCGTACACGATAACCTCGACGTTGAACCAGTATTGGCCAAGCGCGCTGCCGCTAGGGCTGGAGAAGATGTGTGCCGCCGCTGCGGCGACCGCAGAGATGACGAGCGAGAATCGGAATAGTCCTACATTGTTGGGCACGTACACCATCTTGGGTAGCTAATCTTTTATATCCGACACTCTGCCATACATTGGAATCAGCCTAATAACCCATTTTTATGGGTTGCCGTAATCATATACATAGTTCAGCCCGTCAAGATTTGATGCGATGCATTTGTAGCCCATCTTGCATAAAAAATCATCGATACGTGAAGCTGATTGGGAGTTTGTATCTAGGATTTCTAGGATTATTCGCGGATGATATTTAGCGATAGTTCTGTGTGCACCTTGAAGTACTTCGTATTCATGCCCTTCCACATCTATTTTTATCAAGTCCGGTGCAAGGTTAAATGAGTCTAACGTGGCTGTTCTTATCGTAACAGGTGTTTCAGTTTTTTCATCCATTGATGAGTGACCGACATGAACCTTATTGAGGTATAATACAGATCTGCCGTTTTTAGAGGATAGTGCGAGTTCATGCGCATTTATCTTTTTGACACATCCGTTCTTGATGATATTGCATTTGAACAACTTAAAAATGTCTGGATTGGGTTCAAATGCAATAGTCTTATTCCCTTTTAGCGCCATGTTTATGGAGTATTTGCCCACATTGGAACCGGCATCGACGAATACTGCCCCTTTTCTCAGATTAAAAAATGGCTCTGACTCCGGCTCTACTTGTTCGGATACCATATAGACGCCCCACCAATTTCTGCCTACTTCAAATTTGCCAAACTTGTTTTGTATTTTAATACTTGAACGAAGATCACGAGAGAATAACCCGTTTTTGACATAGTCTAATATAAAATAGGGGCTGCACATGTAGGCAAGGTACTCTGCTAACGCATCATAGCTTCCTTTGTCTGCAACCTCATTTAAAAATCCAATGGTTAGTTTTATGTTGTGTAGATGATTCTTCAACATATGTAGGATATTGTTGCCCAACCCATAACCTCGCGCATGTTGACTTTGGATAAAATACAGGATTTCTATCAGCTAAGAGAAATAGCGACCCGTTTATCGTTATAATAGGAGATTAACCGGATTAGCCCGTCCCTCAAAGATACGGTAGGAGCCCAATCCAAAAGGGTCTTGGCTTTACTATTGTCTCCTATAAGGTATTTTGCATCAAGGGGCCTTTTTGGGGTTGAGTTCCAGTTTATCGTTCCCTTGAAGCCCGTTAGTTCTGCAATGAGCATGGCTGTTTCTTGGGTGGTGCAGTTATCATCACTACAAAGTTGTATAGTTTGGGCTATCGCCTTTGGATTATCAAGTGCCTTAAGGTATCCATTGACGTGGTCATCAACATATAACCAATTTCTGGTAGTGCTAGGGTCACCGAGGGACACTTTACCCCCAGCAAGCATCTGGGTTATGGTGCGTTCTATGAAAAAATGGTTATTAGATTTTCGCCCGTATGAATTGAATGGTCTTAGCACAGTATAGGGAAAATTATAGGCCATCCACATGTATTTTAGATACAGCTCTGACGACACTTTTGCTATTGCATAAGGGCTGTTAGGTTCCAATTTCGAGTCTTCGTTTAGTTTATCCCTGTTGTTTTGGAGAGTCATTCCGAATTCCTCGCTGCTTCCCGCAAATATAAATTGCTTGAAGCTCGGAACTTCCCTATAGCATGCTTCAGCCAAGTTTATAGTCCCTAAATAATCCACCTCGCTAACCTCAAGAAAATGGTCGTAGCTGAACGAAACTGCGCTTATTGCACCTAGATGTATGCAAAATTCTGGTTGGACTTGCCTAACTATATTTTTTAGGGAGGGATAATCAGTTAAGTTTCCATAGTGCTTGATTGCGTTATTATTGTCAAGAGTATAGCGGCTTGTCACATATCGTTCTAGTAAATGCACTTCGTATCCGAGCGCTATGAGTTTTGGGACTAGCTCGGAGCCTATGAAACCTGTACTTCCTGTCAAGAGTATTCTTTTTATTTTATCATCCATCGGATAAGTTTGCTCCCTTTTTGCTTCAACATTTAGATTCCGAAATGCCTCATTTGTACCTTGGATTAGGGGCCCCATTTGGATACGAGTATTAATTGAAAGGTATATTTTTATATACATAGTATATTTTTAGTAAACTAAAATATATGGTATTTCGTAGATTCTACCATGAAAAAGGACAGGATTGACATACTCAAGCCGTACTTTTTGGATATACTGAAGGTACTGAATGAGGGGCCAAAACGTTATACGGATCTTATGGCTTACGTCAGAAACAAGCGCACATTGTCACAAAAGCTAACAAAATTGCAGGATTACGGGTTGGTGGACATTTCACATACAAAGGTGGGTGAAGGGTATGTGAACTTCTATCAGATAAGCAGAAGGGGTAGGGGAGTGTTGAAGGCGATATTAAAGATTGACATCGGGTAGGATTAATTAGCCAATATGCCCTAGGATGGCCGTAAAAGCCTGAAGAGGGAATTGAACCCCCGACCTACTGATTACAAGTCAGTCGCTCTACCACTGAGCTACTCAGGCGCATATGAGCTTTGTACTTACCAGTATTTATCTTTTTATGAATATGCCGCTGTACCTTATGAAGCCGTCAAGCGGAGGGCCAAGGAACGAGAGCCTCTTCCCTATCTTTGATATGAACTCAAGGTTCTTCCTGGTTGCCGCACCGAAGAGCGCCAGCAGCGCTGGATAGAGCACAAGCGCCACGGCTATGTTGACAACCAGAGCGAGCCTGCTTTGGGCTAGGGCGAATGATATCCCGTATAGCACGCCAAGCAACGCAAGGGATGCGAGCGACACCAGTACCAGATTCCTGTACTTGTGCGACAGGCTGAACTGGCTCTGAAGCGCCCTTATGTAAATTATGTCAAGCACTATCGGGGTTATGACGAACAGTGACAGTACGACTCCCGCTCCCTTGAACATCGGCGTTAGCACGACCAGCAGTATTAGCTGTATTACCACCGCGCTGACCTGGTAAAGCATGAACTTCTTGCTGTTGCCGAAGCCGAGTATGAGCGTGCCTGCGTAAGTGCCTATCAGCCCGACGCCCATGCCCGCTATCATTATTGCAAAGTAGATTGGTGCTAGGCCGTACGCGGGGAAGAGCAGGTTGATGAGCGGCTTTGATACCGATATCGCGTATGCCAGCACAGGGAAGAGCAACAGGCCGGTGTAGTAGAGGCTGTTGTTGTATATCGCGCCTATCTTCTTGGCGGTTGACTGCTTCGTGAGCGCCCTTGAGAACGCGGGGAGCAGTATGAGCGCTATGTCTGTGATGGTGAGCTCGACAAACCGAGCCAGCTTGTAAGCGGCGCCGTAGTTGCCTACTATTGATGCCGCCACAAAAATTCCCAAGAAGAGCACTGCGAAGTTGGTGGCGCCGTTCATGGCGACGTGCGACGCAACCACGGGCATGGAGAACGAGGTGAGCTTCTTCGAGTCGGCCATGTTGGGCCTTGCGATGCCGTACCCGCCCTTGAACACCAGATAAGCCACACCAACCAGCCCTCCCGCGAGCATGCCGAGCAGGTATCCGAGTATGGCGCCCATTATGCCGAAGCCCAGCAGGACCAGACCCACCGAGAAAACGAGGCTGAAGAACGAGTATATCGTGTTGCTTATCGCCGCCTCCTTCACCAGACCAACGCCAACCAGCGCGGCGAGCGAGAGATTGTACAGCACGGCGAACAGCTCCGCCGCAGAGCCGAGCTGCAGCGGCAGCGTGAGCGCGGCGTTGTGATATACGTTGACCGCAAGGTAGCCGCTGAACAGAATACCCAGAATCGCGATTATCAGCCCTATCGAGAGCGAGATTAGGTATCCGCTGCTAAGCATGGTGCGTATCTTTCCCGCGCCCTTTAGCTCGGGTAGCATCTTCCTCAGCGCCGTGCCGACGCCGAAGTTGCTGCCTATGCCCAGCAGGGTTGAGAAGGCGATGACTATGCTGTAAAGCCCGAAGTCGGAGGGCATCAGCATGCTTGCAAGTATGATCAGCATGAGAAGGGTAAGCAGAGATGTGAGCACGTCGCCGATCACGTATATCGCGCCGCGCTTTGCCGTGGTAAGCGCGAGCTCCTCAACCTCCGATGATGTCTTGGCCGCCTCCATCTTCTGCGCGCTGGAGAGTTTTGAGGCCATGATTTCATTCCTTGGGCTTTTGTAGCTTGTTGCCTTAGCGTGTAGGAAGCAGCCTTATGTAAATCCCGCCCTTCATCCTTAGCTCGGCTGCAAAGTCAATCCTCAGGATCTTCCCGATGTCAGCCCGCTCGCCCTCGAACTTTATGACTCTCATGCGGATGGCCTTGATGTCGGTGCCGTAAAGCTTGATATGTTCCCTGGATGGATCGAACCTAACTCGCTTCGGCCCGTTTATGATCTCCAGATTAAGTTCAGGTGCAGTTTTCACCACCTTTTCGGAGACGGAGTCCAGCACCTTTGGATTGTAGCTCAAAATTTGCATCTTTGCCTTCATCTTCTCACCCAAACCTCAATCGCTCACTATGAACTTGCTCAGCTTCTCCCTCGCCCTCTCCTTCCTTCTCTGGTGGTCCCTCAGGAACTTGTTTATCGTCGCCGCGAGAGCCTGCTTGTGCTCCCCCGCAAGCATAGTGCCGTTGCGCTCTGCCTTGAATATCGCCTCCAGCTTCTTGTCGTTCGGCTCGAAGAAGTACCTGTAGTACTGGCAGACCATGCACTTGTCCGGGTCCCCTCCGAATTTCTTCTGCAGCTCCGCGGTGGCCTGCTGGCCGGTGAGCGCCCTGTTGATCTTCTTCATCACCGCCTCGGGAGTATCGTCAAGGTATATCGTGTTGTTGGCCTCGCTTGATGACATCTTGGATGTGCCGTCGAGCCCGGGCAGGAACTTGGTGTATATTATCGCGGGCTTGTAGTAGCCGAGCTTGCCCAGCACGTCCCTCGCCACCCTGAAGTGGACGTCCTGGTCTATCGCGAGCGGAATCAAGCAGGGAACGTTGTGTCCCACCTCAACCGACTTGAGGAATGCCGGAACGGCCTGCATGGCGGTGTAGAAGATGAGCCCGATGTTGGACTCGTTGGTGAAGCCGAATGCGTCCTTCACGGTCGAAAACGTTATGTGCTTCGCCACTTTCACCGCGTTCTTGTACATGGTGTTGGCGTAGTTAGTGTCGAAGAATATCTTCGTCTTAGTGGGCTTGAATCCCAGCGCTATGATGTCGAGCACGTTGTCGATTGCCATGTTGTGTATCTCCTCCATGGTCATGTCGCTGTCCTTTTTGGCCAGGTACTTTTCCTCGTCCGGTATCTGTATGTATATCTCCACGCCGAACCTGTCCTGCAGCCACTTGGCGAACATGAACGGCATCAGGTGGCCGAGGTGCATCCCCTTGCTGGTCCCCCTTCCCGTGTACAGGTAGAAAGGATTGCCCTTCTCGTACTCGCTGAGTATCCAGTCGAGCTCCCTGTGCGCGAAGATGATGTTCCTCCTCAGGAGGAAATGCATGGGGCCGGTGTACTTCTCCAGCCTCTTCCTCAATTCCTCATCAATCGGCTTCAATCCGTACTGCTTGGCGAACTGGTCGTAGTCTATCTTGCCCTCCACCTTGTATGCGTCAACGTGGTAGCTCTCGGAAGGGGCAGGCATCGAATCTGTTATAGATGCAAATCAAGGCTTTTATTGCTTTGTTTGGGCGGGCTTCCAGAGTGACTTGAGGAACTCCGGAATGCCGTGAAGCGACTGCACATTCCTGAAATCGCCCTTTATGGCGGCGTAGGCGTCGGGGTAAGTGGACTCCGCCTTGGCCATCAGGTACTCCACCAGCTCGGTCTCCCTGAGATAGTTGTATACGTAGTGCTTGCCGATTTCCATCCTCCCCAACATCGGAAATATGAGCAGGGAGGGGAAGCTTGACTGCGGAACCATGCTGAGTATGTTGAGCTTCGGCTTCAGCCCGTCAGGCATCACGCTGATGAAGGGGGAGGGAGGCTTGTATATCTCCACGAACCCCTTGTTGGCGAGCTCGGAGTGCATCGCCTTGGCAAGCTCCCTGTCGTCTATGCAGTAGCGGGTCTTGTCCAGCTCGGCATCCGTCATGCCGCTCTTCTGCCCGGTGTTTTCCACCAGTATCTTCGAGAGATAGACCTGGTTGCGCTCCTTGAAATAAGACTCGATTGCAGCCTTCCTCTGGGTGCCGTTCAACGAGGTCCATGACTTGAAGTGGTCGAGCATCTCCGCAGGGGTCCTTAGCAGGCCCAGGGGCAGCTCCTTTTCGTGTGTCCTTAACGGTATTTTGCCGTTTGTCAATGCAACTGACGTATCCACATTCGTCGCCTTCAGTTATGTGAGCTCGTATGGTATTTAAGGCTTCCGAGGGGTGCGGTGGATAGACGAATATCGGGCGTCTGGGCACTCAATGCTTAAATATAAGGAAAACCAGAAAGCAGTATTGGATAACTATGCGTAACCAGACCATGGATGCGGATATCCCTTACCAGGGCCGCACGGGAGAGTCGACTTACAGTAGATTGAAGCGCACGCTGAGGAGAAAGCCGACGGCCAGCTGCGCTGGGGCGACTGATTTTGACCGGGTAGCTTGGATTCAGAGGAAGTTTCCACAGCAACAGAGTACGTGAGATAGTGCATGGACAACAGGAAACCAGCTAGAGAGAGGGAACCAACGACAGATGATAGCCTCAGCCAGAGGCTGAAGATGCTCAGGGCCATGAGCCGGGAGGACATAGCCAAGGTCATCGCAAGGGAGAGGGACGAGAGGGGCATGCAGCAGCCCAGCGACGCGGTTCTGCAAAACAAGGTCTCGCAGCTCAAGAGGGCGATAAGCCCAGAGGATTACAAGACGTTGATACACTCAAGCGACTCAAAGGTAATCTCTCAGATGCTACATATCTCTAGGGGGCAGGTGAACAACCTTAGGACGGGGCTTGTCAGCTTCGGGCTGGTGGATGCCAACACGCCTGGAAGAATGAAGACAGAAATCGGTGGGGGGCGCAAGTCGGCCGGGGTGCCAGCATTTAAGCGCAGAAGCAAAGAGGAGATTGCCGCAGTGATGGAAACACTCAGGGCCAAGGTAGTAGAAAAGGGCCCAATCACATACGAAAGACTGGGAAAGTCCACAGGATATGACGTAGGGGAGATTAGGGGCTACGTAAACAGGTATTTTATGGACTTGGGAGTAAGAAAGTTCGATTTCGACCGTGGACTCAGCGGGAAAAGAACCAGCAGCTTTAACGAGTTGCTCAATGGCAACCCCCACACAGTATACCTCATTGATGACATGGATCCCGAGAGCATAAGGAGATTCAAGAGGCTGGTCGCCAAAAAGTGCAACTGCGACACAGGCAATATAAATGCCAGGACCTCTTTGGGTCACCTGCTTGCGAATCTGAAGACGGTGCTGCCTGGAGCGGCGGCTGCAATAGAGGAGGTAAAAGAGGAACTGAAGTTGCGCAGGGGCATGGTTAACGCTTAATTCTCTTTGCTGCAAAAGCATATGTGACGTTCATGAAGAATTTTTTCTTTTGCAATAAGTGCCAGGTCATCCTATCTCCAAAGGAAGAGGATGGCAAGGTCTACCTCGAGTGCAGGAACTGCGGTGACAAGAAGGAGTACCTGGACTGGGTTGAACACGTCTGCAGCAAGTGCGGATTCAACAAGTCCACGATAGTGTTCCACGAGATGACGGGCGGGGACGAGGGCACCACCACAATGTACAGGTGCATAAGGTGCGGCACAAAGGAAAGGGAGGGCCACCTGGCCTGATCCCCTGCACAGCCACAAAGGCAAGTCGAACCCTTTTAAATATTCTCTTCCATCTATTACCTGACTGGTTGTTAGTAAGTTACAACGCTATTCGATAGGAAGTGAGCAAATGGATGGAAGCTTCAAGCCGATAACGGAGGTTCAGGATGCAGAGAGCAGGGCAGCTAAGACGCTCGAAAAGGCCACCAAGGACAGGGAGGGCGCCCTGATTGATGCCAAGACGCAGGCGGCAGCGATGGTCCAGGAGGCCGAGGCCAGGGCGAAGCAGCAGAAGGCTGACGCCATAACCAAGGAGCTGGCCCAACTCGACAGGAGGAAGAAGGATGCGCTCGAGGCCGCGGGCAAAGACGCCAAATCCTACAAGACCAAGAGGCTCAACCAGGTCGAGAGGGGCAGGGCGGTGAAGGAGCTGGTCGACTTAATCTTAGGTGCTTGAACTTATGCTCCACACGGAACCGATGCAGAAGATAAGGATACTTTCCCTCGAGTCGAAGAAGTACTCAGTGGTGAAGGAGCTGCAAATGCTGGGAACCATAGACATCAGCAAGGGCTCCCTGGAGATAAACGACGACAGCACATCCGAGCTGCTGCCAAGGATTTCAGACATGCTCGTGAAGTTCAACAGCGTTCTCTCGGTGCTGAAGGCACCAAAGACTAAGGAGGCGAGGCAGCTCAAGCACCTCGACGTGGAGGAGCTGCTAAAGAGGTGCGAGGGCTTCAACGCGGCCAACGAGGCGTTCACTCTGTCGGGACAGAAGAAGAGCCTTAGCGACAGGATAAGGAACATAGACGACACGCTCGAGATAGCGGAGATGTTCAGCGGCACCGGGATTGACTTCGGAAAGCTGCACAGCGGCGTGCTCGATTTCAAGGCAATAAAGATAGAGAGGAAGTATTCAAAGAGGTTCAAGGGGCTGCTCAAGGACACGAAGGTCAGATACGAATTGATAGCAAAAGAGCTCAAGGACAAGGAGTGGCTCTTCTTCATCGCCTATCCGAAGCAGAGGTCGCAGGTGATCGAAGCCGCGGTGAAGGCGGTCAAGCACATAGAGATAAACCTCGCGGGAGGCAAGCTCGACTCAACGCCGTCGGAGATGAGGGCCAGGCTCGACAAGGAGAAGGAGGAGATAAGGGCCACTATGAAGGGCATCGACGCCAAGATAGCCGAGGTCAGCGCGAACAACTACTTTGAGGTCGCAGCCCTGACGGAGATGCTGGAGATAGAGTTCGAGAGGGCCAGCATCAGCTCCAAGTTCAAGAGGACGCAGCGCGTCTTCGTGGTGGACGGATGGATACCGAAGAAGAAGCTGGGCGAGATCAAGGCGGCGGTGGCGAAGTGCACCGAGAACATGTACCAGTTCGACGAGATAAAGACCAAGGAGCTCGCGCCCACGTACACGGAGAGGCCGAAGATCCTCAGCCCGTTCGGATTCATACTCAACTTCTACTCCGTGCCAAGGAGCGACGAGATAGACCCCACCTGGATATTCATCGTATCGTTCATAATATTCTACGGAATGATGGTCAGCGACGTAGGCTACGGGCTGATATCGCTGCTCATAGCTATGCTGATAGCGAGGAAGACCGACCCTGACGGGCTGATGCACAACGTGGCCAAGATATGGCAGATATCCTCGATATCGATAATATTCTTCGGCGTGATCTCGAACCAGTACCTCGGGTTCTCGATACCGTTCCTCAACGCGCTCAAGATATTCGACTGGACCAAGGACACGGTCAACATAATACTGATAACCGCGTTCATAGGCATCGCCCAGGTGGTGCTCGGACAGATGTTCAGCTTCATCAACAAGATGAGGCACCACGAGACCAAGCTTGCAATCAGCAAGATAACCGCCATAATAGCCATACTTTCGGGAGTTGTGGCGATAGGCGGCCTGCTCTTCCACGCGTTCGGCAACACGCTCTCGACCGCGGCCGCGATAGTGAGCATCATCACATTCGTGACGACCGGTGCGCTGAGCGGCATAGAGGCCAGCGAGCTCACCAACCTGATAACCCACCCGCTCAGCTACACCAGGATACTGGGCTTCGGGCTTGCCAGCGTGATAATCGCCTACCTGATAGACAACGCATTCACGCCGACGATGGCGCACGGGATACTGGTATTTATAGCTTTCTTGGTAATTTTCATCATATTGCACCTCCTCAACATGCTGCTTGGCATATTCGAGGGCATAATACAGAGCATAAGGCTCAACTTCGTGGAGTTTTTCTCCAAGTTTTACACGGGCAACGGCATAAGGTTCAGGCCGTATTACTTCAGGAGGCGTTACACTAAAGACTAAGATACAACGTGATAAAAATGGCAATAGGACTTGAGACTGCAATTGCAAGCATTGGAGCCGGAGTAGCGATACTAGGAGGCGCTGTTGGAACGGGTATAGCCCAGTCGGGCATCGGAAGCGCGGGCATAGGCCTGATAGCCGAGAAGCCGGAGCAGCTGGGAATGGCCCTGCTGTTCCTTGTGCTGCCTGAGACGCTGCTGATATTCGGCTTCGTCGTGGCTATACTGATAATGCTGAGCGCCGGAATCGTCTGACCAAGGGTAAGGATCATGCCTTTGGAAGATATAAAGCGCGACATAGAGGAGAACGCAAGGAAGGAGGCCAGGCGCATACACGAGGAGAGCAGGAAGGAGTGCGAGCTGGTGCTCTCCGACGCCAAGGCCAAGGTAAGCGCGATAATAGACGAGAGCCAGAGAAGCATGAAGGCGGAGCTGGAGCTCCTCAACAGGGAGTACGCCTCGAGCATTGAGCTCGGTAGGAAGAGCGCGGTCCTGTCGGCGATGGAGGAGGCGCTTGAGGCCGAGATGCGCTCGATGAGGAGGGAGCTTGCCAAGAAGGCGAGGGCTAGCCCCGCTTACGAGAAGCTGTTCAAGGACGCCATGAAGGCGGGAAGGCAGATGGCGGGCGGCGATGATTTCATAGTCGCAACGTCGAAGAAGGACGTGCCGCTCCTCGGCAAGACATCCGCAAAGGTGGAGGCCAGGGATATGGAGGGCGGGCTTATGGTCTACTCAAGGGACAGGAGCATGAGCATCGACGCAACTCTTGACAAGCTGATCGAGTCAAAGCAGGAGGAGATAAGGAACGAGATAAACTCCAGGCTGTTCTCCGGCTCTGCGAAGAAGGCTGCAAAGGCAGTGAAGGGAAAGAGGGCAAAGGCGCCTGCCGCGAAGAAGGCGAAAAAATCAGCGGCGCCGAAGAAGAAGGCAGTGAAGAAGAGGAAGAAGTGAGTATATGACGCTAGTCGGTTATGGTGCTGCAAGGCTCTATGGGTACTCCAACGCCAGGGTAAAGGCTATGGAGTCCAAGATGCTCACCAAGGAGTTCCTCAGGGACATCTACAAGACCGACGACATCAAGGTAATACTCGCGAAGCTACTGCAGACGGACTACAAGCCCTACATAGAGGAGTTCGGCGACATCAACGAGAGGGAGGAGCTGCTGGACTTCGCGCTCAGGAGGAGCCTGGCCAAGACAGCGGAGAAGGTCATCGCGATCACGCCGAAGGAGCAGAGGGACATAATCATAAGGATAGTGAGCAAGTGGGACCTTTACAACATCAAGCTCGTGCTGAGCGCAAAGGCGAACGGAAAGAGCTTCGAGAGCATATCGAAGTACATAGTCAGCAGCGAGAACGTGAGCGCGAGGGTGATAAAGGAGGCAATGGGGGAGGCCAACATCGAGTACGCGGTGGGCAAGCTGGTGCTCAGCACGCCGTACAGACAGATACTCGACATAGCGCTCGACACCTACAGGAAGACGGGAAACATAACGCTCGTCAACGCCGAGATAGACAAGACCTTCTTCAGCCTGCTCGGGGAGGCGATATACCGGCTGAGCAAGCTGAGCTACGAGTCCGCGATGGTCGTGAAGCTCGACATAGAGATGAGGAACGTGCGCACGCTGCTGAGAGCCAAGAAGTACAACATCAAGGGCTCGGAGGTTAGGGACCTGCTGATACCGAACGGGATAACCAACGTTGACACGCTGATATCCAACTTCGACGGCGCGAAGGACATGAGGGACCTTGTCGCGAGCGTGAAGAGCTTCGACCTGAAGGACGCGCTCACCTCATACGAGGCCAACAAGTACAAGCAGATGCTCATATTCGAGATATCGATGAGGAACAGGATATTCGAGAAGGTAATATCCACGCTGAAGCACAGCGTCCTCTCTTTCGGGACGATAGTCGCATACTTCTACCTGAAGGAGATTGAGATATTCGCGCTCAGGGTAATAATAAAGGGAAAGATGTACGGGCTCGAGGAGAGCGAGATAAACGAGATGATAAGATGGGCAATGTAGCTGCAAAGGAGTTCAAGCTCGCGGTCATAGGGGACCAGATGCTGAGCATGGGGCTTGGAGTCAGCGGCATAAAGCACATCTACAACGCACAGACCACTGATGATGTGGAGGCAGCGGTGAGGGACGTCATCGCGAAGGGTGACATAGGGATGGTGATAATGAACGAGCGCAACATGAAGATGGTGAAGGACAGGAAGCTGCTCGCGATTATGGACACCAGCATATCACCCCTCTTCATAGGAATACCATCGTACAACCAGCAGGACCTGGAATCTGACACGCTTAGGAGGCTCATAATCAGGGCCATAGGAATAGACATAGCAAAGAGATGATATCATGGGAATTATAGTAAAAATTTCAGGACCCTTGGTCATAGCGGATGACATGAAGGGAAGCAACATGTACGATGTTGTGAAGGTTGGAACGCTGGGGCTCATCGGAGAGATAATACAGCTCAAGGAGTCGTCGGCAATCATACAGGTCTACGAGGACACGAGCGGAATGAGGCCTGGAGAGCCGGTAGAGACCACAAGCCTGCCGCTGTCCGTGGAGCTGGGGCCTGGCATACTCACCAAGATTTACGACGGAGTGCAGAGACCGCTTGACGTGATAAGGCAGAAGAGCGGAGTGTACATCAAGAGGGGAATAAACGTGGCCTCGGTCGACAGGAGCAAGAAGTGGAAGTTCTTCCCCGACAAGGCGATCAAGAAGGGAAGCCACGTGAGCGAGGGAACCATACTCGGCCACGTTGACGAGACGCCGCTGATAAAGCACTACATAATGGTGCCGGCCGGAATCGAAGGCAAGATAGAGACGATTAAGAGTGGAAGCTTCACGGTTGAGGAGACTATCGCGACGGTCAGCACGGGAAAGAAGGTCGAGAAGGTGACTATGCTCCAGAAGAGAGGAGTCAGGAGCCCTGCACGGTACAAGAGCAGGATGCCATCGGACTCGCCGCTGGTCACAGGAACGAGGGTCATCGACATGTTCTTCCCTGTGGCAAAGGGAGGTGCTGCGGCAATTCCGGGGCCGTTCGGGTCGGGAAAGACTGTCACACAGCATAGCCTTGCCAAGTACTCGGACAGCAACATCGTGATTTACGTAGGATGCGGAGAGAGGGGAAACGAGATGACTGAGGTGCTCAGCGAGTTCCCTGAGCTCAAGGATCCGCAGACGGGCAGGCCGCTTATGGAACGAACAGTCCTGATAGCGAACACGAGCAACATGCCGGTTGCAGCAAGAGAGGCCAGCATATACACGGGAATAACGATTGCGGAATACTTCAGGGACATGGGATACGATGTCGCGCTCATGGCAGACTCCACATCGAGGTGGGCCGAGGCCATGAGGGAGATATCCACAAGGCTGGAAGAGATGCCGGGAGAAGAAGGATACCCCGCTTATCTGGCAAAGAGGCTCGCAGAGTTCTACGAGCGTGCGGGAAGAGTCAACGCGCTGAGCGGCAACGTCGGATCGGTTACGCTTGTAGGCGCGGTCTCGCCGCCGGGAGGAGACATATCGGAACCTGTCTCACAGGGAACGTTGAGAGTCGTGAAGACATTCTGGGCGCTTGACGCGTCGCTAGCTAACTCAAGGCACTTCCCCTCGATAAACTGGCTGCAGAGCTATTCGCTGTACATACCACAGCTCGGCAAGTGGTACCAGACCAACATGGGAGAGAGCTTCGCCAAGCAGAGAGATGAAGCGATGCAGATACTCCAGAGGGAGGCGGAGCTGAAGGACATAGTCCAGCTTGTGGGTGCAGACGCGCTTCCGGAGACCGAGAGGCTCACGCTTGAGATAGGAAGGATGATAAGGGAAGACTTCCTCAGGCAGAACGCGTTCGACGAGATAGACGCGTCCACCAGCCTCAAGAAGCAGGAGATGATGCTTGACGCGATACTTCACTTCAGGGACATGGCCGCAAGGGCGCTTGACGCGCAGGTAACCATAGACAAGGTCGTAGCGGTGAAGGCCAGGGCAAGGATAGCCAGGATGAAGGAGCAGAAGGAGGAGAACGCGAAGAAGGAGATAGACTCCATAAGGGGCGAGATGGACAAGGAGTTCGCCGAGCTCATGAAGGGATAAGGGATAGGTGATATTGTGAACATGAAATTCGAGAAGGAATACAAGACAATCAAGAGCGTTGCCGGCCCGCTGCTGGTAGTTGACAAGGTAAGGGACGCTGCGTACAACGAGGTGGTGAGGATAAACCTGCCCAACGGCGAGACGAAGCTGGGGCAGGTGCTCGAGACCACGAACCAGTTCGCTGTGGTGCAGATATTCGGACAGACGAGCGGAATAAACCTGAGCGACACATCTGTCAGCTTCCTGGGAGACACTTTCAGGATAGGCGTGTCAGACGAGATGTTGGGGAGGGTGTTTGACGGGCAGGGAAGGCCGATAGACATCAAGGCAGGGATAACCGCAAAGGAGAAGGTGGACATAAACGGCGAGCCGCTCAACCCGGTATCAAGGTCTATGCCGAAGGACTTCATAGAGACGGGAATCTCAACGATTGACGGCCTGATTACGTTGGTAAGGGGACAGAAGCTCCCGATATTCTCAGGCTCGGGACTGACGCACAACGAGTTGGCGGCGCAGATAACGAGGCAGGCGAAGGTGAAGAACAGCACTGAGGACTTCGCAGTGGTATTCGCGGGAATCGGGATAACGCACGACGACGCAGAGTTCTTCATAAGGGACTTCGAGAAGACTGGCGCGCTCAAGAGGACTGTCGCATTTATCAACATGGCAGACGACCCGAGCATAGAAAGGATTCTCACCCCGAGGCTTGCGCTCACGACAGCGGAGTACCTCGCGTACGAGAGGGACATGCACGTTCTGGTCATAATGACCGACATGACCAACTACTGCGAGGCACTGAGGGAGCTTGCAAGCGCGAGGGAGGAGGTTCCGGGAAGGAGAGGATATCCGGGTTACATGTACACGGACCTTGCCAGCCTTTACGAGAGGGCGGGAATAGTCGTGGGCAAGAAGGGAAGCATAACCCAGCTCGATATCCTGACGATGCCGAGCGACGACGTGACGCACCCGATACCGGACCTGACAGGTTACATTACTGAGGGACAGATATACCTCAACAGGGAGCTGGCGAACAAGGCCATCTACCCGTCGGTCGACCCGCTTGGCTCGCTCTCGAGGCTTATGAACAACGGAATAGGCAACGGCAAGACAAGGGAGGACCACAGGGGAGTGGCGGACCAGCTCTACGGCTTCTACGCTAAGGCGAAGGAGGCAAAGAGCCTCAGCTCCATAGTCGGAATAGAGGCTCTGAGCGACATAGAGAAGAAGTACCTCAAGTTCGGTGACAACTTCGAGAAGAAGTTCATACAGCAGGGAAGGTACGAGGACAGGAGCATAGAGAGGACCTTGGAGATAGGTTGGGACCTGCTCTCAGACTTCGACCAGAACGACCTCACTAGGATAAAGACCGATTACATAGGCAAGTACTACGGCAAGAGCAAGAAGTGAAGTGATACCACGGCAGTCAGCCCAACAAGGATAAACCTGATCAACACCAGGAAGAGCGTGAAGATCGCACAGAGAGGGTACTCCCTGCTCAAGAGGAAGAGGGAGGTCCTTGTGATGGAGTTCCTGAAGCTGCTCAAGGAGTCGACGAACGACAGGAACTACCTCAACGAGATGCTGCAGAGGGCGTACAAGAACCTGGCGGTGGCCTCGGCTTACGCGGGAGACTTCGAGCTGGAGCAGGTGGCAAACTACGCTAAGGAGCCGAACCCGGTAGTCATAGCACAGAAGAACATCATGGGAGTCAAGATACCGGAGATTGAGAGGAGCAAGGAGGAGATTGGCATCTTGGAGAGGGGTTACGGATTGCTCTCGACAAGCACTGCAATCGATGACGTTGCGGAGTCTTTCAACGACGTGCTCAACACGGTGGTGGACGTGGCGAAGAGAGAACAGGGTATAAAGAGGCTGGTCATCGAGATCGACAAGGTCAAGAGGAGGGTCAACGCCCTGGAGTACATAGTGGTTCCGAACCTCAACAAGAGAAAGAAGTACATCGCGATGAGGCTGGAGGAGATAGACAGGGATATGTTCTCAGGGCTCAAGCACGTAAAGAAGAAGCTGGAGAGCAGGAAGGATTGAGATCCACGTCAATTGCGAAAGCCTTACAACTGTTTTTAAGCTGATAATCACTAGCCTTAGTGGGTGTGATGCATGGTAACTATCAGTGCAGAGACTGAAAGGGGAGCAAAGGTTGCTGAGCCTCCTAAGCATCTGATAAGAAGGGAGTTTAGACCCATGCAGATCACGATAAAGATGGGAAACCACGGTAGCTGCTACAAGGAGAACCATGCCGACTGCGGGATGGATCACATATTGGGTGACAAACTAAGGAAAGTCTGGACTGACATGAACATATCACCAGTTATAATCACAGACAAGAACATCGTTACATTCAATATGTCGTTCAAGGGCAGGGAGACCAACAAGAATGAAGTTGATTTTAGGCTCTCCGATTTCTTCAGACATCATACGATAATGACTATGGAGTCAATGAAGATAAAGAGGGCTAAGGATGGAGTATAGCGTCAAATCCCAATTTCAAACTTCCAATCAACCGGCCAGAGCGTCAGGTTAATCTTGTGCTTGAAACCGCTTTCTTCCTTCCAGGCGCTTAATTCTTTTTTTATGCCATTAAGCAACTTGTCCACATTTTTTATCTTGCTTGAAGTTATTCTAACGTATACTTCTATTGGTGCGACCCCAACCTTTATCCTTGCGCTATTGGCGTACACAAAGACGTCGTCTATTTTTGTTAGCTTATGGACAATCTTCTTAGTTGCATTAGAAAGAGCAGTTATCTCCTTGTCGCTTACCTTTTTGTCATCGAATTCGATATTTATAGTAGGCACGTTATTATCATCTCACTTCTTCCCGTATTCGTCGAATACCTTCTTGTAGGTCTCAAGGGTTCCGATGTCGTGCCAGTTGCCATGGAACACGAAGCCCTTGACCTCTGTCTTCTTTATCAGCCACTCTATGAAGTTGCCCATACCGTCTGGGTTGTTCTTCTCCGAAAGGTACTCGCTGAAAGTGTTAAGCATCTCCTTGGGGATTAGGTACATTGCTATCCCGATGAGCGTGGACTTTGGGTGCTTGGGCTTCTCCACGAATGAGACCACCTTGTCGCCGACTATCTCGGCGTTGCCCATTCTCTTCGCGCCCTCAAGGTCTTTCATGTCGTAAAGGCCTATGGTGGGGTGTCTGTGCTTGCCGAAGTAGTCGAGTATCTCCTTGACGCTGAAGTCGTAGAGGTTGTCCCCCGCTATGATTATGAGATCCTCGTCAATCTTGGCCTGCTCTATGGCGTACTCTATACCCTTTATGGCCCCGAACTTCTCGTGGTTGCCGGTGGTGTGTTCTACCACCATCTGCACCGTTGCCTCGCTGCCGTCGAGCTGGTTCTTTGTCCAGTACTCGAACGCGTTGGAGAACTTGGCGTTGGTCGACAGCACTATCTCCGTCACCCCCGAGCTCACGAGATCGTCGAGTATATACTCCACTATGGGCTTGCCGCCCACGCCTATGGGTAGCAGCGGCTTGGGTATGAAGTAGGTTATGGGTTCCAGTCTTGTGGCGAATCCGCCGCACAGGAGTAATGCTCGCATATCTTCACGGCTAAGCCTTATTTCCCACACTCAGGTGTAGGATAGTATTTGGGAATAGGCGTATTTAAGCTTAACGCAGCCTAATTCTATCGGGGGTTGTCTGATGGCAGCGACTAAGGATAGGAGAATAGGCGGTCCAGACTTGGAGGTATCAAAGCTGGCCTTCGGGATGTACAGGACGAACACGAAGTCCGAGCCATTGGAGTCGATGGAGCTGGTAAAGGCCGCCTATGACAAGGGTATAAACTTTTTCGCGACTTCGGATAACTATGGCACGGAGATGCTTTTGGGACGTGCCATACAGGAGCACAAGATCCCCAGGGATAAGATTGTCATAGCAACCATGACCGGACTCCCTATAACGCAGCGCCACCAGGCGGAATTCGAGGTGAACACCTCGGGGAAGCGCATTGTGGCACAGGTGGAGAAGAGCCGCAAGCTCCTTGGAGTTGATACGATAGACCTGTACCAGACACATGCGCACGATGGCAATACGCCGATGCTGGATATAATCACGGTGATGAATAGACTTATCGAGGAAAAGGCAATAAGGAATTACGGTTTCTCGAACTACACGACAAACAACATAATAGAGGGAATAAGGATATGCAAGGAGAACGGTTTCAGGGAGCCCGTATCGCTCCAGAACTGGTACAACCTCATGGGGTGGCGCAGCGAGGACTCGGTGAAGACCGCCATGGGAAGCGGAATGACGCTGCTAGCCTACAGCCCACTGGCAAACGGCTTCCTTACCCATGATAGCGTGCAGGCAAGCCGGGTGCTGGACAAGTTGGCCACGGAGAAGAACGCGATAGAGTCAGTGAGGCTGGAGAATGACATACGGAAGGAGCTGAGGAAGCTGGACGACATGGCCGTCAACGAGGGCAGGAACATCCAGCAGCTGTCGCTCGCCTGGCTCATGGGCAGGGAGAATACGGTGCCGATGCTAGGCGCCTACACCAGGGAACATCTCGACGACTTGGCGCAATCGATGGACTGGGTGCTCCGCACGGAGCAGGTCGACTTCATAGAGAGGGTCAGGAACAAGATACATAAGATTTATGGGGAGCTCGTCAATGCGGTCAATGGCTCGGGGTAGCCTGACGCCGCTGAAAAGGTAGTTGGGAAAGGCGTATAAGCTTAAAAAAAGACAATTATGTGGTGAACAAGGTGGGAAAGATTACCGTTGCAAACAAGCCGTCCGGCAAGCTCCATTCATTCAGGGCACGCCCCAAGAGCGCCATGGGTGGCATATTTCCGGCGCTTTACGCTATGCAGTTCGCGGCAACGGCAGAGATGAAGAGGGAGTACGGCTTGAGGGCCCACGCTACGGTAGAGACCTGGGTAGGCGACGACCTGATAGCGGCGATTGACAATGAGGAAGATTTCAAGGCGATGGGAAGGTCGCTGGTCAAGAGGGCACTGGACGATCCCAAGTGGCTTGACAGCAGGATAGAGTGGTGCGAGGGGCAGAAGGACTCGCTCATTGAGGCGCTTGAGGGCAAACTGCCAAGGGAAAAGCTGCAGAAGGCGTCAAACGCCGCGATAGCCGAGGCGTATGGGGTGTACGTCGACAGGTATGCCACTTTCCACCTGAAGAATATGCCGATGTGGTGGTTCGGGGGCGAGGAGCTTGAGACCGAGCTCGCTGCTTGCATTGAAAAGGGAACAATGTCGAAGGAGGAGCTGGCGTTCCTTCTGGACTCCGCTGAGTACGTGACCGAGTCAGCCGATGAGGAGATGGATATCCTCGCGATTGCGGCGCTGATGAAGAAGAAGGGCGGCAAGGACAAAATCAAGAAGATGATAAAGGAGCACACGCACAAGTACTTCCACATACCGTTCGGCTACTGCAACGGCGTAGTCTGGAACGAGGCGCACTTTGAGGAGAGGGCGAGGAAGATGGCCTCCGAGATGAAGGATCCCGCAGCGGAAAGAGCCAAGAGGACCAAGGAGTTCAAGGACAAGGCGATAAAGCAGAGGGCCCTGATGAAGAAGTTGGGGCTGGACAAGAGAACTGTAGGCATGATAGAGGCAACCCACAAGTCACGATACCTGCAGGACCTGAAAAAGACCGTGCAGACAAGGGGGCACCCGTATTACCATGTAGTGATTGGGGAGATGGCGAAGAGGCTGGGTGTGGACAAACCACTTATGCAGCTGATGTCAGAGCCGGAGATACGGAAGAGCCTGCTTGACGGCAAGATCGCGAAGCCGCTGATGAGCGAGCTCAAGATGAGGAATGGCGACTCCGTATGCATCACCCAGGACGATGGGTACACGTGGAAGCTGGGAAAAGAAGCGGTAGGGTACTGCAAAGACACCAAGCTGACCATATCCGAAGAGGAGGTAAAGGAGATAACAGGGAGCCCGGCTTCCGGAGGGAAGGTAAGGGGAACTGTGCGGGTCTGCCTGACGTCCAATGACATAGGCAAGATTAAGGAGGGCGACATACTGGTCACGGCAATGACGACGCCAGACTTCGTCCCAGCGATGAAGATAGTTGGAGCGATAGTTACTGACGAAGGAGGGATACTCTGCCATGCAGCGATAATAAGCAGGGAGATGAACAAGCCCTGCGTTATAGGCACCAAGAACGCGACCAAGGTGCTCAAGGATGGCATGATGGTTGAGGTGGACGCTGACAAGGGCAAAATCAGCATACTCTAACTTTTCAGTTGCGAGAGCCAAGGCGGGTGAGTTGGATCAGCGTATTTAAAGCTGACGCAGATGATTCGGGCAGGGTAGGAGTTAAATACATAGTTAGAAGGTATCACGCGAAGCGTAAAACGCACAGGCTTTTTATGCCTTGGTTTCGGAGTTTATCTGGTGGTACCAATGGCAGACAAAGTAGGAATGATGTGCAGCTGTGGCATGGAAATGAAGGCTCCTAAGGAGCAGGAGAATGCGCTGATAGCAGCGATAAAGTTCCACGCTAAGAGCAGCCACAACATGGCAGCCCTCAAGGACGAGGACGTGAAGAAGCAGTTAAAGGTAATGAAGTAATACCTCTTTTAATATTTTTCCCTTTTTTTCTCCTTTCATATTTAAGTTAAGTGTACTGAAACGGTTTATTTCCTTTTTCTGATGATTCCGCCCATCAATCCACCTATTGCACCCATTAAACCTACGAAGGTCCAGTAAACAACTAGCCAGCTTACAAAAATAGAGATAAAACCAGTAAGACTGTTATTAATTAGATTGCTGATTAAAGTCGTGCTAAATAGTGCTAAATATACACCTACGAATCCTACAACGGATCCACGTAGTGCACCTTTAGCAATCAGACCTGCAATTAATCCAGTAACGATGCTATATAAGTAAAAAACTAAAGGTGTCTGAAGGATATAGATATGATTCAATGTGGGGATATTTGTCCCTACTGCCTCTACTATAAAACCAATTACTATTGCTAATATAAATATTTTATAATCTTTCGGCATATCTTCAGCCACCAGCTTGGAAACTATACGGTGATGTCATCGTGCTGCGAGAGTCCTGTAGATGCCCCTGTAGAGCGCAAACACTGTCACGATGAGAAGCGCGAGCATTACTAGGATGAATGCCAGTAATGGCGTTGCCGATGAACTTGAACTGCTAGGAGAGAGCACGAGGTAGACGACTCCGGCGTATATTATCGACAGGTATAGCATTGCGACACACCAGACGGTGAAGATCTTGGTTATGACCTTGCCGTGCACCGCGGCGCTTTTCTCCATGCCGAGCCTGTAGACGAACGAGGGCAGGTTCAGCATATAGGGATACCTTTCCAGCAATGCGTACCTAAAATGAATTACCAGAAACACGAACGCGATGACAGCAGTATAAATGAAGGGCAGTGAGAGAAGCTTTGGGTCAGACAGCGTCGGATAGCGGTATATAGCGCCCAGCCACATCGCTAGGTTTATGAACAATGTGATGAGAATTGCCGCCTTTGCGCTTTTTTCAAGTGGCATGCGCGTAATCTTCATCGGCTTGATCTTTGAAGTTGCCATATTCAGACCTGGAAGTGAAAATATAATAAACAGCATGAAAAGTGCTCCCACCGGGATTTGAACCCGGGTTACTGGCTTGAGAAGCCAATGTCCTTGGCCGGACTAGACGATAGGAGCCCGTGCTGAAAGTTACATCTATACTTTGAAGGACAACGTATTTATAAGTGCAGAGAATTGGGGTCAGTGCCTGTTCCTCCTGTGCATCCTGTAGAGCTTGTCCATCCTCACGCTATCGAGGTTTATCCTCTCAGACATGAAGCTTACCAGCCCTATCTCAGTCTGTGCCGAGAAGTTGACCGCGTCGTCCACGAACTCGCCCTTTACCTGGTCGTACATTGCCGCGTCGATGAGCCCCATGTCAATGGACTTTACGACCTCGTCCATCCTCGACATTATCCTTGAGAAGCTCTTTAGCATATGGTCAGGCACGGACTTTATCGCCATGTTCTGCTCAAGCAGCGCCACGTGCAGCGCCGACTTGCTCGAGTCGTAGAGGACCTTGAACGATGACCTGTAGAGCCTGTTCGCCAGCGTGTTTATCACGTTGCTCTTCTGCTCCTTCAGCTCCGCGTTGATTGCGGGTATCATCAGCAGGTTCTCCTCCGGCTTGATCTCCTTCGAGAGCCTCATGCGACTGACCTTTCCTATGTAGTCGGCCCTCTCCGCCGGCGTGAGTGCGTAGAAGAGGTTGACGTAATTGGCGGTCGCGCCCCTTATGTGCTTGTAAATCGTGTTCGGGTCCGGCTCCTCGTTGGAGTCCAGCCCCTTGGCTATCTCGTGTATTATCCTCTCGTGCTGCGAAAGCTTCTTCAGGTGCAAGGTTGTGACCTGCGCCTTGCTTATGCCAATCTTCGCCCTTGCGTGCGACATCGCGTACAGGAGCGACTTGAACGGAAGCGCGTTAGACTTCGCCTTGATCTCTATAGTGAGTGCCCTGTCTACTACCCTTGATCTTGACCTGGACGCCTCCAATACATCACTCACGCTACAGCTTGCAATTCCGGTTCTCCAATCGGATAGGATATACTACTTTCGTAAGCCTTAATAAGGTTGGCTATTAGGGGAAGGTTTGTCATCGGCTCTTATAGCCCAGTATCTTGTCGTATCCTTTGTGGTCTATCAGGTAAAGGACTATCGCAACCACCTCGACCTCGTTGCCCCTTAGCGTGTAAAGCAGCCGCCAGTAGCTCGTAAGCTCGACCCTGAAAAGATTTCCGACATCCAGGCCGTGCGGAATCAGCCGCTTCGGTATATTGTTTCCGTATAAGGGGTTGGCCTTGATCAGGACGACCTTCTGGGTTATGGACTTGAGCAGCCGCATCTCTTCCGAGTTCTTGACCTTCTTGGCTGCCTGGTCGCCCACAACCTTGTTGAGCATCTCAAGCTCCATTTTGGCCTGGTCCAAGAAGATGACTCTTGTGGGCCTTTTATCAGTCATAGTTCCAACCCTCCCTTGATCAGTCGGCTTAAATCTCCACGCGGCGTGTAGACCCAAAGGACCCCTTTTGTGCCTATTACAATCTTGCCGCTCCTCTGGAGGTAGTCTAGAATTTCCAACAGTGTAGAGTGCATCACCTTCCTAGGCAACCTGCGCTTCAGTTCTGCGACCTTCAGCACTTCTCCGGCATCCATCAGCGTTTTCTCCACCATTAGAACAGTTGCTAGGCGAGGGGAGTGGAGCGCCTCGACCTGTTTTGCCCTTATTGACATGATATTATTTGGTATGATTAGATATATAAATATATCTTTTAGATATAATTGTATGCCATATATCATAAGCTATTTGCTTTTGAATTCAGCCATGCCGAGTAAAAAGATGCCAGCTAAAGGCAGTTGGACAAATCTGCCTTGGAGATGCCCGCCTGCTTCAGGTTGTCCTTGACCATGCTTTCCACAGTCAGTTCTATGGCCTCCTTTAGGTTCTTCTTAAGATCATTAAGGCTGTCTCCCTGGTCTACAATGTGAAGGCTAGGTATCTCGGCTATGTAGGAATCGTCCTCCTTCCATACCTTGATGAATTTCTGCATGATTAGGTTACGCCAGTCAGATATAATAAATTAACCCTGAAGGGTGCCAAGCGCGTAGTCTATCGAGTAGTTGAGCGTCTGCGGTATGGTGCCGTACTTGCAGTTGACCACGAACCCCGGGCTGTACTGCAGGTTGTACAGGTTTGCGAGCTGGAGCTGGTAGTTGAGCGACTCCCCGACGTTAGCCAGGCAGCTGTTGAGCTGCGTTGTGTTGATCTTCGATGCCGTGGCTATCTCGTAAAGCGTCGTGTTGCTTATGGGCGTGCCCTGGAACACCTGGCTTATGTTGGCCGCATAACCAGGGAAGGCGCTCTGCCTTGATGCGCAGGCAAGGTACTGGCCCAGCGCCTGCGTCTGCTGCACACCGAAGCTGGAGTAGAACCTCGTGGAGGGCTGGCCGAAGACGAAGTAGTAGCTCATGTTGACCTGGCCCGCGTGAGCCTGAATCTGGTTGGCGGCGGTTGATATGGCGCTGAACGCCCCGGGTGAGTACGGGTCGGTTATCATGTACACAGGTATTGGTGCAGCGCTCTGGCAGGCTGTCCTTCCCGATATGCTGACCGAGCCCAATCCCGCGACGCTGTTGTTGGTGAACGTCACCGGCGGAATCATCTGTGTGTAAGGCGTGGCGAGTGAGAGGTTTGAATCGTAAAGGCTGAAGGTAACCCTGAATATCTTGAGCTTGGAGACCGGGTCAATGTAGGGCACGGACACGTACCACTGCCTCTGGCCCGTATTGTAGCTGACGCTTGACTGGTTGACCAGCACGTAGTACGGCAAAAGGGATATTGAGCTGTTCAGGCTGCCGTATGCCGCTATAATCTTTTCAGCACCGAGAAGCGCCTGGCTCGAGTTGTGCACCGGAGTCACGCATGTGCCGTTCATCGAGCCGTACTGGCATGATGAAGAAGATGGCGCGCCAGGCTTGAACGCGGATATGCCGAAAGCCAGCGCGGCAAGCGCTATCACCAGCACTATGAGCGATATGTGCAGGTAGTCGAGGCCCAGGTTCTGCCTGACCGGCCTGACTATGAACACAGGCTCCTTCTTCATCTTCTTTGTGCTTGCCATGTTAATCACGAAGCGGGCTCGGGGGGATTTCCATAAGGGGTTTAAGAACAAATCCTTAAAAACCTATTTTGAACCCCCGACCTTCGTCTTAGGAGGACGTCGCTCTATCCAAGCTGAGCTACGAGCCCACTGTAGGTTTATGCTCGGTGAAGCTATTTATGTGTTTCTTGGTCCGCGCCCTCCTTCCTTATGATAAGCCTGATTGCCTGCGCCGCCATTGGGACTACCTTGATGGCCACGCCAACGGCGCACTGCCAACAGGATGCGAGGTTGTTGCAGCCGCACGTGTCGGTTGCCGCCGTGATTGAGGTCGTGTCGGCGTTCGAGAGCCTCAGGCTTATGCCCCTGACTGTGGATGATATTCTCTCCCTGAGCGGCGTCCTCGCTGCGCGCTCCCTTGTCTCGTCCATCGAACCAGCCCGATTGCTCTTTTGCGCCAAGCTCTAAATAGCTTTTAGGGACTACGACAGTTGCCTTTTTGGAGTTATAAGATGCGGCGCGAAGCCGTATAAAGATTTAAAGATGAATAGCGCTTATTTAATGGGATTAATTTGGAGATGGATGTTTACGGGTTTAAGGCCAAGGTCGTCATAAGCGAGCGCTCTTATTCCGGAGAGGTTGATGAGTTGCATATAGTCACTCAGGCAAAGACGCTGAAGCAACTCAAGGTTAGGCTTGAGGAGGCTGTGGAGCTCACATTGGATGCCATACTTAAGAATCCTGGTGAGGCTAGACATTATCCCTCTTCGGTATCAAAGAAGCTAGGGCTAAAGATCTACGCCTGAAATGCAGATACCCCAATCGGAGTATGCTTTCCTAAAAAGTACTGGTGAACATATGCCTAAAAGGCCTAGGTACATAGACATTGCCCAGATTCTGGTAAAATACTAGGGATACTTGATAAAGAGCAGAAAAGGCAGCCATGTGTGGATGGCAGATTCAAAGGGGCATAGGACAACCGTACTTGCCTCTAATGAGAGGGTCAATTTGCACAACTACAAGTCCATACTAAAGCAAACAGAATTGAAGGAAGAGGATATAGAAAAGTACCTTTAGCTCACATCTTCTCCAGCGGGTCGATGCCGAGGACCTCCAGCATCTGGCCCACCACCGCCCTGAACGCGACTAGTATGGCTGTCCTGGACCTTCGCAGCTCCTCGCTCTCCGCTTTGAGTATCGGCGACTGCTCGTAGAACCTTGAGAACATGAGCGAGAGCTCGATGAGGTACTCGCACAGGGAGTTGGGTCTCAGCTCTGCCGCCGCCTTCTCCAGAATCTCCCTTGAGCTCGATAGCATCTTGACCAGCGCGAACTCGGTGTCTGTCATAGTGCCGAACAGCCCTTTGGTGGGCGCCTGCTTGCCGCCCTTCACGCCCTCAACTATCCTCGACGCCCTTGCATATGTGTACTGGACGTAGGGGCCGGAGCTGCCCTCAAAGCTGAGCGCCCGCTCCCATGAGAAGACCAGCTTCTTCTCCGGACCGAGCCTCAGGTACTCGAACCTGATTGCGGCGAGCGCGACGCTTGTGGCTATCTTGTCGTGCTCCTCGTCGCTAAACGTGAATCTTTCCTTTATCTGAGTGGATGCCATCTGCCTGGCCTCCCTGAACAAATCGTCTGCGCTGAACCCTATCCACGTACCCTTTCTTCCCGATAGCGCGCCGGACTCCAGCTCGACCTCGCCGTATGCCAGGTGCTTGATCACGTCCTTCTTTCCGCTCGCGGCCTCTATCGCAAGCTTGAGCAGCATCTGCGGGTATTCCTGTGCGGCGCCTATGACGTTTATCGCCATCTCTGTTCCGTTGAACTTCATCTCCTTGCCCTCCTTGCCGGTTGACTGGACGGGCTTGCCGTTCGGCTGCTCCTCTATGAACGCCTTGGTCTTGAAGCTCGCCCCTATGATGCCTAGCTTCCACATGTGGAACGCGATATCTTTGGCAAGGTAGGCCGGCGTGCCGTCGCTCCTGATGAGAACCTTCACGCTCTCCTTCATTCCCTTGAGCTCGTTGGGCAGCTGCTTCATGTCATTGAGGTCTATCCCGAAGCATCCGTCGAACTTGCCTCCCACTATCTTCTTGGCCACCCCCTTCTTTTCGAGTATTTCCATAGCCGCGGTTAGCAGCTCGGCGCGAAGTATGTCGCTCTCCCAGACCATTACGTCGTGGTATATCCGATAGTCGAAGGCGGTCTCGTACTGTGCCCTTACGCACTGCTCCGCCATGCTCCTTCCCATCTCCTCTTCGTAAGTGCCGTCCTGCTCCATCAGCTTGAGCGTGTTAGCTATGTCGGCCTTGACGTCGTTCTCGGCCATGAACTTGTTTGCGTCAACGTACTCCTTCCCTAGCCACTGGTCGAACTTGCCCTCCTGAGTGTGCTTGCTCTTCGAGTGCCACCACACTATCTCAGCCATCTGGAGCCCGAGGTCGTCGATGTAGTCCTCCCTCTCAATCTCGTGCCCGGTGGCGACGAGCAGATTGGCTATAACGTCCCCGATGAGAGCGCATCGCAAGTGGCCTATGTGCCAGGGCTTGTTAGGATTAACGCTCGGGTACTCCAGAATGACGCTCTTTCCCTTGCCTATTGTAGACCTGAGATTCTTGCCGTCCTTCTCGGATATGTAATCGATAACCGACTGGGAGAACCATGGCCTGTTGAGGCTGAAGTTTAGGAATCCGTTCTTCGTGTCGACTCCGTCCACACCTTCAGGCAACTTCAGCTTCGCCGTTATGCTGTTGGCCACCTCGTCAGGTTTCCTGTTGAGCTTCTTGGCAAGCTTCATCGCAAGCGTTGATGTGAAGTCGCCGAACGCCTTGGAGCTGTCGACCGTCACGTCGCCCGCAGTCACGCTGTACCCCGCGGCCTGAGCTGCGCTAGACAAAGATGCCCTAAGCTCTTCAATGACGCTTGAGTACGGGGAGTCCATCTGCTCAACTTTGCTATACCACTACATCAAAGCCTTTTAATACATCGGGGATGTGCTCCGCGACGTCCATCGCGATTATGTGATTGCCCATGCGCTTGGCGAGAAGGTCGCCAACCATCGAGTGCACCCTGACGCCTGCCACGGCAGACTCAAATGCGTCCTTGTGGACCGCAAGATAGCTTGCGATGATGCCGGCGAGCACATCGCCTGTCCCGATGGTCGCGAGCGCGGAGCTCTTCGCAACGTTCACCTTGAACGACTTGCCATCGGTTATCACGGTCTCGTGCCCCTTCAGCACAACAACGCAGTTCAACTTCTTCGCAACAGACACGGATGCCTTTATCCGCTCATCTATGCCGGCGCTCTTGAGGTCTATGCCAGTAAGCGACTTGAACTCGCCGGTGTGTGGGGTTATCACAACATTCTTTGTCAACTTGGCTTTCATCGACAGTGCCTTTATTGCTGTCGCGTCTATCACAATGCGCTTGCCCGCCTTGAGCTCGGACGTTATTATCGATGCGGTGGCAAGCAGGCTTGCCTTGTCAGCGTCAATTCCCGGACCGATTACGATCACATCGTGCCTTATTGAGTTTATGGCCTTGACGTCCCCTTTGCTTATCGAGTTAGCGCTTAATTCCCTTACTATCATGTTTGCGGACAGCGCCCTCACCGCGCCGGCAACGCCCTTGGGCACAGCCACGGTCACGTTGCCCGAAGCTGTCCTGAGCGCAGCTATGGTGTTGTTCGCGCCGAACGCGGCCATCAGCGGCGCGCCATGGTACTCCCTGCCGCCCCCCACTATCAGGATTGAACCGTTAGAGTACTTGTTTGACGACATCTTCCGCGGCTCGGTGGCCCTGCGTATGTCATCGGCGCCGGCTTTTCCGGACTGTGTAAACCCTTTTAAGCCTTGCATGTGTATAGATATCAATTACGGTTAAAAATCCTTACTGTGGGTGCTGGGATCTCGAAGGTTTACAAACTGAAGGATAAGTTGGTCATCTACCTGCCTAACGACGTAATCCAGACGCTGGGCGTCAAGGACGGGGACGAGCTGGACTTCTTCAAGCACTCCCCCACCACATTCCTGCTCGCGAACAAGAACTACATAGCGAAGCTGCTGGAGAAGCCGCAGGGGCAGGCGTCGGACGGAATGGCCAGGCCGGCAGCGGGGCAGGAGCTCAACGAGAGCGAGATAAAGGTCCTCAAGAAGCTCGACACCATAAAGTACAGCGAGAGGACGAAGGAGAAGGTGGCTGCGATGCTCAGCGCGGACGAGAAGCAGACAGTCAGGGTGATGCTGAAGAAGAAGGTCATCACGCTGTTCAAGAAGGCGGGGGAGCAGAACTTCAAGTTCGGGATATCCAAGGGCACATATGACACTTATCTTTACGGGAAGAGGCCGAATGCCAGCAGCATTGCGCCGCAGCCCGCGGTGACAAGGGCGGTGATGCCGCAGCCTTCGCAGCGGGTTGAGCAGAGGCCGAGGGCATGGGAGCAGAAGCTCAACAAGGAGAACTCCTATGTGGATCTGCTTGAGTCGCAGGGGTTCATAGTGCTGAACAACGAGGCGGAGGCGGCGAGCGTGTCAGCTGCGCTGGAGACCAGCATAAGGCAGGGGCTAGTGCTGGGGACAAGGGCATTCAACAAGAAGTTCTACATCGCGCTCAGGGACTTCATAAGGGGCAACACGCCCAAGATCATGAAGGCGATGGGCTCAAAGCCGAGGAGCGTCGAGGAGCTGGCCGTCGAGACGGAGATAGCGGAGGACGGCATAAGGGCGATATTCTACATCCTTGCGGAAAGCGGAGAGATATCAGAAGTGAGAAAGGATATCTTTAAGGTAGCCTAGTTTTCAGACCGCGTATATGAAGTGGTCGAAGACGATAACTACGGCCGCGAAAAGAACTATAATGATAAGCATTACCTTCGGGTTCATCTTTGGTCCGCTAGTCTGAGCGTCATAGAAGCTCATCACTCCTGCCTGCGATTGCGGTGTCCCTATTCCTGCCATGAAATCAACTGATTCGTAATTATATCCGCAATAAAGCTTTATATACCTGCTCTGGAAATAAGTGATTTGATGCCCAGCGCGTTCGAGTCAAAGAGGAAGACGTTAGCCCACGAGCCTGAAGAGGAGGAGAGGATGAAGGAGCAGGCAAAGAAGGTGGAGACGAACGAGGTACAGATAGCCGCGCCGCTCACATTCTGGATAGGCTTCCTCGTCTTGGGCGTTATACTCGTCGCTGTTGTGGTGCCTGTTGCCAACACGCTCGGCGTGGGCAGCATGGACAAGTATGTCACGCTTATAGCCAATTACATAATTTACCTGCCTGGCTCGATAATACTGCCGTTAGTGGCAGCTCTTCTCATAGGCGAGCGGGTGGGAGCATCGAAGAAGAAGTCGGGTGTAGTGCTTTACTCGGGAGTGATAAACGCGCTCTATGCCATACTGGTCTACATAGTGGCGATTTTCATAATCTACCTTGCGGTCAAGTACTCTGGCTCGAGCTTCCTTGCATCAGTCAACATAACGGACTTCATCGAGTACCTGATAGTCATACCGGTAGCGATAACTGTGGTGCTGGTACCGCTCTTCGCGCTCATATCTTACGCAAGGAGAAAAGAGTAGATTGCATGCTCGTGAGAATCACAAAGAGGCACGTGCCAAAGGATCTTGACTCCGCTGTTTCTTCGCTTGACGAGCAAAGCATAACGGAGCATCTGCGGAAGACCCAGCGCGGCCTTGATATGATGCTCAAATGGAAAACGGACAGGACCATAAGTGCCAGGGTGGATATACTGAACAAGTTTACCCAAGATGCGGTAATCCTAATAAAATACGCCAAGAAGTGGAATGACAAGGAACTCATGTCTATGGCTGAGTCACTTGACAACGATCTGCTGCACCATGCTGATGCCACGCTCCAGCAGGATAGCTTCGAGTGGGGATATAGATATCTCCGGGCTGCTGAAAAGATAGGGCTGAGCACTGAGGAAGTGAGGGCTAGCATCAAAAAATGGAAGCTCGAAGGAATGGGGGAAAGGCTGATGAAGAGATACGGCTTCTAATCTCTCATCTGGCAGCACTCACTATCCTGATTACGTCTCCGTCCTGAAGCGGGTACTGCTTTGCAATCCTCTTCTTGGTCTTGGCGTCAACCGCGTGCAGCATGTTCTTCGCTATGTCCGTGTGGATCTTCTCGGCGAGGTCTATGGCGGTTGATCCGTTCCTCATCAGCACCGCGTCGGGCAGAACATTGCCAGAGTGGTCACAGTACTTGTTCTCGTCCTCAACAGGGTAGACGACGATATTGGCAAGGGTGCCAAACACCGCGCCGTTGAGCAGAGCCTGGACATTGGTGCCCTTTTCCTTCACAAACTTCAGCATGTACTCAAGCGCGGCCTTCTGCTCTGGAGTGACGTTGCCGGTAAAGTTGAAGCTCTGGGACCCAGGGAAGTAGTCTATCAGGCCTTGCTTTGCGGCCTTCCTGAGCGCGAGCTCTATGGCACCCGATGTTGCCACCACGTTGGATTCGCCGAACTCAGCCTTCAGCAGTGCGAGCCCCTTATCTGATGCAGGCGTATCTGACTTGTTGGCCGCTATGATTATCGGCTTGTTAATCTTCAGGAATGCCCTTGAGAAGTTAAGTATGTCCTGGTCGGTCCAGTGTATCTTGCTCATGGCCAACGCCGCGGTGCCGGCTGCGGATTCTACCTGCTGAGCCGTGGCCTTCATGTTTGTCAGGACCTCGCACAGCGCAACCATCGCGTCGTTCCTTCTTGAGATTGCGTTGAGGTGCTTCTTCACTATTGCTGCGACCCATTGGGCGAGCTCATCAATGACTATCTTTACATCCTCAACAGGATTGGCGTCCGTAGCAGGGTTACCGTTGTTGTCGGTCTTGCCGCTTATGTCCGCGACTATTATCACGGCATCGGAGGCGGAGATATCACTGAGGAACTGGTTTCCCATTCCCTTCCCGGTGTGGGCGCCTTCCACCAAGCCGGCCACGTCGACTATGTTGACTGGTATCATCCTTGTGCCGTTGTTGCACAGCGAGTTCCTTGGCTTGCACTTGACCTTCAGCTCAGTTTCAGCACATGGCTTGGTTGCGTATGCAAGGCCAAGGTTAGGGTCAACAGTTGTAAATGGATAGTCCGCAATCGCCACATCGTTCATAGTCAGCGCTGAGAAGAGGGTACTCTTTCCCTTGTTGGGTGCGCCGACCAGACTTATAAGCATAGCATCACTTGAACAGCTTTATCCTGACTATCTTCTTTGACTCGTACTCCCTTAAGAAGTAGTACATTATTATCAGGGCAAGTATAAGCATCACACCGAAAAGGAGCGCCTCCCTCGGCATGCCTATCATCAGGGCGAACAGCGCCACCACCGAAACCGCAGGCAGGTACGGATAGAATGGCGACCTGAACTCCGCGTTGGCCTTGTTCCTCCTGAAGTGGACTATGCAGAAGCTCACTATCAGGTAGGAGAACAGCAGGCCGAAGTTGCTTATCGCGGCGATTATGAAGAGGTTGCCGGCGAATAGCATTATTATTCCGATGACGGCTGATAGGATTACGCAGTTGACTGCTACGTCCCTGCTCTTGTTGAACGACCTTAGTATCTTGGGGAGCAAGTGGTCGGAGCTTATCTGGTGCAGCATTCTCGATGCGCTGAGCATCATCGCAAGTGTGGCTGATGTTGTAGCTATGAGCGCGCCTATGTTGACCAGCAGGAACAGCCAGCTCGGCGCATTGACGCTCTGGAGCGCGAACGACAGCGGGTTTGCGGTTATGGTGTAGGAGGATGCGGGCACCAGCAGTATCAGCGATATAGCAACCAGCACGTACAGCACCATGCTTATGACAACAGAGTACACTATCGCCTTTGCTGCCCTGGTCCCCCCGCCGATCACCCTGCCGGTGAACGTGGATATCGCCTGGAACCCAGAGTATGCGAACAGTATGACTACGCTCGCGGCGAACATGCCGCCCAAGCCCTTGCCCGACAGGCCGGATGTGAAGTGCGAGAGGTTGAATCCAGCGCGAGTCGCTATCATGAAGGAAAATACTATGAAGACCGCGAGTATGGCAATCTTTATCAGCACCAGCCCGAAGTCTGCCTGCGCCGCCTTCCTTATGCCGAGTATGTTGACTACCGCAAGCACCAGTATGAGCGCTATGGCGAAGGGTATGGCGAACTCAGCGGTTGACATCCCAAGCAGACTTGCGAGATACGAGCCAAAGCCGAGCGCTATGACGGATATTGCGGTGGCGAAGCTGAAGTACAGGAGGATGCCGGTTATGAAGCCGAGCTCGCTGCCGAACGCCTTGTATGCGTAGGAGTATGCGCCGCCCTTAACATGAGGCATCAGCGAGCCCAGCTCGCCCAGCTGGAACGCCACGAGCAGGGCGACTATGCCAACGAGTATGAACGCGAGTATGGCGTATGTGCCGGCCAGCGCAATGGCGGTGCCGCTGAGCACGAATATGCCCGCACCTATTATCGCGCCGAGCCCGACGGCGGTTGCCACCTTAGAGCTGATGCTCTGCAAACCGGACATGGATTCCCTTCATTAACTTTCCAAGCGCTACTTATTAAATATTGATGACGCAAATATCTTTGCTAATAAGCAGGGGTAGCAAAGCTCGGCCAAATGCGACGGGTTCAGGGCTCGTTTCTTTAGGGATTCGAGGGTTCAAATCCCTCCTCCTGCATTATGTTATAATACCTGGATGTGAATCCTATGCGTGGTGAGATGGCGCTGAAGGGCCAAAAGGTTTTGATTGTCGGAGTGAGCAAGGGGCTAGGCTACGCCACAGCATACGCGCTGCTCAAGCAGGGAGCCAAGGTAGTCATTGTAGGACTTGAGAAGGAGAAGCTTGGGGAGATGGAGACTTCGCTCAAGAAGTACGGAGAGGTTAAGGCACTGCACATAGACGGTGTGAAGGAGCCGAAGCGGCTGGTCGATGAGTCGGTGGCATTCCTCGGCGGGATAGACCACCTCTCAGTTATGATAGGCGGATATGTTGAGGACACTGTCTCTGATCCGAAGGGACTTGACGAGATGTTGACCAATCACATAAAGGCGCCCATACTTATAGTCAGGGAAGCGGTGGGCCACATGCATGAGGGCTCGACCATAACGCTTGTTTCTGCGATGAAGGGTATATCGAAGGCCATGCCGAACCAACTGTCTTATGGAATCGGCAAGGCAGGCACCGCAAAGGCGGTGCAGATACTCGCCTCTGAGCTTGCGCCAAGGCACATAAGGGTGAACGCGATAGCGCCGCAGCAGATAGACGGCGAGTTCGTGCCAGAGAGGGACTGGAAGCCGCTCAGGAAGAAAGATGGCGGCAGCGCTCCGCCTGAGGACTTCGCTAACGTTCTTGTCTGGCTGATGTCAGAGGATTCGTGGATAGTCAACGGCGCCGTGATACCCACTGACAGGGGCTACAGCGTCATCTGATTATTCCATCTTCAAGGAGAAGCTGCCCGTGGGCAGCTGCCTGATTATGTTGTCTAAATCGTCGAGCTGGAAGTATGCAGCGATCTTCTTGCCCGCATCCGACTTCTTCAGGTCGCCCTGCGACAGTATCACGTGCTTGCCCATCCCGTCGAACTTTGCGAATGTCTTGCTCGGCACGGTGTTGAGCCTGTCGTCCTTTATGAACATCACGAGCGAGAGCTCAATGTTCCTGTACCAATCCCTCTCGCCCTTTAGCAGGAAGCTTCCCGTTCCCAAGGACCCCTTCTCGCTGGACTTGCTGACCTGGTTCCTCCTCATCGCGTAAACGTCAATGCTCCTCAGTCCCTCCTCCCACGCGCTCGAGTAGCTGGCAGCGAACTGCGCCGCCTCCTCCTTTATCTCCGCGGGGATGTCAACGCCATCCTTTAGTATCGTGACCGGGGCGCCAAATATATTGGCGTGCAGGAACAGGTCCTTCTCGCCGAAGTGCTTCGAGTTGAGCAGCTCGTTCTGGTGCGCGTCCCTCCCGCCTATCACCATCATGTTGTTGCTTGTGAAGAACCACCTGAACGCCTCGTACCACTCGCGCTTCACCACCTTCATTATCCTTTTCTTCTGCTCCTTCTCCTTGCTCTCCTCCACCTTGAGCTTCTTCTCAAGGTCCTTTATCGCCTTCTCAGCTCCCGCTCTCTTCTGAATGAGCCTCTTGGCTCTTGAGTAGTAGTCGTTTGCGTTCTCCTGCGCTGACTTGGTGAAATCTATCTTTATTTCCATCCAATCATGGGAGGACGCCGGTTGTGATGAAGGAGATGACGATCGAGAGCAGGAACCCTATCACGCCGATGAGTATTATGCCGAGTATTATGACCTTGGCGCTCTTGTTGAACTCCGTCCTTGTGGGCTTGTAGCTGATGCTCATCACGTGCCTTGAGTTGTCTATGAAGCTCTTGATCTGTTGGAATATCTGCATATGAGCGCCTGTTGAAACCTTTTAATAATAAGTTCCCAATGTTTATAAGGTTTTGTCTGGGGGCGAATTGATGGAGTACAGCATGATAGTCATACACTTCGGCGAGATTTGGCTGAAGGGGAAGAACAGGAACGACTTCATCGGAAGGCTGTACGGCAACATAAGGCTGGCGCTGAGCCAGGAGAAGTACGCAAGGCTTGTCAACGCGAGGGACAGGTTCATAGTTGAGCTGGATAAGGGCTCAGACATCGATTCGATATCAGAGAGGCTGGGCAAGGTGTTCGGCATAAGCTGGTTCGCTCCGGTGGCGAAGACGGAGAACAGCCTGAGCGCGATAATGAAGACCGCCAACAAGCTGGTGGCCAAGAGGAAGACGGTGAGGATAGTGGCCCACAGGGCGTTCAAGGGCACCAAGTTCAACTCGCGCGACATAGTTAGCGCGTTCATCAAGGGGAGCAAGAAGCTCGGCTTCAAGATAGACAAGGATGCTGCTGACAGCCTGTTCATAAACGTGACAAGCGAGTGCACGCTGATGTACACGAAGAAAGTCATCGGGCAGAAGGGGCTGCCTGTCGGCTGCTCCGGCAAGGCGGTGGTGCTTCTTTCAGGGGGGATAGACTCGCCGCTCGCATCATATTACGCGATGAAGAGGGGACTTGAGCTAGTCTACCTGCACCTGCACGCGTTCCCCAACAACAAGGAGGCGAAGGAGTCGAAGATGAAGGAGCTGGTAGAGGTGCTAGGCCAGTACAGCCCGAAGCCCAAGATATACTACGCGCCATCCTACATGTTCCAGTCCGCAGTGATGAAGATCCCTGGCAGGCACGAGCTGATACTTTTCAAGAGATTTGCATATAAGCTGGCGGAGAAGGTCGCTGAGATGGAGGGCGCGAACTGCATAGTCACTGGCGAGAGTCTTGGGCAGGTGGCGTCGCAGACGGTGACCAACCTCGCTGCATCGGAGCACGACACAGACCTGTTCATATTCAGGCCGCTGATAGGGTTCGACAAGCAGGAGATAATAAACGAGGCCCAGGAGATGGGAACCTACGAGATATCGATAAGGAAGTACAAGGACGTCTGCTCGATAAACGCGAGGAACCCCTCAACATCCACGGACTACAAGAAGCTTGATGTGCTTTACAAGAAGGCGACGCTGTCAACCGTGCTGAAGAGAACGATGGCGAAGACGGAGGCAGTCATTGGCTGATGTGCCTGAGCATATCAGCAAGATGGTTGTACTCCCTAAGCAGCTCAATCCCTTTTTCAGTAATGGCAAACTTGGTTCCGTAATCTCTGCCTATCGAACTTTTCCTGGCTCCAGATTCCGAGACGGGTATCTCGCGTATCAGGCTGTTGGCCTTCATCAGCTCAATCCTACGCCTGGCTTCGGTGGTGGAGAGATTCGAATTAGTTGCAAGGGTTGAGATGGTAGACGCAATCCTGCACACCTCAAGCATGTCGAAGAGGATGGTTGCATCGTCACGGCGTTGTTTGTTTGCCATAATCATCCCATAGCGGTATTAGGTAGCTCACTTGATTATCTGCTCAAGGACCTCCTTTGCGTCCCTCTTTATCTCGTACTTCTTCCCGAAGTAGTTGAGCACCACCCGGATGTCCCTCTCCAAAAACTCCATGGCGTTGGGGTGCTTTATGCTCACCGCCTGGCCGAAGTCTATTATGTACGGCTGATTGTCTTTCACCAGGATGTTGAACTCGCTGAGGTCCGCGTGCACGAGGTTGCTCTTGTACAGCAGGCGCACCTGCTGCAGTATGTTGTCAAGGAATATCTCCGGGCTCTCAACAGCCATATCCTTTAGCTGCGGTGAGACTGTGCCGTCCTCTGCGCCTATGAACTCCATGGCCAGTATGCTGCCATTGAACATATAGGGCTTGGGCGCGTTGGCTCCCGCATGCCTTGCCAGCGAGAGGTTTCCGAACTCCTTCTTGCACCACGTCTTCACTATGGCTATCTTAGTCCTCCCTATCTTCTTGAACCTCGGATCGCCCACGATGTAGTCCTCCATCTTGAAGAAGGAGGATGTCTCAATCCTGAAAAACTTGACTATGACGTATGTCTTGCCCTTTACATCCTCTGAAGCGCCTGCGCTCGCGATGTAGACGTCCGCCTCCTTGCCCCTTGCCACTGGGAAGAGAAGCTGCTCGATTATCCCCTTGTTGTAGAATTTGCTAAGGAGGATCATAGTCTTGTCGTCGAATATGCCGGAGTCTACCTTGTTCTGCCCCTTTAGGAGATGGATGTCCCTGTCCGGCCTCTTGCGCTTCGCAAGCCTTCTCGTCATTGCAATTACAATAGAGTTATCTAGGCAAATGCTAATAACACCTGCGGGAGATAATCATCCATGGACAGTTTCAGGGTGGCCGCAAAGGCTTTCATAATTAACCAGAAGGGCGAGGTGCTGCTGATCAAGAGGGGGGAGGACAATCCGCACAAGCCAGGGGTGTGGGAGATACCGGGCGGACGGCTGGAGACGGGAGAGAGCCCGTTCGATGGGCTGAAGAGGGAGGTGGCCGAGGAGACGGGGCTGGATGTGCAGGTGCTCAACCCGCTAAAGGTGCACCACTTCACGAGGGACGACGGCCAGAAGATAACGATGGTGGTCTTCATCTGCAAGTCCGCTTCGGATGAGGTGAGGCTGAGCAAGGAGCATGTGGCTCACATATGGATGGACACAGAGCTCGCCAAGCTAAAGATGGTCCCTGACTTCCACGAGGAGATAGATATCTACAACAAGCTCTTCAAGGGCAAGAAATAGCTATTTAAAGCTTCAAGGACATACTATATCGGTGCTAAGATGCCGCAAAAAAAGCAGTCGATGGCAGTATATCAGGAGAAGCATGGGGCATGGGAGGTCTTCAAAACTTTCTTCTGGGGAATCTACCTACTTGTAATAGGAGTTGTATTGACCGTTCTGGTTCCGGGAGTGATAGGCTTCACCTCGTTCATAGGACTTGCAGTAGTGCTTGCAGCGCTGTTCCTGATAATATTCGGGTTCACAGCCTCGCTGCACTTGAAGCTGGTGAAGAAGTACTCGTAAGTACTTCTTTCCTTCATTTTTTTATTACACATATTATTGATGCTATAAAAGGGACAGACTGGTTTTGATGCTAAGGAACATATACGAGAGCAAGAACTACAAGGCGCTAATGATAATACCGATAGCACTCTTACTGATAAGCCTGTATTTCATACCCAAGATACAGTCCGACTCCTCACTCAAGGGGGGCATAAGCGTCCAGCTGCAGACGAATTCCACGCTCTCGGTCCAGCAGATAACATCAATGATAAACGCCAAGGTGCCAGGAGCGCAGGCCAGCGTATCCAAGTCGGGCAGCCTCGTTGGCATAACGATAGCGATAAACACGAGCGTATCCAAATCGGAGAGCGTGGTACAGAGCATCTACTCCTACGATGCGAACTACAGCAGCGACACGCTCAACCTGACGGCGAACCAGAGCAGGCTCTCCGGGGATCCTAACAACTCAACGCTGAAGGCCAACATAGCAAAGGCCACGGCGGGGCAGCAGAAGGCGATAGCGGGAATGAACTCAACGCTTGCGGGGCAGCTAATCATGCTCAAGCCCTTCCTCAACGGCACAGTTGTGTACAACTCGACCAACGCCACCGCCATGCTCAACACTGCGAACAGCGCCTACGGCAGCGCTCTAGCCAACTACGAGAACTACGTGGTGGGCGCGATAAAGTCAGTGGTGCCGACCAACTCATATTCTTACAACCCCATAACACCTACGCTCGGCGCGTTCTTCCTCAGCCAGATGCAGACGATAATAATAGCTGCGTTCGTGCTGGTGGCCATAGCGGTATTCGCTGTTTTCAGAACCCCGATACCCGCCTTTGCGGTGGTGTTCGGAGCTGCCAACGACATAATAGTCGCGCTGGGCGCGATGGGAGCTTTCGGCATACCGCTGGGAGTGGCATCTGTGGGAGGCCTGCTGATGATTATCGGCTATGCGATTGACACCGACATGCTCGCATCCATAAGGGTACTCAAGAGGAGCGAGGGAAGCTCTACGGAGAGGGCGTTCGAGGCCATGAAGACTGGAGTGACTATGACGATCACGGCGATAATAGCGTTCGCGATACTGTTCATAATGGCATGGCTGGCCTACATACCCACATACTTCGAGATATCCGGAGTTGTGCTTGTGGGACTCATAGCAGATTTGGCGACCACGTGGCTGGGCAACGTGCCGATGGTACTGTGGTACAAGCACAAAAAGGAGGCGCGGAACAGATGACCAGCTTGGCAAGTTATGTAAAGGACAGGAGGATACTCACACTTATACTGGTAGCGATAGTCCTGGCAGGGCTTGACCTGCACTTCGGCATACACTTCGGAATAGAGTTCGTGGGAGGAACACAGATACCGGTCACGCTAGCGCATCCGGTCAACGTCACGGCGATGACTGCGCTGACGCAGGCGTTGGAGCAGAGGACATCGACATTCGGCCTCAAGCAGACGATAGTTGAGGGAATCGGAGACTCGCACGTCATCGTGCAGGTCCCCGCTGCGACCAGTACGGAGATAAACCAGACGATTAGCATACTTGCCAGCCAAGGAAGGTTCGATGGCATTGTCAATGGTAGGGACGCAATAACCGGCTCGGACATAGTGAAGGGCAGCATAGGAACCGAGACTCCGCAGCTCAACAACCAGACCTACGACTGGATAGTCACGTTCTTCATAAGCCAGAGCGCATCCAAGCACTTCGCGGGCGCGGTTCTCGGTGCTGCAAACAAGCCGCTGTACATGTTCCTCGACAGGCCGCAGCAGACGGCGATATTCATCAACTCCTCCAACCTGGGAGGCCAAGGTATCAGCAAGTCTGCAGCTCTCACCGCGATGCAGGACGCACTCACATTAGGCAACCAAAGCATAGTGGTGGTGTCGGTAGACAACACATCGCAGAGCATAAGCAACGCGGACTCCTTCCTGCTTGCCAACAAGAAGAACTACAAGAATATAATAGCGAGCGCGAACCTGCCGCAGTCGCTGCTTGACTTCATGCAGCAGAACAATTACACTGTTAAGACTGAGAGCGTGGCGGACATGACGCCGACCTACATACAGCTCAGCTTCAACCAGAGCATACTTGAGACATGGCCGATAGTCGGACTGCTCTCCTCCCCGACGCTCAGCCCAGCGATAACCAACGGGAACGTCAGCCAGAACTACCAGATAAGCGGCGCTGCCCCGCTTACGGTCCAGAAGGGCAACAGGTACAACTACGCGCTCAACCAGTCAAAGACGATTGCCAGCGTACTGAGCGGCGGTGCATTGCCGGTCTCGATAATAGCAGGCGCACCCACGACGGTGTCAGCAACACTGGGCAAGCGCACCCTCTACATTAGTGGACTCACAGGGATAATAGCGATAATATTCGTATCCGCCTTCATAGTCATAAGGTACAGGAAGCCGTTCCTGATAGTGCCGATACTGCTCACCACGCTGATGGAGCTGTTCATAATAATCTCCGCGATCGGGCTGATAGGAACGATAGACCTCGCCGCGGTGGCGGGAATGATAGCAGTGGTGGGAACGGGAGTGGACGCACAGATAATCATAACTGACGAGCTGCTGGTGAGGAAGGGAGGCGAGACCTCATCGAAGAGCGTGCTCGGCAACGCTTTCTACATAATATGGATGGACGCAGCTCTGCTGATAATAGCGATGATGCCGCTGTTCTTCTCAACGTCGCTCACAAGCGTGATAGGATTCTCGGAGTCCACCATAATAGGCGCGCTTCTGGGAATACTGATAACGAGGCCGGCCTACAGCGCGATACTCAGCAAGAGATACGATTAATTTTCAGAGGTGAGGGTATGGTGATACTGCACTGCCCCACATGCAACAAAACAAGTGAAGAGCTACGATTCATAGGCAACTTCTGCGAGTCATGCGTACTTGACAAGCTGAAGACAAGGACGCCTAACAGGGGTATAATATACACCTGCAGGTTCTGCAACCGTGTGGCTCTTGGCAACGACTACTCAGACCAGACCAACAAATCACTGAGCAGGGCGCTCAATATCTACCTGCACATAAAGAACTGCAACATCAAGGTGCGCGAGTTCGACGGCAAGGTGGCGCACTGCGAGCTGATCTACGATGTTGATGGCGACATGGCTAGGTTCAACTGCGACATACCGATAAAGGTGGAGCACAAGACCTGCATGAACTGCTACAGGAGGAGCTCGGGCTACTTCGAGGCGGTTATACAGGCGAGGGGAGAGGCGAAGAAGGTGGACAAGCTGATCAGCAACATGACCAAGTTCGCAGAGAGGAGGGACTCCTTCATAACGAAGATAGAGCCCATGGGCAACGGCTCGGACATCTACGTGAGCAACAAGATTGTGGTCAACGAGTTCTTTGCGAGGTTCAAGCTGAAGCCGAAGAGGTCCTACATCCTATACGGGCTGGTGAGGGGCAAGGAGGCCTACAGGAATGTCTATTCGCTGCACCTGGACACTGAGAACCCAAGGTTCAGGGTTGCGGAGTGAGAACTGAAGAAGAAGGGATTAAACTGCTTTTATGTATACGCACGGCACCGCGCCGTTGGACGGGCACCTGTTCTGCGCGCTCACGTTGATAAGGTAGGTTCCGGTCTGCGCCAGCTGCTCTATGTACCCGCTCACGTTGACCGGTGTGTATGCGGTCACGTAGCTCGGCCCTGCGTTGGTGTTCACTATGAATATTATCTGGTGGCCCACCCCGTTGCTCGATGTGCCCACAAGGATGTTGTTTATGTTGGGCGGTATCTGTATCAGCACCAGCTGCTTTGCCGGGAAGCCCTGCGAGCCCACAGACACGGTTATGCTAGCCAACTTGGTGGCAGCCGCCTGGGCCTCTGTGGTAGCCAGCGTCGAGGTCGAGGTCGATATCTGTATGAAGGCGAGTATGACGATGGGCAGCAGTACTATAAGGCCGAACGATAGGGTTATGAGAAGCTCTATGCTTGACTGCCCTCTCTTGGACCTCGATAGCGTTGTTGGAATCATTCCTCCATCTCTGATTGCTTGGTTACTTTCCTTACCGTGAGGGCCTTCTCCTTTTCCTTCCTCACCTGCTCCTTGAGCTTCTTCATCAGGTCCTTGAACGCGTCGGTGAAGAGGAACTTGGTGGTGGATATGGTGATGATGCCCTGCCTGCCCAGAGAGAGTCTCACATAAAGCTCGTACTCCCTCTCTCCCTTTATGCCCTTGACCCTCATCGTTATGTAATCAACCTTGACCCTGTTCATCTTCTCCATGGAGTCTATGAACTCGGCGAGAGTCTCCCTCACCTGGTCCTCGTACTCGTAGGTGTGCTGGTCCAGACCCGACAGGAATACCCTCCTGTCCTTTATCTTTGTCCTGGCCATCACGCTCTCCAGAACGTCAGTCACGGTCAGTATGCCAACCGGAGTGTTCCTCTTTACCACAATGACGGATGAGACCTTGTTCTCTATCAGAATGCGCACTCCCTCGACAAGGCTCTTGCTCTCGTCTATGTGTAGCGGCTCGGCCTCCATTATGCTGCTTACGGGCACGTTGGCTGGGCTGTAGACCATGGTCTTCATCTCCGGAAGCCTCTGGCCGGACTTCATGTACTTGTGTATGATATCGTGATTGGTGATTATTCCCCTGAGGTGCTTTCCCTCAACCACCACGAGCCTGTTAACCTTGTGGTCCCTCATCGCGGCCTTGGCCTGCGCGAGAGAGGAGTTTGGCGCTATCCCGAGCACGGGAGTGGTCATAGCCTCGCCTATGCGTATCTCCTTGAGCGATTCGGTAGAGAGCAGTATCTTGAGCATCGTGTTCCTCTCCAGGACGCCGGTAACCTTGCCCGCGACCATGAATGGAAGGGCCTTTACGCCCGTCCTATAGAAGTAATACACAAGGTCGTCGAGCGATGTGCTGTTCGTTATCCTGGGAGCCACGACCGCGAACTTCTCCGCGCTCTGTCCCTTTGACATGGTAAGGCTCGGCCTTGCCCTGTATATCGTCCTTGCATCCACGACGCCATAGTACTCCTTGCCCTTGTTGATGAGCACGGAAGGGTACTTCTTCAGGACGGGTATTATCTGGGTTATAGGCGTCTTGATGTCGAAGGTTTCGGTCTGTGTGACCAGTTCGGACGGTATATTCTTTAGGTTGAGCATGATTGTTACCCCAACATAATAAAGAGTGGATAAATATAAATATTGCGGGTCACAAATCCCTGTTAGGCCAGGATGGCAGATCGGCCATGCGACCGCCTGCAGAGCGGTAAAGGGGGGTTCAACTCCCTCTCCTGGCTTTACACTAAAGAGACTACTTTCGGCTTACACAGTATGGGCTGTGCTTTTCTGCAAGTACTGGTTCAGCCCTGAGCCCAGAATTTCGAAGTGACGATGCATTATCTGCTGGCCCGCAGCTATTATTGGTGCGATTGTCTGATACAGTTGCTCGTAGTCCACTGCCCTGATGACCTTGGCCATGATGTTGCTCCGCTTTTCCCCGTTCAATGTTTGAAGTCCCAGCGCAGCGGTGCTTCCGTAGTGCCTGGCGCCGTAATACATTGAGCTCTCGACGTGCCCGAGCCCGAGACTCGAGTAGGTGTGCTTCAAGTCCTCCAATCCATCAAGTAACCTGTTTGTCAGGCTTGCACGCTCTACATAACTGCGCTTATATGCCGTGGTGTCGGTTCCGGCAAACAATTGATTAATCAGTACCAGATTGGCCAGGGCCTCTTGCGATGGGTCGGACATGGCACCTTCGATTAGATACGCAACGGTCTCATCCAGAACCATCCCTTTGTGGGGATCGGCACCAAGTAACTTAACCTTATCAAAAAAGCCCACTTTACCAACCCTGTCGGTCACAGTATCGTGTACGGCATGAGCGCACTCATGGAATAACATGCTGTCAAAAGAGTCTTTTACCCTCAACAGAATCCTATCTGGAAGAAGCGCTATGGGGACATTATGATTTCCTATGCACTTGCGCAGCAGCAAATCATAAGCCTTGGTTCCCTTGATTATCACATGGCCAAAATCGCTGGTAAAATCGCCCTGTATACGGATTTCGTTGTACTTAGGCTCGTACTCGGCAAAGGATTTTAGTTTCGGATCTAAGCGTACGTTGGGGTATTTTATGGCTGAATCAAACTTGCATGTCTTTGCTATGTCATCGGTAAACTTTGCGACAAGACCCCTTACATGAGCCATACGGTAGTCTTCTGCATTGCCTGCCCCAATCTCCTGTCCACTCTGCCTTTTTATCACAAACATCTCTATCGTTAGTGATTGATGTTCCGAAATATATAAGGTTTGGGTTAATGCGGGCGTAAAGCTTAAAAACCCTCTTTACATGGGACAAATCGGTGCTTATTACGCTCAAAAACGGCCCTTGGGCGTTGGTGGATTATGGGAAAATCATACGTCCACAACCACGCTTACGGAGTACAGCCTTCCGACTTTCTTTATGGCGAGGTCGTATCTCGCTATGCCCTTGACATCGAAGTGGCCGTGCTTCTGGTCCTGCGCCTTGCAAAGCAGCACGGCATTGAGCCAGAACTTGCCCCTCTTCTCCGTTATCTCAAGCGACTTGACGCCGTATGGGAATACCGCGGTCGAGTCTGCTGCGGATAGCGCGTCCTGAAGCGAGTACCACAGAAGGTCCTCCATGCTTTTTGCGCTGTCCTTTATCTTCATCAGCTTGGTCTCAGACCTCTGCTTCTTTACGTCCTTTATCTCCGAGAGGGTTGCGAACAGCCCTACGAAGGCGTTGCTGAATGCCTTCTCGATGGTTGCGCCGCTGGCTATGTACTCGACATCCGCGGTGTGGTCGACATATCTGTAGCCCTTAGCCATGCTCACATCCTTTCGTCAAGCTCAAACAGCTTAAGGCCTATCTCTTCGCTGTGCTTCTTCGTCTTTGCGCTTTCTAGGTCCTTTACAACGAGTTCAACAGTCGCCGAGACATCGGTGTCGACCAGATGGCCTCCGAACACCCTCATCTCGTCGTCGGATATGTTGATGTGACTGTGCACCAGCGGTGCGCCCTCGAACATCCCCACCGTGCCGATGAGGCTCGTTATCTCGAAGATTCCCTGCATGGGCTTCTCCTTATAGGCCCTGTTGTCTACCCTGTAATGTGCCAGTACCGGATTCTCTATGGATCCAATCCCTAGGAAGTACGCGTTTGTTACCTTATGCGACTCGCAGAACCGCTTTATCGAGCCGTTTACCTTCTCCCCTTTTTCCAGCCTTACGAGAAAGGTTTTGTCGTTCAGCTTTGAATAGTGCATAGCCATACCCCGGGGACAGTAATAGATGATACCACCACTATTTTATACTTTGGTTACACAACCTCCTTACTGATGATAAATAGTCCGATGAGGAGAAGAGTAACTACTGACACGTGATGACGACCATATCGACTGAGGACTTTTATTCTGGTATACACATGAACTACAAGGGAGCCAAGACATTGGGGATGGCCATCGTCATGGTCGCCTTCCTTGTAGGCGCGTTCAACTCAATCTGGATAACCAACCCTAGCATACTTGATACGGATCCGAGCACCTACGTGATAGTCGTTATGCTCATGTCCTTCGTCTTCCTCGCCTTCGGGCTCAAGGAGAAGCTTGAGCTGAACAGGAACTGGAAGAACATCGCCTACGCGCTCGCCGTGCTGGTGATTTACTTCCTTGCGCTGTCGTATGCGCGGGTCAGCCTATCCTACCTTTTCATTACATACAGGATAGACGCGCTTCTCTTCCCGCTGCTTCTTGCCGCAATCGTGTTGGCGGTGTTCGGCGTGGACGGAGTGAAGAGGCTGAGGTATCCGATACTGTACACCCTCTTTGCCTCTCCCCTGATACTGCTACCTTTGCTCGGCCTCAACCAGGGCTTCGCGCTGCTTAACTCCAACCTGATATACGGCATACTCAGCGCATTGGGAACCCACGTCGCGCAGAGCGGACTGATGATAACTGCCCCTTCCACTACCAGCATATCGATATCGACCACATGCGTATCGCTGGGCTTCTTTGTGGCTATGCTGATGTTCCTTGTCCCGGTTGCGTACCTTTACGAGGGCAAGAATCTGCGCAAATACGCATTTGTTGCGTGCGGAGTGCTGCTCCTGCTGCTGCTTAACGTGCTAAGGATGCTCTCCCTGTCGCTGGTCTGGCTATACTACGGGCTGGGCAGCGCCATAGGCGCGTTCCACCTCTTCGCGGGGCAGCTGCTATTCTACGCTGCGATAGTAATCATGCTGCTCTTGGCCGGAAGGTTTGGTCTATCGCTGGGGAAGCGGGAGAAGAAGGTAGCAAAGGCTAAACATGTTGTGAGACACGAAGGGTACTTCATCCCGGGCTTGATTCTCGCCCTGTTAATCGGGATAGTGGCGTTCTCTGTCTCGGTGGATTACCATAGCGCCATCTCATCCCCAATCCAGTTAACCGTAACCGCAGCGCCAACACAGTCTCTGCTCTATGCAGGCGTCTTTTCCAGCCTTAACGCCTCGATGCAGAGCGTAAGGCTTCTTGGGGCAAACAACAACGGAACGGTGTTCGCGCTTGGCCCTCCCAACGGCAACTCAACAGTGTACAACACCTATGTGCTGGCATCGGTTTCCAACAGGGCGGTCTCCGGAAGCATAGTGGGCACGTATAACTCGACACTGAGCTCGAGCGCCCTGCTGCTGAGGAACGGGATAACGGTCAAAAGCGCACTGGTTGCTGAGGGAAACAACACGGCCACGGTCAGCTACTACGCCCTGCCCTACAACATCTCGGGAGGGTACACATTTGTAAATTACGAGTTCATAACGTTATACAATAGCACGGCGGCGCAGAGCTGCGGGTCGGGAGACTCCGGCGCCGTTGAGCAGGTGCAGTCGGCGGTATACAACCTGTTCGCATCGGGCACCAGAGGCAGCCCGATGAACTGCGCGGCAGAGCTTGTTGCAGCGGCTGCGCACAGATGAGATGATAAGATGAAGTTCGAATATAGCGGCGGTGCAATCGTTTACACTTACAAGGAGGGCAAGCGCGTGTACCTTATGCTCAAGTCAAGGGGACGCGGCGGTTACTGGGGATTCCCCAAGGGCCATGTGGAGAAGGGGGAGAACATGGCTGACGCAGCGGTGAGGGAGACGCGAGAGGAGAGCGGCATAAGGGTCAGGCTCATCCCCTACTTCAAGCAGGAGACAAAGTATCTCTTCACGAGGAACAGGATTAAGGTGGAGAAGAGCGTTGCCTTCTTTCTAGCAAGGCTGCCTCGCCCAATCAAGCCCACGATTCAGAAGAAGGAGATACAGGCCTCAGCATGGATGGAGATGGAGAAGGCCATGAAGGCGATACCGTTTGACAACATACGCGCGGCGCTCAGTGATGCTGATGCGTATGTGAATAAGATGGAGAGCATGGACAAGCTCAACATGGAGTATGCCGCCCTGCCTGGAAAGAGCAAGGGATGGGACCTGAGCAGGAACCTTGTCCCAGGCCACGGACCGCTTGACGCAAAGCTGATGGTAGTGGGCCAGGCGCCAGGAAGGAACGAGGACATACAGAGAAGGCCGTTCATAGGAATAAGCGGCAGGCTTCTGGACCACCTGTTCAAGATCGCTGGTACTAGCAGGGAGAACATTTACATAACAAGCGCGGTGCAGTTCTTCCCTCCTGAGAACCGAATGCCCACTGACGATGAGGTTACTGCGTGCAGGGAGTTCCTGATGCGTCAGATAGAGATAGTGAAACCCGAAGTTGTGGTGACCCTGGGCTCCCTGTCGGGGAGGATTCTGGTCGATATGGACAACATAATGGAGAACCACGGAAGAATAACGAAGAAAGATGGCATAACCTACTTCTCTACAATACATCCTGCCGCCGCTGTCCGCCTCAAGAAGCACGTGCCGCTAATCGAGGAAGACTTCAGGAAGCTGAAGGGCTTATTGACTGAAAAGAGAACAGTTAAATAGTTCAACAGTTGAACCAATATTGATGGATATGGAGGAGGAGTTAGTCAAGATGTCTGGGAAGGGTCAACTGGTAGTGCCCCAAAAGATAAGAAGGCGGGAGGGCTTTGTGAACACCGACAGGTTTGTGGCCATCGCGGTTAAGGGAGGGGTGCTGTTCAAAAAGGTAAACATACCCTCGGTTAAGATAGAGTTTGAGTCGCTTTCTAAGGAGCTAAGAGCCCACTTAAAGAGCCAAAAGGTAAATCTGAGCGATACAGATGGGGCTGTTAGATGGGCAAGAGAAAAGTAGTCCTTGATACAAATATATTGATTTCGGCGCTCGGATGGAATGGCGCTCCTCACGAGATACTGAGAAGGGTAGTAGAGGGCGAAATAGAGCTGTTCATATCCTATGAGCAGTTCGAGGAACTCTCACGTGTACTGGATTATCCCAGATTCAACTTTACCTATGAGCAGAAGGCAAGGTTCAAGGCCCTGATATCGGAGATAGCGACCATGGTGAAGGCATCGGTCAAGGTGACTGCCATAAAAGACGACCCTTCTGATAACATGATATTGGAATGCGCCTTAGTGGCAAACGCGGATTATGTGGTATCGGGGGACAAGCACATATTGACGCTGCGAAGATTCGGCAGGATAAGGATGGTTAAGCCAAAAGAGTTCCTAGACCGCTAGTTCTCTTTGATCCTTGGCAAGTTTGAGATCGAGAGGAAGTAGACGTTTCTCCATGGGGAAGAGTATGACCTCCTTGATCGATGCCTTGTCAGTCAGGAGCATAACCAATCTGTCTATGCCCAGCCCCACCCCGCCCGTGGGCGGCATGCCCTGCTCCATCGCCTCGATGAAGTCCATGTCGAGCGGCTCGGCCTCCTTGTCGCCCTGCTCCGCCTTCCTCATCTCGGCCTCGAAGTTCTCCCTCTGTATTATCGGATTGTTAAGCTCGGAGTAGGAGTTCGCGATCTCGAGCCCGGATACGAACAGCTCGAACCTCTCAACCAGCTTGGGCTTGCCCCTCTTCGGCCTGGTGAGCGGCGAGGTCTCCCTCGGGAAGTCTATCACGAAAGTGGGCTGGACCAGCTCGGGCTGGACAAGGACGTCGAAAAGCTTTCCGTATGCGTGCGCCCTGTTCCTCTTTCCCTTCTCGAACCTGATCCCCTTGCCCTCTGCCACTGCAAAGAGCTGCTCGTCGCTGAGCTTGAGCACGTTCGTCCCCGCCTTCTCGTTGATGGAGTCTATGAAGCTTATCCTGTTGAACGGCTTCTTCAGGCTGATTGGCTTGCCGAGGTAGGTTATCTGGTCGGTGCCCAGTATCTTCATCGCCACCGAGTTTATCATGCCCTCCGTGAGCCTCATCATATCCTTGTAGTCCGCGTATGCCTGGTACCACTCTATCATGGTGAACTCGGGGCTGTGCGTTGAGTCGATGTCCTCGTTCCTGAAGTCCCTGCATATCTCGTAGACCCTGTCGAAGCCGCCTATTATCAGCCTCTTGAGGTACAGCTCGTCAGATATTCGCAGGTAGTGGCTCTCGTTCAGCGTGTTGACCTGAGTCCTGAACGGCTCCGCGTCCGCGCCGCCGTAGAGGGGCTGGATTACCGGGGTCTCGAACTCGGTGAACCCCTTCTTGTCGAGAAATGCCTGTATTAGCCTAATCGTCTTGGAACGCTTGACGAACACCTCCTTTATGTCCGGGTTCATTATCAGGTCGAGGTGCCTCTTCCTGTACCTGGTCTCGACGTCCTGTATGCCGTGCCACTTGTCCGGAAGCATGCGTATCGCCTTGGCGAGCATGGAGTACTCCGCCGCCTTCACGCTTATCTCCCCGTTGTTGGTCTTCATTATGGTGCCGGATGCGCCTATGATGTCTCCCGCGTTGAGCCTCTTGGCCTGCTCAAACACATGCTCGCCCACCGCCGAGAACTCGATGAATATCTGTATCTTGCCCTTGCTGTCCTGGAGGTCTGCGAAAATCAGCTTGCCCGACTTCCTGAAACCCACCAGCCTGCCCGCGACCGAGACGCTCTTGCCCTCGTACTTCTCGTATGCGGACTTTATCTCCGTGGAGTAATCGGTTACCTTGTAAGAGTAGGGTAGCGAGGAGATAAGCTCCCTCAGCTCCGCAGCGCTGCTTTCGCCCTCCATTAAATCAGATACAATAAGCGGCTAAGGTATATAAAAGTAGCTAAGCCTACGCTGGGAATCATAAGCCTGGCAGGCCCCGCCGTTGTCCCGGAAATTAGGGTGGAGGCCGCGGGTCTCGACGCGGCCTCCCTGTTACTGTGGGGGTGAAACAATTAGCAGGTTGGTCGCCTTGCCAGCATCATATTTGTAATAGACCTTGTGGCCCAGCTGGTATCTCTCGAGCACTCCCTGCTTGTAGAGCTTGTTCAGCCTGGACGAGGCCGCATTCCTTCCCTTGTAATTCATGTTAGACTTTATGTCATCCGCGCAGACCATCTTCCCGCTCACCTGTATGAACTGGATTATCCTCGCGTCGAGCCCCGATATCGGGAGCTCACGCCTCTCCGGCATTCCCTGAAGGGCGTCGTTCTGGTAAGCCTCATCCTCAATCCCTCCGCCTATCTCCGTGGCGAGGGCCTCGACGTTGTTGGAGAGCTGCTTGAGCATCATCTGGGTCTGCTTGTTGTTCTCCAGCATTATCTTGTAAAGCATCAGTATGTTGGACGTGGTGTCCTCCGCCTTCGCCTTCTCGGCTATGACGGTGCTTATGGTCGAGCTCTCGGTCTTGAGGCCAGCTATCTGCCCCCTCATGGTCCTAAGCTCGTTCTCCAATTCCTTTTTAGTGCGCATCCAAACACACATCAGAGTCAGTCATGAAACTTCTATGCAAGAATCATGAATGAATCACGATTGTTATTGTGATAGCTCAGATATTTAAAGCTTTCGGCTTTAAGGAATTAGCGGAACAGTGCAATGCTGCAAACTTATAAGAGATTACTCTCGTATAACAGCAAGGCTTAAAATAGGTTCAGGGCATAGAGTAGTGAAAGTGAGAGGGATGGATAGCATACTTATACCGGTGGAGAGGGCGAGGAAGCTCAAGGGAGAGCCCGCGGCCATCAAGAAGATATCAAAGCTCTGCGGCGGTTGCAAGATAATTATGGTGACGGAGGGAACCATAGAGCTGGAGGGGGAGCCCTATGCCGAGTTCTCGGCGAAGGGGGTCCTGGCGGCCTTCGGAAGGGGCTTCGATGTCGACGTGGCGGCCAAGCTGGTTGAGAACGACTACTATTTCACGACGAAGGACATAGGCCACCTGTTCGGAAGCAGCAAGAGGGTGATGCAGGTAAAGGCCAGGATCATAGGGGAGAACGGGAGGACAAAGCGATACATTGAAGAGGTTACCGGTGCAAGGATAAGCGTTTACGGCGACACTGTAAGCTTCATAGGCACGATTGACGAGATAACTGAGGCCGAGGCTGCTATGGATACCCTGATAGACGGGGGCACCCACAAGCTGGCCTACATGCGCATGGAGGCAGCGCACAGGAAGAACAAGGCGCAGAGGGCCATGCCGGGATTCTAGGCACAAGGAGGACGATTAGATGGAGGTAAAGAGAGCAGAGGAGATATTCAAGGAGTTCAAGGAGCACTCCGTGTCGGAGTTCTTCAAGAAGAACAGGCAGATGCTTGGCTACTCGGGCAAGATAAGGTCGCTCGTCACGCTGGTGCACGAGTACGTGACCAACAGCCTGGACGCCTGCGAGGAGGCCGGCATACTGCCGGACATAACCGTTGAGCTGAAGAACATAGGCGAGGAGAAATACTCCATAATGGTGGCGGACAACGGCCCGGGCATACCGAAGACCTACATAGGCAAGGCGTTGGCTACCGTGCTCGCGGGAACCAAGTTCAACAGGTACATGCAGCAGAGGGGGCAGCAGGGAATCGGTGCTGCGGGATGCACAATGTTCTCCCAGATGACTACGGGCAAGCCGATCAAGGCGAGCTCGTGCACCGGCACCGGGAAGGCTTACTCATGCGAGATTTCTATCGACACCGTGAAGAACAAGCCGGTGGTCAACAACCTTGTCGACATCGAGGAGAAATTCCAGGGTCTGCGAGTCTACGGCGAGTTTGCTGATGTGAAGTACGAGAACAGCGACCACGGGGTGTTCGAGTACCTAAGGAGGACAGCGTTGTCGAACCCGCACATGCAGCTCAAGTTCATAGACCCTGAAGGTAAGGAAAGCACGTTCGTTAGGGCAGTTGAGACTGTGCCAGAGAGGCCGAAGCCTGCCAAGCCGCACCCGCTCGGCCTTGCGATAAACGACCTCCTCGACTTCGCGCATACGAGCGAGAGCAGGAAGATATCATCATTCATGGTTGAGTTCTTCTCCCGCGTCACCCCGAATAAGGTGGCGGAGCTGAAGGAGTTCGCAAAGGACGTGGACTTCGAGAAGGACCCGAAGAAGATGAGCTGGGACGACGCGGACAAGATGATAAAGGCGTTCAAGCAGGTGAAGTGGATAGCTCCGGATGCGATATCGATAATGCCGATAGGGGAGGAGCAGGTAAAGGTCGCCGTGAGGAACATACTCAACCCGGAATTCATGGTAGTGATAGAGAGGAAGGCAAAGGTTTTCAGGGGTGGAATCCCGTTCATAGTGGAGGCAGCTGTGGCGTTCGGCGGACAGGCGGGAAGGAAGACCGAAACAGGATACGAGGGCAGCATACTTAGATTCGCAAACCGCGTGCCGCTTCTGTTCGACAGCGGAAGTTGCGCAATAACGGTGGCGGTCAAGGACATACAGTGGAGGAGGTACAAGATAGATATGGACACACAGCCGGTCAGCGTGCTGGTCAACATATCCTCCGTGCACATACCCTACTCGGGAGTGGGCAAGGAGTCGGTGGCTCAGGAGGAGGAGATAATCGAGGAGATAAAGCTGGCGGTTATGGACGCGGCAAGGGGAGTCCAGAGATACGTGAGCGGCAAGATGGCGCTCAACAGCGAGACCAACAGGTACAAGATGATAATGAGGTACACCAAGCAGCTCTCGATGGACCTGAGCGGCCTCACCGGCAAGGACGAGAAGAAGATACTGGACAAGGTCACCGCCCTGGTCTCGAAGCACTACCCCAATGTCAAGATGAATGGCAAGGGCGAGCCGATGGACGAGGTCACGGAGATTACCGCCTTGCAACCAGTACAATCGGAAGAAGAGGACACGGAAGAGAAAGAAGAAGAGTAGAAAGTTTTACGGCTTGTCCTCAAAATTTTATTCCAGCATCTCGTCGGGGTTGTCCGCGTCGATGAGCTTCACGTATCCCGTCGATATGTATATCTTCAGCTCCTCAGCCTCCTTTGTCATCGAGTTGTTCATCCCGTCCCTGAACTCGTCGAGCGCGTATGAGTTGAGGAAGACGAGGTAGGTCTTCGAGTTCGCGTAGATGGGCAGCTTCTGGAACTTGCTGGTCTTCGAGTGAATCGCTATGTACTTCCTCTCTCCGTGCAGCGTCGCCACTATGTCGGCGAGGTTGCTCGAGTCTATGTCGGTGAACACGTATGCGTGTGTGACGAGGTAAATCCTCATCTTCTTGAAGGTGGCAAGGTAGTCTATGTCGTGCCCGCTCTGCTTTATCCAGTCCTTGGGCGCGTACAGCTCGTCGGCCCCCTCTACATAGCCCTTGACAGCCATCTGGTCCAGCACTATCTCCACGTTGCCGTATGTGAGGCTCACGGGCATGTTGCCGAACCTTATGTTGGTCGCTATGCCCGTCCTAAGCTCGGCCTTGGAGAGGGGCATGAACTTCCAGTGGTAGTAGAGGTTGAGCTTGTCGAACACCGCGAGCAGCTCCCTGGGCTTGAGCTTTATCTCGGTCCTCTGCATCCTTGGCAGGCTGGGCACGTCTATGTAGAACTCGTCCCTGTTGGGCGCCTTCACCAGCACGACCATGAGCAGCACGATTATGCCGACTATGCCCAGCTCAACGTACTGCTTGTTTATGGTTATTATCGGAGGGGCGTTGAATGATGCGTAGTAGACGCTCTGTGAAAGTGAGGGCATAGTCACGTTGAAATTGAGGGAGCCGTATATGGCCGGGGTGCCGCTGGGGAGCTTATAGTAGATGGTGCCGTTCTGCACCGTACCATTCGCCTTGTAGAGCCCGTTGAGCGATATGTCGTAGGGCATTCCGGTGATGGGCTGGCCACCTGAAACGAGATAGAAATTGAACGCCTGTGTAGTGAAGTTGCGATAGGTCTGCGATATGTCTATCGGGTAAACCGAGAAGTATCCGCCGCCATACTGTATTCCTGAAAAGCTTTGCAGCAGAGCGACATACTGTCCTGGAGGCAGGTTAAGTGTGAGATACTTGAGGAACGTGAAGTTGCCGTGTATGCTTGTAGCGGAAAGGGGCTCGGTGAGCACAGTCTTGTTGTAAATATTGTAGATAGTGAGGTGGGGCTGTATGTTCACACCACTTGACGTATTGCTGAATATAGTCATTGTAAGCGGCACCTGTTGCACGGGGGTAACTTTGGAGGGCAGGGCTACAGTGCCGTTGAGTGTGAAGTGAGGGGCGCTGTATATCAGAACGTAAGTGATATTTGTCAGCTTCATGCCAACTACGCTGTAGGCATAGACTATAGTCCTAAGCCCGCCCGAGTTTGCCATTGCCACGTTCTGGTATGAGTAGGGGAAGTTTATGTCCGTCAGTGCTACACCCATCTCTCCCGAAGTGACGTTAGTTCCCTTGACTGCCAGCTGCTGGAATCCGGTGCCAGAGGCGTATTTCTGAAGCCAGAATAGGCCCAGTATGGCCTTAGATATGTCGAAGCCGACATATGTGCTGTTCTGCCAGGAGTTAGGAGTGTTAGGGAAGGCGACCACAGACCCGTTGTAGGCGTTTACGTAAGTTATTCCCCCAAGATTGGTTCCACTCGAGAATGCGAAAGTGGGTGACGGCAGGAAATAATTCAGAGTGCGGAGGGTGGCGTTCCCGGGGCTGGTAGCCATGAAGCTAGGCAAGGGGTTGGGGTTGGGTACTACTATTGAACCTGGAAGAAGCACGTGTGAGAAGTCCTGCCCCGTGTATAGTATGCTTGTCCCCTTTTGGAGCAGGTACTGCATTGTGCTGACCTTGCTGCGGCTCATGTTGGTAAACATTGAAGAGGGCATAAGACCGTTTAGCACTATGAGTATCGAGTTAGGCTGTATCGTGCCGATGTTGCTTATCGATATCTGCGACACGGACACGGAACTGTTTATCACCCTGAAGTGCACAAGATCCGAGACTATGGACTGCTCGATTGAGGTAGTGTTACCGCAGTTGAAGCATTCGTCGCTTATATTCAGAAAGTATATCCTTGAGGGAATCTGGGACTTGAAGAGCGTTGAGTTAGCTACCACGTAAGTGGAGTTTGTGGCGGAGTATGAAACCAGCACGTATGGGGCCAGCTGAGCGCCATTGTTGTATGTGAGAAGGTTCTGGCTTGATATGTGTGCCCCAACCGTGGAGAACGGAGGTATAACATTAGCGGAAAGCGCAGCCTGAGCTTTGTATGCAGAGAGCACCGAGGTGGTATAGAGCGCAATGCCGATTACCGCCAGCACTATCGCTATCGCGGCTATTATCGCAATCTCCTTGATGCTGAAACTCTTGAGGTTTATCGGCATCAGCTCAGCTCAACTTAAACTATTGTGTGGACATCGCCCCCTCCTCCTTCTTGGCGGGGTTGAAGATCTTGGTGAAGAACTTCGTCATGAAGGTGTCGTGGTGGCCCACCTTCTGCTTTATGGCGTAGACCTTTATGTAACGCAGCCGCTTGTTGACCCTGACGGTGTATATCATCGTATCATCCCTTCAGCTCTATGTAATTCAGCGAGACCATCTTGTTAAGCATCTCCTCCACCCTCGTCGGAACTATCTTGTACGTGTTGGCGAAGCCGTTGACGTCTATCGTGTTGTCGTGCGACTCTATCCAGTCCTCCACCATCACCATCAGCGCCTCGTCAGAGTATGTCTCGAGTATCTTCAGCCTGGATGCCAGCTCCTGGTTCTGGTCGCTGAGCTGGGTCGCCTGCACGGTCAGGTTCTTGTTCGACGATGTGAGCTCTATGTTCCTCCTCTTCAGCTCCCTGAACTCGTTGAACAGCGAGTCGTAGTTGTTGAACAGAGTGGAGTAGCTCTGCGAGACGGAGCCCAGCACCTCGTCTATTGAGGAATCAAGGTGCTGGTATAACTCTGTGTCCTCCACATGGTAGAGATCTGTTACAAGCGCGAGTATGCTCACCAGCGACTGGAGCACGTAAAGCCTCCTCATTTTGGGGCTGGAGTCGAGGCCAATGGTGTACTTGATGGAAACGCCGTCCCTTCCCAGCGTTATTATCACGAAAAGGAAGGGCCTCTTCTGTATGTCCCTGCTTTCCACCCTGAGGATAGTAAGGCCGTCGTTGGTTATGTCCGTTGAGAAGAGCTGGAGCGAGGAGAGCCTTGTCTGTATCTGCTCGTAGCTTCCCGATAGGGCGCCCTTGAGCTTTATCTCATCGGTTTTAGGCTCGATTACGTTGACTACTTCATCAGGCAAATGACCAACCCTGTCCCGAAAAGCGGGATTACTTGTATTAAGAAAAAGCTATATAAATAGCTTTGCGTCGGCATTTATCGGCGCAAGACGAGAGGAAAACGCCCGTTAGGCGAAGGCGCTCACGCCCTCCTCTTTGGCTCGTTTTTCTTGGGTTGCGCGGCGGTTATTACGTCCGGCATGTAGCTTATCTGTGACAGCGCGTACATGAACAGAATCACTATGGCACCGTAGAGGATTGCGGGCAGGATGTTGCCCCCAGAGAAGACGCCTAGGGCGAATGCGAACAGAACACCTATGCCTATGTAGATTCCCTGCTTTTTGTTGTAGGAGTCCTTGGCCTTCTTGTACTTGGGGTAGCACTCCTTGCATACCACCAAGCCGTAGCCCTTCTCGTTCCTCAGTATGTTCTTCTTGAACCACCTTATGGCCCTTATCTGATAGTCCTCTTTCACCCTGAGCCCGCGCCTCGGCTCCCCACAGATTATGCATCTATCTTCCTTGCCCGGCATATAATCAATCCTAATCAGCTGAAATCAATCGTAACGTTGTATACCCTTCCGGTCTCCGCGCTTATCTTCTGCTCGTCGACCATGTTGAAGATGGTCCTTATCGCTATGTCGTCCATCCCTAGCCTCCTCAGTATGTTGGCGCTCTTGTCCCTGTCCACGCTGGCCTTCTCGAGTAGCGCGGCGAAGGAGATGACGTTTATGTGCCTATGAGCCTTTTCCATGGAAGCGAACAGCCCCTGTATGTTCTTCTCGCTGACGCTGTAGATGACAAGTATCCTCCTCAGGTCCTGCCTGGGTATGGTGAAAGTGCTAGACTTGGGCATTATCTATACCTGAACTCGAGATTATCCTCGTTATGAGCGGGTCGTCGATGCTTAGGCTCTTGAGGAAGGCTACGGTGTTCGCTATGCTTATCCCGCTCTTCTTCAGCTCCTTCACAAGGTCAAGCATCTTCATGTTCCTGCTCTGGCTGTTCATCATGCTGAATATCTCCTCTATCCCGTCGCTGCTCAGGTTGTACTCTATGAACTTGTTCTTCAGCTCGTCCTTCTCGAACTGGTAGTCCCTCTGAAGCACGTTAGCCGAGAGCTCGCTCTGCGTTAGCACGTCGGACATGTCTAGGGTGTATACGTAAAGCGGCTCCTCGCCCTGTATCTTCTCAAGGAGGAAGGTCTCGGGGAACCTGAGCGCGGTCTGGAATGCCATCTCAACCGCGGCCTGGCCCACCCCGAACTTGCTTATCTCGCTCCTTATGAAGTTGGAGAAGTTGAGCGAGCCCTGCAGGTAGTTCATGAACTTCTCGAACTTTATCCTGAGTATGAATGATGTGCCCACGTTGGAGAATATCGCCTCGTTTATGTCGGTCGGGTTCTGCGATGCCACTATAAGGCCGAACTGGTACTTTCTTCCCTCCCTCACTATCATGATGGCATCGCTCTTTTCGTCGCTCGCGACCTTCCACGCCTCGTCGAGAACCACTATCGCCTTGAGCCCCTTGATGTCGGTGAATCCCTCGCTCCTCATCTTTTCCTTGAGTGTCTGTAGTATGAACAGAGCTGCGAGCGCCCTGAACTTCTCGTCAGGCAGGGATGAGAGGTCGATAGAGACCAGACCAGACTGGGCGAGCTTGCCGATGTCAAGTGTGCTCTTCCTCGAGAAGTAATCTTCGCCTTCCCTGGCAAACTGCCTGAGTCGGTAGATCGCGTTCTCCAGCTCCGCCGGGTACTCGTAGGTTCCCTCCTGCAGCTTCTCCTGCAGAAGACTTATCACCTCCTTGAGCGTAGGCGCGTCCTTGCCTTCAGGCGCTCTTTCGGAGGGTATGAAGCCAGCGTTGAGGTAAGCCTGCTCCAGCGCCTCCTCAGTTATTCGCTTCTGCTCAGGATAAAGCGCGATGTCAGTTAGTATGTCGAATGAGTTCATAATCTGCTTTGACCTGTCGAGCGGCTTCATGCCGGATAGGTCCATTATGTTGAGGTAGTCGCCCTTAGCGAGCGAGACCACTATGCCGCCGGTCTGCTTGACCCATGCCTTGTACTCTCCTGCCCAGTCTATGATGACGGCGTTGGTGTTCCAGACGTAGCTCGCCCTGATCAGCAGGGTCTTGACGAAGAAGCTCTTACCCGAACCGGTTATTCCGACCACGGAGATGTGGGGGTTTGTGAGGTTCATGTAGGACCAGGTGAACGGCACCTTGAATATCTTGGTTGTGCCAACGTAAATGGACTCGAATGGGTCGCTCAGCAGCACACCAGCAGGCGGCTCAGGCGGCCTGGAGAAGAAAGACCTCTTCCCTATCTCGTTGCTCATTATGTGCTGAAGCTTCAGGAGGGTCATCTTATCGATAACACTACTGATTGCAGGTATAAATAGTTTGTGCAACCGATTGGCCGATATTCCTGTCGAGGGAGCCAACCCTTCGAGCTGGTATTTAAAGCTTACAGTCGAAAATCGCAACATTTATATATAAGGAAACCCATTTTTTATACAGGGGAAGTGCCGTCGTAGAGGGAACTAAGATTGCGGCTAGAATAGGGGTTTATGCGATGTACCAAACTAAGGGGAATACCTCAACAGAGGTGCTGAAGGCGCTCCACAAACACTGCAGGGAGACGGCAGTAAGGGGCATACTCGACCTTGAAACCTGTATGGAGGGCTTGGGCAAGGTTTACGAGAAAACGGACGAGAACGCGTACAGCCAGGCCAAGAAATCGGTCAAGTATCTAGAGTATAAGATGTCAAGCTCTGAGGCAGTTGAACATTCGAACAGGTTCGCCTCTGAGATACTGCTGGAGCTTAATTCCATTTACGAGGAGACAGGAGGGCACGTACCCTCCTTCATTTCTGAGCTCAACATAAAGGTAAACAGTGCGATGGGCCACATAAAGGATGACATCTTGTTAGTAAACAACATTGCCTCAGAGGAATTTAGGGGCTTGTTCACTGTGCTCAACGCCTCCAAGATACCGATAGACGAGGCAAAGGGGATAATGGGGGCAGCGACAATAGAGCGGCTGAAGGGGAGGGCCAACGACACCAAGATAAAGACCGCTGTGGACAACCTCGTCAGGGAGATAATGGAAAGCTGCAAGGACGATGACAGAATTGACAGTGCTTTAGTACCTGCAGAGGGCTCGAGGAAATTCCTCAGATCAGCAGCAATGTTGCTCTCTGCGTTTGAGAAGATCAACGGCGATGAGGCCAAGAGGAAGGAGGCGATAAAGACTTTCCTCGGGACCGACTTCGAGGGCGAGGAGCCGATACTTAGGGCGTTCGACAAGAACGCGAGAGTGAGCCAAAGACTGATTGACAGGATGAACTCGTATCTTCGCGTTCTGGACTCGCATTACAGCATGATAAGGAGGGAGATACGCCAGCTTGATGCCGGTTCGAAGGTAACTGATGCTATCTCGATGTTCCTTGAGATGAACGCGGTATGGATAGCGCATTCGGGGCTTCAGGAAAGGGAGAGGAACGACCTGCTTAAGAAGAATGGTGAGCTTGAGAGGATAGTCGGCAAGAACTTCATGGAGAACCGGGTTGTCGAGGACATAAGGCGACTGAGCAAGGAGGGGCTTGAGCGCTACGCGTACTCATTGAAGATAGACGTGGCTGCAGAGATAGGGGAGCATGCATCGACTCTCCTTTCAGATCACACAAGATACTTCGGCCGCGACAAGGAGTGGATAGGGCTTTACAACGAGATGTACGCCAGGTATGAGTATTTGCGCAAGAGCGGAAGGGAGGTAGCTCTGCCGCCACCATCCCTGATCTGATTCTGGCTAGCCCTGCTGGTCGAAGTAGAGAGCCATCTCCTCGAAGCTCGTGGGGAGGCCGAAGTTGAACTTGAATAGCGTGTATAGCTCTCTTCCCTGCACCCTTGCAAGGTCTATGTCCATCGAGCCCATGGATATCTGTAACGATTTTATCTGCGAAGTCAAAGAGTCGAGCGCGGCCTTCTCGCTGACGCCTATCGCGGTGGTCTCGAAGTACATCACCGATGCGAGTGGTCTCTCCCCCTGCGACAGCCTGTCTATCTTCGTCTGGAATATGTTTATCTTCCTCTGTATGTCGGTTATAGTGACCTCGTTGCCGCCGCCCTGCAGCGCCCTCGAAAGCTGGAACTCCTGATAAGACCTCTTGCCCTCGAACTCATCCCTCACCTTCTGCGAGTCCAGCCCAGCCGCGATAACGTGGAACTTGAACGGGAAGTCGATGCTCATAACTCCCCTCTCCCACGTGTCGGGAGCCTGTATCATCTTGCCCTGCTCGTCCTGCAGCGCGGTCTCCTGCTTGAAAGAGTATCCGAAGAGGTTCCCTGTGACGAAGCCGGTAGCGTAGTAAAGCCCGTTTATCTCCTTGAGTATGGAGTCCTGCCCCTTGACTATCTTGTAGCCGGCTGCTGGCTGGAACGTTATGCCGAGCAGGTTGGTGACAAGCGGAAAGAGGATAAAGTCCGCCCAGTTCATCAGCATGACAAGTATGACGTCAAGTATGAGCAACGCCGCAGCCACTATCGCGAATCCGCCCTTGCCGAAGCTTGGCAGTATGGTGAAGCCTATCAGCGGCATCAGAAGCGCGAACACGAGATACATCACTCCTTCTTCGTCCATCAGATCACCTCCTCCTGTATGTTCTTAGTTATCTGCTCGCTTATCGTCGAGAACGGAATCAGGTACTCAGGCTCCACGAACTTCAGCAGCTCGTTGCCAAGGACCACGTTGGGCGATACGCCGAATGTGGCGCCTATTCCGGACATCAGCTCCCTTGCCTTCTGCTGCACGAGACTCACCGCCTCGAACTCCTTCCCTCCCTTTGCGGAGAGGGAGGCGTACGACGACAGCTCTAGCGAGCTTCCCCTGCCCACGTTGTCAAGCATCTTCCTCCACATTGCGGCCTTGCCTCTCACCCTCTCTATCTCGTTGGCGGGGGCGTTGCCCGTGACGAGCTTGGCCTCCTCTTCCTCGACCGTGGTTATGGTGTCCCTGAGCTTCTGTATGTAAGCGTCCTTGTTCATCACGTACAGCTGGGTGGAGAACCTGGTGGGCTCCTTGCTTATGCCCACCATCCTGCTCACCTGCTGAGCGAAGTTTAGCTTGTCCTCGTCGCTCATTTCTGTGGCAGAGCGGTAGAGGGGTATGTTAATGTAAACAGTTGCCACGAAGTCGTCCCCCACCTTCTGAAGGATGGAGTCTGATGTGCTCGATAGCCAGTACGGGCTCTGGTCAGCTATCACTATGTCTCTCTTCCTCTGCTCGAAGAGCGGAAGTATGAGGTAGAGATAGTATCTTGACGAGAAAGCGAGAACGTTGGCGACCACAGCCACGGCGAGCAGTATGAGCTTGAGGACGTCTGTCGGTGCGCTGAGCGGTATCACCGATGCTATGATGACCAGCACGAACGAGAGGCCGAGCAGCCCAAGGAATACCAGAAGTTTCTTGTCCATGTATTCGCCCGCACTCATTCTTGAACGTTAAGCCTTTTATGTGTTTTTTATACTGCCTTTTGTCCTCTTTGGATCAGATGAAGCCTCTTAGCCTCGAGCCGGTCCTGCTTGCCCCGCCCAAGAACCTCGATAGCTGGGTAGTGAAAGCGTAAACTATTGCTATGATGAGCGCCGGGAAGAATAGTGCAAGCAGCCAGAACGCGCTCATTGAGGTAGGTATGGAGCTGAGGGTTGTGGCCAGCGGGCTGGAGGCGCTGATTGACTGCGGCTGGATAGATGCTCCGCTAGAGTACTGGCTCAGCTGGTTTATCGAGTTCTGCAAGTTGCCCTGCAGGGTTGGCGCGGTGAAGTAGAACGCAAGCGCAAACAGCGTTGGGGCGATGAGATAGAACGCTATGCCCAAGGCTATCAGGAAGCCGCCGAGCGCCCTTGTGGGGAAGATGGACCTGAGCACAATGCCTGGCACTATGAAGGCGGGTATGGCCGCGCTTGCAAACAGCTGCAGGGCGTAGTACTCTGCTGAGAGGGCGAGCATGGAGTCAACGAGGAATATGCCTATAGTTCTGGCCGGGTCAAGTATGAATACGGTTATGGGTATCGTGTATGCGGCAGTGGCAACCGTGCCCAATTTGCCCTCTGCAGAGCCCTCGCCTATGCCGAATTTCTGCACCCCAAGGCCAGGCACGTTGGGATTTATCCCGAAGTTTATGCTAAGGACGTAGTCGAAATAGTAGTATAGGTTGTATATCGAGGTATAGAGCTGCTGTGAGGTTGCCAATGTGCTGCCTATGAGATGGAAGGAGGCCGCGTACGGATTGGAGCCGCCGACCGCCACCGCAGGTATTAATCCAAACAGTACCGCGCAGATATACAGAAAGCCCGCGACTATCATCGCCGTGGCTATGGCTTCATAAAGCTCGCCCGTGCCGAAGTTGCGTATCTTGTCGCTCTTGAGGGCTATGCCTGCCATTAGGATTGCGGCAGCCACCATAAACGAGACTATAACCGCAGCGAATGCGAGGGGCAGGGTGCTTTCCCATTGTGAGAATATCTGCTGGTTAATAGGACAGTACCAAGATTCAGAGGCGCTTATCTCCTGAGCGATGCTTGGTGGAAGGAGTGCGCATCCCGGAAGGACAGTTGTCTGCTGGCTGGTCTGTGCAGCTGCGGATGGAAGAACACCTACTACCGCAGTAAGCGCAATTGCCACTATCGCGAACAGAACCGCAAACCCCTTCACTTTATTGTCCATCCAATCACTCATGCAAGAGTTGTGAGCAAGGACATGAAATCCATCCTCTCTCCTACTGCTTTTGAGAAGTCAACTATAAATGTGTCCACTATCACGAAATTCAGGAATGGTATGAAGGTGAGGCCGGCGACAAAGTATCCTATGCTCATCACAAGTGAGGATATCCCTGAAAGGGTGTTAGTCGTGGCAGAGACCGAGGGCGATATTATCCCCCAGAACATGCTGGGGAAGCTCTGGAACATGTTCAGGAAACACTGCTGCGGGGCTGCAGATGCAAGGCATTGTATAGACGGGAAGAATGAGTTGGTGTCTATGAATCCGAATGTTATGCTCACCATCAGCGGATATATTATCCCGAGCCCTAGGCCCAGCGCTATCATCGACCCGCCGAAGCCCCTTGTGAAGCCGAATGTCCTGGCAATCAGGCCAAGCGACATGAAAAATGTGAAGAACAGGGTTGACGCGGAGAGAAGCAGCAGCTGGACCTGGCTGAGTATGAGTACGAATAGCATTGCGGAAAGCGCCCTGCCGAAAAGCGCGGGCCCAGACCAGGGCACGAGCGCCTTTATCCTAGAATCTATCTTTATCGACTGCTGTCCCTGTATCGGCAATATGGTAATGCGCAAGTCAGGCACTATGCTTACTCCCAACGATATCAGGTAGGAATAATCGGCGAGCTGGAATGCCGCCTTGTTGAATGCGGACATGTCGCAGGTGCCGAGAGTCTGTATGGTAGTCGCGCCGGTGCACTCCGATGGAACTAGGCCCATGCTCTGGAAAGCGTTTTGCGGACTGAAGGTGAATATGAAGGAAAATGCGGCAAATACTAGCACCATCACTATGGACAGGAGCCCCTCGTAGACCTGCATGCGAGACCATGTCCTGGCGTTCTGGCTGTTTGTCAGGCCGGATAGGACGAACACCAATGCAGCCACGGCGATCACCGCCAATACCCCAACACCGGCTACAGGAAGCCATTGCAGAGTGGCGAGCCTGGCGTTGTTTGGCACCTGGCTTTGTGCTGCTGGCACGCCAGGGAACAGCCCTAACACACAGAGTGCTGCGACAGCTAACAGCACCACAGTAGTGGCGATTGTTCCCCGCATGCCCTTGTTGTGTCTTGTTGGCGCCATGGTATCAGATGATCTTCTTCAGCACGCCCTCTCCTGACAGGCTTGGCGCGCCCAGTATGTTGCCCGCCGCCTCTATGAAATCAAAGCCTATTATGAATGATATTACAAGCGCAAATCCGCCATAGGCGAAGGGCTCTATGCCGCACTGGCCCAGATAAGTCAACATCCCCTGGCCGCTTATCGTCCATGCACTTGCCAGCTCGGTCTGGATAAGGCTTAGGAAGGTGCCGACTACAGCTGTCGGGTCAAATGTGGGAGTTGTTTGGCCGGAAACAAGGCTGTTCAGCGAGGATATCGTATTCACGTCGTTGGCCTGGGGGCAAATTGAGGGGAATGATGTACTGTAAGCTCCGAGCATGGAGTAGAGCAGCAGCGGAAATATTATGTAGAACCCCAGAAACACGCCCAGGAACGAGCCTCCTGCCGCCCTGGTCCATGGGATGGTTCTCAGAACTATGCCCACATAGAGGAATAATGGAAATATGGAGTATATCAGCCCTATGAGCACTGCTGCCGCTATCATCACCATGAAGAAGGCTCCGAGGAACAGATTGAGGAAATTAATCACAGCGCTGGCTGTCTGAAGCCCCAGATATGGCTGGAAGCTGATGCCAAACTGGTTGGGCATTATTGAGATGGAAGAGAAGAAAAAGAATCCGAGTACTTTCTGGAAGGAGTTGACACTTATTACGGAGGTGAATATCTGGTATCCATAGAAATACAGGAGCGAGCAGTCGCTCACGAATACGTTATTGTTGAAGCTCTGGCCGGCGACCGCGAACAGGTGGCTGTTGGGGCCTATTGCGGATGTGCCCACAGCGAACGTTCCCACGAAGAGGAAGACGACGATTATGGTTATTATCACCTCGTTAATCTCGGTCTTGGCAAACCTTACAAGCTTGTCGAACTTGAACGCATAACCGACGCCGTAGATAGCGCCGGTGAGAAGGGCGAACATGAGCATTATCACAAGCGAGATGGAAAGCAGCGACTGCGCAGCGCTGTTGTTCACGTTGAGTATCGACCTTGAGGGGTCCACAATCCCGCCTTGGCCATTAGTGCCTGCGCAAGTGAAATACGCTATGGAGTATACGGGATTTGAGGGTTGCGAGCTGGTGCCTTGCGCAGACGCGGTCATTGACATGAATGGCACGAGCAGGATGGCCAGCACCACGGCTATAGGCAGAGCGCGCATGACCATCTTAGATTTGTCCGACATAGTGACCACTCATACCAGTTTTGTGAGCCCGGCAAGGCTCGTGTCTCCTCCAAGTTGGCCAGACAGGCCAAGCACTCCGGTAAGCATTATGAACAGGTTTATGATAGGCAGCAGGAATGCGGTTATTCCGGTTATTCCATAGGACTGGATGATTGGGAAGAACGCGTTCAGTCCGGAGGCCTCGCTGCATGTTGCGGGCATGGACGTGATGAATGGCACCGCAAGCGTGCCAGTCCCGATGCTGCTGACCTCGAGAAGCGAGAGGACGGTCACCTGCGGTTCGGAGAGCGAGGCGGTATCGTATATGTAAGCCTCTGCCGGAGGCACGGGAGCCCCGAGTATCGTGGGCCAGCATCCCTCGTGCAGGAAGACCCTCTTCATGTTTGGCTGGACGAAGAAGTTGAGTTGATAGTTCTGGTTCACCGATGGTATCGCGTTGTTTGGTATGCCGGTATCGGGGCTGAAGCCATAAACCTGGGATGTGGAGGCAGACACGCCATTGCCCATTGCAAGGTACTCGAACGCGTATACCGCAGGGAAGAACATGACAAAGCCTATGGATATTGCGATGAGAAGGCCGCCTATCTTCCTGGTGTAGAACACGGCCCTGAGTATTATGCCGGCGAACAGCAGGGTGGGCCAGATATAGAGGAACAGTACGCTCATCATCAGCTGTGCCAGCAATGCCTCCGTGGCTCCGCCTAGAAGGGTGCCATAGGTTATCATGTTGGTGAACAGCAGGTCGAAGCCCTCCTGCGGCTGCGCGGAGTATGTTACTGTGAGCGCGGCGGCGGGGCTTTCTCGGACTGGATTGATGCATGCGTTGTTGAAGCCCTCTTCAGAAGGCACACAGAAAGTCACGGTTGGGGTCAGTTGGGAGAAGAAGCCTATGAAGGAGTCGTAGACGAATGTGCTGTTGAGGTTGCCTATGGTCTGGTTGGTGATATTTGCTATAATCACTGATGTGGCAGCGAGCGGATAGTCTATCTGATCGGTGAGGGATGGGGCGGCTTTCTTGGAAACGAGGTTACACAGCCCGGGGAAGCCGTTCGGTTTGGTGCTGGGGGCCAAGACGGATGTAGAACCTGAGATCAGGTCTATGCTGTTGCCGTTGAGTACGTTAGTGCACATCAGGGTCATTGCGGTAGGATTCATCAGCTTCGTGGCTCCGAGCGAGGAGTAGAACAGCCCGCTGAATATCACGAGGGCGCCTATGATTATGCCCATCATCACGGCTGTGCCTATTAGCTGGTAGAACTCCTCCTTTGCGGAACCCCTAACAGTGTTGTTGTTCAGCACGAAGCCGACCATATACCAGATGCCGACTATCGCACCGTCCAAACCGAGGGCGAGCGCCACAAGAGGGAGCAGGCCTATGCCAGGGAGGGCGACAAGAGCGGGCGTTGGTAGCGGTATCATGTTATCATCTACAAGCCTGCCCAGAAGTTCTGGGCGCCTTCAAGCCCCGCGTTAAGAGCCTTGGAAAGCCCTATGGCGAAACCGACTGTTATCGCTATGTCGATAGCGAAGAGGACCACGCCCTGGAAGACGAACTCGGCTATGTTGTTTATGAGTGATTGAATCGCGCCAAGTCCGGTGAGTGGAATAGGCAGCCCGCTGAATACCCCGCTGCCAAGCAGGTTGAAGAACGAAGTGAGGACGGTACCGTATGGCGAGGCATCGGTGGTGCTTGATGGTATGCCCTGTGCGAAGAAGCTGTTCAGGCTGAGATCGGAGAGCGTGTATGTCATGTGGAGGTATGGATAAGAGGGGTTGCTCATGGAGAAGAGGTAGTTGATGGTATAGCTGTCGAAAGTTATGGTGAGAGGGTAGATTATGTACCCCGCTATCGCGATGGCGAGGAGGGCGTTGGCCGCGTTCCTCAGCTCTCCGTTGGTGAACGCGAGCGAACGCATGACCAATGAGATTGGAAGTATGACCGCGAATGCCGTGTATTGCAGGAAGGGAAGCGTTATGTACTGTATAAGCAGGGTGCTTATAGCGAGCGTGAGCATCGGCGAGAACAGTCCAAGGAGCATCTCCGCCAGGTTGGCGAAGAGAAGCCCTACGTCGAGCTCGGGAGGGAAGCTGAGCGTCACTTGACCGGCAAACTTTGAGCTTACCGGCAGTGTCAGTGACAGCCCCTTACCAGCTGCGGAGGACAGCGCTGGACCGAATAGCTGCACTACGTAGTTGTTGAAGTACAACCCCGCCTGGGCTGCCAGCAAACTGTAAAGCTCATATGTCATCGCCTGGGAGTAGACAGTAGTGAGCAGCGGCAGGCCCTTCTGGAACGTGAGGCTGCCGATATAATATCCGGCAAACTGGAATGGGGTAAGCTGCGACTGAGCGGGCTGCCCTGAAGAGGATAGTATGGACTGGCTGAGCGATGCGGTTATGTTGCAGGCGAAGAACGTGACGGATATCAGCGCCACTATTATTATCGCGCTGGTAAACAACTGGGTCATCTCGGACCTGACGAATGAGTTGATCTTGCCCCTTATGTTGTCAGGGAGAATCTTGGACAGCGAGTACACGGCTGAGACTGCCATCAGGCTGGCGAGTATCACTAACGCGTTTATGCCTATCCAGCTGTTGGTGTAGTTAGCCCCACCGTATACAGCGCATGCGAGTACCATTTTAGTCAGTCCACCATTTTATTATTCAGTATTGCCTATCATGCCAACTTAACCTTTCCTATGCCCAGTCTGAGCTTGCCTCCGAGGGCGGTGGCTATCGCTCCGGCCACCACTATACCTATGACAAGGTCGAACACCAGCAGAAACGCCTGCAGCACCATCGCGTAGGTGTCGTAGGTCACGAAGTTCAGGGCAGGTATTACGCTATTGAACGACTGGTAGTATCCTGTATCGAACCCCCAGTTATAGGCCTGGCTTATCGCAGGGGTGGCTGCCTCCGTGGTACCGAAAAGCACGGCCATTGCCACCGGTCCGCCGCCCGGTGAAGCCCCGTTGGCAGCAACTATCATCGCGTGCACCACGCCAAGGAAACCACATGCAAGACCGGGAACGATTCCTAGCGTAGGGTCGGTGCTGTAAGTGAGGTCGCAGTTAGTATTGGGTGCCTGCTGCACTGAATTTGCGAATATATTGTTGAAGATGTTTGTAACGGGGAGGTTGACGGTCAGCAGCATGGCGGGATATATTATCGATGCGGTTATGGCAATGGCGATCATCGTTCCGCCTATTCCCCTAAGGAACGGCATCGACCTTAGCATTATCCCGGAGGGGAGGAAGAAGCCCAGCCCCAGGTAGACCACGAAGTAGAACATGGCAGACTGTATCGACATGACTATCGTGATTGGTAATATGATTATGTCTTCTATGTCGATGATGAAAGAGTTGGTCGAGCCGACGTCTATGCTACCCACGCTGTTAGTTCCAGATATGTACGTACTTACGAAAAGCGGAGTGGAGGTTCCGAACTGCAGCGACATCACGAATAGGCCAACGGGAGTGGGTATGGGTATCGGTATTGGCAGCCAGGTGGTGATGGAGGTGCCCTTCAGCGCATTGACTCCAGATTGCAGGCCTATTATGCCCGCCATCGATGTCTGGGATGCGGTTACCTCGTAGCTCAGATAGTTGTTAACCACCGATGAGTACAGTCCCGTTGCCCCCAACAGGTTGTTGGTTATCGAGCCCTGTGCGCCGGAGCCAGCCTGAAATGATGAGGGTCCGCCCTCAAGCGCATTGGCTATGCCGCTTACAATAACCAAGAGGGAAAATATGGATGCGACAAGCATCAGGCTCTTGGCGGTCTCCCAGAGCTCGGTTTTGTACCAGCCCTTCAGCCCCTGTATGTTGAACATCTCGCCAAGCATGTATGCAAGCGCGACTACCATGAGTGAGAGCAGGATTCCGATGCCGGAATAGGAGATTGCGTCGGTTACGCAGGTGCCGACGTTTGTGGCCTGGCCGTGCAGCACTGCGCAGCATACGTTCTGTGAGGATGATGAGTCGCAGGCGGGCTGCGTGTTGGACTGCGCGATGGGCAACCCGGCGCTCAGCATGATTGCAAGAATGGCAAATGCTGCTATCGGTGCAAGGCGGCTATAGCGCATGGTAGGATATTCCAGAGAAGGTATTTATGCCCTGTGTCGGCGGGGAGAGGCCCGTAATGGAGAGTTTAAACATGTGAGGTTAGGGCCGTATGGGCTACTCTGAAGTGCCTTCGGCAGCGTTGGCAGCAGCCTCCTTTTGCTTTTTCTCTGCCTCGGCCTCTTTCTTTGCCTCTTCCTCAGCTTTCTTCTTCTCTTCAGCCTTCTGTTTTTCGTCCTTGCCGCTCTTGGTATAATTGTCGTACCATGGCTTGTAGATGCCAGCCACAGTAGCGTCTACAAGCGCAGCCTTGTAAGCGCCGCTTACAGCTTTAAAGTAGCCGTTCCAGCCGGTGTAGTCATTGATTGGTTTTGAGGAGCCATTTATATCAGTAGTAAGCGGGGGCGCAGAGACTGCCTTCTCTGAAGTTTTGTATGAGTCGAATATCTCCTTTACGTGCCTTTCCTGAACTGAACCTGAAGAGGTCAATATCTTGTAAACCTGCGACATTGCTACGGCTGATGCCGCTATACCACCAATACCCCAGTCTTCGTAGAGACTTCTACGCATCTTATCCCTTAGGTTACTGTGTTCATTTAATTCACTTAAAGGTCCCTTATTTCTTAGGTTACTTTCCTCTGTTAGTTCTTTCAAAGGTCCGCTAGCTGCAGCCATTCGACCAGCATATGAGTTCTCACCATGACGTGCAATAATCTCATTTCTCGCTTCTACTGCCTGTTGCCTTTCCTCAGAGTCCCTCTTTTTCTTGGACTCCTTTATCTGTGAGCTAAGGCTGTCGGATTTGTTCCACGCGTCCCTTAGGGCCTTAGCATTGGGATTGTCCGTATCATCGCCTTTTGCAGGTCCAGTATACATAAGCTTCCTAGCCGTTGAAGATCTATGCACCAAAGTATTCTCTATGGCTCTTGGAATCCCGCCAACGACGGGAACGACCATTGCTACAGTAGTAACTGCGCCTGCTGCCGTACCAAAAACCGACCTCGTGCCCATTGTTGCTTTTTTGATTTGTCTGAGATCGCCCATAGTAAGCTTTTTGGCTTCTTGATCAGTTATCTTTCCTGCGAGATTAGAGGGCAAATCTAGGTCGCCTGCGTTCTTGTAAAGAGACTTAAGCCCAGTTATGGCTACACCCCTCTCCGTTGAGGTCGCCATTCTGGTGATGCCACGTTTAACAATAATTTTACCTTCCTTGCCATCTTTGCCTGGCTCTCTTATGTTCCAAAGAGCCAACTTCACCTCCCTTGCCTCTTTAGTGCCTCGCGCCATTCCCGTCCTCTTCTTATGGGCGATCTTCATCACTTCAGTAAGCTGCTCGGCCTTATCCGACTGGTACCTGACCGCCTTGCTTATGCCCTTTCCAGCGGCGCCTGCGCCCACTCCGCCGGCAAGCCCCACGAGCGCATCAAAGCCGAAGAACTGGAATATGCTGGCTCCCCTGCTGAGTCCCGCTGCGGCGGCTATCAGCGCCACTATTACCATGAGCGGTATAAGCGCGTATATCGCACCTATGCTCAGTACCACAGGAACCAGTATGCCCAGCATATTCTCTCAGTATAATATCAGCCCGTTCTTAATATTTATGCCTATACGGGACTACGTTAGGCGTGCGCCGTAGGCGAAAGCCGTATCTACCCTGAATTGAACCGAGCCTAGGCTAACTGGAGAAACAAAAATTGAGAACTAACTATCTCTTCAGCAGCTTGAACCTGCTCATGTACAGCTCGCTCTGTAGGAGCACAAGGAACGGTATTATGAAGAGCGAGTTGAAGACCAGCATTATGTACCTTGATGCAACGGTCCCGCCGACCAGTATGAATACGAAGTCAAAGACGGTGAGCAGCACTATTGCAAAGACCAGCCACATCAGGAAGTAGTCGAACCTCTTGAAGAAGAAGCTAAGGCTGGCGTCTATCGCGTGGCCTATCCTGTTGTCGTCTATCACGATCGAGGCAGGCGCGTAGAAGACGAAAGGCGTGATTATGAGGCCAACTATGGCGGTTATCAGCGCCGAGTATGGGCTGCCGTACGTGACCAGGCTGGCGAGCAGCACGATTACCGTCGATATGAGCAGCACTGCGAACACCTTGCCGGTGTACTTCTCTATGCCACCCATCACCTCCCTTGTTATCCTGGTGTGGGTCCTGCTGTGCTTCACTATGACGTTGATCGCCACTATCGCGAAGCTCAGGAAGAGCAGAGAGAAGAAAACGGCAGCGAATATTATCGCAGTGTTGAATATGTTCAGGTTGAGGAATACGCTTGCGGTCCTGAGGAATATCGAGCCCGCGTCTATGAACGTGGGAAATGATGCGAATACCGGTATCAGGAAGGCTATCACGAACGATATGGAGAACAGCAGTATGAGCTTAAGGTTTGCCCTGTAGGTCTCGATTGCGTACTCGAGGACCGGTGTCTTAGCCATTCAACCACTTTCTAGATATCATTAGAGAGCAAGCAATAAATAAGTGATGTAGTCGTCTGCTTCAGCTGCCTGTGGTGACAAGAACCGTGGCGGTGGCTGACGCCGTGCCGCCCAGTGAGTCGGTCAACGTGAAAGTGATCCTGTTGACTCCGCCCGGAGCGTCGGATGGAAGGGTGAAGTCGTAGCCGAAAGACCCCCCTGAAGCCTGCACAGAGTCGTGGAAGCTGGAATCTTCAGCGTCCGATACAGTAATTGTATACGGGGCTGGATTGCTGTCGGTTATTGTAAGCGTGTAGGATATTGCCTGCCCGGGGGTGCCGGGATTGGTCAGTGTGGGAGTGACAGAGATGGATTGAGACCCCGCCCCGCCACCGTTGCCTCCGCCGCCCCCTCCGCCTCCGCCAGAGTTTGTCGATGGAAGTGTCCCCGATCCGACGGAGGGCAGTATTGCGCCTGCGCTGGAGCAGCTCACTGAGCCTGCGCCGGTGTTGCTAAGCGTTATAACCTCGTTGAGCACCCAAGGGGCGATGAGCGCTATTATCACGCCGACAAGCCCGCCAATTAGCATGCTCATCCCGTATCCCTGTATCTGTCCCCTCGTCTGGCCCGGCATGACGTGGGAGCCGGCGTACAAGGCGCCTCCCAGAAGCATGAGCGCCAACCCTAGTATGAACACTATGCTCTCTATGGCATTGCAAATGTTGCCTATCTCCTTCTGTATCGCTGACAGCTGGGCGCTTGTTGGGCCGCCGATTCCGCCTCCGCCGCCTCCACCCCCACCGCCTGGGCCTGTTGAAGAGGCAGCGCAGATGTAGTTATTGGGGGGGGCGCAATTTTGGGTAGCTGATGCCAGCACTGCTGCACAGGTGACTCCGGGGAGATTGAGCGCGTTGTTGCAAGTTGTGGTTGCGCTGACGCAGCCCGCCGAGCCTGACGAGGACAGGCAGATGCCGGCCTGATTTGTTGGTACCTGCGAATTGGAGTTAGAGTTACTGTTTGAATTTGAGTTGCTGTTGGATGTTCCAACGGTAAACGTGGCTGAAGCGCCGGCTGTGCCTTCCGCAACAGTTACAGTTATGGTGCCGCTAGCGCCTGGAGGTACCACAGCGGTGCCGGTATAGCCGCCCGAGGTATCAATGTTGATTTCGCCTGCACCGGTGACGCCGATGTTGCCGAAGCTGATGAACGCGGGGGACAGGGCTGAGCTCGGCGGGAACCCTGTGGCAGTGACTGTGAATGTGGTTCCGGTAGGTCCGGATGATGGCGATAGCTTGATAGCAGGGGTCACCGGAGCCGCGATTACAGTGAATGTTGCGGTTGCGGGGCTGCTCAACTGCTGCTGGCTGTCAGCGACGGTGAATATCATCGAGTGCGCGCTTGGGCTGTAGCCTGTGGTAGTGGTGGAGAAAGTGTAAGGGCTCGTTATCTGCTGGTCAGCGGCGAGGATGGAGCCACCGTCAGCCGCCGAGTTTCTCACAGTGAGGTAGTAGGGAGGGGAGCCACCCGAGGCGGTTACCGTAAAAGATGCCTGGCTGCCCGCAATGATTGAGCTTGTAGGGGAGGTGACCGTTATCGTGGGCGGCGATGAGGAACTTGATGACGAGCTTGATGATGAGCCCGATGGCGAGCCGGTGACGGTGAGCGTGGTTTGCGCCGTTGCAGAATGGCCGTCTTGGTCCAAGACGGTAAAGACAATGGTGTACGAGCCGGGATTGCTCTCAGGGAACGAAACGGTGTACAACTGTGTAGTTATGCCCGCATCCGTCTTGTATATTGGTGTGCCGCCGGGACCCGATACCGTGAGGGTGTATCCCCCGGTGAATCCGCTGGTCTGTATGTTATAAGAGACCAACTGGCCTGTGACCGCGGTCTGGGGCGATGAGGGAGTTACAGCGATAGAGATTGTCGATTGTGCGGCTGATATGTTGGGAAGAACGGACACGGACCCTATGGCGATGAGCAGCATTAGCAGCAACGACGCATGCGTGGCTGTGCCGATTCCAAATCCGCGCCCTAAGCGAACCTTAAGCCTAGTCATCTTACCAGCCGGCGTAAAACGTATACGCAGCAATCAGTATTTGATGTGGCTATTTTTATATGTTTCTGGGAGCGACGCAGCTAACGCTCAATCATTAGAAAGAAAAAAGAAGAAGAAAGGAATCAGCAGCTTACAGTGCTGACTCCGGCTGCAGAATCGAACGTTATTATCTGGTTCAGGACGAACGGCGCTATCAAGGCTATTATGACACCTATTATGCCGCCTACAAGCATCCCCATTCCATAACCCTGAATCTGTCCCTTCGTGGTTCCGGGCATCACGTGGGCTCCGGCATAGAGCGCGCCTCCAAGAATCATCAAGGCAAGGCCGAGTATGAACACAACAGTCTTTATCGATGTGCAGATGCTCTTTATCTCTGCAACTACCGCCGATGTGCTACCAGTTACTGAGCCGCCTCCTCCGCCTCCGCTAGGGGTTCCGCATATTGCAGTTCCTGATGGGCAGGATGTGGTCTGGCCGCCGCAGGATATGCCGCCTACTGACCCGCTGCAGGTGAAGCTTGCGGGTGCGGTACATGCGGATGTGGAACCGACACACTGAGCTGAGCTAATGGCAAATGAGCCGAAAAAGCCCATAAAGGATAGAAGAACTAACCATACCTTCGAATACTTGGTCAAACCATTTAGGTTTGCCAGTGCTTTTAACATGATTTTGCTCATTGTACCACCAAGGTTTATTGCTATTACAATTTAAATATCTTTGCTACACACCATAAATTTCGAAGGGCCATCAACTTCCAGTCACGGTTGCAATAGCAGCGACATTGTTGAATGCGCTGTCCGTTATTTGGAACGAGTATGTGCTGGTCCCGGCAACGCTCTGGGTTGCGCTGAACGTGTAAGCCGCGCCCGATGACTGTATATAGTCTGCCTTGAGCACGCTGCCCGAAGAGCCCCTTATCACTATGTAATACGGCGCCGTCCCTCCAGAGGGAGTTATGGTGAACTGGGCCTGTTGGCCCACAGACACCGACTGTGTGCTCGGCGTTACTGAGAGAGTGGGCGATCCTGAGGACGACTGTTGCGTCTGGCCCGAGGATATGGTGGAGCCCGTAGCAGTAACGCTGGCTATCGCGTATGCGCTATTGAAGTTCGCATCCGTTATCTTGAAAGTGTAAGAGTAGGTTCCAGAAACCTGCTCGGATACGGAGTAGGTGTAGCTGCCCCCTTGGGTGTTTATGTAGTCTGCCTTCAGCACAGAGCCTGATGGGGACCATATTACAAGGTAATAGGGCGGAGTGCCGCCATTAGCCATAATGGTGAATTGGGACTGCTGACCCACGCTTACCGATCCGGGCGATGCGCTCGCTGACAGGCTAGGCGCGCTGCCGCTTGGCGTCACAATAGTTCCCGAATTGGATCCAGAAGAGGATGATACTGTTCCGCCAGTTCCACTTGTGACTACCGATGCTATTGCAGATGCGCTGTTAAATGCGCCGTCAGTTATCTGGAAGGTATACGTGTTAGTGCCCGGGAAGTCCTGTGTCGTAGTGAATATGTAAGGCGTACCGGAAGACTGTATGTGGCTTGCGGCGAGCACGTCACCCGCAGAGTCCCTTACAACAATGTAATAGGGGGCTATTCCACCTGACGGCGTTACGGCCACCTGCAAGCTCTGCCCAGCTGAGATATCCTGTGTTGCTGGGTTCGCAGAAACCGACAATCCGCCGCTGCCGCTCTGCGAACCTGAGACAGTTCCGCCAGTTGAAGCAGTGGTCGATATGAATACGGTCTGGCCGGTTACCTGGCCCTGCGAGTCTGACACGCTGGCGGTAAGCGGAACCGATGTGTTGGGCGTATAGCCAACATAGGTGTAGCTTATCGTTCCAGTAGTTGAGCTTGTAAGCGTAGTGCCGCTTCCGTCATAAAGTATCATCTTGTACGGCGGCGAGCCTCCCTCCGCAGTAGCGCTTATCAGTACCGGCGTTCCAGGGGATACGCTCTTGTAGGAGGGGCTTACTGTGACAGAGAGCGAGCCTCCGCCAGAGGATGTGCTTCCTCCCGGATTTGCCGCGTTGCCTCCTCCCGGTACTGCGTATATAGTAGCAGTTTGGGTTGTAGTGCTAACACCGTCGGATATGTAAAACTCGACTATGTATGTGCCTACTGCAGCAGGAAAGAGGGAGTAGGTATATGAAGAGTAAACGGATGGTGTTGCCATCAAGTTACCGTTCACGTACACCTTGACGGAGTAGGGTGTGCTTGAGCCCCCAGGTATACTGAGCGTAATTGGGGTTGCCTCACCAACATTGACGGTTTGCTCAGTTGTGGAAAGCGATGCAGATGCCCCTCCGGATGAACCAGAGGTCTGCGGCGCACCAACCACTACGGCAGTTGCCTCGCCAGAGTTTGATGGAGATCCGCTATCTATGAACTTGAAAAGTATGCTATATGTGCCCACGCTGGGCGGTGTGAAATCATACGAGAAGCAGCTGAACGTGGCTCCCGTATCCACTTGCTGATTGTTCTCGTAAACGATTACGGTGTACGGCATAGATCCGCCGCTGGCGCACGCCTCTATGTTGGCCTGTGTTGGGGCTGTGCACCCACCCGTGGTACATATGCTTCCAACCGGAACAGACTGGTAGTTATTGGAAATCTGCACGCTCATCGGATAGATTGCAGGGTTGGGGTACAGTTGTGCATTGGCTATCCCAATGTTAGCTATAATCCCAGACAGTATAATTACCGACACCACAAACGCATACTTGTACACTGAATTTTCCACTCGATTAACCCCTATATGAGGATATAGCAGCTGTCTTAATATTTATATCTTTTTCGGGATTTTGGTGTTATAGATAGGTTTAAAAAGCACTGTGTTTTTAGGGGTGGTCAAGATACATTGACAGTCAGGTGTTTGTAACAACCAGGTTCGTAAACACATAGGCATTATTGAAGTTTCCATCGGTGACTTGGAAGGTAAAACCGTAGTCCCCAGTCGCCGCCTCTGTTACGTTATAGAAGTAAGGTGTGGAAGGGGACTGGATATAATCGGTCTTTATCAACTGTCCAGTTCCGTTCCTTATGATAAGATAGTAGGGCGGCGTGCCGCCGGATACTGAGAGGGCAAACTGGCGTCCCACTCCGATTGTTGCTGTAGTAGCTATCGGAGACGCAACAAGCGATAACGTCCCGGGTCCGCCGGATTGTGGAAGCGCACCGACGTTTACAGTGTAGGTTGTGGTATCTGATGCGCCGCCTGCATAGCTAACCACTAAATTGACCACGTATGTCCCTGAAACTGTGGGCGTAAAAGAATAGCTGTATGCGGAATTGTAGTTCTGAACGGATCCTTGCTGCTGATAGGCACCGTTTACATAGACCAATATGCTGCAAGGGCAGGGATACTGACTGGGTGACACGGATACCTTAACCGTCTGGCCTACAGTGGATCCTATTGCGCCGCCGCTCTGTTGTGTGGGGGGAATGGCATAGCCGGTAGTAGTGACAGTGGAAAAGCCATAGGCAGTATTGAAGGCACTGTCCGTCACTTGGAATGTGTAGGAGTAAACACCGAGAGCGCCCTCCTTTAGTGTGTAGTTATATCCTGTTCCGTCTGACGCTATGAATCCTGCGGCTATTACATTGCCAGTGCCGTTCCGTATGGTGACATAATAAGGCGGCACGCCGCCATTTGCCACAGTGGTGAAGCGTGCCTGCTGTCCTATCGACACGCTCTGAGACTGCGGGCTCAGAAGCTCTGAAAGCTTGACGTACTGGGCGACACCACCGGCTATTGAGGTGGTTTGGATGTCTATGGACTTACCGGCAACGCTGCCCTTTGAATCTGAGGCGCTCACCGTAACAGGATAGTATGTGTTTGGAGAGTAACCCACGTAGGAGTAACTTATAAAACCGGTGCTGGTTCTGGCCAATGTAGTTCCGCTTCCATCATAGATCAACATTGAGTAAGGTGGGGTGCCACCCGATGCCGTTGCACTTATTACCACTGGAGTACCTGGCAGGACGCTCTTGTATGCAGGGGTTGCGGATACTGTAAGCTGCCCAGCATTTGGCGTACCTATATTCGTGATAATTCCGGGGATAGAATATATTATGGAGCTTTGGTTAATGTTTTTGCCCGCTACGTCGGATATCTCGAACTGTATCGTGTATTCGGCCGAAGATGCGGGTACGAATGCGTAGGTATAGGGTGCGTATGTTATCGTCCTATTGACGAGATTGCCATTATTGTATGTCCTTATGGTGTAAGGAGGAACCCCGCCAATCACCTTAACAGTTATGGGAACTAACTGGCTCACATTCACGTTAGCCCTTGACAAAGATATAGATGCGGATAGTTGGCCGCCCCCATTCTGCTGCGCGGCTACAACCATGGCGGTTGTGGACACAGTATTGGAGGGTGTGGCACTGTCGGTTGCCTTGAACAGCAAATCGTAAGTTCCCGCATATTGCGGTGTGAATGAGTAGTTGTAGCACCCGCGTGTTCCAACGCTGTCAACTGCCCTGTTATTCTGGTATATGACAAGGTAGTACGGAGCTGTGCCACCATAAGGGCAGGTTTCTATGTTAACTGCAACGGGGGCAGGACACACACTTGGACTGCATATGCTGTAAACAGGCACCGTTAAACTGTTATAGGAAAGTGATATGCCCAATGGCATTCCCTTGCCGTTTGGGAGCTGCTGGGCGTGCGCTATCCCAGAGTTAAGCATCAGCCCGAGAAGCAGTATTATCGCGGCCGCGAATGTGTGTTTGCGCATTGTACTCCGTCTACCAAACCTTATGGATAATCTTGGTTTTTCCTAATATATATAACTTATTTTAGCCCGAAGCGAAATTCATATATAGGTTGAGAGGGAAGTAAATCCGGTTCTGATGAAGATACTCGAGCTTGACGTAGACAACATCACTTACGAGATGATGAAGCCCGAGTCGAGCGTGTACGAGCAGACTGAGGAGAAGAAAGCATCGGTGGACGACGCGCTCGTCCTGCTCATAAGCGTGGAGAAGGGTGACGACACCGCCTTGGCAGACAGGGCGGTAGGCGACGTCAAGACATTCCTCGCGCAGCTGAAGAGGCAGAGGGTCGTGGTTTATCCGTTCGCGCACCTCAGCACAGAGCTCGCACCGCCGAAGGAGGCGATGGCGCTTGTCGATTACATGTTCCAAAAGCTGTCGGAGGGATACGAGACCAAGAAGGCGCCGTTCGGATGGAACAAGGCGCTCGCACTCAGGATAAAGGGGCACCCGATGGCAGAGAGATCGAAGAGGTACTCAGCTCCATCGATAACCGCACAACCACAGCAGAACAAGCCGCAGACAGGAGCGGCAAAGCCACTGGACAGGTCCATAGTGACAAAGAGCGACTTCGCGGGCCTGCCGGACACGGACCACAGGACAATAGGTGAGAGGCTTGACCTTTTCAGCTTCCAGGGAGTGTCTCCGGGTATGGTCTACTGGCACAACAACGGCTACATAATATTCAACGCGCTGCTCGACCTCATGCGCGAGAAGTACCACGAATACAGCTATGAAGAGATAAGCACTCCTGCGATAGCGAACCTGGCGCTCTGGGACGTGAGCGGGCACATAGACCATTACAAGAAGGAGATGTTCACATTTGACGCGGATGGCGAGCAGTTGGGGCTGAAGGCGATGAACTGCCCCTCGGCGATATTGGTGTACAAGTCCAGGAAGTGGAGCTACAGGGATCTGCCGATAAGACTCGCTGAGTTCGGCACGATATACAGGAACGAGATAAGCGGCGCGCTCACGGGGCTTTTCAGGGTCAGGGAGATTACGCAGGACGACACCCATCTCTTCGTCAGGGAGGACCAGATAGTCGAGGAGATGACAAAGATAATAAGCATAGTCGACTCGCTCTACAAGAAGTTCGGCTTTGAGTACAAGGCCAACCTTTCCACAATGCCTGACGACCACATGGGCACCCCCGAGTTTTGGGAGAAGGCGACGGGAAAGCTGAAGGAGGCCCTTGACGCCAACAAGGTCAGCTACAAGATCAAGGACAAGGAGGGGGCGTTCTACGGCCCGAAGATAGACATAGACATCAAGGACAGCATGGGAAGGGAGTGGCAGTGCGCCACGATACAGCTCGACTACCAGCAGCCGCAGAGGTTCGGGCTCGAGTATACGGGCGAGGACGGCAAGCAGCACATGCCCGTAGTCATACACAAGGCGATATACGGATCTATCGAGAGGTTCATAGGCATATTGACGGAGCACTACCAGGGCAAGTTCCCGACGTGGATTGCCCCGGTTCAGGCACGTGTCATCTCGATATCAGAGGCCGCGAATGAGTTCGCTGAAAAAACTTACAAGGATATCAGGAGCAACGGCATACGCGTGGAGCTCGACAACTCGGACAAGACGCTTGAGTACAAGATAAGGGACGCGCAGCTGCACAAGATTCCGTACATGATAGTGATAGGCAAGAAGGAGGTTGACAGCAATACCGTGGCGGTGAGGACAAGAAGCGGAGGTCAGAAGTTCGGGGTCAAGATAGAAGAGTTCATAGCGAAGGTAAAGGTCGAAACGGAGACGAGGGTCGACAGCCCAAATTGATTGGTGGTTAATTTGTACATACTTGGAATATGGGATGGTCATGATGCGGGAGCGGCACTGATAGACGGCGACAGGATTGTCTATGCAGCGAACGAGGAGCGATTCACCAAGAGGAAACTGGAGCTCAGGTTCCCTTACAACTCCATAAAGGCTGCGCTCGATTACGAGAAGATCCAGCCCGCGGACATAGAGCACATAGCGTTCTCTACAACGGAGTTAACCAAGACGCTTGAGAGGCTCTTCCCCCAGATGAAGGAAAGCTACTACGCCATGAGAAGGAGGAAGTCCCTTAAGCCGAGGTTCGAAAGCGCAAGGCACAAGCTCAAGTACAATCTAACTTCCATAGGCGTACTCCCGTCCAACACGTTCGTTAGCAAGAGCGTTGTTGAAAGGCATCTCAAGAGCATGGGATTCGCCAACTTCAAGCTTCACGTTGTGGACCACCACACCGCCCACGCCGCAACTGCGGCGTTCACCGCGCCGTTCAAGAAATCGCTTGTAATAACGATGGACGGGCTGGGGGACGGCAAGTCGGGCAGCATCAGCATACTCGATAACGGAAAGCTGGAGAGGCAGCTTGCGATAAGGGCCAGGGACTCGGTCGGCATATTCTACGAGCAGGTCACCAACATAGTAGGGATGAGGGAGCTTGAGGACGAAGGCAAGGTAATGGCCATGGCAGATTACTCTTACCCATTCCCGTATGAGGAGAACAGGCTGGCCAACTTCTTCAGCGTGGTCGGCACGACGATAAACGCGAAGTACAGCCCATCGCAGCAGTATGACATGCTGCAGAGGATAGCCTGGCAGATGCCTAGGGAGCAGTTCGCCTACATGGCGCAGCAGGTCCTGGAGAACGTGCTCATAAAGTTCGCGAGCAACGCGATGGACAGGTACGGCATCGGCGACGTCGCGTTCGCCGGAGGGCTGTTCGCAAACGTGAAGGCTAACATGAGAGTGAGAGGGCTGGAGCAGCTAAAGCACTGGAGCGTCTTTCCGCACATGGGAGACGGAGGGCTTGCGCTGGGAAGCGCGATGCAGGTTAATTACATGCTTAACGGAGTGACAAATTATCCGCTCACAGCCTATCTGGGCAACGAGTACAGCCAGGAAGAGACGGAGAAAATACTGCGAGCGGACAGATCACTGCTAATAGAGCCGCAGACAAGCCATCAGCAGGCGGAGCATGCTGCTGAACTGATAGCTGATGACAAGTACCTGCTCTGGTTCCAGGGGAGGATGGAGTACGGCCCTCGCGCGCTTGGCAACAGGAGCATACTTGCATCCCCCTCTTCTGAGTACGTCAAAGAGAAGCTGAACCTTTACGTCAAGAGAAGGGAGTGGTACCAGCCCTTCGCACCGTCCATGCTGCAGGAGGACATTGGCAGAATACTGGAGTACGACGGAAAGGGCAATGACAGGTTCATGACATCGGCTTACCAGGTAAAGGAGGAGGCCAAGGAACAGGCACGATCGGTCGTGCACGTTGACGGCTCAGCCAGGCCGCAGATGGTCGGCAACGAAAACCCGCTCTACTCCGAGCTCCTAAAGGTGATCAAGAAGAAGACCGGATACGGGATGGTTCTGAACACAAGCTTCAACCTTCATGGGCTGCCGATAGTTATGACGCCGGAGGACGCCCTCTACATGATGAAGGTCACCAAGACGAGGCACATGTTCATAAATGGTCTGTTCGTGACAAACAGGACAGGTGTCTGAGTGCTGCCAGGCTCCATCTCGGAATACATGTACACCATAGGCATATCCGTATCCTTCATTGGGCTCATTATAGCGATTGTTTGGGGCAGGAAAGCGATAGCAAAGGTTCTGCGGGAGAGCGGGCTGAACTGGTTGGCGATACTGGCTGCAATCATAATTGTTGCGCTCTTTCTCACTGTTGAGATGGCGCTGGTGAAACCCACACAGCTGCTCTACTTTGACGACGCGATATACCAGGCGATGGGACAGAGCCTGCTCCACTCGGGCCAGGCTTGGATGTGCGATTACGGCACCGCATCGACATGCTACATCGGAGAGATATTCCATGAGCCGATAGGCCTATCTTCCAACTTGGCAGTTGCGTACGCGATATTCGGAGTGCATCTGTCGACATCGTTTGGTACGGGCCTCTTCCTCTCGGCGCTCTCGGTGTTCCTCACGTTCATACTGGCGCAGCTGCTGTTCAAGAGCAGGATTACCGCGGCGTTCTCCGCACTGATACTCGGTCTTTCGCCGGTTCTGCTTGTGTGGGCGATGCCGACCAACTCCGACATAGCCATGCTGGCTTACTCGCTTGTCGCACTTATCTTCCTCGTCATATTCGCCAGGAAGAAGACGGTATGGACATTCAGCGCCGCGCTTCTTTCCGTCTCACTGCTGCTTTACATGAAGGTGCTTGCCGTCCTTTATCTCCCCGTATTCCTCCTAGTCTATCTGGTTCTCGACAAGAACAGCATAGCAAAATCCCTGAAGGATACGGTTAAGCTGGTAAGGAAGAACGCGCTCGAGACGAAGACGCTCACGGCGATACTTGTATTCCTCATAGCCGTTGCACCCGCTGTGCTTTTCTCTTACATGGAGCTTACGGGCGGCGACTACGGATTCCAGGGAACAAGCATACAGGACACGTGCACCCAGAGCGTCTACCTCGCCACTAGCAGCATAAACCTGAACAACTTCCAGTACAATATCTGCGCCAACCTAGAGTTCTGGCTGAACACTTACAAGAGCTCCTATGTCATGCAGCCCGTTATAATAACGCTCATCGCGGTGTTCGGGGTTGCCGTGATGGCTTTCTCAATGCGAAGGGAAATGACGGCGATAGCGATATGGTTCGCTGCGTTCTTCCTTCTCTATACCGCGTTCTATGCGGGATCGGTGCTCTACGGGGTGGACTGGAGGTTCATGCTCAGCGTGATGTCGCAGGTCGCGCTGTTCGCGGGCTTCGGCGCCGCTTACATAATAGGCATACCATCAACACTGAAGAAAAAATCGCTGAGAAGGCCGCTCGAGATTTTGGCTGCGGTGGCGATACTGGCAGTCATAGCTTACGCGTTCTACGCGAACATGCAGCAGCTGGCCGTCAAACCAAGCACCATACCGCAGGCGCCGGACGCCAGGTTCTACGAGAACTTCGTATACGGAAATGCGCACCTGATAAATGCAAGCTGCCTCGTCTTCACCTACGACCCTACGCTATTCAACATAAACAACAGGACGGCGGCGCAGATGAGCTACGTCTATGACAAGACGAAGGTCGCGCAGTACAAGAGCCAGTACGGCTGCCTGGTCGCCGACATAGGATACTGGTGCTACACGCCCAACAACCTGTGCACCGGGCTAAACCAGAGCTTCACGATGACGCCGATAGCCAATGCCACCTTCGCCCCGCGTGGGATAAAGTACGGGTTCTACTACCTGAACCAGAAGTGAGGGCTATATGTTCTTTAGTATGGTCTTCAGTATTGAGTAGCCGTCCCTGAGGCTGTGCAGCTTCGCGTCCCCTCCCGCCCTCGGCTTCTCGAAGCTCGGAACCTCGAGCACCTTCATCCCCTTCTTCTTCGCCCTTATGCTTATCTCGGTCTCTATGCTGAAGCGCTTCTCAGTGAGGTCCAGCCTCGCCGCTACGCCCTTGGCGAAGCTCCTGTATCCGTAGCACATGTCGGTGTAGCTGGTGCCGTATATGGCGTTGACCATGAAGACGAAGAACTTGTTGCCCAGCCTCCTTATCATCGGCATGTCGTCAGAGCCGCCGCCGGTGAGGAACCTGGATCCCATGCATATGTCGTATCCAGCCTCTATCCCCGCGATGAGAAGCTTCAGTTCATTGGGCCTGTTGGAGAGGTCAGCATCCATCGAGATGACTATGTCGCCCTTGGCTGCGGACATGCCTTTCATCAGCGCAGAGCCCTTGCCCTGCTGGTCGTAGAGTATCTTGGCTCCGAGCGACTTTGCCGCGCTTACTGTGCCGTCAGTCGAGTGACCGTCAACGACAATGAGCTCGTACCTGTAGCCGTTCATCCCGCCCGCAATCCCCTTGATGAGGGCCCTTATGTTCTTCTGCTCATTGAGTGTGGGAACGACTATACTGATATACGGGCTGCGCGTTTGCATTACACCACCTTCTGCCCTTTGACGGACCTTCTCTTCTTCTTTGCAATGGAGATTGTTATAAGACATGCGACTCCGACTATCAGCACCACGAAAACGATCTCAGGAGGGTTCAGCTTTATGGGTGAGCCTGACTGGGGCTGCGACGCTGTGCTGAAATCGGTAACCTGCAGCACCGAATAGCTGGTGCCATTCAGCACATAAGATGCGGAGAAGGATATCGGGAAGGTTGCGTTGTACTGGGGCGCGGATACATCGAAGCTCACTAGTGCGGTGGACTGGGGTGCTATCTCGGCGTTGGCGCTAGGTCGGTTAATATTGAAGGAAGGCGGCACCTCCAGCGTCGCCGTCGCGTTGACCGAATAGTCGGCAGAGTTCAGCATGGTAACGAGGACCTGATTCTTCAGCGTGGTTATGTTTGCAACCTGAACCACGCTCTGCGACTTGCTCTGCATTGCAGCAAGGCAGGGGAAGACAGTTACGAAAGTCTGCTCGCCCTGCGAGTACCTAGTGACAAAGTAATCGACATATTCGCCTGGCTGTGTAAGGTTGGTTACCGAGATGGCCGGCGCCGTTGACTGGCCAGGCAGAAGCTCGCCCAAAGACACAGTTGAGTTGTAGGTGAGTGCGCCCTTTATTATTGGCGAGACAACTATGCCCCCAGCCACGTCATCCCCCGAATTCGAGAGGTTGAATGAGATGTGGGTGTTGGTTGAGTTGACTACGTTGAGCGGGCAGCTTGCGGTAAGCGTTACGGTGCCTGCAAAAGTGTATGAGCCGATGAGCAAAAGCGCAATCAATGACGCGAGCGCGTTTAGTTTTAGCATGGAATCATTGCCTTGCCGTATCCCGTAGTTACTTCAGCATGCTCAGCATGTTTCCCGTTATGGATTGGTAAGCCTCGCAGGATGTCCACTGGTTGGGCTCCCTGCCCTCCAATATGTCCTTTCTCACGCTGTTGGCCTCCTCGTTGTTCCACATCCCGCTGAGGTCGTACTGCGTCTCCCTTATGTTGCCTATCTTCCTGTTCCACATTATAGAGGGGTAGACGTTGCCGAAGCTGTCCATGAACAGCGAGACCTCAAGGCTCCTGCTCTTCATCGGTGTCTTTCCGGTCTTCGCGTATATCACTAGGTTCTTCATGAACGTGGACTCGATGGCGGGAATCACTCCGGGCTGGTACTTCCTGTGCGCCACGAAGGCGGATATCTCGTCCACCACCTTGGCGTTGTCGGGCGTTATGTCGTTCCCTGAGTTGTTGTAGTAGTTCTCTGACAGCTGTGCAAGGTTGATGTGGAAATCGTTATAGGTTATCTCTGGTATGTCTGCCTTGACCGCCTCGTAGGTCTTCTGGAACTCTCCCATGTTCATCTTGCTGAGCGTGTAGCCGAACACCATGTAGAGGCTACTGAACTCCTTTTTGAGGGCCATCAGCCTCTTGAACATGTCAATAGCCTTGTCGTAGTTACCGGGCACGCCCCTCAGCCTGTCGTGCAGCTCCCTGTAGCCGTCAAGGCTGACAGTGACCGCGAGCTTCGGTATGCCCAGGGAGAGCATCTCCCTCAGCTTCCTCTCCACCATGTTGTGGTCGCAGAGCGAGTTGGTCGGCACCGTGAGTATGTAAAGGTCCTTGTTGGACTCGCTGAACGCCCTGGCTATCTCGACTATGTCGGGTCTCAGGAAGGGCTCGCCTCCGGTGAGCTCGACCCATTTGAAGTAGTTGTTCCTCTTAGCGAACTCCCGTATCTCCTCAATGCCAAGCTCGCCCTTGGGCTTCATCTGCCATATGTTGCACGAAAGGCAGCGGGACTGGCACCAGTAGGTTATGGAGAAATTGAGCTTGTACGGCCTGTCGAGCCTCGTGAAGTTGCTCTTGAGCGCCGTGCCCGCTATGCCCATAAGCTTGACGACGGACATCTTACCCGGTATAATGAGGTTTTACCAATATTTAAGGTTAACGCAGCACTTAGCAGGCGGCGTTGTAGATGTAGCTGTCAGAGGGGGTGAACAGGAGCAGCTTGCCCGAGTTGCAGCTGCCGGTGTAGAGCCCGCCGAGCAGGGTCCATGAGACCGCCACGTTGAATGTGCTGTTGTCAGGCAGGCTGATGACGTAATGGCCGTTGGCGTCCACAACCGCCGACTGGCCGTTGAACGATATGCTTTGAGGGGTTGTCCCGATGCCGTTTGTCGTTACAGTGCCAAACACGGCTACTTGGGGGTTGAGAGGTGACGCCGGTTGGCTACCCTTCGCTGGAAGTATTGAGGAGAGGCCGCCGGAGACGAAGATGTCGAGCAGCAGTACTATTATCAGGAAGACCAGTAGGGCCTGCAGTAGGTGGTGGCCGTGATGTTGCTCAAGGGTGCCGCCCTTGGAGGCTGCCTTAATCGCCCTTTTCATCTGCAGGTACTGCTTCTTCGATATCCTGCCCTTTGCGTACCTGAGCTCCAGGACAACCAGCGGGTCCTCCTTGGCCCGCCCCATGCCCCAGCTTATGGCGGAGGATATGGCAATGATGCCGAGAACCGCTATCACCAGCCCGACTATTCCAATCAGCTGCGAGTAATAGCAGATCTGAGAGCTGGCCACGCCCAGAGTAGAGGTTATAAACGTAGACAGCGGGCCAGCGGATGCGCCGCACTGCGTAAATGTCAGATAGCCCTGCCACGATGTCAGCGCGCCCGCAAAGAGGAGTATTATGCCCAAAACAGCCTTAGCGATTTCCATCCGGACCAACAGCATTGCCCCTTTCAGGAGCACGTATTTGGTATGCAAGCAAAATATAAAAAGGTCTTGGCCAATGGGGCCAAGATGTTAGAAGGCCTTACGCGACGCGTTATTTCCTTCCCTTCTTTGACTTTGACATCTTCATGTTAGCGACATACAGCACTATCAGGCCTATTATCGCAATCACCACTCCAACCCACTGAAGTACGTTGGCGTTGTAGCACGTCTGAGCTGCGTTGCCCCCGAACAGCGAGCTGAAGAATGTCGAGATCTGCCCGCCCAGAGAGCTGCAGTGCTGAACACCGCTGTATCCCTGCCAGGCCAATATAGCTCCCACAACGAGAACTATGACTCCTATGACGTTTTTCCACATTTTTTCCATATATATTCACCGATCTTTGGTTTAGCGTTACAGCTTGATGGGCATCGTGTAGCCCATTACCTTGAGCCCGAAGTATATCAGGATCAACCCTATGAATGCGAGAAGCACTCCTGCGAGGTTCATTACCACTAATGCCGCACCCAGTATTATCAGGATGACGCCAAACAGGGTGTGATAGTTGAGCCCTATCTTCTTCATCTCCTTGTCGACTATCTTCTTGTCGGCCTGCAGGGTCGACAGCTGGCTTGACGCCTTGCCGCTTTTTCTTGATCTAGTTCTTTTTGCCATACAATCACATGCGGGATATCCTTTGATTATTTAAATGAGCCGCAGCTTTAATAAGGTTTGCAATCGCCCTCCAAAGAGGATACTACACTGAGGATCTTGACTTTGAGAGGTACACATTAAAGTGTCTGCGCAGATGGGCTGCCAACATTTCCCTATTTTTGGTATACGCCAGATATGGCGCGTCCAGCTCTGGAGTAACTTTCTTTTCCAATATGCTTTGCTTAATCGGCCTAAGGTATTGAGCGTAGGCTGCAAGCGTAGTGTCGTTGGCCTTCGCGAGATTGGAGTCCTTTTGGATAAGGGTGGTGGGCCCTCCGAGAAGTCCTACTGCCTTTCTTATATCATTCTCTTTGACTCCCTTCTTATCACCTATCCGCAGGAGATCCTGAATAGACAGCTCAAGTCTGCTGCTGCCCTCGGCTTTCACTGACTTGAACGCCTCATTGATCCCGTTTACAAGGGGGGCCAGCCTCCTGTACCATATGTGATTCCTATCAGAATGCCCGTTTGCAACAAGCGTATCCTTAATGGCGAGTTCCTTGGAAATGGTGAGGTACGGAAGATCAGGATTGTAGTCTACAATCCCAAGTCTGGAGAGCTGGAGCAACTTTTGACCTACCGCAAATTTTGGCACGGATATTGCATCAGCAAGATTAGAAAGGGAGAAGGAGCTTGTTGGGTTCTCAGAGAGCAGTTCTATCATCTTGTATGTTACATAGGGTCTTCTTATCGCCCCATTTCTGTTGTTAGATAGAGAATTGAATACATCCTGAAGCAGCGCAGGGGGCTTGTGGCTGCCTGCATTCAGCCTGCTTATGAAACTAAGGCTTGCCATTGCCACCCGCTCGGCGACGTCAGTTTGCCCCTCTCTCTTGGAATAGGTGCCGACCGCCATGCCAGCAAACCTGCCCCGCTTGGCCGTTCTTTCCTCTCTTACCAGTCCCCCAGAGCGTAGTATAGAGAATCTGGGTAATTTTGGTTCTAGAGGCCCAGAAACCCCGTAGTACATAGTTGTGTACGGGACAACGCTGCTCTCCGGGCCGAAGAATTTGGCGTATGTGTGATATATCTCAGTGAATGTAGAGGATACATTGGGCTTCAGCGGTATATAGACAAACAGCTTGTAGTCTGGGATGACCAACCCGAAGGCATTGGTCATAGAATCCCTAAACTCGTCTGTTTGTTCTTGTATCTGCAATTCCACACCAGAATTAAACTTGATGCAGGGAGAGAGATTTGAACTCTCGTAGCCCTAAGGCACAAGGTCCTAAGCCTTGCGCGATTGACCAAGCTCCGCCATCCCTGCAGATAACGCAGCCTTGCGGATGCGCTCCAGCATTAATTGTATCGGATTATTTATAAGCCTAATCAATGGGCTCATAGGTCCAGCTTGGGGAGCAGGATATCGAAAAGGCTCGCGTCCTGTATTTGGAGCATGTCCTCTATGTTGATATCCGTCTTCTTGTAAGTGGCAACCTTGTCCCCCAAGGTTCCGAAAGCGGATCCCATTGCCTGTTCTTCCGGGAGTTCTGCCTTGATTGTTATAGTGTAGGCGCGGTCCAGTATTGTCCTAAGCGGCACGGCGTTGTTGGAGGTGGGTGATGTGCCATCCAGCCTCAAGGATATCCCTATGGGTGCCACAAGGTACTTGCAAGCGGCCCTTGCTATCTCCTGCTTTTTATCAAGGTCAAGGCCATAAAGCTGAAATATGTCGAAAATCTGCTCGGAAAGCGATGCCTTTGCCGTGAGGTCTTCAGTATGCTGTGCCGACCTCTCAATAACCTCCTTGAGGAAAATCGAGTGCAACTTTTCCGTTCCGACCTTGAGCAGCTTTGCCCTTTCGTCGGTCCCTATCGCGAACTTTTTGACGGTTATGTCTATTGCGCCCCTGATCTTCTCGATTGCTGCGCTAACGTCCCTTTTTCCTGCACTTCCGTCCAGAAGCTCCCCAGAATTTATGAACAGTTTCCCCACCAAGAGGGTAAGATCCTCAAGGTGCTCCCTTGTGGGTTTGTATACCGGTTTCGCGTCCAAATTAATCACTTAAGCTAGCAGAACTTATGCCTGGATGTAATATATATACTTTTCCCATTTTGGCATTTTGTTTAAAAGTGTTTGGGATTTTGCGCATCGGAGGCTCAAGTAAAGCGATTGTTTCAGTCGGCAAAGCTCGGCCGCGGGTTGCGTAGCCTTAATATTCTTTTAGATAGAATTACTATCAACGAAAGGATGGATTATGCTTACAGCCAGATACGTCAGGGACAACCTTGACGCCATAAAGGCATCGCTCGCGAAGAGGGGCAGCGCGTACCCACTCGACGAGCTGCTCAAGGTGGATGCCGACTGGAGGGGGATGAAGACAAGGCTCCAGGAGCTTCAGGCCCACAGGAACAAGGCCAGCCTGGAGATATCCGAGCTGAAGAAGCAGGGCAAGGGCATAGAGGACAGCGTCGAGGCGCTCGCGGCGCTAAAGGCCGAGATAACGGACATGGAAGCCAAGTTGCCGGTTTACGAGGAGAAGATAGCCAACCTGCTCTGGAGGATGCCCAACGTGCTACACGAGAGCGTGCCCGCAGGGAAATCGGACAAGGATAACCCCGTGCTGAGGACATGGGGCGAGATAAGGAACAAGACCACGCCCACCCACGAGGAAATACTCGGCAAGCTCGACCTGATTGACATCGAGAGAGCGGCGAAGGTGTCGGGTGCGCGATTCTATTTCCTGAAGGGCGACCTGGCCCTGCTTGAGCAGGCGCTGATAAGGTTTGTGATTGACGAGATGATGAAGGCCGGCTACACGTTCATAAGCCCGCCTTACATGATGAGGGGAAAGTACTACAGGGCGGCGGTGGACCTCGCACAGTTCGAGGAGGCACTGTACAGGATAGCGGATACCAAAGAGGCTCAAGCAAGAGAGGATTACGAGAGGCTGGACGACGAGCTGTTCCTGATAGCAACCGCAGAGCACGTGATAGCCGCGATGCACGCGGAGGAGACGTTCAACGGAAAGGAGCTACCCATGAAGTACGCGGCGCTCAGCCCCTGCTTCAGGAGGGAGGCGGGCGCGCACGGCAAGGACACGAAGGGCATATTCAGGGTCCACCAGTTCAACAAGATAGAGCAGTTCATATTCTCGAGGAAAGAGGACACATGGAAGCTGTTCGAGGAGCTGCAGGCCAATGCCGAAAGCATAGTCCAGAAGCTCGGCCTGCCCTACCGCGTAGTGGAGATATGCGCGGGGGACATGGGGGCAAGGGGAGCCAAGTCCTACGACATAGAGGTCTATATGCCCAGCTCAGAGGAGTACAGGGAGCTGACATCGTGCTCGAACTTCACGGACTGGCAGAGCATGAGACTGGACATAAAGTACGATGAGGGAGGGGAGAGGCAGTACGCCCACGCGCTCAACGCCACGGCAATCCCCACCTCGCGTGCACTCGTTTTCATAGCGGAGAACTACATGAACAGCGACGGCACCATAACGGTTCCCGATGTGCTCGTGCCTTACATGGGCAAGAGCAGGATAGGGTAGTCAGCAAAGTGGCGATTCATTGAAGAACGAATACGAGGTCAAGAAGGAGCTTAAGAAGCTGCGCGGCATAAGGGGCTCGGGCACCGAACTGATAAGCATCTACGTGCCGCCCGACTTCCAGATAAGCGACGAGGTGGGCAAGCTCAAGGAGGAGAGCAGCCAGGCCTCCAACATAAAGTCGAAGAGCACCAAGCTCAACGTCCAGGGAGCAATAGACAAGCTGCTGCAGTACCTCAAGCTCTACAAGACCCCGCCCAAGAACGGGCTCGCGGTCTTCGCCGGGAACATCTCCAGCATACAGGCCAAGCCGGACATAGAGCTGTTCTCGATAGAGCCCCCCCAACCAGTGAGGTCCAATATATACAGGTGCGACTCCACCTTCCTGCTCGAGCCGCTTGAGGCGATGCTGGAAGCCACGGACATGTACCTCATGGTCGTAATGGACGGCAGGGACGCCACGATCGCGCTACTCAAGGGTACATACGTGGACGTGCAGAAGAAGGTGAGGAGCTTCGCCCACGCGAAGGTGAGGAAGGGAGGGCAGTCCGCGGCAAGGTACGAGAGGGCCATAGAGGAGAGCATTGACGATTACTACAAGAGCGTGGCCGACGCGGTCAACGAGGTCCACGCGAAGTACGGGAAGAAGATACAGGGCATAGTGGTCGGAGGGCCTGGCCCGATGAAGGAGACCTTCGTCAAGTCGAAGAACCTCAACTACCAGATAAAGGTGGTGGGCATATTCGACACCGGCTACGTCGACGAGCACATGGGAGTCCACGAGCTGCTGGACAGGGCGAAGGACGTGCTCTCGGAGCAGGCGTCCATCAAGGAGAGGAACGTGATGGAGAGGTTCATGAACGAGATGGCCAGGGGCACCCTCGCAGTGGCTGGATACGAGAAGGTCAACAAGGCGATGAGGGAGGATAACGTAGGCAGGCTGATAATAAGCGAGGGGGTGGATATAACGGAGGTCACCTACAGGTGCACAGCGGACAACGAGACCTTCGTGGCGGTGGAGCAGGGGAACACCAGGCAAAGTAAGCACAGCTGCGGCGGGAGCCTTGAGATACTTGACCAGAAGGACCCGGTGGAGAAGCTTATAGAGAAGGCGGACACCAAGGGGATAGAGATGGTGTTCATATCGGAGGACAGCCAGTACGGGACCCAGCTGCTGATGGGATTCCAGGGCATAGCCGCCATGCTAAGGTACAAGAAATAAGAGAAAATAAAAAGTGATCCGCGAGCGCGGATCAAAGGCACTTCCCGGTTCCTGGCGCTCAGGCGTGTATGAACAGTCCAGCGACGCCCAGGATTACCAGGAAGAGGATTATGTAGATTATCACCGCGGTGCCTATCATGACTCCGAGCGACTTCCACCTGCTTATCCCCTGCTGGTTCGCGAGCGCGATTATCGCGACGACAAAGCTCCATACTGCGAATATCACCGAGAAGACCAGCCCTATCACTGGTATGCTGGTCAGCCAGTAGAACATCGTGCTCGGCACTATGCCTCCCTTCGCGTAAGCTGTGAAGGTGTGCTCGTAGTCGTTCTTGTAGGCCTTGAAGAGATGCTTGCCGAACAGCTGCAGGAGGGCGGCGCCGATGAGCATGCCTATGGGGTTTGCAACCAGAAGGCCGATTATCGATGCCAGTATCAGGCCTGCACCGCCCAGGGTCCCCAAGCCGTATGCCGCCATCAACGGATTGGATGAGGGCGCCACGTTGGGAAGCACAGCCGCCACGATTATGCCGACCACGATCGACAGTATAAGCGGCACTATCGCCAGCTTGTAGTAGTACTTGAGTCCCTCTGATACGCTCAGAGTTTTCTTTGTTGCAATTCCGGGATGCAACATTATGTTAAATCCCTCTTTCATCTCTTCCACAAACATTCTATTACCTCGAATAAGGATGAAAAACCAAAGCTTAAATAGGTTACTGGGGGGTTTGCCTGATGGGTCGTCCGACCATCGGTTACCCGAGCTCGTTAGCTATGCCGCACTGCGCCAGATAGGCCGCGTTGCCCGATGTGTAGAAGTACTCGGGCCTTATTATCGTGGTGTTGGTAGCCGTGTAGTTCAGGTATATCGTCGGCTCGGTGCCCGTGACGTTGAGGCAGTGCTGCAGCGATGTGGTGGTGTAGTTGGAGGTCGGCTTGCCCAGTCCCCCGGCCGCGTATACGCAACTTGTCTTGTTGATCACGAAGTAGTCTATAGTGCCCGGATCCCTGTGGTGTGCCTGGCTGCCCACTATCTGCACTATGACGGCAGTGGCGCATCCGACCGTGCTGCTCAGCACCGTGCCGTTGTACGCGGTGGCGAATATGGCCACGCGCGGTGCGGAGTTGAAGTTGGACTCGAATGTGCTGAAGCTTGCGCTCTGCTGGGCCGCGTTGGCCGTGAGGTATGTGTATATCTCGAAGCCCGCGGCGGCGATTATTACGATCGCGACAACTGCGGCGGCTATCTTAACCGCTCCGCCCCTCTTTCCCTTTGGAGCCCCCTTGTTCTTAGTAGAAACCTTCTTTGCCATTTGAACACCTAACCTAACTGAGTACCTTTGAGAGGGTGCAACCAGTGCCTGACGCTATCGTGCTGTTGGCGTAGAACACGTGGCCGTACAGGCCCTTGTATGCCACGCCGCCGTACATGTTGTCTATGAGTATGACAGGCTGTCCGGAGGCCAGGATCGGCGCGTAGCACTTTGTGCCCGCCTGGGACGAGTTGGTGCTTGCCGCGCACGAGTAGTTCGCCAGTGTGAGCGTGTACACGCTCTTTCCCTGTGCCTTGAGCGTCTTCTCTATCGATGTCACGCATGCCGATGTGCCGCTGTTCTGAGCGCTGCTGGAGTTGTAGGCCACGTATGCAATGGGCGATGCGTGCAAGGTTGATAGGAAGCCGGTGAACGGCAGGAAGGCGTTGGCGCTTGCGGATGATGTGTACGCAAGGCCCGTGTCAACCAGCACTATGACGAACAGAGCCACAAAGAGCATCTTCCATGCCCTGCTAACCCTCCTGTGTGTCCTTATCTTGCGCTCCCTCTTGAGCCTGTGGTAGGTCATGAGGTAGAAGAACCCGAGTATGATCGTGTCTATTACGAAGGTGGTTATGGCGAAAATCAGCGGGAGCCCGTTGACCGATGAGTTAAGCGCGTTGGGGTTGACGAATGTAGGCGCCAGCACACCAAGCAGGCCCTTTGTTACGCCTGGCAGCGTTATCGGGGCGTAGAACGACTTGGCCTCGAAGCCTATCTGGTTGAGCTTGGCGAGTATGCCGGTTGCGGCAGTGGAGTTTATCTGGCCCTGCTGAAGCTCGTTGTTTATCCTCTGCTGCATGTAGGCCAGCAGCGCCAGCCTTGGCGGCACGGTCTGGTAGTCAAGCTGCGCCCTTGCTATGGAGCGGGTGTTATTGTACGACAACGAGCTCACGGGCCCGAATATCTTGAACATCTGCGAGTACAGCGTCGAGACGTTCTGCATTGCAGAGTAGAGCGTCAGGTTGGCCTCCGTCAGGTTCTGGTTTGGGCCCGCGGACTTTATCGACGAGAAAATACCCTCCAGCTGCCCTATGCTGGCACTGAGCGTGGCATTGGGGTAGGTCTTGAGAAGCACTCCGGCGTTTGCCAGCGTGCTGTTGTACTTGACAGTGGCGTTGGCCACAAAGGCAGTGAACGTTTCGTTCTGCTCCGCCGATGCGACGCCGTTCACGTATGAGTTGGCGATGGCGGCAGAAGACGCGCTTATAGCAGTTATGCTCGTGTTGGTGATCGGGGAGGCAGAGAGCTGGTTGAACGCGTTCTGGGCCACGTTGAATGCCGTGTAGTTGAAGTTCATCTGGCCGCAGAAGTCGCCGAGCACTGCGTCAGCGCAGTACCAGTTCATGTTCAGGGGGTTGCCCGACTGCGGGCATGTGGCCAGCAGCGATGTGTCGAAGTTTTTGCCGAAGGCGATTATCGGGTTCTCCGGGAGTGCTATCGACTCGTTGTATATTGCGGTGAGTGAGCTGCCGATGCCGGCTATGTTGTTGCCCAGAGTGCCCGAATTGAGGCTTGCCACCGACGAGTAGTAGGTAGTGTAACTGGCGTTGAGCATGTTGTACCTGAGCGAGAAGTTGACTATGCCGAACCCCATTGGGCTGTACACCCCGCCGGCCTGGTTCATTATCGTCCTGCATACGGGAGAGAACTGGCAGGATGAGCAGGCGTTGGCTATGGTGCACGTTGCGCCTGGGCCCACTAGCCCGGTCTCCACCAGGCAGTCGGTTATGTTGAACTGCGCTGGAGCATTGAACTGCCGCATTGATGTGTTGAGCTGGGATACCAGAGTCTTGTTAAGCTTGAAGTTGGCCACGAAGTAGGGCCTGAGCACGGAGAACGCCTTGCTTGAGGATGTCACAAGCGAGTAGTTGGCTGCCGGGTTGGCCTGAATCACCACGTAGTTTGTGCCGGTGCCGTTGAGCTGCATTATCACGTAGCTGGTGCCCGCAACGCTCTGGCTGGCGTACACCGATGCGTTTATCACGGTGCCGTTGACGTAGCTGGAGAGATAGCCGGATAGCGATGAGTTCGCTGGGGCTGCGAAGGCTGATGATGCCAGCATCATGGCGGCTATCAGAATTGGCAGTATGATCGTCCTGTTGGTAAGCATGGGCGCACCGGGAAAGCAATACATATTGTATGCAAATCTTTATAAACCGTTGCTGTCATCCGCAGCGGTTTTGACGACGAAATCAGAGGTATTCCATGAACTCTTCCCTGTTTATGCCAAGATCCTTCTTTATGATTTTGTTCAAAAGGCCACGGTCGATGACTTCATTGGAATGCATCGGTACCAATGTGGTTCTGCCGTCCTGGTCAGCTAAAAAGATGTGGCTGCCTTTCTAGCGTACGATTGAAAAGCCCATTAGCTTGAGTACCTTTATGAGTTCTTTTGCCGTGAGAATCGGCAATTTGCTCATTTTAGCGCCACGTTTTGAACGCCTACGAACATAGCATCAGACCTTTGCCCGGACTCGAGGCAGAGCGCTATAGCCTCTTTTGTCCTCTTTACGAGCTGATCCAGGGTCTTCGCCTGTGTGTGGCAGCCAGGAAGTCCCACTACCTCCGAGATTAGGTATCCATCTTCGCCCTTCTCTATTATGATGGTAAACTCGTTATTGCTAGCCATGGTATATTTTCCCAGTATTAGTTAATTAAACCTTATGGTAAATCCGCCACTACGTGCAACGGGACATGTTGGCTTACGCTCGTTGTTTGTTAAAAAGAAAGAAGAAGAAAAAGAAATTAAAGAAAAATTAAAAAAGAAGAAAAAGAAAGGGAGACAGCCATTACTGGCTGCTCGCCGCCGCATACAGGTCCTGGATGAACGCGTTCGCAGCAGCTGTTGTCTGTGCGCCCGTGTAACCAGCTACCAGTACCCTGCTCGTTCCATAAGCCTGTGTCTGCTGGAACGTAGGTGTTACTGATACGTTGTACGCCTTCTGCAACTGGGCCGATAGCGTGTTCACATATCCGCTTCCTATCAAGACCAGGTTGCTTCCCGAGTTTGCCTGAGAGTCCAACACTACGATTGGCGTAGTTGTCAGGTTCTTAAGCCAGACTGGGGTTGTTGCCTGAGTCACTGATGGCGTTGCGATTATGTTGCTCACTCCGCTTATCGTGTAGTTCGACGCCGAACCCAGACCGATCGTTGCGCTAACATTGGCTATGGAGACGTTAGCGATGTTTGTCGCCTGTCCGATTCCATATGGGCCATATGCTTTTGCAGTGCCGGCTGTTATCGCTGTCGTGCCCGGTGCCACAGCGAACTGCAGCATGTCCACGGCCTTTGCGAGGCTCAATGTCAGGGTGCTTGGAGTCACCGAGGCGAACTTGCTGCCCCTCTCTGTCCTGAACTGAGGCTGGACCTTCAGGTTGACGGCTGTCGTCGATATGTAGGTCATGTTGTTCTTCGTTCCGATGTTGTTGGTCGGTGCAGCGAAGTTAGCCGAGTAGTTCAGCTGGAACAGAGCCTGTGTCGTTGTACCCGCAGTGGAGTTTGCTATACCGAAAGCCAGCGCATCTGCTGTGCTTGTCGTTGGCACGCCGATTTCCGGCATGTTGTAGGTATAGTACTGCTGTATCGCGTTCGTGGCCACTGATGCTCCCGTCACGTCGAATGTCGGGGTCAGAGTGAAGGTCGTTGTAGCCTGACCTGTCTGCTGGTTGTATACCGCTCCTGTCACCGTTGACAACGCATACTGGTATGCGTTTATGTTCGTAGAGGGGTATATGATTACGCTCTCCGGAATCGTGTTTGTCAACTGAGCCAGAGGCACTACGTCAACCAAGGCGTTGCCCAGGGTTGCGGTGTTGGCTGCGCTAGCCCATACCGCGACACCCAGTGCTCCACCCGGAAGCGACCTGCTCAACTTAATCGCAGTTACGTTGTACAATGTAGGTACGAATACCGACATCGCATTGGATGTCAACGTGTTCGAATAAGTTACTGAGGTCGTTGCGGTGTTGCTCGGGTATCCTGTTACGGACACGGTCAACGGGTTGGACGCTGTTACCCACGCAGGCGCTCCGGCGTTGTTGTACACCAGAACCACGTTGTCAGTTCCCGCAGGTACGTTGACAGTAGGTGGCATGGTTATTCCGGCTACGACAGGCTGGTTTGTTCCAGGACCCGTAATCGCGTTTGTGGGTACGTTCAGCACGTATGGGTTAAGCAGGTATGATACGCTGCTTGCCGTCTGACCCGCATAGCTGAATGCGTTCGGTATCTGGCTCGATACGGTAAGCTCTACCGCAGGCTCAGTTATGTTCTTCACCGAGTATCCGACGCCTATTGAACCCAAGTTCTGGTACTGAGGTGTGCCAGCCGTCTGAGTGGTTGCAGTGACTGCGTCATAGCTACCAGCGCTCAGGGTCTCACCGACGAATGTCAACTTGTAGGCAGAAGGCTTCTGAACGAACGAGAAGCTCTGTCCCTGTGACAAGGTCGTTGGGGTCTGGTTGTACAGAATAATGCTCTGTAGAGCAACCGAGTTTCCTGCAGATGACTTGGTCGTGTTTGTCCACAACAGTGTAGCATACCAACCCGGGTTGCTCGTCTGGTTGAACACCTGCCCGTTTGTTACGTTGTACACGTTGGAGTACGCCTGCAGCTTTGCCCACTTCTGGTACTGGTAGTAACCAGCGAATGTCTGGTTAACCTTTACGAACAGCTTGTGGCCCGATACGTTGAACGATGCAGTCACTCCTGGAGAGATTGACGTCTGGTTTGTCAACTTGCCCTGGAAGTATACCGCAATCGATGCAGGGCTTATGCCGTTTGCATTGGCAAGACCCAAGTCCTGCAGCGCAACGGTAAAGTTAGCTCCGCTCGATATGTTCTTTCCTACATATACCGTAGTAAGAGGGGTCAACGATGCAGCCAATGTGACCTTACCGCCCGCGATCGTGGAGGTTGATCCAGCATTGCTGACACCGGCGCCATATCCGCCCAAGACTGTCCAGTTCTGGTTCAGCAGCCTTATTCCGACGTTCAGGTTCGTCACCGCAGTAGCAGAGCTAGTTGCCTGACCTGATATCTGAATAGGCTTGTTGAACGTAGCCTGGTACGCTCCGCCCGCAGATATGAGCTGGAACTGGTTCACCAAGCTTCCCGGGGTTCCCTGGTTGAATACCGGGAATCCAGTCAGCCAAAGCGTCTCAGTCTCTCCTGCAGATCCGGAGTTGCTCAAGAGCGAGCCTAACTGCGCGTTCGTCACCTGCATGATGTTGTCGTAGGTGCCGGAAGTGAATGAGTTGAAGCTCACACCACCTCCGTTAGACTGGGCAGTTACAGTAGATGCCGGAACCGTTCCCGCAGTTGTGTACGGCGAGGCCGGAGGGGACAGGTTTATCGTAGTGCTGTGCAGATACGCGTACTGGCCTGCGCCCTGTAGGGTCTTGGTGCTTGCCGGTGCGCTTAATATCACTGCGCCGTTGAGCACTGATCCAATCAATGCGCTGAATGAGTATGTGCCTGCTCCAGTTCCAGTCGTTCCCGTCTCGTTGAGCCAGACCTTCTGGTTCGTGAGCGAGTACTTGGATGAAGATACAGCCACCTTGAGTGCACCCATTGCCTGAGTTGCGTTTATCGAAGCAGTTACAGGGACGCTTGTGTAAGCAAGGTTTCCTATTGCTGCAGCGACGTTACCTGCGGCGACTCCGTCGCTCGGTTGTGCGCTAGAACCCACGACAATCTGCACCAACGGTTGTCCGCTGTTGCTGATTATTGGTACATTCTGGAATGTTATCTGACCTGCGAACGCAAGTCCCACTCCCAACAGTGCCGCGCCTGCTGCGACGGCAGCTATTCTTTTTGCATTTAGACTTTTCATGTTGACACCTAAGTGTTTGTGACAGTATAGCATCTGGAAAGTATTTAAACCCATAGGTCATAGCTAAACACTTTTTTATAAAAAAGACTTTATAGTTCGTTGATTGTCATAGTATCCCTCTTTTATCGTCGCCACGAGGAAATACCCTTATGAAAGCCTCGGCAGCTCTGTGCTATGAAACCCCTTACAGTATAATATATGTAAGGCGGGGCTTTATGCCTTGTGTGCAGCTCCCTGCAGCCAGCTGGACCCTGAAAAGCAGGGTTTGAGGCAATTAATAAGAACCTTGCCATAAAAAGAGTATTCTAACATCAGGGGCTCTGTGATTTTCTTGAGCGAGCAAAACAACGACGCTAGCCACACTCCTTCCCATGAACATGCCCACCACGAGCATGAGCATCACGATCACGCCGCACATGCCGAGCACCCACATCACCACTCAGAGCATGAGCACCATGCTAAGGCGGATAAGATGGACCTGGCAGACCAGGCAATCCGCCTGATAAACAGCAACAGGCTTGTCGTCGCAATACTTATGCTGGCGATAGTAGCCATCGCAATCTTCCTGAGGACCGGGCTGCTCCAGTACCCCGGGCTGTTCGAACCGGACGGATATTATTATTATGCGGTGGTCAAGGCAACGCTGGCCAACCACCTGATGGAGCCGGCTTACTTCGCGCTCTCGGGCTTCGGCCCCCACAACATAGTGGGAGAGGCGCCGGGGCTGGTTTACGTATCGGCAGTGATCTTCACCTCATTCAGCTGGGTGGGCTTATCGGCGCTCCAGGTCATGAGGTGGCTGCCGGTACTGTTCGGCGTCCTTACCGCGATAGCCTCCTATTTCATGGTTAGATACCTTGCGGATAGCAAGATCGCAGGCCTCCTTGCAATGTTCTTCGTGGCAGTGTCGTCGGGAAACCTTGCCAGGACAACCGCGCTCGTCTACAGGGGAGACACCTTCGTGACCCTGTTCATGGTGCTGTCGCTGATATTCATGATGAGCGCCTTCAGGGCTGGGGCGGTCGACAGGAAGAAGAGATACATCAGCGCCGCGCTCTCCGCCTTCTTCCTCAGCTTGGGAGTGATTTTCTGGAACGGCTCGCCTTTCATGACCATGATATACATGGTTGCCCTATCCCTCGTGCTAATATTCGGATTCATAAAGCTGGACAAGGACGTATTAAGCACCAATCTCGTGCTTGCCGAGTTCCTCTTCCTGGCATACCTCCTCGAGCATATATACGGATGGCTCGGTCTCGCGAGGACGGGCCTTCTGCTCATAGATTCCAGCTTCTTCGTCTTCTACGTGCCGATGCTCGTAGGCTGCTTCCTTGCCTGGTATGCCTCCAAGAACCCCGAGCGGTTCAAGATACTCGATTACTCGAGGGCAAGGGTGCTGATCATGGCAGTCATAGTACTCGCCATAGTGGCGGTGGCCGCGATAACCTTCAAGTCCGGAGTGGCGAACCTCACCAATGCGGTATCGCTCACCAACACAAACCTGGCGCAGAGCTCGGGACCCGCCGCCAATAGCACACTCAGCACGGCCATAGGCACAACCACGCAGGAGCTCCAGAGGGCAAGTTTCAACTTCCTGTTCACAAGCTTCGGGATGCAGCTCTTCCTGGCTCCCATCGGCGTTGCCCTGTACATAATAGCGAAGAGAAGGGTGGACCAGTACCTGCTGGTGATGCTCGCGTACTTCTTCGTCACGATAGTGCTGCAGGCAGGTCAGATACGATTCAACTCGCTGCTCTCCGTCCCGATGGCGTTGTTCGCGGCGTATGGCGCATACGAGATAGGAAAGCAGCTCTGGCAGCTCATGCTGAAGGACAGGCTAACCAAGATAATTGTTGCGGTGGCCATCTGCCTGATAGTGCTGGTCATCGGAATATTCAAGATAGGCCCTAACATCAACGTCCACTCGATCTCGGCCACGCTGGGCTACATAATCAATGCCCCGCTCTCATTGAACGCGCAGGCCGGGGTCATACTCGAGGGCAGCGCCGTACTGCTGGAGGTGCTGTTCGGCCTAACGGTAATCTATCTTATAGCCTCCGTGTTCAAGCCTGAGATGAAGATGAATTATGTTTTCGTGGCGCTGCTCGCCGCGGTGCTGCTGTTCAGCTTCTACCAGGCATATGCGACCTCGATAACGAGCTCGCCTGCGGACGGGGTCAACTCCTACTTCCTGGCCGCGATGAGCTGGCTCTCGGCGAACACGCCGCAGAATTCCACCGTGCTGACGATATGGCCCGACGGCTCAATCGTTGAGGCGGTAGGCAACAGGCAGAGCTACACGGACAGCGTGGGAGGGGAAAACGGAACCAAGATACAGCTCACGTCGCAGTACCTGTTCAACACCACGCCGGACACCCAGTTCCTGAATAACATAGGCAGGCCCGACTACCTCGTCTCGAGGGGCTTCTGGTTCCAGGAGATATACGGCCTGGCGACCGAGGGGCTGGTGAGCAACATAACTGACTACGGGTACCAGACATTCACCGGACTTAACGTCACAAAGGCGCAGAATGCCACGATATACGGCTTCTACTCAAACATGCCGCCGTACTACAACGCTCGAATGAGGGTGCTGACCGCGCCCGACGGGAGCAGGACCGCGCAGGCATACCTCGGGGTGCAGAACAGCAACAACGTGGTGCAGATGAGGAGGATAATACTTTACGACACCCAAACGCTGAACTACTCGGTAATATACTCGAACACCAACAGCACGATCAACTACACGCTGATGGTAAGCTACAGCGGCAACTCCATAACGGGCGGGGCTCTGATAGGGCCGAAGCTGGTGGCGAGCAACCTGTTCAACCTGATACTGATGTGCAACTACAACAGCTGCCCGGCCGACAGCGCTAACGTGACGTACCAAGCGGTTTATATCAACAACGACACAAGGATATTCAAGATTATATACAACAAATAATCTACCTGACTTTGTGATGCGATGACCGGACTATCAGTCCTCATATTCTCAAGAGATGACGCTGCCGCAGCGGCAGGACTGGTCGGGGACCTGAGAGGCATTGCGGACGAGATAGTGATAATAGATTCCAGCAGGGGCGCCCAGCGCAGCAAGCTGGAGAGGCTCTGCGGGGAGTACGGAGGCTGGATAAAGCTGTACCGCGCTGTCGCGCTCGGATACCCCGACCCGTTGAGGATGTACGGATTGCACAGATGCTCTAACAGGTGGGTCCTGCTTATAGACACCGATGAGAGGGTATCGGGCGCATTTGGGAGGGACATGAAGCACATCATCGGCGGGGCTGGCGGCGCTGACGCCTTCGCCATAAGGAGGAGTGAGCCAATGAGGGAGGGCGAGAGGGCGAAGCTCTACACCTGGCAGATAAGGCTGTTCAGGAAGGACCGTGTTGAATTCACCGGCCTTGTCCACGAGCAGGCGACGGTCAGGGGGAGGCTGGCAAGGCTGGATGGCGGCCGCTACACGCTGCAGCACTCAAGGGGTATCGGAGGCGATGCGCCGGCGGAGTACTCCAAGATGGCGATGTTCGAGAGGCTATCGTACGATTCCTACAACAGAAAGGTAATGGACTATGTCTCCAAGCTGCTGATGGGCAGCAGCAGGAAGGGCGGGAGGGTAATGGCAATCATGAGGATATACGAGAGGCTTCTGTCGCGGGACCCGAATGCGGAGATAAGCGGCTTTGACTATTTCTGCTATTTTTGGATGAGGAATGTCTTCTACTCGATGATAAGGGGGGAGTACATGGGCGCGCTGCTTGCTGCGCACAATGCCTACAGCGAGCTGGAGGCGGTGAGGAGGTTCAGGAGAGATGACGGGAGCGGCGAGGCCTTTGAGATATCGAGGATAATAAATAAGATAGGGATAATAAAGTTTCTCGGGCTCGATAAGGACGCCGCAGTCGAGGCGCTGAACAGGAAGTACGGCAACTCTGCGCAGGGGATACGGTTGCTCCAGAAGCTGCTGCTGGAGCGCTACAGGAAGGGAAAGGGCAGGTTAAACAGGTGAAGATATGAAGGTGTGCATGTTCAGCCTCAAGGGAAACTTCAACAAGGATATCGGACAGGGAGTACAGCGCGCTATGTACGAGATGAGCAAGAACATCGGCGAGCTCATGGCAAGCGAGGGGCACAAGTTCGACTCGATAGAGCTTGGCCGGGGGGGCAGCTACATGAAGAGGAAGATCTCGTTCACCCTGTCCTCGCTGGTGCGCAACTTCTCAGGCTACGACATAATACACTCGCCTGGGCCGATCATGTACAACCCGCCCCTCAGGGGACGCGCAAAGACGGTGACCAACCTGTACGAGCTGACGGTGGTGGACAAGGACAGCCCCTACGCGGTGGAGATGGCCAACTCCGGTACGGAGAGGAAGGAGACCGCGCTCGACATTGCGATAAGGTCGAGGGTGAGGAGGACGCTGCTTAATACCGATTACCTTCTCGCAGCGTCGTCCCAGTCAAGGGAGGAGGCGATCAGGCTGGGCTTTGACCCTGAGCGGGTGTTCTCCGTTCCGCTCGGAGTGGACCAGAGGTTCATAGACCAGCCGGTATCGAGGCCGAGCAACAAGAATTTCAAGGTGGGCTACCTGGGAGCGCTGAACACCAGGAAGAATGTGAAGTTCGTGATAAACGCAGTGAGGGGGATGGAAGACAGGGAGGTGAGGCTTGAGGTGTGGGGCAAGAAGTTGCTTGAGTACGAGAACCTCGCCAAGCTCGCGGATGGCGACAGCCGCATCAGCTTCATGGGCTTCGCGCCGGAGGATGGGCTGGTGGGAATATACGACAGCTTCGACGTGCTTGTGCATCCGACACTCTACGGCGGGCTGGAGCTGGAGATACTGGAGGCGCAGTCGAGGGGACTCCCGGTGATAATCTACAAGAAGGCATACCTCCCCGAGGAGGCCAGGAGATACTGCTTTGAGGCCAAGGACGAGAACCACGCCGCCCACATAATCATGGACCTGAAGAACAACGGCTACGACAAAAGGCGCATGCAGGACGCAATGGCCTATGCAAGGGGCTTCACCTGGAAGAGGAACGCGGAGGAGACGGTAGCGATATACAAGAGGATGCTCGAGTGACGGCGCGCTGTTTTGACGACTGAAAAGCCCGCATCCCAAACGGGCAAAACGTCTGTGAAAGCTATAAATAGATATTTACTCAATGGTACTCATGGAGAATTATAGCATCTTGAGATGCAGGATTTGCAATTCAAAAGTGACCAGATTCCTCGACCTTGGAAGGACGCATGCGCCTGAGGAGTTCAGGAGAAGGAGCGAGCTGGGGAGCCCGATAAACACCTTTCCTCTGGGCCTATCGTACTGCCCCAAGTGCGGGCAGGTGCAGCTGAGCCACGAGATACCGCCCGACGTGATGTACAAGCACCACTTCTTCTACGACTACTCGATAACCAAGACAGGCGACAAGCACTACACGGAGCTGGCCAAGCTGATCTGCAAGAGGTACAAGCTGACCAAGAAGGACCTGGTCGTCGATGCGGGCAGCAACACGGGCAAGCTGCTCCAGATTTTCAGGGACATGGGGGTACCGAAGATACTCGGGGTCGACCCCGCGACAAGGCTAGTGAGGGTGGCGAGGAAGAACGGGATACCGACGATGGACAGCTACTTTGACACGGCGAGCGCGAAGAGGATAGTTAAGAGCCGCGGGCAGGCCAAGATAATAACCTGCAACAACGTCTTCGACCACGTCACAGACCTCCACGAGTTCATGAGGGGCGTGAGGATACTGCTGAGGGAGGACGGCGTGTTTGTCGTCGAGGACCCATACTTCGCGACGTTCTTCAAGACCCTGGGCCACGTGGTGTACCACCAGCAGCTCGACTATATACTTGTCAAGGCGTTCGCAAAGCTGTTCGACGCGCACGGCATGGAGCTCATAGACTGCGAGCGGATACCCTACCACGGCGGCTCGATAAGGATGTTCATCGCGTTCAAGGATGTGTACAAGGTGAGCAGGCATGTGCAGGAGTTCATAGACGAGGAGGACAGGCTGTTCCGCAACGAGCCTGCCGCGCTCAGGGGATGGGCGAAGAGGATACTCGCGCAGAGGGACGACATGGTTAGGCTGCTGAAGAAGCTCAAGGGCCAGGGCAAGTCCATAGGCGCGATGGGCGCATCGGCCAAGGGCAACTGCCTGCTGTACTACAGCGGCATAGGCCCGAAGACGGTCGACTTCATAACAGAGAAGTCCAATCTCAAGATAGGGAGATACACTCCGCTCGGCATACCGATAGTCAAGGACGAGGTGCTCTTCAAGAGGCAGCCGGACTACGTGCTCCTGCTGGCTTGGAACTTCAGCGACGAGCTGCTCGTCAAGCTGAGGCCTTACACATCGAGGGGAGGCAAGCTGATAGTGCCGATACCGAAACTAAAAGTAGTCGGATGAGATGAACTTTGTCGAGCTGGGGAAGACCGGTGAGAGGATACCGGCCCTGGGCATGGGCACATGGCAGATCGATGCGGATCCCGATGAGGGGATAGCCGCGCTCAGGCTCGGCTTTGACCAGGGGATGAAGCTCGTCGACACCGCGGAGAGGCACATGAACGAGGAGCTGATAGGAAGGGCCATAGGCGACAGATCCGACATCTTCGTGGCTACCAAGGTGTATCAGACACACTACCGCCACGACGACGTGATAAAATCCTGCAACGCGAGCATAGCCAGCCTCGGGAGGAAGATAGACCTCTACCAGCTCCACTGGCCGAAGGACAAGTTCGGCGAGACCCCGCCGCGCAAGGAGACAATGGGCGCGATGGAGGAGCTCGTGAGACAGGGGAAGATAAGATACATTGGCGTTAGCAACTTCTCGATACAGGACCTTGAGGAGGCGATGTCCGTGATGAAGCAGAACGATATCGTCTCCAACCAAGTGGAATACAGCCTTATGGCGCGCGGGATAGAGGAGGGCCTACTCGACTTCTGCAAGCGGGAGAAAATAACCGTGCTGGCGTACAAGCCGCTCGGCAGGGGGAGCATACCCCAGGACAAGTCCTCCGAGTTGTACAGGGAGCTCAGCGATATAGGGATGAGGCACGGGAAGACAGCTGTGCAGACTGCGCTTAATTGGGTCATATCCAAGGGTAACATATGTGCGATACCGAAGGCGGGGAACCGGGACCACGTGCTCGAGAACGCGGGCTCTTGCGGATTCGAGCTGACTCAGGGAGAGCTAGGGATACTTGACCGCTTGACCTCGAAAAAGGGCCAGTGATTGTGCTCACAGATGCGGCATCGCGAATCTCTCGCCGCCCTTGAACTCCTCTATCTCATCAAGCAGCTGCCTTGCCACCGCCTTGTTCTTCGGGCCGCTTGGGTCAATGCTCTTGCCCCCCTTCATGAACTCCTCTATCGTGCGGTCGGTGCCGTTCACCGTGAGCTTGTACCCGTCCCTGAATACGCACTTCCTGTGCTTCTCGTACTTGTCGTCTATGAACTTCATGCTCAATCCGTAGCTTGATGGCGTGTTCCTGGTGTTGCCGTATGCCTCCGAGAAAACTGAATCAGAATAGAGCGAACTGTCGTCGCCTCCCTCTATCACCTCCCTCACCAGCTGCTTGACGTTAACCAGGCTCTGGTAGCCCCTCCTCTGCCTGTGCCTCTTGCCCTTGGGATACTTCACCATCATCGGCACGCGGATTATCTCGTCGTAGAGATATATCTCGTGGAACAGGAACCGGTGCTCGTAGAATGCCTGCCCGTGGTCAGACGTTATTATTATCATCGAGTCGTCATACAGCCCCCTTGACTTGAGCATCGAGATGGTCTCCTCGAGCTTCGAGTCCATATACTCTGCCTCGCTCGCGTACTGGCGCTTCAGGTACCTTACCCTCTCCGGGCTTATCGGCCTCACCCCGGCGAAGTCGTCGGTGGCCTCCTTGTCGCTGTACCCTATGTAGGGCTCGTGCATCTCCATGAGATTCAGGAACATGAAGAAGTTGGAGCCGAACGAGCCATTGAAAAGTATGTTGTTAGTGAGCTCGATTCCCTTGTTTATCGGGTAGTTGGTCGCCTTGACAAGCGTCATTATCTTCATGTACACCTTTGCGTAGCTGTAGATGTCCATCAGCCTGCCCTGCTTGATCAGCTCCTTCACAACATCGGAGACATTGGATCCCATCTCCCTGGCCTTCTTCACTTCCTCCCCCTGCCACCAGGGCGAGGTCTCGAGGTTGAAGAAGGTGTCGAAGCCCCTGTCGAAGCCGGTGAACCTCGAGACACCTATGTTGTTGGAGATGCCCACAGTGTTGTAGCCCAGCGACCTCATGTATTCAGGTAGGGTCTCTGCCCTCAGCGCTGCGTGCTTGTCGATTATCTGCGGGAGCTTGTCCGTGCTGGACTCGTGGACATGGTGCTGGTTCGGGTACATTCCAGTGAAGAGCGAGACGTGGGATGGGAAGGTCCATGGCGCAGGCGCGACTGCGTTGTCGTATACCACGGAGTCCCTTGCCAGCTTGGACAGGAACGGGGTCCTTGCTGAGCGGTTGTATACGCTGACCGCATCCCTCCTTAGCGTGTCGCAGACAATCAATATGACATTCGGAGCCATTCCCATCAACATAAACTTGTTAGCAAAGATTTTTACCTTGTGGCGTAGACGTAGCCGAGCGCCTTGGTGCCGTCGTGCGTAGTCTTGAATCCCTTCGACTTAAGGGTGCGAAGCACCTTGTCAAGGCATTCGTGGTACTCGACCTGGATTGCGTAGACATTGCCGAGGTCCGCACGGTCGAACAGGGTTGCCTCGGCTCCCTCACAATCGCACTTTATTGCCACGTTCTTCAACCCCCTGAGCGCCTTTTGCAGCGTTACCGATTCTATCACTAGGCCCCTCTCGGACTGCGAGAGGCTCTCGAAATTAGAGCAGCCGCTGCCGAGCATCTCGGGGTCTATCCTCTTGGAGCCGCCGCCGCTCGTCACCGCCTTATTCAACAGGGATATCTTGCCGTAGTAGGGCGACTTCTTGACATTGTCCTTTGCTATGCCAAAGGTGTCGGGAACCGGCTCGTACGCAACGACCCTGCTGACTCTCTCGCTCATCCCAAAATATATCGCGGTGTCGCCGATGTTGGCGCCTATGTCTATGAGCGTGGTCTTGGGCCTGAGCCTGATGAGCAGCCAATGGTAGGGCTGCTCCACGAAGGTCTCGCTCATGATGGTGTACCTGCCCGCCCTGACCCTCATATCGTAGAGCAGCCTGAAGCCGGATTTTGGATCCTTAAGCAGCGTCTTCATGTCGTTTATCAAACGATGGGTGTATCTTGCCATCTTCTCACGTTCCATGCGGGTGGGGCATCTCTTACATCTTGGATGACCTTGTGATTACCCTGTTCTCGTGGGGGTAGCTTGGGGCGTCCCAAGGGAAGGTCTCGCCCTTCTCCCTCCTCTCCCACCTCCTGTCGTCCTCGTCCACCATTATCGTTATCAGCTCCTTGAACTTGGTCTTTGGCTTCCACCCGAATGCCTTCTTTGCCTTGGTGTAGTCTCCCAGCAGCTCGGGCACGTCGAGCGGCCTGTTGAACATCTTGCCGAGCTTTACGTACTTCTTCCAGTCCAGACCGAGCCTGCTGAACGCGACCTCCACCAGGTCCCTCACGCTGTGCCGCTCGTTAGTCGCGATCACGAAGTCGTCGGGCTCCTTCTGCTGGAGCATCATCCACATCGCCTCGACGTACTCGGGCGCGTACCCCCAATCCCTCTTGGCGTAGAGGTTGCCGAGCACCAGATCCTTGCTCACGCCCCTGGCTATCCTAGCGGCGGCGTTGGTCACCTTCCTGCTGACGAACTCCATGCCCCTTATCGGGGACTCGTGGTTGAACAGTATGCCGTTGCACGCATAGAGGTTATAGGCCTCCCTGTATATCCTGGTGGTCCAGTAGCCGTGCAGCTTCGATGCGGCGTAGGGACTCATGGGCCTGAATACGCTCTCCTCATTCAGGGCGACCCTTGAGGTGAGGCCGGTGCGGCCGTACATCTCGCTTGTGCCCGCGAAGTAGAACCTAGCGTCCTCGCACACCTGCCTCATAGATTCGAGCAACCTTGTCACGGACAGCCCGGTGGTGCTTCCGGTCTCCACCGGAACCTCGAAGGTGCCGGCCACGAAGCTGTGCGCGGCGAGGTGGTATATCTCCCTGGGATTAGAGTTCATCATGGCCTCGGTGAGGGAGCCGGAGTCGTTGAGCTCCGCAGGTATCAGGTTGACCTTATCGAAGATGTTGAGGTACTCCAGCCTCCAGAAGTTTGGGGTACTCAGCCTCCTGTACGTCCCGTAGACGTCGTAGCCCTTCTTGAGCAGGAACCTTGCGAGGTATGCCCCGTCCTGGCCGGTTATACCAGTTATTAATGCGCTCTTTCTATTTGCCAGTAAAACACCTTAAACAGTATACAAGACCAACAAGGGAATATAAAACCACTAGTTGCCGCTTACCGTCATCCTGCTCCGGCACATCGGCCGGTCACTTCCTGCTGAACTCCTTGAGGGCATCGCACACCCTTCGCACCTTCTCCTTCGTGAGCAGAGTGCCGGATGGCAGGCACAAACCGTGCTCAGCCAGATACTCAGAGACGGGATAGGACTCGCCCTTGAACAGCCCCATCTTGTGGAATACGTGCTGCATGTGCATGGGGACGAAGAAGGGCCCGGTGCCTATGCCCATCTTGCCCAGCTCATCGTAAACCTCGTTCCTGCTCATGCCAAACGCTTCATTGAAGAGCACGCCATAGACGTAGTACACGTTCTTGGCCCAAGGCATCTCGACTGGCAGGGTAATCCCCGGAACCCCCTTAAGTTCGCTTGTGTACCAAGAGGCTATGGTCCTCCTAAGTTCTATCAGCTCTTCGGCACGCTCCGCCTGCGCCAGCCCCATGGCCGCCTGCAGGTTGGATAGCCTGAAATTGAAGCCCGTATCCACGTGCATGTACCTGTTGACTCCGGTTCCGAAAGCGTGGCTGCGCAGCGACCTCATCTTATCGGCCAGCTGCTCGCTGCTCGTCATCACCATGCCGCCCTCCGCTGACGTTATCACCTTTCCGCCCAGAAAACTGAGGCAGGCCATTTGGCCTATGCCGCCGATGCGCCTTCCCTCAAATGTGGCCCCGTACGCCTCTGCCGCATCCTCTATGACCGTGAGATTGTGCTCCTTGGCCAGAGCCATTATGGTGTCCATCTTTGCAGGGTGGCCGTAGATGTGTATGGGCATTATGGCCTTCGTCCTGCTGGTTATCTTGTCAGCGATCGCCGCCTCGTCCGTGCACCAGGTATCCCGCCTAGAATCGACGAGCACGGGCTTGGCTCCGTTGTAGATCACGCTGAGTGCCGTGGGTATGTTTGTAAAGGTGCCCAGTATCACCTCGTCACCGGGCCCTATCCCGGCCGCCCTCACGGCAAGCTGCAGAGCCGTGGTGCCGCTTGAGCAGGCCACGCCGTATCTTGTGCCGCAGAACTCCGCGCACTTCTGCTCAAATCTGCCGATGAACTCCCCGCCGGTGCCTGAAACGAGCCCAGACTTTATTGCCTTAGCGACATAGTCCATCTCCCGCTCGGTCATGTTTACGGAGTTCGGAGGTATGGGTTCATTATCGCTCATCCACGATCACCTTGTCCAGCTCCGGACCGGGATATGGGCCGAGCTTGACGGTGGGAGCCAGGGTCTCCTCCAGCACCCTTATGCGGTGTACGCCATCTATGATCAGCATCATGTCGCCCTTCTTGAGCACCACGGTCTTGAACAGCTTCCCCTTTGAATCGAAAAAGTCCACCGCCATCTTGCCCTTTGCCATGTAGATCATCTGCTGCACTCCGGTCATCGGGCGGCTGCGCTTCTTGTGGTAGTGCGCCTTCTCAACGTACCCGGCATGATGCGCAACTACGCCGGTCTGGAGAACCATGTCGCTGTTCAGGAACTCAGTCGTCTTTAGGCGCTGAAGATCCGCGGATCGTACAAAAATTGCACATAGCAACCTGCCCTTTATGATTTTTTGAACTCGCATTTAAATACCCCGATTTAGGATATGTTTCTCTCCGGATAGGAATATAAAGGTTCGTGTGCAGCGACGATAAAATGGATTGAGGGAGGGTTTTGGCTCAGTCTTTCAGGAGCCCTTTGTAGGCCTCGAGCGTCTCCTTTATGACCCTGTCCCAGGAGAAACCGCGCACGTATCTTTCTGCTGCAAGCCTCTTGGCCTGGGGGTAGCCGTTCTTCCTTATCCTCTCCAGTTCTAGGACCGCATGCCTTTCGTCGTCCACTATGATGCACGGCTTCTTTACCTCGTCAGTAAGGTTGGTCTTCCTGTAAAGTATGACGGGAAGACGCCTCACCAGAGCGTCAAATACGGGCAGGCTGGTGCCCTCCTCGAGAGTGGGATAGAAGAAAACGTCAAAGCTGTCGTATATCTGCAGAAGCCTGTCCTGCGCCGCGAAGCCCATGAACGTGACATTGCTCAGTCCGTTCTCCTCCTTGTACCTTTCCATATTTTTCAGCTCCGCCCCGGGCCCGTAGATGCTGAATTTATATCCGGGCATGTCCTTCATCAGTTTCGCCGTCCGGAGTATGAATATCACATTCTTCCATGTGGTGATTGACCCCACATAACCCACATTCATGACCTTGCCGGGCTTTCTCTTGGATGGAGGAGCCTTAAGCAGCACCCCGCGTGCCGGCCCTATGTATATCATCTTCGAGCGCTTGGGCTTCCCCAACAGCCGCTCCCCATACCTCTGAACGGTTATCCCGCTGAAGATGAAGAGGTCGGCGTACCTCACTGCCTCGCGGAGGCCGCGCGCCACGACCCTGTTATAGCCGTTTTGGACAAAGCCCGAATGGAATCCTTGGGTGAGGCGCAGGAGAGAGAATATCGATATCACCACCTTTGCCTTTGTGCCCGTCTCCTTCGCCATCTTTGCAGCGTATCCCATCTCCTCATTGACGATGTGGATGATGTCGTAGTCCCTCGCAAGCATGCCCCTCAGCTTGAGCTTGAAGAGTGTGTTGGCGTAGATGAACCTTAACACGTCATTCCTCCTTGACCGCTCTATCGGGTAGATCAGGTCGACCTGGTGCTCCTTCTTAAGCGCCTGGTAAAGCGTGTAGGTAACCTCCGTGATGCCGTCCCCGCTGTCCTTCTGCGGCCTTATTGTGTTGACAAGCGCTATTTTCATTCGGTCACTCCACTCCATAGCACGCCTACCTTGTGGCGTAAATCATTCCAGTCTTCCTTGTGCCTTTGTGCGAGACCTTGAAACCCTTCTCCTTTAGTATCCCGCTCAATTCGTATAAGCAGCCATGGAAGTATTCTATCTGCATGATGTAGACGTTGCGCAGATCAGCGCCCTTGAATATGTATCTCTCCGCGCCCTCGCATGAGGACTTTATGGCTACGCTCTTCAACCTGCGCAACACGTTGTCAAGGGTCACGGACACGACAACCTTGCCGTCTGTGGATTCAGGAAGGCTCTCGAAGCTTGATGCGCCGCCGCCTATCATCCTTGAGTCTATCCTCTTGGTGGTGGTGCTTTCCGACATCGCCCTGTTCGCCAGCGATATCTTTCGTCCGTATGGCGATGATGCAACGTTCTTCCTCGCCTCGTTGAACGTGTCAGGGACGGGCTCGTAGGCTATTACGCGGCTCACATTCGGGCTCATTGCGAGATATATTGTTGTGTCGCCGATGTTGGCGCCTATGTCTATCACCGTGGTTCCCTTCCTAAGCCGCTCGGCAAGCCAGTAGTATGGCTGCTTTATGAAAGTCTTCTGCAGCAGGTCGTACCTTCCAGCCCTGACGCGCATGCCATAGAGGAGCCTGAAGCCGGACATCGGATCCCTGATAAGGGTCTTGATATCCATCAGCAAACGATGCAAATACGTGCCCATTCTCTCCCCATTATCGCCGCAAGATACGCCGATAGTAAATTTCACTACAAGCTTATATATACATATTCCTTTTAAATTGTGGCTGCTGATGTTATGGTGTTAACAGACGCCCTGAACCGCATGTGATTGGATGAGACTACTCGTAACTGGCGGCGCCGGCTTCATAGGTGCCAACTTCATACACTACTGGAATGGGAGGCACCCGCGCGACGAGATAATAAACATAGACAAGCTCACCTACGCAGCAGACCTGCACAACCTCGATGGAATCAGCAGGAACAGGTACACGTTCGTCAAGGGCGACATCGCGGACAGGAAGCTGATGATGCGATTGGTGAAGGACGTTGACGCGATAGTCAACTTCGCTGCGGAGAGCCACGTGGACAACTCGATAAACGACTCCACGCCGTTCGTCCACTCCAACTTCGTGGGAGTGCACTCGATACTCGAAGCCGTGAGGAAGCATGAGAAGAGGTTCCACCAGGTCTCCACCGATGAGGTATACGGTTCTCTTCCGCTCAACTCCAAGAAGAGATTCGACGAGAGCTCGCCATACAACCCGAGGAACCCGTATTCAGCCACGAAGGCTGCCGCGGACCATCTGGTCAGGGCGTTCCACAACACCTACAAGGTGCCGATCACGATATCGAACTGCAGCAACAACTACGGGCCGTACCAGCACTACGAGAAGCTGATACCGAAGTCCGTCATCAACGCGCTGCGGAACAGGAAGATACCGATACACGGAAGCGGGGTGCAGGTTAGGGACTGGATATACGTGGAGGACCACTGCTCGGGCATTGAGGCCGTGCTGAAGAAGGGCGAGATAGGCGAGACCTACCTGATAAGCGCGGGCTGCGAGAGGCACAATGTCGATGTCGTGAGGGAGGTGCTGAAGATGGTGGGCAAGCCGGCCTCGCTTATAGACCACGTGGCTGACAGGCCAGGGGGCGACATGCGCTACGCGATAGATGCCAGCAAGATAAGGAGGGAGCTCGGCTGGAAGCATCGCTACTCGTTCGATAAGGGAATGAAGCTTACAGTGGACTACTACAAGAACCGCTTCTACTCGAAGAAGTAGGACCAGAGGGCTAGTCGGTCTTGAATCTCTTGTCCTTCTTCGCGAAGTCTATAAACGTCTCTATCCATGACTCCTTTGTGCCTATGTGATGGTACCCGCCCTCTATGACGTAGGCAACAATCTTGTGGTCCTTCGCCATGTTGGATATAGCGTCGGTTATCTGTAACTCGTTATTCCTTCCAGGCTTTAGACTCTTTATGTAATCGAATATCTCTGATGTAAAAAGGTATGCTCCGCCTATGCCGATGTCGCTCGGCGCATCCTTAGGATCAGGCTTCTCAACAGCGCCCTTCACCAACCACATGTTGTCAGCCATCTTCTCCCCGTCTATTATGCCGTAGTCCTTTATGCTGCTCTTCGGCAGCTTCTCAACCGCGATGACCGTGCACTTCTGCTTCTTGTAAACGTCTATAAGCTGCCTCACCACTTCCTTGCCCTTTGCCGTGCTGTATATCATGTCACCCAGCAGGACCACGAACGGCTCGCTGTCCACGAACTTGTGAGCATAGCTTATCGCGTTTGCAAGCCCGAGCTGCTTCCTCTGCCTCACGTAGAATATCTCGGGAAAGTCGTTTATCCCCTGGTCGTTCAGCTTCTCGTCCAGGTCGTGGCTGTCGAAGTAGTTTATCAATGATTCCTTGCCCTTTCCCACTACTATGAGTATCTTCTCAATCCCGGAGTTGACTATCTCCTCTACCACATAGTGTATTACCGGCTTGTCAAGTATGGGAAGCATCTCCTTTGGCTGCGCCCTTGTGAGCGGGTAGAACCTTGTGCCGTAACCCGCGGCGAGCACGATGACCTTCTCTACCTTCTCCTGCTTATCCTGCAAATTAAACACCACTGTATTCAGAAAAATGGTAAAATAAGCTTATATAGGTATCATAACGTCATCGCGCGTTCCCACATATTACTGCAGGGTTTATTATTCCTCTCGATGCAAAATTGATTCGACACAGGTAGATCAGATGGCCTTCTGGCTTAACCACATAAACCTTTACCGTATGCTGATAAAGGTGGGCGTCCGCAACAAGCCCGACAGGGAGTCTGCGGCGAGGATGGCGGAGCTCATAGCGAAAAATCCGGAGCTCACGATAAACGGTATGCGGATGAGGTTTGACCCGTTGAGCGCTCAGGACAGGCTTATATACGACACGGTCTTCAACGGCAGCGGGTATGAGCCCGGTGTGACCAAGCTGCTTTCCAAGCTGATCGGGAAGGGGATGACGTTCGTCGACATAGGCTCGAACTCTGGATACTATACGCTGCTGGCGGCAAGCCGGCTCAGAGGGAGCGGCAGGATAATCGCAATAGAGCCCCAGAGGAGGGTGTATGAGAGACTGAAGGCGAACGTGAGGCTGAACCGCATCAGGAATGCGAAGATGCTGAACAATGCCGCATACTCCAGGTCAACGATGGTTGAGATTGGGATACCCCAGTGGGGGGATGCGGAGAGCAGCATAGACTACCCTAATGCCAAGGGACACGAGCGGATAAGGGCGATAACGCTCGACTCCGTATGCAAGAGGCCCGACGTGATCAAGATAGACGTGGAGGGGTACGAGCTGGAGGTTTTCCAGGGCATGCATGAGGGCCTGAAGCACGTGAAGCACATAGTATTCGAGCAGAACATGAGGCGCCTGCTGGAGAGGGGGATGGATCCTGACTCCGTGATAAATTACATCAAAAAGCAGGGCTTCAAGATGCATGACGCCGATTCTGGTAGGAAGATAGACACGTACAGGGACGCCTCGGCCATCGCATCGAACATTCACGCTGAAAGGGGTTGAGCGAAAGCAATAGGGCTATAAAGGAGTACTGGGATTTTTATCCATGGACTTCGGCGGCGCCATACTCCCCATAGTGGTAGACATACTCTTCTCCTGGGGAAGGATGCTGATTGCGCTGGCTGCATCCATGCTTCTCGGCCTTGCGATAGGAATATACGCGGCGCGGTCGAAGAAAGCTGACAAGATCATAATACCGATAGTGGACATACTCCAGACGCTGCCGATCCTGGCCTTCTTCCCGTTCGTGATATTGATAATAGTCACATCGATACCAAACGCCATCGGAATCAACATAGGCGTCATATTCCTGATAATAACCGGAATGCTCTGGAACATAATATTCGGTGTGTACGAATCAGTGAAGGCGCTGCCCGAGGAGCTGGTAGAGGTATCGAGAATATGCCAGATGACAAAACTGGAGAGGCTAAGGAAGATTTATCTACCTGCGAGCATGCCTAAGGCGATAGAGCAATCGATACTTTCCTGGTCCATAGGGCTGTTCTACCTCGTCACAAGCGAGATATTCTCCAGCGGCAGCAGGAACTACGTGGTCCACTACGGAATAGGAGTTGCGCTCACCGCGTTTGCGGCAGCGGGGCAGTACGCCTCATACGCGATAGGCATCGTTCTTTTCATAGCAGCGGTGGTCATCACAAGATTTGCGCTGTTCATGCCGATGGAGCACTACTTCAACAGGTACAGCCAGCAGTCCGCGCCCCGCTCCAAGGTCGGCGAGGCCCTGAAGAGCATCGACATCGGATATAGGCTCACCAAGTTCAACAAGTTCGTCCACCAACTCCACATGCCGCACATGCACCTTGAGCTCCACCACAGGAAGAGGAGGCAGAGACCGAGGCACCTGCACGTGATGCTGGCGCTGGAGGAGAACAAGACCGCCATGCACGTGGTCTACATAGTAATAGCGCTGCTCGTTGCAGTGCTTCTCGGTGCGCTCGCGCTTACGCACCAGGGGCTGCTGAGCTACGAGTACGTGGTGGTAGTCTCCCTGTTCGCTTCGTTCGCAAGGGTGTGGATAGCCTTCGCTGCGGGGCTGGCAGTTGCCGTGCCCATAGGCGTCTACCTCATCTTCCTCACCAAGCGAAGCGGATGGTACCTGCTGCTGTTCCAGATACTTTCGGCACTGCCAGCCACGATACTCCTGCCCGTCATAGCGTTCTCGCTAAAGAACACACCATGGCACAACGAGATCGTGGCCTTTGCAATCTTCTTCCTGAGCGGCCTTTGGTACCTTATCTTCAGCGTGGTGTCCAATAGAGTTTACATACCACCGAGCGTGATGGAGGTGAAGCAGATATTCGGGGTCAAGGGAAAGAGCGCCTGGAAGAACATATACCTCAAGGCGATAATACCGGGGCTAATAACAGGTAGCGTCACGGCCATCGCGGCAGAGTGGAACGCTAGCATAGTGGCAGAGAGATTCACCACCACCGCCATAGGGAACGGTAATGTGATAAGCGCAGTTAACGTTGGGATAGGCAAGCTGCTCGACCTTGCGCTCAACGCGGGGAGCGCTCCGCTTACCGTGATGGGTGTAACACTGAACAGCGGAAGCACACTGATGATAATCGGATTATTAAACCTGACAATAATGATTATACTGATAAACAGGTTCGTCTGGAAGAGATTCTACAGGAACGCGCTTAGCGCCTACAAGTGAGATCATGGACCTTATAAAAGTCGACAATGTCGCATACAGCATTGACAAGCTCAAGATAATAGATGAGGCCGCCTTCGTGGCGGAGAGGAACGAGTTCATCTCAATCATAGGCCCGTCGGGCTGCGGCAAGTCGACCCTTCTCAGGATAATAGCTGGGCTGATACAGCCGACCCGCGGGAAGGTCACATACATGGGCCAGAGGATAATGAAGCCGCGAAAGGAGATATCGTTCGTGTTCCAGGACTTCGGCCTTCTGCCCTGGCTGACCAACATAGAGAACGTGAAGCTCGGCCTCTCTTCGCTCGACATAACTGAGGAGGAGAAGACGTACAGGGCTAGCGCGCTGCTGAGCAAGTTCAAGCTCGAGGGGTTCGAGAACTCCTACCCCAACGTGCTGAGCGGCGGGATGAAGCAGAGGGTAGGCATAGCAAGGGCCATCGCTGCGGGACCCACGGTGCTCTTGATGGACGAGCCGTTCAGCGCGCTTGACGAGCTCACCGCCAACACACTGAGGGCGGACATAACTTACATGCTTAGGAGCAAGGACATACCCGTAGGCTGCGTGATAATGGTCACCCACAACGTAGAGGAGGCTGTAGAGTTGTCTGACAAGATAGTGATACTTTCGAACAAGCCATCCATGGTGAAGGCGGTCAAGGAGATAAAGATGAGGTCTCCGAGGAACAGGCACGGCAGGGAGTTCATAGCGACTGTAGACGAGATATACAAGGCGCTCATCGGTTAGCCTAGAAGCCGTACTTGTTGCCGTTGTCTATGAGGTGCACAAGTTGGCCGAGCTTTGCGTGTTCCACACTTGTGGGTCTCTTGGGCTTTGCGCCCTTTGCCACACCGAGTATGTAGCGGATAACCTCGTCCTTCTCCTTGGCTGACTCAACCTGATACTGCTCCGCTCCCTTCTCCGATGAGTTTGCGCCGCAGTAGTCCACCGCCTCGGAGATCAGGTTCTCCCTCATCTTTTCGGTGCCGTATCTCCTTGCCTTTAGCCTTTTCTCGAGGGCGACTAGGTCCAGACGGGTTACCACCGTAATCTTCTGGTTTATGCGCAGCTCAGGCACAAGATGGCCCACAACTATGGCCACACCTGCCGACTTTTTTATCGATGCGGTAAGCATTTTGTTAAGAGGAGCCAGTCTTACTATCTTGGCGCCGCTCTTGTCCTTTCCTGAGTATAGCTTGTGCTTGTGTACCAGGTCGTTTATCTCTATCAGCGCGGGTTGCGCGCCTGCGGACCTCAACCTTGATGCGAGCCTCTTGGCGAATGTGCTCTTGCCGGTTCCGGGAGTGCCGGTCACAGCTACAATCAGTTTGGGTATATCACAACCCCTTTAGGAAGTTGGAAGCCGCATCGAGCAGGGCATCTATCTCGGCCCTGCTCCCCTGCATCAGCAGCAGCTGGTTCCTTTCAAGATATACGGATAAGACATAGTTCTTCGGGCCGCTGAACAGCCACTCGCCTATCTTATGGTTGTTGTACGTGGTGCTGAAGTCGGCTACCATCGTGGAGTCCGCGACCAGCTTGTCAATGAGCGCGCTTATGTTTGTGTCGATGGAGTTGACTATTATCCTCTCCTCCTTCGTGATATCCCTGTCCACTGCGACGGGCTTTATCAGTGGCACCTTGCTCTGCATGGCCTTGACTGATATGCTCTGCGCCAACTGGGATGATAGCGTGTCGGCCTTAGCCATCGAGTCGTCAAGCTCCTTCTGCACGTCTGCCATGGCCTTGATCCTCTGGTCTATGTACCCGTCAACCGCCTCCTTTACGTTCTTTATCTTATTCTGTATCTCGGGCTGCTTGGCGAACTTTGCCGGATCAGTGAGCAGCTCCCTGAGCACTATCTTGCCGTCCAGTTTAGCCTCTGAGTCTATGCTGCTTATTACCGCATCGGTGAAATCGGTCCAGAGTTCTGCCATTCTATCGGTTATACCATCTCGCCCAAGCTATAAAAATATAGCGCAAGCAATAGATTAAGGTCAACGGTGCTCGTATGCAAGCCAATGAAGAAAGCGTCATAAAGAGGATAGAGAAGGACATAACGATGTTCAACGATGCTGTCAAGACCCTGAACCTTGATGAGAAGGAGCTGGTGAAGGTGATAGAGATGTCAAAGCTCTACGCCCTCGACTCAAAGAGCTATCTGGTGAAGGGGGATCTCTTCACATCGTTCTCCTGCATAAGCTATGCACACGGCTTGCTCGACGCGGTGAGAAGCATAAAGGGCCTGATACTGAAGGATTGATGATTTGTACACGGAGGGAAAGGCAAAAATAGCAGCAAGCGACGGCGCGTTCCTGAACCCGGAGGGAAGGCTCTCCAGGGACATCAGCGTAGCATTCGTGAAGGCGACGAGCAAGAGAGGGGACTCGATACTGGACGCTACCGCTGCAACCGGAATAAGGGGAATCAGGTACGCGCTTGAGACAAATGCCAAGAAGGTCACGCTGCTCGACATAAACGAGAAAGTCTACAAGTCCCTGGCGAAGAACGTCAAGGCGAACAAGGTTAAGGCCAACGCCCTGAACCAGAGCATACAGGAGTTCGCCAACACTACAGAGGACAAGTTCGAGTTCGTGGACCTGGATCCCTTCGGCGGAGCTGCACCCAACATATTCGACCTGATGAAGGTGGTGAAGGACGGCAGCTACATGATGATAACGGGAACTGACACCGCGGTACTGTGCGGCGCTCAGCACAAGGCCTGCGTTAGGATATATGATTCGAGGCCGATGCACAACGAGCTCTGCCACGAGGCCGGGATAAGGATACTGGCAGGGTACGTGGCAAGGGTAGCCGCGCAGTTCGGCTACGGGATAAAGGTTCTGCTCTCCTTCTCGTACCTCCATTACATGAGGATAATCATAAGGCTGGAACACGGTGCAGAAAGCGCCTCCTCATCAGTGGACAAGTTAGGATATCTTTATTACTGCAACAGCTGCACGAACAGGGAGATAACCACCGGGTTCTTCCCGAGAGCCGGAAACTGCAAGCTGTGCGGATCGATGTTCGAGATAGCCGGCAAGATGTGGATGGATGGAATCTATGACAAGAGCACCGTGGCTGCCATAAGGAAATATTTTTCCGCAAACGTGGAAGACAAGGCAGAGCTGAAGTTCATCGAGACGCTGGCCAACGAACCAGACATCCCGTTCTATCACTCGATACCCAAGCTCACGAGAAAGTTGTCGATGAGTGCGGTAAGTCCCGCCGGGGTGGTGAGCGCACTGGAGAAAAAGGGCTACTCTGCCGCGCTGACGCACATGGAAAACTCCTGCGTGAAGACTGATGCGCCGCTGAAGGTCATCAAGGATACGATAGTCTCACTCCAGAAGTGAGTTCAGCTCAGAGCCGTCGACATTGATCCTGTACTTGGACATTATTACCCTCCTTATCTCGTCCTTGCTCTTGCCCTTCTCCGAGTCAATGAGCTTCTTCAGCGCCTTGCCAGTTATTTTTTCCAGCGACAGCTTCGCAACCAGCTTCGGCACAGCAATGTCCGAGCCCGATAGCCCCTTGAGCAGCTCCTCGACCGCCTGCTTCGTAACGCTGCCGTCAGCATAAGCCTTGAACGCCTCCTTCAGCCGCTCGTCGCTTATCTCATCGACATTGAGGCCCTGCCTCCTGAGCTCCGTGAACTTCTGGATTAGGATGTTGGCGACAAATGATGGATCTGCGCCCGTTGCCGATGTGATGTCCTTGAAGAGGCTGAGCTTCAGTGACAGCAACAGCTGCGCCGCCAGTTGCCTGTTCTGCACCTTGGCCTCGAGGCTTGCTTTCTCTTTCTCTATGTCAGGAGCGTCTGCCTTTGCCTCCTGAATCATCTCCATGGTCACGCGAATGGGCTTGACGTCCGTCTCCGGATACATCCTTGAGCCGCTGGGCAGTGGTCGCATGAACTTGGTGGTGCATAGGATGGTGTCGTTTGCGACCCTTGTCTCCTTGAGCACGCCCTCGAACGAGTCCTTGGCTCTAGAGTGCGCCAGCTTGATTGCAGCCTTTGCCTTCCCCTGTTCGCCGGCTACCAGTATGAAAGAGTCGTCAGCCGTTATCTCCAGTGACTTCCTCAACTCTGCTATCTCCTTCTCGCTGAAGCCGTACTTGACGAGGTCCTCATCGCTGTGGATTATGCCCTTGACCCCCGCAGACTTTGCGTAGTCGCTTATCTCGGTGCCCAGCCTCTTCTTCGGATTTATCTCAAATCCGAGAATCCCCTTGAAGCCCTTGAGCCCGAATCCCAGCACCGCGCCCTTGTTCTTCTGTATTATCTCGACCTTTGTAGCTGCGAATATGTGTGTGAGATCCCTTGACTCCATGACGTGGGCCCTTGCCTTCTCCAAGCTTGCCTTTATGAGTATCAGGTTCTGCTGCCTCAGTATCTCGTTGTCGAGAAACTTGTCGATGAGGTCAAGATCCTGCACTCCCTTTATCTCGACCCTTGCTCCGCCCTTTATGGAGACGTTGACGTCTTGTCTTATCGAGCCGATGCCCCTCTGAACCTTGCCGGATATCCTGAGCATCGTACCGATGTAAAGCGCAACCTTCTTCGCTGTGGCAGGGTCCGGTATGTACGGGTCCGTGTCTATCTCCACGAGCGGCACTCCGAGTCTGTCGGTATTGTAGGTAACGCCGTTGTCGTTGCCTGTGCCCGCGGCTATACCGCTTGACTCCTCCTCCAGGAACATCGAGGGTATGTTTATCCTCGTGCCTTCCACACTGATGGCTCCATTGAGGGCGAGGAATATAGACCTCTGAAAGGCGCTGGGGTCGCTGCCGTCCACAACCTCCTTTCTCATTGGCTGAAGTTCATTGACTATCCTCATGTTGAGAGCCGACGCGAAGGAGAGGGATGCCTCAAGCGCCTCCCTGTTCAGCTCATGGGGGGGCTCCTCGTCTATCTCCACCAGGCATGCGTTCCCGTCGTAAATGTTATATGTGAACTCCCTGTTCCTCCCCTCCTCGAACTCAGCGGACATGTCCACAGAGCCCAACTCACCTGCTACCGCGCGTTGGTATCTGCTTATGTGCGCCGAGGGGCTTGCACCCTTGCCGAGTATCGTGGTGGGGCAGCTGCAGAACAGCTTTTCGCGGGTGGAGAGCCTCTGGTGTATCTCAAGACCGCACATGAAGCCCATCTGCTTGTAGTGCTCCCTGCCCTTCCCGCTCTCTTCGGCCATCGAAACCAGCTACACCAAGAAGTTCTCGTCGAACTCCAGCCTCTTCGTTATCTCTCCACTGAGGTCCTTGTTGAGCATGTCCCTCGCCCGCTCTGCGTTGTAGTTGCCGAGGAGCCAACCGAGCTTCACGTAAGCGGTTTCGGGCGTCATGTCCTCGCAGTACACCACGCCTGCGGTGCTGAGTATCCTCAGGTTCCTGTAAACGTTGGGGTTCACTCTCCCGTAGAGGCACTGAGATGCCATCCCCACCACAACGCCGCTGTCAACCGCGGACTTTATCGAGTTGAGCCAGTTTAGATGGTCGTGTATTGTTGAGACAGGCGCGTGGCCGAGCCCCGTGCCCTCGAGTATTATGCCCTTGCACCCCCTACTTATGTGGAAGTCGAGTATGCCAGGGTCGGAGTTGGGTGATATCTTGACCAGCGCAACCTTGCCCTCGAACTTTGTCATCGCCTCGACCTTCTCCTTTGTGTGTGGGTCTACCTTCGCGTAATCGCCCGCCGCGTATTTTATATCGAGATTCTGGTCGACGAGTGCTATCGCCCTGCCGTTAATCGGCCTGAACGCATCCCTCCTTGAGGTGTGCATCTTCCTTGCGTGCGTCCCTCTTATGAAATGGCATTTGTCGTCAGAGCTTGAGCTGTGCATGCAGATGCCAACCTCCGCTACGTCCGAGTGCGCTGCTATCTTCATGGCGGCCTTCAGGTTGAAGAACGCGTCGCTGGAGCCCCTGTCGCTGCTCCTCTGTGCGCCCGTGAGCACTACTGGAGCGTTGAGTCCCTTGAGCATGAAGCTTAGCGCGGCGGATGCGTAGTGCATTGTGTCGGTCCCTATGGTGACCACCGCACCCTTCGCGCCCTTGTTGAGCGCCCTTGCCACTTCCTCCGCTATCTTCTGCCACTCGTGGTAGGACATGTCCTCGCTGGCTATGTTGAACAGGTTGCTTATCGTTACGTTCGCAATCTCCGATACCTCCGGAACCTCGTAAAGCAGCTCCTCGGGCTTTGTTAGCATGTAAACCCCCCCAGTCTTGTAGTCCACCTTGCTGCCTATGGTTCCGCCGGTGTATATCAACTCAACTGATGGGAGATTGTGAGTGGACTTTGTCTTGGCCTTCGGGAACTCAATCTTTCCCTTCCTCTTGGTAACCAGGGACATATTGAGGTCCGAGGAGTAGGCTATGCCTATGTTGTAGCCGTTCTCCAGCTTGATTACGAGCGTGTCGGGGCTGCCCACCTCCGTCTTGGGCATTATCTCGCCCTCGACGTTTACATCGTCGGACTCTATTTTTACCTTGTCCCCTACGCTTATGCCCTTCCTGCCCAGGAAATCGTTTATCTCGCTTGAGTACATTAGCTCACCGAACCGGCCGGTTTGAGGGCGCAGCCATAGCTTTTTATATATACGCGCATAATTAATACCTGAGTCTGCTTGTATAGAGCGGGCAATAGTAATTACCACGTATTACTTTATATTCGTTTAAGTTTGCTAACGGTGCGGAAATGACAATGGTATGCGAAAGATGCAAGAATGAGATATTCAAGAACGAGAAGTGCAGCTACTGCAGCAGGATAATATGCTTCAACTGCGTCAAGAGCTCCGGAAGGTTCAACAAGGTGACCAGGCTCGTGATATGCAAGGACTGCTGGGGCAACATGAAGAAGAGAGGCGCCTTCAAGAGCAACAGGATAGAGGCAAAGAGCGTAGAGGCGCAATAGACAGCCCAGCCGGGTGCATCCTATGCCCGACCTTAAGCAAAAAGAAGAGAGCGTCTTAAGGTATTGGGAGGACAATCGGATAAACAGCAGGGTAAGGCAGCGAAATGCCACGGGGAAGAAGTTCTTTTTCTTAGACGGCCCCCCATATGTAACCGGTGAGCTGGCGGCGCACCACGTATGGGTCGAGACCACAAAGGACATCATACTAAGGTACAAGCGATTGAGGGGATTCAACGTCCACGACCGCGCGGGCTTTGACGTCCACGGGCTTCCGATAGAGGTCAAGGTGGAGAAGAAGCTCAACATAATCAACAAGGGAGAGATAGAGAGCCGAATAGGGATAGAGAACTTCATCAACGCGTGCAAGGAGTATGCTGACGAGCAGGCGAAGGGCGCCATCAGCGCGTTCAAGAGGTTCGGCTCATCGCTCGACTTCGATACCGTTTACATCCCATACAGGAACGAGTACATAGAGAAGGGGTGGGGGATATTCAAGGCGATGCACGCCAAGCATCTGCTGTACAAGGAGCTTCAGCCGCTCTCCTACTGCAAGAGGTGCGAGACCGTGCTCTCTGCCCAGGGGCCCGAGGTTGAGTATGAGGACAACACCGACTCCTCAATCTTCGTCAAGTTCAAGGTTGCGAGCACAAAGGCGGCAAAGGTGGATCTGGGGAATGACGCATACCTGGTGATATGGACCACAACGCCATGGACGCTCCCTGCCAACGTGGCAATCGCGGTTAACCCAGAGCACCTTTACGTGCTGGCCACAGGCGAGGGCGTTGACTACGTGGTGGCGAAGGAGAGGATGGACCAGTTTGCGGGCAACATAAACGCCAATCTGGTTGTGAAGAAGGAGTTCTACGGAAGCGAGATTGTCGGCGCAACTTACACGAGCCCACTTGCCGAGCAGATACCTTACCAGAGGGAGGAGCTTGCAAAGTCTCACAAAGTAGTAGGAAGCGCAAGTTTCGTGTCAATTAATGAGGGGACGGGATTACTACATGTGGCGCCAGGTCACGGACTTGAAGACTACAGGCTCGGTAAACAAAATAAACTACCAATATTCTCGCCAATTACACCACATGCAGAGTACCAAGCAGCTGCAGGCGCATTTGCGGGAATCTCTGTGCCCGAGGACGCCAACAGGGCAGTGCTCAAGGCACTGAGGGAGAACGGCAGCCTGATATTCGAGGGCTCTGTCACTCACAGCTACCCGCACTGCTGGAGATGCCACACCAAGCTGATAACGCTATCGACGTCGCAGTGGTTCATAAACGTACAGAAGATAAAGAAGAAGATGCTCAAGGCCAACTCGAAGGTCGTATGGCACCCCGAGGAGGCCAAGCTCTGGCTGGATGAGGCGATAGAAAGCTCTCCGGACTGGTGCATATCGAGGCAGAGATACTGGGGCGCGGCGATACCCATATGGGTGTGCGATTCGTGCGGGGACGTGGATGTCATCGGCTCAATCAAGGAGCTGGTGGAGAGGGCTGGACTAAAGGAGAGCCCGAAGGATCTGCACAGGCCTTTTGTTGACAGTATAACTATCAAGTGCGCTAAGTGCGGCGGTACATCGCACAGGGTGAAGGACATCTTCGACGTCTGGTACGACTCGGGAATCGCGCACACCGCCAGTCTCACCAACGAGGAGTTCGGCAGGCTTTACCCCGCCGACTGGATAACCGAGAGCAGGGACCAGATAAGGGGGTGGTTCACCGCGCTGATGAGGACAAGCGTTGCCGCATACGGCAAGGGAGCCTACAAGCAGGTCAACATCGGAGGGATGATAAAGGACGAGCTGGGGCAGGAGATGCACAGGCACCTTGGCAACACGGTCTCGACATCGGAGCTGCTGGAGCTGGTCTCAGCGGACGGATTCAGGCTCTGGAACGCGAGCCACCCGAGATGGCTGGAACTGAAGCTCAAGAAGCCCGACCTCACGGAGGCGGACAGCAACATAATAACGCTTTACAACATAGCGGAGCTGGTGAAGGAGTTCGCCACGATATCGGGCAACGACATAAGAGTCGCCAAGAAGCCCGCGCTCGCGAAGCTGGAGAAAGAGGAGTTGTGGATAGTCTCAAGGCTCAACACGCTCATCGATTCCGCTACGAGGAACCTCGACAACTACTTTGTCGACGATGCGGTGACCGAGATAAGGGAGTTCATACTGGAGGACTTCAGTAGGTTCTACCTGAAGTTCGCAAAGCAGAGGGCGGAGGAAGCCGGGAAGGCCGAGCTGAAGAAGCTGTCTGTGATAACGTCGTATGTGCTGCGCAACGTACTGCTTCTCGCCGCACCGATAATACCGATGGTCGCGGAGAGCATATACGGCGACACTTTCGGCGTGGACAACGCGAGCATATTCATGGAGAGATGGCCAAAGAGCTCGAAGACGGTGATAGACCCCGAGCTTGAGCGGGACTTCAAGGTGCTGGAGGCAGCGTCCAAGGCGGTGCTCAACCTTAGGGAGCAGAAGAGCGTGAAGCTCAGGGCACCGATAAAGGAGATTGTGGTGGAGGCTTCGGAGGATTCGCTGGTCAGCGCTGTTGAGAGGATATCGACACTGCTTGGGATGTACACCAATGCGAAGTCCGTGAGGGTGAGCAAGGGCAAGGGTGCAGAGAAGGAGGTAAAGCCGCAGTTCGGAAAGCTGGGACCGTCATTCAAGGCGAATGCACAGGTTGTTGCACAGGAGCTTGCAAAGGTAAATGCCACAGAGCTTGACGCACAGATAGCAAAGCAGGGACATTACACCCTGCACACAGAGAAGGGAACGTTTGAGATAACGCAAGAACATTTCATCTTCACGGAGAAGGCTGCGGAGTCGGGAGGGGTTGCGGTCAAGGTGGGCACAAACACGGTCTACGTTGACATAGACGCGCAGCTCACCGATGAGCTGAGGGACGAGCTGATAGCAAGGGAGCTGATAAGGAGGGTGCAGATGGTGAGGAAGGAGATGGGGCTAACGAGAAAGGACGCGATAAGGCTCACGGTCTCCGTCAACGAGAGCTTTGGAAGGGCCATAGAGCGGAACATGGACCAGATAAAGAGGATAACCAGGTCAAAGGCGGTGAAGCTATCGGACAAGATGCCGGCTGGTGCGGATGTGAAGGACTTTGACATAGAGGGCGTTGGGATAAAGGTAGGGATAGCCCGCCACGATTGAAAGACTTATCTATTTTGCATTCCTTATTTTCTTATGTTCTGGGACAAGGGCGATGAGCAGTACAGCGGCGACAGCTCTTACAGGTTCGTGGACAAGCTGATAACAGCGGACAGCAGGAAGCTGCTTGTGGTCTCGCCTTATATCGGGAACAGCTACGCAAAGCTGCTGATAAGCGAGGCAAGGAGGAAAAAGGTTTACGTGGTTACATCGCAGTCCTCGCTTGAGTACGAGAACTCCGTGCTGAAGGGGATACCCGAGATCGGTGCTATGAAAAGGTACCTTAAGCCGATGGCCTATTTCTCAGTGATAACCGCCTTCGCGGTCTACTTCAGATTGAACTACTTCGTCTACCCGCTGGTAGCGATAGTTCTGGTGTTCGTGGCGCTCACCTACCTAACTTACAGGAAAACACAATCGAACTTCCTACTCAAGGTTTCAAGGGAGAAGTTCGTCCACGAGAAGCTGTACATAAACGACAAAGAGGCGATAGTCGGAAGCGCAAACCTCACCTTCAGCGGGATGCACAAGAATGTGGAGCACATACAGATGATACGCGACGGAAAGAAGAGGGACGCGCTTGAGGACCACTTCAAAAAGCTGTGGTCGAGCATCGTGTAACTAGCCCGTCGCAACGTATTCCGCTATCCTTCTCTGGCTGAGCAGGTCCCTCAGCATCCTGCTGTTCTTTATCCAGTCCTTTGCACCTATGTCCAGCCTTGCCTTCGCGTAGCTGAACATGTCGCTGACCGTATGCAGGATGTCGGGCTTGACCTGCAGGGTGTCCCTGACGTGCTCCCTCACGTTCCATACGCCCACGGGCATTATGTAGCCGTCGTGCACCTCCCTCAGTATTAGCGCCATCGACTGCTTCTTCAGCATCTTCATCTTCTCCGTTATCGCAAGCTTGCCAGAGTAGTAGCACCCACCTATCTCTGCGTACGTTTTCCTTCCGGTGTAGCCCTCGTAAGAGGAGTAAATCGATATGTCTACGCCGTTCTCGTTCCATACGGTCTTGGGGTACCATGCCTCTATCGACTCGTACTGCCAACCGCCTGGTATCAGAAAGATTAGCCACCTGTTGTCCAGAGAGACGTGGTAGTATGCGTGTATCGCATCCAAAGTCTCGTAGGCCTTGACCTCCTCCAGGTTCGCCTTGCCCAGGGTGTCGTCCACCGCTGTGATGCTCCACCTGGTGGGAACGAACTTCCTGTTCTGACCTATGCCGAACAGCCCCGCAGACAGACCCTTCTGTATCCTCGAGACCGGAACTCCCCTATCGTAAAGCTCTATCATTGAGGTCTTGGCCGTGGCGTCGGTGTCTGTGTACCTGCTCTCCATCTTCCTGTCAGCCTTGAAGTTGTAAACGTCCATGCTGCTTATCTTCGCGCTCGGGCCGAAGGGCTGGACCTCGTCCAGCATAGTCATGCTCATCGAGGGCCTCTTGGCGAAGTTCATCTCGGTCTCCGCAGGCTTCTCCGCAAGGGCGAGATCCCTGACCATCTGCTCCACCCTTCCGTTCTCGACGTCCTTGACCTTTGTGGTGTGCATTCCCCTGACCAGTTTGGAGCGCATGTTGACCACGTCCTCGATGGACATGTGGCGCCACCTCTCCGGCATGCCGAGTATCGATGTGTCGCCGTATTCAGGTGGGACTAGGGGGCCTATGCTCACCTTTGGATATCCGAACCGCCCTATGAATATGTCGGTGGGCGCGCTACCTGAAATCTCCATGCGGTCGAGCAGCTTCATCGTCTTTACGTTGTAGTAATACCTAAGCAGGGCGGGGTCGCGCATGTGCTTGTATACGATGTCAGACCTCTTCACGGCTGGGGGGATATCGCCCAATTCCTTTATCATCTCCGCCCGATCCACTTCCACACCCATAGGGTTTCTCAGCTAGTGCTTTTATAGCTTAATTGACAATCCGTTTCGTGGGATAATGATAAGCGTATCTGCAAGGCTGGGCAGGGTATTTGATAACGCCAAGGTGGGCACAATCCTTCTCGCCAACACCAATTACAACGACAGCAATTTCCTTTACCTTACCGGCCTGCCCGCAGCCACGCTTGAAGGATACATACTTGTCGCCGATAGGAAAAAGGTGACGCTGCTTGTGAACATACTCGATTACGAGATAGCAAGGGAGAACAGCCCCAAGGGCGTCAAGGTGATAAAGTGGCAGAGCCGCGACAAGATCAGGGCCGAGCTGAAGAGGCTGCTAAAGGGAAAGGTCGTAGGCATAAACGAGGGATTCATACCTATCGGCTACGCGAAGAGGCTGAAGAAGGTTTCGGGTGCGAAGCGCTTTGTCGACGTATCTGAGGCCTTCGCAAAGGCGAGGGTGATAAAGGATAGCTGGGAGCTGAAGAACATCGCGATTGCAAACAGCATAATAAAGGCGGCACTTAGGGAAATCCCCACCCACCTCAAAGAGGGGATAACGGAGAAGGAAATTGCTGCGAAGATGACATACCTGATGATGAGCAAGGGTGCGGATGCGCCATCCTTCCCAAGCATAGTCTCATTCGGGGCGAACACCGCGCTCCCGCACCATATGCCCAATAATACAAGGCTGACCAAGAACAGCCTAGTGTTGCTCGATGTCGGAGCAAAGTACAACAACTACTGCTCTGATGTAAGCCGCACCTTCATCTTCAAACCTGACAGGAAAAGCGAGAAGTACCGAAGGATGATGGACATTTACAATACTGTTGAAGGGGCGCAGAGACTCTCGAACAGGGCAATAAAGGTCGGAGCTGAGGCAAGCGCGATATATGACATCGCCAACAACCACATAAACACCGCATTCAACGGAAGGTACAAGGGCAAGTTCACCCACGCGCTCGGCCACTCTGTCGGGATAGACGTCCACGACGGGGAGATAGGTTTCTCGCCGGGATACAAGGCGAAGCTGAGGGAGGGTATGGTCATCAGCAACGAGCCGGGCATATACATCGTGGGCTTCGGGGGAGTCAGGATAGAGGATGACATACTGGTCACGAGGAAGGGCGCAAGGATACTGTAGTGCAGAGGGCAGTCAGGGCGTTCCGTTGCCCAACGCGTTGTATGAGATTATCACCACACCAGAGCCACCGGTGCTGCCGGTATCTGCGCCGCAGTAGCAGCCCCCACCGCCCCCGCCCAGATATGCCGTGCCTGCCGTTCCTAAGCCGACGCCTCCCGCACCGCCTCCGCCTCCGCCAGAGCCACCCGCACCAGCACCCCCACCACCTCCGCCCCCGCCGTAAGTTACTGATGATCCGGTGATGGATTCGGAGATGCCGCTGCCGCCTGCCCCACCTGTGCCTGATGGGTTGCCCACATTGTTGCCGCCGACAGATCCAGCTCCTCCGCCACCCCCACCCTCACCGTTGCCGCCAGAGCCCGCTCCCGAACCTCCACCGTTTCCTTGCCCCCCAGTTCCCGATCCTCCTCCACCGCTGAACCCGCCGCCAGAGCCTGAGCCACCGTTCTGGCCAGCGCCGTTGTAGGTGCCGCCGCCACCGCCGTAAGCCGTGAGCGAGCTGAATATCGAGTTACCGCCGTTGCCGGCTATCCCCCCACTGCCGCCGGTTCCTGCACCACCACCACCGCCGATAGTAACAGAATATAGCTGAGGGGACACTGCAAAGCTGGAGCTGTACACCACACCGCCAGCGCCACCTCCGCCTATGAATCCTCCGCCACCGCCCCCAACTACAAGGACGATTACGTTGCCGCTACCAAGTATCACATTGAAAGTTCCGCTAGAGTCGAATACGCAGATATCATTCCCTGCAATGAGGGTAGGGGCGCCGCTGCTGCATGTCGCCGAAAACACTGGAGAGCTTCCGGAGAATGACTGTGCTGTTGATGCCACCGCGGTAACCGAACCAACCTTACCTATGTTTCCATTCTGCGTCTGGGTGTTGTACTGCACCCATAGATATCCCTTGAATGCGGTGCCGATTGTGTTGGATGCAAGGGGGCAGCTGAAGACGAGACTGGTCTGTTGCCCCGTAGCGAGCGGAGTCTGGGTCACGCTCTGGATTGTGACCGGGGCGGATATGCTGTTGGTGCAGGCGATGCCTGTTAGCGTAATCGTCTGTCCTATCTGACCGAAATTGACTATGAGATTGCCCGCGGTGTTGAGCTGGGGCGCGCTACAAAGGTAACCCGTTGCAGCGAGGCATGATGTCCCCACAAGAGCAGAGGAACCTCCAAAGATTCCCAACTGGTAGAGGATTGCAAGTGCAACCGCGATAATGAGTATCGCCCATCCGTAGGTCATCAGGTATTCCATCGCTGACTGTGCCTTCCTGAAATGTGAATCTGACATCGAGTGCTTAAGGTATGCAACAAATAAAAATACCTGTTCATGGGGTGCAGTTGCCCAACGCGTTGTAGGCTATTATTACTATGCCAGAATCTCCGCGCCGCACTATCGCCTTGGACTGATGCTGCCTGCCTTTATGGAGACCTTACAGGACTTCCCGCAGAACTGGAAGCTCACGGCACTATGGCTATCCCAACCGGCTGGGTACCAACAGCATAAGTGCCTATGAGGGAGCCGGAACTGGATAGCTTTGTGACGGAAGCGCCACCGAAGTTTGTGACCCAGACGTTGCCGCTGCTGTCGATTGCTACCCCACGCGGCCCGCTGCCAACGGCATACGTGCCTATCAGGGAGCCAGAACTGGATAGCTTTGTGACGGAATTGTCACCATTATTTATGACCCAGACGTTGCCGCTGCCGTCGATTGCTACCCCATAGGCATTGTTACCAACAGCATACGTGCCTATCAGGGAGCCAGAACTGGATAGCTTTGTGACGGAATTGCCACCTTGATTTACGATCCAGACATTGCCGCCGCTGTCGGTTGCCACTCCTATTGGACTGCTGCCAACAGTATAAGTGCCTATGAGGGAGCCGGAACTGGATAGCTTTGTGACGGAATTGCCACCGTAATTTGTGACCCAGACGTTGCCGCTGCTGTCGATTGCCACCGCCCACGGACTGCTGCCAACGGCATACGTGCCTATCAGGGAGCCAGAACTGGATAGCTTTGTGACTGAAGCGCCACCCGCGACCCAGACGTTGCCGCTGCCGTCGATTGCTACCCCAATAGGCCCGCTGCCAACAGTATACGTGCCTATCAGGGAGCCGGAACTGGATAGCTTTGTGACTGAAGCGCCACCATTATTTGTGACCCAGACATTGCCGCCGCTGTCGGTTGCCACCCCTATTGGACTGCTGCCAACGGCATACGTGCCTATCAGGGAGCCGGAACTGGATAGCGCTGTGACTGAAGCGCCACCACCATTTGCGACCCAGACGTTGCCCGTACCCATTATTATGGTGGTCGATGTGGAGGTGGTGGTTGCTGAGACTCCGCCTGCGGTAGACGCGACAGCGGTCACAGAGCCGACCTCGCCTATGTTCCCGTTCTGCGTCTGGGTGTTGTACTGCACCCATAGATATCCCTTGAATGCGGTGCCTATGGTGTTGGAGCTTAGCGGACACCCGAATACAATGCTAATCTTCTGCCCTGTTGCAAGTGGTGTCTGGGCAACGCTTTGTATACTCACCGGAGCCGAGATGGTGTTCGTGCACGCAATCCCAGTTAGCGTAATCGTCTGTCCCACCTGTCCGAAGCTGACTATCAGGTTGCCTGCAGTATTCATCTGCGGCGCGCTGCACAGGTAACCTGTCGCAGCGAGGCATGATGTCCCCACAAGAGCAGAGGAACCTCCAAAGATTCCCAACTGGTAGAGGATTGCAAGTGCAACCGCGATGATGAGTATCGCCCATCCGTAGGTCATCAGGTATTCCATAGCGGATTGGGCCCTGTGCTGCTGCACCATAATCTATCAAAGGTATAGAGGAATAAAGCAATAAAAGCTGATGCTGTAGCCACCCGCACATATTTATTCCTTGTATTGCAATACAATTTGATGAACAAGGCGGTCGCGGTTGCTAGGCTCACGAGGATAGAGCACAGCCTGATGCTGGTCATAGCCGTTGTAGCAGCGGAGCTGATATCCGGAGGGCTTCCGGGGATGCGCGTGCTCGCGCTGAGTATTATCACGCCTATTTTCGTTAGCATGGGCTCCTTCGCCATAAACGACTACTTTGACGTCCACACCGACAGGGAGAACAAGAGGACGGAGAGGCCGATAGTGTCGGGCGCAATCAAGGAGAGGGAGGCGTTCGCGATAGCGATGGGCTGCTTCGCGATAGGATGCGCGGCAAGCGCGTTCATAAACGTGCTCGCATTCATGATAGCTCTCGCGTTCAGCGTGCTGGCCTTCCTGTACAGCTACCGCATGAAGAACATGCTGCTCGTGGGCAATGTCTACATAGCCTTCTCGATGGTGATACCGTTCCTGTACGGCAACTCAATAACCGCAAGCTCGCTCAACTTCAACATACTGCTGATATCATTCACGGTCTTCCTCAGCGGGCTCGCAAGGGAGATACACGGGATGATAAGGGACCAGAAGGGTGACCTCAAGGTGAGGAAGGCGAGGAACCTGATATTCCACATAGGCAGGGAGAGGTCAGCATGGTTCGCCTTCACGCTCTACATAGAGGCGATAGCGATAAGCGTTTTCATGTTCTTCTTCATGAGGCCGTTCGCCTACAATGTCGTGTACTTGGCGCCGATAGTAGTGGTGGACATCGCGCTGTTCTTCGTGGCGATGGGCTACGTGAGAAGATGGTACAACGACGGCTTCTTCAGGCTCTCGAGGAACCTGAGCCTCGGGGCGATGGCCGTTGCCATAATAATATACCTCGCCTCGGCGCTGGTTTACGTTGCGATTTAAGTGATTGATTGGCAAACACAAAGCAGACAGTTGAAAAGATAAAGGCCGCGGAGACTGCAGCCTCGGACAAGGGGCTCAGCCCGGCATCGGCCAAGAAGCTGCACGCGATGTTCGGCGAGCTTGTGAAGAGCGAGCCCGGCCCGCTCTCCTATGTAGACGTGACCACGGCCGAGGATATGAAGGAGATCTACGGGCTTGACGCAGAAGAGGAGTTCGAGATGATGGACGAGAAGGAGGTACATCTGAAGGGAGCTGGCAACCCGAACAAGTATACATGGCTCACGGAGGACATAGAGCTCGTGGTGCTTGGCAACACCGCAAGGAACAGGAAGGTAGCAAAGAGCATAGTGCAGCTGATCCTGAAGAAGCTCGATAACTTGGGGAAGAAATAACTGTGAACTAATAGTGCAGTATGAAATCTGGATTAACAGTTAGGGTGTTCCGTTGCCAAGTGCGTTGTAGGTGATTATTACGATGCCAGAGCCTCCGCTGCCTCCCAAGTTGATTCCTCCTCCCCCACCTCCGCCGGTGTTTGCAGTGCCACTGGTGGCTTGTGCGCAATTATAGATACAGCCTGCCCCACCTCCTCCGGATCCGCCGGCTGCATTAGATCCGTAGAAGCCGCCGCCCCCTCCGCCTCCGCCATAAAATATCGAGGATCCTGAAATGCTGCTCGATGTTCCCGCGCCGCCCGCTCCAGCTTGGCTGTTTCCCACGCCAGCACCACCTACCGCTCCTGCGCCTCCGCCTCCGCCACCTTCATTGCCGCCACTTGCACCGCCAGTGTTACCCTGCCCGCCGGTTCCGCTTCCCCCAACACCACCAGCATACCCGCCTCCGCCTGAGCCTCCCGAGAGTCCACCGCCCCCTCCACCGCCTCCACCGCCTCCGCCCCCAACAGCAGTTATGGTGTTGAAGATGGAATTGGATCCTGAAGTTCCTGTAGCCCCGCTACTTCCTGGACTTGTAGCATAAGCTCCTCCGCCCCCCACGGTGACGGAGTACGCCTGCACCGTCACTGGAAATAGGTTGTTATATACCACTCCTCCCCCACCCCCGGCTCCGCCTCCCCAGCTGCAACTCCCGTTCGTGCATCCCACGCCACCACCTCCGCCGCCGGCTACAACCAGCACCGCAATATTTCCGCTGCCACCAATGACGTTGAACGTTCCGCTTGATGTGAATGTGTCAATTTCATTTCCTGCTATGACGTTAGTTGTGCAGCCGATGCATGTCGCCGAGAACGTAGACGATCCGCCTCCAGAGCCTAACGACTGTGCAGTAGAAGCAACCGCAGTCACCGATCCTATCTCCCCTATGTTGCCGTTCTGAGTCTGGCTATTGTACTGTACCCACAGGTATCCCTTGAATGTTGTGCCGATTGTGTTGGATGCAAGGGGGCAGCTGAAGACGAGACTGGTCTGCTGCCCCGTAGCGAGCGGAGTCTGGGTCACGCTCTGAATCGTAACTGGCGCTGATATGCTATTTGTGCACGCAATTCCAGTTAGCGTAACCGTCTGTCCTATCTGACCGAAATTGACTATGAGATTGCCTGCGGTGTTGAGCTGCGGTGCGCTGCACAGATAGCCTGTAGCCGCAAGGCACGATGTCCCCACAAGAGCAGAGGAGCCGCCGAAGAGCCCCAGCTGGTAAAGGATTGCAAGCACGACCGCGATGATGAGTATCGCCCACCCGTAGGTCATCAGGTACTCCATAGCCGATTGGGCCCTGTGCTGCGCCATGATGAATCACTCTGTTATAGGATGGAGAAAATAAAAGCCTTGAGGCGCGCCTAGGCTCAACGAAGAAACTGTAAAGGATTAGTAGCGCTGGTGGGCTGTCATGCCCTCCGGCTTCGATGACTGCTGAGGCCTCGTGGTGTCCACCTTTGCCTCGAAGTCCGAGACCGTGTACTTGAACTCCTCGTTTGTGGTTATCGCTCCCCTTGCCTTGAGAACCTCCCTGGCCATCAGGAAATAGATGAACGCCAATGACCTCCTGCCCCTGTTGTTGGACGGGATTATCATGTCTATGAACTTAGTGGAGTTGTCCGTGTCGCTCAGAGCGACTATCGGCATGTTTATGCTGCTCGCCTCCCTTATCGCCTGCTTCTCGTTCCTGGAGTCGCTTATCACTATCAGCTTCGGCTCCATGAAGTCTGGCCTGTTGGGGTTGGTGAATATTCCCGGTGTGACCCTTCCCTTTATGAACATCGCGCTTATTATCTCTGCGAACTTCTGTGCCGCGACTATGGCGTAAATCCTCGATGCGGTAACCACGACCTCCTCGGCCTGGTACCTTGCGATCATCTTCGATGCAGTGAGTATCCTCGTGTCTATCGTCTTGAGGTCCAAGAGGTACAGCCCGTCATCCCTTACCTTGTAGATGAACCTCGTCATTCCGGGGCTCCTCACCTTGGTCGCTATGTGTATTCCTGCCTCTAGGTAATCGTTCTGATTTGCCAACAATTGCTCTTCTGCCATTTTAAACACCGTGGGGCTGCCGAGATTTGAATTCCCGCAGCCAAATTTGTATTGCCAAATGTAGCTATCTCGGGTCGCCGGCACCCCATGCCGGAAGCCTGCCAGGCTAGCCTACAGCCCCATGTAGCTACAATTAGCGCCAATCATCTATTTAATACATCACTCTTATTTCCTTCATTTCCTTCCAAACTGCACGAACTCGTCGATGAGCTCGACATTGCTGAGGAACATCCTCCTGCAGCAGTACCTCCTTACGCCCATCTCGTCCAGCACCTTGCCGGCCGATTCCTTGTCCTTGTTGACCCTCTTGTCGTAGTCCTCCCACTTGTCGGCTACGACTGCGCCGCAACTGAAACATCTAACGGGCATCATCATATGTATCAACCATCATCTGTAGGACTTCTGGAACCTTGCCCTTGCCTTCGGTCCCTTGAACTTCTTCGGCTCGACCCTTCTGAAGTCGTCGACCATCATGGACCTGTCGTGCTGCATGTACTCCCTCTTGAGGTCGTCCCCCTCGGAGTATGCCGCTATGCCCTTCGCTATCGCGCCCCTCACTGCCTGTGCCTGTGCGCTCATGCCTCCTCCAGTGACCGTTACGTCTATGTTCACCTTGTCGGACATGGCCTTGGTCCTTGACGAGACCGTGAGCGGCTCAGCCATGATTCTCCTGAGCTCCTTCGGCTCTATAGTGTTAATGTCGAAGCTGTTGACCCTTATCCTGCCCTTGCCGTCCTTTACGGATGCCCTAGCCACGGCCTGCTTCCTCTTGCTCTTCACGAAGACTACCCTAGGCCCCTTCTTCGATGACTTCTTTCCGGCAGCCTTCTTTGCCACCGGCTTCTTCGCCGCGTCGACCTTCTGCTCTGCAGCAGCCTGAGCGGCTGGCGCAACCTGTTCCGTTTCGTTTGCCATGAGAATCATTCCTTGTCATAACCCAGCAGCTTGGAGAGCTCGCTGAGCCTTATGTAGCCCGAGTATATTGTCTTTGGATTTTTGCTTATTATCTCTATCGGTTTGGTGTTCTTGTACAGCTCCGGGACTCCGATGTAGACCCTCAGCCTCCTGTAGGCGCTCTTGCCGCTCGGCTTCCTGTATGGCAGCATGCCCCTTATCACCCTCTTCATCAGCATGTCGGACCTCCTCGGCCAGTATGGCGAGTGGTCAGGGTTCTCCTTCTCCTGAAGGTCGAGCCTGATCTTGTACCTTGCCCTTATGACCCTCTTGTCGCCGGTGATTATGGCGTCCTGAGCATTTATGATCGCGACCTCGTCACCGCTGAGCAGCGCCTTTGCGACCACGCTTCCTAGCCTGCCTAGGACCTTGTCGTTCGCGTCGTAGACTATCTTCTTCTTTGCAGCCTCGACCTTGGTGTGCTTAGCATTCATATTATTACCTGTATCTTCTCTGCCTTTGTCATCTCCTTGAGCGTGATTACCTTGCAGTTCGCCGCCTTGAGCATCGCGAGCGCCGTTGCTGAGTACTCGATCGCCGCTATGGTGACCTTGTGCTCAATAGGGCCGATCGACAGCACCTTGCCAGGTACTATCACGTTCGCGCCCTCCTTGGTGTTAGTGTTTATCTTGTAAAGGTTCACGCTGTGCCTCCTCCTTGCCGGAAGGGCGGACAGCCTGTGCACTCTCTTCCAGAGGTTCTTGTACCTGTCCTCCTTTGATGCGGCCTCCAAAGTGGAAAGCCACTGCTTGATGTTTGTTTTTTCTACGTTAAGTTTCATGTTTTCACCGATTGTATGCGGGAGGTGGGATTTGAACCCACGTAGCCTCTAAAGGCACAGGCGCCTCGGGCCTGCGCATTTGGCCATGCTCTGCCACCCCCGCAAGATCAAAGCTTCTTCGCCTGCTTCTCGACTTCCTTTATCTCCTCTTTTATTTTCGCGAACGCCTTATTAATGATTTCTTTGGGTGGCATCTGGCCGAATGACTCAATGTAAAAGTTGAACTCCTTGTCGCCAGCCTGGTCGTAGGTTATCAGCGCGGGCTGGAACTTTGCGTGCTTTATGCCGGAGCCGAGCACAGCCTTGCCGTCAATCCTTACCCTCTGCCCCGCGGCCAGCTTTATGAGAGGTATGTTGCCGTTCTCGACCTTGACCTCCTTGTCGGATGTCTCCAACTCGCGGGAGTAAACAGTCTTCGGGCCAGTGGCCTCAAGCGTGAAAAGTATCTCGTCGGTCTCGCTGTATCCGTCGTTCGGGGTGTGTATCGGTATCAGGCCGATCCTGTGCGCTATGTACTCGTCGAACATCGGGCTCGTGTTCTCGTAGAACGTGACCCTGTCGATCGCGAACGATGAGACGTGGTTCGTGGCTATCCTCCTCAGGGCGTTTGCGTACGCCGGCGTAGAGTCCTTGAGCGCGAAGTTTATGCTGCTTCCGTTGTCTTCCAGTATCTCTATCTTCATCTATTCACTTTAGTAGGATTTAAATCCATTGAGACCGATATATTGGCGCGTGGGCGCCATGCTTACGAAGGAGCTTAAACGATAAGCTAAAGCTAAATACCTGCTGATAGTGTTATGGATAAGCATGTTTAAATTCGTTGTGGTGAGAGAGTGAGCTTTGAGGAAATGCTTGAGAAGGACGCCAAGTCGGCCGGGATGGGCAGCCAGCAGTACTCGAGGGGCTCAAAGCCCAGGCCCAACCTGTCGAGGTTCGTGCTGGACTCCGACTCGAATGTGAGGTATATAGAGCTCGGCGGCTTCGAGAGGCTGGTCTACAGCCCCTCAAAGGAGAGGTACATAGCGGCGCTCAACCTCACTTATGACGCCATAATCACGATATACAACGTCAACAGCAAGGAGCTTGGGGCGTGCAGGTTCTACGAGTTCGACGCGAGGGCGATAAAGGCTCTGGACGGCTTCCTCAAGCAGATGAAGGGGCCGAGGAACCTCGAGGCCAGGATCATAGGATTCCAGAACAGCGAGGAGGCGATACAGGTAAGGGCGGTTGCTGACTTCATAAAGGCGAGGGGAATCAGGCTGGCCGAGGCGGACATGTTCGGCGGCAACATCAGGCACGTTGCCATCGACTCAAAGCTTGGCGTGGGATTCGAGGTGCTGCTGGAGAACCGAGTGTACAAGCCCGGGGAGCTGAAGAACCTGATGACGCTCGACCAGTTCCAGAAGCAGGCCAAGGCATGAAACTCGTCGCATGCTTGCAAAAGATAGATGGCTATATATTTGCGAGGGTCAATAACCGTTTATAATTATTCACCAGCTTAGGGTATGTTTAATGGATTACTCAGACACGACAGTCATAATACCGGTGAAGGACGAGCCAGCGGTGGGAGCTGTTGCGAGGCAGGTGCTTAAGGAGCTGAAGGGCTGCAAGGTCATCGTCATATACAAGGACGACAGCGACAAGGAGAACGTGGACTTCGCGGATAAGAACATGACGCTGATGAAGCAGAAGGGAAACGGCAAGGGCGTAGCCTGCATGCAGGCAGCCAAGAGGGTGAACACTAGCATACTGTGCCTGATTGACGGGGACGCCACATACGAGGCCAAGGATTTGAAGAAGGCGATTGCGCTGGTGAGGGGAGGTGCTGAGCTTGCGATAGGAAACAGGCTCAACAATCTAGACAGGGAGGCCATGCCGGCGTTCATAGAGTTTGGAAACCGAGTGATAACCCAGACGTCAAACCTGCTTTACGGATTGCGACTTACCGATTCGCAGAGCGGACTGAGAGCGATAAGGAAGGGCGCGTTCGACAAGCTGCATCTCACTGAGGAGTTCTTCGGCATAGAGACCGAGATGAACGTGATGGCGGTCAAGAACGGTTTCAAGGTGGTTGAGACGCCGATAAGCTACCACAAGAGGATAGGCAACTCCAAGCAAGTAAAGATGCTCGACGGCGTGAAGCTGCTTCTTACGGACTTCAAGTTCCTGTTCAGGGGACCGCAGGAGTAATTGGATGAGGACCTATTCGCGCGGAAGGGTTGACTACCGATCCAAGAGGATAATAATAGCTGACCTAGATGGCACGCTGTCGGAGGACAGGGGAGAGATAACTGCCAAGACCGCCGAGCTCATTAACACGCTTCTCGAAGGTAGGGCATTCGCGGTGATAACTGCCGCAAGATACACGAGGCTCAACTCTCAGGTGGTAAAGGTTCTCTCGGCTGCGGGAGGCAAAAAGCTATTTACAAAGATGTACCTTCTGCCGCAGTCGGCGACAAGGATGCACATATTCGCCAAGGGAAGGTGGAAGAGGATATACGCAGAGAACCTCAGCGTGGCCGAGCGGACTCGGATAAAGACTGCGCTTCGCGAATGCATACGCACGCTTGGCTACGGCTCTGGGAAGACTTACGGCAAAGTGGTGGACGACAGGATATCGCAGATAAGCTTTGCGGCTCTTGGGCAGAAGGCTCCGCTGGAGCTGAAGAAGAGGTGGGACCCGACGGGAAAGAAGAGGGCCCGGATCGCAAAGTTCCTTGAGGAGCGGATCCCAGGATTCGGGATAGGCATCGGTGGGGTCAGCACAGTGGACATAACGAAGAAGGGGCGCGACAAGTCTTACGGAATAAGGATGATAACGAAGCATTTGGGCTACAAGAAGGTGGAGATGCTTTACATCGGCGACAGGCTGATAACGGGAGGCAACGACTACCCCGTGAGAGCGGAGGGAGTGGACTGCGTCCAGGTCAACGGCCCTAGCGAAACTAATAAAGTATTGAATGAGATAATTAATTCCTGAACAATGGTTTTGTTTATGAAGTACTTCGGCACGAGCGGGATAAGGGGCATAGCGAACAACGACCAGTTTCCCGACTTTTACCTCCACATAGCGCTTACGGTGGGAACCATACTGAAGAGCAAGGATGTAGCGCTTGCAAGCGACGGGAGGATTACAATGCCGATACTGAAGGGTGCTGTAGTCAGCGGGCTTGCGGCGACGGGGCACAATGTGATAGACTTAGGCACGCTGCCGGTGTCTGGGCTGCAGTATTACTGCAAGGTGCACAAGATCCCCGGGCTTATGGTAACCGCATCGCACAACCCCTCCGAGTACAACGGAATCAAGTTCTTCATGGAAAACGGAATGGACTTCAACCTCGAGATGCAGGAGAAGGTGGAGCAGATCTACGACTCCTCAAAGTATATGGAGAAGAAGGGCGAAGGGAACGCGGCGGAGAGCGGGATAAATTACGTCGACTGGAAGAGCGTCGGAAGCTGGACGCATGACGACACCGCAAAGGAGCTTTACATAAAGGGCGTACTCTCGCATGTGGACGTGGAGGCGATAAGGGCGGCAAAGCTTACCGTGCTTTGCGACTGCACCAATGGGGCGACCTCCGAGACTACGCCGATGCTGCTCAAGGAGTTGGGAATAACCGCGACAGTTATAAACGGAACCCTGGACGGCATGTTCCCGGGACACCAGCCCGAGCCGATAGAGGAGAACATAGGCAGCACCATAGAGCTCACCAAGAGATCCAAGATTGATTTTGCAATAGTGCACGACAGCGATGGCGACCGTGCGATATACATAACGCCCGATGGAAGGTATCTTGACGGCAACTACGCGCTATCGCTGATAGGGCTCGGCAAGATAAAGAAGGGCGACAAGGTAGTGGTGCCGGTCAACACATCGGACATCTTCCTGGACACGCTGCAACGGCTGGGAGGTGTGGCAGACATCACCAAGATAGGCGCACCGCTGGTGGCCAGAAGGATGGTCGAGATAGGCTCGACATTCGGAGGGGAGGAGAATGGTGGAGTCATATTTGGAGCGCACCAGTTCTGCAGGGATGGCGCCATGTCGGTAGCGCTGATGGCGGAGGTAGTGGCAAAGAATAATCTGGGACATCTCCTTGCTTCACTGCCAGGCTTCTATTACAGGAGGGACAAGGTTTACACTCCAGTGCCGTTTGACCGCATAAAGGCAAGGGTCATGGAGCAGGAGCACGTCAGCCAGGACGAGACCGACGGAATCAAGATATACTTTTCGGAGAGGAAGTGGGTGCTTGTAAGGCCGTCGGGCACCGAGCCCGCAGTGAGGGTGTACGCGCAGGGAGCGAACAAGCAGGAGGTAGATGACCTGCTCACATTCTACAAGAAGCTCGCGCTCCAGGAGTAAAGCGATTCTTAGTTTACAAAGAGCATCGTGTACTTCGCGAATATGTTAACCGTGAAGTTTACCATAGGAATTGTGGCGGTGAAGCCCTTCAGTATCTCGATGTCCTTATGCTTTATCCCGTTGAGCTTAGCGAGTATTGCGGGGTAAAGCAGCATCTGCTCGATTCCGCTAACCAGAAGCAGCAGTATGTAATTCTGGCCGATCAGATAAATCAGTGGGAGTAAAAATGCTGCGCTTATGGCAGCCGAAAGCAGCGTCCTGTATATTCTTCCCATCTTCTGGAAGATGCCAAGGTTCACCCTTGCCCCGTAGGCAAATATGGCCGATGTGGCAATAGGGGTTATCACAAACAGCAATACGACTGCGCCCACGCCCTTGAGGACGGGTATAAGCAGCGCTATTGAGGAGAACTGTATTATCGCAACGATTGCGTTGTACTTCAGTATCTTTCTCACCTTTCCTGCGCTTACCAGGAGCGTGGATGTATATGCGCCTATGATTGCGAGAAGCACGCCTATAGCCATGACAGATACGTAGAGAGGTGCGTAGGAGTATACGCCGCTGAACACGGTGTATGTGAACTGCTTCGAGAGTATCGCGAGGGAGAACATTATCGGCGATGCAATCATGAACGCAACGTATATCGAGTAGTTGAATATCTTCGTTATCCCTGTGCTTATCTTCTTGCTGGACATTGTGGAAGAGAAGAGAGGCAACATAGACACCCCTATTGAGTCTATGACCAGGTTAAGTATTGAGGAGGTCCTTATAGCCACCCCGAAGTTGCCCACTATCGCAACAGCGGCGAAAAGGCCGAGGACTATGAGGGTGAGGTTGGTTGCGACGAAATTGAGCACATTGGATATGGCCATCGGTATGGAGAAGCTGAGCAGCTCCCTCATCTTGGATATGGAGAGCCTGCCCAGCGCAGTGCCGTTCCTCGAGTATATAATATACAACGCAGCGATTGCGCCTGCAATGAATCCCGCGATTATACCAACTATGGGGGAGACCACGCCGAACCCGGCAAGTATGAGCGCAAGGGTGAACACGGACTGCAGGACGGTCTGGACTATCGTGACATAGGTTATGTGCCTCCCCCTGCTGAAGCCCACGAGCGCATTGTAGGTGGTGGAATACAGTATGCCCGCCAGTATGCTGAATGATGCTACATAGAGCACGTACGTGTCCGCGGCATTGTGAAGCACCTCGCGCGCCAGCACACCGCTGAGGGCGATCGTGGCAAGCGTCAGGATGATCCCTACCGCCAGGGCGAGCGCCATCCCGTTGTAGAGGACGTCGGCTATCTTGCCGCGCTGGCCCTTTGCCAGATACTCTGATATGAACTTGTTGAACGCGGTACCTATGCCGAAGTCGCCCACGGATCCGAAGAATCCGGCTATGGCGATGGCTAGCGTGTATATCCCGTATGTGGTCGGACCCAGCAGCCTAGCGACTATTATGAAAGTTACGCCGCTTAGCACCAGTGCGAAGCTCCTGCCAAGGAGTATCGAGCTGGCGACCGATGCGGTCCTCGCCCCGATCCTAGTTACCTCGTCGTTCTTCTCGGGCATTTATCTACCTGAAAGTTGAGCTTAGCGCGTTGGCCATGTGCTTCATCTTGAGCTTCGACTGGCCGTACTCCCTCTCCCTAAAAGTGGAATAGTAGACCTCGCCAACCTTGCATCTCCTGCCGACCAGCCTGAGTGTGTCAAGCAGCACCTTGTACCCCGTGGGGACGAAGGAGTCCCTGTTCTTCCTTATTATGTTCTTGAAGAGGTTGGCGTTTATGCCGAAGAAGCCGGACATTATGTCGTTCGACACAGGCCTGCCCCTCAGAACAAAGGTGCCGTATGCGATGTAGGCCATGCCCTTGGATATTATGATCCTGTGTATGCCCCAGTTCTCGACCGCGGTCCTTACCCCGACCACTATGTTGTAGTCGTCAAGCTTCCTTGTGATCTCCTTGATCTTGTCTGCGGGATGCTGGAGGTCGCCATCCATCACGACTATCTTGTCGGTGTTGACGATCAGCGCCGCATCTATCACGCTTGCGGTAAGGCCGTGCACTCCTTCCCTCTTCCTGTCAAGCAGCCTAATCCGCTTGTTCTTCTTGCCTATCTTAAGCACAGCCTCCGCAGTCCCATCCTTTGAGCCGTCATCAGAAACTATCACGCTTATCCTGGGATAACCCTTGGTGAGGATGTTTATCAACTTGGTTATGTTGCCCCCCTCGTTCAGCGTGGGGACGATAACGGTAACGTCGGAATAATCGCTCATATCGCACCGCTCCTGCTAGAATAGCGTTGTATTGAGTATCTGTTACCACGCACATATTTAATAGTTGGCAACACAATTTATTCATCTTGTTGTAAGTTGATGATACGATGGTAGAGGAGGCCAATTCAGGCGTTGCCCAGACCCATGAACACGGTCATGAGCACGCACATAATGAGCATGCTAACCCTGAGCATCAGCATCCTCAGCCGCACGCGGCCCACCAGCATCAGGAGCACCGCAAGAAGGAAAACCTCCTTCAAAAGTACAAGATACCCATACTTGCGACCGCCATTTATCTGCTCATAGCGCTTGTCATGTTTTATCCGATAACCTCCCACATCACCAGCGTGACCCCGGGAACTGGAGGCGACTCTTACATAAACCTCTGGTCCATATGGTGGGTCAACTACGCTACGTTCAACCTCCACACGAGCATATACTACAGCAATTTCATATTCTGGCCGTTCGGGGTGAACCTGGTGTACTGGACCCAGACGCCGCTCAGCGCCCTTCTCAGCCTGCCCTTCCAGGCAGTCAACCTGATATTCGCATATAACGTCATGCTTTTTGCCGGCTTCGCCGCCACGGGACTTGGGATGTACCTGCTTGCCGACTACATAGTGAAAAACAAGTACGCCGCCTTCATAGCCGGGCTTATCTTCACCTTCAGCTCCGTGCACATAGCGCAGGGGCTTGCACACATAGATTTCATACAGCTGGAGTGGATACCGCTTTTCGTCTTCTTCGCGCTCAGGACCCTGAACGGCTACAAGAGCTATTTCGACATACTCGGCATGGCAGCCTGCTTTGCGCTTGCCACCCTTATGGGAGTGATAGAGCAGAGCCTGATGCTGCTTCTGGTGCTCATAATGATAGTCATCGCCTTCCTCATCTATAGGAACACGAGGAAGCTCATACTCAACAAGAACTTCGCCATCTCTATGGCGCTGTTCCTGGTACTGGCATTCATAATAGGCTCGTGGAACTTCATCCCGATAATACACTCGATAGGAGCGCCTGGCGGCGTTGCCACCGCACAGGGAGGGAACGACATACAGCATAACATGATATGGAGCACAAACCTGCTCTCGTTCTTCGTGCCCAGCTTCTACAACGGAATCTTCTATGGCCTGAGCGGCTCTGCGCCTGTTTACAACGTGCTCTACGCGCCGGACCCGACGGAGAGGGTTGCTTATGTGGGATTCCTTGCAATCATACTGGGCCTGTTCGGCATCTACAAGAACTGGAAGCAGTCAAGGCTGTGGGTCGCATTCGCGGTCATCTTCGGATGGCTCTCGCTCGGCCCCCTGCTGCAGATAGGCTCTTACATAACCGGGATACCGACTCTTTACTACCTGTATCACGCCATACCTCTCCTGAATGTGATAAGGGAACCGGGAAGGTTCAACATACTGCTCATAATGGCGGTGGCTGTGCTTGCAGCGTTCGGTGTCAAGAGCCTGATCGAGAGGATGGAAAGCGGCACAAAGGCGATTGCAAGGCCGATGACAAGGGCACTCGCAGTGGTAGCAATCATATCGATCATAATGCTGGTGGAAAGCAACGGGCTCTCGTTGGGCGCGCAGTCGACGGCGAACATATCCACGCCCGTGGCAGTGCCTCCGTTCTATCACCAGATAGCCAATCTCACTTACAACTTCTCTGTGCTCCAGTTGCCCATACTGCCGCTCAAGGCCAGCGCCTACATGCCGGAGCCGTACACCGGGCAGGCAACATATTACACGTACATAACGCACAGGCCGGAGATAGGAGGCTACATAGCGAGAATCAACCTGACCAACCAGCTATCGCTCTACGATGTGCCGCTTATAGTCCAGGCTTCCAACCTCGACTACTATGGAAAGCTGAACTTCAGCTCGCCGGTGTCGCAGAACTACACTAACCAGACGCTGCTCACGCTCAACAACTACGAGACCGGATTCGTGGCGGTGGCGAAGAGCGCATACAACCAGACCTCGCTTAACCTGCTCGAGAGCTACCTTCTCGGCGTGTTCGGGAACCCGGTGTACAACGACAACACGACCATAGCATTCAGCACCACAAATGCGCTCAACAAGAGCGTCTACAAGAGCTTCGTGGCATATCCGTCGCTGACCCTTTGGGCCTCCACGTCCGTATTATACAATGGCACATCCAGGACAGTGTGGGTGCCGACGGGCAACGGGCAGATAATCGTATATGCGCCCTACAAGAACGCGACCCTGCTTAACGCGGCGCTTGCCACAGGGCAGCTCTCCGTGATAAACACAACGATAAGGTTCAATGCGCTCACCGATGCAAAGTCAGGCACAGGAACCCTTTACATAGCAGAGCCCTCGGCGAAGGGCGGTTACACAACGATAGCTGCCCTGAACCTGACCAGCAGGCTCTCTTCTTATGAGGTAAACACGCCGCTGCAGTCGGGCCCCAGCGGCAACATACTGTTCTTCGCCTCGGCGTCGCAGGGCTACGACGTGGCGCTTAGCAACATAACCTTCTCAAGGAAGTGATTCCATGGCTGGAAAAGTCCTGAGGGTCATCGTAGACCAGAGGGAAAGGAACCAGGAGCTGATAGAATTGCTGGAGGCCAGCGGCATGGAGGTTAGCTTCGATACCTTGCCGGTAGGCGACTACGCCATCTCGGAGAGGGTGTGCATAGAGAGGAAGACTATCTCGGATTTTGAGAGCTCGATGATGAGCGGAAGATTGTTCGAGCAGATAGCCAGGCTTAGGGAGGCCTATGCGTTCCCGATACTTATCCTGGAGGGAGAGTACGAGGAGTTCAGGCTGAAGAGCAAGGTGATAAACGGCGCAATAGCCTCGCTCTACATAGATTACGGGATAAACGTGATGCACTCGCACGGGGAGAAGAACACCGCTGAGATGATATCGAGCCTTGCCAAGCATGAGTCGCAGGGAAGGCCGAGCGAACCCTCGGCCAAGGGCGGATTCAAGTCACTGACGCAGCGGGACTTCCAGGAGCACGTTGTCGGGAACCTGCCGGGAGTGGGGCCTAAGCTGGCGAAGGCGCTGCTGAAGAGGTTCGGGAGTGTGAGGGGCATAGCTGACGCTGAGATTGAGGAGCTCACGGAAGTGGAGAAGATAGGAGACAAGAAGGCAGAGCTCATACACAAGACGATAAATGCGGTGTACGAGGGAGAGGATTAAATAGCCCATTTTCCAGAGGTTTAACATGTCTTACAAATCTGTTGCGATAAAGGCTGCAAAAGAAGCAGGAAAAACCCTTAAATTTAGATTTGATGCCAATCTTGAGGTAAAGGCTAAGTCCAAACATGATATAGTTTCAAATGTGGACGTAGAATCTGAAAGAAAGATTATACAGATAATCAAGAAGAACTTTCCGACTCATGCAATTCAAGCGGAAGAGTCCGGCGCACAGGGCAAAATATCGAATTATAGGTGGATTGTGGATCCTCTTGATGGCACTGCAAACTTTGTAACTGGCAACCCTTTCTTTTCCGTGTCCATAGCACTGACGTTCCAGGGTAAAGTAATTCTTGGTGTGGTCTATAACCCAATTTTAAATCAGCTTTATTATGCGGAAAAGGGCAAGGGCGCATTTTTGAACGGAAATAGGATAGTCGTTTCCAAGAATAGCTCATTAAAGGATTCCTTTATAGTTACAGGAAACTTGTATGACGAAAAAGGTATCAGCAAAGCGCTGCCCACTGTGAAGAAGTTGATATTAAGCTCCAGAAAGACCCTGATAATATTTTCCCCTGCATTGAACTTGTGCAACCTTGCAAGAGGTAAAATTGACGGATTTGTGGATAGGGGCGCAACGCCTGAGGATCACGCTGCCGGAAGCCTGATAGCCACAGAGGCTGGCGCGAGAGTTCAGAATTACTATTCGGATACATGGGACGTCAATAAAGAAGGAATAGTGGCATCAAATGGGAAACTGCATAATGCCATCCTCAAATTGATAGACTAGCCACCCTCGATCTGGAGAAGCGCCATCTTGCTGAACGCTGCGGAGTCATCCGCGGCCCACTTGCTTATTCTCTTTGCGGCACCAAGCATCTTTGACAGTTTGTAGTAAGATGATTTGGTGTCAGCGAACACGACAAAGCTGTCGTTGCTCTTGGCTCCTGCCCTTTCTATTGCGGTGCCGAGCTGGTTGGTGAGCGCAACAAACAGCAGCATCTCGTTCGCCACGCTCCTTGTCCTGTTGGTCTTGCTCCTGAACCTGGCTCGCGCATTCAGGTACGCTGCCAGAAGCTGCCTCTCGCTCTGCACATGCGCTGGATCGAATACCTGCAGCACACCGCCTTCCTTGTTCGCTTCTTTGACCGCATCAACTGTCATGTCGATGCTCTTTGCTGATGAAGATATGACTATGATGCAGGAGTCAGTGTCCCTATCTGCGGCAGGGCTGTGCTTTAATGGAGTTGACATGTGCAACACCGAGGTAATCTCAGTTAGGCTATTTATTGATTTTCACTGCGGAGCAGCTGAGCTTCCCTAGTCGCCTTGCCATAGATGTTCTCTCTATGGCCTATCGCTATCACCAGTACCTTAGGCTCGGGAAACTCGTCCGCCTTATAGATTATCCTGTAGTTGTTGTCCTTTGAATGTACGGACCTGTAGCCCGGCAGTTCTCTGGAGCTCAGCTTGGCCCCAAAGGTCGGGTTTGATGCTAGCTCTTTCATTACAGAATCTACCCATGCTTCGATGCCGTTACTGTCCTTCTTTATTTGCTTCAAGAACTCCTTCTCGCACCTGAGGGTCATACTAACCTCATAGCTCCTTGTAGTGGAGGTCTGTTCAGCCCTGTTGGTGTTGTTGGAAACCAGCTTTGAATTGTCGTTCATGTAAATCTTGATGTGGGGCTTAGGGGTGGAATATCTTCCTTATCGCTATGTCCTGTATGGTCTCGTAGCTCTTTCTCGGCTTTATCTTGCCTATGTCCCTTGGGCTGTTGCTTGTCAGCTCTATGGCGACGAGCCTGTGGCTTGCAACCGCTATGGCCCCGAGCACTATCTTGTTGGTAGGGTCGTTTATCCCAGCATATGCCGCTTTTGATACGGTGATTGATGCGACGTTGAGGCTATTCCTTATCAGGTGGGAGAGCTTCTCGAATAGTTCCTCCCTCCTTCCGCCAGATGACTCACGCATATATGCGTCCACCAGCTTCGATAGCACGGGCTCGACGCTGGAGGGGTCTTTCTCCACTACCTTCAGGAGTTCTGCCTTGCTCTGCTGTATTACGTTAACCACGCTTTTCGTCGTCATTTGGTCATCTGTAAGGATTCAAGCTGAATGATTATTGCAATTGATTGAGCATAATATATATACTTATGCCGCGGGCACTGCGGATGGTAATTAGGCTGTGGCTCTCAGAGCTTTTTCAGCTCGAGGTACAGCTTTTGCGCGGCCTCAACCGCCCTTTCCGATACCGGCACTATCCTCTTTATTGCCTGAGCGTCCGTCATCCCGGGGCCGGTTATTCCGAGCGAGACCGGCTTCTTATACTTCAATGAGAGCTTTACAAGCGTCCCTGCGGTCACGTTAGCTATCAGCTCGTCGTGCTTGGTCTGGCCCTTTATTATGGCGCCCAACGTGACGACAGCATCGACGTCATTTCTTGCCAGCAGGGCATCCACAACAATGGGCATGTCGAACGCGCCCGGGACGTGTGCCGTGTGGCTCACCTTGATCCCCAGTGCCTTCGCGCGTGACAGCGCCGTCTTTAGCATCTTGGATGTGACCTCCGAGTTGAACTCCGATACGACAATTGCTATTTTCATGATAATCAATTTTGGCCGAGCGTAGTGGCTCAGTATATTTCCCTTTCTATCGCGCCGATTCCAGAAGTTGAGACTATGAGATTGAGGTCCCTTAGCCCTGCTTTGTCGGAAAATATGACTTCCTTTGCGTACTGTCCTATCGCAGTGGCGGATCTCCTCTTCTCCCTGATGGACATGTAATTGTGCTGCTCTAACAAATTGGATAGGCGGTTCATTAGGTGCCAGTAGGAGGAAAACCTGTCGCGCTGCGCAACCATGCTCCCCCTGATTTCGATATTTGCCTTAATCTCCTTGTTGTTGAAGCTGGATTGCATAAGGTGCTCTATCTTGTGGCACTTGGTTATAGTGTTAAGTCCCAACCTCTTGCCGCTGACCGGAACCAGGCTCAGCTCCTGAGATACCTTGAGAACCATGGCATGGAGGTGCATCGCGGTGTCTATGCTGGTGTTCCTGACGAATGTGGCTACTGCCCCGTATATGGGCGCATTCTTCTTGCCTGAAGCGGCGTCGTTTATCAGTTGCGCGATGTGCGTAGTGCTCATCTCGCCCATGCTCAGCCTTGCGTGTGCCCATTTGGAGAAGGAAGTTTGCTCGTCATGGCTTATCTCCTTCGCAACGGCCCACACGGCATCAGCGCCCCTATGCATGCTCAGGGGGTCGTTTACGTAGCGCCCTATGCTTGCCGGAGCGTGAGCGGGTATCAGGTCAATGAAGTTATAGCAGTTATTGGAAATCTTTATCTTTCGGAGTACATCCTTTATGTCGGAGTCCTCTGTTATGACAGTCGAAAGCGCGGTTGTCCTAAGCTGGTTTACTATGGGTCCCACGCCCACCTGCTTGACTATATCCTTTACGACTTTAGGCTGGAATACTGCCGCCCGGATCCATCTGTCGTCAGCATTCGCTATCTTCCGTGCAGTCTGCTCAAGGGTAGCGCTCATTGTATCAACAGTATTCTTCCAGGAGTGTATAAATTAATTCCCCTCTCGGGGATTAGGGCTCCAGCTTTGCACATTTATTCATCTCAAGCACCTATTTTCTGGGCAGCCAGCGGGTTATTCGTGCAGAAGGCTGGCTGTATGCCCAACTCGTGCATTTCGGTTATCAGCACGGTGATATTGTAGGCTAT
>Ga0307374_10000044_pt1 | contig 189059 bp, 151 predicted proteins | sample OX3MG_FD_202532 | JGI IMG/M metagenome (GOLD analysis project Ga0307374, IMG submission 202532) | Soil microbial communities from Risofladan, Vaasa, Finland - OX-3 | ecosystem: Environmental > Terrestrial > Soil > Coastal area > Acid sulfate soil | place: Finland: Risofladan, Vaasa...
AGCGCCGCGCCGAGGATCCGTGGAACTTCCTCTTCATCGCCGGCATGTGGTTCCAGGATTTGTTCAATTACGATTTCCGCCGCACCGAAATGTGCATCATCCCGTACGCCACGCAGCAGGGCGAAATCTCCTTCTGCGCGTACAACACGGGCATCGGTTGGCGCAAAATCATCGAGAACATGTACAAGAACGCGACCGTCGCCCAGTGGTACAAGGAGCACGGCAAGCACGAAATCTACGCCAAGGGCAAGGCCGTCAGTCTCCAGCACTACGAGCACTCGCTCAAGGTTGACGCTTCGGACGCCGCGCGTGTCCGCCATCTCGAGCACGATATTCCTCTCACCGCAGCCGAGGAAGATCGCGCCCGCCGCCGCAAGGCCAATGAAGAGGCCGCCAAGGTCCGCGCCATCTACGAGGAAATGGTCCTCAAGCGTCCCAAGGAGGAAGTCGTCCAGATCGGCTCCCTCACCGCCATGAAGACCGCCGTTCCTGGCACGAGCGTCAACCCAGTGCAGATCGCGGGCTCAAACGGTCACGCCAACGGCAACGGCCACAGCAACGGAAACGGCAACGGCTCGAACGCCCACACAAACGAAAATGGCCACTCGAACGCCAAGACCGAGTCGGAAGTCGCCGAACCGGTTGCCGGCGACTAGGCGGCTCGATTTCAAATCGCTTCGTTCTTCGACGGCCTCGGCTCACCACCGAGGCCGTTTTTTTTGCGGGTGCCCCATCCTGAGCGTTCTTTGCGAAGGGTGGGGTTTTCGCAACGATGGGTGTGCCGTCGGCTAACGGATTAACCGGAGCCGCATTTTCGTAGCGGCGCTACTTGCTTGTCCTGCTTGTCCCGAGCGAATTCGCGAAGGGACGCAGGAAGGGGCTGCGCCCGATGCCTCGCTGTTGTAGGGGCCTACGGCTTGCCCTCAGGAACGAAGGGGCGGCCCCGTCGCGATTCCCCGAATCGTGCTGCGGGTTAACGTGGCGTGGGGGCGATTTTACGAGGCTTGGGTCGGACGAGGCGAGGCACCTGAGCGCCAACGCCCCGGTGCCTTTCTCGTCCTAGCTCCTGTTATTCAGATATCACGCAGAGATACCCGCATCGCGAAGTAGCTCGTCCTTATACAGGTCGGTCACGGCTCTCCTCACGGCCTGATAACAGAGAGGGTCGGTCGCGATCTTCTTCGGGGCATAGTCCTTCGCAACGATATGCGGTACGTATTGGTCGCAGATTGTTTTCGAGTGCTTCTGCCAGAACTGTATTGGGTCCTTTTTCCATGTCACCTCGCCCGTGGACTTATCGGGGCCAGCTAGGAATCGGAAGGCTGCGAAGAGTGGATATATCCAACCTGCCGGGTAAGAGTATTTCATTTCGCGGCCTAAGAATTGAGACGTTGGCGCGGTCTTTCTGTATTTCTTGTTCCCGCGCTCATATTTCTTCTCGCTATAGATCTGTACTTCGGCAATTTTTCCAAAGTAGCCCGGATAATAATCGGGAAATTGCACTTGGATCGTGTCGAAGAGTTCGATCAGTGTCGGCAAAATCTTGATCCACCTCTCCAACTCCTGTGGCTCATTGTTCGAATACTCAAGAAACGCATCCAAGCAACGCTCCTTGTGGCCGTATGCGTTGCTTGGTTCCCCGCCCTCCGCCGTAGAGCAGAAGCTTGGAAAGTAGATCATCAAAAGCGTGACAATCTGCTGGGCATCAATTCCGCCATTTTGTCCCTCGTGCCAAGATATCTGCGGAAAGTACGCCTCCTTCTGCAAAGCCAGTTTGAGCGCCTCGAAGTGATTTCGGGCGTCTGCGAGAGATTTCTTCTTCACCTGTACGCTGGTGTTTCTGGCTTCCTTGATGTCGTTGAGCAGGTCGAGCATTTCGCCAGCCGGGACCGAAGCACCTTTCGTCTGAGGAATGAGTACCTGCATGTTCAGATAGGTTTCCGGCATCCGGGCTGCGGCCTGTTGCTCGTCTAGTGCCTCGCGCCAGACGTTGATTCTGGCGTTCGTGTTGCCGCCGTCTAGAAGTCCGAAGAATTTCTTTTCGTCTTCTGTCTCATCTAGAACGAAGCGCACCCGCTGAGAGCGATTGTCAAAGTCAATATCCTTTGCCACGACAGTTACGCCGCGGTTGAGGAGATGGAAGTCCTTCCAATCGTCCTCGAGGGTGTCACGGATTGCTCTCGAGACTTCGGAGGTTAGGTTGGGTTCTCTCGGGTTCGGGCCTAGCCCAAAGTCGTGGGGGTACTGGTCGAGCGCGACCACTATTTCTTTGCGGGCCACGCGACCGCTCGGGTCTTCCAGGTCTCTGAACGAATGTACCTTGAACCAGTCTGTGCATTTCTTGAGTGTTTCTGTTTGCATGTGAGTTTTCCTTTTTACCCTTTCGGGTGAAAATGTTTCAGGACCGTCGATGATCGAGCGGTCCATAGGATGTTCGGATTTAGAACTACCCTGAATGCAAATGGAGGAGGAGAGGCTAGCTGGTGGGCAGCGTGCTACAAAACGCTAACAACCTCACGGGGAACCTTGCGATTATCCCGTTTTCAGCAGCCCGGCATCCGCCGAGTGCAACACTTGGAGTATCCTCGCGAAGAGAACGAAAGTCAAGCGGAAAGATCAATGTTTTCCTTGACAACTTAGTTATAAAGTGGTATATAGGGTACTGGCTTTATCACGGCAGTTGCATGGCCTGGTCACTATGGGCCGCCGCTTCTCAACGCGCGGCGTTGACCCTGAGCGAAGCCGAAGGGCGGACCTCAGGGTTTTGCTGTTTCTAAAAGGGGCATCATGAAGGGCTTCTTGGACGGGGCAAAGTGGCGAAAACCAAGCGCCGCCAGCGCGAGCTTAATCGCAAATGACATGCGCAGTCCCGCAAGCGCAACTAACTCAGAACGCGCCACTTATGATTTCTTAATCGCAAATGAATTTCATTCGCAGAACACGCCAAACTGGCTATCGCCTTCCTTGCCCGCACCGGGCGCGCTCGCGCGACCAAGCCAGTCACTCGCCACCAGCCACTCGGTTACCCTGCCAGCCCTGACGCAGGAAGGGAGGGTCAAAGGGCGACTGCCTTTTTCTAATCGGTACAGCAAATTATTAGAATCGCCCGTAACTCGCACAAAACAAACAGTGGCGCCTCATTCTAATCGGTACAAAACACAGTTTTCAGCAACGGCGTTTAGCCTCTTCAAGGTACAATGGTGAACCGAATAGGAAGGAAACCGCCATGCCCATTTACGAATACGTCTGCGACGAATGCAAAGCGCGTTACGAGCGCATCGTCACCGCAAAAAATGCCGCGCCCGCATGCCCCAAGTGCGGTAGCGGTCGCTCCACGATTCAATTCTCGACGTTCGCCGCTCACACCGGCAACGGTGGCACATCTTCAACCAATGCGTCCGCTGAATCCGCCGGCGCTTCCGGTTGCGCCTGCACTCCGAGTTCCTGCGGTTGCCACTGAAATGCGTTCCATATCATTCGAGCGTCCCATGACAAACTTCCTTAGCATTCGCACTCGCACTCGCAAAAATTCTTCCGCGCCGCGAAATCTTTTCGCGTTTCTCTCCCTCGCCGCGCTCTGCTTTTTTCTCGCCGCGCCCGTAGTCTCCGCGCACGTGGAACACGGAACCACTTTCAACGCCCCCGGCGCCACCATCTACTACGAAATGTTCGGTTCGGGCAGCGGCGTTCCGCTCTTCGTTGCCAATGGCGGCCCCGGCTTCGACCACAATTATCTTCTCGTCTCCGATGCCTGGGACACGCTCGCGAAGACGCGCCGTATCGTCATGTGGGATCAGCGCGGCACGGGCCGCTCCGGCCCGCTCAAGCCCGGCCAGTCCTGCACCCTCGCCGACCAGATCAATGACCTCGACGCTCTCCGCGCGCATCTCGGCTTCGATAAAATTGATCTCATGGGCCATTCCTGGGGAGGCTTCCTCGCCATGGCCTATGCCGCGCGCCATCCCGAGCGCATCGTTCACCTCATCATTTCCGACTCCGCCGCTCCGCGCTGGCGCGACACTCTTTTCCTTTTCAAGGACGTTTATCCCGACGTGACCGCGCGCGAAAATGGCTACGCTTTCACCACCGCGCTCAACGAAAAAGATTCCGCCGCCTCCGCCGAAGCCGCCACCCGGCTCTACGAATCGATGCTCTTCTATTCGACCGAGCATCGCGACGAATTCCTGGCCAAGATGGCCAACGACAAGGAAAGCCGAAAAGTGAATCATCTGGTGAATCAAGATGTCGCGCGCTTCGACCTCAATCCCGAAATCAGAAAGTTCCGTTTCCCCACTTTGGTCATGTGCGGCCGCTTCGATATGAACGTCGCTCCCGTCATCGCCTACAAAATCCACGAAGCCATTCCCGGCTCGAAATTTGTCGTCTTCGAAAAAAGCGGCCACATGCCTTTCTTCGAAGAGCCTGCGAAATTCGTCCGCGTCGTCAACGATTTCCTCTCAGCCAACGCGTCTCCGTCCGCTGCCGCGCCCTCTTCAAAATGACCCCCAGCCGCTCCATCTCGTCTTGGCGCGTCAACCGGGCAACCGGAACGTCCTTGCGGTTCTGCCACCGGAACACGTACACTGAATGTATGTTCTCTTCGCCGCATTCGGCGCATCCCGGTGTTCGAGCAGCACGCCGCCTGTGGCAGTCCGTGATCATTGCGCGCCGCCCGTGGGCTGCTCTCGCCATGATCGTTGTGTGGATAGCAGCTCCCACCGTTGCGGCTGCCTGCGGCGTTCATTGCCAGACGGTAAATTTGCACGCTTGTTGCCAACAGCAACGTAGCACATCGATGCCGAACATGCCGATGCCAAACGCACCGGCGCCGCATCGGCCCATGACGAATACGTCCATGCCCGGTTCGTGCGGCGCCTCTGCGCTCGAAGCGGCGTCCTTTTCCGTAACAGTGAGCCATGAAAATCTTTCCGCGTCCACGATCGCGCGCGCAACCGCGACGAGCTCGTCCGGCGCGGTAAGCGATTCGCACGCGGGTTTAGGCTCGTCTCTTTCCGCGGTACTCACCAGCATTTCACGTTCGGCAAATCGCACGGCCCTCGCGCCCGCGGTTTCCGGAGTTCCGCTTCGTATCTAACTTTTCCCTTTCCTTCAAAAGCAATCCGGCGCTTTTTTTTGTGTGCCGATCCACAACTAACCGCGCTTCATAACCGACTCGATTCGCGCACGCACGCGATTTGACCGGAATCCAGGAGGGGACAGCGTGTTCACGAACTTCTTCACGCACTTCAAGTATTGGAAAACGGTTTTGCTCGCCGCTCTGCTGTGGGCCGTGATGCCGGGTTCGCTGCACGCGCAGATGAACCCTTACTTCACGGCGATCGATTACCCAGTCGGGAAAGACCGCCTGATGCTGATGGCGCTGCCGGATTTCCAGCGCGCGCGCGAGGGAAACAATTTTTTCACCGGAATGCTGATGGCGGAGTACGGCATCACGCCGCGCTGGACCGCAGGCTTCATGGTCGAGGACGAGAAGATTTTTGGCATGCCAGTCACCTACGGCGGTTTACGCATCAATACATATTTTCATATTTTACCGCATGATAATCTGCTGAATGTGACGCTCTACGGTGAGTTTGAGGACTTGAATCAAGCGGGGCTGTACAAGATGGAAGTCAGCGGCTTTGGCCCCGAGGATTTGTCCGGGCCGCTGGGGATCGCGCGCAATACGCCGGCGCGCACTTTCGAGCAACGCCTGATTGCCTATCACAACTGGGGCCGGCTGAACGCGACGTTCAATTTCATCAGCGAAACCGGCCTGGAAGCGCCGCACGACAACGATTTTGGTTACGCGGTGGGCCTGTTCCGCGAGCCATCCTCAATGGCTATGTCACCGATGGCCGGCATGAAAAAGGCGCCTTCGCCTCCCGCGCTTTCCCTCCGACGCCTGGGTTACGGCGTCGAAATGATTGGCGCGCTGGGGAACACGGACCAGTTCGGCTTCTACTGGCACCGGCAGCAGCAATATCTTGGTCCGGTTCTCGCTTATGATGTTACTCCGCACTGGACCGTGCGTGTGGAACCAGCCTTCGGACTCTCGGACGTGAGCGATCCCTTCGTGCTGCGCATGGGAGTGCAATACATGTTCGACGGCTTCGGCCACAAATTGGGCCGGATGTTCTGATGGGAGTCGCGTCGCGACGGGAATTTAGTTTGTGGCGGCGCGGAACGCAACGCGTAGCGATGCGGAGCAATCTTTTCGACTCACGCTCGGGCGATTCTCGCGTGGACTTCGAGATACTCCGTCTTTGTCACCACGTGATGCGCGTCGCCTTCGTTGTGGACGGTCCAGTGATTTGTCAGATCGTCGGCCAAGGCTTTCTGCCCGGCGGCATCCAGGCGCGCGAAGGCCATTTGCGTTGGCCCGAAATATTTTCGGAAGAACGCAACGGTTTCCGCGGGACCGAACGGGTGATCAAATATCAGCTCGCGTTTTGTTGCTTTAACTTCCGCCCTCGCGCCAAATCGTTCGGCGACCACGGACTCGTCTCCCCAGAGCAAGGGCGACGGCACGCCCGGCGGCGGAGGCACGTGCCGCGCGGTGATTTTGAACATTTGGCCTGCGAATCCCCCCGGAGTCCAATTCCCCATGGCGATCAGGCCGCCGGGACGGCAGACGCGCATCAGTTCCGACGCGACCATGTCGGGCCGGGGAGCAAACATCGCGCCGAACATCGACAACACCACATCGAATTCGCCCGCGCCTTGCGGCAGCTTCTCCGCGTCGCCTTCGACGAACTCAACTTTCAGTCCTTCCGCTTCCGCGCGCTTCCGAGCCTGTTCGAGGAGGTTCGGAGCCAGGTCGAGGCCCGTTACCACAGCGCCGGTCCTCGCCGCGGGAATGGACTGATTTCCTGTGCCGCACGCCACGTCCAATACTTTCGTCCCCGGTTTCAGGTTCAGCCGGGCGACGAACTCTTCCGCTCCGCGCTCGTTCAGCCGCGCAATCTCGCCAAAGTCCCCAGCCATCCACGTCGCGCGCATCTTCTGCTTCAGTTCCGCAAATCCTCCCGCCGAACTCGCCATGACTTTCCTCCGATCAAACTGACACCTGACAGCATATGCACATTCAGCTTCGACTCGCAACACCCAACCGGCGTGGCTCTGAGCCTTGCAGAGTGTCCACTCCTATCATGCGTAGTATCCGCGCGATGTAGTTCTCCGTTATAATCCGCCCGATGCCTTCGGCGACAATCGAAACCTTCACTCGCGACCTCGAACGCCTCATCAAGAAATTCGACGCCGACAAGACGCACTATCTTTCGAAAAGCTATAACGAAGCCCAGGCCCGCGTCGATTTCATCTCCCCATTCTTCAAAGCCCTCGGCTGGGACATGGAAAACGAGCAAGGCTTCCCGCATCACTCCCGGGAAGTCGTCGTCGAAGTCGGCGAAGACACTCACGGCCGCCCGGACTACGGCTTCCGCGTCGCCGCCCAAACCAAATTCTTCGTCGAAGCCAAAGCTCCCTGCGAGGCCCTCGACACTGCCCGCCACATCATGCAGGCCAAGAAATACGCTTGGAACACCAAGCAAGTCTCCTTCGTCGTCCTCACCGACTTTGAGGAGTTCCGCTTCTACGACGCGTCCATCATCCCCGACGAGCGCAAGCCAGACGAAGGCTTGCTGCTGAATTTCCGCTACACGGATTATCTCTCGAACATAGCCAAGCTCTGGGATTTTTCTCCCGAGCGCGTCGCCGCCGGCTCGCTCGAAGCCTTGCTCCCGCGCGATCGCCGCACGCAGCGCCTTCGCATCCCCGTCGACACCGCCTTCCTCGATGAAATGACCGGCTGGCGCGAGGAGCTGGCGAAAAACATTTACAAGAATAATCCCGCGCTAACGGCCCGGCAGTTGAACGAAGTCGTCCAGCGCCTTCTTGACCGCATCGTTTTCATTCGCGTCGCCGAAGACCGCCGCGTCATCGAGAAAAATCAGTTGCGCGACGTGGTCGAGGAATGGAAAGCGCGCGGTGGCAAGTTCCACATCTTCGAAGGCCTCAACGATCTCTTCCACCGCATCAATGAGGACTTCAACGGCGAAATCTTCAAGCCGCACCTTTCCGAGGAAATCAAAATCGATTCCGATGTCCTCGCGCACATCATCGAGCGCCTCTACCCGCCCAAAAGCCCTTATCGCTTTGATGTCATCGGCGTCGAGCTTCTCGGCTCGATTTACGAACGCTATCTCGGCAAGACCATCCGCCCCACGGCAAAGCAGGTCCGCGTCGAGGAAAAGCCCGAAGTCCGCAAGGCAGGCGGCGTCTATTACACGCCTAAATACATCGTTGATTACATCGTCAAGAACACTGTCGGAAAGCTGATCGAGGGCAAAACGCCCAAGCAGATCGAAAAAATCCGCATCCTCGACCCCGCCTGCGGCTCCGGCTCGTTCCTGATCGGCGCATTTCAATGCCTCATCGATTATCACGCCCGCTATCTCGCCGACCATCCCAAAGAAGCCCGCGTCGATACCTTGCTCCCCGACATAACCAAAGACCCGAACGGCGAGCCTCGCCTTTCCGTCATCCGCAAAGCGCAGATATTGAAAAACAATCTCTTCGGCGTGGATATTGACCCGCAAGCCGTCGAGATCACCATGATGAGCCTTTACCTCAAGGCTCTCGAAGGCGAGCGCTCGCAACTCCCGCCCAAGCAGCATCTCCTCCCCGAACTCAAAAACAACATCATCTGCGGCAATTCCCTCATCGGCCCGGACATTTACGGCCAGGCAACGCTCTTCGGCGACGTCGACCGTGACCGCATTAACGCCTTCGACTGGAATTCCGAAATCGCAGGCTTCGGCCGCATCATGAAAGACGGCGGCTTTGACTGTGTTATTGCGAATCCACCCTACATACGTATACAGATTTTGCAGGAATTCTCCCCGATCGAGGCCGACTATCTAAAGAGGCACTACAAGGCCGCGAGCTCCGGAAATTTTGATATCTACGTTTGTGTTGTCGAAAAAGGGTTCTCTCTTCTTCGGAGTGCCGGCAGGCTTGGATTCATCCTTCCGAATAAGTTCTTCCAGACTGATTACGGTAAATCACTTCGAGGATTATTGGCGAACACGCGAGCAGTAGAAACCATCATCGACTTTTCCCATCTGCAGGTCTTCGACGGTCCAACTACGTATACTTGTCTCCTTTTTCTTACCCGGGAACCGGGCGAGACTGTCCAGTACAAGAGAATCGAGGACGCATCGAAGCTATTATCACTAGAAGGGCAGTCATCCAGCGTGCCGATCACCGCATTATCGTCGGGGCCGTGGGCATTTGCAGGGGATCGAGAGCGGAGGATTTTTGAAAGAATGGAGAGTCAGTCCATCCATCTAATTGATCTCCCCTCGCAAATCTCGCGCGGATCGAGTTCCGGCGCTGACGATGTATTCGTGGTGAGCAAGAGCGACAGAGTCGGCACCTACAAATCCAGAGATGGCGAAACAATTCGCCTGGAGGCCGAGATACTTCGCACCCCACTCTATGCGACAGATTTTGGTCGCTATTTTTTCAGGCCTGCATCCGACGAGAGAATCATCTTTCCTTATGAAGTTTCTGACGGTTCTTTCGGGCTGATGGACGAAGGAAACCTAAAACGCCGATTCCCAAGGGCATTCGATTACTTGCGTGCTCGGCGGAAATCCCTGGAACTCCGTCAACAATTCAAAACGTGGTATTCATTCAGCGCTCCAAGGAATTTGGCTGTCCATGACGCCGCAGATCTTCTGGTACCCCTATTGGCGGATCGTGGCCTGTTCTCCGAGTTCCCTGTTGGCCAAGACCGCTTTTGCCTAATGGCGAGCGGTGGGTTTAGCATCAGTTTGGCGAAGGCGGGTCGCGTCTCTCCTAAGTGTCTGCTCGGCTTGTTGAATTCCAAGCTTGTTTTCTCGTATCTTAAATCGAAGAGCAATGTCTTTCGCGGCGGTTGGATTACATGCACCAAGCAGTACGTGGGTCCATTGCCAATTCGACTCGCCGACCAATCTCATTCCGATTGCATGGTTACGCTGGTGAAGCGAATGCTGGAATTGAACAAGAAGAAGCACTCAGGCAAACTCGCGCCTTCCGAACTCGACCGCCTCGAACGCGAAATCGCCGCTACCGACGCCGAAATCGACGATCTCGTCTACGACCTCTATGCCATCACCCCCGAAGAGCGTAAAATCATCGAATCACAGCAATAGCGCGTCCAACGTTGCGGCATCCTTGCGTTGACTTGGGTGGCGGCGGCGCATAAGATGCAGGCATATTTTCGAGAGCTTTCCGGGGGGAATGATGGCTTCGAGGCGATGGCATGTTCTGACGGCGCTGCTGGCGCTTGCGGTGCTGGTGATTGCGGCGTATTCGCTGCTGCAGGGAGCGCGGCTCAGCGTGGCCGCGGCAACGGATGGCCGCAGCACGCGCGCAATGTCGGCGGGGAGCGATCCGCGGCTCGCGGGGGCTTATCGGTTTACGCGCGGCGGCTGGACGTACGTGCATCTGCAAGGCTCGCCGAATCAAATCGGCTTTCAGCACGGGTATTTGCTCGCGCCGGAAATTGCGGACGCGTTTGCGGCGGTGAAGCTCGACGACACGCACACCACGAAGAAAGGCTGGAGTTTTTTTCGCCGCGCCGCTCACGACATGCTGTGGCCGCATATTGACGCCGAGTATCAGGCGGAGCTGAAGGGAATCACGGAGGGATTGAACGCGCACGGCGTGAAAATGACTCTTGATGACGTGGTGGCGCTGAACGCGTTCGAGGAGCTTCCGGATTATTACGCGCCGTGGTACGACAGGCATCACAAGACGAAGAAGGCGCAGAGCGTGGCGGATTTGAAAGTGAAGGGACATTGCAGCGCGTTCGTGGCCACGGGAAGCTGGACGAAGGACGGGCAGATCGTGATCGCGCACAATAATTGGACGAACTACATGGTCGGAGAACGGTGGCGCGTGATGTTCGACATCGTGCCGCAGCACGGGTATCGCATGATCATGGATGGTTTTCCCGGCGTGATCACCAGCGACGACGATTTTGGAATCAACTCCGACGGCTTGATGGTTACAGAGACGACGATTTCGGATTTCCACGGCTGGAACCCCAACGGCATTCCGGAATTCGTGCGCTCGCGCAAGGCGCTGCAATATGCGGGCTCGATCAACGACTACGTGAAGATCATGCTGGATGGAAACAATGGCGGGTACGCGAACGACTGGCTGCTCGGCGACCGCAAGACGGGCGAAATCGCGCAATTCGAGCTGGGGCTGAAAGCGTACAAGCTGTACCGAACGAAGAACGGATATTTTGTCGGCTCGAATTTCACGAGCGATCCGCGCGTGACGAAGCTCGACACGACGTTCAACGTGAATGATCCCACCGAATCGCCGAACGCGCGGCACCTCCGCTGGAACGAATTGATGAAGCAATATAAGGGCAAGATCGACGTGGCGCTCGCCGAGAAATTCGAAAGCGATCATTTCGACGCGTACACGAAAAAAGAAGGTCCTGATGTGCGAACACTTTGCGGCCATGGCGACGCTTCGCCGAATGGCGATAAGGGATGGGGCGTGAAGCCATACGATCCCATGGGCGCGGTGCAGGGCAAAGTGACGGACAGCAAAATGGCAGGGAAGATGAGCCTGATCGCGCACACGGGACATCCGTGCGGCGAAACATTTTACGCCAAGCCATTTCTCGCCGCGCATCCGCAATACGATTGGCAAGCGCCGGAACTGCACGACATGACTTCGGACCCGTGGACGACGTTCCATGCCGGCGAGCATGCCGGTGATTCGAAGTAAAACGCGCCCCAAGTAGACGCGATGGATATCGGGACGAAGCACATTTTGATTTTGTAGCTAGTGTGGTGAGTTGCAAATTCGCGGCATATACTTGGCGGTCCTCAGGGGTTAAAACCCCTGAATTTGCGACAGCTTATTGTCGGAGCTAAAGCTCCGACCCCCTGAAAACCATGCCACGAACTTTTGACTGAGAGCACCAGGCGATTCTTCGAATACCCATTTAAGCGCGAGCTCAAGGCTCGTGATTTTCCCATTTCCTCTCGACTTCACGGCATAGGGAAGTTACACTTCGCGAGTCAACCCTTCACGTCAGCCGATACGGAGTTCTTGTGCCCCTGATTGAAAGCCTTCTCTTGCTGCTCATTGTCTCCCGGATGATTGGGGAGGTTGTGGAGCGATTTGGGCAGCCGGCGATGATCGGAGAAATCGCGGCCGGCATACTGCTGGGTCCCTCCGTGCTGAAATTGGTGCATTTCACACCCGAAATCAGGGCGCTGGCCGACCTGGGTGTGCTGCTGCTGGTGTTTCTGGCAGGGATGGAAATGGATCTGGATGTACTGTGGAAATCTTTTCGGGGCCGGGGCGCGTTCGTGGGGCTGTCGGGATTCCTTGTTCCGCTGATTCTGGGAATCGGCGTGGGAATCGCGTTTGGCATGGACCGGACACGCGAAATTTTCGTCGGCCTGTGCATCGCGATCACGGCGCTGCCGGTCAGCGTGCGAATTCTGATGGACCTGGGCAAGCTGCAAACGGACATCGGACAGAAGATCATCGCTGCCGCGGTGATGAACGACGTGATTTCGCTGCTGATGCTGGGCGTGATTGTCGACGTCAAGGGCGCGGTGTCGCGGAGCGTGTTTGTGTCGCTGGGACTGGCGCTGCTGAAAGCGATTGTCTTCATGGCGGGATTTATTACCGTGTCGCGCCTGATCAAGCGCCATTCAGGCAAGCGATTTGTGCGCTCGCGGAATCTGGTGGATCGCCTGGTGGTGCATCTGAAGGGGAAAGAGTCGCTCTTCGCGGTGGTTTTTTTGTTTGTCATGGCGTTCGCGGCTTTTTCGCAAATCCTGGGGCTGGATTTCATCGTGGGAGCGTTCTTTGGATCCATGCTGCTGAGTTATGCGGTTTTGGGACGCGCGAATTTCGAGGAGGTTCAGAAAACCGCGTCGAATGTGACCATGGGATTTCTGGGGCCTATTTTTTTCGCGGCCATCGGATTGGAATTCGACGCCTCGAGCCTGAGGCATTGGACATTGGTTGCGGCGGTGCTGGTGGCCGCGTTTGCCAGCAAGATATTTGGAGGTTACCTGGGCGGCCGCTTGGCCAAAATGACGAGCAATGAGAGCTGGGCGCTGGGAATCGGCCTGAATGGGCGCGGCATTATGGAACTGGTCATCGCCAATATCGCGCTCTCAAGGGGATTCATCGACGAGGAACTGTTTACCGTGCTGATCTTGATGGCAACCGTGACGACGCTCGTCACTCCGTTCTTGCTGAAGCGCGCTTATAGCCGCCTGCCGACTGAACCCGTGGCAATCTCTAGTGCATCGAGCGCTGCGGACTGAGGCTTCGCTAGGTGAACATACGGCGGCGCATCCATCGCGCTCGTGGACGGCGAAGTAGGGCGAGGTAAATAGTGCAGTCCTGCCACTGCTTGGCATATTCTGAGCGCCGCATCATTGGTGGTTCGACGGGTGATTCGGTCGAAGGACGGCCATACGAAGAAGAAGGATCTAACAACGTTCGCCAAGGAAGCCGTGACGGATTTTCGCACCGTCGGCGCGGTCGCTCCTAGCTCGCGCTACCTTGCCCAGGCCATGCTGGGGCCGCTTCCGTTGGAGAAGGCGCAACTTGTTGTGGAAGTGGGGCCCGGCACCGGAGCCATGACGCGCGCGTTGCTGAAGCGCATCCCGCGCGACGCGACGCTGATTGCATTCGAGATCAATCCGCGATTTTTACGGTACTTGAAATCAAGCATCTCTGACGCGCGCTTGCATGTCGTCAACGCCAGCGCGGAGACGCTGGAAAAAGAAGTTCACCGCCGTGGATACAATCATGTCGACGCGGTCGTGTCGTCGCTCGCCTTGGGGTTCATGCCCGCGCGACAAAGGCGCGAGTTTCTGGGCGCGCTGGGAAGTCTGCTGGGCGAAGAAGGCGTCTTCACGCAGTATCAATATTTCCACCGCTTGCAGATGAAGAACGGGCACGTGCGGCGGTTCGATTTGGTGCGTCTGCTGCACCGGTACTTCGGCTCCGTGAAGCGCAGGATTATCTGGCGCAATCTGCCTCCCGCGTTTGTTTTTGCGTGCCGTGGGCCATTCTCCGCCGAAACGAGGCGCTCGCTTCGCGCCCGGGCCTAGCGTGGGCGCTCAACGCCGGGGTACGGCGAATTTCCAAAATTTTCTTATTTTTATTGTGATCGATATCGCATCCGGCGATTTGCCGCGAACCGGAAAGCAGCGTAGAATCAAGATTGAAATCTCCGATCCTCCGAGCCTGCGGAAGAGAAAATCCATGGCTTTGAGGACGACCCCGCGCTGTTGAGACGGCGCGGGAAACGCACATGCGGGGCGAAATGCCTACGCGGGCGTTCAGGGTTTGGGAGGAAACTCCCGGGCCTCCCTTCACGCAAAGCCGTGATTTGGAAAGGAGAAACGCCGACGCTGCGACGTGTGTCGGTTTTTCCGCCCAACTCCAATCACGGAATTGGGCGTTTTTTATTTTAGGCGGGCGCGTCGAAGAATTGCAGCGCAGGTGCCAAGGATCAAAGTAGCAACGAGGCAGGGAAGCAAGGACGCAGAAAAAATGGAACACTTGGTTGACAAATTCGGCAGGCAAATTACGGACTTGCGCGTCTCGGTGACGGATCGCTGCAACTTCCGTTGCGTTTATTGCCGCTCGGCCAATCCTGAAAATCACATGGCGGAGCACAATCTGCTCAGTTGGGATGAGCTCGAACGCCTGGCGAGAATTCTGGTGGGCCTCGGGATTAAGAAAGTGCGCGTCACGGGGGGCGAGCCGCTGGTGCGTCCCGGCGTCGAGGAATTCATTTCACGATTGCGCGCGCTGGGCGTGCCGGATATTTCGCTGACGACAAACGGCCAGCTCCTTGCGGATCGCTGCGAGCGCCTGATTGAAGCGGGATTGAATCGCATCAATATCAGCCTGGATTCTCTTGACCGTGCGAGATTCGAGAAAATCACGCGCACGCGGTCGTTCGATCGCGTGATGGCGGGGATCGACGCGGCGCAAGCCTCGCCGCTGCGTCCCGTGAAGGTCAACGCCGTGCTGGTGCGCGGGATAAATGATGATGAGGTCGAGGCGTTCGCGGAATTCGCGCGCGACCGCGACTTGATCATGCGCTTCATCGAATTCATGCCGCTCGACGCGGACCGCGCGTGGACGCGCGACCTGTTCGTGCCAGCGGAGGAGATTCGCCGGCGCATCGAAGCGCGCTGGCCCATGGTCCCCATCGCGCACGAGCGCAGCGAAACGGCGCGGAAGTATCGTTTCGCGGATGGACGCGGAGAAATCGGGCTGATCGCGCCCGTGTCGCAGCCCTTCTGCGGATTCTGCTCGCGCATCCGCCTGACCGCCGACGGAAAGCTGCGGACGTGCCTCTTCAGCAAGGACGATCACGATTTGAAGGGCCTGCTGCGCGGCGGCGCGAGCGACCAGGAAATTGTCGCCGAGATTCGCGGCATTGTGATGGAGAAAGAAGCGGGTCACCGGATCAACGAGCCTGATTTTGTTCCGCCGTCGAGGACGATGGTTTATATTGGTGGCTGACCCGGACCATGGCGGACGACGAACAGAGGCTTTTCACGCTGACCGAGGCGGAGCGCACCCGCGCTGAACTGGAACCGTTGCTGCTCGAAGCAATGGAAGAGCGGCGGCGCATGGGCGAGTTGGACGAAAAGCTCGGCGAGCTCGCCACGCGCATACAAATGATGGGCGGGATGCGCTTCGATTACGACGAGGCCGCGAAACAGCGCGTGGAACGCAACCGGCACGAGAAATCCGTCGAGTCGGCCGTCGAGCGCATGAGTGCGACGGGATGCGTGGTGAAGGACCTCGATGTGGGCCTGCTCGATTTTCCCGCGCGGCTGAATGACGAGGATATTTATTTTTGCTGGCGCGTGGGCGAGGACCGCATACGTTTTTATCACCGGCAGGACGAAGGCTTCGCCGGGCGCAGGCCCATCGATCCGCGCGACGCCGATTATCGCAATCCGATCCAGTAAATTTCGGCGCTCTTGCGCATGCTGATTTTGTGACGCGGCGCGTTTTCTCCCCGAAAGGAAATTTGTGAGCGAACCCCCGGCAAACCGCCTGAAAAATTCCGTTAGCCCGTATCTGCGCTCGGCGGCGCATCAGCCCGTGGACTGGCACGAGTGGGGAGAAGGGGCATTTGCCAAGGCGCGCGCGGAAGCGAAGCCGATTCTTTTGGATATTGGCGCGGTGTGGTGCCACTGGTGCCACGTGATCGACCGCGAGAGCTACGAGAATCCGGAGATCGCGGCGCTGATAAATCAATTCTATGTCGCGGTGAAAGTGGATCGCGACGAACGGCCGGATGTGGACTCGCGCTATCAGGCCGCTGTCAGTTCGATTTCAGGGCAGGGAGGTTGGCCGCTGACGGCGTTTCTGACGCCCGATGGCAAGCCATTTTTCGGCGGCACGTATTTTCCTCCGGAAGATGCGATGGGGCGCCCCGGATTCAAGCGCATTCTTGTTGCCGTCGCGGAAGCGTTTCGTTCGAAGCGAACTGAGATTGACAGCTCGGCGCTCGCGCTCGAAGACGCCGTGCGTCAGGCGGAAACTTTCACGAATGCGCGCGGCGCGTTTGATCCTGGGATCGTGCAGGCGATGGCCGCTTCGATCGCCGACAATTTCGATCCGCGCAATGGCGGCTTCGGCCAAGCGCCGAAATTTCCGCATCCCGCGGCGATCGACTTGCTGCTCGAACTTGGGCCGATTTCGCGCGATGCGAATCTTTTGCTTGTTGCCGATCGAACGCTTGAAAAAATGGCGCTGGGGGGCGTTTATGACCAGCTTGCCGGCGGGTTTCATCGCTATTCGGTGGACGAACGCTGGTGCGTGCCGCATTTCGAAAAAATGTCGTACGACAATTCGGAGCTGCTGAAAAATTATCTGCATGCGTTTCAAGTTGCGAATACCAGAAGGGACGGCGGCGACGCGACGGGCCACGCGCAGCTTTTCCGCGCGACAGCCGAGGGAATTATCGGCTGGGTTTTCGATGTGTTGAGCGACCGCGAGCGCGGCGGCTTTTACGCGAGTCAAGACGCGGACATTTCGCTCGACGATGACGGCGATTATTTCACGTGGACCATTGACGAGTTGCGCGCCGCGTTGACGCCGGAAGAAGCGCGCGTAATGGAGGAGTTCTACGACGTAGGGCCGGTGGGCGAAATGCACCACAATCCGGCCAAGAATGTGCTGTGGGTGGCCAGCACGCCGGAAGACATCGCGAAGCGGGCCGGAATGAGCGAGAGCGACGCGCGGCTTGTGATTGCGCGCGCAAAAGGAAAGTTGCTCGCGGCGCGCGCGAAGCGCACGGCGCCCGCTGTGGACCAAACGGTTTACGTGAGCTGGAACGCGATGTTCGTTTCCGCGTTTCTTGAAGCGGCGCGCATTCTCGGGCGCGCGGATTGCCGCGACTTCGCGCTGAAAACGCTGGAACGGATTCTTGCGCACGCGTGGGACGAGAAGATGGGATTCTGCCATCGCGTGCCAGGGGCGAGCGCGGTTTCTTCCGGCGCAACTTCTTCAGAGGCGTCTTCATCACGCGCAGATGCGGAAAGAATCGGCGGCCCGCCTGCCGTGGTAGGGCTGCTCGACGATCAGGTTTTTGCCGCGGCGGCGCTGCTCGATGCGTATGAGGCGACGCTCGACCGCCGCTATTTCGCGCTTGCCGAACGCACGATGCAGCTTGCCATCGAAAAATACGGCGACGCGGAAGGCGGCGGATTTTTTGATCGCGCTTCCGACGCGCCGCCGATGGGCGGCCTCGAAGTGCGCCGCAAGGCGTTTCAGGATTCGCCGACGCCCAGCACGAACTCCGCCGCTGCCATTATGCTCGGACGGCTTTACGGTTTCACGGGCAACGCACTCTATCGCGAATGGGCGCAGCGGACGCTCGAAGCGTTTGCCGCGCTCGCGCCGCAATTTGGACTTTACGCCGCGACGTACGGACTTGCGGCCGTGCTGCATTCGCGGCACACGTTGCAAGTTGTGATTACAGGCGCGTCGGGCGATGCGAAAGCGTCTGCGCTCGAAGCCGCCGCGAATTCCGTGTACCGTTTCGGCAAAGCAGTGCTGCGCGTCACGCCGGAGACGATTGCGACGGATGCGCTCGCGCCGGCGCTGAAAGAAACGATTCCGCACGTTTTCGCCTCGGGACGCGCGAATGTCGCGCAGGCTTTTGTGTGCGTCGGGACGTCGTGTCATCCGCCCGTGAGCGAGCCCGGTAAGCTGATCGAGTTGCTGACCGCGCCGAGCCTGCACGCCGCCGCGCAGTAAACGAAGCGCGCGAAATGCAAAAGCCTCAGGTCAGCCGCGACCAACAACGCCGCGGCGGGACCTGAGCTACAAAAACATGACATCCACGCTCGAAACACCGCGGCTTTTGCTGCGTCCCCTGGAACTGGCCGACGCCGAGCAGATTCAAATCCTCTTTCCACATGGGGAGATCGTGCGTTATCTGCGGAACGCGGTCCCGTGGCCGTATCCAGCCGATGGCGCATTGCAATACGTCCGCGATATGGCTCTGCCGGCCATCGCGCGCAGCGAAACGTGGCACTGGACACTGCGACTGAAAACCCAACCGGAGCAAATGATCGGCTTGATCAGCTTGATAAAAGGAGAAACAGAGAATCGCGGCTTCTGGCTTGGTTTGCCGTGGCACGGACAAGGTCTGATGAGCGAAGCCTGCGACGCGGTGACGGATTACTGGTTCAACGCGCTGAAGTTTCCCGTGCTGCGCGTGCCGAAAGCCATCGCCAATGTGGCCTCGCGCCACATCTCCGAAAAACAGGGCATGCGCGTGGTCGCAACCGAAGAGCGCGACTATGTTGGCGGCCGTTTCGCGAGCGAAATATGGGAGATCACCGCCGAAGAGTGGCGCGCGCGAAGGCGCTCGGACGAGCGAACTCAATCAGGCTAAACCGCGTGCCTCATTTAAATCCGGCTCCCGCTTGCTTCTGGCGATCCGCGACGTCGGGTTTGTTGAAAGCGCCGGGCGTATCCGCGATCTGCTGGATAAACCGCTGCAATTCGCCGGGTGACGCCGTAAATAGAATATCGGAACCCGGTTTTTCGTCCATCATTTCGTGGGCGATAGAGATCTTCTTGTCATCGAACTGCTGGACGAGCCAATCGTGATTCAATTGCGCAAACTGGAGCGTGTCTCCGCTGAGCGAAATCTTATAGAAGAGATGCAGAGGCGCGACACCATTGGGAAGATCAAGGTCTTTGCCATTCAAAGATTGGGTATCGAAAATCGCATCAGCGAAGAGATTGTTTCCGAGGCGGACCAGACGCATTTTGTAGCGCTGTTCGATGGGGAGTCGGGATCCGTCCCGGTGATTTCATAGGTTCCGTCGGTGTTTTCCTGAATTTGTGTGGCGCTGTTGTCTTTGCCGCCTTCAGGTATCCAGGTGCCGACCAGGGCAGCATCGCGCACGTTTTCGCCTGGATTGTAGAGCGGATGAAGCGAATAGGCGCATCCGTTGAGCAGGGCAATTATTGCGGCGAGTCCGAGGAAGAAACAAAGCTTTGAGGCGCGCATGAGTCACCCTCCAATGATGATTGCGCGAATGATACCATCGGATATATCGCCTCACCAGCGCGGCACCGCCGGTCTCGTGTCACGCACTATGGCTGGTTGATGGCCGCTGCTGGCGATGCGATAATGAGCTTTCATCGCGGGCAATCAGCGAGATCGCTACGCGACATTCGTATCGTCGTATTTGTAATGGGGGTAAATCATGGCGTTAAGAGATGCATGGATTGAGAAGCGGCTGCAAACGGCGGGCGTGAATGGGAGTCGCGTCGCGAGCGAAGTCGAACGCGAGGATAACGTCTCGCAGATGCACTACGCGCGCCTGGGAATCGTCACGGAAGAAATGGAGTACGTGGCGAAGCGCGAGAAAGTCGCGCCGGAATTGGTGCGTGGAGAGGTCGCGCGCGGACGCGCCATCATCCCTGCCAACATTCATCATCGGAACCTCGAGCCGATGGGCATCGGCGTCGCGTTCAAATGCAAAATCAACGCCAACATTGGAAATTCCGCCACTACCTCGAAGATTGAAGACGAACTCGAGAAACTGCATCGCTCCGTGCACTACGGTTCCGACACCGTGATGGATCTTTCGACCGGCGGCGACATTCCGAAAATCCGCAAAGCGATTATCGACGCTTCGCCTGTGCCCATTGGCACCGTGCCGATTTACGAAGCGCTCTCGCGCGTGCGCCGCACGGAAGATTTGACGATCGAGCTGATGCTTGAAGTGATCGAGGAGCAGGCCGAGCAGGGCGTCGATTACATGACCATCCACGCAGGCGTGCTGCGCGAATTTCTTCCACTGGTGCGCAACCGCATCACGGGAATCGTCAGCCGCGGCGGGGCTTTACTTGCCGTCTGGATGAGCCATCACAAAAAACAGAATTTCCTGTATGAGCATTTCGACGAGATTTGCAAAATTTTCAAGAAGCACGACGTGAGCTTTTCGCTGGGCGACGGCCTGCGTCCGGGATCGCTCGCCGACGCAAGCGACGAAGCGCAATTCGCGGAGCTGAAAGTGCTGGGCGAGCTCACCACCAAAGCCTGGGAGCACGATGTGCAGGTGATGATCGAAGGCCCGGGGCACATCCCGATGGACCAGATCGAGTTGCAGGTAAAAAAAGAAAACGAGATGTGCCACGAAGCGCCGTTTTACACGCTGGGGCCGCTGGTCACGGACATTGCGCCGGGCTACGACCACATCACCAGCGCGATTGGCGCGGCGATGATCGGCTGGCACGGCGCGTCGATGCTCTGCTACGTCACGCCGAAGGAGCACCTCGGTTTGCCGAACGCCGATGACGTTCGCCAGGGCGTGATTGCGTACAAGATTGCGGCGCATGCGGCGGATGTGGCGCGGCACCGTCCCGGCGCGCGCGATCGCGACGATGCCTTGAGCTACGCGCGCTTCTTGTTCGACTGGGAAAAGCAATTTGATCTTTCGCTCGACCCGGCCACGGCCCGCGCGATGCACGACGAAACTCTGCCCGACGATTTCTACAAGGACGCGAAGTTCTGCTCGATGTGCGGGCCGAAATTCTGCTCGATGAACCAGACGCAGATCGCGGAAGCGAACGACGGATTGGATCAGCAGGAGCGCCAGGAAAAATTCGTGAAACTGCTGGCAAAGGTCGAGAATTAGCGCCGATCAAAACGGAACTTTTTCGCGCGCCATTGCGTAACTTCAGATAGAGAGGTGCGACCGTGGGCTTAGCGATTCTGGTGGCGATGTATTTCCTGCCGGCGATCATTGGCCACAACAAACGCGATGCGATGGGCATCTTCCTGCTAAATTTTTTCCTGGGCTGGACGATTATCGGCTGGGTCGCCGCGCTTTTCTGGGCATGCACGTCGAGAACATGCGCGCCCGTGTTTCAATTTGCGGGATCCGCGCACTACTGCCACCAATGCGGCGCGCCGTTCATTCCTGCGGCGCGGTTTTGCTCCGGGTGCGGCAGAGCCGTCTGATTTGCGGCCCTTCGGCCGATGAAGGGGGAATGCAGCGCCGAATAACGATGGCGGAAACCGTACAGAACGAAAATCTTCGCGAGGAATTCAATCGCTGGGCCGAGGCGGGCAAGGGCGAAAGCATGGAGACGGAACATCGTCCCATCGTCGAGCCGGTGCTCAAGATGATGAAGCTCGAACCAAGCGACACAGTTCTCGATGTGGGCTGCGGCGGGGGATGGCTGGTGCGCGAAATCGCGGCGCGTGTTCCCAAGGGCCGCGTGCACGGGATGGACGTTTCCGACGAGATGGTCAACCGGGCGCGGCGTGGCGCGGCTGCCTTGCGCAACATTGAATTCGCGGTCGGGAGCGTGGATGGAATTCCTCGCGATGCGAATTCGTTCGACAAAGTGATTTCGGTCGAATCGTCTTACTATTGGCCGGATCCGACGGCGGGCATTCGCGAGATTTTCCGCGTGCTGCGCCCGGGCGGCTCGGCGTGGATTCTGATCAACTACTACCGCGACAATTTGTATTGCCACCAGTGGAGCAAGAGCTTCGCAATTCCCACGCACCTTTTATCGGCGGAAGAGTGGGCCGTTTTTTTTCGCCAAGCAGGATTTTCGGCCGTGGCGCATCTCCGCATCGCCGATCCCACGCCCACGCCGGAGCCATACACGGGCCGATGGTTCCGCGACGCCGCTGAACTTGCCGCCTTCCGCCGCGAAGGCGCGCTGCTCATTCACGGTACGAAACCTTAATTTCCCGTCGGTAGCGCACGTTCGATTTGATTTGCCCCCGCGGCATGGCTATACTCTCCGCCCCGGCCTTGCTGCCTACGGCTGGCTCATCGCAAGCCAATAGGGTGACGCGAATCAATGGCATTCGAGCGCGCGGCCAAAATCGACGAAATTCCGGCTGGGCAAATCCGCGAACTGAAAGTCACGGGGAAATCCATCGCAGTCGCCAATATTGATGGCAAGTTCTTTGCCATCAATAGTATATGCCTGCACCATGGAGGGCCGCTCGGTGAGGGTGACCTCGACGGCACGCTGGTCAGTTGCCCGTGGCATGGCTGGCAATACGACGTTACGACGGGCAAGCTGGCCCAGCAGCCCTCCGATGGCGTCCAGTGCTATGCTGTCGAGCTGCGCGGCGATGATGTTTTTGTTGACGTCGGCTGACACCGGTGCCGCTGGCTGGGCATTTTATTCAGCAGCTTCAACTTTTTCATTGTTTCTCGCGCATATCCATGTATAGTTCGCCAGTTACAGCCAGGCTATGACTCGCCCTGTCACCAGACCTCATCAGTGGCTGCTGGCCGTTGACCCGCGCATCTATCACTGGGACACCCTTTTCGTAAAAGGGAAGGAGATGTGGCGGCACTCCGGCAACAAGCCCGACGCGCTGCGGCAGCTCAAGCAGATGCGCCGCGGCGACCGCGCGCTTTGCTATCACGGCAAGCCCGAGTATGCGCTCTACGCGATTGCCGAGGTAACGCGCGATCCCTATCCCGATCCGCACGATCCGGAGTCCAAGAATTTGGTGATCGACCTGCGGGCCCTTGAGCGCCTGCCCCGGCAAGTTTCGCTCGACGAGCTGCGCGAAGATCGCCTGCTGCGCAAGGTAAAATTCCTGAAGAACCCGCGCCTCACCATCTCCCCGCTGATCGGGGAGGAATATTCCGAGATTCTGCGGCTCGCCGGAATTGTCGCCACGCCCGGCATTCCCCTGCCGTAGCCCGTGTCCCAGGCCGAAATCGCCTGGAAAAAACGAAAAATGGAATTAAGATAGCGGCGCGGAAATATGCGGCCGTATTTTGGGGAGGAGGAAGACAAAGTGAGAACATTTTCTGCTGTTACGCGGGGAATTATTTTTTCTGCCGCGCTGGTAATGGCGGTATCCCTTGGCGCGCAAATGAAAAACGCGCAAACGAAAAAGCATGAAGCGATATGCAGCGCGCTCATGGGCATTTCTTCCGGGCGCACGCGCGTGATCGACATGACCTATGCCATCAACGGCCATTCGCCCGCGTGGCCCGGTGACACGCACCCGTTCACGGCGGTGATCATCGCCACGCCCGCCAAGGACGGTTACTTCACGCGAAAATTTACCATGCTCGAACACTACGAAACGCACATGGACGCGCCCGCGCACTTCCCTCCGGGAAAAGAGACAATCGACCAGATCCCGATACAAAAATTCTTTGGTCCCGCCGAAGTGATCGACATTCGCGACAAAGTTGCCAAGGACATCGATTACCGCTTGACTGCCGCCGATGTGCAAGCGTGGGAAGCGCGGCATGGGCGCATTCCGGCGGGCGCGATCGTAATGCTGCGCACCGGCTGGGCCTCGCGCTGGCCGGATCAGACGCGCTACCGCAACATGGATGCGAAGAAAGTGATGCACTTCCCAGGTTATTCGGTGGCGGCGGCGAAGTTGTTAATCTCGCGGCACGTCAGCGGGCTTTGCATTGATACGCTGAGCATCGATTACGGTCCCTCGGCGCATTTCGCGGTGCATCGCACCACGCTGCCCGCGGGCCTCTTCCATATCGAAAATATCGCGAATCTGGATAAGCTGCCTGCGACCGGAGCATTTGTGATTGCCGCGCCGATCAAACTCGAGGGCGGCTCTGGCGGCCCCGTGCGTGTTTTCGCCATTCTGCCGAATTGATATGAATCGCGCACGCCGCGATGCGAATCTAGTGTCTAGAGTCAGCGGTTCGGTGGATGGTTTTTAGAGAATCGGAGCTTTAGCTCCGACATAAGTCTTCTAAAAATCCAGGGGTTTTAACCCCTGAGGGTCGCCAAAGACATTCGACGAATCCGCCACTCGCCACATTAGCGCGGCTGCCGATGGCTCACCATGCCGCGCCCGTACACAAACTTGACGGCATTTTGTTTTTTGTCGAGGCGCGCATTTGCCGGAGCTTCCCGAAGTCGAAACAGTTGTGCGCGGGCTGCAATTGCTGCTGCCCGGCCGCGGCATACTAAGCGTTCGCCTCGGCAAGACGGATTTCATCGACGATCCCGCGGCGATTGAACAATATGCCCCCGGCTGCCGCATTGCCGAAGTGCGCCGTCGCGGCAAATTCCTCGTTTTGCTTCTCGAAAAAAACAGCGCGCCACAAATCCAAAGAGGCTCCGCGCCTGAACGTTTTCATCTAATCGTTCATCTCGGCATGACGGGGCAGCTCACGGTTCGTCCGAACGCGATGCCGTCGGCGTTGCATACGCATGTCTGGTTCGCGCTCGACAACGATCGCGAGCTTCGTTATACGGACCCTCGCCGTTTTGGCCGCATGGCGCTGGTCCCCGAATCGGGCGGCGAAAATATTCTCGGCGCGCTAGGCCTGGATGCGCTCGAAGCAAAGGAAGACGAATTTCGCTGCCGCTTTTCCGGCCGCCGCGCGCGAATCAAAGCCCTCCTCCTCGACCAGAGCGTTTTCCGCGGCATGGGAAATATTTATACCGACGAAAGTCTGTGGCGCGCGCGCATTCATCCCACGCGCTTGGGTGCGTCCCTAAAACCTGGCGATGTCGCGCGGCTTTACCGCGCGGTGCAAAATGTGCTGCGCGAAGCCATCCGTCTGGGAGGGTCTTCGATTTCCGATTACGTGAATGCCGAGGGGGATCCCGGCGAATTCCAGCTTCGCCATCGCGTCTATCAGCGGGAAGGAAAGAAATGCGCGCGCTGCGCCACGCTGATTCGCCGCATCATCGTCGCGGGACGCAGCAGCTATTTTTGTCCGAGCTGCCAGCCGGCGCCGCGGCATCGCCGCTCGCGGAAAAAACGCACCGCGCGAATTTCCATTCGCAAACGTGTCAGCGCCAGAAATAAATCAGCGCCGCGCCGGTGAGGCTGAAAATCGCTCCATAGAGAAATCCCGCCGCGGGCGCGACTATTGTCCACAGCGCGCCGACGATGATGCTGGACGCAAAATCCCCGATTCCATTTACCGTCGCCAGCACTCCAAATCCCGTGCCGCGAATTCCCGAAGCGAGCAGCTCCGCCGCCGCGGATTTTTCCACGCCCTGCTGTATTCCGATGTGAATACCCGCAATCGTGAACAGCACGGCGAGCCACGGAATCGTCGGCGGCGCGAAAATGAACCCGATGCACATCACCGCGGCCAACGCGTAGGCCGCCGCAAGAAGTCCGCGCTTGCCAATGCGATCCGCCAGCGCCCCCGCGGGATACGAGATCACCGCGAACACGATGTTGTGCAGCGTGTAGAGGCCGACCGCCAGCGTCGCCGCGCGCGCCGCGCCATACTCTGGTGTGAGGATCTGGCTGGCTCGCAGGATCAGGAGCGTCGGGGCAAAGTCGCCAAGCCCGTTCGCAAAGACACCCACTAGAAATCGCCGGAAGCTCACCGGAAGCTGCCGCAAGCTGTGCAGAAAACCGAACGCTTGATGCTTGATGGCGGATTTGCCCGGCGGCACCAGCCATAGAAAAGAAATGGACGCGAGCAGGCCCGGCACAATTGTCCACTCCAGCGCCGTTCGAATATTCGCAAGCGAAACCAGCAGTAACGCCGTCAGCGGTCCCGCGACGGCGCCCACCGTGTCCATCGCGCGCTCGAATCCGAATGCGCGTCCCAGTTGCGATTGCGGCACTGCATCCGCGAGCAATGCGTCGCGCGAGGGACTTTTTACGCCGCGTCCCGTCCATCCTATAGCGCGCAGCAGCAGAATGAACGGCCAGCTTCGCGCCAGGCTGTACGCAAATGTCGTCAGGCTGACGATGACGTAGCCGCCAGCCGCGACGGGCTTGCGCCACGCGGGGCGATTCGCGATGTACCCGCCCGCAAGTTTCGCGAAACTCGAAAGCCCGTCGGCGACGCCTTCAATTACGCCGAGCGCGATCGCGGGCGCGCCCACCAGCGCGAGCAATGCGGGCAGCAGCGAAGTTGCCGCCTCGTGCCCCCAATCCGAGAACAGATTGGCGAGACCGATTCCCAGAATGCCGCGTGCGAACCATCGTTCACGCCGGGGTTTGATGGGAGTGTCGGGAGTATTCACGGCAGGAATTTAGCGAACGACCTTTTGCGAGTTGCTCGCCGCGCGCATCAGCGGCACCGCCGCCGCGAAGATGCGCTCGCCCCACGCGCTCCGGTCGCGCTCGTCAAGCCAGACGACGCGTTTGCGTACGCCGGCAAACGCGGAATCATCGAGCAGTTCGTTCACCAGTTCGTGGATGCGCCGCTGGAACGCGCGATCTTCGGAGCGAAAGCCGTCGGCCTGGATTTCCTCCGCCAGCGGAGGAACCCCGGCGAGCAAATCGTACGTCTGCATCCACCACGCCAGCCATCCTTCGAGCTGCGCCTGCCGCCCGAATTTGTTCACCAGGTAGCAGTAATTGTCGAGCACCGAACGGTCGCAAACAACATTCGCCGTGTTGCGTGACGCGTCCAGTTCTGCGGCAATCTGCGCGTGCAAAATCCACAGCTGGCCTTCGAGCGTCGTCGCCGCGTTCACGGGAAAGGGCGAGCGCCGCGCGACTTCCGCCACCAGTTCCACGTTTTCGCCGGCCTTTTTCATCCGCGAACAGATTTCATACGCCAGTGTCGTTTTTCCAACGCCGTGCGTTCCAATGAGCGCGAGTTTCAATTTCTTCTTAGCCTTTCCAGAGCGTATCGTTTCTAGCACAGATTTCAGCGAAGTCCAATCCGCCGCGCGATGTTCCGTCGTGCGAACTTCCGTTGCGCGGTGCTCGGCGCGTGTTGCATTCGCCGAATCGCCGCGCTCGGCGCGCGTTGCATTCGCCAGATCGCCGCGCTCGATGATTCTCTTGTCGCATTCGATTCGGTTACCTACAATCAGGCGGCCTGATCGGCGGGGGATTTACCACGAAAACCATGAGAGGCGTGGCATGAGAGCCGTAGTGCAGCGTGTCAGCCGCGCGCGCGTCATCATCGATGGCCGTGTGACCGGCGAAATCGGCGCGGGACTTGTCGTCCTCGTCGCCGTGGGACGCGCCGACGCGTCCGCGGTCATGGCCGAGAAAATCGTCAACCTGCGCATTTTTAATGATGAGCAGGGGAAACTGAATCGCTCGCTGATCGATATTGCTGGTGCCGTTCTCGCGGTGTCGCAATTCACTTTGTATGGTGACGCGCGCGGCGGCCGCCGGCCCAGCTTCATTCAAGCCGCGGCGCCCGAACAGGGCAAAGCGCTGTACGAGGAGTTCCTTCGCGCCGTTGCTGCTCTGAACATTCGCGTCGAAACGGGCGTTTTTCAGACGCACATGTCCGTCGAGTTGACCAACGACGGCCCGGTGACCATTCTCCTCGATTCCGATAAACTCTTCTGACTTTGCGCCCGAAGGAGCGCCATGCCTCCAGCAGCCGAACCGTCGCTGATTACGATTCGCGTCGCGCGGCTTTCTGACGCGCCTCAACTCGCGCCACTTGCCGGGCAGCTTGGATACCCTTCCACGCCTGAACAGGTGTCCGCGCGCCTTCGCGGAATTTTTGCCGATGCGGAGCACATTATCTTCGTGGCCGAACAACAAAATGGCGAGATCGCCGGTTACGTTGACGCATTTCTTATGCGCACCGCGGCCTCGGACGTCCGCGCCGAAATCGCGGGACTCGTCGTGCAGGAAGCGTCGCGCTCCCAGAACATTGGCCGAATGCTGATGGCTCGCGCGGAAAACTGGGCGCGCGAAAAGGGCTGCTCCGAATGCGGGCTTCGATCGAACGTGATTCGTGAAGACGCGCACCAGTTTTATGAGAATCTAGGCTATCGCGTCAACAAGACTCAGAAATCCTTTCGCAAGAAACTGTAGCGAGGCGCGCCGTACGCGGATTGGCGAGGCAAAATGCAGTCATCCCTGGACTGGATCGGACTTATTTTCTTCTTCGTGATCGTCGCGCTGTGGACCGTTTTCGGTTTGATTTTTGGCCTGCGCAAGAAACCGCCAAAAACAGCGGAGCAGGCACGCGACCCTAAATCGCTCGGCGGGCTGCTTCTTCAATCCATCGGTTACGCGCTCGCGTGGATTATCCCACGACCGAATTTTTCGCCGATTGTGCCGATGCCGAGGCGCGCGGAGATCACGGTTGCTGTCGCCGCCATCGTGCTCGCCGCGCTTTCCCTGTGGCTGATGTGGCGCGCCATCATTGTGCTGGGCCGGCAATGGGCCTACGTCGCGCGCATTCTCGAAGGTCACAGGCTAATCACCGAAGGGCCTTACAGTCTGGTGCGCAATCCGATTTACACCGGCATGTTTGGCATGCTCATCGTCACCGGCCTCGCTGCCAGCCGCTGGCCCATGCTCGTTGTCGCCATCCTCTTTTTTCTGTGTGGAACCTGGATCCGCATCCGCCGCGAGGAAAATTTGCTCCATCAGTCGTTCGGCGCCGAATTCGAAGTTTACCGCAGCCGCGTTCCCGCGCTGCTTCCCTGGTTGTTCTAGCCGTCTTCGCCCTCGCCGCGAACTGTTTAGTTCTTGAACACGCGCACGCGCTTTGTTTCGCATTCAAATCGCCTCGTTACATCGTCTTACGATATAATTTCCAAAGGCCTATGAAGAGACGCGTACGAAATAAAGTCGGCTATCAGGCGCTGGCGGAATTTCGCTACCAGATCCGGCGGTTCATGAATTTCAGCGAGCAGGCCGCCCGTGCCGCGGGCGTCGAGCCACAGCAGCATCAAGCCCTGCTGGCAATTCAGGGGCTGCCGGGCGCGCAAGAAACCACCGTGGGTGTGCTCGCCGAGCGCCTGCAAATCCAGCATCACAGTGCGGTCGAACTCGTGGACCGCATGGAGCTTCACGGATTGCTCAAGCGGATCCGCAACCGCGCGGACCGCCGTAAAGTTTTATTGCGCGTCACGCGCCACGGCGCGGAACTGCTCGAAAAACTTTCCGTCCCGCATCGTGCCGAACTGCGCGCTGCTGGACGCACTTTGCTTCGCGCGCTCGAAGCCGCAATGCGCAGCGCGGGCCATTCGACCATTTCGCGGCGCGAGAATGCCCGCTCGCGAAGAAAGCGCCGCACCGCAAAGAGCGGTATACGCAAAAAGTGAGACGATTCGTTGATGCAGAGTAAAGCGCACGGTAAATCGAAGCCCAGATCAGCGGACCCGACCGAGCCCGCCACGTTTCGCCTCGGCTACATTTCACTTCTCGCGGTCCTTGTCGGCATCGCCGCCGGCATCATCGCCTACGTGTTGTACGATCTGATCGGCCTGTTTACCAACCTCGCGTATTACCACACGTGGTCGTTTCATTTCCGCAGCCCCGAAAACACCCATCTCGGCTACTGGATCGTTTTTATTCCCGTGATCGGCGGCCTGATCATCGGCTTCATGGCGAAATACGGAAGCGAAAAAATCAAAGGCCACGGCATTCCCGAGGCAATGGAAGCCGTCCTCACCACGCGCAGCAGAATTGAAGCGAAAGTCGCCATCTTGAAACCGCTCTCGGCCGCCATAGCCATCGGCACGGGCGGCCCGTTCGGCGCGGAAGGGCCAATCATTCAGACCGGCGGCGCGCTCGGCTCGCTCGTCGGGCAATTTATCGCCACCACCGCGTCCGAACGTAAAGTTTTGCTCGCTTGCGGCGCCGGCGCGGGCATGGCCGCGACGTTCAACACTCCCATTGCCGGCGTAATTCTCGCCATCGAATTGCTGCTTTTCGAGTTTCGCGCGCGCTCCTTCATTCCCCTGGTGATTTCAACGACTGTCGCCACTTCGGTGCGCTGGTTCCTGCTCGGCCAGCATTCCATGTTCTCGATGGACCCGCATGTTCTCTTCGATCCCATCCACGGTCTCCCCTATTACTTGCTTCTGGGAGTGATTTGCGGATTCGCCGCCGTGGGGTTCACCAAATTGTTGTACTGGGTCGAGGATTTATTCGACCATTTGCCCATCAACGACCTGTGGCATCCGGCCATCGGCGCGTTTTTCCTCGGCGTCATCGGGTTTTTTATTCCGCGCGTGCTGGGCGTAGGCTACGACACTATTTCCGCAATTCTCCACAACAGTCTCGCCTTGCAAGTCTTGCTGCTCTTGATGGTTTTCAAATCGCTGGCGCTGGTTGTTTCGCTCGGCTCCGGCACATCGGGCGGCTTGCTTGCGCCAATGTTCATGTCGAGCGCGGCGCTCGGCGGCGCGTTCGCCATCGGCATCAACCATTTCATTCCCGGAGCGCATCTCTCCCCCGGCGCGTTTGCACTGGTGGCGATGGGCGCCGTCTTCGGGGCGGCGGCGCGCGCCACGTTCGCGTTGATCGTCTTCGCCTTCGAAATCACGCGCAATTACAATTCGGTCCTGCCGCTGATGATCACCTGCGTCATCGCGGACATGATCGCCATCCATTTTCTGCCCAGCTCCATCATGACGGAAAAACTGACGCGCCGCGGATTGACCGTCCCCACGGATTTTGAAGTCGGCGTTCTGCAAGTCGTGAAAGTCAGCGAAGTGATGCGCACCGACGTGCCTACCATCCCTCCAGAGATGACCGTCGGTGAACTCACCGAGCGCATGGGACGCGGCGAGCCAGGATTCAATATGACGCAGGGACTCCCCATTTGCGACGCCGATGGGAAACTTGCCGGCATTGTGACCCAGGGTGATTTATTGCGCGCGCTGAAGCTCGACCCAAGCGGGAAAATAAAAGTGCTGGACGCCGGAAGCCAGTCGTTGATCGTCGCGTATCCCGACGAGCGCGCCTTCGATGCCCTCTATCGCATGTTGCAAAATAATATCGGCCGCCTGCCCGTCGTCAGCCGCGACGGTTCCAAACAGCTCGTCGGCTACCTGAACCGCTCGAGCATTTTGAGCGCCTGGACGCGCCAAATCGAGGACGAAAGCCTGCGCGAACACGGCTGGCTCGACGCCATTCTCCGCACCGCCGAATACCAGAAATCCGCGCAGCTAAGCATTCTCGTGGGAAGAATTGCCGAGCTTACGCAAACGAAAATCGAACTCGACGTGACGACGGACGAAAAAGTTCAACGCTTCGAATTTAAATTGGCCGCGCCACAGCCGGGAATCGCCGTGGGTGATGTGGTGAAAATCAGCTTCCTCGAAGAAAACGACAGCCGCCCAGAGAACCGGATTGTCCAGCGCATCGAAGAAATCCGCGCCCGCTAGGTCAGAATCCTCCCCCTCCCCCGCCGCCAAATCCTCCGCCTGAAAATCCTCCTCCGCCAAATCCAGAACCGCCTGCTCCTCCCGCGCTGCGCGGCGATGAAGCCATCGCGCTACCCGCCTGCATCGACATCAAGTTCAAATCGGTTACGAACAGATACGCCTGGAAACCCGTTCCATACGGCCCGGAGTACCACGCTGGCGGCTGCTTGCAGATATCTTGGAACGCCCCCGCCCATTTTTTCTCCACGCGCAGCGCCATCGCGTACGGCAAATATTTTTCGAACATCTCCGGCGTTTTTTCGATGCGCTCAATCCTGTCTTTCTCCACGCGTCCCAGGAAATCCTCGAATCCCAGGACTTTTTCGAGCGCCCGTTCGCCGGCCACCGTCCGCGCGGACATGAAATATCCAAATCCCGCAATGATCAGCCCCGTCAGAATTCCCGAACCTATCGTCGTCACCGCCGAAATTCCCATCGTCGACGAAAGAAAACCCGCTCCCCACACCAAGGCAAACCCAATCAGGAATCCCGCGCTCACGAATCCCTGCCGCAGCTTATCCGGCCGGTGCAAATAGAATCCGTCGCTCATCAACCCGTCGAAAATCCGGTTCCGAATCGTCGGCAGATGAACATAAAAATGATTTTGCAGATCCGTCATCGACACGGAATCGCTCGCGCCGCCATCGAACAGCGCCGCAAGCAGCACCTGCTCATGCGCCTTCAGATTCGCCCATTCGGTCGCGGCCTTCGTGCGATGGAACACGTAATTCTTGTGATGCACCATCCCCATCATCTGGCTCGCGTCCGTTTGCTCGATGGTCAAAAATCCGCGCACCGCCAAATCCACAATCGTCGCCGTGATGTCGCGCATCGCCGCTTCATTGTCCACCAGCGTTCCCGCCTCGCCGGGGCTCATGCCGTCGGGAGGCTCATACTGCACGCTGATCGGATTCCGCCGCGGATCGCGTCCCTTCGAATACCACAGCCAGCCCATGATAAAAAACGCGAGCAGCGGAATGAACAGCGGCCAGTTGCTGCGCAAAAAAAGAATCAGCTTCGCAATCTCGCCCGGCGGATGCACGAATCCTTTATCCCATCCCACGACCGCCGTCAGCCCTTCGTGAAAAACCAGCGGCCTCTGCATCCGGATCTGAACCACGTTGCCCGCAACTTTCACGTCCGCGTCCCGGCCGCGCTCGCCGTATCCGCCCGTGAACGCTTCCGCGTGCAGCCCTGTCACGCCCGCGGGCAACTCGATCCGCGCCGTCGCGCTGTCAATCGGCATCTGCCATTCGTTTCCCGTGACGTTCCAATACAGCTCGTCGTGATCGGGAAAAAATCGCAACGCATCCAGCACTTCATAGCGCACCACGATCGTCTTCGTCGTGTTGTCCGCGCCCGGCACATAAATCTTGAATCGTTTGTACTGTCCTTCGCGGCTCACTTCGTATTTCAGCGCATGCCCGTTGTCGTCCGTCACGCTCTCGGGCTCGATGAACAGCGTGTAATTCAGCCCCAGCGAACCGCGATATTCCACCGGGATCGTCCGGTAGATTCCGTTCCACGAGCCTTCGAATTTCACTTCGAGGATTTCGGTCACTTCGATGGTCGAATCGGGATGGACGACGACCTGCTCGTCGAAGCTTTTGAGGGTAAGCTGCCGCGCATGCGCCGGGAAGGCTCCCGGCAACGCGGCGACGAGCGCCAGCAGCAGAAAGAAAATCGCGCGGCGAAGACTCCGCATCGTGCCGGCCACGCTACTGCGGCGCCCCCGTCTGGAAACTCACTTTCGGCACGTCGCGCTCCGCCGGCGCGCCCACTTCGAAAAATTCGCGCGTCTTGAAGCCGAACATATTCGCGATGATGTTCGACGGGAATACCGCGATCTTCGTATTCAAATCGCGCACCACGGCGTTGTAGTAGCGCCGCGCGTTTTGAATGCTGTCCTCCAGCTGGCTCAGCGTGGTCTGCAGTTGCGTGAAACTTTCGACGGCTCGCAGTTGCGGATACGCCTCCGCCAGCGCGAACACTTGCCGCAGCGCGGAGGTCAGCATGTTCTCGGCTCCGGCCTTTGCCGCGGGTCCCTGTGCTGACATCGCCGCGTTTCGCGCCGCCACCACGCCCTCGAGCGTCCCTTTTTCGTGCGCCGCGTAGCCCTGCACCGTTTGCACCAGATTCGGGATCAGGTCGTAGCGCCGCTTGAGTTGCACATCAATGTCCGCCCACGCGTTGTCGCACTGCACCTTCAGCTTCACCAGCCCGTTGTACATCCCGATCACCACAATCACCGCGATGATGATGATCGCCAGCAAAATCCACATGACCGCCCCTCCACAAAAATTATCTTACGATCTCGCAAAAACTAGTGACGAGCGCGCGAAGATCACTTTGCAAGCTCGCCCGCTCCATTCCCGCGCAAGCATACGTTCGCCTCGCTTCTTTGTAAAGCGCCGCCCTGTCTTTGGTAGGGGCGGTCTTTTTACCCTGAGTGATTCGCTCGAAGGGCAGACCCGCCCGCGCCGCGTTGTGTCGTGTAGCGCAGAGTCTCGCTTCTTGAGACCCTGCGGTTTCTTCTTGTGGTGCGTGGCACGGGCGTGCCTGCCGCAGGCAGTCTCTCAGTCTGTGTGCTCCGTGTTTTATGGAGTGCGGCGGCTCGACGCCGCTTTGCCTTTTTGCCCCTGACGTGGCACAGGCTCTTTTACCCTGAGCGGTTCGTTTGAAGGGCAGACGCGACCGTCTCACCGGCTCTTTGTGGGTCGCGGCTTTTACAGCTTGCTGAAAAACTCTACTCGTTGTCATTCCGACGAGCAACCGCGAGGAGGAATCTGCTTTTTCCTTTGTTCTTGTAAACCGCGGCTCGCTCGCACCGGCAGAAACGACAACCACGGGCGCTTTTTTCGCAAACTCTTTTAGCCGCGACAACGCGCGGTGTCCAAGGATGCCTTCCTATCGCGCGCTTTATCCGCGCGAAGTGGCGGTCTCCGCACATTTAATCCGAGGAACAAACAGCCCTTAAAACGGGAATCAGTTCGACGAGCCGCCCTGGGCGACGCCGATCTTCGGGTCGATTTTTCGCGCGGCGTTCAATTCCACTTCTGCCGCTTGCGTGTCGCCCGTCCGCGCCAGCGCCATGCTCAAATTGTAATGCGCCATGGCCATGTCGGGCTTGAGTTTGATCGCGTCGCGATAGCTATCGACCGCAAGGGGATACTTGCCCTTATTGAAAAGTGAATTTCCCAGTTCAAAGGGGCCGCGCGGGTCGCCGGGTTGCAGTTTGATGTATTTCTGAAATGCAACCACGGCGTCGTCCAACTCGCCTTTCCATTCATCCGTCAGGCCCAGCTCATAGAGGGCTTCGGGAAAATTGGGCTGAATCGTCAGCGCCTTTTGATACGCGGCAATTGCCTGGTCGAATTCTCTCTTGCTTTGGTACGCGTTTCCGAGAATCGCCAGTGCACTCGCGTTGTTCGGCTCGAGCGCCACCGCCTTTTGGCCAGCGTCAATCGCCTGATCGAATTTCTGCTGGACCTGATATACGCTGGCCAGATTCAAAAATGTCTCGGCTTGTTTGGGATCGAGCGTGGCGCTCTTCTCCAGATTGCTCGCCGCTTCATCTAGCTTGCCTTCCTGCGCGTAAAGACGCCCTATCTGGAACAATGCCTCGCTGTCGTTTCCGCGAATGCTCAAATACCGTAAATAGTTCTGGACGGCGTTCTCTGTGTCTCCCGCATCGCCATAAGCCTTGGCCAAATTGAGAAGCGTAGCCGGGGAATTGGGAGTTATCGCCAGCGCCTGCTGATAGAGTGCGATTGCGTCGCTGTATCGTTTCTGCTTATTAAAAATGATGCCGAGATTATTCATGGCATCGCCGTAGGCTGGATTCAGCGTGAGGGCCTTCTGGTATGCCGCGATTGCATCGTTCACATTGCCTTGTGCATAGAGCACCGCGCCCATTCCGTTCCAGGAGGTCCAGTCACGGGAATTGATCGCCAGCGCCTGCCGATACTCCGCAACGGCGTCGCCCAATTTTCCTTCGTGATAAAGCGCCAGCCCGAGATCGCCTTCGATAATGGCGTCGTTCGGCTTCAGTTTCAGCGCTTTTTTCAAATCGGCGGCAGCTTCTTCGTATTTGCCGTCGTGGTCGAGCGCCAGGCCGAGATTGGCGAGCGCCTCCGGGTAATCGGGATTGATCGCCAGCGCTTGCCGGTAGAGCGCGATCGCGGCATCGATTTGGCCCTGTTGGTAAAGCTGCCGTCCGTGATTATAGAGATTCGCGGCTTTATTCTGGTCGCTCCTCGAAACCTGACTGCTTGCGGGCGCGGATACGAGCATGCCGGCCACGAAAATCATCAAGACGCAATGGCACACAGCGGATTTCATCTCAGTCCTCGTCTTTGTCTTCTCTGCGCCAATCAGTTCAGCGCAGTATCGCATGAAAACATGCTTCGAGTTATCTCGCGGCCACGAAACAGGGCCACCCCTCATTCATTATGATTTGCAATTCTCCGCCTCGGTAGCTACTGCAAATTACCAGAAGTTATGATATAGTAAGTTCAGGTTAGCAGCACGATGCAAGTGGCAACGCAGCACAGCGGCTCGTGGACACACCTCCCCAGTCACACCTCAGATTCCGAGCCAAATCGGCCCATTTCTAATCGGTACAACAAATTATTAGAAACACCTGTAACTTACACAAAACAAACAACGGCACCCCGTTCTAATCGGTACAAAAACACATTTTCGCCGAGGCCGTCTTCATCGTCGTTTCGCCCTCCATTCCGTGGATCGGATCGAACAGAGCGGCATTCGCATCGCCCCGCAGTTCAAGCCTGTCCGCCGAAGGGGCTCTGTTCGAGAAAGCTGGCCTCAGCAACTTCTAATCGGTACAACAAATTATTAGAATTGCCCGTAACTCGCACAAAACAAAAGATCGCGTCCTATTCTAATCGGTACAAAATGCAGGATTTCAGAACTGGCTTCCGTGTCCGCATTGCCTTTGTAGGGGCGGCTTTATGCCGCCCGCGCTGCGGCCCCTCTAATCGGTACAACAAATTATTAGAATCGCCCGTAACCCACACAGAACACAGGATCGGCCCCGTTCTAATCGGTGCAAAAATCACTTTTTCTCGTCACTCATTTACACTGAGGAACGAAGGGTCGCTCATCACTTGCCACTTGCCACTCGTCACTTATCACTCGCCACTGCCTTTCCACTGGTTATTGTGGCGTGGAAGTGCTTTTTGCGTTATCTTGCACTTGGCAAAAAGGCCGAGCCTGCCTCTCGCGATGCTCTTTAAGACATTCAGCGCCGCTGTGTATGGCATCGACGCCTACCTCGTCGAAGTCGAGGTGGACGTCGGCCCCGGCCAGCCGGGCAATTTCAATGTCGTCGGTTTGCCGGATATCGCCGTGAAGGAAAGCCGCGAACGCACGCGTGCGGCGCTCAAAAATTGCGGCTTCGATTTTCCCGGGCATCTTGCCGTCACCGTGAATCTCGCGCCCGCCGACATGCGCAAGGAAGGCTCCGCGTTCGATCTCCCGGTCGCGCTCGGGCTGCTCGGCTGCCAGGGCACATTCTTCGGCAAAATTCTGGACGACTATGTTTTTCTCGGCGAGCTTTCTCTTGATGGAAGCGTGCGCTCCGTTCGCGGCGCGCTTTCCGCCGCGCTGGCCGCGCGCGAACGCGGCATCAAAAACGTGGTCGTTCCGGAAGCAAATGCCCGCGAAGCTGCCGTCGTCGAAGGCATTCGCGTTTTTTCCGTGAAGTCGCTTCCGAAGGCCGCCGACCTCATCAATTCGCCGGAATCTTTCGCGCCCGTCAGCGTCGACAGCCAGCAAATGCTTTCCGAAGCGGGGCAGTATTCCGTGGATCTGCGCGACGTGCGCGGCCAGCAATCCGCGAAGCGCGCCCTCGAAGTCGCCTGCGCGGGCGGCCACAACATTCTTTTCATCGGGCCGCCCGGAGCCGGCAAGACGATGCTCGCCAAGCGCATCCCAACAATTTTGCCGCCGATGTCTCTCGATGAAGCCATCGAGACCACGCGCATTCACAGCGTCGCGGGCGTTCTTGACGATTCGCGCGGACTCGTCGCCACGCGGCCGTATCGTTCGCCGCACCACACCATCAGCGACGCGGGACTGATCGGCGGCGGCGCGATTCCGCGGCCCGGCGAAGTGTCGCTCGGCCACAACGGCGTGCTGTTTCTCGACGAGTTGCCGGAATTTCAGCGCAATGTTCTCGAAGTATTGCGGCAGCCGCTCGAGGACGGAGTGGTTTGCATTGCGCGCGCGGCGCTTTCCGTAAGTTTTCCGGCGCGCTTCATGCTCGCCGCGGCGATGAATCCGTGCCCCTGCGGATTTTTCGGCGATCCCACGCGCGAATGCCACTGCTCGCCGATGCAAATCCAGCGTTACGTCTCGAAAATCTCCGGCCCGCTCCTCGACCGCATCGACATTCACATCGAAGTGCCGGCCGTGAAATACAAGGAGCTGCGCGGCGACACGGAAGCGGAGCCATCCGCTTCGGTACGGCAGCGCGTTATGGCCGCGCGGCGTCTCCAACTTGATCGCTACGCCGCCGACAAGAAAATTTACGCCAACGCGCAGATGACGCCGAAACTTTTGCGCAAACACTGCGGCATTTCCGCCGAAGGCGAAAAGCTGCTCGAAACCGCGATTCAAAAACTCGGTCTTTCCGCGCGCGCGCATGATCGCATCCTGAAAGTGGCGCGCACCATCGCCGACCTCGACCGCATCCCGGAAATTCAACCCCGCCAATTAAGCGAAGCCATCCAATACCGCACCCTGGATCGTACCTACTGGGCGTAGTACTTTGCGCCCATGGCGCGCCGCGCGGCAGATGCGCTACGATAACGGAATGGCCGCCCGCTGGTTTGACTTACCTGCGGCGGCCGTGCCAGTATGTCGCGCTTTTATTTGCAACCGGAAAACGAATGGCGATCCACGCCCATCGCATTGAAGTGACGCTCGAGACGCTCCTCGATAGCGTCGATCTCGCCGAAGAGATCGCGCTGCGCGTCGCCGGCGAGGCCGGTTTCAGCGAGGACGACTGCCATAAAATCGGCATGTCCGTGCGCGAAGCCGTCATCAATGCCTATAGCTACGGGAATCGCAAAGAGCGCGGCCGCAAAATCGGGCTCACCCTTGAGCTCGAGGAGCGCAAGCTGGTGATTCACATCATGGACGAAGGAAAAAATTTCAGCCTCGCCGACGTTCCCGATCCCCTGGCGGAAGAAAATCTGCTGCGCACTTCCGGGCGCGGAATTTTTCTGATGCGCGCATTCATGGACGAATTCGACATTCTGCGCGGTTCGTGCGGCGGCACGGAATTGGTGATGAGCAAGCGGTTTCCCTCCGCGCCGGGCGGCAATGGCGCCGCGGGCAAGCGCGAAGGAAATCAGTAACACGCCTGGCCGGAATCTGCCCGGCGCCTGTTTGGGCGGCAGCAATGCGTTCTGTGTTAGCATGAGGAATCGAAATTTTCCCGGAGAATTGAAAAGTGCCGAAGCATATTTCTCGTCAGGAATTGAAAACGGACCAGGTGCAGGAGGCGCTGAGCCATAGCGCCGAGGCCGTGCTGTCGCACAAAACGGCGCTGATTTATGCGGTCGTCGTGGCGCTGATCATTGCGGCGGGAATTCTTGGCTGGCGATTTTATTCGCAGCGGCAATCGGTGAAAGCGTCGGCGGAATTCAACGATGCCATGCAGATTTTTCAAGCGCCGACCCTTGCGGCCGGGCAAGCGCCGCAGCCGAATGAAATCAGCTACTCGAACAGCTCGAGCAAATATCAAGACGCGCTGAAGAAATTCGAGGATGTGGCGAAACGCTATCCGCGGACGCGCGCCGGGCAACTCGCCCATTATTATTCGGGACTGTGCTTCGAGCGGCTGAACCAGTATCCGCAAGCGATCACATGGCTGTCGCAGATTCAGAACAGCTCGAACCATGATTTCGCGGCAATGGCGCGTTTCGAGCTTGCGCAGATTTACGATCACCTGGGGAAAGCGGAACAGGCCGTGCAGCTTTACAACGAGGTGATGAAGAATCCATCCGTGCTGGTGCCGAAGCCGATGGTGATGCTGGCGCTCGCGGAGCATTACCGCCAGTCGGACCCCGCCCAGGCCGCGCAAATTTATAAGCAAATCAAAACGGAATATCCCGACACGGGCGCCGCCGATCAGGCGGATCAGGAACTGGCGCTTCTTCCGTCCGGAAAATCCTGAGATTTTGCCGAGCTGCGGGCACCCCCAAACCCGCGGAAATCTTCGACGTGAAGGTCCCCGTGCCTGCGCTATAAATCGCTGCGGCGAAATCTATGCGCCGGTGGCGCGCTGGCCTTCGAGGCTTGCGGTCATGGTGATTTCCGCTTTGAGCAGCTTCGATACGGGGCAGCCGGACTTGGCCGCTTCCGCAGCTTTCTCGAAGGCTGCTTTGTCGGCGTTCGGAATGCGCGCGGTCACGTCGAGATGGCTTTTCGTGATGGCGAAACCGGCTTCCTGCTTTTCGAGCGTGACGGAGGCGGTGGTTTCTATAGATTCCGGCGTGATGCCGGCTTTGCCGAGTTCCGCGGCAAGCGCCATGGTGAAGCAGCCAGCGTGGGCCGCCGCAATCAATTCTTCGGGGTTGGTGCCGCGCTCGTTTTCGAAACGCGTCTTGAATGAGTAGGGCGATTTCGAGAGAACGCCGCTCTCGGTGGAAATATTGCCTTTGCCTTCCTTCAACGAACCGTTCCAGACTGCGGTAGCTTTGCGTCCCATGTTTCCTCCTCTGATTGCGTGTATGTGGGCGTTAATAGTGTACGTCCGCGGCGCGGCAAGCGCCAGAACGCGCGAAAAATTGCTCCGGGCGGAGGCTCGATGTTTCTTACGATTCGCCCAGCGTCGAGTCGCCTACTGAACTCGGTAGACGTAGACCTCGCCTGGGTTTGCGGCTTGTGGCGGAATTGTGATGTATAGGCGGCTGAGTTGGGGCACGAGGACTTCGTTTTTTCCGCCGGGGGCCGTGGGAACTTCGCCGAGGGATTTGTAGTGGTCCGGATCCGTTTCCTGATAGACGGCGACTGCGCCGCTGCCGCTGCCGCACGCGGCGTAGAGACGCTTGTGGGCGGAATCGAAGATCAGATCGTCGATACCTTTGGGAATTGTGAGCGCCTGAAGCTCTTTTCCGGTGCGCGTGTCGAAGACGACGATCTGGCCGCCGCGGCAGCCGACGAAAAGGCGATGCGCTGATTCGTCAAGAGCCATGGCGACGTTGAATTTGCCCATGGTGACCGGCCAGGTCGCGACGAGTTTGTGCGTTTTGCGATAGATGACGGAGATTTGATTTTTCGCGCGATTGTTGACGTAGATGCGCGGGCTGGATTTCTCGACGGCCATGGCTTCGAGAGTGTCGCCGTCAATTGGTGTATCAGCAACCTTTTCGCCGGTGGTGGTATTGACGACGCTGAACATGGAAAAAGTTTCGTGCGCGTCGCCGCCGCCGTCGTCGATGTAGAGATCATGCGTTGCCGGATCGTAGCCGATGGAGTCCGCGTCCACTTTCAGTTTCACGCTCTTCAGCAGACGGTAGGATTTCCCATCGTAGATTTTCAGCTCGCCCGCGCCGCCATCGGTGATGTAAATGCGGTTCAAATCTTCGCGGCAGAAAATTGCGTGGGGAATGCCAATGCCGGTGATGGCGCGCAGGAACTGGCCGGTGCGGAGATTGAAGACGAGAACTTCGTGGGCGCTCTCGGCAGCGAGGAACAATCTGTTTCCGCGAAGGTCTACTCCGAGATGATCGAAACGGCCCGTTACCGCAGCGGGCATTTTATATTTCGCGACGAGTTTCAGGGGTTCAGCGGCGCTGGCCATGCCAGCCAGGGCGAGAACACATAGCGCCGTCACAAAAATCACTGTTAGCTTTTTCATTGCTGCCTCCTATGACTCGCGAGCCGCCATTTTCATACCATAAAGAACGTGGCGCGGAGAAGTTCTGTTGCGAAAGATAAATGGAAATTAATTGTGGTTTAAGGCGTGTCGAGCGGGCGGGCGTTAGGATGGAAACAGCAATGGCCATGCATACCCCAGCGCTGGCCGGCGTTCGGCTCAAATAAATCGATCTGAAAAAAAGAGGAGCGACAATGAAGAGATCAATGCAATTCGCTAATGTTGTGAGAATTTTCGCGGTGGCGGCATTGGGAATTTGTTTAGTGCCGGCGCTGGCAAACGCGCAGGGGATGAATCAGAAGGGGAAGAGCTTCGCGCAAAAACTGGTGGAGCAGACGCACGCGCAGCATCCGGAAGCGACGGAAATCGGGATCGTCACGGTTTCGGCGGGAGGATGCCGGACAATCGCGTCAACGGACAAGGGCGACATTGGCGAGAAATGCGAAAGCGACGATAGCGCGCCGATCCGAACGGGAAAAGCATCCGTGGGAAAGGAAAGCGATGGCTATGATGTTTCGTTGCCGCTGCATGACTCGACGGGCAAGGCGATCGGCGCGGTCGGAATCGAATTCAAGGTCGAAGCGGGGCAGACAAAAGCGAGCGTGACCGCACAGGCCAAGAAAATCGCGGGCGAGATGGAGAAACAGATCAGCTCGAAAGCAGCGCTGACAAAGCCCGCGATGTAAGATTGCCCGCAACAGGCGGCAAGTAGCGAGCGGCGCGCGCGAGCGAGAACATTGAATGCGAGTGCGCGCCGCGTTGTGGCGAAGATGTCCCAGCAGCGTCGGGTTCCGCTACAATGGCGGAATGGAAACGGGAGCGAATCTTGCTGCGTATGCGATGGATGTGCGCGAATCGCGCGGGCGACGGCATCCCGAGCCGCAGCATCCGTATCGCAACGACTATGCGCGGGATCGTGATCGCGTGGTGCATTCGCGCGCCTTCCGGCGGCTCGAAGCGAAAACGCAAGTGTTCACCACGCGCTTCTCGGATCATTTCCGCAATCGGCTGACGCACACGCTGGAAGTGGCGCAGATCGCGCGTACGGTGGCGGGTGCGTTGCGGCTGAACAGCGATCTCGTCGAAGCGCTTGCCCTGGTGCATGACATCGGGCATCCGCCGTTTGGGCACGCGGGCGAAAAGCAGCTTGATGCGCGGATGCGCGAGCACGGGGATCGCTTCAATCACAATCTCCACGCGCTGCACATTGTCGAGCAATTCGAGCAGCGGTATTTGGGCTTTCCCGGCTTGAATCTGACGTTCGAGGTTCGCGAGGGGATCATCAAGCACTCGCGCGATTACTCGGCCGAGGAATATCCCGAGCTTTCGGAGTACCTGCTGGACCAACGGCCGCCGCTCGAAGCGCAGCTCATTGATCTGGTCGACGAAATTGCATACAACACGGCGGATCTGGACGACGGATTCGAGGCGCGGCTTGTGAACCTGGATGATCTGAGTAAAGGGGTGCCTGTTTTTGGCGAAGCGTACAGCGATGTGGATAAGCGATATCCGGGCGGGCGGCGAAAATTGAAATTCAACGAAGCGCTGAAGAGCGTCCTCGATATATTTGCGACGGATTTAATCGAGCACACGCGTGAGGAAGTGATACGCGCGGGCGCAACGAGCGTCGAGGATGTGCGGCGGAACGCGAAGCGGCTGGCCGGGTTTTCGCCAGCGGTTGTCGAGCGGAATGCGACACTGAAGGAATTTCTGCGTACGCGATTGTACGAGAATCCGGTGATCGTCGAAGATCGCGACCGCAGCGTGGCGGCGCTCGACGAGCTTTTTGCCTTTTACTTGAAACACCCTGAGCAAATGCCGCAGGGTTACGCGGACGAGGCTAAACGCAAGCCGGCGCATCGCGTCGTCTGCGATTATATTGCGGGGATGACGGATCACTATTTGCTGCAGCAGCACAAGGAACAACTGGGCGCGGGGAAACGCGCCGCTCGCTGACGATTTACGGGATCAGGCCTTCAGCAGGGGACGTTCGTCGGAAGGTATCCCGCGCAGAAGATGACCGGAAGCGCGGGGTACTTTGGAAATCGCGGATCGCTCGCGGAGAGCCGGCACATATAAAATTCCGCGCCGCGGTCGGATTCGATTTGGCGCGAGTGCTGGCAATCGAGACAAAGTCCGATGCGCTTGCGCAGGCTTTCTTCGTGGTCCTCCGTCATGCGAGAAGCATACCCCTCTTTCCGACTCTTGCCGACGAGTGCTAAAAACGAAAGCGGGTGCCAGGGCGACACCGCCAACTCGCGGCGGCCGGACTGGCTCGAAGGGCTAGCGAATTTATTCCGTACAGGTGTTCGGGGCAGGAACAGTATCCGTTTCGCGGCAGAGGAACGCTTTCTGGGCGGCTTCCTTGACATTGCACGACCGCACCTTATAATGGCTTTTCGCTCGCATCCCCGGGAATTTGCATGTTTCTCGACGTAAACGAACTCGCCACGCGGAAGATTCGCATCCGGAAGGATTACGCTCCCGGCACGCTCGATTTCCACTCCGGTGAATTTCGCCAGGCCGAGCCGCTGGACGTGCGCGCGACGGCGGAGCTTGTCGACGACCAAATCCGGATCTACGGCACGTTTCACACGCGGCTGGAGATGGTTTGCGCGCGATGCCTGGATACCGTGGTCGAGGAAGTGAGCAAGAATTTCGACCTGTTTTACCGCCCCATGAACTCGGTGAGCCGGGAAGAGGAATTCCGTTTGAATCTGGACGATACGGAGATTGCATTTTTTGAGGGGGACGGATTATTCCTGGCCGATGTGCTGGCCGAACAGGTGAATTTGTCGCTTCCCATGAAGGTGATTTGCCGCAGCGATTGTCGGGGGCTTTGTCCGCACTGCGGCGTGAACTTGAACCAGGAAGAGTGCCGCTGCGAAACCCATGCCGCCGATCCGCGCCTGGCGCCGCTCGCACGCCTAAAGCAAGACTGGTCGAAAAAGCAATAGAATAGGTCTCAGCACGAATTTTTGCGGCAGGGCGCCGTGCGCCTCCGCCATGAGGAGTTGGAATGCCGAATCCCAAACGACGCCACTCAAAAAAACGCACCAGCACGCGCCGCGCCCATGACCATTTGACGCCGCCGACGATTTCCAAGTGTCCGCATTGCCACGAGCCGAAGCTGCCCCATCGCGCATGCCCGCATTGCGGGTACTATAAGGGCCGAGCGGTGGTGGACACGTCCGCCTGATTTCGCGGCGGGACAGTTCCTGCCATTCTTGAGCAGCGATCCGATGATCACAATTGCGCTGGACGCCATGGGGGGCGACCACGCTCCTCGCGCTGAAGTCGAAGGCGCCGTGCTTGCGGCGCGCCAGTTTGGGGTGCGTATTGTGCTTGTGGGCATCGAGCCCAAGGTTCGCGCCGAGCTGACCCGCCATCCCCATCGCGGCCTTTCCATTGACATCGTCAACGCCACGGAAGTGATCACCATGGAGGATTCCCCGTCGCATGCATTCCGCAAGAAGCGCGACAGCTCCGTTCATGTGGGCGCGAAAATGGTTCGGGACGGGAAGGCCGACGCGCTGGTGAGCGCCGGAAACACAGGCGCGGTGATGGCGATTGCGCGATTCGTGCTGGGCCAGTTGCCCTCGGTGGATCGTCCCGCACTGGCGGCGGCGTTCCCCACGGCCAAGGGCAGCCCGGCGGTGCTTCTCGATGTGGGCGCGAATGTGGATTCCAAGCCGGAGCAGATCGAGCAATTCGCCATCATGGGAGAAATTTATTACCGCACGATTTTCGGAACGCGGCGGCCGCGCGTGGCGATTCTCTCGATTGGTGAAGAGGAGATGAAAGGTAACGAGCTGACGCGCGAAGCATCCAACAGATTGAAGCAGACCGGGCTGAATTTTGTCGGCAACGTCGAGGGCAAGGATTTTTTCAAGGGCAACGTGGACGTGATCGTCTGCGACGGCTTTATCGGCAATATCGTGCTGAAGATCAGCGAGGGACTGGTGGAGCACGTCGGCGGAATGCTGAAGAAAGCGCTGCAAAGCAGCGTTAGTGCGCAAGTGGGCTACGTGCTCTCGCGTCATGCCTTCGGCGAATTCCGCAAGAAGATCGATTATTCGGAGTACGGCGGCGTGCCGCTGCTGGGCGTGCGCGGGATCACGGTGATTGGACACGGGCGGTCCAATTCCAACGCGATCAAAAATGCCATACGCGTTGCGGCTGAGCTATGCCGCGCGAAGATGAACGAAAAGATCGAACAGGAGCTTTCCGCGGTCGGGGCGGGCGTTCGCGCCTGAATCGGCAACTCAGGCAGGCTGGACATTCCATCCAAAGAGAGATTGAAGCGGCCTTCGGCCGTTTCCGCCGGGGGGCATTTCGGCACTGGACACGCACATGAGTAAACTCGCATTTCTTTTTCCGGGGCAAGCCTCCCAATATCCGGGCATGGGCCGCGATCTCGCGCAGAAATTTCCGGCCGCGAACGAGGTTTTTGACCTTGCTGATGCGGCACTCGGATTTTCGCTCTCGCATGTTTGCTTTGAAGGGAGCGAAGAGGAACTCAAGCTCACGGAGAATACGCAGCCGGCCATTCTGACGGTTTCAGTGGCCGCTGCCCGCGTGCTGGAAGAAAATGGCGTGACGCCGGATTTCGTGGCTGGTCACAGCCTGGGAGAATATTCGGCTTTGGTCGCCGCAGGGAGCCTTGATTTTTCCGCTGCGGTGAAACTGGTGCGCCAGCGCGGGCGGTACATGCAGGAGGCCATCGCGCTCGGGGATGGCGCGATGGCGGCGATTCTGGGTCTTGCTCCCGCGGAGGTTGCGGAGATTTGCAAGAAAGCGGCCGGCTCGCAAATTGTCGCGCCGGCGAACCTGAATTCATCGGAACAGACGGTCATCTCCGGCAATGCCGCGGCGGTGAAACGCGCCGTCGAAATCGCTTCGCAGAGTGGCGCGAAGCGCGCCGTCATTCTGCCAGTTTCCGCGCCGTTTCATTGCGAGCTGATGAAGCCGGCGGAAATTCGACTGGAAAACGATTTACGCGCGACGCAATTCGGGGCGCTGCGTTTTCCGCTGATCACGAATGTGGACGCGGAAGAAATCACGACAGGAGAGGAGGCGCGCGAAGGACTGATTCGCCAGGTGTGCTCGGCGGTGCGCTGGGAAGAATCGATCCATGAAATGATAGAACAGGATGTGCGCATCTTCGTCGAAGTCGGGCCAGGGCGCGTCTTGAGCGGGCTGCTGCGCCAGATCGATCGTTCCGTGCGCAGCTTCAACGTCGAGGATTCGGCGAGTTTGCAATCCACGCTGGAGAAAATCGCGAAAGCGCGCGCCGAAATTTCGGAAGCTTGACTTTATCCTGCAAACAAAAAACATGACTGACAAAATGTTTTCCCTTCAAGGCAAAGTCGCGATTGTCACTGGCGCGTCGCAAGGTATTGGCCGGGCGACGGCGGTCGCTTTAGCGAGTGCAGGGGCGCGCGTAGCGGCCGCCGCTCGCAGCGAGGACAAGCTCGTCGAAGTGGTGAAGCAGATTGAGAGTGCGGGCGGCGAAGCGCTCGCGGTGAAGATGGATGTCGCGGACCCGGAGCAGATCAAAGCTGGCTTTCAGCAAGCACTCGCAAAATTTGGCCGCCTGGATATTCTGGTGAACAACGCGGCAATCACGCGCGACGGCCTGGCGCTGCGCATGAAACTGGACGACTGGGAAACGGTTCTGCGCACGAACCTGACTGCCGCGCATCTGTGCACGCAGCAGGCACTCTCGACGATGATGAAGCAGCGCTGGGGCCGCATCATCAACATCACATCCGTGGTGGCGGAGACGGGCAACGCCGGGCAGTCGAACTACGTCGCCGCGAAAGCTGGGCTGATCGGCCTGACGCGCGCCATCGCGACGGAAATGGCTTCGCGCAATATTACGGTGAATGCGGTGGCGCCGGGGTTTATCACCACGCCGATGACGGATCCTCTGCCGGACAAAGTGAAGGACGAACTGAAAGCGCGCATTCCGCTTGGCCGGTTAGGAACGGAAAATGACGTTGCCGCGGCGATTGTTTTTCTGGCGAGCGAGGAAGCGGGGTACATCACCGGACACGTGCTCGACGTGAACGGCGGCATGCGCATGGGGTAACGGTTGTTATTCGAAGGGCCGCCTATTTTCTTGCGTGCGGCTTAGGCTCGCGAAAGGCTGGACAATCCCGTCGCGAATGCGTAGATTAAGCCGCTCTGTGGTTGACCTGATTTCGCGGGCCGCATAGAATGAACAGGATTGAAGAGGCAGGGGAAGCCGCCCAGTCAATTCGCGGTAGAATCAACGAACGCCGAAACCGGAGGAAGAAACAGAATGGCCAGCGTCGAAGAACGCGTGAAGCAGATTATCGTCGAACAGCTCGGTGTGGATGAAGGCGAAGTGACGCCGACGGCTTCGTTTGTGGACGATCTCGGCGCCGACTCGCTCGACATCGTCGAACTCGTGATGGCCTTCGAAGAAGCGTTCGGCATCGAAATTCCCGATGAGGACGCGGAAAAGATCGCCACGGTGAAGGACGCCATCGCGTACATCGACAAGCACGCCAAGGAAAAAAAATAACTCGCCGGGCCTCAGAATTCCACGAGGAGAAAACTCCGCATTGAATCGCCGTGTTGTCGTCACAGGAGTCGGGCTGGTCTGCGCCTGCGGCATTGGGACGGAAGAAGTCTGGAAAAACCTGATTGCCGGAGAGAGCGGCATCGGTCCCATCACGCAGTTCGACGCTACCGGTTTCGATTGCCGCTTCGCTGGCGAAGTGAAGGGCTTTGATCCGTTCCAGTGGATCGAAAAAAAAGACGTGAAGAAGATGGCCCGCTTTATTCACCTGGCCATCGCCGCCACGGATTTCGCGATGAAGATGGCGGCGCTCGAAATCACTCCGGAAATCGCCAACGCCACGGGCGTCTACATTTCTTCCGGCATCGGCGGGTTCGACGTCATCGAGCGCGAGCACAGCAAACTGATTCACGGCGGCCCGGGCAAGATCTCTCCGTTCTTCATTCCTTCCGCGATTATCAATCTTGCCTCGGGACAAATTTCGATTCGCTGGGGCGCGAAAGGCCCGAATTCCGCGACGGCCACCGCGTGTTCCGCGTCCGCGCACGCCATCGGCGATGCTTTCAAAATTATTCAGCGCTGCGACGCGGAAGTGATGATTGCGGGCGGCTCCGAAGCGGCGATCACGCCGATGGGCGTGGGCGGCTTTGCCGCGATGAAAGCGCTTTCCACGCGTAATGACGAACCAAAGCGCGCCAGCCGGCCCTTCGATGCGCAACGCGACGGCTTCGTCATCGGGGAAGGCGCCGGCGTACTGATTCTCGAATCGCTCGAGTATGCGCAGCGCCGCGGCGCCAATATTCTCGGGGAAATTGTGGGCTACGGAATGTCCGCCGATGCGTATCACATGACGCAGCCGGCCGAAAATGGCGACGGAGCGTATCGGGTAATGCTGGCGTCGTTGAAAGACGCAGGAATTGCGCCATTGGAAATCGGATACGTCAACGCGCACGGCACCTCCACTCCGATTGGCGACGCGATCGAGACGATTGCGATTAAGCGCACGTTCGGGGACCGAGCGAAGAAAATTCCAGTCAGCTCGACGAAATCGATGACCGGCCACGTGCTCGGCGGAGCGGGCGGCCTCGAAGGAGGCATCTGCGTGCTGGCGCTGCGCGACCAGACTTTGCCGCCGACGATCAATTACGAAAATCCCGATCCAGCGTGCGATCTGGATTATGTTCCAAACCACGCGCGCAAAGCGGAAGTTCGCTACGCGCTCTCGAATTCGTTCGGGTTCGGCGGCACGAACGCGTCGCTCGTTTTCAAGCTGTGGGAAGGCCGCTGAGCGGGCCTTCGGAGGTCTTGTTGAATATCATTGTTTGCGTCAAGCAAGTTCCCGCAAAGGATGCGCCTCTCGCGATCGACGCGAGCGGCACGTGGATTCGCGAAACGGACATCAGTTTCGAGACCAACGAGCCGGACACGTTTGCGCTGGAAGAAGCGCTGCGCCTGAAGGAGAAGCACGGCGGGGAAGTGGTCGCGGTTTCGATGGGGCCTGAGCGTGTGAAGCAAACGATCAAAGAAGCGCTGGCGAAGGGTGCGGATCGCGGCATTCACGTCACGGATGAAAAATTCCACGGACTTGATCCGCTGGCGTCGGCGCGCTCGCTGGCTGCGGCCATTGCGAAAGAGAGATTCGATTTAATTCTCACGGGGCTTCAGAGCGACGACCACGGCTTCGGCCAGACGGGAGTGCTTCTCGCGGAATTGCTCGGCCTGCCGCACGCCACGATCATTATGTCCATTGAAGAGCAGGGTGGCCATTTGCGTTTGAAACGCGAGCTCGAAGCAGGATGGTTCCAATGGGTCGAGCTGCCACTGCCCGCCGTGCTGACGATTCAATCCGGCATCAACAAGCCGCGCTACGCCACGCTCAAGGGCATCATGGCCGCGAAGAAAAAAGAAATTGCAGCGGTGGCGCGCGAGTCTCTTGGTGTGCCGTCAGAATTGACGCAAAGGGTCGAGCGCATTTACGTGCCGCAAAAGTCGAAGAAGACGGAATTCATCGCCGGCACGCCGAAAGAAATCGCGACGAAGCTGGTGGAAAAATTGAAGCACGAAGCGCGCGTGATCTAATCGAGCCATGAAATGAAAATCCTGCTCATCACCGAACAACGCGAAGCGAAGTGGAACAAAGTTAGCTTTGAAACGCTCGCGGCGGCGCAGCAAATCGCGTCGGAGGCCAAATGCTCGCTTTCGGGCGTGGTCATCGGCCAGGGCGTTGCAGCGCTTGCTGAAGAACTCGCCGGCTATCAGCTCGATGAAGTGCTTCTTGTCGAGAACGGGCTGCTCGAGAAATATACGCCCGACGGTTACGCGATTGCGCTCAAACAGGTCATCGAGCAAGCCAAGCCAGATCTCGTTCTGCTCCCGCACACGTATCAGGTGCGCGATTTTGCTCCGAAGCTCGCTGCGTCGCTCGGCAAAGGCATGATCGGCGATTGCATTGGCTATCGGTACGAAGGCGGCAAGCTGATTTTCGTCCGGCAGATGTTTCAGGGCCGCACCGCGGCGGATGTGGTTTTTCAAGGCGACCCGCCGTGGATCGCGTCGTTTCAGGCGGGCGCATTTCGCGGCGACCTTGCTGCGAAAAAACAAGGCGGCAAAGCCCCCGTGAAATCGGTAAGCGTCGAACTGAAGCCCGAGCAAATTCGCACCAAGCCTCTGGAACTTTTCCGCGAAGCCAAGCAAGCAGTCGATCTGACGCAGGCGCCGATTCTCGTTTCGATTGGACGCGGAATCAAGGCTCCAGAGAATATTCCGCTCGCGGAAAAACTCGCCAAGGCTATCGGCGGGGAATTGTCCGCGTCACGTCCAATTTGCGACGAAGGCTGGCTGCCCATGGACCGCCAAATCGGCAGCTCCGGCCAGACGGTTTCGCCGAAGCTGTATCTGGCGCTCGGCATCAGCGGCGCGATTCAGCACGTTGTCGGGATGAAAGGCTCGCGCACCATCGTCGCAATCAACAAGGACCAGAACGCGCCCATTTTTGAGATAGCCGACTACGGCGTGGTCGGCGACCTGTTTGAGATTGTCCCGGCTCTCACCGCCGAACTCGAAAAGGCAAAGTCGGGCTAGACGTGGTGACCTGAGTCTGAAAATTCCCCGTTTCCGTCATGGGTCTCTTACAAGCAGGTTTCACTCTGGGGTTATTTTGCTCGTGAGCTTGCCGCGAGGCGCCTTTGAGCCATCTGCTACAATAATCGCGTATGCCTGTGGAACGCGAGACGCTCGAAGCGGATGTCCTCATCGTCGGCGCGGGCCCTGCGGGGCTTGCGTGCGCGCTGCATCTCTCCCGCATGATCGAGCAGCACAACGCTGCGGGTCGCACGCCGCCGCTTTCCCCCGAAAATGTTTACGTGCTTGAAAAAGCGCGCGAGCTTGGCGCGCACCAGCTTTCCGGCGCGATCATGGACCCGAGCGCGCTTCGCGAACTTGTCCCGGATTTTGAAAAATCCGCGCCGCTCGATACGCCCGTCACCGGCGACGCGGTTTATTTCTTCACGTCGAGCCGCGAATGGAAACTGCCCGTTACGCCTCCGCCATTCAAGAATCACGGCAATTATGTCGTCTCGCTCAGCAAGCTCGTCAAATGGCTCGGCGGCCTGGTCGAAAAAGCTGGCGTCAATGTCTTCACGCAATTCGCCGGCGCGTCGCTAATCTACGAAGGCGATCGCGTCGCCGGCGTCATCACGGAAGACAAAGGCGTCGATAAAAACGGCAAGCCCAAGGACAATTTCACTCCTGGCTACGAGCTGCGCTCGAAAATCACCGTTCTCGCCGAAGGCCCGCGCGGCTCGCTGGCAAAGGAAATCGTCAATCATCTTCATCTCGACGGCGTGAATCCTCAATCCTACGGGATCGGCATCAAGGAATTGTGGGACGTGCCGCCGGGAAGGATCGAGACGGGTTTCGTCGCGCACACGGCGGGTTGGCCGCTCGATTCGCACAAATACGGCGGCGGCTGGATTTATGGATTGCGCGATAATCGCGTTTCGCTCGGGATGGTCATGGCCCTCGAATATAAAGATTCACTCTTCGATCCGCACGAAGCGTTTCAGAAATTTAAGACGCATCCCTATATCCGGAGAATTCTCGAAGGCGGCAAGCTGGTGCGCTATGGCGCCAAAACCGTTCCGTATGGCGGCTGGTATTCCATGCCGCGAAATTATTTCGATGGCGGCCTGATCATTGGCGATTCAGCGAGCCTGCTGAATTCGCAGCGCCTGAAGGGCATTCACACGGCGATAAAAAGCGGGATGCTGGCTGCTGAAACAATTTACGAGGCGCTCACTGCCGGCGATACTTCCGCGAAAAAGCTCAGTGTGTTTCAGAAGAAAATTGAATCCAGTTGGATCAGGCCGGAACTCTGGGCCGTGCGCAATTTCCACCAGGGATTTCACAACGGCCTGTTACCCGGCGTTTTTAATGCGGCGTTGCAATTCATCACCGGAGGCCGCGGGCTGGTCGACCCGATGCGCGCGCGCGCCGGTTATGAGGATTTCCAAAAGCTCAATCGCCCGCTCGAGCTTGTCGATCAGTCCACGCGATTCGAGGGAGATGGAACGCTCACCTTCGACCGTCTCACTGACGTCTACCATTCCGGGACGCGCCACGAAGAAAACCAGCCATGCCATCTCGTTGTCGCCGATTTGAATATCTGCGCGGACCGCTGCGTTCGCGAATACGGCAATCCGTGCCAGTATTATTGCCCTGCCGCTGTTTACGAGATGGTCCTCGAAAAAGGAAAGCCTCGGCTGAAAATCAACGCGTCCAATTGCGTCCACTGCAAGACCTGCGACATCGCGGATCCATATCAAATTGTGACGTGGATTCCACCGGAAGGCGGCGGGGGGCCGAACTACGAAGGCATGTAGCTCGTGTTCCATTCACATAAGTTCCGCATGGGTTGGCGCAATATGTTTTCCCGGCTAACCGCAACCTGCGCCAGCGCAATCTGATTTTGCCGGCGCTCCAGCGAAAAAGTCGTGGAACTTTGACCAGAAACTTTTGCCAGTAGTTTGTTGTTTGGGCTTTTGCTTCTCCGCTATTTTCGCCGCCCGACGCTGCGAAGGGGTGGCTCGAACGCGCTTCGCGGGGCGTAGCGGTTCGGCAACCATCCCGTGAAATATCCATTCCGGCTGCACCTCTGCATCTTTTGCCAGCAGCAGCGTTGCCACGCTCATCGGTTCCGCCGGCGCGGTTGCGCTTTTCGCGTCATAGCCAATCGGCGGCAAATTAATTTTCGCAACGCGCCGTTTCGCCGGCGGCGGCGCGGACGTGGTCGAATGCTCCGGGCCGGGCGCGGAAGAAGTTTCGGCGTTTGTGGGCGTGGACCGCCGCGGAATTGGCGCTTGCGGCGGCAGGGAATTCGCGCTCGCGGAACGTGGGGCTACGGTTCGCGGGCGCGGTGGAGCTTTGACCGGCGCTATTCCAGGCGCCATTTGCCGCTGAGCGGCAACATACGTGGGCGGCGCGGACTTCTGCGCGCTCGGTTCATCGAAATCGCAGCGGCAACTTCCCGCGATGGCTGGCGTTGCACCGAAGGTTGTTCCTTGCAGCAGGACTTCACTCGGTTGTGGCACGATCAGCGTTTCGCCACTCAGTTGGTGCTGCACCTGCACGGCGCCTCGCGCGGCGAGCACGCACATCGCGCCCGTATTTGCCAGCCCGAGTGTGAAGTCGCGCGGCTGGTTTTCGAGGGCCATCGGCGTCGCGATAACCAATGGCGTGTAAACGGTGATGGGCCGCGACGCATTGAACTTCACGTGCACGCGCCCGAAACTCAGCGCCACGGTGAGCGCCTCTCCGGATGCGAGCACGGTGAATTTCGCGGGGCCGCAAATTTCCAGCTCCCCGCCGCCCACGAATTCCACCCGCGCTTTGCCCGAGAGCACCACAATTGTGCTGCCGCCGCCAAACGCGATCGCACGGGGCGTGCTTCCAGCGACCACATTCGATGGCCCGAGCACCGAGACATTGTCTCCCGCTACTTCACCGAGCATCGGTGACGTCGTCTGCCCCCATGCGTTGATCGTCAAAATCCCGCACGCCAGCGACATCACCGCGCCGAACGAGCAAAATCTCGTCAGCAATGGAATTCTCATTTTCGCGCCTGCATCCGTGCCGGTCCGAGCCGTCCTGCGCTCGCGATTGCTATACTATACGCCGATGAACGAGCCAAGCGCATCGGACGTCGAGCGTCCCGAAGAACCGGGCGCGGAGTCAGTCAATGTTCATTACGACACGCGCCTGCCCCAACTCTCGCGCTGGCGCCGCATGCAAATTCCCGTTATTGCGTGGGTGGTTTATTTCACCATCCGCACGATCGGTCCGACGATGCGCTTCGAAGTTCTCGGCTGGCATCATGCGCAGCGCGCGTATGATCGCGGCGAACATCTGATCGGCACATTCTGGCACCGCTCGATTTTTTCCGCCATCTGGTGGTGGCGCAATCGCGGCACCGTCGTGATGAACACAACGAACTTTGATGGTCAGTGGACACGCAAGGTTATCGAACGGCTCGGATTTGGCACGGCGCAAGGCAGTTCGTCGCGCGGTGGCTTAAAGGGTCTCGTCGTGATGTCGCGCCGGCTCGAGGAAGGTCACGACGTAGCCTTCACCATCGACGGCCCGCGCGGTCCGCGTTACGTAGCGAAGCCGGGTCCTGTAATGCTCGCGCGCAAAACTGGCCAGCCGATTTTCATGTTTCACATCGGTCTCGAACGCGCACTCACGCTCGAAAAATCCTGGGACCTTTTCCAGATTCCGCATCTTTTTTCGCGTGCCGTCATGGTCATCGCGCCGACAATTTATGTTCCTCCGGATGCCTCGCGCGAGTTGATGGAGCAAAAGCACGCCGAAATGCAAGCATCGCTCGAACGTGTCCGAGACGTTGCCGAATCGTGGTTCAGCCTAAGCGAGGCGGAGCGGGCCCGCATCCGTCAGGAAATTAATGCCTCGTCGTAAAATGTCTCGCGTATTTGCAGAGCGTGTTTCTTTCCGGCGGTCTTTTCCGCGCGTTCGCTGCGTATAGCATCAGGACATTTGTTTCCATCGTGCGAGAGCCTCGTCCGTCTGGCGGCGTGTTTCATCCAGCGTCCCCGAACAATCAATCACGTCGTCAGCCAGCCGGCGCTTTTCGTCGATCGGCATCTGCGACGCGATGCGCCGCTCGGCCTGCTCGCGGCTGAGTCCGCGATGGATCAGCCGCTCGAGTTGCTGTTCAAGCCGGCACCACGCCACGGCCAGCCGGTCGAAAGTTTTGTAATAGCCAGTCTCGACGTGCAGCGCCGCGACAACGACTGCAACGCTTGCTCCGCCGTCTGCCAGATCCTTCAGCCGCCGCGCGATTTCCGCGAGCACATATGGATGAATGATGGAATTCAGCCGCTCGAGTTTCTCCGCATGGCCAAACACAAGCTCGCCGAGCTTTGCCCGGTCGATTTTCTCGCTTGCGTCAAGAATCTCGTGGCCGAATTCGCGGATCACTTCCTGCGACACGGGATTTTCCGGTTTGAGGTATTCGTGCGCGAGCAAATCAGCTTCGATAATGTCACAGCCGCGTCCCTGCAACATTCTCGCGATCGTGGATTTGCCGCTGGCGATCCCTCCAGTAAGCCCGACGGTTAGCATACAGTCAGCATTAGGATCAGCACGCGGTCAATATCTCACGGGCATCAGCGGCGCGACGCGGTGGTTTCCGGCGCGCGCAGTCCCCGGCGCAGCCGCGCAGCCTTCACCGTGTTGCTCATGAGCATGGCGATTGTCAGCGGACCCACGCCGCCGGGCACGGGCGTCATCGCCCCGGCCACTTCCGCCACGTCGGGATGCACGTCGCCGACAACCGCCGTGCCGTTCTTGCGGAATTTCTCGAGCCGCTCGGGGAGTTTCGCGAAAAGTTTCTCCGCGAGCAGTGGATCCGTGATGCGCGTGGTGCCAACGTCAATTACCGTGGCGCCGGGCCGAATATCGTCGCGCGTAATCAGCGCCGGATGTCCGGCGGCGGCGATCACAATGTCCGCGCCGCGCGCGAATTGCCGCAGGCTGCGCGTCTTCGAATGGCAGACGGTCACCGTTGCGTCCGCGTGCATCAGCAGCAGCGCCATCGGCTTTCCCACGATGTTGCTGCGGCCCACGACCACCGCGTCCGCGCCTTCCACCCGAATTCCATTTCGCCGCAGAATTTCCATCACGCCCAGCGGCGTGCACGCCACCATGCTCGGCCGTTCCTCGATCAACTTCCCGATATTCATCGGGTGAAATCCGTCAACGTCTTTCGCGGGGTCGACCGCTTCGAGGATTTTCTTCGTTTCGATTTGCAGCGGCAACGGCAACTGCACCAGGATGCCGTCCACGTCGTCGCGCGAGTTCAACTCGCGCACAATGGCGAGCAGTTCCGCCGTGCTTGTGTTTGCCGGCGGCGTCAAGTGGACGCTTCCGAGGCCCAACTGCTCGCACGCGGCGATTTTGCTGCGCACGTAAATTTTCGACGCGGGATCGTCGCCTACCAGCACCGCCGCAAGGCCGGGCCGAACGCCCATCGCCGCCAGTTCGCCGATTTCCTGCCCCAACTCCGCATAAATCTGATCGCGAATCGGATTCCCGTTTAATATCTGCGCTGGCAAACTTTTCTCCTCCGTGAATCAAATCCCCGTGAAATGCCATCATAACATACGGCATTGCGGCGCAGCTTTCGAGCGATGCGGGCGCGTATTCGCTTCGCCAAGCCGTGTTTTAAGTTTGCGGCTGCGCGAGTTCGGCCCCTGCCATTACAATAGACCGTTGCAATGAAGAAGGCTGTTGGGCTAGGAATGTGAAAAATGTTCTTTGAAGGCAATGAACGCAAGGAGCGCGAGCAGGAAATGGCCCGCGCCGGCCGGTTGCCGCCGGGCCAGTCACTAACGCTGAAGTGGCCGGTACTCCACTACGGCTCGGTGCCGCGATTCGATCCCGCGCATTGGGATTTCCAAATCGCCGGCCTGGTCGAAAAACCCGCACGCCTTACGTGGGACGAATTCAACCGCTTGCCCATGGCGGCCGTCACTGCGGACATGCACTGTGTCACGCGCTGGAGCCGTTTCGACGTGCGCTGGGAAGGCGTGCTGTTCACGGAAGTGATGAAGCTCGTCACAGTGAAGCCTGAGGCGCGCTATGTGATGGTTCACGCCGAGCAGGGCTACACTGCAAATGTCCCGCTCGACGATCTGGCGCACCCCACAACTCTTTTCGCTTTGCGCCACAATGGCGAGCCGCTTCCCGCCGATCATGGTTACCCGTTGCGCCTCGTCGTTCCGCATCTCTACGCTTGGAAAAGCGTGAAGTGGGTTCGCGGCATCGAATTTCTTCCGCAGGATGCGCCCGGCTTCTGGGAGCAGAACGGCTATCACATGTACGGCGACCCATTCCGTGAGCAGCGCTTCGACACGGATTAGAGGTCGGACGTTCGAGATTTGAAGTTGGAAAACAGAAACGCCCCGATCAGAACTCCCGCCGGGGCGTTTCTACTTGCGCCTCTTTAAACTTTCAACTATCGACTATCAACTTTCAACTCCTAATAAATATCATACTGCTCCCAATGAAGCGTGGGATCGGCCTGAATGATGATGCTTTTTTTCGTCATCTGTTCCAGCTCTTCCATCAGCGACGATTCGCGCGTCTTCAGCGCCTTGGCAATTTCCGGATGGACGCGGAGCGTCAAGCTGGCCGCTTCAATTTCCGGCGACATCTTGCGCGCCTCGGATTGAATTTCGTAGCACAGGGTCGGAATCGATTTCACCATTCCGGAGCCGGTGCAGTACGGGCACGGCTGGCAAAGCGTCCGCTCGAGTGCCTGCTTGGTGCGTTTGCGTGTGATCGCCACCAAGCCGAATTCATTAAACCGCAGCACTTTCGACGGCGCGCGGTCCGCCTTCAGCGCCTCTTCGAGCGCGGCCATCACCTTTTCGCGATTGCGCCGCTCTTCCATGTCGATGAAGTCGATGATGATGATCCCGCCCAGATCGCGCAGGCGGATCTGCCGGACGATTTCCTTGATGGCCTCGACGTTCGTGCGCACGATCGTGTCTTCCAGCCGATTCGATCCGCGCCCGACGAATTTTCCCGTGTTCACATCAATCGCCACCAGCGCTTCCGTGTGGTTGATGACAATGTATCCGCCCGATTTCAGCCACACTTTCGGCCGCAAGCCTTTGTCGATTTCCTGCTGGATGCCAAATTCCTCGAAGATCGGCGTGGCTTTGGTAAACAGCTTCACGCGATTCGCGAGCTGCGGCTGGAAGCGGCTGACGAACTCCAGCACCTTTGTGTACTCTTCTTCCGAGTCGACCCAGATGGCCGTGTAATCGGAGCTTAGGTAGTCGCGCAAAATCCGCTCGACCAGGTTCAAGTCGCGGTGCAGCAGTGACGGCGACTTTCTTTGTTCTCCGCGCGCCTTGATCTCCGCCCAAGTCGACGTCAGGAATTGGACATCGGCGCGAACTTCATCCGGCGACGCGGCCGCCGCGGCGGTCCGCACAATGAACCCGCCGCCCGCGGCGCCCTTCGCTTCCGTCACCAGATGCCGCAAGCGCGAGCGTTCTTCCGCCGAAGCGATCTTCCGCGAAACGCCGGTGTGATCGAGCGTGGGCATGTACACCAGAAAGCGTCCCGGCAGCGCCACATGGCTTGTGATTCGCGCGCCTTTCTTGCCGAGCGGCTCCTTCGCGATTTGCACAATGATTTCCTGCCCCGCCTTGAGCAAATCGGAAATAAGCTGCGTGCGCTTCGGCTGGCCGCGGTGATGTGGGCCGTGCCCGCGGAACGGTTTGCGTCCACGCCCGCGATCACGATCCTTTCCGCCGCGCCGCATGGGCCGCTGCATCCGGGCGCGGAAATCCCCGCTTACGCGAGCCTGCGCCGGTTGTGGCTCCGTTCCATTTCCTTCCGTCGCGGTCGCTGTCTCGCGCGGACCTGCTTCGCCTTCGCCCAATTCGATGGCTTCCGCCGCCGCTTCCGCGTCCGCCTCGCTCACTTCACCGGGAATGCCGTGCTCTTCGGACTCGTCGTCTAGATCGCCCGTTGCTCCTGCTTCGGCGTTCTCCTCCGGTTCATCGGCGCCTGTCTCTTCTTGTCCGTGAATTTCTCCCGTTCCTTCTTCCACGGAACCGTTTTGATTTTCCCCGTGATATTCCAGTCCCGGGGATTCCGCCGAGTGGGCTTCTTCGGCGTCGCGCTCCGCTTCCTCTTGCTGCGCCTCGGCAACTTGCTCCGCGAGGGCCGTTGCTTCATCTTCCGTCAGTTCAGCGGCGGGATGCGCGTTCGGGAAATCTCCGAAAGCCCGTGGTGCTTCGAGCGGCATTGCCGGCGCCGAATCCGTCTTCGCTTCGGGAGTTTCGTGAACGAACAAGTTTTCAGAGCGCGTTTCTTCCGGCGCTGCGGAGAAAGCCGCGCGCGGTTCTTCGAGGCTTGCCGGCTCCGGCGATTTCAGTTTGGCGAGCGATTCGCCCGGCAAGGGCTCGAGCGTTGTCGCCCAGCCCCCTTGTTGCGGCTCGCGCTCGCTTTCGTGTTCATGCCCACGTTCGTGCCCACTTTCATGCCGTTGCCGGCCGCGGTTGCGATCAAATCCGCGTCCGCGCTCACGGCCGCCACCGCGCGGAAATCTTGGCGCGTATGTCGAACGAGCTTGCTCGCTACTTGGTTCCGAACGGCTTTCTTCCGGCGCGTGAATTTCGGGCGCGCCCGTCTCCGGCGAGGACATAGCGTCAAGATTTTCGCGCGTTTCTGCCGCGCCGCTCGTTTCCGCTGCCGCCAAAGTTTCAGCCAGCCAATTCCCCGGCTCCAAGTGCGGAGTCTGTTCCGCGCTCGGCTGTGCAGTTGGCTCCGCGCTGGACGCGGGGTTCGGCGGCGTTGCTTTCAATACCGATAGCGACTCGCCGGGCAAGAGCACCGGTTCAAACGGCCCCCCGGGCCCTTGCGCTTGTTGTTCGGCTGGTTCGTATGGCCGATGCGAAGCGTATTTCGACGCCGGCAGTTCACGCCCATGGCGTCCCGGGCCACTACGCCCGCGATCACGCCCGCCGCCGCTCTGCCCCGGACGTCCTCTTCCCCCCCGGCCTCGATCACGCCCGCCGCCTCCGCCGCGTCCATAACCCCCGCGATCATCGCGCGGCCGTCCTTCACCGGATGGGCGCCCGTGAAAACCTTCGCGACGTGGCCCTGGCGCGTTCCCTCCGCCGGTCGACGGTTCCGCAATTGCATTCCCGATGCTGATCGTTTCGCCCGGCAGCAACGCGACATCGGGAGGCTCAATGGCTCCCTGATCGGGCGCACTCGCAGGCTTGAACACCTGCCCGCCCTGTTCCTCCATTTTTTGGACTTTCTCTTCGACCGTATGCACAATCTGGTCGAATTCCTCGAGGTCTTGCAGGAAGTCGGTCACGTACAGAAAAGCGTCGCTATCGAGGCCGATATCCACAAAGGACGATTGCATGCCGGGAAGCACGCGTGTGACTCGCCCTTTGTATATGCTGCCGACTAACGCAAATTCTTTTTCCCGTTCGACATAAATCTCACACAGTTGCCCGTCTTCGAGTATCGCGACCCGCGTCTCGTGCGGGTTCGCGGAAACCACCATCTCCTTCGCCATAAGAACTCCTCAAGGAGCGTCTGCGCTCGGCCGCACGGTGCATGATTGCACGCGAGTGTCCCGGCTCTGCCGGGGCGGCCCGGAGGGATCGTTGTCCTTCGCTCAAACTGTCCCTCATCCGATGCGTTCCTCACTCCCAATGTAATTTCCGGCGCGCGGTGCGCTGCCGGAGTACCAATCTTCTCCGCGCTCAGTTGACGAAGCGCTTCGTTCGCACATTCATCACCAGGCCCAGAGACAAAAACTCGAATATCGTTACCGATCCTCCATAGCTCATAAATGGCAGAGGTATGCCGGTCACTGGCATGTACCCTATCACCATGCCGGCATTTACCAGCACGTGAAATGCAAGAATTGAGGCCACACCCATCACCAGGTACATTCCGGCCCGGTCTTTTGCCTTCTGCGCATTGTCCACCAACCGCAACAGCAGCGCCAGATACAGCAGCATGACGAGCAGCACGCCGAAAAATCCCTGCTCCTCCGCCAGCGCCGCCAAAATAAAATCCGAGTACCGCACGGGCACAAAACCCAACTGATTCTGGCTGCCCTTGCCGAACCCCTTGCCCCAAAAACCTCCAGAACCTACCGCGATCTCCGATTGCAGAATTTGGTAACCAGCGCCGCGCGGGCTTTGTTCCGGGTGCACAAAGGTCGCCAGCCGCTGCTTTTGATACGGCTTCAGGAAGTGGCCGTTCCATCCCACTACAGCCACCAGCGCCCCGAGTGCGAGCACCGCTACGACATGCTTCCAATTGATCCCCGCCAGAAACGCGCCAACCACCGCGACGGGAACCAGCACCAAGGCCGTGCCCAAGTCTGGCTGGAGCAGGATTAATCCCGCCGGGACGCCCACCAACAAGCCGATTTTCACCAAATCCGCAAGCGTCAATCTCTCTGACCGCACTTCACTGAAGTAACGCGCCAGAACGATAATTATAATCAACTTTACCAGCTCTGACACCTGTAAAACGACGCCGCCCACCACAATCCACCGGCGCGCCCCAAATCGCGTGTGTCCCACCGCGAGCACCAGCAAAAGGGCCGCAAGTCCAATCAAATACAACAGCGGCGACTGGTCGAGCATCGCGTTGTAGTCGACGCGCGACAATACCAGCATTCCCACGAGCCCAATCCCGATCCACGTCAGTTGCTTCCACTGCATTCCGTGCAGCGCGCCACCGTGCGTCGAGGAGTAAATCTCCAGCAGTCCCACTCCGCAGATCGCCATAACGATGGCCAGCAGCCACCAGTCGAACTCGAATGTGTGTGTTTGCTCTCTCATCGCCCCTGCGGTACCACCTTGGGTACCTGCGTCGTCGCAGTTCGAACCTTCTGTGTCGGTTTTGCAGCTTGCAGTTCCTGAATCGGCTGGCCTTCTTTCTCCTGGTAGTAAGCATCCACGAACCGCGCCGCGAGCGGCGCCGCTACGCCCCCTGCTTCCAGAGCCGAGTCCTGCACCAGCACCACAACCGCAATTTCCGGATTCTGCTTGGGCGCAAAGCCCACGAACCACGTGTTGTATCCATAATGCCGCCGGCTCCCGGCAGCTATCCGCTGCAGGCCCTTCGTGCTGATCACCTGTGCCGTGCCAGTCTTCCCGCAGAATCCGATATTCTCAAGGTTCGCCTTTTTCAACTCGGCCAGCGCAAAGACCCCCGTCCCACCGCCTTCGTTCACTACGCCATACATTCCATCGGTCACCTGTTCGACCGTGTTCTCCGCAAGCGGGAAACGCGTTTCCTTTACGGGACTGTAGTCCTTCAGCAGATGCGGCTGGTAAAAGACTCCCCCGGAAGCAATCCCGCTAACCGTCCGCAGGAGCTGCAACGGCGTCACTTCCGTCGCGCCCTGCCCGATCGCGACCGAAATCGTTTCCCCGGCATACCATTTGCGGTGGTAGATCTTTTCCGCCCATTCTGGGGAGGGCACAAGCCCCGGCTCTTCCCCCGGCAGATCGATTCCGGTGCGTTTCCCCAGTCCCAGCGCGCTTGCATAATAGGCAATCTTATCGATTCCCAGTCGCTCGCCGACGTTATAGAAGAACACGTCGCACGACTCCACAATCGCTTTATGCAGGCTCACCTCGCCGTGCCCTTTCGGACGCCAGTCGTGATAGATGTGCCCGTAAATATCCGCATAGCCAGGACAAAACAAATGGAAATCCGCCGGCGGGACATGCGATTCCAGCATCGCCGTGGACATAATGATCTTGAATACCGAACCGGGGGCCAATTGCGCCTGAATCGCGCGATTCAGCATCGGTTTATCTGGATCATTATTCAGCGCTCGCCACTCTTTATTCGGGATTCGCACTGCGAAATCGTTCGGGTCGAATGCCGGATGGCTCGTCATGGCCAGGATTTCGCCCGTGCGCGGATCGAGCGCGATGATCGCTCCGATTTTCCCCGCCAGTTCCTGCTCGGCCACCGCCTGCAAGTTGTAATCAATCGTCAGTTGAATCGGCTTGCCGGGAATCGGTTCCATGTCGTCGAGCGTTCGCACTGGCTTTCCCAGGCTGTTCACGATCACGCGCCTCATGCCGTCCGTACCGGTCAAAATGTCGTTATATTCGCGCTCGAGTCCCGCCTTGCCCACGATGTCGCCCGGCTTGTACCGATCGCCCGATTGCTGGTCCAATTGCTGCGGCGATACTTCGCCCACGTACCCGATCACGTGCGCCAGAAAATCGTCTGGCGGATATTTTCTCCGCTGCACCATCATCAATTCGAGTTCCGGCAGATCCACCCGGTGCGATTCCACGAACGCAAGGTCCGCGTCGCTCGCTTCTGGCTTGACGATAACAGGCTGAAATCTCGGCTCGATTTTTGCCTCTTCCAGCTGCTGCTTCAGGTCGGCCTGCGTGATGTTCAGCCCCGCCGCGATTTGCGGCAGATCCTTTCGGATTTGTGCCGGGTCATCGCGCAGCAGCAGGATGCTATACGACGGATAGTTGTCCACAATTACGCGCCCATTGCGGTCGAGCATTTTCCCGCGCGGCGCAATGATCGGTATCGAGCGCACCCGGTTCTTTTCCGCCAAATCCGAGTAGTGCCCCGATTGTATGATTTGCAGTTTCCAGAAGCCCAGCAGCAGCAGGATGATTCCGAGGACAATGCCGTAGGAAACGAGGATTAAACGCCCCTGAGGCAGTTTCTGATCGCCACCAATCCAATTCGCCACGCAAACTCCCGCGCGGCGGGTCCTGGTAACCCGCTCGTACCTCTTCTTGTTTTCCGCGGCGCCCTGCGACGTTCTGCGCTCTCTGAACCAAATTTTACGCGGAGAGAAAGGTAATCTTCACCGTAGCACTCGCTCCGCCGCCGCGCAAGCCGCGTTGCCGTGTTAGATAGCCTCGCGCACCAAGAAATACACTGTCCTTGCGTACAGGTTTCCGAGCTCTATGCACCGGGGCGGGGGCGTTCACAAACCCGTATCATCAGCCACGTCAGCCACGCCTCTTTGACTGTACTGTTTGCCCTGGGCGACCGAACGCTCGCCGCTTCCGATTCAAGTTGAGTGATTCGCTCCGCTCTTCTATAATCATCTTTCCGGTAGCGAGGCGAAAAAAACAGTGCTAAAGAATCTCAGCCAGAGCAAAACGGCCGTCAGGATTTTACTGGGCGGCATCCTTGTCCTCATCAGCGGCGCCATGGTTCTCACGATGGCCCCGATCTCGCCCCTCGGCGACACCGGCACGGGAAGCCCGGATGCCGTCGCCACCGTCGGCGGACAGAGCATCACCGCCATCGATGTTCGCCAGCAGTACGATCAGCAGACGCGCGGCCAGACGGTCCCCCCGGTTCTTCAGGGTCTTTATATGAAGCAGGTTCTCGATCAGATGGTCTTCCAGCGCCTCCTCAATATGGAAGCCGATCGCCTCGGCATACAGGTGACGCCCGAGGAAATCGCGCAGCGCATCAGGCAGCTTATCCCCACCGCCTTCGTCGGCGGCAATTGGATTGGCGCGGATCGCTACGCCCAGGAAGTTCAACTGCGCACAGGCATGTCCGTGCCTCAGTTCGAGGATTTCGTCCGCACCAGCGTGCTGATGGAGAAGTTTAAGGACATCGTCACTGATGGCATCAGCGTCACGCCTCAGGAGATCGAACAGCGCTATCGCTGGCAAAATGAAAAAGTCCAGTTGGATTACGCCGAGATCAAGCCCTCCGATCTCGAATCAACGATCAATCCTTCCGATGCCGAACTTTCCGCCTACTTCGCGAAAAACCAGTCGAAATACCAGGTACCCGAGCGCCGCTCCGCCAAGTACGCCCTTCTCGATCTGGATCAACTCAAGAAAAACACGAAAATCAGCGACGCCGACATTCAGTCCTACTACCAGCAGCACCTGAGCGATTACAAAGTCGAAAATCGCGTTCACGCCGAGCAGATTGTATTCAATATCCTCGGCAAAACTGACGCGGAAGTGGCCCTGATCAAGCAGCAGGCGCAGAAAGTTGACGATCAGGCCAAGCACGGCGCCAAATTTGAAGACCTCGCGAAAAAATATTCCGAGGACACCAACACCAAGACCAAGGGCGGCGACATAGGCTGGATTGTCGCTGGCCAGACGGCGCCGGCATTCGAAAAGGCCGCGTTCAGCCTGCCCAAGGGCGGCATTTCCGGCGTTGTTCAGACGCCATACAGCTTCGACATTATCAAGGTCGTCGACAAGCAAGACGCCCACACCAAAACCCTCGATGAAGTTCGCGATTCGATTGTCTCGACCCTCACGCAGGAAAAGGTCAACGACGAACAAAACGGCCTATCCGACAAATTGGCCGCTGCCGTGCGCCAATCCAATCGCCAGCCCATTGACACCATCGCCACGGAATTCAATTTGCAGACGGGCGAAACCCCGCTCGTCGGCGTCACCGATCCCGTCATCGGCGACCTCGGCAATTCCCCGCAGCTTCAGGAGGCGATTTTCTCCCTTCGCCCGGGCGAACTGAGCCAGCCCATCTCCATTGACCGCGGCTATGTCATCATTTCGGTCGATAAAATCGTTGCCGCTCATCAGGGTACTTTGGCCGAGGTTCGCGACCGCGTCCTCGCCGATTTCCGCAAGGAAAAGGCCCAGGATCTCGCGCAGCAGAAGGCGCAGCAGCTTGCGAAGCTTGTCAGCGCCGGCCAGCCGTTTGACAAAGCCGCGAAATCCTTGGGACTCACGGCAAAATCCACCGATCCCATCACTCGCACCAGCCAAATCCCCGACCTCGGTCCGGCAAAGGAGCTCGATGCCGCGTTCAACATGCCCGTGGGCCGCTCCAGCGCCCCTGTCCTTCTCGGCGGCAACTGGGTCGTGTACCAAGTGAAGGCAAAGCAACGCGTCAATCCTGCGGATTTTGCCAAAGCGCAGAACGACCTGAAGCAGCAAATCCTCCAGGAGAAGCAATCCGTGGCCTTTGAGGCCTTCCACGACGCTCTGCAAAAGCGCTACGAACAGCAGGGCAAGCTCGCCTTCAATCAGGCGAATCTGAAGATACTAACCAGCCAGTCGTCCAGCTAAATAACTGTAATTAAAAGACTTAAAATAATACAAAGCGCCTCGTTTTTCTAGTTGCGCCCCGCATTCCATTCGTCTAGCATATTTCCTCTAGCAGCGCCGTCCCCGTCGCCAGCGGGGTGTCACTAATCGGGAACCCTTCGCGCCGTTCAAAACGCCTTTTGCGATTCATGCCATCGATGCTTCTCTGGGTGCAGCAATTCGGTGCTCACCGAGAAGCCACTGCCAGGCATAGGCGCTTCACGGTTACAAAAGGTTACGCTGGTGACGGATAAAACGGTGTCAGCTTCCCCAGAATAGAGAGAATCCCATGAGTCAAAAACTGATCGCCCAGCGCAACGAGTATTGCTGCTGCATCGAAACTAATCAGAACGGGAAGTATTCCGTCCGCGTCCAGGCAAAATTTGGCCGCAACGGCTGGTGCCTGCCGGTATTTTTCCTTGTCTCGTCATTTGATACGGCCATGAAGCGCCTCGAAGAGGCGCTTCAGCTTCTGCAGCGCCACGAGGAGCACCTGTGGTTCTGGGGAGTCGAGCGCAGCGACGATCCGAAACTCGCCGGCGAAATGCTCAATCAATTCGGCTTGCATTACGATCAGCGGAGGGATTTTCCCAGGCGCGCCGCCGAACTCACGGTTACTGCGGGCCGCGCCGTCCCTGCATTCCGCGTCGCGCAAGCGCGTCGATTGCTCGCGGAGTCAATCAGCGCCGGCCGAACCGCTCTCGCCAGCGACTAGGAAAGTCACCGGAGACACATGAGAGTCGGCGGTTGGCCTCGCCGGGCGTTATTTCGCGCGGATAATCACTTCCCCATGCGCGATCACATGGTCATCAATGGCCAGCCGGTATTTGAACGACCCCGGTCCCAGCCCCGCCCGCGGCGTTCCGCTCATTAACCGCACTCCGGGCGGCGCCTGAAACACATTCGACGAAAACGGGCACCGCTGCGGATCAAATTCGATTTTCAGGTTCCCGCTCTCGGCCACCCACACCACTTGGTCCGCGCTCCCTATGAGCACTACTTCTGGCAGCACTCCCACAAGTACGAGTTTTTCAGCCATGATCTAGGCGCGCCGAGACCCCTCGCGCGACGCGAGCCTCGAACCATAGCATACCGCTGCGCGATTTACATCCTCCGCAAAGAGTCCCCGCAAAGACCCTCGCAACGGGAGCCAACAAATGGGCTGACCATCGCGGCCAAATCAGCTGTTCGACGATACAATCTCCCTAACCATCGTGCGCAAACCGGCCAGCGTGAACGGTTTCGGCAGCACGGGCACATCTTCGAGATCGATCCGCGCCTTGTCCGCATCGGCAAGGTTGCCGGTCATCAGCAAGAATTTCCGCGCCAGTTCCGGCTGTTTCTCGCGCAACGTCCGCAGCACCCACAGTCCGTCTTTCCCCGGCATCTTCAAGTCGCACAGAACCGCGTCGAACGTCCCCTCGTTTAAGACAGACTCGAGCCGCGCGGAATCCTGCAGCGTCACGACGCTGGCCCCCGTTTTCGTAAGGACTACCGACACCAGATTCAGAATATCCGCCTCGTCGTCGATCACCAGAAAACGCCCTGCGGGTTCCGAGGACGCCGCCATCTCGCTCACTACCGCCGACGGCGGCGCTTCGAGCTGTGAGTCGCCCGGCTGCTTGCTGGGCTGTTCGGCCACCGCCAGCGGCAGCAGCACGCGCATCGTCGTTCCTCTCCCCACTTCACTCTCCACGTCGATTTCGCCGTCGTGCTGCTCGATGATGCTGTGGGAAATGCTCAACCCAAGTCCCGTTCCTTGCCACGTCGGCCGCCCGGTGAAAAACGGATCGAAAATATGATCGTGGATCTCCGGGACCATGCCGCATCCATCATCCTCCACGGTGATCCGCGCCCGCCCATCCCAAACGTCGCATTTCAGCCGGATTTCTCCTTGCTCACGGCTTTCCCGGATGGATTGCTCGGCATTCAGAACCAGTTGCAGCATCACCTGCAACAGCAAATCAGCGTCGCCCTTCACCCAAATGGGTTTTTCGGGTCGCGTATATTGCAAGTGGACATTATTCGCGGCCAATTGATACGTGCGAATATCGAGCAGCCGGTCGGGAATCGCTCGCAAATCGAGCAAATGCAGTTGCCCCGGACCGCGTCGCGAGATTCGGCTCAGATTGGCCACCAGACGTTTCAGCCGCAGCGCCTCGTCGCGCACCGTCCGTACTTGCGTTTGCAGCGACGGATCCAGCTCCGGACGTCCGAGCACGACTTCGCTGAAGCCCAGAATCGATGTCAACGGATTATTGATTTCATGCGCCACGCCCGACACAAGTTGCCCCAGCGATGCCAGCTTTGCCGTGCGCAACAGATCCTTGTGCGCTGCTTCGAGTTGCTCCGCCCGCTGCCTTACCTTCTCTTCGAGAGAATCCCGCATCTCGCGAAGCTCGGACGCCATGCCCAGGAACGCCGTCGTCAGCGAGCCTAGCTCGGCGGTCGCGGGCGCTTCGCCCTTTACGTCCAAATTCCCGCGCTTCACCTCGGTCACCATGCGGTGAATTTCTTCCAGCGGCAGCCAGATTCGCTCTTCGTGCGCGCGCCGGAACCACAGCATCACCGCCACCGGGAACAACCCCAGCACCAGCAGCAACGCTCGCAGTCCCTCCGTATATTCCCCCAGCCTATGCGTTGCTGCGCGCAAGCTCTGGAATTGCTTCTGTTCGATCTCGCGAAAGACACTCCGTATTCCGCCTTCCCGATTCGTCAGCTTGCCGAACTGCGGTTCATCTTCCTTCTCAATTTGACGGCCTGCAACTAATGCATCCGTAAGGTTGAGAAAATCCTTTTCGCGCGCGGCCAGCGCCGCCACTTCCATGCGCTGCGGTTTAGACGCTGCCCCGTCGGCAAATTCCTTGGTCAGCGCGCGGAACTGAGCGACAGAATGGCGGTACTCAACCAACAGGCCCGCATCTTTCGATCCGTAATATCTCCAGAAATTCAGCACCGTGCTGTCGAACGCATCATGCACCTGTGTTTGTAAAGCGATCTGCTGCTGCAAGACCTCCACGCCCGACGTGAATTGCGAACGGATCGCAACATTAAGGCTCAGCGCTCCGGCCATCAAGAGCAACGCCAGAGACACGGTCGCGCCTTCCATCAGTATGAAGCGGCTATGCAGCGAGCGCGGCTTCGGCAACAGCGGGGAATGCGCGGCCAAGACGCGGGTTGAATGACCAGGTTTTGAGGGAACCACATGGCTTCACAGTGCAAGCGAACAGCCAAACCGGCCGGTGTAACGGTAAGAAACTCATAACCTTGCAGAAAAGCAATCGCGAATCGGCGACTAAAAGGCGCTCAACCGGAACATCTGTTTCACAACGGCGCAATTGCGTCCTTGTCACTGCCGGACTACTTGTCGTGCGTGTGCGCCCCGCATTATCTCTAATTTATATCGCGAACCGCCGAAACGATGTGTTTCGCCGAAATGCCGAACGCTTCCAGCAGCTCTTCCGGCTTGCCCGAATGCGGCATCCCGCTGACGGCAAGTTTCGTGAATCGCTTGGGCGCCGCGCCCGCTTCGGCCAACGCCGAAAGGACTGCTTCCCCCAAGCCGCCTTCGGGGTAATGATCCTCGACGGTGACCAGATTTCCGCCCGCGGCCTTCAGTTGTTCGGCGATTTGCTTTCCATCAATCGGCTTAACGCAGTACAAATCCATCACGCGCGCGGAAATTCCCTGAGTTTTCAATTCCTCATGCGCCTTCAACGCTTCATGCACCGTGATGCCCCCGCCGATGATCAGCGCGCGATCATTCGCGCTCTGCCGCAGCACGTGAAAACCTGGCACCGGAAATATATCCGTCGCGGAATAAAGCAGCGGCGTCTTCGGCCGTGAGGTGCGAATGTACGTGATCCCCGGCATCCGCGCCGCCGCTTCTGTCAGCCGTTCCGTGGAGTAAGCGTCCGAGGGATACAGCACTGTCGAACTGTGAATCGCGCGAAATGACGCGATGTCTTCGAGCGCCATCTGCGAAGGCCCATCTTCGCCAATCGAAATGCCGCAATGCGAGCCACACAGCTTAATTGAGCTCCGGCTGATCGCTGCCATGCGCACCTGGTCAAACGCGCGCGAAAGGAAACACGCAAATGTGGAAAGAAACGCGACTTTGCCGCGCGCGGCCAGGCCCACGCCCACACTCACCATGTTTTGTTCCGCGATGTACGCCTGATAAAAACGCTTCGGATATGCGTCGCCAAAAATTTCCGCGAACGTCGAATTCTTCACGTCACCATCGAGCGCGACAAGCTGCGGATTCACTGCTCCAATTCGCTTCAGCGCGTTGCCATACGCTTCGCGCGTCGCCACCGAGGCATCTGGCTCGTAGCTCGGCGCGGGCGGCTCGGGAAAATTGGGCGGTTCCGGCAATTTCGTCCGTGCGTACGAACGTCCCGGGTCGGGCGCCACTTCGATCGCCCCGCCCATTTCGGCGACAGCCTTTCCGAGCTGCTCTTTCGAGAGCGGTTTGCCGTGCCAGCCCTCCTTGTTCGCTAGAAAGCTGACGCCGTGGCCTTTGATCGTGCGCGCAATGATCGCCTGCGGGCGTCCCGTCGCCGCTGACTTTGCCTGATCGAGCGCGGCGAGTACCGCCGCCACGTCGTGCCCGTCAATTACCTGCGTGTCCCAGCCTTCCGACTCGAATTTCTCGCGATAGATTTCCATCTCGTGTCTGTACATCGTCCAGTCGCTCTGCCCGAGCGCATTGATGTCGCACAGCGCAATCAAATTGTCGATTCCGTAATGCCCCGCGAATTCCGCCGCTTCCCAATTACTGCCCTCCGCCAACTCTCCATCGCCGAGCAGCACGTACACGCGCGTCCCCAGCTTGTCCATTTTCGCGCCAATCGCCAGCCCAGCGCCCACGGAAAGGCCTTGCCCCAGGGACCCCGTCGCTGCATCCACTCCGGGAATTCGCGGGGTCGGATGGCCTTCGAGTTCGCTCGAGAATTGCCGCAGCGTCATCACCCGCGAAACGGGAAACACGCCCGCTTCGGCCAGCGCTGCATATAGCAACGGCGCCGCATGTCCCTTCGACAGCACAAACCGGTCGCTCTCCGTGCCGTTTGGATTTTTCGGATCCAATTTCATGGCGTAAAAAAATACGCCGGCCGTAAGTTCCGCGGCGGATAAACAAGATGTCGGATGCCCCGAGCCTGCCGCGGTCGTCGCCATCATGGACAAAATCCCCAGGCGGCGCGCTTTTTCTCGAATGGTATCGATCGTGGATGATGACGGTGCTGCTTTCGATGTCGCGCTCATGATTCCCCCTAATTCCAAAACTCGAAGTTCAATTTTACTCTGTTCGGGCCCAAGCCGCTAATGCGGGCTTCCCGGTTGGCTTTTCACATCGCGAAATCTGAAGAAGATTTTTCCGTTTTCATTCCGCCAAATGCAATCCCACGCGCCTCCGGTCCCAGCGCAATCACCACCGCGCCGGCGATCAGCGCAATCGCCGCGAAAATCCCCATCGCATGCCCGTAGCTCATCCGTTTCCCCATGGTGGCCTCGAGATAAGCGCTCGATGCTGCGAACAGCACGCCAAGCTGATACGCGAACCCGGGGAAAAATCCGCGCAGCGTATCCGGCGACAGTTCGTTGATGTGCGCCGGAATCACCCCCCACGCGCCCTGCACCATGAATTGCATCAGGAATGCGCCCAGCAAAATCAGCGGGAAATTCGGCGCGGCGATCCACAGCGGAATCAGCGCCACGGCCAGAATCGCCGCGCCAATCATCGCGCGCCGCCGCCCACGCCGGTCGGAATACAATCCAACCAGCATTCCTCCCGCGATTGCGCCGATCATCGATAGCACGGTAATCAGCGCCGTCGTCTGTGGGCTGTAGCCGCGCTGCGATTGCAGAAACGTCGGATAAAAATCCTGCGTTCCGTGAGAAATAAAATTCATCAGCGCCATCAATAGCACCAGATACGCGAATCGTTTCCAATTCCGCAAAATCGACCGGAAGTATGCGCCCCAATCCAGGTGCGCCGACGTCGCCTTCCACGCCGCGCTCTCTTTCACCTTTGACCGAATGAACAGCGTCAACAACGCCGGCAAGCCACCGATGAAAAACAGCGCGCGCCATCCGAAGTGGGGAAACACCAGCCAGTACGCAACCGCCGCCAGCAAATATCCGAACGCGTAGCCTTCCTGCAGCACGCCCGAAAGGATCCCGCGCCATTTCGCGGGCACCGATTCCATCGCCAGCGACGCGCCCACCCCCCATTCCCCGCCCATGCCGATTCCGTAAAGCAGTCGCAGCGCGATGAAAGCCGTGTAGCTCGGCGCGAACCCGGAAAGCACTTCAATCGCGGAGTAAAACAAAACATCGAGCATCAGCGGCAGCCGCCGACCGTAACGATCCGCCAGCAGCCCGAAAACGAATGCGCCAATCGGGCGCGTCGCCAGGCTCGCCGTTATTGCCAGCGCCATTTCCGGAATGCTCTTATGAAAATCCTTGGCGATGGGCGCCATGATAAATGTCAGAATGAAAAAATCGAAGGCGTCAAGCGTCCATCCGAGGAAACATGCGATGACGGCGTTGCGTTGATTGGCGCGTTCGGCGGCAGGGTCCTTTTCCAGCATCGTCGGCCCACGCATGTTAGGCCAACGAAAGCCGGAACGCAATCACCGCGCGGTTATCGCCGCAATCGATCGAGGCCCGCAAACAGAAACACGGCAACCGCGGAATTGACGAGCGAAGCAATCAGCAGGTGGAGGGAAAAGAATGCTTCGGGCTGTGCAAGCAGCAGATGAATCGTGATCGCCAGAACAACCTGATGAATGTGAAAAAATAGAAACATCAGGATGAACCGGCTGATGGGATGCTCCGTATCCAGCCGCGCTCCCACCGACGACGCGATGTATCCGATAAAGCCCTTCGCTATGCCGTACAGCCCGATCGGCGTGTGGCTGATGCCGTCCTGCAACAGTCCCACGGCGGTACCAAGGAAAAGTCCCGAGGTGGAATTTCGGCGGCTCAACCCAAAATACACAACGACTAGCAGCGGAAGCTCGAGTAGCTGAAAATGCGTGCTGTATTTGTTCAGAAATGCCTGAATCACCAGCGCGAGGAAGCACACCACCGCGACAGTCCCGCCGTAAAACTTATGTACTTCGATGTGCTGCGCGTCGGAATCCATTCGCACGGTCATTGCGCGTCTCGCATCATTGCCGCGTCCCCGCCGGATTCGTTCCCCCTGGCTTCGCGACCGCTGCGGGCTTTTTCACCGGTGGCGCGGGCGTCTTGGCTGGAGTTTTCGCGCGATTTCCCGCCGGTGCCGCATTCTTGCTCACGCCCGCGGCATTTTTCGCCACGCCCGCAACATGGGGAGCCTTTGCCGCGCTTCCTTGGGCTTTACTGCTCGGCGACTTTTTTTCGGGCGCGGCAGAGCCAACAGCCGCATCGGACTCCTTCGTCTTCAGCGATTGCTCCGTCAGCAACACCAGCACTTCTTCCAGCCGGTCCAGATGCGCTGCCGGATTCACCTTAATGGTCTGGATCGGAGTTCCCGGCTTTGTCGAGACCACCGTGCCGACCGGCAAATCCTTCGGAAAAATTTTGTCTTCTCCCGAAGTCAAAATCTCTTCTCCCACGGGCACTTTTTCGCCTGCCGTCACGTAGTCCATCCACAACAGCGGGCCGCCCGTGCCTTTCACCACGCCGTGCGTGCGCGTATTCGCCAGCAGCGCGCCCACGCCGCTCTCCTTATCGGTGATCAGCAGCACCTGCGCCATGTGCGGAAGCACTTCGAAAATTTTCCCCACCACGCCGTCGGGAGTCACCACGGCCATATTGCGCCTCAATCCGTCGCTCGCGCCGCGGTTGATGAAAATCGTCTGGCTATTCGAATCCGCGCTCGCTCCGATCACTTCCGCCGCCACGGTCGGCACGTTCGAGTTGGCCTGCCGGAAACCCAGCAGTTTCGCGAGCCGGCTCGCTTCGGCGGCTTGCCCTTCGAGTTGTTGGTTTTTCAGTTGCAGAAGGCCGACCTCGGCCGCAAGCTGCCGATTTTCCGCTCGCGCGTGCCGCAAATCGATATATCCGAACCACGTGCTGTCGATTTTTGAAATCACAAACGTGCCCGCCCGCTGCGGCGGCGCCAGCAATTCCGCCGACCACACGCGGATCAGCCGCACGTCCTGGCCGCGCTTGATCTGGAACGCAAGCAGCAGCACCTGCGCCAGAATCACGGCGACCAGCAAAACCAGCGGCCGGTTGCGCGAAGGGATATCCATAAGTTCCTAGAGGTTTGAGGTTGGAGCCTCGAAGTCCGGAAATTCAACGCCGGATTGCCGCGTCGCCTCCCGGCGCGGTTCTGGCCACGCGGCTATGTGGCACGGTGCACGGTGGTTCGCCGCTGCCGGCGTTTTTCAATCGATCGAAACCAGCCGCAGCAGCCGGAAATCGCTCAGCATTTTTCCTGTGCCCAGCACCACAGAGGCCAGCGGGTCGTCGGCAATTGACACGGGCAAGCCCGTTTCCTCGCGAATCCGCTTGTCGAGATTTTTGATCAGCGCCCCGCCGCCCGTCAGCACGATGCCGCGATCGCTGATGTCCGCGGAAAGCTCCGGCGGTGTGCGTTCGAGCGCCACGCGGATCGCGTTCAAAATCGTCGCCACGCATTCGGAAAGCGCCTCGCGAATTTCGCTGTCGTCAATCGTCACCGTGCGCGGCACGCCTTCAATCAAATTCCGGCCTTTCACTTCCAGCGTCAGCGGCTTTTCCAGCGGATACGCCGAGCCAATTTCGATTTTGATCTGCTCCGCCGTGCGTTCGCCAACCAGCAAATTATATTTTCGTTTCAGGTAGTGCATCACCGCTTCGTCCATTTCGTTTCCGGCGACGCGTACCGAACGCGAATAGACGATCCCGCTCATCGAAATCACGGCAATGTCCGTTGTGCCTCCGCCGATGTCCACCACCATGTTCCCCGACGGTTCCTCGATCGGCAGACCCGCGCCAATCGCCGCGGCCATGGCCTGCTCCACCAGATAGACTTCGCTCGCTCGCGCGCGATACGCCGAATCCTGCACCGCGCGTTTTTCCACCGGCGTGATTTCGCTCGGCACCCCGATCACGATTCGCGGATGCACCAGAACGCGCCGGTTGTGCGCTTTCTGGATAAAATACGTCAGCATCTTTTCCGTGACTTTGAAGTCCGCGATCACCCCGTCCTTCATCGGCTTGATCGCCACCACGTTGCCCGGCGTCCGCCCCAGCATCTCTTTGGCTTCTTTGCCCACCGCAACCACTTCGCCGCTGTTCTTATTGATTGCGACGATCGAGGGCTCGTTCACCACGATGCCTTTGCCCTTCGCAAACACCAGCGTGTTCGCGGTCCCCAAGTCTATGGCGAGGTCGGAGGAAAACAGGCTGAACACCGACCTCATCGAATATCCGTTTTTCATGAACCCCCTCGCGCCCTGCGTCCCCCGCCCACAAACCATCGCTCCCGCGATGTCCTTCGGCTTTCTGAAGTGCTATGGAACCACCACTGGCACGCGCTTGGTGTTCGTGCCGCCCCGGCGATCCTGCCCCGTGATCACGATTTCGTGTGGACCCGAGGTCATCGGCGGCGTGAAATACCTGAATTTTCCGTCCGGTCCGATGTCCGGCACCGTCTCGCCGTCTATAATCAGCGCCGAGCCTGGCTCCGTATGCCCAATCACTTCCACCACTTTGCCATGAAATTCCACGCCGTCCACTTGCAGCAGCATGCTCTGCTCTTTATTCTGGTCGACGAGTGTAAACTTGAACGGTTGCGCCATCTCGCTCGACGCATCCTTCGCGTCAATGGCCTTCACCGTCCAGAAATATTCGCCCGCATTCAGCCCCGTTACTTCCACCGCCGTATCCGTGGTTTTTCGGTCTGCCAGCACGCGATTGAACATCGACGTATCGCTGATTTCCAGTTCATATTCGCGCGCCGTGCTCACCGGCTGCCATTCGAAACGGATCGAAGTCTGCTTTGGATTCGCCACAATGATGGGCTGCAAATTCACCGGCTGCACCAGTCCGGGAGGCGCCAGCACATCTGTCTTGGTGATCGGCCCGCTCCCTGTGAACGACGCGCGCTGCCATTGCGCCACCTGCACCTGCTCGCCGCCGCGTTTCACGTCCGCGGCGCCGGCCGCCACCGTGATTTCATTTTCCTTCGTTGCCGGGTTCGTCTTCACGTCCGCGTGACTGTTTTCGTGCAGCGACGCCACCGCGTCTTGAAATGACACTTCCGCCTTCGATCCGGGAATCTGCCACGTGCCCGTCGTCAAGTCCACGCTTCCCGCGCTGATGTGCATCCCCACGCTCGACGCCCTGTTCCGCGGCACGAAAATTTCTTCGACGGTCACCAGCGTGTCCGCTTGCACCGTGTACGTCGTGCCATCGGCGAACGCGATGCGCGCCACCCCATCCGGCCCGGTCTGAATCAAATCCCCCTTGTCCAGCGCCATCTGATAATCCGCCGTACTCCATTGCACGGAGTTCACCTTCTTCACTTGCACTTTTCCGTCAAGATTCACGAAGCGCGCTCCCCGCATCCCCGTCGACGCGACGCTTGAATCTTCCGGTTGCAGCGCATGCGAAAGATGCTGCACCATGCTGGCAAAGTAATCCGGAAATACCAGGTACCCCGCTGCCGTGAGCAGAATCACAAACGCGAAAACGTAGAGCAGAATCGTCCGGTAGGTCACCGTGTGCCAATACACTTCGACCCGGTTGACCTTTGGCTTCTGCCCGTCCGTGAATTTTTCCGCGCTCATCCGAAATTTCAGCTGATTTGCGAATCTAGCATAGGGGTTGGGCCCTTTCAACACGCCGTGCCATAAGTTGCGAACTCGCTAACACTTGCCCGGAGGGACAGTTTTCCCCTTTTCGAGGCGCAGCCATGCATGGACAAGAAGCCACGCGCTGAGACCCTTTGTCGCGCCGCTTCCGGTTTTGTAGAAACTGCTTTCCGCCGCCTCGCTGGTTCCTCCCGTTCGAGAATACAAATCTCGGCAATTAGCATTCTCACGCGGAGGTTTTCAGAACCGTTTCTCGTCGTTTCCTGCAGGGGTCTTATTTTCTGTAGGGGCCGACTACGGTCGGCCCGCGCCTGGCGAAGCTCAGGCGCATCCTTGCTTTCTACATGCGCTTCGAATCGTCCGCCAACGCCAGAGCCGCCGCCGTCAATTCTCGCGGCGCTGTAAATCCGCTCAACGCCATCGATAAATCAAAATCCGCCAGCAGATTCAGCACCGCGTCGCGCACGCCCGCTTCTCCCGCCGCCGCGAGTCCCCAAATGTAGAGCCGCGCAATCAACACCGCCCGCGCCCCCAACGCAAGCGCTTTCATAATATCCGCGCCGCGCCGTATGCCGCTGTCAAACAGCACGGGAATTTTTCCATTCACCGCGCGCACCACGCCCGGCAACGCGTCCAGCGCCGCAACCGCGCCATCCACTTGCCGCCCGCCGTGGTTCGACACGATCACGCCATCCACTCCGCAATCGACCGCGCGCGCGGCGTCCTCGCGATGCAAAATCCCTTTAAGAATGACCGGCACCTTCGTTTGCTTGCGCAAAAATGCCAGGTCTTCCCACGTCAGCGTGTTGTTCGTGAAAATGCTGGCCCACAGACGCACGGCTTCGGCGGGATCCTTTTCCGGCGGCTGCTTCAGCGCCGCGCGAAACACCGGATCGGTGAAATAATTTGCCAGTCCTTCGCACAAAAGAAATGGCAAATATCCGCGCTCCAGGTCGCGCTCCCGCCATCCCAGCATTGAAGTGTCCAGCGTCACTACCAGCGCCGTGTAGCCCGCGCGCTCGGCCCGTTCGAGCATGCTCGCCGTCAGCTCCGGATTTTTCCCCCAGTAAAGCTGGAACCATCGCGGCGCCGCGCCCATCGCCTGCCCCACTTCTTCCATCGTCCGCGAAGAAACCGTGCTCAGCACGAACGGCAATCCCAGCGCCGTCGCCGCGCGGCCCGCCGCCACTTCCGCGTCGCGGTGAATAATCCCTTGCACGCCCACGGGCCCCAGCAGCACGGGCGCCGGCAATTTCGCGCCCAGCAGTTCCACGCTCAAATCCCGGGTGGAAACATCCCGCAGCATCCGCGGCACAATCCGCCAGCGATAAAACGCCTCCAGATTCGCGCGCATCGTGCTCTCGCCGCCCGCTCCTCCCGCCACATAGTCGTACGCGCGCGGTTCCAGAATCTCTTTTGCCTTTTGCTCCAGCAGCGACAGCGTGATGGGAACCGACGGCTTCTTGCCCGTTAAGCCAAGCTGATAAATTTCCAGCTCGCGTTCCAGTCCAAAATTCCGTGGCGGATTGGCATTCTCAGAGGGCATCGTGCGCCGGAATTATACACTTCTCGCAACCCCGCATGCGCCAAGCACCTAAATTCCCTCGGAACTCATCTAAAACTGATGTGAGGCGGCACGCTGGCCCGGGAGCCCAAATGAAAAAACAATTTACGCTCGCATCCATTTCACTTTTCATTCTGACAATTTCCTGTTTGGCCGCGCCCCTGTTCGCCCAGGATGCTCAACCCAAAGATTCATCCTCGAACCTCGTTCAAGTCACCATCACGGCCACCGGGCGCTCCGGAAAAGTTCCGCCGGCTCTCGCGAAAATCGACGTCTCCGTGCATCAGGATAACCAGCCGCGCCCTGTCGTCGCCTTGGTCCCCGCGAATTCTCCGAAGGCCCCGCTCGATTTCGTCATCCTCGTCGACGACAGTCTAAGCACACGACTCGGCACCCAATTCCGCGATATCAAGGAGTTCATTCGCGCGCTGCCGCAAAACTCCCGCATCGCCGTCGCCTATGCCGCCAACGGCACAGCGACCATGCAGCAGAATTTCACCACCGATCGCGCCGCTGCGGAGAAGGCCATTCGCCTGCCCAACGGCCAGTTTCAAGGTTCCAACGGAATCTATTTCGCTTTGGGTGATCTCATCAAGAAATGGCCGCAAGATGCGGCCCGCCGCGAAGTCCTGCTCATCAGCGACGGCATTGACCTCACGTATGGAGTTGACGATACAACGCCCGGCTTGAGTCCTGCTCTCGACCAGGCCATCTCTGCCGCGCAACGCAACAACATCACCGTCTACAGCCTCTTCGCCAGCGGCGCCGGAACGGTCGCTCGCAATCAATTCCTCATCCTGAATGGTCAGGGCTGCCTGGGCAAATTGACGCTCGATACCGGCGGCGATTCATTTTTCCTCGGATTTCAAACGCCGGTCGAGTTCCGCCCGTTCTTGCAGGAACTTACAACAATGTTGGGCCGGCAATATCTCCTCACTTTTCGCGCCGCGCTTCCGCAAAAGCACGGTTTTCATAATCTGAAGGTCAGCACGGAAATGTCCGGCGTCCAATTGCTGGCCCCCTCGCGCATTTATCTTCCCGCCGCGCACTAGATATAGCTCAGATCCCGTTCGCGCCGCTTTTGCGCGAACTGACCTGAGGCTTTTTCCGGTATACAGCGGGGATATGGCAGGGCGGGGATTCATCCCCGCCGAACAGGCTGTGTTCGCTCATGGGTTTTAGAGTCGGCGGGCGTGCCAACTTCGGTTTTGTCAGGGCACGGCTTCAGCCGTGCCGTAAACGCTTCGCATTGGTGCGGCTTTAGCCGCTGAGGTTCTGTTGTTGCCTGCTGCCACGCAGGTTCTTTAATCCCTGAGGTAGCTTTGTACGACCGGCTCCGCGCAGCCTGTTGAACGCCTCGGTTTCGTAGGGGCGGGGTTCATCGCGCTGCAGCGAATTTGCAACACACCATGCTAACTGTGCGAACTGGCGAGCCACCCATCCAGCACGCGCTGTTGCTCCGGCGGGACATTTTCAAACACGATTCCCATGCCGAATTCGGCATGCACGTGCAGCACGCGCCCGGCGGCCTCGAACACCTTCCCATCTTTGCTCAACCGCACACGCACGTCAGTGCCTTCGGCGAAGGGATTCAACGCGCCCGTGTAGCAGCCGCTTGAACTGAGCTGCGTGGTCTGCGCCGCAATGCGCTCCCCCGTTTTGATCTCCACTAATTCCGCCAGCGCGACAAACGGAAATCGATGTGCCAGGCGTTTCTCGCCCGAGCCGCTCTCGTTTTTCTGTGAATTGTCCGGGGATGGATTTGCCGGTCGCTCAGCCATTTTTCATATCCTTAGAATTCCCGCCTGCCCGCCTCGCGCTTCCTCAACAATAGCCGCCGTCCTCACTATCTTTTCACATCCAGACTATAGCAGCCGATGAGGTCGGCAAGGTCAACGATAACTAGTTTTCCCGATTTCGGCAATAGAACTACGAACGCCGGTCGCCGTAGGTCGGTACGCACTGTAGGTGCCGACTACGGCTTGGCTTGCCCTGAGGACACGAACGGTTGGCCCGCGCTTGGCGCATGCCAGGCGGCCTCAATTTGACACCCGTGCTATAATGTTGTCGATAGGGTAAATATGACTGGGGCGAAAAAACGCACGAAAGGCCGTCGCAAATGATCATCCGTGAAGGTTTTGCCCAAGGCAGCCGGCTCCGCTGCTTAACCACCGTATTTTCTGCAACTAAGCCGCAAAAATCGCCCGAAATACACATCGAATTTCTAACCGGGACACCAAACGTCAATCATTTTTCGCTAACATCCATAAAAATCAATAACTTAAGTTTTTCTAACCGGGACAAATTTGCGTTTTTTCGCCCTGCCATTTTGGCTGTTGACCAACCCCCTCCAAATCCGGGAAACTACTCCCTTGCGATTGGCCGCCGAATACACGAAAATCTTTCCCGCGCGTCGCGCAACAATGCAATACCTAAGGAAAAATCATGAACTCGCCCATCGGTGAACTGCTTCCCCCGACAAGATTGATGCTCACCCCCGGCCCGTCGTGCATCGACCCGCGCGTCTATCGCGCCATGTCCACGCCCATCGTCGGCCACCTCGACCCGTGGTTTTTAGAAATGATGGGCGACGTCCAGGTTCTCCTCCGCCAGGTTTTCCAAACGCAGAACCGCCTTACCTTTCCGATTTCCGCGTCAGGCTCGGGCGGCATTGAAGCCGCCGTGCTCAATCCCCTCGAAGCGGGCGACGAAGCCATCATCTGCGTCAACGGAGTGTTCAGCGAGCGCATGGCGCTGATCGCCGAACGCACTCCCGCGAAAATCATTCGCGTCGAAGCGCCGTATGGAAAGCCGTGCGATCCCGACGATGTCCGGCGCGCCGGTAAAGGCAAGAAAATCAAAATTCTCGGCGTCACGCACGGTGAAAGCTCCACGTCTGTCGTCACGAATCTCGACAACATGCGCAAAGTCGCCGACGAACTCGGCGCGCTGCTCGTCGTCGACACGGTTTCGACGCTCGCGGGCATGCCTGTCGACGTCGACAAAACAAAAATCGATATTTGCTTCAGTGGCTCGCAAAAGGCGCTCAGCGCCCCTCCGGGAATGTCGCCCATCACCGTGAACGCGCGCACCGAGGAAGTATTGCGCGCTCGAAAAACTCCCGTGCAGAGCTGGTATTTCGATTTGACCACCACCATGAATTATTGGGGCAAGGAGCGCACCTATCATCACACCGCGCCGATTTCCCTGGTGTTCGCATTGCGCGAAGCGCTGCGCATTGTCCTCGAGGAAGGCTTGCAGGCGCGCTGGGAACGTCACCGGAAAAATCGCGACGCGCTCGTCGCAGGAATCGAAGCCATGGGCATCGAACTATTCGTCGAAAATCCAAAAGATCGCCAGGTCACGGTGACAGGCATAAAAGTGCCGCAGGGAATTGACGACGCAAAAGTGCGCGGCCAACTGCTGGACGAATTCAATATCGAAATCGGCGGCGGCTTTGGTCCCATCAAGGGCAAGCTGTGGCGCGTGGGATTGATGGGCTACGGTTGCCAGAAAAATAACGTGCTCGTTTTCCTCGCGGCTCTCGAAAAGTGCCTGCTCGATCAGGGCTTCCGCCTTTCCTCCGGCGCTGGCGTAGGCGCGGCCATTCGCAGCTATTCCGAAGCCCACGCCGCCGTCGCCGTGCACAAATAGCAGCACAGGCGAGAATGTGTCTTTACGGGTGCCCCATCCTGAGCGCCCGCCGTAGACAAAGGCGCGAAGGGTGGGTCGATTTCCAATCTACGGGTTGAATTTATTTGGGTGAAAAACAAACGATGACCACCACAGCGGTAACGCGCATCCCCAATCAAGGCGCCATGAGCGATTTCGTGCGGCCCTTCGAAGTCGCCTCCAAAATGACCGACATGGTTTTCCGCTGCCGCTTCTCGCATTGCTGGAACGGCATTGCCACGCGCCACGCGGACACCATCGATTGCAAATTTTATGTCGACACGAAAGGCGTCATTCTGGGACTTGCGCACACCGCCTTCATCGAATTCAGTGATCGCGCGAAGCGCAATTTGACCGACCGCGAAGCCAGCTTCATCGCCGCCGAATATTTGCGCGAACGCCTCGAACAGGAAGACGAACACGAGCTATACGATGTCCCCCCCAACGAAGTAATCCGCATCATCAACAAACTCGGCATCCGCTAAGCGACAGTCGACGAGCGAATGGAGCTTCAGCGGCTTTCAAATGTAAGATCGGCGGTTGCTGTTTCGCCTGGCCGCACGACGATCTTCTGCTCCTGCGTTCCAAACGTCGCCGTCCAAACCGCCAAAGTGTACTCGCCCGGCGGCACATCTTTAATGGCGAAGCTTCCGTCGGCGCCCGTCACGGCATAAAACGGGTTGCTCACCACTCCGATGTACGCCTTCATCCACGGATGCTCGTTGCAATGCACGGGAATCATGATTTCGGGCTTTGTGAATTTCCGAATCACGGATGGTGAACCCGGCTGTTGCGTCACGTTCCATTCGCGGTTGATTTTCGCGACCACGTGGATGTTGTGAGTCGTGGGATCAAGCGTCAGAACCTGAAGCGGCTGCCCAACCATGACGCCGAGCACGTGGGGCTCGTACATGCAGCCCTTCTGCGTGAGATCCACGGAGTTGGGCGGGGCCGGCCGCGCAAGATTTACGCTGCCCTGTTTGATGTAAACGAAAGCATTGGGCAGCGTGTCGTTGCTGTTCACCGCGCCGTCCTGCGCGTACACGGTTTCCGAGTGCTCCGACACGCACACGGGATCTTTTTTCATATCGATGCGCGCCAGCTTCGGCCGGGATCCCTTGAAGTAGATTTTGCCCGTGATCTGGCCCGCTCCAGACGACGTGGCGCCAACCCTGTACCGATGAGAAGGCTTCGCGGTTTTTGCGGGAATCACTGACGCAAATCCCAGGCTGGCCAGGAAAAAAACCGCCGCGCGCACTCGGATTCCTGTTTTCCCGTTTCCATGCATCATTTTCGCAACCTGCCTTTCCTCATCTCGAGAACTCGCGGGATTTCGCATCGGGGATTGGCACGTCGCAATTTCCCGCCGGTGACGCGAAAACGATCCCCGCCAACTTCCTTGCTAAAAGATCAGGCCCACATAAAGATACAACGAACTGTTGTCTCCGGCGTTGCGCCCCGCGCCATCGTAGTTCGTGCTCGCTCCGTTGAACTGCGTGTAGCCGGTGTACTGCATCGCCAGACGCACGTTCTGCACCGGCCAGTACGTGAAATTCAGGATATAACCCTTGCTGTTCGGGCTGCCATTCGCGCTGCCCGTCAGCGCCGCGGGCGCGTAAAACAACGGGTCCGCATTTCCCGTGGTGGCGAAATATCCGAATGCCGGCGCATAGCGGTAGCCGAAATGATAGACAGCGTTCACTTGAAACGTATTCAAGTGGTGCGGGACGAAACTCGCGCCGCTCAAATCGAACGCTGCATTCAAATTGGAATTTTCCCGGATGTAGGTGCCGTGCAAGCTGATTAAGTTGTCATGAAATTTCGGAAGAACGCGCTCGAATTGCGAATCCAGGGCAAAATCGGTATATGTATTTTCTGGTCCGATCACGGTGCCCGGCGTGGATCGCATGTGCATGCCGTAGGTTCCGAACTCCAAATAACTGTTGCCCATGGTCTGTTGCCAGGCCGCGCGCCAGTACGGTGCCGCGCCCTGAATGTTGAAATTGAAATTCGTGCCAGGATTCGGGAGCGGCTGTCCCAGATGGGAAGAACGATAGACCGCGGCGGCGCCATACAGGTGATCGTTCCACATGGCGTAGCCGCCCACGCCGGCAACATCCTGACCGAGGGGGCCGTCAATGATGGGCACGGCCGCGGGCGTGGTGACGGCGGCGGATGCAATCCACGGAAAACCCCAGGCGGGCGTATCGTTCCAAAGGTCCTCGACCGTGGGGTTGTTATTCAGGTCGATTCCGTAGACCAATGTTTTTCCTTTGACCAGGAGATTCTTGGCGTAGCGAATGTCAGTGTTGTCCCAACTGAAGTGATCATTTTGCGTGTGATACGTGGCTTGCACGAACCCGCCCAAGTGGCTCGCGTAAGCTCCCGCAAGGAACAGGGAAACATCCTGCGGAAGAGAAAAACTCCAGTTTTGCGTTCCGGGCTGCGGGCGATTTGTCCCCGTGTTGGAAATCTCGAATAAAACGGCCAGGGGAAGATTCGACAGGAGAGTGAGGCCGGCCTTCTCTTTTTCCGGTGGTGACGTGATGACTTTAATTCCCGTCATGGAGTAGCCGTTCAGTTTAAACGTGCGCCCGAGCGGCGTCAGCTCTGGCGGATTCGTGTGGCAAGAGCTGCACGCCAGGCCCGTCTGGCGGGCGAAGCTTGGAACAGCCTGCGCTTTGCGCGTGGGAAAAATCAGCACAAAAAACCCTGCCATGCCCATGAACAAACCGAGATAGACCCAGCCAATCTTCTTGCTGCGCAGATTCATCGTGGCCCTCTCCGAGCGATTTTCTCTGCCCATCTTGCGTCAGAAGGATTGCTTATTTTAGCGTGAAATTGGCGTTCGCTGTTTGTCCGGCCTGCACAGTGACGGTCTGTTCCTGCGTGCCGAGAGTTTCCTGCCACACTTTGACATGGTAAGTGCCGGGAGGAACATCGGTGAGAGTGAAGCTGCCGCCGCTTCCGCTTAGCACATAGTAGGGATTCTTCGCGACGACGATGTAGCCTTGCATCCAGGTGTGTACATCGCAGCGGACGATTACAGTGTCCGGGCGAAACAGGGGGATTTCGAGCGGCGAGGATCCGGGAGGCATCACTTGGTTAAAGCTTCGGTTTGCCTTGGCGTAAATATGCACGTTGTGCGCGGCATTGTCGCTGTTAATCACCTTCACTTGTCCCGGCGCCATCAACAGGACATGCGGCATGAACATGCAGCCCTTCTGGTCAATCGTCGCGGCAGGAAACGCAAAGGCCTTCCCGTGCGTGACGTCATCAATCCAGACAACCGCATCGGCCACGCCGCCCTGCTCGATCTGCACCGGGGAAATTTCCTTCATTTTTCCGCAAGTTCCACGGTCCTGCGTCACCGTGACTTTCTTCGGCCGCACCGGCTTGCCGCTGTAGAGAATTTTGCCGGAAATTGTGCCACCCGCGCCTTGCTGCACCGTGTAGCCCGCGACGGATTGCGGAGGCGCAGCGTGGCTATGAATCGGTGCCACCCACATCGAAGCGACAGCGAATATGCCAGCCAGCATTGCGGTCGTGATTCCCGTTCCTACCCGGAGCCTTTTCTTTCCGTTCATGGTTTCCCGCCTTTCGCTTTTCGTCAAAGATTCAAGATGCCTGCACAGACAGGATATTATATCAGAGCTAATTTAACTCCCGTGATACACATCACTGCCCGCTGTGACGAGCGTCACAAGCCGAGCGCATCCAAGAACAGCGGACCTATTTCGGGGAACCCATGAGGTTTTCGAGGGCGGACTTGTTGCGAATGATGATGGTAGAACCCTGAATCTGCACGTATTGCTTCTTCCGAAAGTCGGCGAAGAGCCGCGTCACGGTCTCACGAGATGCCCCAATGGTTTGCGCGATTTCCTCGTGAGTCAGGGTCAATTTCGCGCGAATCTCGCCCCTCTCGTCGCCATGGTCAGCGCACCAATCCAAAAGGAACCGAGCCAGCTTTTCTCCAGCCGAATGCGAAAGCCCGATCGAGCGCATTTCAGCGATGGCTGCATGGTAGGTTTCAACCAACTGCTGAGCCACGCGGAGAGAGGCCTCGCCGTTTTCCCGGAGAAAGCTCAGAAAATCCGCGCGCGAGATGAAGTTCGCCTGCGCGGGATCGACCACCTCTGCTGTAAGCTCGTAAGGTTTCCCGGTAATCGTGGCCGGCAATCCCAACACTTCTCCCGAATCAGCAAACCGTACGATCAGTGTTTTTCCATCGGTTGACGACGTGGAAAGTTTCACGCGTCCATTGCACAAAATGAAGACGCCGCGGACTGCTTGCCCTTCCATGAAGAGCATTGCCCCTTTTGGGTAGGAAGCAGCCGAAGTGATTGTCGAAAGATGTTGCACCGCCGCTGGCGCGAGATTGCAAAAGAGCCTGTCCTCCCGGTGGGGACACGTAATGCAATTCTCGATTATTTCCAGGCCGTAGGGGGTGCGCATGCGTGATCCGAACCATAGTGTACACTCCTTCCTGCGCGGAACGATTTTGAAGCCACCGGTCATGCTCTCCGCGATCCGTGAGGCGCTGGTTCCTTTGCCGTTGAGTGTGCGTGGACACCTCTGGATCGAAGGTGACGGCGGTCACTGGCTTGCGTGATGGAAATCACAACGATTCCGCAGGGTGACGCAGTGCAAAATGCGATCTCACTGAATTTTCCGCGCATGATGTTTCTCCTTCTTGTACGATGCGCACAGACTAAGAGGGTCTGTCACTGAAAACCAGCCGTGCCGCTCAAAATGCTTGCCCCGCCGGCTGCGGAGTGTGGTATTTCATCTGGCGCTAAACGAAGGGAAGCGAAGCGGGTGTTCCAATCATCATTGTATTGTAGGTTTGAAGCATAAAGGCGCTGCGCATCCGCAGCGAGACAGGCGGCGAAATGGCGGACGCAATAAAACCGGGAACGGGCGATTATTTGGCGGCGGAGAGGACGTTTCTGGCATGGATTCGAACGGGCCTGGCGTTGATGGGATTCGGCTTCGTGGTGGCGCGCTTCGGGCTTTTTCTGGAATTGCTGCAAGCGCGCCAGCCGGGCAGCACAACGCATTCGACGGGACTGTCGCTGTGGTTTGGGACGGCGCTGATCGGGCTGGGAGTGGTCGTCGACGTGGCGAGCCTGTGGCGTCACTTGCACCTGGTGCAAGCGCTCGACCGCGGGGAAACGGGCGTGAAGCGGCCGTCAATGCTGGCGATTTCGGTGGCGCTGATTATGGCGGCGGTCGGACTGGCAATGGCGATTTACCTGGTCTCGGTTCGCGGGCCAGGGTAGAAACATTTCTGCGAGCGCGCGGAGGATTTCGATGGGCGCAAAAGCCGGGAATGGAATTATCAGCCAGCCGAGCCGTTATTCGGTGGAGGAAACAATCGATAAGCTGAAAAAACTGCTCGAAGCAAAAAACGTGAAGTTTTTTGCGTTGATCGATCACAGCGGGGAAGCGGAGAAAGCAGGATTGAAAATGAGGCCGACGAAACTTTTGATCCTCGGCAGCCCCAAAGCCGGAACACCGTTGATGATCGCGTCGCCGAGTGTGGCAATCGACTTGCCATTGAAGGTTTTGGTCGCGGAGGATGCAAACGGCAAAGCGTGGATTTCCTACAACGATGCTGAGTATCTGCGTGTGCGGCACAATCTTGGGGAGGAATTCGTGCAAACTCTGGCTGCGGCGGGCGCGCTGGCCGCGAAGGCATTGGAATAGAAATAAAACGGTCTGCCGCCAGGGGTGACTCCCGACTGGCGGAGAAATTCAGGCGTCGGAGAGGGATTCGTTGAAACCAGCGCCCGCGGCCGGTTCACGTTCAGCAGGATCGAAAATCTCGCCACAATCCAGGCACTCGAGATATTCCCCATGCTCATCCTTAGCGACAAGTATGGTGTGCGCGTGCGGGCACTTCGGTGCGGGCATGACGAAACCTCCGTTGTTGGGATATTTTACCACTGAGTCGCGCGCAAATGAGCAATGCCGCACATGAAACGAACGGCGCAGTTGACAAAGCCCGGAAAGAAACTAAGGATGCTGTTCGGCTGGCGCATTCGCCGTGTCCGAGCATCATAACGCGCAGAGGGGCGAACCGGTTTGGCGGAAAAAACGATAGCGCAGAGGCGACTGGGCGCGGTGCTGTTCTACGGCTTCATTGCGCTGATCGCGTATTTTGTATTTCTCGTATTCGAGCCGTTCCTGGCGCCTTTGTGTTGGGCGGCAGTGCTGGTGGTGGTTTTCCATCCGTTGGATAAGCGAGTCGAGCAAGATCTGGGGAAAACGTGGGCGGCCGCGGCGTGCACGATCCTCGTGACGTTGCTGCTGATCGTGCCCGCGATGGGCATCGGCGTGGCGTTCATCCGTCAGGGCCTGCAAGCGGCGGAGTCAGTGCAGCGCGGCCTCCACAACGGAGGCTTCTCGTTGGTGGACCGCTGGTGGATATGGCTGGGCGCGCACGCGCCAGGGCAGACGCCAGAAAGCTTGTCGGAATTGTTGCATCGCGCGATTGAGGCCGCGGCCGCTTATCTTGCATCACAGATTGGCGTAATCCTTCGCAACGTGGCGATTTTCGCGTTCGATCTGGTCGTCACGATTTTGGGGATGTTTTATCTGTTTCGCGACGGCGACGAGATGATGGCGCGGCTGAGGCAGTTGCTGCCATTCGACCGCGCTTCGCGCGAAGAAATGCTGGGCAAGTCCCGAGACTTGATTTTCGCAAGCGTCACGTCGGCTCTGGCGGCAGCCGGGGTGCACGGCCTTGCGGGAGGAATTGGATTTGCCATTGTAGGCATTACGGCGCCAATTTTCTGGGGTGTCACGATTGCGTTTCTTTCGCTTCTGCCGGTGGTGGGCGACTTGGTGATCTGGATCCCGGCGATGATCGATTTAATCGCGACGGGCCATTGGGGGCGCGCCCTGTTTCTCGCCATAATGCTTACAGTGGTTGTGGGCGTGATCGACAACCTGATGCGGCCGTGGTTCATCAGCGGAAGGGCGCGGTTGAGCGGGCTAATCGTGTTCGTCAGCGTGATCGGCGGCATGGCCGTGTTTGGACTGTTGGGAATCGTGCTGGGGCCAATCGTGGTGGCGCTGGCGGCGAGCCTTCTGGATTTATACACAGGACCGAAGGCGCGCGAAGGAACGGCGTGAAGCGTTCGGGTGGGATGCGGCGGAGAGGCGTGCTAGAGTAAGCCGCTCTTCGTCGAGAAGTCACTTCACAAATGGCCTTAGTCAGGGCACGGCTTCAGTTCATCCTGAGGCACGAAGGGCCGTGCCGAGAGGGCCCGAAGATTCAGGGGTTTCAACCCCTGAGGTTGGCACGATGCTCGGTCAAGGCATATGTGAGAGATTCGAGTGCAATGGGAAAGTGAAATAGCAAAGTGAAAACGAATCGAAAGAGTTCATCGGTGAAGGAACTGGAGCCGAAGCAGCTTCGCTGGAGGTGCGATCCGGCGACGGTGCCCTACGCCACGTCGAATGAAGCCCCGTCGATTGGCGGCGAAATCGGGCAGGAACGCGCGCTGCGTGCGCTGCGCATGGGCGTGGAAATGACGGCGCAGGGCTACAACGCGTTCGTCTGCGGCCTGACGGGCACCAGCCGCGGCGGAATGATCGTTCGGATGATCGAAGGCATCGGGCCAAAGACGCAGCTTTCGCCGGACCGCTGCTACGTAAATAATTTCAAGAATCAGGACCGCCCGCGGCTGCTGACTCTGCCGCCGGGGCAGGCGAACGCGTTTCGCAAGGAAATGGAATCGGGGATCGAATTTTTGCGGCGGCGAATTCCGCAAGTGTTCGAGGGCGAGCCTTTCCAGCGGCAGAAGTCGCGCATCGTGGATCGTTACACGCAGCGCGAAAAAGAACTGATGGACGACTTCACGCGAAGAATCGCGCGCGAGCAGTTCGCGCTGGGGCGCATGCAGGTGGGCGCGGTCGCGCTGCCGGAAATTTTCCCCGTGCTCGAGGGCGCCATGGTGCCCATCGAGGAAATCCCCAAGCTGGTGCAGGAAGGAAAAATCGAAACCACTGCGGCGGAGGATCTCGAGCGGAAATACGATCAGTTCCGGCAGGAATTCACCGTGGTTTACCGGAAGACGCTGACGCTGTCGCGGGAACTGGCGAGCGAGATGAGCTACCTCGAACAGGAGGCGGCGTCCGTGCTGGTGGATGGCGTGATCGAGGAGCTAAAGGAAAAATACGCCGATTCGCACGTGGCGGAATACCTCGAAGAGGTGCGGCATCACATTCTCGACAATCTGGATCCGTTCAAGGAGCGCGAAGGCGAGGACGAGCAGCCGCCTTCGGAGGGTGGCGGAAGTTTGCGGCTGGACCGCTCGGATCGCGATCCGTTTCGCGTCTATGGCGTGAATGTGATTTTGGCGCACGGAGAGCAGGAAGGGTGCCCGGTGATTTTTGAAACCATCCCGACGTACGCGAATTTGTTCGGGACGATTCACCGCAGCTACGACGCGCGCGGCGGATGGAGTTCGGACTTCATGGATTTGCGCGGCGGCTCGCTGCTGCGCGCGGATGGCGGGTTTCTGATCATGTACGCGCTGGACACGCTGACGGAGCCGGGCGTGTGGCGCACGCTGAAGCGCACGCTGAATCACAGCAAACTCGAAATTCAGCCGGTGGACGTGTTTTTTCCGTTCAGCACCGCGGCGATGAAGCCGGAGCCAATCGAAGTTCGCGCGAAAATTATTTTGATCGGCGACCGCGACATGTACGAGCTGCTCTACAACTACGAGGATGATTTCAAGAAGATTTTCAAGGTGCGCGTGGAATTCGACGAGGAGATGAAGTGGAGCGAGGAAGTGATCGCCCATTATTGCGGGCGGTTGCGCAAGCTTTGCGATGATGAGGCGCTGCTGCCCTTCGACCGCGAAGCGATGGCGGCGCTGATGGAGCACGGCGTGCGCCAGGCCGGACGCCGCGGCAAAGTGACCGCGAGATTTTTCGATATTGCCGATGTGGCGCGGGAGTCGAGCTACGCGGCGCGCGAGGAAAAGAAGACGCTGGTGACGGCGGCGCACGTGAAGGAGTCGCTCGAAGCGAAAATCGAGCGCCACAACCTGATCGAGACGAAAATTCAGGAAATGATCGAGAAGGGATTGCTGCTGATTGACGTGGAGGGCGAGCGCGCGGGCCAGGTGAACGGGCTGAGCGTGATGGAACTGGGCGGCTACGCGTTTGGCAAGCCGGTGCGCATCACGGCATCGACGGCGCTGGGAAAATTGGGAATCATCAATATCGAGCGCGAGTCGAACATGAGCGGGCGGCTGCACGATAAAGGGATGCAAATTATTTCCGGCTACCTGCGGCGAAAGTTTGCGCAGGATAAGCCGCTGTCGCTGGCCGCAAGCGTCTGCTTCGAGCAATCGTATTCGGGAGTGGATGGCGACAGCGCGAGTTCGACGGAAATTTACGCGCTGGTGTCCGCGCTGGCCGGCGCGCCCATCCGGCAGGATTTGGCGGTCACGGGCTCGGTGAATCAGCAGGGCGACATTCAGCCCATTGGCGGCGTGAATGAGAAAATCGAGGGCTACTACGACGTGTGCCGCGTGAAGGGCCTGAACGGAAAACAAGGCGTGCTGATTCCCGTCGAGAACGTAGACGATTTGATGCTGCGCGAGGACGTGATTGACGCTGTGGCCAAAGGCAAGTTCCATATTTTCCCGGTGACCACGGTCGAGGAGGGAATCGAAATTCTCACCGGAGTGAAAGCGGGGAAGCAAGACGCGCACGGCAAGTTTGAAAAAGACAGTGTCTTTGCGCGCGCCGACGAACGCCTCCGCGAAATGGCCAAAACCCTCAGCGAGTACGAATAAGCCTTCCGCAAGCAAAGAATTAGACAGAAACGCATTTTTTGCGGCGCTTTCCTGAGTTATTTCCGCATTGCAAGCGCCTGCTGCGAATTGTGTGTCCGGCTGAACTCTTGAAAATTCGAATCTGTCAGACGAGGGGCTTCAGCTTCAGCGAGAATTGCAGGTGCTGGCCGTTGCGAAGGACGGTGAGGGTGTGTTCGGTGCCGTCCTGACGGAGGAGGGCGCGAACGTCGCTGAGGGAATAATCGGAAGCGGGATTTCCGTCGATTTTTTCGAGCATGTCGCCGACGGCAATGCCGGCCAGCGCTGCGGGCGACTTTTCAATCACGCGATCGATTCCGAAGGCGCGATAGTCGGGAGGGGTGGCGACGAGAACAAGGCCGCTCATGTCCGCGACAAAGGAATCAGTGAGGTGCGGATTGGGCTCGAAAATGGCGAATTGGTCGGGGTAATCGAGGATCAGCGTGAAGCGGTCGAGGATTTCACCGCCGATGGCGCCTGCGGCGTTTGGCGAAGCCAGCGGCGAGGGGCGCTCGGACTGTCCGGGGAAAACCGCGAAGGGATCCCGCAAAGTTATTTTGCCGAATTGGAGACTCTGGATGCGGCCGAGGTGATCGTCGAAATCGCCCGGCGAATTGAGCGGAGAGAAAAGAATCATTTTCTGTTCGAGAGTGGAAAACCGGTGGGCAGCGGCGAAGGACGGCGAGAATTGCATCGCTTCCGATTGTCCCGTCGCGATGGAGAAGAGCCCGTGGAGATTGCCGCGTCGGCGGATGTTGAATTTGGCATCGATGGCCAGAGCGCTGCCAAGCATTTGCGTTTTCAATTTAACGCCCGCGCCCTTGTACTGGAACGATTTTGGATCGTAGAGCTGAAGCGTCTGGCGATGGTAGCGAATGACCACGACGAAGTGGCTGAGAACGTCCGCGCCCAATATGCCTTGTACGGCGCGGCCCACCCGAGACGAAAGATCTCCAAACGAACTGAGCGCGAGCGTGGGAATGGAAACTTTCAGGCCGGGAAATTCGAGCGATGCGTTGGGCAGCGATTTCGAAGCGGGGCTGCTCGACCCGGGAGACAGCAAGCCGAGGGCGGCGGCGCGAACGTCGTCGAGCGAGGATGTGGGACTTGTCGTGTCGAGGAGGAACCAGGATGGCCGCGCGCCGTTCACGCGGACGGGCACCAGCGCCAGATGATCCGAAACCTTGATGGGGGCTTGGGCAACGTTGCCGGACGCGGCGAATTGGAATGGAACTGCAGGCGCGGAAGTTTGCCGGGGAGTTTGCGGCGTCGCGCGCACGCTTGTCGCGAGACACAGGGCCGCGAGCGGCGCGAGCAACAGTGCAGACTTTTTTGCGTTTGCGAATGGCATGGGCTGAGCAATCTCCAGTTTTTCGAAAGTGCCGCAGCGTCACGCCCGCTGCGAGCGTTGAGAGTAACACCAAATGATTTGCGATTGCTCCGCGAAATAATTTTCATTTACGGCGAGAATTGCAAGTAGCAAGTGCGAAGCGCAACAAAAGCGAGATGTACCAAGCAACAATTTCACCGCGCATTCGGATCCCAGGACGGCGGGATTTCGGGGGCAAGTCTACAACGCGGCAAAAATCCAAACCGAGCTTCGATATCGCAAACCGGTTTGCAGGGCCCTTTCTAATCGACCGCCTCCGCGATTAGAAATGCGCGTAACTTGCACAAAATAAAGGGAAGGGCCAGTTTCTAATCGTCCTTAGTTTGCGATTTTATTTCTTCCGAGGGGCCACTCTGCCACGCCGCAGCTGGAACAGTATTCAAGCTTGAGGGCAGCATTCACGACGCGGTTGCGGCGTGCGACATTTGCGCGTGCAACACTTTGTTTGTGGCAATTTTAGGAAGAGGGAGCGACGTAGCCCTGGCGAGCGAAAATACGGTAGCGGTGCTTGTGGCCTTCCGTGGGAAGGAGGCGGCCCTTGGAGTCAAAAATTTCGAGGCGGAGGGAATGGAATTTTCCATCGCGCGCGGGAGGCGTGAAGCCGAGAGTGTATTGGTGGCGCAGAGCGGCGGCGATGCGGTGGTAGATGGGAACGAAGTCTTTGTCCTGCTCGGGGAAAAAAGCCTGACCTCCGCTCGAATCGGCCAAGGACGCGAGCGCGTGATTGGCGGCAGTGAAACTTAATCCGGGCGGCGCAGCGGCGCTCAAGCCGGGAGTCGCCGGTGCGTTTCCTTGAAAGGAACGGAGCGAGCCGCCGAGGGCCACGGGGAAAATCGTGACTTCGCTGCCACGCAATTTTTCGAGGAGGTTCTGCCAATGGCCGGCGGGAGAACTGTCCAGGCCAGTGGTGAGAAGGACGAGCGCTTTTTTGCCGGAGATGGCCGAGAGCCAGTCGAGCGCGGCGGATACGGAATCGTAAAAATTGAGATCGCCGCTGCCAATATTGTACTGAATTCCGGCCAGTGCGCCGGCGAGCGCGGATTTGTCAGCCGTGAACGGAAGAATGAGCTGCGAGGTGTCCGAATACGTAGCAAGAGCCACGCGGTCGTCTGGACCGAGGCCATTGAGAAGGGCATAGGCGGCGTCAAGATGCTGGCGATGAATGAGAAAAACGGCGGGGCTGGTCTCGATGAGAACGAGGACTTGCGCGGGAGCGTCGGTCGAAGCGAAGAAGGTGATGGGCTGCTCGGCGCCGTCGTCGAAGACATGAAAATTTTGTTTTTGCAAGCCTTCGACGAATTTGCCCTTGGAGTCGACGATGCTGGCGTCGACTTTCACGAGCGAGACACGCACTTTTAGCTTTGCCTGCGGCGCTGACTGGTGCGATTGGCTCGGGGGCAACGCGCTCGAACGAACACCAGCGACAAAACTGACGGATGCTAACGCGAAACAGAATATGAATCGCGCGTTATTGAACTGCACGTCTGGGCTTCGGAAAATTCATCGTGCCTCCCTCGGAAAATGAATTGTGGCCTAAAGGTGCAAGCATCGGCGCGGTTTCTAATGGTTGGCCGGGCTGCTTGGAGTCGTCGCAGGAGCTTCTTTGGGCGTCGTCAGATAGCCGGTGACGAGATTTTTTTTCATGTCGTATACGACGATTTCGTAGGGAGAGCGAGCGCCGCGAACATAAAACTGCACAGGTTCCTCGAGCGTCTTATCTTTTTTCTCGATGCGTTTGTCGTCGGCAATGACGTCGAAGGTGTAGGTGTAGTGCTTGGTGTTGACCTTGCGCAACTGAAGCTGAATGGGACCGACTTTTTGCGCCCTTTTGGATTTGACGAGATTGAATTCGTAAATATTGCGCCGGCCGAGCCGCTTGAGCTCCTCCACTTCCTCGTGATTGCGCGCGATCAAGCCGGACTCGACTCCGAGATCGCCCACGGCGCTGCCGAGCTTGGTCTTTGTGTCCTCGAGATCCTTGCGCGTGGCGTCCACGTCGGTCTTGGTACCGTTCAGCGCGTCTGAGACCTGGCCAATTTGCGAGGTCGTCTGCTGCTGCACCTGGCCGATTTGCTGGCGGAGTTTCTCGGCGCTGGCCTGCTGATCCTTGCGCAGCGCCTGGGCCATGCCGCGAGCGCGAGCCAGCTCGTCTTCCGTGAGGCCGAGTTTCTGGGCCGTGACCTGAAGCTCGGCTTTCAGATCGCCCATGGCGGAATTGGTTTTGTCGAGCTGCGCGGAGAGAACACTGGCGCGTTTCGCGGAGGCGTCGAAAGATTGGTTGGTTTGCTGGCGCTGCTGATAGAGGGCATAAAGCAAATAGCCGATCAGCGCGAAGGCGATGACGAGAGCGATCACCACCCAGCGAGGCGTATACGGATAAGACTCGCGGGGAGGCGGCAAAGTAGCGTTTGGCGGAGCGTCAGGCAAATCAGTCATCGCTTCTCCTCGGAAATCTCGTTGTGGCGCAAGCTCGCGAAATTATCGCCAACCTCGGGAAGAAAGTCTACGGCTTGCGGGCCGGCCTGTGTCGAGGAGGCCAGCGGGCTTCGACATTGGTGAAAAGGCCGCCGCGCGGAGTGAATTCTCCGCGAACGACACAGGAGACGGGCTTTGTAGCGGCGACGAAATCGCGCAACATGCGATTGACGGCATTTTCATAAAAAATCCCAAGATCGCGGTAAGCGAGAAGGTACATCTTCAGGGCCTTAAGTTCGAGGCAAAGTTTGCGCGGCTGATATTGAATGATGATGGTTCCGTAGTCGGGCAGGCCCGTTTTCGGGCAGACGGACGTGTATTCCGGGAAGCGAATGGTGATTTCGTAGCCGGGGAAATGATTCGGCCAAGTGTCGAGACGCGGGAGCTTGGCATCGATTCCAGCGCGAGCGTGCGCGGCAGTGTAATCGGGCATGTGGGCCTCCGGGGATATTCTACGGCAAGTTGATAGGCGACAGTTGAGAGTTGACAGTCGAAGTTGAAAGTTAGGAGCGAAAGACAGGGACGCAAAGAGGCAAAAAAGTCTCACAGCTTGTCGAAAAAGTGCTCTCGGTTCCCATTCCGGTCTTCGCGAGAGAGCTGTGGTTTGCAAAAACCCAAGGAAAAGGCAGATTCGTCGTCGCTTCGCTCCCCCCTTTGCTATGGCTCCCTTCGCAAAACACGCTCAGGGCAAGCAGGGCGAGCGGAATGACAACGAATGTCTATTTCCAACAAGCTGCTAATCGAGGTACCGGGAGAATAGTACGAAGGAACGATTGAAGTTGATGCGCGGGTTGTGTATTCTGCGCCGCGAACAGAGGAAGCATAAAGATGAATTGTCCATCGTGCGGAAAAGAAGGTTGTGTGCGATCGCACCGGCGGGGAACCGTGGATTGGCTGGCGACCGTGGCGGCGCTGCGGCCGTGGCGCTGCTTGAAGTGCAAGCGCCGATTTTATGGACGGGCGGTGGCCCTGACTTCCGTGCGGCACGCGCATTGCCCGCGATGCGGGAACCTTAAATTGCAGCACGTTGAGAAGCGACAGGTGGAGGAAGGAAGGGTGCGGTGGTTTTTCCGGGCGCTGAACGCGACGGCTTACCGCTGCGATCCCTGCCGGTTCCGATTTTTTTCGTTTCGCCCGATTGACGAAATGCGCCGCGCGACAGAGCCGAGCGCCCTACGTGAATCCGCAAGTCAGTAAACGCCGCACGTCAGCTTCAAAACCAAGCTTACCGAATTTCGCGAATGGGCTGAATTTCGTGCTTTCCCAATCGGTGGCTTCCGCCGCCGTTAGGGTCGGATTTCCGTTTTTTTGTGGCGAACGCGGAAGCCTTTGACGATGACGTACAAGACAGGGACAAAAATCAAGTTCAGAGAAGTGGCGAAGAGCATGCCGCCGAAGACGGTGGTGCCGACGGATGTACGTCCGGCGGCTCCCGCGCCGGTAGCGAGCACGAGGGGCAGGACGCCGAGTAGGAACGCGAAGGAAGTCATGAGAATCGGACGGAGACGAATGCGGGCGGCTTCGATGGCGGCGTCGTATAGATCCATGCCTTTCTCGCGCAATTGTTCGGCGAATTCGACAATCAGGATGGCGTTTTTGCTCGAAAGGCCAATGAGCATGACCAGGCCGATCTGGCAATAAACGTCGTTGATGTTGCCGCGCAACGACTGGAACAGTAACGCGCCGAGCATGGCCATCGGCACGGCCATCAAGACGATGAACGGAAGAGAAACGCTTTCGTATTGCGCCGCCAGGGTTAGATAAACTACCAGCAGGCCGAGGCCGAACAGCGCAGCGGATTTGCTTCCCGATTGAATTTCCTCGAGCGACAGGCCCGACCATTCGTAAGACATTCCTCGTGGAAGGAGTTTGGCGGCGAGGGCCTGCATTTCGCTGATGGCATCGCCGGAACTGCGGCCGGGCGCGGCCGAGCCGTCGATTTCCGCGGAGCGGAACAAGTTGTAATGGCTGATGACCTGCGGGCTGGAGGTCTGCGTGATCCGGACCAAATTATCGAGAGGAACCATCTGGCCGGAACCCGAACGGACGTAGTAGTGGTTGATGTCGTCGGGATGTGAACGGAACTGCTGCTCGGCCTGCACGTAGACGCGGTAGGAACGGTTGTTGAATGTGAAATTGTTCACGAAAATGGAGCCGAGAAAAACTTGGAGCGCGTCGGTGATCTGGCTGAGGGGAATGTTCAGGCTCTTCGCCGTGGCGCGATCGATTTTGACGACGAACTGCGGATCGTTTGCCGTGAAGCTGCTGAACAGGCCGGAAAGTTTCGGGTCGCGATTGCCGGCCTGGACTAATTTTTGGGTGGCTTGCTGAAGTTCCTGCAGTGATGAATTGCCTTGATCCTCGACTTCCAGTTGGAAACCGCCGAATTGCCCTAGGCCTTGCACGGCGGGAGGATTGAAAGGCACCACGATCGCGCCGGAAATGCCGAAGAACGGCCCTCGCAAGCGATTGATGATGGCCGCGGCGGAATGGGCCGCGCCTGTGCGTTGCGCGAAAGGCTTGAGATTGACGAAGACCATGGCGAAATTGGACGCGGCTCCGGAAAAGCTGAAGCCAGCGATCGAAAACATGTCGGCGACTTCGGGCTGGCGCTGAAGGATGCCCTCGATTTGATGGCAGATGTTCGAAGTGTATTCGAGCGAAGCTCCGGCGGGAGCCTGAACCGTGATCATCATGTAGCCCTGATCTTCCGTGGGGACGAAGCCGCGGGGAACCGTGGAGAAAACCCAATAGGTGACCCCCACAAGGATCAGGAACACGAAGGCGGTGACGAATTTCCATTGAAACAAGCGACGAAGAGTACGGCGATAGAGATTTGTGCCGCCGGTGATCATGCGGTTGAAAGGCGCAAAGATGCGCTTGCCGATTCCGCCTTCTTTTTGATGACCGAGGAAAATGGCCGAAAGGGCGGGCGTGAGCGTCAGAGCATTGAATGCGGAGATTGCGACGGAGAATGCGATGGTGAGAGCGAATTGCCGGAACAGGATGCCCGTGGTGCCGGGGAAAAGAGCGACGGGAACGAAAACGGAGACGAGCACAAGAGAAGTGGCTACGACGGCTCCGGCGACTTCGCTCATCGCCACGGATGCGGCATTGTGCGGTTCGGTGATGCCTTCATTGATGTGGCGCTGGACGTTTTCGATGACGACGATGGCGTCGTCAACGACGAGTCCCGTGGCAAGCGTGATGCCGAAGAGCGTGAGCGTGTTGATGGAGAAGCCGAGCATCTTGACAAAAATGAAAGTGCCGACGAGAGAAACAGGAATCGTGATGGCTGGAATGAAAGTACTGCGCCAATCTTGAAGAAAAACGAAAATGACGGCGATGACGAGGAGGATTGCTTCGATCAGGGTGGTAAGCACGTCGCGGATACCGGCGGCGACGGCGGTGGTCGTGTCGAAAGCGAAGTCGTACTTGAGGCCGGCTGGAAATATTGGCGCGAGTTTTTCGAGTTCGGCCTTGGCCAAGCGATCGACTTCGAGCGCATTCGCGTTCGGCAGTTGCTGGACGGCGACGCCGATAGCTTCGTGGCCGTTGATGAAGAGATTGCTGTTGTAATCCTGCGCGCCAAGCTCGGCGTAGCCGACATCTTTCACGCGAACGAGGCTGCCGCCCGCACCGGTTTTCAAGATGATGTTGTCAAATTGCGAAGGCTCGATCAGTTGCCCCATGGCGCGCACGCTGATCTGGAACGCCTGTCCTTTGGGTGCGGGAGGCTGGCCGATTTGACCTGCGGCGACTTGAACGTTCTGCTCCTGAAGGGCGCTGACAACGTCTGTCGCCGTGAGGCCGCGGGCAGCCAAGCGAGTGGGATCTAGCCATAAGCGCATGGAATACAGGCGCTGGCCGAAGATGGTGACATTGGCAACGCCGGGGACTCGCTTGATGGCATCGCTGACGTACACGTCCACATAGTTGCTGATGAAAAGCCCGCTGTATTTATTGTTATTCGAGTAAAATGCCGCGGCGAAGACGAATCCGCTTAGGCCTTTTGTAACGGTTACGCCGGTGTTGATGACAGGCGCAGGGAGCAAGCCGAGGGCTGCCTGCACGCGGTTCTGAACGTCGACGGCGGCGAGATCAGGGTCGCGAGTGACATCGAAAGTGGCGGTGATGGTGCTCAGACCGTTGTTGCTGCTGGTTGACGTGAGGTACTTGAGACCTTCGACGCCGTTGATCGAGCGTTCGAGCGGGATGGTGACGGCGGATTCGACGGTTTGAGCGTCGGCGCCGTTATACGCGCTGGTGACCGTGACTTGAGGCGGCGCGAGATTCGGGAATTGCGCGATGGGCAACGTGGGAATGGCCACGGCGCCGCCGAGAATAATGATGAGCGCGCAAACGGTGGCAAAGATTGGGCGTTTGATGAAGAAATCAACGAACACTGTTTAGCTCTGCCTTTTGCTACGGTCGAAGACGCAGTTCCTATGCAATGCTCCGGTTCGAGCTTGGGCTGGAGTCCGGGCGAGAGTTCGGAACATATCTCTGGGAAATGTTGCGATCAATGGGATGGCGCCTCTGAGGAGGAACCCACGGTCGTTTCTTTCACCGGCATGCCATCGGCCAGGAACTGAAATCCAGCGACGATAATATGGTCGCCGGGCTTGATGCCGCCGAGGATGATGTAGTTGTTGCCAACGATGTCGCCGACCTGAATTTGCTGCTGCCTCGCGACAGTTCCCTTGGGCCCGTTAACCGCGAGGAACGCAAAGAATTGGCCGTTGATTCGCTGCGTGGCCAGGACCGGAATTTCCAGGCCTTTCGTTGTGCGCCAAGTAATGCGCGCGTTGACGAATTCATCGGTGCGCAAGCTGCCCTGCGAATTGGGGATGGATGCCTTTGCGAGGATACTTTGCGTGGTGGTGTCCACTTCGGGAGAGACGAAAAAAATAGTGCTGTGGGCAATCACCTTTCCGGAACTGTCGAGCAGATCGACGGATTCGCCGGCGCGCAGCTCGCGGGAATGCTCGACGGGCACGTAGATATAGGCTTCAAGGTTGCCGGGCTGATCGACGGTGGTGAGCAGGGTCGTGTTGGTCACACGATCGCCGACGTGCACGGGGATGTCGCCGACGATGCCGGAGGTTGGCGCGGTCACGTTGTAATAGTGGAGTTGCGCCTGCTGCTGACGGACTTGGGCGTCGAGAGCTTTCTGCTGAGCCAAAGCATTTTCATAGGTGGTTTTGTAGGTATCGATGTCCTGTTTGCTGACGATGCCGGCGTCGAAGAGCTTTTGCTCGCGTTGCAATTGCGCCCGGGCATTGGCGAGAGTGGCCGCCTGAGCGTTGCGCGAAGCTTCCTGGCTGCTGACGGACGCTTGTTGGACGCGCGGATCAATTTCCATGAGCGACATACCTTGGTGTACACGCTGGCCTGAATGGACGTTGATCTTTGTGATCCAGCCCTCGACTTGCGGATTGATGGCGGCGGAGCGGCGCGATTTAAGAGTCGCTAAATATTCGGAGGAATCGGGGATGTCGACAAGCTGAGCAATTTGCGTTTTCACGGGCATGGCGGAAAAAGCCGGCCTTTTGGCAGCGGAGTGACTGCATCCAGAGACAGCGCTGAGGAAAAAGAGCATCGCGAGAGAGGCAGTTTTGCGCACGGGAAGAGTACTTGCGCGGGCTGGATTGTTGTTTAGCATTGGATGTTTTCAGATGCGCCGAGCCGCGGAAGAGAACCGAAAATTCTAGGATAACTTAGAGCAGAAAGCTACAGGGGAAAAAGAGAAAAACGGGACTAGATCGCTTCGGCTTCCCCCCGAGCTACGCTGATGGAGATGGGGGCGGATCCATTGACTGAAACAGGTATTTTAGGAAGAAGCCGCGACAGCAGCGTCTTTAAATTTCTGCTCCATATCTTCAATCCACTCACCGCCCGACTGGCTATGGGCACAAGGACTATGAAAATCCGTATAGGAGGAAGTGCGAAAATTAATACATTTTTCTGTTGACAAACCATTTCGAGGGGAATAAATAGCACCCCATAGCATCACGGGGTGTCATCATCATTGGGCGCTGGGCGATTAAATCTGGATTCTGAAACCAGGAGGCTGTTGGCCATGGTGAATTCTTCCAAAGGCGCGTCGTACCGTTTGGTGTTTGTGTGTCTCGTGGCTTTCTTGGCTGCGGTTGCCTTGGCGATAACGCCGACGGCCGTTTGGGGGCAGTCTGCGACTTCGGGTGTGATTTCCGGCGCGGTGGTGGACGCCTCGAATGCCATCATTCCCGGGGCGACAGTCACCCTGAAGCAAAACGCGACAAACACAACGCAAAGTACGGTAACCGACAGCGCGGGGCGTTATGCCTTCGCGGCCGTCGCTCCCGGTGACTATACGTTGACGGTAACCAAAGCTGGGTTTCAAACCAGTACGGTGAACCAAGTTCACGTCGAAATCGCGCGGTCGGCCACGTACAACTTTACGCTGAAGGTTGGCCATGTAAGCCAGACGGTAGAAGTGACTTCGACGCCGGGCGCTCAGGTGGAAACCTCGAACGCCAGCATCGGTGCGACGATCGGCGGCGACGAACTGCTCCGGCTGCCGACGGCGCAGCGCAATGTCACTGCGCTACTCAGCCTCCAGCCTGCTGTCACTCCGATGGTGGGCAACGATGTATTCGGCGGTCAGGTGGCGGGCGCGGCGAGCGACCAGACGACGTTTCTGGTTGATGGCGGTGACGCGACCAGCGACCTGGAAGGCACAAACAACTACGCCGGGGTTCCCGGCCAACCGCAGCCGGCTCCGTTCATTTCCGTCAGCGTAGAGACCACGCAGGAATTCCGCGTGGTCACTGCCGGCCCGACTTCGAACTTAAATCGCTCGCAAGGCGGCGAGATTCTGATTGACACCAAGACCGGGACGAACAAATTCCACGGATCGGCCTACGAGTATTACACAGGCAGCGCGCTCGGTGCGAATAGCTGGAACAACAACCGGATTGGCCTTCGCAGGCCGAACGTGGTGAACAACCGCTTCGGGTTCTCGCTCGGCGGACCTCTCCTCAAAAATCGGCTCTTCTTTTTCGGGAACTACGAGGGACGACGATTCCGCCAAAGCACCAGCATCACTACGGACGTTCCGACGGCGCTGGCGCGGCAGGGCATTTTGCAGTTCACGGACGCGGCCGGTAATGTTGACCAGTACAATCTGGCAACGTCAACCGCCTGCGGTCCGGCTGGGGGACAGCCCTGCGATCCGCGCACGACGTTTCCCTCGGGATTCGGTCCAGGCATCAATCCCGTGATCCAGCAATACTGGAACTTGGAGCCGCTGCCCAACGATCCTTCCGCGGGCGACGGTCTCAACAGCGAAGGATTCACGCAATCCTACGCGGACCCGGACAACGAAAATTACGGCCTACTGCGCCTGGATTACAAAATCAACGATCGGTGGTCTCTCTTCACGACATACCGGCAGCAAAAGATCGTCTACCTCACGGGCGATCAGTTCAGCATCATTTCCAGCCAGCAGAAGCTGATCAGCGGCACGCCGATCCAACCCCGCTTCGCCACATTCGGGCTGACCGGAACGATCGGCTCCAGCTTCACCACGGAACTCCACGGCTCCTACATGCGAGATTGGTGGGGATGGAACCGGGCGACGCTTGCGAATCCGTCGGGGATTACCGGTCTGGGCGGCACTCTCCAAGTTTCGGGCGAAGGGCGCCTTGGCGGCGCCGGCACGGGCAAGCCGTGGGCCGACCCGACCAACTTCAACACGCAGAACGCCCGCGCCCGGCTCTGGGCGGGAAAAGACTGGTACGTTGCCGACGATTCAAGCTGGCTGCACGGCAAGCACACCATCCAGTTCGGCGGCTCGTGGTATTTCTGGAATATCATTCACCAGCGCACCGACAACGTTCTGGGTGGCTTGACGAACGGCCCGATCTACTGGGTTGGCTCGCGGCATATGAGCAGCGGCAGCTTCGTGGATACTCCGGGTAGCGAGGCTCCGCCAGCCTGCACCTCCAGCCTGCTGACAAACTGCCTGTTGAGCAGCGACGCGACACGCTGGGATTCCATGTATTCGGCTATGCTCGGTTTGTTGGACCACAGCTCGCAGGTAGCTACGGCTAACGCTCAGTTCCTTCCTAATCCTTTGGGCACGCCCGCTACCGATCACGTCCATATCGGTGCCTTCTACGCCTACGTTGGGGACATCTGGCAGATGAAGCCGTCGCTCACCTTGAACTACGGCCTTAGCTATGGCGTGCAATTCCCGCCGAAGGAGTTGACCGGCTTGCAGGTACTTCAGCAGTACACCGCGACCGGGACACCAGTCAGAAATCTTCCGGCCTATTTCCAGGCGCGTCAAGCTGCTCTGGACCGGGGCAACCCCTATCCGTCTCTCAATGACATCAGCAATCCGTCATTCGAGTTCTCGCCCATCGGTGGTGTTCCTGGTTTTAGCAGGCCGATTAACACGTATTGGGGCTCGCTCGGTCCCCACGTTGCCATCGCCTGGCAGCCGTCGTTCGAGAATCGCATTTTCGGCAACCATCAGACGGTAATCCGGGCGGGCTACTCGCTTCAATGGAACCGCACGAATGCCGTCGGATTGGTTCTCACCCCGCTGCTGGGCGATGGACTGATGCAGATCGTCAGTTGCAACGCTCCGGATACAACCGATACGTGCACCGGTGCCCGCACCAATGCTTCAAACGCCTTTCGCGTCGGCATTGACGGCAATTCCGTGACCCCCCCCCCCGCCCAACAGTGGCTTCCCGCTGGTCCCAGGAGGGGGGCTGAGCAGCACCTTCGGCTTCAATTTGGATCCAGCCATTACACCACCATGGTCCCACGAATTTACGTTCGACATCGAGCGCTCGTTTTTGCACGGCTGGATGATTGATGCCGGGTACATCGGTCGCATCACCCACAACCTGGAATCGGGCGGCGACATCAATGCCTCCGACATGTTTGCGAAAGACCCGCTGTCTGGTCAGACGCTGGCGCAGGCCTTCGATGCCGTTTCCACGTTCTTCCGCGGGGGTGGCTCTTGTTCGAAGGTGGCGGGCGTGGCGACGTGCCCGGGCCTGACCGCCCAGCCGTTCTTCGAGAACATGGCGGTACCAGGAGGGGTGCCAGGTGCTGGTGCAAACTTCTGTCAGACGACGTACGGGGGGTCTTGCACTGCGGTCGCCGCACTGGGTGACTCTGGTGACGCCATCAACGGCAGCCTCGGGGGCTTCATGGAGTTCAATTACAACTTCATCGCCCAGGCACCGCTTGATCCGAGCCAGTTCGTATTCAACTTCTGGAACTGGGGAGGCGGCTGGTCGAACTACAACGCCGGCTTCATTACGGTCAAGAAGGCGTTCTCGCAGGGCCTGAACCTCAGTTTCAGCTACACCTATTCCCACTCGCTGGGAACCCAGACGTTGAACCAGCAGTACATCATTTACGGCAATCCGTCGCCTTTCGATCCGGCAACCGGGTATACCAGCGAGCCGTACGACCGGAGGCACGTGGCCAATGCTGCTTGGTACTACGTGCTGCCATTTGGCCGCGGACGGCGATTCTCAAGCGAGAACGGCATTGTGAACCGCATCGTTGGCGGCTGGTATACGTCGGGCATCTGGACCTGGCAGTCAGGCCTGCCACTCTGCGCACAGGCTGGCGGCGACTATGGCGATATCGCCGGCTCGGCTACCGGGGGCACATGTGCTGTTTCGAGCATCCCGCTCACGGGTTTGACCGGCAAGCATGTAGGTGTGGGCCGCAGCGGCATCAATATGTTTGCCGATCCCACGGCTGTCTTTAATAGCCTTAGTCGGCCTCTGCTCAGCCAGAACTTGCGTCCGTACAACTACAACATGGTTGGATTCCCGCTGTGGAACGTGGACATGTCGGTAGGGAAGAACGTTGTCGCGACCGAACGGTTGAAGGCGATCCTGACCGCCGACTTCTTCAACGTGTTCAACCTGATGATGCCGGCCAATCCTAGTCTCAGTATGAACAATCCGTCCGCGTTTGGCGTGGTGACGGGGCAGGCCAACATTCCGCGCACCACTCAACTCGGTCTCCGGCTCGAGTTCTAGGTTAGCACCAGACAACCTCCGAAAGCGGGTTGGCCGTAAGGCCAACCCGCTTTCTTTTTGTGCGTTCACGCCGTGTTTATGATACATTCTCGCGTTTTTGTGAAGAGCTGCGGATCGTCGCGTGGCGATGCGTGCGGTCTAGTTTGTTTTGGGCGCGCGATCCGACGGGCAATATAAGATTTTCGCGGCGAGCGGGAAATCTAGCTGTGAGACTCGCGACTCATTTTTGCGAAGGAGACCGAGATGGCACGCAAGGCATTGTGGATGCGGCGGGGCTTAATGGCGGGGTTGATGCTGTGCGCAGTGGCGATGCTGAATGCAGGGCTGTCGGCGGCGGACACGGCGCCGGGGCGCGACCCGAAGCAGCCGATTGATCAGGAATACACGGCGAAAATTGCGAAGTACACGACGGAGCCGTACTTCACGTCGCCGCTGGTGAACTACCTTCCCGCTTCGAAAACCGTGCCAACGCCGGAGGCCGTCCTTGGCGATATCGCGGGCGCGCCGGGAATCCTGCCGTATTCCGCGCAGGTGTACCAGTATATGCGTATGCTCGCGAAGGCCAGCCCGCGCGTGAAGGTGTACTCGATCGGACGGACCGAGGAAGGACGCGAGATGATCGCGGTCGCGGTTTCGTCGGAGTCCAATATGGCGCATCTGGATGCGAATCGCGCCAACCTGGCGAAGCTGGCTGACCCGCGGACGATTCATTTGGACGACGCCGAAGCGGACAAAATTGTCGACGCCTCCGTGCCCGTCTATTACATCACCGGAACCATCCATTCCACGGAAACCGGCGCACCAACGGCGCTGATGGAGTTGGCGTACCGGCTGGCGGTCGACGACAGTCCATATATTCGGGAAATTCGCGACCACGTAGTGACGCTGATCACGCCAGTTGTCGAAGTGGATGGACGCGACCGGATGGTTGACCTTTATCGCTGGCATCTGGCCCACCCGCAGGAAAATTATCCGCCGCTAATGTATTGGGGTCATTACGTGGCGCATGACAACAATCGCGACGCAATGGCCATGACGCTGAAACTCAGCCAGAACGTGCTGAATACTTTCGTTGGATGGGACGCGCAGGTGCTCCATGATTTGCATGAATCGGTGCCGTATCTCTACGACAACACGGCGGGCGATGGGCCGTTCAACGCATGGGTGGACCCGATACTGACGAATGAATGGGAAATCCTCGGCTGGCGGAACGTGCAGGACATGACGAAATTCGGAATGCCTGGAGTGTTCACGCACGGGCAGTTCGACACGTGGTCGCCGGGATATTTGATGTTTTTCGCCGCGATGCACAATGGTATCAGCCGCCTTTATGAAACGTTTGGGAACGGCGGCGCGGATACGGAGGAGCGCACTCTGCAGCCCGACGAATATTCGCGCACCTGGTGGCGGCAGAATCCGCCGCTGGCCAAAGTGCTGTGGTCGCAGCGCGACAATAACAATTACGAAGAGACGGGTTTGCTCACCTCGCTGCATTTCTTTTCCGACAACCGTGCGATGTTTCTGAAGAATTTCTATTTGAAGGCGAAGCGTTCGGTGATGAAGCCGGAAAATGAAGGCCCGGCGGCATACGTTTTGCCCGCGAATGATCCGCGCCCGGAATTGCAGGCGGAATTGCTGCATGTGATGCAGTTGCAGCACTGCGAAATTTCGCGCGCGACCTCGGCATTTTCCGTTACGGTTCCCGTCTTGAAAAAATCAGTCGCGCACACGCACGGGTCATCACAAGCCGCGAAAGAAAGTGCAGCGGGGGCGAAGCCGGAGGCACAAGCCGAAACCAAGATAATGAATTTCCCAGCGGGCAGCTACATCATTCGCATGGACCAGCCGTATTCGCGCATTGCGGATGCGCTGCTCGACTATCAATACTGGAGTCCCGACGATCCGCAGAAAACGCCCTACGACGACACCGGCTGGACATTTGGCGAGTTGTTTAACGTAAAGGTCGTTCGCGTGACGGACACAAAAATTTTGGACGTGCCGATGGAGCCCGTGACAACCATCGCGCCGCCCAGCGGCGTTTCGGGGGCTGGGACCATCTTTGCGATCAACGACAACGCGGACACAGCCCTGGCCACCCTGCGCTACAAACTGAAAGACGCGCAGATTGAAGCGGCCGAAGAGCCGTTTGAGGCGGATGGACATAAGTTCAACCGTGGCTCGTTTCTGGTGCATGGCGTGAGCGGCGATGACTTGCGTCACGCTGTTTCGGGTTTGGGTCTCGAGGCTTACGGCTTGAATGCGGCGCCGTCGGTGAAAACGCATCCGGTTAGGGCGGCACGCGTGGCGATCCTGCACACGTGGCTGAGCACGCAGACAGAAGGCTGGTGGCGGGAAGCCCTCGATTCGATGCATATTCCCTACGGTTACATCAGCACACAGACCGTTGCGAAGGATGCGGACCTCAATGCGAAGTATGACGTGATTTTGTTTCCGCCGGTGGGCCGATTCGTGAGTCCGGATCTGATCATCAACGGACTGTCGACCGACTGGGGCAATCCGCTTCCATGGAAGAACACTCCAGAAACGCCGAACATCGGGAAGATTGATTCGACCGACGATACGCGTCCTGAACTCGGCTGGGACGGCGTGGCGCATTTGCAAGGCTTCGTGAAACATGGCGGCGTGCTCGTGACCGTGATGGACACGGCGAATCTCGCGGTAGCGCTGGGGCTGACGCACGGCGTCACTGTGGCGCGCACGCCACATGAGAGGATCATCGGCAGCGTGGTACGGGCGGATATTGTCGATCCAGCGAGCCCGATTGCCTACGGATATGGCGATCGATTGTCGGTCTATTGCTTTAACGGGCCGGCATTCAATGTGAGCAGCATTGTGGGACGAGGAGGCTTCCGCAGACTGGGTTCTGGGGGGGACGGAAGGCCGACGGGCCGCGGGACGTTGACCGACCCTGACTTCGTCGTGGGCCGCAAGAATGACCCAGCGCCGGAAGAACCGTACGTGAAGCCGTGGCAAGCGGAGCCGGTGACTAACGAGGAACTGCGGAACGGCATTGGCGTGATTCCGCCAGCGTTCCGCCCGCGCGTCATTTTCCGTTATGCCGACGTCCGCCACTTGCTTGTGTCTGGTTTAGTCCAGGGCGGCGAAGCAGTGGCAGAACACGCGACCGTGATTGACGTTCCGATGGAATCCGGACACGTGGTGCTATTTTCCAATAATCCGATTTACCGCGGCGAAACGCGAGGAAGCTATTCGCTGGTGTTAAATACGATTCTGAATTTTGACAGTCTGAACGCGGGAAGAAAACTCGATACGCAGTAGAAACGGAAGAATAGGAGCGGCACGGCCGTTACAAACCTAATTTGGAATGGACGCGAGTGCTACCAAAAGTTATAGCTTGTTCAGCCCATCGAGCGCCGCGACCTTGTAGGCTTCGGCGAGCGTCGGGTAATTGAAAACCGTGTCGCGGAAATACCGAATTGTGCCGCCGAAAGAAAGGACGGCCTGGCCAATGTGGATGATTTCGGTGGCGCGTTCGCCGATCGCATGCACGCCAAGTAATTTGAGTGTATTTCGGTCGAACAACAGCTTCAACATGCCGTTTTCGTCGCCCAGCATCATGCTTTTTGCCAGCTCGGAATATCTGGCGATGCCTACCTCGTATGGAATTTTGTCGCTGGTCAGTTTCTCTTCTGTCTGGCCGACCATGGAAATTTCCGGGATGGTATAGATTCCGTAGGGAAACAATTGAGGCAAATGCTCAAAAGGAGCGCCGAAGATATGGCAACTAGCCACGCGGCCTTGCTCCATGGAGGTGCTCGCCAGGGCGGGGAAGCCAATCACATCACCGGCGGCATAAATGTGCGGGACCTCGGTTTGGAAAAATTGATTCACTTCCAATTTACCGCGCGCGTCGGATTTTAATCCGGCTGCGGCTGCGTTGAGCATGTCGGCGTTTCCCTGGCGTCCCACCGCGTACAACAAGGCGTCCCCATGGACGCGCTTCCCGCTTTCCAATTCCGCGAATACCTTTTCGCGCTCTGGACTGTGGCCGACGGAAGTGACCCTCTCGCCGAGCCGGAAAGTAGTACCGAGCTGGCGCAGGTGATAGGAAAGAGCTTCGATAATTTCGTGATCCACGTAGTCCAGAAGCTTGGGACGCTGATCAATCAAAATCACTTTGGCGCCCAAAGCGGCGAAGAACGAGCAGTATTCGAGTCCGACGACCCCTGCTCCCACAACGATGAGTTCGCGCGGCACCCGCGGGATATCGATAAGCTGATCCGTATCGAGAATATTGATCCCGTCAAAGGGGATCTCGGGATTGTGCGAGGGGCGCGTGCCGCAAGCAACGACGAAAAAGCCCCCGCGTATTTGTTGGGCTTCGGTGTTGCCCTTGACTTCGACGGTATGCGCGTCGACAAATTCGGCATTGCCTTCAATGACCGTGACCCCATTGCGCTTGAGTTGAGCGCGAATCACACCAGTTTCCCTCGCGACGAGCGCGGTCACCCGAAAGGCAAGGTCCTGCACCGAAATATCTTCTTTGATCCGGTAATCACGGCCATAAAAGGTTCGCTCGCTGAAGCCGGTCAAGTGCAGGATCGCCTCGCGGATAGTCTTGCTCGGTATGGTTCCCTGGTGAACGCAGACACCGCCGATCATGCTGGTGCGCTCAATGATTGCGGCTCGCTTGCGCAGTTTGGCGGCATTGATCGCGGCCTTTTGCCCCGCTGGACCGCTTCCGATCACAACCAAATCGTATTCTGCGACGCTCATGTCTCAACGCCTCAAGTATGTGGATCAATTACTCTTCCTAAGCTCTTCATGGCGTCTGCAATTATTAAACGGAGAGGAAGCGAGGGCAATGGTGGTCAGACGGCAAGGTTCCTGATTCGAATTCGTTGTGATGTGGTTCAGGATGTGTTTCCGCTAACGCGAACCCCACGACGTTTTGGCGGAAGCGCGTTCGCGACTGTCTGATTTAGGGACTTCGAAGGGGTTGAGGCCTCCTGTAACACGCGATATACTGCACTCATCCTTCGCGGCCTCCGATAGAGTAAGTGAAGCAATCGTGCCGTGAAGCGGCTTTCAAAGGCGATATCGTCTAAAGGTTAGGACGGAGCCCTCTCAAGGCTCAAATCCGGGTTCGAGTCCCGGTATCGCTACCAATTTCCGCGCGGCACTCAGGCCAAGACCACCCGACGATCCGACAATTTGAGTGCGCGGCGAGTCTTTCCGCACAAACTTCCGCAGACACGATCCTCAAAAATTGGCACTGGCAATGGAAAACGCGAGTATGATTCGGTGCGGCGGATAGTTGATTTTGGAGGCTTCCATGCCGTCACGCTTCTCGTGTTTTCTCTGTATCGCCGCTGTGATCGCTGCGGCATTCCTCCCGCGCGGTATTCGCGCGCAGTCATCGCGAAAATCAGCCGGCAAGCTGCGCTTTGAAATTTCGTTTTCGGAGAAGCGCAGCGCGACACCGCTTACAGGGCGCGTCGTGCTCGTGCTGGCCACAACAAAAACTCCCGAGCCGCGTTTTCAAAGCGGCTACACGGCGCTTACCGCTGCCCAAATGTTCGGCGTGAACGTCAACGACTGGACGCCGGGCAAGCCCGTAATCGTGGATGCTTCCGTGCTCGGCTATCCGATTGAAAATCTGGCGAAGGTTCCTGCCGGTGATTATTTCGTTCAGGCGGTGCTCAATATTTATGACACCTATCATCTTGAAAACGGCCACACTGTGGAACTGCCGCCGGATAAGGGCGAGGGACAGCACTGGAACGACAAGCCCGGGAATCTCTATAGCCCTGTAAAGCAAATTCACGTCGACCCTGCGTCTAATGACGTGATTCACATCGCGCTTACGCAGGTGATGCCACCGATCGACTTGCCAAAGGATACAGAGTGGATCAAGTACGTTCGCATCGAAAGCCCGCTGTTGACCAAGTTCTACGGCAAGCCGACGTACATCACCGGCGATGTTCTGCTGCCTCCCGGATGGAACGAACATCCAAACGCGCACTATCCATTGATGGTGTATCAGGGTCACTTCGCGCATGACTGGCGCGCAGCAGTTCCATTTCGCACGGATCCTCCCACGCCTCGAATGAAGGGCCGCGAGCAGGTGGCGGCGGAATACGCTTATAAGTTTTATCAGGATTGGACGTCAGGACGATTGCCGCACTTCCTGGTTCTTTCTATTCAGCATGCGAATCCCTACTTCGATGATTCTTACGCCGTGAACTCTGAAAACGTCGGCCCGTATGGTGACGCGATCACGAAAGAGCTGATTCCAGAAGTTGAAAAACGGTTCCGCGGAATCGGACAGGGGTGGGCGCGCGCGGTTTACGGCGGCTCGACGGGAGGATGGGAAACGCTGGCGTCTCAGGTGTTTTATCCCGACTTTTATAATGGTGCTTGGACTGCATGTCCCGATCCCGTCGATTTTCGCGCGTATCAGACAGTGAATCTCTATGACGACAAGAACGCCTTTTGGGTTGAGGGCCCGTTCGCCAAAGTTCCGCGATCGATGATGCGCACGACTGACGGCATTGTCGAAAACACCATGAAAGGTGAGACGCGCCGCGAGCTCGTTCTCGGCACCGACAGCCGGTCCGGAGACCAATTCGACATTTGGCAGGCAGTGTTCAGTCCTGTTGGTGACGACGGTTATCCGAAGCAAATCTTCGACCCGATGACTGGCGAGATTGACCATGGCGTCGCCAAATACTGGAAGCAGCACTACGACCTGAGCCACATCATACAGACGAATTGGAAAACGCTCGGACCCAAACTCGTAGGCAAGTTGCATTTCACGGTTGGGACCATGGACACGTTTTACCTAAACAATGCGGTTTCGCTGTTGCAGAATTTCCTCGACCAGACCAACTACCCCTATTATGCCGGCGATTTCGAATATGGTGAAAAACAGCCGCATTGCTATACGGGCGGACCGATTAATCCCCCGGGAATTGGCGGCCTCACCTGGAACCAACGTATTTTCCCGAAGGCAGCGGCTTGGATGAAGAAGACGGCGCCCAAAGGCGCGGACATGAGTTGGATTTATTAGAGCGCCGGCCCGTTCAGTGAGTTATTCGCTCGAATGTTCATTAAGACATGGAACGGGACGTTCCCGCCGGGAAACTTGAACCCTGCGCTGCATTCCGAAGGTTCGCAGCGTGTGATACCTTAAGCGAGCTTTTTGAGCTTTCCCCGAGGAGAGCATTCCATGGGCTCGCGCAGCAATCGCCGCAGCGATCGCATTTCCATTTCGTTGCCACTCGAAGCGACCGGAATAGATGCGGAAAACCGGCCGTTTATCGATAGCGCCGCAACCGTCGTAGTCAATCGTCACGGGGCGTTGATCGCGATCAAACGGCCGCTCCGCATTGGCGAGGTTATTCGCGTGAGCCGCGAACTTTTCGACGGCTCGCGCCGCGAAGCGGAAGTGCGCGTCGTCGCCTGCGAGAAAGATAGCTCGGGCGCCCTGGCCTATGGCATCGCATTTGTAGATTCGACGTTGGATTTCTGGGGAATCGAGTTTCCGTCGGCTGCACAATCTGTGGATGCCGTCGTGCGGTTGCTTGTCGAATGCTCCCATTGCGGCAGTCAGGAGTTGGCATATCTCAATTCGCGGGAGCTGAAGGAATTCGAAGCGAATCGCCTGTTCGCGCGAAATTGCCGAACCTGCGAATCGCCGACCATTTGGAAGCAGCCAATGGAATCTCTGCGTCATAATGCGGCGGGGGATTCGCGTCGCGAAGCGGCGGTTGCGGATGGCGCGACATCACCGGAGCGTGAAACCACGCGGTACCACACACGGCTGACGGCTTGCGTCCGCGAACACATGGGTGCCGAGGAAATGGCCGTCTGTGAGAACGTGTCGAGACAGGGCATCGCATTCCGCAGCCGCCGCAAGTACGACGAAGGATCGCAGTTGGAGGTTGCCGTTCCGTATACGCCGGGAACGGCCAATGTGTTTATCCCCGCTACCGTGGTCCACGTGCGTGCGTTACCTGCCGCTGGCTTGTATCGCCACGGAGTTAAATATGTCCGTAAAGATCTGGAAGAGGTTTAGGAAGCTGTGTTAAAGATCGAGTCCAATGATTATTCGCGGCCCCAAGCGAAACTGGCGCATTAGTTAACTCAGGATATCGGAGTGCTCGGAGCGGCGGCTGGGATGGTAACGCATCGAGATGTTGACAAAGACGCGGCCGCAGGCCGTCTCAAAGTAAATTGCCATTGCTTCCGTTTCAACCGTTCCGTGCACTGCCTCACCGCTCGTATAGGCCTCCGGGGGGTAAACCTTGAATTGATACCCGTGGTCGTTAAGCAGCGTGACCGCGTTGCCAATCATCATATTGGCGAGCTCGCAGACGGTTTCGCGGACGACCTGCTCGGATTCTTCGATCTCGCAACCTGCCAGGGCGCTTGCTACGCGGGCAGCGGTTGCGGCGTCCATGTCTAAAATCACGCGGCCTTCGATTTCTCCCCGGATCGCGATCCGCGCGGAAACGCCTTTCGGGCGGTATCCTTCTTCCTCCATGCTCAGGTCACCAATTTTTGTCGGGCCGTCGAGCGCATGTGCCAGCACCGAATCGGCGGCGCTGATGAACGGCTGTATCAGTTGCATCTTCATGAGCGCGCTTCTCCCGCATGAGCCGGTGCCGGCACACCGTCATCGTCATTCAAAACGTAGCGGATAATTTCGTAGAGCACGTCAGGTTTCACGGGCTTCTGGACGAAATGACGCGCGCCCTTCTGGAGTGCCGCGAGGATGTTGTCCTGGTAGCCCACCGAAGAGACCATCACAATGCGCGCTTCCGGATGCTGACGGACAATCCGCTCGACCGCCTCGATGCCTTCCATCTGCGGCATTGTGATATCCATGAGTACGATATCCGGCTTGGTGCGAGCGTATTCGGTAATGGCTGTGCAGCCGTCGCCGGCCTCCCCGGCAACTTCGCCCCCAAAAGCGTCGATCATCTTCGCGAGGCTTTTGCGCGCAAAGACCGAGTCGTCCACCACGAGATAGCGAACCGGGTGGCTGTCCTGTTTTCGAGCCAACGGTGTAAACGGTTTCATGACTGTCTCCTCAGAATACAGTTCCTGTTTTTCATTTAACGACTCCGGACGGCTGGGCTTCGGTGTTGGCTATCGCCGCCAAATCTTTGGCGCATTGGGCGTAGAGGAAGTTGGGAAGGGCTTCCAATTCCAATACGCGTTCGACGTGTCCCCGTTCGACCGCGCTGCGCGGCATGCTGTCCACCACGCAAGAATTCGAATCCTGCGCCAAGGTTAAGCCTCCCGCATCTTTCACCAGACGGATTGCGTCGGCGCCGTCGTCGCCCATTCCGGTCATCAGCAGAGCGATGGCTTGCTCGCCCAGTTCCTTCGCAACCGAACGAAACAGCACATCCGCGGAAGGACGGTGACCATTGACCCGGGCCGATTCTGAAACAACCGCCATATAGCCGGTGACCGCACGGCGCACGAACAAATGCCGATTTCCGGGGCAGATCAGGGCTTCTCCCGCGACAAGTCGATCGCCCGAACGCGCTTCACGCACTTTGATCATCGAGCTTTCATCCAGCCGCTTCGCCAGCATTTCCGTGAAACCCTCCGGCATGTGCTGCGCCACCAGAAAGCAGCCGGCAAAATCCGCGGGAATTTTGGAAAGCATGTACTCCAGCGCGTTTGGCCCTCCGGTCGAGATTCCGACCGCCACTACGCGCGTGGGCGGCTGGGCGGATGAATTCTTGGAGGGGGATTTCTTGAATCGCGCAGGCGGGATTTCCGCTATCAACTTGGGGGAACCTGACATTGCCGCCGCTTTGATCTTAATTGCGAGTTCTTGAGCGATTTCCTGCAGGTGGCCCGACGCGGCGTTGCGTGGCTTTGTCACAAAATCAAACGCGCCCAGCGCCAGTGCTTTGAAAGTTGCTTGCGCGCCCTCGTGCGAATGCGCGCTGAAGACAATCACTGGCAAGTGGTACCGGCGTCTAATCTCCCGCATCATTTCGATTCCGTCCATGCGCGGCATTTCGAGATCGAGCGTCACGACGTGCGGCTTCAGCTCCTCGATTTTTTTTAAACCGAAACTCCCGTCCATCGCCGTGCCCACCACCTTAATGGTTCCGTCCTTTTCAAGGATCTGGGGGATCAGCTTCCGCATCAGCGCCGAGTCGTCCACCACGAGCACGCGAACAGGCGCTGTCATGCGATGGCTCCCAGGGCTGGCATTTGCGAAAAGCGGTGCGCCACCGCGGTGATATTCAGGATTAGGACGACCGTGCCATCTCCTAAAATGGAGGCCCCGCTGACCATGTCGGAAGCGGCGAGACGATCATCGAGTGCTTTAATCACCAATTCTTCTTCGCCCAGCAGACTGTCTACAATGACTCCGAATTTGCGGTCGCCTGCCCCGATGACGATGACGAAGATTTTCTTCGAGGCGCAATTCGAGCTTGCTGGCATTAGCCGATCAAGGTGCACGAGTGTGAGCAACTGATCTCGCAGACGAATCACATCGTAATCATCGACGCGATGGATGTCTTCGTTCCGGATGCGTGTAATTTCAATTACATTGGCCAGCGGGACGGCGCACAGATGCCCTGCGACTTGGAACAGAAGCGCCTGGATACTTGCCAGGGTCAGCGGTACCATCACGCGGAAGGTGGTCCCGAATCCAGGTTTGCTCTGTACTTCGACTGTGCCCTTCAATCGTTCCAGAGCCCCCGCAACCGCGTCCATGCCTACGCCGCGACCAGAGACTTGTGTTACCGTGTCCGCCGTGCTCAGCCCGGGCTGAAAAATCAGTTGCGTGGCGCCCGCTTCCGTAAGCTTTTCCGCATCGCCTGCGGAGATAGTGCCGCGTTCGACCGCGCGACGAATCAGCTTTTGCCGGGCAATGCCGCGGCCGTCATCCGAGACTTCGATTACCACCTGATTTCCCTGGTGATACGCGTTTAGCTTCACTGTCCCACGCGCGGGCTTTCCCCCTGCGGCGCGTTCCTGTGGCGGCTCGATACCGTGATCGACGGCGTTCCGTACCAAATGTGCCAGCGGCTCCGCCAAGGCGTCCAAAATGCCTTTGTCGAGATCCGTATTTTCACCGATGATTTCAAGAGCCACGTCGCGCCCGCAATTTTTGGCGATATCGCGCACTAGGCGTGGGAAGCGCCGGAACAGTTGCTCTACCGGTACCATGCGAATCTTCATCACCGATCGCTGCAGGTCTTCGAGCACTCGCGACTGGAAAGCCAGGGCGTCCACGAGCCGGTTTCGCAGTGGATCTTTAGCGTGACGCTTGTCAAATTCCAGAATCGTCCGGTGCAGCATGGATTTGCCGATGATGAGTTCACCGATAAGGTTCAGCACGGTATCAATCCGCGATGCCTCGACGCGCAACGTATTTTCCGCTGCCGCGAGAGCTGTCGAAGCACGCGTGGCGTGCGGTGCGTCCTCAGGCGGTACTTTCTGCTGCGGAATAGCTGCTTGCGTGTGGTGCGCCGCGGCGGACGCATTCGCTTCGGCCTCCAACAACACTTGGAGCAGATCCTGCGATGGTTCCTGCGCGTCGGAGACTTGCTCGACGACGATGCCTGTTACAACCGAAGGAATTTGGCATCTCTTTGTTAGAGTCTCTTTCGAATGCTCGCTTGCAATGGCAGCTTCGATATGCGTGGCCAACTCTGCCGCAGTTGCGTCGGGTGGATGCAGCCCGAGAATCCTGCCGGAGGTCTCGAGCACCTTGTGAATCAGCTGAAATGCCGCTGAACGCATTGCGCTCGCTGGATCGATTTGTAACGCGACGTTATACACGGTCTCGGCATGGCTCAACGCATCCGCGATTCGCTCACGCTCTGTCTCAAGCCAATCGAAATGGGGGACGAATAGATTATGCGTTGCCGCTACTACGTTGGTGTTCTGAGCTGGTTTTTGTGCAATCAGGCGTATGTGTTCTCGCAGGGCGTCGCCGGCAGGCGGGTCGATCCCTTTGCGATAGGCCCCGAGCATGGCCTGGAAAGTATCCGCCGCTGTAAAAATAACTTCGACAAGCGAGCCTTGGGCGGCATCAACGGCTTGCGGAGCCAGCGCGTCTTCCATCTCGTGCGCCAGCGTGCTCAATTCCTGGTATCCACAGGCCGCCGAGTCCCCCTTGAGGGTATGCACTACGCGGCGAACGCGCCGAATGATTTCCGCGTCGCCCGTGCGCGTCTCAAGCTCCAATCCCGCCTCATTAAGCTGTTGCAACAGTTCCTGCGCACTCTCAAAAAACAGCTCGCGCAACTCCGCCGAACGTTCCTCGGGGAAGAAGTTCATGCCGGCACCTCGATTCGCTGATATGCGGTGCCGTTGTTCTGATGGATCATTTTGAACTTTGTGGTCAGACCGAAAAGGCTTTCCGCGTGCCCTACAAATAGATAGCCCTCGGGATTCAAGCATCGATAAAATTTATCGATTAGACGCTTTTGCTCGGCCTCATCGAAGTAGATCATCACGTTGCGGCAAAAAATAATGTCGTTTCGTTCCGGCAGGAATTCCGCTTTCAAATTGTGGAAATCGAATTGGACCAGACGTTTTAGAGTTTGCTTTACAGAGTACTTATCGCCCATTTTTTCAAAGTAACGCAGGCGGCACGTGTAATCCACGGCCTCCATCTGATTGTCGGAATAAAGCGCCTGTTCGGCCTGGAGCAGAGCCGAGTAACTGATGTCCGACGCCACAATCTCCACTTTCCACGGCGGAGGAATCATCGGTTTCGGGGACGGCATGTCGAATGGCAGTGGATTGCGCAGATAGTAGTATGCCAGGGCGTCGCAAATCTGGATCGCCATGGTGTACGGTTCCTGGCCAGTGGAGCATCCGGCGCTCCAGAACCGAAGCGACCAGTCACGGCGTTCCTGTTTTTTGCGCAATAAATTCTCGAGTACTACTTTCGAGAAAAGTTCAAGCTGCGGCAGGTTGCGAAAAAAACTCGTCTCGTTCACCGTGAGATTCTCAACCAGCGCGGCGAGCTCCTTTTTTCCTTCATGGCTGGTTAGCAGGCGGTAGTAGCTGTAGAACGAATCGAGATTGCATGCTTTGAGCCGTCTTTGCAGGCGATCGCACAGAAAGTGAATCCGGTGCTCGTCGAAGCACATACCGCATTCCTGGTAGACGAGCGTCTGCAGCAGTTTCAGCTCTGGCTCGGTCATCGTAGCGGGGGCTGTCAAGGTAGCCATGGTTTTGTGCGAGTGCTCCTGGACGTTTGAGGTCGCGATTAGACCGCAGCCAGTGGCGCGGTCGCCTCTTCCAAACGCCGCAAATCCCCGCTTCTCAACACTTTGCTTAAATCCAAAAGAATAATGATACGGTCCCCCAACTTGCCGACTCCCGTGACATAATCGATCTCTCCATCGGGAAAAACTGAGCTGGGCGGTTCAATCTCCGACGGCGAAAGCTTTAATACCTCCGACGCTGAGTTGACAATCAGCCCAACCGTCCGCCTTTCGATCTCGACTACCACGATCCGGTTTTTTCTACTATTCTCGACGTGGCTTTCGCCGAATCGCTTGCGCAGGTCCATCACGGAAACGATTTTTCCGCGTAAATTGATCACTCCTTCCACATATTCCTGGGCATTAGGAACCGCGGTAATTTTCGGCACGCGAACGATTTCGCGCACCAGCGCAATCGGAATGCCATATGTTTCGCGCCCGATTTGAAGGCCAACGATCTGGACGTCTTTCGCCATAACAGGCTCCGTCGTCCTCAAGCCCGGACTAAATCATGATGATAGGCGTCTTCCGAGTGACGCCCGCGTTCTCCATCGTGGTCCCATGAAGGAACGCTGAGGCTCTTTTGCCGTCCATCCCGTTCGATCCGGAAACGGTCCATGCTTTCGAGCAATATTCGCGAGAGCTTCGACATTTGTTCCGCTGCTGCGGCAAGCTCAGTGGAGCTGGAAGTGGATTGCTGCACTAGCTCTCGCATTTTCTCCATTGCGCGCACCACCCCTTGAGCCCCCGAGGCTTGTTCTTCGACCGACGAGTTGATTTCTTGCGTAATTTCGGTGAGTCGCGTGGTTGCTTTAGCGATCTGAGAAGACCCGTTCGACTGCTCCATGGTAGCTGCGCCGATTTCTTGCGCGAATTTGTAGACTTCCGTAACGACGTTTGAAATTTTCCCGAATGCTTTGTTCAGGTCGAGTCCGAGCAGCAACCCTTCCTGAACCATTTGGGTGCTTTTGCTCATATTGTCCACTGCATCGCGCGCTTCCTTCTGAATACCCTGGATCAGCTCCGATATTTCCTTTGTGGACTGCGTTGATTTTTCTGCCAGTTTTCGCACTTCGTCGGCGACGACTGCGAAGCCCAGACCGTGTTCCCCGGCGCGAGCAGCTTCAATCGCCGCATTGAGCGCCAGCAGGTTGGTCTGTTCCGCCAGGTCGTCAATTACCTCGATGATCTTGCCGATATCGTCCGCTCGTTTACCGAGCACACCAATAATTTCTGAGGACGATTGAATGGAGGCGCTCGTGCGGTTCAACCCGTCGGTGGCTTTCTCCATCGTCGTAATTCCCGTCTCGACTTCAACTCTCGAACGGTGGCAGATATCCAGCAGGATCTTTGCGGTGTCCGCGACCCGCTGAATCGACGCCACCATTTGTTCGATGGAAGCTGAAGTTTCCGCGACGCTCGAGCCTTGCACTTGAGTGTTCTTCACTACGTTTTGGATATTGATGCTCATCTCGTGCATCGTGCTGGTGACTTCATCAATCGCGGATGCGGCTTGGACGCTGACCTTCGCTGACTCCTCGGAGGCCGCAGCCATCTGATTTGCTCCCGCCGCAACTTGGGAAGCGCTGCCCCGAACTTGACGGACGATTCCCCTCAACCCGTGCGCCATGCGCGAAAATGCCGTAGCCATCGTGTCGCGTTTCGAGAGAGGTTCGATTTCGACGGTCAAATCTCCTTCCGCGACAGCGGCGGAAACGCCTGCCATGCGCTTTAGGTGTTCGACCATGGTGCGGAAATTTTCCGCAAGCCTGCCGACCTCATCGTTGCGATGGATATCGATATTGTGATCCAAATCACCAGCGCTGCCGATTTCGTGCGCAACTTCGATTAGGTGTCCCAGGGGCTGCGTAATCGATTTCGCCGTGTAATACGCGATTCCCAGGCCAAGCAGAATCGCTATCATCATTCCGAATGAGCTTCCAATCGTGCTGATTGTGCTGGCCTGTGCTGCCGATGCATTTGCGTCTTCGAGCGACTTCTTTATGTGATTGTTGGCGTCGTCGAGGGTGTTCACGTCTTTGCCGATCCAAGATCCCGGTTTCTTTTCCAGATAGAAAACCTGAAGATCAGAAACAGTCACATCCCCGGAATCAACCTGGTGGCGTTTGTCAATCAGAGGTTTGGCAAAGTTCCGCCGCCAATCCTGTTCGCTCTCGCCGACCTGCAACAGGGCGCTCCGCAGCGTCTCGTCGTTTGTCTTTGTCCGCTGCTTCTCGATGTAATTGGCCAGTGCATCCTCTTCTTTATTCGTCTTGGCTTCGAGCCGTGGATCACCGCTGAGCAGGAAATTGCGCAAGTCAAGCCGCGCCTGCATCATCTGCGACCTCACACTCTCGATTGTCTGAACGCTTTGGAGGGTTGCCGCTGCCTTGTTGCGCACAGCGTGCTCGCGCAGTAGTGCGGAAAGATTCACGATAAATACGAGCAACAGGATCGCGAGAATGGATCCAAAGCCAAAGTAGAGCTTCTTGCCGATCGTCATTGCCAAATTCCTCCACGTGCCTGACGCAGCCTTGCGAAGGCATCGCCGTTGCCGTCGCTGTTTGCTTATTGCTGCTGAGGACTGAAATCAAACTCAATGATTTCCGTCGTCTCTTTCGGGCCGGACTCAAACTTCCAATTCTTCAGGGCTTTAATGGCCGCGTCGACCAACAGCGGGCTCCCGCCCACAGCATGTGTGCTCTTAACGTGGCCGTCGGGGGCGACGACCGCCTCGATTTTCACTTTTCCCGTAATATTCATTTGGCGTGCCAACGAGGGATAATCCGGAACTACGCGATGGCTCACCTTCCGTTTGGTCGCTGAGTCTTGGCCGAACGCGGCGGCCGGGAGGAGGAAAAGCGTGCCGAGTAGCGCCGCCGTGCCGAAGCGGGAAAGCAATTTTCTTGTGTCCACAGGCAATTCTCCTTGAAGAGAGCTGGTCATCCGCACTACCTAAATGCACGGTGGATACCAGTCCTAGAACTAGGTCATAGGGAACGCTTGAGTTAATCTAACTATATTATTTTCAATACGATAGATGTGTGGTAGGACAGTGAGATGACCTTTATCTGCGGTCGGACCGTCTCACCGATAACGGAGGGGCCGCCTGTTTGTCTCAGATTGAGAGCGACCAGCCAGTCCGCTAATGTACTTTCTCAACAACCCAGTGCATGGCGTTGCTTGACTCAAAATGAGATTGCAGGCTACCGTTGCTCCATTCTCAATTTGAGTTAGGTACGCGCGCAGTCCCCGTTAATTTATGCCTGCACGTTCGCGATCGAGAGACCTCTCCTCTCTTCACGAAGGCGGCCTCGAGCGCCTTTTCACGCGGGTCTTCGTCTCTGGCCGAAAGCGCTCTGTCCAAAGCGTTATTCGCCTTTACTGTCGTTCGGCAAAAGCGTTTTTTAACTTGGACGGCGTGAGCTATTGGGAGCTTGCGGCGCCAGATGAGATCGTTGTTCGCCATTCTGAAGGCCAGCCTCGCTGTCGAGTTGGCAATCGAAGCTTTCGACTGAGCGAAAATGCGCTTTTCCTTCGAGCGTTTTCCAGCCGTCGTATGGTTCTTTCCCGTTGTACGCCTGCCGAATTCGCTCCCGCCGATGCTATTGCTCGCTCGCGCTCGTGGTTGCTCGTTCCAGTACAACCGGGGGGCAATGCGCGGGGTGTTTTTGTTTTCGCATATCGCGCTCCGGTCCGTGACTTGAATCCGCGCGTCGCGAGACAAGCTGAGATATTTGCCGCCGCATTTGAAGCTACGGTCTGTTCATCATGTCATGCCCCGTCGACCGGGGCCGCTGAGAGGCGCGCTCAGAGCCTGATGAACCTTGCGGTCGAGTTGAAGCCCTCGTTGCGTCTCCCTGAATTCGTCGGTCGATTTACACTTCGGGCTGCGGAAATGCTCGACGCTCGAGCGGCAATTCTGGCGCTGACGCGCAGCGCTCGCCTCGAGACGGTTTATTCGCACAATGTGTCGGGAAAAGCGGAGCGGCCCGCCCTTGACGCGGCACTGACAAAACTCGCAGCCGAGGATCCGCGACCTCTTCTCCTCGGGTCGGCCGCTGCGCTGCTGGGCCCGCAGTTGGCGTCTTTGCTGGGCTGGCGCCATTTGTGTTTTGCCCGTCTCACGGGTCGCGAGGGCGACCTATTGGGCGCCATCTGCTTAATCGACCGCGACAGCGATCTGTCGGAAGAGGACCGCAATTTGGTCCACGCGCTTGCCGGTCATGCGTCCGTTGCTCTGGAAAATTCGCGGCTTTTCTCGCGCATTGAACAGTCCAAACGTCAATGGGTGGAAGACTTTGACGCGATCAGCGATCTAATCGTTGTCCACGATCCATCGAACCGCATCGTGCGCGTCAATCGCTCCTTGGCTGAATCCCTCGGCTCGCGCCCATCAGAGCTAATTGGAATGAGCACGCGCGCGCTCAGCTCAATCGCCGCGGATTCCGGGCGCGCCTGCCCGTTCTGCCGCGAACCCGGGCCATCTGTGGAGGAGGCAGTGCTGACCTCGGGCACGAAAGCCTTCTTGATTTCCACGTCGCGCATAGGCAGCGGATCCGACGAGGGCTCGCGGACCATTCATATTCTCAAGGACATCACCGTGCAGCGAACCTACCAGGCGCAGCTTCAACGCGAGCGCGATTTCAATACGAAGATTCTGAATCACACGCAGAGCATGATCCTCGTGCTGGATACGGCTGGACTTGTGAGCTATGCCAATCGTCGGTGCTTTGAAGCGGGCTATCGCGAAAAGGACCTTTTGGGTAGGCTGCTGGCGGAGTACGTTCCGCGAGATCATCGCGCTCTTTTCGAGCGAGCGTTTGATACCGCGCTCCACGGATTTGCGTCGGAAAACCTCGAGCTTCCAGTTCTGCGGGGAAACCGAAGCACAGGCAGGTTTTCCGTGAGCCTCAGCCCCATGCGCGATGAGCAGGGGCACGTCAATAGCATTGTTGTCGTGATGGCCGATATCACGGACGCTGCCGTCCTGCAAACGCAGCTCCGGCACAGTGAAAAGATGGCGGCGCTCGGCCAGCTTGTCTCGGGGGTCGCGCATGAGATCAACAACCCGCTCGCCGCGATCGTCGGCTATTCCGACTTACTCCTCGAAAATCCGGATATTTCCGAGGCCGCAAAGGGCGAGCTTCGCATTGTTCTTCAAGAGGCGGAGCGAACCAAGGGAATCGTGCAGAACCTCCTGCACTTCGCGCGCCAGATGCCGGCGCGGCGCGAGCCGCTGGACATCCATTCCGTTCTAAGCCAGGTGCTGCAACTTCGCGCCTATGGCTCAGCCGGGCAGAGTGTGGAAGTCGTCGAGCGTTTCGGCTCAGTGCTGCCGCGTATCTCTGGTGACGCCCACCAGCTACAGCAGGTGTTCTTGAATATTCTCAACAATGCCTACGACGCTGTGCATGAAGCCGGGCGCGCCGGGAAAATCGAAATCATCACATCCGAGCGCGAGGGCTTGATCGAAATCACGATCCGTGACAACGGTACCGGCATTTCCAACACGGAACGTATCTTTGAGCCGTTTTATACAACCAAGGAAGTCGGCAAGGGCACGGGGCTTGGACTGAGTATTTGTTATGGCATCGTGCGCGAACACGGAGGAGAAGTTTCGTGCGCGAATAATCCCGATGGCGTGGGCTGTGCATTTTTCGTGCGCTTGCCCACGGCGGAGGCTTCCGCGCTTGCCGCTGTTTCGGAAGACGCAAGATAAAAGGCAAAAGAGGAATTAATGTCCAACGATTTGCGTATTCGATTCCTGGTGGTCGACGATGAGCCGTCCATCCGCAAACTCTGCATGACGATTGGCGAGAAACTGGGCTTCATTTGCTCGGATGCCGAAAGCGCCGAAACGGCCCTCGCAACACTGGAAGCACATGCCGCTGATGTGGTCATCGCCGATTTGAAACTCCCGCAAATGACCGGCGTGGATTTATTGTGCCAGATCAAGCGGCTCCTTCCCGATGCCGAAGTTGCGATTATGACGGGCCACGGCACGATTGAATCCGCCGTCGACGCCATGAAGCTCGGCGCCTACGACTATATCGAGAAGCCCTTTCGCGTTGAGAAACTTCGATTACTCCTGCAACGCATGGCGGAAAAAGTCCGTCTCGTCGGCGAAAACCAGCTTCTTCGCGAGCGCATGGACACCGAAGTTCGCCTCGATGGAATTGTCGGGACGTCCGCGAAGGTTCAGGATGTCCTCCGGATGATCGCGCGGCTGAAGGATTCACGCACGCCGGTGCTGATCGCGGGCGAGAGCGGCACGGGCAAGGAGCTTGTCGCGCGCGCCATCCATTTTCGCGGCCCGCTCGCACAGATGCCCTTTGTCGCGGTCGATTGCGGCGCGCTTGTACCCACATTGATGGAAAGCGAACTCTTTGGCCACGAAAAAGGGGCCTTCACCGGCGCCATGAAATCGAAGGTGGGGCTTTTTCAAGCTGCGAATGGCGGCACGATCTTTCTTGATGAAATCGGCGAATTGCCTCTCGAAATGCAGGCGAAACTTTTGCGCGTGCTTCAGGAAAAGGAAATACGGCCCGTTGGCAGTAACGAGAATTCCGCCGTCGACGTCCGCGTCATTGCCGCGACAAATCGCGACCTCGAAGTCGCTTACCGTGCCGGCACATTCCGCAAAGATCTTTTCTTTCGCTTGAATGTCATCACAGTCCACATGCCGGCGCTTCGCGAGCGCCGTTCGGATATTCCCATGCTGGTCCACTGTTTCCTCGATCGCCACGCGCCCGGCGAAAATGTCCAGGTCAGCCCGCAGGCGATGAAGACATTTTTACAATATGACTGGCCCGGCAATGTTCGCGAGCTTGAAAATTCCATTGCCCGCGCTCTGGCGCTTGGGGACCGCCATGCTATCGACGTCAAGGATTTGCCCCCGGCAATTCTTTCCGGACCCGACTTCAGTATCCCCACCGAAGATGCCAGCAGGTTGGCCTCCACGGCTCTTGCGGACATGGAGCGCATGACTATCCTTCGCGTCTTTGAGCAGGCAGGAGGCGATAAAGCGCTCGCCGGCAAAATGCTGGGCATCAGCCGCGCCACGCTTTACCGCAAACTCAAGCAGTATCAAATTCCTTTGCGGGCCGCCTCGAAAACTGCCGTTAGCGAAATAGCCGGATCATAAGAACATCGGTCAAATTTTCATCGTGAAACCGTAAATAGTCCCCCGGCGACCGTGAGACACTTTCGTCGCAGGTTGAGACGTTCGACCCTTTCGCAGCGCGCCTGTCTCGCATAAGTCCCGCAATTGCAGCATCTTAAATTTCCTATAGGGCGGTGCTATTTGGCTTTGCACTTGCTCTTTATTCTCTTCGCGCAGCAGGCATGGTGTATTCAGCGGTGTCTTACGGGCCGCAAATGAGGCGCGAAGAATGAGGCGCGAAAAAGGGCACGACTGATCATCGAATGAGTGGTCTTACGGAAAAACCCGTGTCGGTAAAGCAATCCGCGCAATCGCTGGGAGCGAAGGCTGAAGCGATAGCTGCGGCGTGGGATGAAGCGCGCCTCGTTTATCCGCTCTATTTTTATCTGACCTCGCATTTCCATCTCGAAATTCCGCCGGTTCATGACCCGAGTCTTCCAGCGGCATGCCCGGCGTCGAATCTCTTTGACCGTATCATGCTTTGGCTCGGCCAGATGGACGCGCGCGTCCGCACAAATCAACTCCGACAACTCTTGCATTCCTTAAAGGAGATCAAGCCGGAAAGCTTGCGGGCTATTATTTTGCGCCTGTTGCGGCGTCCGGAAAAAACACCAACGGATCGCGATAACATCGACCTGCTGCTCGCAACGTATTTCGCCCTGTGCGCCCCGGAGGATCTTTATTCGTGCGAAATCACGCTTGCTGACGTCGCGCAAGTCCTTCGCGGCGCACTCGCCGATGCTGAATCCACGGAACTCGAATGGTGCGGGCCGCTGGACCAGATTCTCGATGCCATGAAGCAATGTCACGGCCTTCGTGAAGTTTTCGCCGGCAAACTTCTCGAAAAGGGGCGCGAACTGAAAGACGCTTCCGGGTTCATGTTCTACGACCCGGCGGCGCTGGTTGCGTTTACACGCTTTAATTTCTTGCTGCGCCGCTCATTTTTTCGCCTTCTTCATGCGGATTTGCGCGCCATTCGCGAAGGTCTCAGCGAGCTTGAGCGCCGCAGCATCTCCGTCGTCGATTGCCGGTCGGCGGGTCTGTCGGCCCAAGAGCCCGTCGCGCACCTGCGCGAAATCTCGCTGGCTTGGCGCCAGCCGATTTCCTCGGACTATGCGGCGGAGTCGGCTAATCGGACCTTCGAGCACCTTCTAGCCATTCGCGACGCAGTAGAACGCACGCTTGGGATTGTCTCCGCCCCGGCGAAAATTCCTGTTATCACCACCGTTCCGGCTTCAAACGCGGAGGATTTCGCCGCAGCGCCAGAAATGCCGAGTTCGCCCGCTTCTGTGGCTTCAATCGATGCACCCGCAAGCCGCGTGCGTCTAGAGAAACCTACGCTTGCGGGATCCATTCGTGATAATGCAACAGCGACCAGAAGTGCGGCTCCTACAAATGTGAGTAAGCAGGCAGGAGCGCCCGTTGCCAACACCAAACCGCTGAACGCGGTCGTTGCATCGCCGCCCGCGGAATCGAAGCCAGCCCAGTCAATTCGCTCAACCACTTCCTCTTCGGAAGCGGTTGAACCGGATGCAGATCACGATGCTTCTCGTAAGAATCGGCCGACCCCGAAGAGCAATCTCCCTTCACCGCAGCTTGAAGAGTGCCTCGAAAGCATCTGGGAACAATTGATCGAGGCGCCCCCCAGCCGTGGCCGCTCGATGAGCACGGTCACGCTCGGTGATGCTCGAATTCTGCTCTCGGCTTGGGAGGTAAACGCCTTCGTCAGTGATGGTGGCCAGCTTTCCGAGGATCTTCGTCGCGCTGTCGCGGCCCGGGCACTCGTCGTACTTGCACGAGAAGAACAAAAGCGTTCCGGCGATTCGGCGAAGCTCGATGCTGCGTTCGCCCTCGGACGCGGCGAAGTGACGTATCTGCAGCGCCGCGTTGACGAAGCTCAACGTATGAAGAACACGGAAGCCGCCGTGAACCTGGGTATTAGCGCTCGTCGCCTGCTTTCCGCCATCGAATCCACGCAAAACTAAGCGTCGAAGAACGCCCCTTTTCTCCTGCTTTTAGCGGCGTTTCAGTTCGGACGATGCAGTGGGTAGCCGGCGATGTCGCTCGGAATTTTCTCAACGCTAGCCGCACAGGTTGGTGCCAGTGAGAAAGAATCTCAGAGTGAGACGAGGGAGACTGCCTTCCTTCTAAATTCTTCTAATTGCTGACCACTCGCTTGCCAAGTAAACGTTTGCAGATCACAGGTTTAAGGGCAAATGTATTTCAGCAGCTCCACCCTCGTCGATTGGCTCGGCTCGTGCATTTATATTTCCGGCCCATTAGATGTTAGATGGAGGATTGTGTGTTGAAGAAAGTTCTGGTTGTCGATGACTCAATAGCTGCCGTCAAGATGATGCAGGGAATTCTGGACTCGGGCGGCTACCCTTCGGTCGGTTTGAGCGATCCGCTCAGGATTGAAGAAACCATCAGGACTGAACATCCGGGCCTCATTCTCCTCGATATCGTCATGCCCACCCGCAACGGTTTTCAGGTCTGCCGCGAACTGAAGGGAAATTCCCTGTTCGGAAGCATTCCTGTCATTCTCGTTAGCTCCCGGAATACTTCGAGCGACAAATTTTGGGGCCAGCAACAGGGCGCGGACGCATACATCGCAAAGCCGTTTACCCCCGAAGAGCTTTTAGAAACAGTGCGGAGGTTCGCGTGATGGCCGGCGAATCCAAGACCGAACGGGGCTTCGAGCCGCATTCCGAGCTTTTTGCCATGAAGCCTGATGAAGATGATCTCCGCGACTTGCCGGACACGATCGAGCCGCTGGATGGCGATGCGATCGCCGCACAGCGTTCGCCCGAAAGCCAGTACTGCGTTTTTCGCGCTGGCCGCGAACGCTTTTGTCTTTCCGTCCTGGCGATCGAGGAGGTCGTTGATTGGCCGCCCATCACACGCGTTCCCCTGGGACCTTCCTTCTTGATGGGTGTCTTCAATCTTCGCGGTTCCATCGTTCCGCTCGTGGACATTGCCTTCACCGAGGGCCGCCGCTCGGGTCTGCTGCCGCGCCACGTTGTCGTGGCCGTATTGCTCGATGACGCGCATCCTTCGTGCCTGCGCTTCGGCATTGCCGCTGATGAAGTGATAGGAACCTATACGGCCTCCGACAATTCGATTCTCGACCAGATGCCGAGCGACGTGCCGCATTGCCGGGGGATGCTGCGGCACGACGATCGGCTCGCTCTTGTCCTCGACTTGCCCAGAATGATCGACGTGTTTCCGGTGCCAGTGATATGAGGCCCGCCAGGTTCATGATTCAAAAAGCCGCCGCGCGCGCCGCGGCCATTTCGTTTTTTAATTTTCGGAGGATGTCATGAAATCGCGTCTCAGCACGACTATTTGGATGTTGATATTGTGGGATGTGGCTGCGCTCGGCGGAGTCCTCGGGCTGGCGTTTCATGCCGGTGCGGCGGCGAACGGGCAATCCTTGGCGAATTTTTCCTCGCTACCGGGGAACGCTACCGGCAGCCTGGTAGGCGCCGCCGCTCTCGTGCTTTTCACGTTCCTTCTTCACGTGTTCTTGTTGCCCAAACGCATTCTGGGACCCCTTTCTGATTTGGCGAGCTTTTCCGAGCGGCTCGCTGCGGGCGATTCGCGCGCGAAGGCGGAAGTTGTTTCTTCCGACGAGTTCGGTTTCATCGCCGAAAACTTAAATCGGAGCGCCTCGAAGTTCGCGCGTTCCTCGGTAACTCAGGAGGCTTCCGATTCGCTCCAGCGAAGCATCACCGACTTGCTTAACCTGATCAACCAGGTCGCGCGAGGCGACTTGACCATGCGCGGCCGCGTCACGAACGATGCCCTCGGCAACGTCACGGACTCGGTGAACTTCATGCTCGAGAATTTCAGCAAAGTCATCGAGCGCGTCCGCAAAGCCGCCATTGACGTCAGCACCAGCGCCAGCCAAATTCTCCTTGCCGCTGACGAAATGACCACCGGAGCCACGCAGCAGGATCAGGAAATCACAAACACTTCTTCCGCCGTCGAAGAATTGACTGTCTCGATGAAGCAGGTGTCCAACAACGCGGAAGCCAGTGCCGAGGCCGCTCGCCGCGCCCTCGATGCCGCGGAACAGGGTAACCGCGCCGTGCGCGACACTCTCGAAGGTATGCAGCGGATTCGCGCTTCGGTGCAAGCGACCGCCAAGAAGATCAAATCCCTCGGTGACCGCTCGCTTGAAATTTCTGAAATTATCAACGTCATTAACGACATCACTGAACAGACGAACCTGCTCGCCCTCAACGCTGCCATCGAGGCTGCGCGCGCCGGCGAAGCGGGACGCGGTTTCGCCGTCGTCGCTGACGAAGTCCGCAAGCTGGCGGAACATTCCCGCAGCGCCACGAAAGACATCGCCGCGCTCATCAAGGCCATTCAGGCGGAAACGAACGAAGCGGTTGTCGTTATGGAGGAAGGCACAAAAGAAGTGGAAGTCGGCGCCAGCCTCGCCGATCAAGCCGGAAAGGCGCTCGAGGCCATTTCGAGCGTGGTTCGCCAGTCCGCGGAACTCGTCCAGGAAATTTCTCTCGCATCGAAACAACAGGTGCGCGGCACCGAAGGCGTCGCAAACGCCATGCAAATTATTTCTGGTATCACCCGCCAGACGTCGCAAGGCGCGCGTCAGACCGTCTCAACCGTCGGCACCATGGTCAAGCTCTCTGACCAGTTGAATGAAGCGCTCGCTCAGTTTCGCCATGCGTCGAAAAACAGTTCGGAGAATTCCGGTGAGTCACGCCCCGAGCCGATTCCGGCGGGGATGCGCCGTTAGCGAATTGGCATAAATGAACATTCGGCGCTGAACCTGGACCGAAAAATGAGAGAAAAACCGATCATCGCGATCACCGAGTATGAGCTCGACGAGATTCGCACGCTCATCGAGCGCCGCTCGGGAATTTTATTCGACGCTTCGCGTGAGCGTTTCTTTTCCACGCGCATTCGCGAGCACATAAGTGCGAATCGTCTTGGCCACGGCACCGATCTTCTGCGGAAGCTCCGTTCGTCAAATGTCGAATACGACGCGCTGGTCGAGCGCCTCCTCACGCAGGAAACTTCATTTTTTCGTTATCCCGCGGTTTATGAAGCCCTCGAAAAAAAAGTTCTGCCCGAGCTGCACATGAAGAAGTTTTGGGAGAATCCGCGCACCCTGCGTATCTGGAGCGCCGGCTGCGCCACCGGGGAAGAGCCCTTTTCGATCGCCATCAGCGTCGCGGACGCGCTCATGTTCGCCGAGGCATGGAACATCGAAATCCTTGCCACGGACATCAGTAAGCAGGCCCTCAGTCTCGCGGAGCGCGGTGTTTATTCCCGGCGCAGCCTCGAACATCTGTCGCCGCATCAGCTCGGCCAGTATTTTTCCGCCTCCGGAAATGATCATATCGTGAAGCCGCGCATCCGCCGCATGGTGTCATTTGCTCCCATGAATCTTGCCCAGGCGGTTTATCTCGGCCGCCTCGACTGTATTTTCTGCATGAACGTGATGATTTATTTCTCCGAATCCCGCCGGAATTCCCTGATACAGCATTTTTACGAATATCTGGAGCCGGGCGGATATCTTTTTCTCGGCCATTCTGAATCCATTTCGGGCGTCCCGGTAAAGTTCGATTCCGTCGTTTGCGGCGATTGCATTCTGTATCGCAAGCCCGCCGGTGAAATGATTTACCGCGGCGCCGCGTTGGTCGAAGGTGCTTTGTGAGCGATCCGGGCAAAGGCGCCATCGAAGTATTTCTTCAGGAAGCTTCCGAGCACCTGCAATTCCTGCGGGAGTATTCGAGCATTCTTCAGGAGCCGCGGCCGAATCCAGAAGATCTGGAGCGCCTTTACATTGCTGCTCACACGCTTTGCGGCAATTCAGCGACGTACGGCTTCCCCCTGTTTTCAGAGATTGCTGGCAAGCTGGCGCACATTTTTCAATACACGCGTAACGCGCCATTAAATTCCGATACCATTGCACCACTCACGGAGTTTCTTTCCGATGCCATCTCGGTTCTTGAATTCGACTTGCTGGAAATCAGCGACAGTGGCGCCGAAGTCGCCGCGGACATTCAGGCTCTCAAGCAACGCTACATGTTTGCGTTCCCAGTTTCCTCGCCAATCGATTCCTCCCCCATTTCACCACCGAACTCGGAGGATGCGCTCCACGCTGGCGCTCGCGAAACGGCGCTGACAAATGTCTCGGAATTGGCCTCAGCCTACGATCTTCTGCCCGCTGATGGCGAAGTATCCGCGGAAGTTCTGCAATTGTTCGTCTCTGAGGCCGAGGAGCATCTCCAGACCGTGACGGAATGCCTGCTTGCCCTTGAGGCGAACTCCAACCCTGACGATATCAACAGGCTCTTCCGTTCAGTTCACACGGTTAAGGGATCGGCCGCGCAGGTCGGACTGCACCGCATTTCGGCAATCGCTCATCGCGTCGAGGACGTGATCGGGCAAATGCGAGACGGTGCGCTTGCTCCCAGCGCCGAGCTAACTGACCTATGTCTCGAATCGGTTGACATTTTGAAGAAATTTCTCCACAACGACTGGCCCGGCGAGATGCTCGCGCGCTCAGCCGTCGACTCCTTCCTTTCGCGAATCACGGAATTTATCTCCGACAAAAATGCGGAATATGCTTCGCCTGCCAATTCCGACCCGCCAACATTCGCTGAGGACGCCAGCCGGAAGGTTCCTCAAGTATCGCCCTCCCCGGCCTCAATCCACGGAAGCCCGGCCTCCCACGCGCCGCAGCGGCGTTCCGTTCGGATCTCGCTCGAGCGTCTCGACAAAATGATGAACGCGGTAGGCGAGCTGGTCATCAACCGCACGCGCATGATCGGGCGTCTCGCCGAGCTAGAGAAGCTTGTCGAAATCCTGAATTTCTCCAAAGGCCGGCTGGCCGAGAAAATTTCTGGCTTTCAGGACAAATACGAATTCAACTGGATTGGCTCGACTCCCGCGCCTGCGGCGAATGGCGGCGCCAAATATTTTGCAAATAGCGGCCCTGCTTTTGCCTCGGAGGGTCGCGATTCCTTCGGTGATTTCACCGAGCTTGAAATGGATCGCTACGACGACTTCAGCATCCTTTCGCGTTCGCTCACCGAAATATCCGCGGACGTCAATGAAGTTCTTGCGCAACTGGGCGGTTTTATGAGCCGCGTCGACGCCGATATCGATGAATTCACGAAGTTGGCGCGCCGCTTGCAAGATCAAATCACGCAAGCCCGCATGATTGCCATCGGCAATCTCTATACTCGGCTCTCGCGCACCGTTCGTGATGCCGCGAAGGCCGCGGGCAAGGAAGTCAATTTGGTTCTTGAAGGCGCCGACACCGAGCTCGACAACAATATTATTGAGCAGATTTCTGATCCCTTGATTCATGTCGTTCGCAATGCCGTCGCTCACGGTATCGAGGATGCTTCCGAGCGGCGGGAGCGGGGGAAGAATCCCCAGGGACAGGTCACGGTTCGCGCGTATCACCGCGGCAATCACATCTTTATCGAAGTGGAAGACGATGGTAACGGCATCGATTCCGAAAAGATTCGCGCCCACGCGCTGGAAGCGGGCTTCATATCGCCCGACCAGGCTCGCCAGATGAGTGAGCGCGACCTGCGCAACCTTCTTTTTATGCCCGGCTTTTCCACCGTGCGTGAAAAAACGGAACTCGCGGGACGCGGCGTTGGCTTGGACGTGGTGAAATCCAATCTCGACGCGCTCAATGGCGAGGTCGAAATTCGCAGCGAAGCTGGCCGCGGCGCTTCCTTCATACTGAAAGTCCCGCTCACGCTCATTATTTCCCAAGCGCTTTTCGTTCGCTGCGGCTCCTCCATATTTGCTTTGCCCCTCGCGTTCGTGGAGGAAATTCGCCGTCTAAGGCCCGAGGAAATTGACGACGTCGGCGGAAAGCTCCTTGCCAGGGTGCGTGAAGAAACAATCGACGTGGTTCGGCTCGACGCTCGTCTCGGCCTTCCTTTTCTCGAAACCGCCAGCGGCTATTTCCGCATGGTCATTGTGAATGTGTCGGGCCGCCGCGTTGGCATCGTTGTGGAGGAAGTCCTGCGCAAGGACGAAGTCGTCATCAAGAATCTCGGCGAGTTCCTGCGCAATGTGAAGCTGTTCCCCGGAGCGAGTATCGCTCCCGATGGCAGCCTGATTTTGCTGCTCGACTTGCATCGTCTTGCCGCGCAGGAGCTGGCTGAGCACGCCACCGTGGCAACCACGGCCGCGGTGGCCAGAGTATTTGCTCCCGGCGCTGCCGCTGTGGCATCAGGCAGTATTCCTGCCGAAGCGATCGATGAAGTTCAGGAAAACCGCGTTGTCATCGTCGCCGACGACTCGATTAGCGTTCGCAAATTCGTCGCACGCATGCTCGAGAAGGCTGGATATTGTGTCCGCCTCGCATCGGATGGGCTGGAAGCGGCCGAGATCGTCGCACAGTCTGGCGCGCATCTGATCGTCACGGATCTCGAGATGCCGCGCATGAACGGATACGAATTGATGAGCCACCTCCGTCAACACCCGGAAACGCGCCGCATTCCGGTTATGGTGGTCACATCGCGAGCTGGCGCCAAGCATCGTGATCGCGCATTGAAAGAAGGAGCCGCCGAGTTTTTGACGAAGCCTGTCCAGGAAGAGCAATTGCTCGCTGCGGTGGCCAGGATTTTCGGTTTGGAGAAAGCTGGAACGCACCGTCCGCCGGTTCCAGTTGCTTAGCCCATGAACGCGACGACCAAAAAACTCCGTGTCCTCATTGTGGACGACTCCGCGTTCATGCGCAAAGTGCTGCACGGGATCATCGCCGCCGATCCCCAGATGGAAGTCGCTGGCCAGGCGAAGGACGGCCGCGAAGCAATATCCATGGCCGAATCGCTTAAGCCTGACGTAATAACCATGGACATCAATATGCCGCGCATGGACGGCCTGCAAGCAACCGAGCACATCATGTCGCAAAATCCCCGCCCGATCGTCGTTGTCAGCTCCGAATCGCGCGAAGGCGCAGCCAGCACGCTCATTGCCCTCGGACTTGGCGCCATCGATTTTGTCCCTAAGCCTTCGAGCGGCATTGATCTCGACATGAAATCTGTCGCGGAAGATCTCAATCGCAAGCTGAAAATGGCGGCAAAGGTCCGCGTGATTCGCACAGCGGCGCGTCCCAAGCATCATGCAACTGGTACGCATCGCGTACCTGCGGGCCCCGCGAACTCAGACGGAGCCTCTGATGGCGGCGGAACAGGGAATCGCTTTCCCGTCGTGGTGATTGCGGCCTCCACGGGAGGCCCCGCCACGGTCATGCGTCTGGCGGAAGCCTTCCCCGCGGATTTTCCAGCTGCTGTTGTGCTTGTGCAGCACATGCCTGCAAACTTTACAACTCAGTACGCCATCCAACTCGCTGATGTGACCGAGATCGAAGTGAAAGAAGCCCAGGAGAACGATGTCTTGCGCCAGGGTATTCTTTACATTTGCCCGGGATCCCATCATCTGCGCATTTCATCTCAAGGCCGAATCGTTCTGGATGAGGGGCCGCGGATCTTGGGTTACCGTCCCTGCGCCGATCTGACGATGGAGACGGCGGCACAATGGGCGGGCGCGATGACGATGGGAGTCGTTCTCACCGGCATGGGCAACGATGCCTCGCGCGGCGCTCAGGCGATTCGCGCCGCTGGCGGCGTTGTCATCGCCCAGGATGAAGCTACTTCCGTGATTTTCGGCATGCCTGCCGAGGCCATCAAGACCGGAGCCGTGAATCAAGTTCTGCCACTGGGCCAAATTTTCCCCGTGATCGACAAATACGTTCGCCAAATAGCACACTCGGCGCAGACGGTCCTGCGATGAAGACCATCTCCACCGAAATACGATCGTCCCGCCGGCACGCTCGTGCGGAGCCCGTTATCCTCTTCGTGGTTGCTAAACAAACATTCGCAATCGCCGCCAGCGCCATTCACGAAATCCGCAGCACCGATAGCCTGTCGTCCGCCGCATCGGAAATCGTGGTGAAAGATTTGCCGCAAGTTCGGCATCGTCTCCGCCGCGGACGCAAATTCTATTATGTCGTGAACGCATGCGCGCACTTTGGTATGCCTCCATCGCGTCCCACGCTCGTTCTCGTTCTGCGCAATTCGCGTGTCGCTGTTCTGGTTGACCAGATTGATCGCATGGAAACCATGTCGCGCCTCACGGCCCTTCCGCAATCTTTTTCCGGGCCTGAGCGGGCGTGGTATCGAGGGCTGACGCTGGTCGGCGAGAGCGTTGTTCCCGTGCTAAATCCTTCTGGATTATTAACTGAACAGGAACTCGCCCAACTGGACGCTTCCGGCGATTCGATGGCGAATCCCGTGCAATCCGTGGCCCCTTCTGTTCAAAACGAAGCTCAGGGAGTTGCTCTCCGATGACCGTCCCTGCGGCACCGCAACGGAAATCCTTCGTGGTTTTGCCTCTCGGAGGCCGCAGGGTCTCATTTCCGGCCGAGTCAGTCATCGAATTGGTGGCCTTGGGGAAGCTCCAGACATTTCCGCATCGCACCCCTTGGATCTCTGGCGTGATCGTGCGTCGCGGCCGCGCCGTTCCCGTTTGTGACCTAAGTTGTCTGCTGGGCCAGACGAGCGCGGCGCCCGGCCGCTTTTACCTGATTGTGGAATGGCGAGCCGGCGGCACATTCGATTGGTGCGCGATTCCAGTTGCCGGAGAATGCGAACTCGCTAGCACGGAAGAAATTCTGCCCGTTGACGCGCTCACCGCCAGCGAAGCGCCGCATATTACGGGCTTCCTCCAGGTCGCCGAGGAGCGCCTTGAAATTTTGGATTTAGCGAAACTCATTCACGAACGTCGGCCATCGCTCGATGCGAGTGCGGCGGAGTCGGCGTTATGAGCACTGCGGCGGATCGGCCAAAAGTTTTGCTCATTGACAGCAATGTCTATTTTTCCCGAAAACTGGGCGATGCCCTGAAAAAGGAAGGCTTCGAAGTGCTGACGAGTTCGCAAGCGGCCTACTCCCTGACGATGCTCGAATGGAACACGCCCGCAGTCATCCTCTGCGCCACCAATCTCCGCGAAATGGGCGCCTATGAAATTGCGCCATTGCTTCGCGCGGACGCGAAAACGGCGAATATTCCTCTCATCGCTGTCGGCAGCGGCGGCGATCGGGCGCTTATGGAAGCATTTCGCTGCGGCTGCGACGATTATGTTGACCGCCGGCGCGGCCCCGATGATATTGCCGCTCACGTCCGCGCCTTCCTTCTCAGCCGGCAGGAAGGCTTTCAGCCCACGCAAATGGTTCCCAGCGCAATTACAACATTAACGGGCGATCTTTCCCGTCTCGATTTGCCCGGTGTGATTCAAATGCTCAATCAAGCGCGCCAAACCGGCGCTCTGAACATCAATTCCGGGGACACCGACGGTGTAATTTACTTTGATGCCGGTGAGCTTTCGCACGCCGAATGCGGGCCGCTTTTTGGCGACGAGGCCGTCATCCACATCCTCAAATCCTGCGAAGGGGCCGCCAAAGGCATTTACAAATTCGTGTACGGAGTCACAGCGGCTCACCGTACTGTCCTTCGCTCCTCCACCGATCTCATGCTGGACGCCATGCGTGAGCTTGATGAAGCGGCGCAGAACGATAGCGAAAATTCATCCGATTCCCGGGGCTGCGCGCAAGGGGATGCGGAGGCCGCATCGCCATCCACTGCTCCCCACGCTGCGCACGCCGAAATCGTATCCAGCAAGTCTGAATCGGAGCGCCCATGAGCGAAACTGTGATTCTTCCCGGCGAGCGCGTTCCCACGGTGTATTTCATTGACGACAGCGCCACAATGCGCGAAGTCATTAAGATCGCTTTCCGTCGCGAGTCGATTCACGTGATTACGTGTCACGACGGTGCATCCGCGCTGGCGCAGTTCGCCGAAAACATCCCTGACGCCGTCATAACGGACGTCATCATGCCCGACAAGGACGGTTATGAAATTTGCCAATTCATCAAACAGAATCCGGAGCTTCGTAAAACACCGGTCGTATTGATGTCCGGCGTTGTGAACCGTACTGTTGCGGAAAAGGCCATCGCGGTTCAGGCGGATGAACTCATTCGCAAACCATTCCAGCCGCAGGAACTGATCGCGCGCGTCAAGAACCTCCTAAATCCGAAATCCGCGGCAGCTCCGCCAGAAAATACTTCCTCCGTCTTCGAAGCGCCGCGTCCTGCAGCGAGCGCACTTTCTGGGATTTTCGCGCCGCCTCAGGCGCCTTCTGGAACGAATGCGCCCGTGCCCGTTTCGGTTGCGCCACCAGAATCATCCGAGGCGGAACATTGGAAAGCCTGTCCGCCCGCATCCGTGCGTCCAGGCGGGAACGGCTCCGCCGCTGAAGTCCAAAAGCTGCGCTTCGAGCTTCAGCGCTTCAAAATGCTGGTGAAAAAACTTCAGTCTGAGCTTGAAGCCGAGCGCCAGTATGTTGCCTCCCTCGAATCGCATCTCAAAACATTACAGGAATCGGACTAAACACACCGCCAACTGCGCTCACCACTCGCCAACTTGTTCGCCCTGTTCACCCTGCTCTCACCCTGCCTGCCCTGTTTATCCTGACGCAGGAAGGGACGCAAGAAGGAACGCAGGAAAGGACGAACGAAGGGCTGCGCGCGTTTACCCTGAGCGCAGCGAAGGGCGCCGCACGCCTGCATCGTGTTTTGCGGGTGCCCCATCCTGAGCGATGTTTGCGAAGGGTGGGGATTTTGCTTCCTGCCTCCCGTAGGGGCGGGGCTTGCCCCGCCCGCGCTACGCGCCGCGCATCGCGTTTCGCGGGTGCCCCATCCTGAGCGCCTTTTGCGAAGGGTGGGGATTTTGCCTTTCTCTTTGTAGGGCCCGACTATGGTCGGGCCGCGCCGCGCGCCTGCGCGGCGAAATTGAGTCGCGAGGGCGAATTTGCGGGTGCCCCATCCTGAGCGCCTTTTGCGAAGGGTGGGGATTTTGCCTTTCTCTTTGTAGGGCCCGCCTATGGTCGGGCCGCGCCGCGCATCGCGTTTTGCCCCGCGAGTCGTGGTAAACTACCCTCAACATCACATGCCAGGCACCGTATACAAAATCGAGACGGATCGCGAAGACGACGGTCGCTGGATCGCCGAAGTTCTAGGCTTGCCTGGCGTCCTCGTTTACGGGAACACGGAAAAAGAAGCCATCACCGCCGCCCAGGCCCTCGCCCTTCGCGTCCTCGCTGACCGCATCGAAGAGCAAAAAGAGCCCACCGAAACTTTCACCGTCTCCGTTCCCTCCCGCCGTTGAGTCAGTGGCCCAGCACCAAAGCCTCAAAAGTTTTCAGAGCGCTTCTCCGAATCGGCTACACCGTTAAATCCCAGAGAGGCTCGCACGTCGTTCTAACGCACTCCACACGCGGCGAATATGTTTGGGCGTTTCACGACGGCATTGAGATCGGCCCCAAAATGCTCGCGCGCATCGCCAAACACACCGGCCTCCGCCCCGAAGATTTGTAAGCTCTAACCCTTTCTATGCTACAAGAACTCTATGAGATTCAATCTGTATGCCATTTATGGACTATCTGACGGAGTCACTGACGAACAATTCGATCTAAGCAAACTGCCGTTCGACATAACAGAGGGCGCGCGCATCGAAGCTATCTCGGAACGATTCAGAGACGGCGCTTTCGACCTCTGGAAAGAAGGCATCGGAACAATCGCCTGGGAAAACCTGAAACGCGTCCGATACGGCCTGGTGCACCGTTATGATCCGAATCCCACCGAGGATGAGAAAACAGGGAAACTTATCTTTGGAACCGAGGCCCATGAACACTCCGAAATGCTGATTCGCGGGCTCGACGCTTGCTTGCGGTTGGTTCGCCCAATGCGGCAGTCCGCATTCTTGATTCATGGTGACATTCGCGATGACGGCAGCTTTGATGTTAGAGGTTTCGACACGCCGCCTCCTGACTTCGTAGAGGTCACCGAAGTGCAGAAATTGTTCCTGCTTAGGAATCAAGACACTGACGATTTGAGAACCTACGCGCCGGAATTTTTGCGAGCAATGCGAGGAGACTTCTGGAAATACCGTATGGCCGTCCACTTCCATCAGCTTGGGTATTTCCAATCGCTAGAATGGAAAGCTCGATACTTGCTCTGGTGCGCGGCGATTGAGTCGATTTATACATCCCATAACCGGGGGCATCAGGGCAAATGGGTCGCGACGTCCAGAATTAGATGGTTTCTTGGTGAAAACACGAGCATCTACGCGCCGGGCGATATTTCACACCTGCCTTGCGATCCGGGCCTGACGGTTGGCCAAATCGTTCAGGATCTCTACGAAATGCGCAACTTCATCGCCCACGGGGACAAAATTCCAGATTCGTTCTTCACGGAGATTGTGCGCGACGGGTTCGGTGGAGGTGTCCAAAAGTCGGAAGTATTGTTCGAAGCCGCAAGTTTCATTATCCGAGCGAGTCTGTTGAGGATTCTTCGCGACGGTTTGTTGAATGACTTTGCTGATGCTGGTTCGGCAGATGCCTATTTTAGAGCCCGGAACCTCACATGGCCGGTGTTAAAGGCCGCGCAGCGCGCCGCATCGGCGGGCGGCGCACCCTAGGAGATTCGTTAGATTTTGCAAGTGGGTGCCGCACCTTCGTTTAAGGGTGCGGGTTCTAGCGTTACGGGCGAGGGTTCGAGGTCGGCTTTTTCGGGTGCCCCAAGCTCGGTTTGTGAGCGTAGGGCCTTTCCGCAATGTTGTCTTCCCGAGCAGCGACTTCGCGCTTGAGCCCCTTGGAGATCGTTCCCCTACGGCTTCCTAGGGGGTCGGAGCTTCAGCTCCGACAAAAAACCGCTTTCAAAGATTCCCTCCTTTCGCGCGCTTCATCCGCGCGAAGTCTCGGCGTGTCTGTCCTTGCCTCCCCGCCTCCTTGCTTCTCGCTCCCTAAAATTCCTGTTTTTTGTCCTTGACATTCGGGTTACTACTATGCTACGGTACCTCTGCGCGCCTATTCGGCTCGCCGGACGTGCTTCGTGCCCCGGTCACGGAACGCATAAGCCCTCCGAAAAATTAGACTTAACACCAATCGCCCGATGGAAACCTGCAAGTGGTCAATGCATCGAGGGCGATTTTTTTTGCTCAAAATTCACTCAAAGGAGAGAATCACATGGCAACAAGCCCAGTCTCAAAGCCCCAAAATCCTCAGCACCGCACCCAACGCGCCTCCCGCGCCGCGGCCCTCACGCGTCACCGCCGCAGATGCGTCATCTGCCACCATCCCGAGCTGGAGGAAATCGAGGCCGAATTCATCCGCGGGACCAATCCTCGCGACATTCTTCATGATTATCAATTGCCCAGCCGCTCCGCCATTTATCGGCACGCCGAAGCCACCGGCCTGCTCGCTCGCCGCCGCCGCAATCTTCGCGGCGTTTCCGAACGCATCCTCGAATGCGTCACCAACGCTTCTCCTTCCGCCAGCTCCGTCCTTCGCGCCATGCGCATCTTCGCGCACATCACCGAGGACGGCCAGTGGATCGAACCCGCCAAGCGCGCCATCGTCACCCACGTCCATTCTGTCGCAGACCCTGACGCAGGAAGGGCCGAAGCTCCCGCGTCCGCACCCGCCGAATCATCTCACGAAAAATTTCACGGAGAACCTCGCGTAGAATTGCGTGAAGAAGAATTGCGTGAAGAAGTCCCTGAAGAAGCTCCGGTGGAATACGTCCCGCGTGCCCTCCGCGCATCCTCTCGAACTTATCGCCCCGCGCCGATCCGCCCGCAACCGGAACTCGACGCTCTTGTAGCGCGCGTTTCGTCCCGAGGCAAACCGGCGTCAGCCGCCGACGCCCGCTCGGCTGCTTCTCCCGCGAAGCCGCCGTCGCCTCAACCCGCCGCGCCCTCCGCCCATCCAGCCGGAGATGGCGCCGCAATTCCCCCGCGCGACGACAACTCATCTCGCTTCAAATTCCCTCCCGAAATGCAGACGGTTTTGCGCCAAACGGTCGCTACGGCCACGGCGCGCCTCGAAAATCGCGCCGCCGGCTCTAAACCCAGCACAACCAATCCGTTGCCCGCTTCTCCCAACAAATCAGCGCCCGAATTTCTAACCGGGACACCAAACACATTAAACGGGCGCGCAAATGATTGAAAACAATCATCACCACCCCGTTCTAATCGGGACAAATTTGCATTCTTCGCAAATCTCCATCTTTCGCCAAAACCGCGAAGGATGGGGCACCCGCAAAACGCGATGCAGGCGCATCGCGCGGGCGGGGCAAGCCCCGCCCCTACGGGAGGGGCCGAGGACGAAGAGCAAAGCGGCGTCGAGCCGCCGCACTCGATGAGACACAGGCTGCACAGGCTGAGAGTCGGGCCTACAAAGGCAAAGCGCAAATCCCCACCCTTCGCGCCCAAAGTTCACGGGCGCTCAGGATGGGGCACCCGCAAAACGCGATGCGCGGCGCCCGGAAGAGGAGAAGCGAGCGCCGCCTTCCCGAGGACGTGCAGCAAATCTCTGCGTGAATCGAGTTTGTACCCCAGGAAATCGCATCCTGGCTGAAAACTCCGGTCACGATCATTCCGGCTGCATTTGGGTACCCGCTCTGCCGGGCCAGCGATCCCACCAGAAGAGATACGCGATCCACATAGCGAATGCGCTCAACAGCGGAATCCAGAGGCCCACGCGCAGGCTGCCGAAGCGGTGCGAGGTGAACCCGACGAGCCACGGCAGCGTTGCGCCTCCCAGGCCGGCCAGCGCGAACATTGCGCCGACAAATCGCGACGCCGATTGGCCAAAGCGGTACGAGAATTGCGAGATCGTAATGGGGAAAATGGACGAGAGGCCGAATCCCGCCAGCGCAACTCCCGCAGCCAGCGAAGCGTAGCGCCCCGAGCTTAAAACCACGAGCGCGCCCGCGACAGTCAGAAACAGTCCTGTCCGCGCCAATGCAATTTCGTGCATGCGCCGCAGGACGAGCGGCGCAACCGCCCGCCCCAGAAGCAGCGCGGCCCAGAAAAACGACGGCACCAGCGCCCAATCGGCTTGCGTTCCCGCGGAAATGCGCCGCGCGAACGACGCCGTCCAGCCGCTGAAAGAATTCTCCGTGCCCACGTACAGGAAAAACAACATCCCTAAAATTACAAGCGAACTCGTTTGAGACGACATCTGTTGCGTTGCGACAGGCGCGGGCGCCTTTGCAGGAGGGGTCTTCCAATTCCACGCAGGTCCTCTGGTCAGCATCGCGCAGATCAGAAGGGAGGTGGCGGCAAGCCCGAAAAGCATCGCGGGAACACGCTGGACTCTCAGGAATCCCGTGGCGACCACCGGCAGCGCGACCGCTCCCAGTCCCCAGGCCAGATTCAACGTGTTGAGCGCGGCCGCGCGGCGATGCGGATTCGATTCCGCGATGAGCAGGTTCGTTGTGGGAATGCTCCAGCCAAGTCCGAAACCGTAACACGCGATAAAAATCATGCCCGCAGACCACGAACTAACCGCCAGCGCTGCGACACCCACGCCCATGCACGCGTACCCAATGACCAAGCAAATCCGCGGGCCGCGGCGCGAAAGAATGTAACCCGACAACAGCACGCCAGCCATGGACGCGCCAAATTGCACCGTAAAAAGCAACCCGGAACGCGAATCGTCCAGCCGCCAGCGCGAAGCAAGAAACGGCAGGATGGGGCCAAGCAGCGTGGTGATCATTCCCGTGAGCATGAAACCCAGGGACAATAACCAACGGCGCGACGCATGCGCAGTTTTGCCGGCCGAAATCAAACTTGACGCTGACATTTTATGAATCGCGGCGCAGCGCGGCAGCGTGAGGAATATTCATCCGGAAGAGAATGTTCATCGAGCCTCTCATCCGCGCCTAGCGGGGAGCTGGCGCCGTGGACTCGCGGATGATGAGTTCCGGTTCCACGGTGATGGATCTGGCAGGCCGCGCATCCTTCTTGCTGATTCTTTGCAGAAGCGTTCGAGCGGCGATTTCTCCCATGCCGCGCAGCGGTTGCCGCACCGTCGTAAGGCCCGGATTCTGGAACGCCGCGCTCTGGATATCGTCGAATCCAATCACGGAAACATCCGCGGGAACCCCGCGGCCAGCTTCGCGGATGGCGCGAATCGCGCCGATGGCGGAGACGTCATTGAACGCGAAAAGAGCGGTAAAATCGCCGCCATCCTCGAGCAGCTTTTTCGAAACTCCGTATCCCAACGCGGGCGAGGAAGAATCTCCCTCCAGTTGCGCTGTCAATTTTGGATTGACGCAGAGCCCGAGCTCGCCCGCGGCCTCCTGCATTGCGGTCCACCGCGGTTCGGTGTCCGAGCTGAACGCCTGGCCCTTGATGAACGCGATCTTGCGATGACCAAGCGCGAATAAATGATCCAGCGCCAGCCTCGCGGCCAGCGAATGATCCAGAATGATATTCGTCACGCCCTCCACATCGCGGTGGCCCGAAACGGAAACCACAGGAACAGGCAATGGACGCTCGCAGGGGGAATCAATGGCAATAATTCCCTCCACGGCGCGGTCGAGCAAAATTTTGGGATACTCCTCGATCAAGTCCTGCCGATGCCGGTGGCTCACAACAAAATAAAAATATCCTTCCTGCAGAAGGTGCTCCTCGATGCCGCTCAGTACCAGCGCGCCGTATCCTTCGCTGATTTCCGGCACCACCACGCCCACCGTGAACGTGCGCTGATGCCGCAACGAGCGCGCCACGAAATTCGCGCGGTAGTTCAGGCGCTTGGCTTCGGCGAAAATGCGGTCCTTGGTTCGCGTGGGAATGGAGTGCGCCGCGGGTGCGCGATTGATCACCAATGACACAGTAGCCGGAGCGAGTCCCAGCCCTTCCGCCAGCGATTTCAAGCTGACGGGCTGATTCGGCGATGCGGTGGCAGGCGCTCGCGGCGGCGATGTTTTCTTGCGCAACATTCCGCGGAGTCTCCCACATGCGCGTGTGCATAGCAAGCACGATGGACGGGCAAATGACGCACGAATTTGCGCAACGGATCGACGCCCCCTGTTGATTTGCTTCCTACCGCGACGCCGCCCTTCCGGCTAAAAATTTGGAAAAATCCCGGGAAAATCAAATTCCGCTTGACATGCCGCGAAAATGGGTGCTAGATGCGCGAATGTTTAGCAAATCGATTTAGCATGGCACCAGGGGTGTTTTGGGGTTGTCGTCTTTCAATAAAGTGGGAGTTTCAATCGAGAGGAGATGGATCATGCATGTGCGATTCCGCCATTTTCTATTTATAGCCGCGGTCATATTTATCTTCGGTTCCTGCCGCCCGGCATGGGCGCAGTACAACGCGGGAATTCAGGGCACTGTCACGGACACTTCCGGCGCCGCCGTGCCTAACGCGAAAGTCACGGTCACAAACCAGGCGACGCAGGTTTCCTCGCAGACGACGACTTCCGCGTCCGGCTTTTATCAGGTAGGACAACTGCCGCCCGGAAACTACACGGTCACGATCGAAGCCACGGGCTTCCAAAAGAACGACACGAAGGATGTCCTGGTACTGGCGGAACAGGTACGCGGGTTGAATATCTCGTTGCAGGTCGGCCAAGTCAGCCAGACCGTCACCGTAAACGGCTCGACGACGCCGCTACTCCAAACCGAAGACGCCAGCGTCAACGGCACGCTCAGCACCCTGGAAGTTCAGGCGCTTCCGAAATTCAGCCGTGATCCGTACGAACTGCTTCGATTGACGCCGGGAATCTTTGGCGATGGCGCCCGGAACGGTGTAGGCCAGTCTGTCGGGTTTCCGAACGGTCCCGGTGCAAACGGCGGCTCTGCAGGCCCGGGCGGTTCGAACTCCGCGATTTATCAAACGGAGAACCAGCAGTCCATCAGCTCGAACGGGCAGCGGATTACGTCGAACGATTACACAGTGGATGGCGTCAGCGTGAACAGCTTGCAGTGGGGCGGCGCCGCGGTTATCACTCCAAGCCCGGACTCAGTGCAGGAAATCACGGTTGTCTCGAACGACTACTACGCTTCCGACGGACGCGATTCCGGAGCGCACATCAAAGTGATCACCAAGAGCGGGACAGACCAGTTTCACGGAGGCGCGTTCTTCCAGCTCCAGGATCCGGGTCTCAATTCCTTCAATAAATTTGGGGGATTCATTCAGGGCGTGGGTAACGCGCCGCCCCAGCGGGACAGCAACGCCTTCCGGCAATTCGGCGGAGACCTTGGCGGCCCCATCATCAGGAACAAACTTTTCTTCTTCTTTGACTACGAGGGGTTGCACGACAGGAGCACGTCGTTCGATAATGAGTGGATCGACACGGCCCAATTCGATTCGACGCTGATCGGGGCACGGTCCGGCACGCCCGTTGCAACGACCCTATCGGACGCCGGTATTCGTCCACGCGTCAATCAACTCTTGCCGACAACCTGCGCCTTTTGGATTGCCGCGAATCAGCCCTGCCAAGTCGTCAGCGGCGGTATAGATATCGGTTCGCCCGGCGGTTCTTACGGCACGTATATCAATAGTTTCGGCTCTAGTACAAATCCGCCGAACTTCACGGGCGGCGGTCTGGACGGGATTCCTGACCTGCAATTTGCCCAGCTCTCGGTTCCTTCGCAATCGAGCGGAAAGCAGTACAACGCGCGCGTCGACTACAACATGGGACGCAACGTGTTTTCCGCCAGCACATTCCTGACGTGGTTTGACGCGAACAATGCGGACGGATCGGCGCAATCCCGCCCCATGGCGGATTTCAAAACGCACCGCCTCAGCCCCTCCGGTTTTCTCTCATGGATTTTTACCCTTTCGCCGACCATGGTCAATGACGCGCGGTTTAATTTCACGCGCTGGGGTTTCAATGATGTTTCCGCGAATCCCCAAATCAACTGGGCCATCCCCCGAACTGAAATCCAGGGGCTGCCGATCAACAACCAGCGCATTATTTTTGGAGCGGCGCAGGGTGATACCTCCCCGGGAATTTTTGCGCAGAATACGTTCGCGTTTCGCGACATGGTCTCCAAGCTGTTTAATCAGCATTCGGTGAAATTCGGTTTCGAGTACGACCACGAGCAGGATAATAGCGACCTTCTCGGCAGCGCGCGTCCCGATTACGTTTTCCAGGAGCCGTGGAACTTCGCGAACGGCACGCCGATTTTCGAGCAGATCAACGTGAATCCGCTAACCGGAGGGCCCACGGACGCGGCTCGCTATTACCGCGAGTCGGATTACGGACTTTTCGTCCAGGATGATTGGAAGCTGCGCCCGAATCTCACGCTCAACCTCGGGCTTCGTTGGGATTATTACGGGCCCCCAAGCGAAGCAAGGGGCCATCTCGAGAACATCATTCCCGGCGCAAGTTCGACGGGCGGCCTGCAAGCTGCGGTAGCAGTAATGCCGCGCAGGATGTACAACTCCTCGTGGCACAATTATGGTCCAAAGCTCGGTTTTGCGTGGAGCCCAGGCATGTTCCACAGCAATGCCGTCGTTCGCGGCGGTTTCGGCATTGCGTACGACCGCTTCGATGACATTTCGTTCGACAACACGCGCGACAACCCGCCGCTTATTGCCAGCTATGGAATCTGCTGCGGAACGGCAGGACCGCCGACCGACGGCTTCGGCACGCCCTTCGTGAACGGCCAGATTGTTTATGAGCAGGGCTCGTCGAATTCACCGCTTAGCTATGCGGCCAACCCGAGCCTCGCCACGCCGCTCGATCTCAATACCCAACTGCCACAAATCTTGGCCGGCCAAGGGCCACCCAACGTTTGGTCAAATCCGGTCAACATGCCAGTCCCGTACGTCTACGAATACTCGATGCAAGTTCAGTACGCGTTGCCGAAGAATTGGGTCGCCACGGTCGGATATTCCGGCAGTAGCAGTCACAAATTGCTCCGCATCAAAAATCTGGCGTTCTTTTACACCGCGCTGAATCCCGATATCAACGCCGTGTTCACCCCGACGCCGGATACGAACGCCAATTACAACGCGCTCGACACTCTGTTGCAGCATCGTTTCAACCAGTACTTCACGGCGAACTTCTCATATACCTACAGCAAATCCATTGATCAGGTTTCCGCGGAGGGCCCCGGTTTCGTCACGAACCAGACCTTTCCCACGAATGACGCCACGGAACGCGGCCCGTCGGATTACAACAATACGCATCGCGTGCTGGTTTACGGTGTTTGGGATCTTCCCATTTTTCGCGGCAGGTCGGACTGGGTCGGCAAGACCCTGGGCGGCTGGGAGGCTACGGGGATATTCCAATTCCATTCGGGATTCCCGTGGACGCCAGTCTCCAGCAATAATTGCTTCACGCTGGGCGCTCAGTTCCTTTGCCCGGTGCGGCCCATCGGCGTCTTGGCAGGCGCAGGGCATGAGGCCAACACCAGTGCGTTTCTGCCCCCTGTGTCCGGCAACTTCCCTAATGGCGCAACAAGCTACTTTGATGTTACATCCACCGGCGTTCCCGGAGTTGGCCGGAACAGCTTTACGGGCCCTCGGTACACCGACGTGGACTTCAGCTTCATGAAGAAGTTCGGGCTGCCGTCGATGCCATTCCTCGGAGAAAACGCCAGGTTGGAGGTTCGCGCGAACCTGTTCAACGCGTTCAACAAGCTGAATCTTGCGCCTTTCACTTTCGGAAGTTCTTCGACAACAGTTTCCTTTGGCGACAATTGCTCGGGCAGCCCAACGGTTTGTACGCCTATCTCTAATCCGCTGTTCGGGACGGCAAGTTCGGGACTCGCAGGCCGTGTAGTTGAGTTTGAAGGCCGGTTCGTTTTCTGATTGTCTTCGAACCGCGAAGCGCGGGAGGGGGCAAGTATCCTGTTTCCTCCCGTGCTTCGCGCAGTGTCTCCCGCGAGGATTCCTGAAATGAAGCGCGCCGTTTGTTTTCTATCGTTGGTCAGTTCGCTTGTTCTTTGCGTTTCGCCGCTCGCTGCGCTTCCTCAAGCGTCCAAAGCAGCCAAGGTCGTCACAATCGACGTCAACGCGCCCCGGCATCCCTTTCCACATTACTGGGAACAAATGTTCGGCTCTGGACGCGCGACGTTGTCCCTACGCGAAAGCTATCGCGAGGATCTCCGCGCGGTCAAAGGCATCACCGGCTTCCGATACATTCGCTTCCACGACATTCTGGATGATAGCGCCGGCCTCTACAGCGAGGACAAAAGCGGCAATCCCGTTTACAACTTTTCTTACGTCGATCAGATCTACGACGGTCTGCTCGCGAACGGCGTCCGTCCCTTTGTCGAATTGAGTTTCATGCCGAGCCAGCTTGCGGGCACGCCAATCGTTCACCAGGCTTTTTGGTATCACCCCATAGTCTCTCCGCCGAAAAGTTGGTCTCGCTGGGACGATTTGATCCAGCACTTCGTGCAGCACTTGGTCAATCGCTACGGAATCGACGAAGTCTCGAAATGGTATTTCGAGGTGTGGAACGAGCCGAATATCGACTTCTGGGCAGGGAATCCGAAGGAAGCGACCTACTTCGAGCTTTACGACCACACAGCGCGTGATATCAAGCGAGTCAGCGCGCGACTTCGCGTCGGGGGCCCTGCGACCGCGCAAGCAGCGTGGGTAACCAGCTTCATCCGGCACGATGTCCAAAATAACGTGCCCGTCGATTTCATTTCGACGCACGTGTATGGCAACGATGCCGCCGCGAACGTTTTCGGGACCACGGAAAACATCCCGCGAAACCGCATGGTCTGTCGCGCCGCAAAAAAAGTTCACGACGAAGTTCTGGCATCCGCGCGTCCCCAGCTCCCCGTGATTTTCAGCGAATACAACGCGAGTTACATGAACGAGCCGGACGTCACCGATACGATTTTCATGGGTCCGTGGCTGGCCGATACTCTTCGTCAATGCGACGGCCTGGTGGATATGTTGAGCTACTGGTCGTTTTCCGATGTATTCGACGAGCAGGGCGTGATCAAGAAGCCGTTCTACGGCGGGTTTGGCCTGGTCGCCGAAGGCGGGGTGCCGAAGCCTTCATTCAACGCGTTTCGGCTGCTGCACATGCTGGGAAGCGAAAGAATTCCCGTCGCCTCCGATTCCGTTCTCGCAACACGTCACAAAGACGGCTCCGTCGCCATCGCGGTTTGGAATTATTCTCCCGCTCGGTCAGCTGGAGCGCCGAAGCAACTCACTTTGCAGTTCAGCGGACTAAAAGGGAAGCGCCGCGTCACAATTTACCGTCTCGATGCCGATCACGGCAACGCGCTGCCGGCGTATGCCGCGATGGGAAGTCCCGCAAGCCCCACGCAGCAGCAGTATCAAACGCTGAAAGCCGCCGGCCGCCTTCCTGCTCCGACGACGCGCAAGCTGAAAAAAGGCAGGATTACCCTGATGCTCCCAGCGAAAGCCCTGGACCTGGTCGAGATTCGTTAGACGAGCTTTCGGGCTTGAATCCCGCGAGCTGCATCGCGCTTTGCACCTCCGGGTTCTTCATAAAAATTTCCCAGACGAAGGCGCTGCGAAGATTTTCCGCCATCAGCAAGCTGATTCCCACGTCGATGCCGATCACGTCGGGGTCATACCATTTCGTCAGGGGATTAAATGCGTCGAGAAATCCGTATCGTTTCCACACGTGCTTTCCGTAGCGCGCGCGCATCAAGTGGAGCGCCCGCAGACACTCTTCCGGCAGAAAGGGCAGGGAACCGGCCGCCGCGGCGGGCACCAGCGTTCCGTCAATCGGCCCGACCGCCGGAGGGCCGCCCCACCACGCGTAGCCTTCCGCGGAATCCGAGGCCGTAACGCCCCAAACCTCTTCACTGTAGTCTCGAAAGCGATGATGCAGCGTTCCGCAAAAATCGCGATGGACCTTCGTCGCGACCATCGAATTCTCGAAATAATTCGTGTACCGGTCGCGCTTCCCACGAAAATCGAACCACGCGTGCGAATACTGGTGCACAAACAGCGGAGCATACGAGCCGATGTACTGCATTCCTTTATATTCGAAGATCGGCCGCCACCACGCATCCCACGTCGCCGGAGGAATCGGATGGGTGCGCGAACCGATGCCCAGCAGGTAAAGCATCATCAGCTCGCAATAGGTGTTCCAGCGGTACGGCAAAAATCCGCGCTCGGGAGTCCAGCCGTGCGACAGCGTTTTCCCGCGGTCGAGCATCCATGCCCAGTCCGTTCGATTGTAAATTTGCGATGCGAGGTCCCGAATTTCCGCGTTCTCGAAGTATTGCCGGCAGGTCAGCACGCCGCACAGCAGAAGCCCGGTATCGATCGAGGAGACCTCGCAATTCCACATGCGTTCAGCGGTATTCATGTCCACGAAGTGGAAAAAGAATCCGTGCTGGTTATACATTTTCGACTGCAGGAACCTGAGCGTCGTCAACACGCGCTGTTCAATCTTCTCGCGCGGCAGAAACTTGCGCTTGTCGGCGATGCACAGAGCGGTCAAGCCGAATCCCGTCGACGCGATGCTGGCGACCACGTGATCGTCGTACTTGCTCGTGCGGCTGCGATCCTTCACCAGGCCGGTCCGCAAGCTCGCCTGCTCCCAGAAAAACAGGCAGATCGCTTTCTCCAGTTCATTGAGCAATCGGACGTCCGCGACGGTTAATCGGTAGGGACGCGGACGCTCCGCGGCCGGCAGCGCCAGAGCCTGCGCGATTCGCGACAAAGGCTCCGCGCCGACGCGCGCAAAAGGCGCTAGCATGGCAAGCCGTGCCGAAAGCTTGATGATCTCCCGCCTGGTTATTCCCTCGAACATTCTTCGGCTCGCTCCGGTCCTGGGTTCCCGAACGCCCTTCGTTCCCTGGAAAGGAAAGAATAAGTGCACTCCCCGGGCCGCCGCAACAACAATCTGAACGCAAATAGCCTTTAGCAAATCGTTTTAGCAAGAAACTTCTCGCGGTCGCCCCCCGCTCGGCGTAGAATCTGGCGTCCTGCAGGTTCCCGGCTGCCGGGATAACAAGGCGGCATTTTTAGGTTATTTTACCAACCTGTTCCGGTGTAGATTTCCCTCGGTTAAAATCGAGTTGCGGAGGACGACCTTGTCGACTGCACCACGTCACATCAAACCCGCCACCGGCCATTTCGTCGCGCTAATCTCGTGGATCTCCGCGCTCGCGGGACTTCTGTTCGGCTACGACACCGGCGTTATTTCCGGAGCGATTCTTTTCGTCCAAAAGGATTTCTCGCTCACCACACTTGAGGAAGAGGTGGTCGTCGCCGCCGTCCTGCTGGGCGCCGTGGTTGGGGCGATCTTTGGCGGCAGATTTGCCGACCGTTTCGGGCGCCGCAACGTGCTCATCGGGGTCGCGATTCTGTTCATCGTCGGAGCGATTGGCACGGCCCTGGCCCCCACGGCAACCTGGCTGGCCATCGGCCGCGTGATTGTCGGCGTCGCCATCGGAGTCGCATCGTTTACCGCGCCGCTCTATATCTCGGAAGTCTCACCCCCCAACGTTCGCGGGAAATTAGTTTCGCTGAACCAGCTCATGATCACCATCGGCATTGTCGCATCCTATTTGGCCGATTATGGGCTGGCGGACATGCGCGGGTGGCGATGGATGTTTGGTCTGGCGGCGATCCCGGCCATCATTCTGGCGGTCGGATTGCTTTTCGTTCCGGAAAGCCCGCGATGGCTGATGAGCCGCTCGCGCAACGCCCAGGCCCGCTCGGTGCTCGAGCGAATTCGCGAAACTTCACAAGTGGACGCGGAACTCGCGGAAATCGAGGCCAGCCTCCACCAGCAGGAGGGAAGCTGGCGCGAGTTGCTGAGCCCGGCGCTGCGGCCCGCGCTGGTTGTTGGCATCGGGCTGGCGATCTTTCAACAGTTCACCGGGATCAACACCGTAATTTATTATGCGCCGACGATTTTTCAGTTTGCGGGACTTCATTCGGCATCCGCGGCGATCCTGGCGACTGTCGGAGTCGGCATCGTCAATGTGGCCCTGACGATTGTCGCGCTGCGAGTGATTGACCGCGCCGGCCGCCGTCCTCTTCTTCTTTACGGCCTGGTGGGAATGATTCTCAGCCTTGGGCTTCTCGGCTTCGCGTTTCTTTCTTCAACGCTGTCGAGCATGGTCGCGTGGATCGCGGTCATCAGTCTGGGGCTCTACGTGGCGTGTTTTGCGATTGGCCTGGGGCCGGTGTTCTGGCTCATGATCGCGGAAATTTATCCGCTGAAAATCCGCGGACGTGCCATGGGCGTGGCCACGGTGGCCAACTGGGGCTCGAACCTGATTGTCGCGCTCACATTCCTCAGCCTCCTGCGTGTCTTGGGTAAGCCTTGGACGTTCTGGCTTTACGGAATTGTCGGCATCGTCGCCTGGATCTTCGTGTATCGTCTCGTCCCCGAAACAAAAGGCCGCACGCTCGAAGAGATCGAAGCCCGCTGGCGTATCCCCGGGCGCCAGCCGAAAAGTGTCACATAGCGATCTGCTTAAGGGATTGAACCTAGCACCGAAGGGCCATGTTTGAAGTGTGAGGCGACAGGGTAAATAACAGATGACCAAAATGCGAGTTTCAAAGGCATTTTTGAGACACACTTCGAACTACACTTTTTGATTCCTGATCGTTGGGTTGGCGTCGAACGCCGTTTACACGCACCGCTCACGAAGGCCACAGTACGTCTACCGAGGCAGGCTGCACTTGAGGCGTTAAAGCCCTTTGCCTAGACCGTGACGCTACAGGACTATGCGGTTCAAGCTAACGGATCGGCCATACCAACGGTCCGACGAATGGTTCGGCGGCGGGACGGAGAACGTACAGGCTGCGGTGCTCAGGCCGGCCTGAGTTTCGAAGTTTGCGAAACTCAGGCGCGGGAGAGCGGTAGAGGTTGAATATTACTGCAGGAACGCGCCCGGGCCACCCGGACCGCGATCTTTGTCATGGTCATCACGATCGCCGCGAGGGTCGCGATTCCAGTCGTTGTCCTGCCGCCATTGCTGATCGCGTCCATTCCACCACTGGTGGTACGCGGTGTAGCAGCGCTGACGCTGGGCACGAAGTGCCATCCATGCATGGTCCGCCTGAGGGCTGCGGTTACCGTGTTCGCGCATTTCTTCGGTGAGCTTGGCTTCGGCTTTCTGAGTGCGCCGCTGGCACTTTTCCATGCCTTTGCGATCTCTTCCTTGATATTGATGGTTCTGATCGTCTCTATCTTGTCCGTGCGCAATTTGAGGAATTGCGACGCCGGTGAACAGCAAAAGCAAACCCAGGGTTGAAATTGCGAGAGCTGCTCTCTTGATTTTTGCGGAAATACGTTTTTGCGTCACGGTCATCGATCTCTCCTAACGTTTTTCGTAAGGTCTCGGCGGGCTGGCGACGAGTACCGCTTCGAAGCTTTTCGCGGGCGTTGGACGACGGCAAATTCCGTCTGAACAATTCGACCGCGTGAAATTACCTGGCCCCACAGCGCATAACCGCCTTTATCGTGGCGTAGGGGATGGGGAAAAGATATAGGGGGAACTCCCCATAAAGAGCGTAGGAAAGCCCGTACATCGTTTCGGGGCAGAAGTGAGGTTGGGGAAGCGGTGCGTGAAAACCAAGCGTTTAGCGGCGGATTTTCGCGGGACATGGCAGCACTTCGGACGGGTGGAATAGTTGTAACGCGGGGGCGCGGCGAGTCGTCTGTTGCATTGCGTCGTCACACGCACAAAGGTCCGATGCGTCGGTGACCTGTGTTTGTGTGCATGGCTGACTCGGATCAAAATCAATACGCGGTTCATTTTTCAGCATCAATGGGGTATACATACGCGTCTTCTGCAATCGTTTGGGCAAGGAGTGACATCGTGAACGTACGGCGAGCCTCGGTTTGTGCGGCGTTATTAATTTTTGTGTTTCCAGTCCTGGCGTCTTCGGCCCAGAAAACAAAAAAGAGGGCGAAGGAAGAGTCCGCGCAGCAATCCGCGAAACACAAGGAGCAAAAGCCCGCAGATCGCATGTCGGCGGCGACGTTTGCGGGGCTTACACTGCGCTCGATTGGGCCGGCGATGATTTCGGGGCGCATTGTGGCAATCGCGGTGGATCCAACGGACCGCGCGCACTACTACGTCGGCGCGGCTTCGGGTGGAGCGTGGGAAACGAAGAACGACGGAGGGACATGGAAGCCCGTATTCGATCACGAAGGGTCGTACTCGATTGGCGCACTGGCGATCGATCCGCGAAATCCTTCGGTGGTGTGGGCGGGGACTGGGGAAGCGGACAGCCAGCGCAGCGTCGCCTATGGCGATGGAGTTTATCGCTCGGATGACGGCGGAGTGAGCTGGAAGAACGTCGGGTTGAAGCACTCGGAGCATATCGGACGGATCGTCATTGACCCGAAGGATACAGACACGGTTTACGTTGCCGCAGCGGGACCGCTGTGGAGCGCGGGCGGGGACCGGGGGCTTTACAAGACAACGGATGCAGGGAAAACGTGGGAAAAGATTCTCTCGATTGACGAACACACGGGCGTCGCGGACGTGGCGATGGATCCGGTTGATCCCGATATTCTCTATGCGTCGGCGTGGCAGCGCGAAAGAAGACAGTACACGATGATCGACGGCGGCCCGGGGAGCGCGATTTACAAGTCCACCGACGCAGGTAAAAGCTGGAAGAAAATGACGCGAGGCCTGCCCAAGGTCGACATGGGGCGGATTGGCTTTGCGATTTCCCCGGCGGACCATAATGTTGTTTACGCCGAAATTGAAGCGGCGGATCACAAGGGAGGTATTTTCCGCTCAACGGATCGCGGCGCGACGTGGGAGCGGCGGACACCGTTCAACGCGCAGGGCATGTACTACGCGCAGCTCACGGCGGATCCGAAAAATGTGGACCGGCTGTACATCATGAACGTGATCCTGATGGTTTCCGACGACGGCGCAAAGACCGTGCATCCGCTCGGAGAGAAATGGAAACACGTCGATAACCACGTGATGTGGATCGACCCGAACGACCCGAATTACATGCTGGTGGGTTGCGACGGCGGGCTCTACGAGAGCTACGACCGGGCGAAAAACTGGACGTGGAAGGCGAATCTGCCGCTCGGGCAGTTTTACGATGTGGCGGCGGACAATGCGAAGCCGTTTTATTTCGTTTACGGCGGCACGCAGGATAATTTTTCCGTGGGCGGACCTTCGCGCACGACGAGCGCCGCCGGGATTACGAACGAGGACTGGTTCGTGACGTCGGGCGGCGACGGTTTCCACTCGCAAGCGGACCCGCAGGATCCCAACACGGTATACGCGGAGTCGCAATTCGGCGGTTTGGTGCGTTACGACCGGGCCACAGGCCAGCAAAAGGGAATCCAGCCGCAAGAGGCCGCTGGCGCGCCGCCGTTGCGCTGGTGGTGGGACTCGCCAATCATCATCAGCCCGTTTTCGCATACGCGCCTCTATTTCGGCGGCAATATTTTGTTTCGCAGCGACGATCGCGGCGACAACTGGAAAGCGATCAGTCCGGATTTGAGCCGACAAATTGACCCGAATACTTTGCCGGTGATGGGCAAAATCTGGGGACCTGACGCCGTGGCGAAAAATCAGTCCACGTCGACCTACGGCGAAATCGTTTCGATTTCCGAGTCGCCCTTGAAAGAAGGCGCGATTTACGTGGGGACCGATGACGGCTTGATTCAGTTCACTCCCGACGACGGCAAAACCTGGAAGAAGCACGGGGCGTTTCCCGGAGTGCCGGAGCGCGCGTTTGTGACGCGCGTGGTTGCATCGAGCCACGACGTGAATACCGTTTATGCCGCGTTCGACAATCACAAGAGCGGCGATTTCCATCCGTATTTGCTGAAGAGCGTGAACAATGGCGATACGTGGACTTCGATTTCGTCGAATCTGCCCGAGAACGGAGCGGTGCTGGCCTTCGCGGAAGATCCGGTGGACGGGAATCTTCTCTTTGCCGGAACAGAGTTTGGTTTGTATTTCAGCGTGAATGGCGGCGAGAAGTGGATTCAGCTTACAGGCGATTTTCCGGTAATTTCCGTTCATGATTTGCAGATACAAAAGGGAGAAGGCGATCTTGTGGTCGCGAGTTTTGGGCGCGGCTTTTACATTTTGGACGATATCGGTGCGCTCCGCAATTTGAAGCCGGAAGAGCTCAAGCAGGACAGCATTCTTTTCCCTGTGCGCAAAACTCCGATGTATATCCAATCGACGCGCGTGGGTTTGCGCGGGAAGGGCTTTCAAGGTTCGGCATTTTTTACGGCAGCGAATCCGCCGTTTGGCGCTACATTTACGTACTATCTGAAGACCAAGTTGCTGACCAAGAAAGAAAAGCGCGAGAAGGCCGAAAAAGCAGCCGAGAAGGATGGCAAAACGCCGCCGTATCCGACCGCGGCTGAATTTCGCGCGGAGGCCGAAGAGCCGCCGCCTTCGCTGTTCTTCACCATTTCCGATGCTTCGGGCAAAGCGGTGCGCCAAGTGGCGGCGACGAACGCTCCGGGCATTCATCGCACCGCCTGGGACCTGCGCTATCCGGCGACGGCCGTGCCGGCCCAAAAGCAAAGTCCGGAAGAACGAATATTTTCGCCGGGCCCCTACCGAGGGCCGCTCGTGATGCCAGGCACTTACAGCGTCACATTGTCGCAGCAGGTGGATGGCGTGGTGACGCAACTGGCGGGTCCGCAGTCGTTTGAGGTTTACGCGCTCGGCGCGGGAACGATGAACGCCGAGGATCATGCGTCGCTGGCGGGTTTTCAACGGAAGGTTGCGCGGCTGTATAGCTCGCTGTATGGCGCGCTGCAGACGGCGAACGACCTCAACGCGCGGCTCGGCGTAATCACGCGCGCGCTGGAGGAAACGCCCAGTGCTTATCCCAAACTGATTTCACAAGCCGACGCTCTGCGGCAGAAGAACAGCGACATTCTTCGCACCTTGCGCGGCGATAACGTGATGAGCGCGAAGGGCGCGGCGGTTCCGGAAGCCATCGAGGAACGCGTCCGGACGATCATGGACAACGAACGCATGTCGATTTCTCTCCCGAGTGGGACCGACCGCCAGGATTACGAGATCGCGTCGCAAGAATTCGCGCAGACGCTCGCGCAACTGCGCAATTTGGTGCAAACCGACGTTGCCAATTTGCAGAAAGCGATGCAAGGCGCCGGCGCGCCGTGGACGCCCGGAACGATTCCGAACTGGCCCGAAAAATAAGCGCGCGGACGGCGGGCGAGCCACCACCTGAATTTCCGCCGGTATTTTTTGGAGCATTCCGTTTTTTTTTTGCATAGGAGGAATTAAATGCGTGCAATCACGCGTGTTCGTTTGTTCGTTTCGGTGACTGCGATCGTAATTTGCGCGTTCGCGGCGAGCCTGCCGGCCGCAGCGCAAACGCTCAGCAAGGACTCGCTGGCGGGGATGAAATGGCGGCTGATCGGGCCGTTTCGCGGGGGCCGCGCGGAAGCGGTGACGGGCGTGGCCGGCAATCCGAGCGTATTTTATTTTGGCGCCGTAGCAGGCGGAGTGTGGAAGACGACAGACGCGGGCCTGACGTGGAAGCCACTGTTTCAGCACCAGGCGGTTTCCTCCATCGGGGCGATTGCCGTGGATCCGCAAGACGCGAACGTGATTTACGTAGGCACAGGGGAAGAGGCGCTCCGCGGCGATATTTCCGACGGCGACGGCATGTATAAGTCGGTCGATGGCGGAGCGACGTGGACGCACATCGGCCTGAAGGACACGCGCCACATTGCGAAGATTCTGATCGACCCGCATGATCCGAACATTATTTTTGTCGCGGCGATTGGCCACGCATATGGACCGAACGAAGAGCGCGGCGTGTTTCGCTCGACGGACGCGGGGAAGACGTGGCAGAAAGTCCTCTACAAAGACGACAAGACGGGTGCAGTGGACCTGACATTCGCGGCGACGAATTCGCATGTGCTGTATGCCGCCCTGTATCAAGAACTCCGGACGCCGTGGGGTTTCACGAGCGGCGGACCGGGCAGCGGAATTTACAAATCCACGGACGGCGGCACGACGTGGAAGCAACTCGAAGGTCAGGGATTGCCGAGCGGAGTGCTGGGACGCATCGGTATCGCGGTGGGCGCGGATGGACAGCGCGTGTACGCGCTGATCGAAGCGAAGAAGGGCGGCCTGTACCGCTCGGATGACGGCGGCGCGAAGTGGCATTTCGTGACGGGCGATCATCGCTTCCTGCAGCGCGCCTGGTATTTCATGAACATCTACGCTGATCCGAAGAGCACGGACACGCTCTACATTTTGAACACAGGAATGTATCGTTCCACGGATGGCGGGCAGACATTCCAAACGATCAACGCGCCACATGGCGATCGTCACGATTTGTGGATCGATCCCACGGATACAACTCGCCTGATCGAAGCCGATGACGGCGGCGCAACGATTTCGGAAGATAACGGACGGACGTGGAGCACGGAAAATAATCAGCCGACGGCGGAGTTTTATCACGTCGCGACGGACCAGCGGTTCAATTACTACGTGTACGGCGCGCAGCAGGACAATTCCACGGTCGCGATTGCGAGCCGCACCGATTCCGGAGCCATCACGGACAAGGATTGGTATGACGTGGGCGGCGGCGAAAGCGGATTCGTGGTTCCCGACCCCAAGAATCCGAATATCGTGTATGCCGGCTCCTACGATGGATTGATCACGCGTTACAACAAAGCGAACGGCCAGGAGCAGGACATCAGTGCATGGCCGCTCAATCCAATGGGATCGGGCGCGGCGGCACTGAAATACCGCTTCCAATGGACAGCTCCGATTGCGATGTCGCCATTCGATTCGAATACGATTTATCACGGCGCGCAGGTGCTTTTCAAAAGCACCGACCAGGGACAGAACTGGACAGTGATCAGTCCGGACCTGACGCGCAATGACAAGAGCAAACAAGTGTCATCGGGTGGGCCGCTCACGCAGGACAATACCAGCGTCGAATATTACGACACGATTTTCGCGGTGGCGGAATCGCCGGTCGCGCGCGGATTGATTTGGGTGGGAAGCGACGATGGGCTGGTTCACGTGACGCGCGACGGCGGCAAGGCCTGGTCGGACGTGACGCCGAAAAATTTGCCGGGTTGGAGCCGCATCGACCTGATCGATCCGTCGCCGCACGCGGCGGGCACGGCATACCTGGCGGCGGATCGCAGCCGCTGGGATGATTTCCACCCGTATCTTTACAAAACGAACGACTACGGCAAGACGTGGACGAAAATCATAAACGGGCTGCCGGACGATGTTTTCACGCACGCGATTCGCGAGGATACGAAACGCAAGGGATTGCTCTTCGCGGGCACGGAAACGGGAATTTACGTTTCGTTCAACGACGGGGCGCAGTGGCAATCGCTGCAATTAAATTTGCCGACTGCGCCGGTCCACGACATGACGATCCACGGAAACGATTTAATCGCCGCGACGCATGGCCGCGCTTTCTGGAGCCTCGACGACATCTCGCCGCTGCGCCAGATGAATTCGCAGGACGCAACCGCCGACACGTATCTGTTCAAACCACAAACCACGTATCGTTTCCGCGGCGGGCGCTTCCGCATACCCGGAGGATTCGCGGCGGGCGAAAATCCGCCGTCGGGCGCGGTGATTGATTATTCGCTGAAAACCGCGCCGAAGGATCCCATCAAGCTTGAAATACTCGATGCGAAGGGGAAGGTGATTCGGAAATATTCGAGCAAGAAAAAGAAAGCGGCTGGGGCGCCGCAGGTTTCATTTTTCGGCGGCGGGCGCCCAACGCTGCCGGCAAAGGCCGGGCTCAATCGCTTCGAATGGGATCTGCGATATGAGCCACCCAGCGTTGTGCCGGGCACCGTTGCCTGGGGCGGGCGGCCAATCGGCCCACTTGCCGTTCCCGGCGAGTATCAAGTGAAGCTCACGGTCGCGGGGGAAAGTTATACAGCTCCGCTGAAGCTCGAGGAAGATCCGCGCATTCAAGTCTCCGCGGCGGATTTGCAGAAGCAGCTCGACTTCAGCCTTCAAATTCGCGACCGGATCACGCAGGCTCACGATGCGGTGAATCAGATCCGCGAAATCCATGGAGAACTTACCGCGCTTGAAAAGAGGCTTGAGGCCAACGAGAAAACGAGGGCCACGGCCGATGCGGCGAAGGACCTGGACAAGAAATTCACGGACGTGGAGGACGCGCTGATTCAGGTGAAATCGAAATCCGGCGAGGACCCGCTCAATTTTCCGATCATGATCGCGGATCAGATGATGGCCCTCAACAGCACAGTCCAAAGCGCCGACAACGCACCAACACAATCGTCGCATGAGGTGTTCGACTTGCTCAGCAAACAAATGGACGAGCAACTCGCGAAATACCGGCAACTCAAGGACAAAGACCTCGCGGATTTCAACAAGAGAATTCGCAGCGAGGATGTTCCCGCGATTTCGGTATCTTCGCCGGCCGAAGAGCGAGCCGGAGGCCGCTCGAGATAAACAGGCACGATTTGAAAGGCCAAGGGCCGCGGAATTTTCCTCCCTGTTGCGCGGCGTTTTTTCATTGCGCAATATTGTTCGCCTCAGGTTGAGGGGAGCGCCGCGACTGTCGTATTATTTGTCACGGAATGGAGAACTCTAAGCAGCCGATTTGGAAGCCCGTCACGCACTGGATTGGTTCCGGCGGCGGCTGGCTGCTTCATCACGTGGTCAGCGGGCTGGCCGCCACAGGCATTACGCCGAACGTGCTGACCGTCGTTGGCATGGTCGTGAATGTATGGGCGGCAGTACTTTTTGCATTCGGTGAATTTCGCGGTGCTGCCGCCGTTCTTTTTTTGGCCGGCTTTCTCGACATGGCGGACGGTCAAGTGGCGCGCCGCGCCGGGCGCGTTACGGCGTTTGGCGGGTTCCTCGATTCCACGCTCGACCGGTATTCGGACCTCGGGCTTTACATGGGCCTCGTCGTTCATTACACGCTGATCGGGCGGTCTTTTTATATGGGCCTCGCAGCGGTGGCGATGGCCAGTTCGTTCATGGTCAGCTACGCGCGAGCGCGCGCCGAGTCCCTGATTCCTTTGTGCAAAGTCGGTTTCCTGGAGCGGCCCGAACGGCTGGTCTTGCTGATTCTAGGCGGCGTGTTCCGCAGGATGGCACCCGTGCTCTGGGTGATCGCGACGTTTTCCACGCTTACCGTGATTCATCGCGTGGTTTATACTTGGCGGGAAATTCGGGCCGGGCGGCTTATCCCCGGGAATCGCGAACCGTTTTGAGTTTCAAGTTGCGGCGGATCTATTTTCGAGACTGACTTTCGGCTGCCGCGCAATGTGCTCTTCGACCGGCGCTTCGACGATCGCGTGGACGCGGTCGCGCAATTCTTCCACTTGCTCTTTCGACATTCCCAGCGTCTCGATCGTGTCATGCAAATAGACCGTGATCGTGCCGGGATTGAGCATCCAATCGCCGGTGCGATGGAAATCGTAGGAGCCGACAATGCTCATCGGAACGATGGGCACACCGAATTTGATGGCCAGCCGAAACGTGCCCTTCTGAAAAGATTTCATGTGGCCATCGCGCGTCCGCGACCCTTCGGCAAACGCGATCAAACTGGTACCCGAGTCGAATGACTGTTTGGCCTTGCGCATCATTTCTTCGAGGCCCGCGCGGCTACGATCGTTTTCGTCCGGCACTGGCACGTTTTTTCCGAAGCGTCCCATCATCCAACCGTAGACAGGAATTTTGAAATGCGAAGCCAGTTCAAAGCCGCGGACGAATTGCGGAATCGCGGAGTAAATGACGAAAGGGTCGAAAATATTTACGTGGTTGCAGACGAACAAACTTGTGCGCGCGGGGTCAAATCCGGGCGAGCGGCGCACTTCGAAACGTACTCCGGCGAGCCGCAGGATATTGCGAAAGAAAATGCGCTGCGGACGGTCGTTCTTTCGCGGGTCCACGACCATTCCCAGCGCGACGAGCAGCGAGCAAAGCACGAAGAAATGCAGGCCGCTCACGGCCCACAATAACGCGGAGCGGAATTTCAGGTAAAGCGATTTCATACGAGAACGTCCAAGACTCCAGGGAGCACGTCGAGACGCTCGCATTGGAGGGAAAGGCTTTCGCCGTCGATCATTACCGTCACCGGGGCGTCGAGCGAAAATTCAACTTCGCGCACTGCGGCGCGGGAAGCGAGCGGATGCTTGATGTGCGTGCCATCAAAAAGCGTATGAAGATTGCGGAGCAACCCGACGCGCCCGATTGGCCCCCAGCGAACATATTCAATTAGACCGTCGCTCGGATCGGCCTGCGGAGCGATCATCATTTTGCCGCCCGTAAATCTGCTGTTGCTGAAAGAAAGAAACAGGCAGCGTCGCCGGTCGAATTCCGCGGCACCGTCGGCGCGCAGCGGAAACGCGCGCCGGTCGAGCTTCGCAAGGCAGGTCAGCACTCCCAAAATGTAGCCGAGTTCGCCCCAGCGTTTGAAGCGCCGATTTGTGATTTCCGCCACATCCGCCGCGAATCCCAGCGTTAATAAATTTATGTAATGCAAATCGCCGCCGGCGTGTTTGAGGTGAATCACGTCGCACGAGCGGCGCTTGTCGTTGAGGATTGCTTGCGCCACAGCGTCTGCATCCTCCGCGCCACTGTGAGTGCGAAAATCGCGCAAAAAAGAATTGCCGGTTCCCAGCGGCAAGAAAGCGAGGGTGCAGCGGCCCCTGCTGTCGCCGGCGGGGCACGGGAAAATACCGTTGACGATTTCATACGAAGTGCCGTCACCGCCCACGGCAAGAAAATTCCGATAACCCATCCTGTAAGCTTCACGCGCCAGCTCCGTCGCGTGACCTGCGGCGTGCGTTTCGGCAACGTCGATTTGAATTCCACTCGCGCGCAGACGCTCGAGCGCCGCTGGAGCTGATTTTCCGCAGCGTCCGCCCCCGGCGGCCGGATTCACAATCGCGAAAAAACGTGTGTGCACGAAGGTTCCCTAGAGCGAAATCATCGCCGACCGGCCCGTCGTTCTTCGAATCTCGTCGGCCAGAGCATCGCGCTTGATTTTCAGTGAAGCCGTGCGCGGAAAATCGAGCGCCCAAATCAGACAGCCGCCTACTCGCTTAAAATCCGGCAAGCGGCGATTCCGCTCAGCGATTTGTGAGCGTAGTTCATCGGTGAATTGCGCGGCGTCATCGAGCCGCATCACCAGAACCAGTTGCTCGCCGGTCATCGTGCGCCGCGGCCAGACGTAATTCGCCGCAAAGATGCAAAATTCCTTCACGGGAATTCCTTCGAATACGTTCTCGATGTCCTCTGGATAGATATTTTTTCCGCCTTCAGTGACGATCATGTTTTTCTTGCGGCCGAGGAGTCGCAGATGCCCCATCGCGTCGAGCCGGCCAAGATCGCCCGTCATCAGCCAGCCGTCAACGATCGTCGCGGCGGTCATTCCGGGGTCGTCGAGATACTGCGACATTACGGTCTTGCCGCGCGTGGCAACTTCGCCGATGCCGTTCGAATCGGGGTTAACGATGCGAAGTTCCACGCCCGGCAGCGGTTTTCCGACCGTGTCCGCGCGAAACGGCTTCAAATCGTTCAACGTGATCACGGTGCCGGCTTCGGTCAATCCGTATCCGTTTCCCACGGGAATGCCCAGATCGTAAAAAAACTGAAGCGTGGCCGGCTCGGTAAATGCGCCGCCGACGAAAAGCGCTCGCAATTGGCCGCCGAAAGCTTGATGAACATTGCGCAGCAGGAACCGGCTAAGCCAGAGGTGCGGGCGACGCCGCGTTAGTGCGCGATTCAACGCGATGAGCCGGTCGAGCATCCGGCGGCGCGGTGGCGGCAATGCATCAAACCGTTGCCGCATCGCCTTTTCTAGGTTTTTCAGAACCATAGGCACGAGCGTCATGTACGTGATGTGGTAGCGCGTGAATGCATCGCGGATGAATTCGGGACGCAGTGTCCGCAAGTGCACGACAGTCGCTCCGCACACGAACGGGCCAATGAAGCCAATCATGAAATCAATTGCGTGATTTGTTGGCAGAATACTCAGATAGCGCACGCCAGGCCAGAAAGGAAATAGGGACGTGAGTGCCGCACATTGCTCGAGATAGTTGTCGTGCGTCATCACGCAGCCTTTGGGACGGCCGCCGGTTCCTGACGAATAAACGATCGACGCCCAATTCTTCCGCGTGCGCTCGACAAAAACAGGCTCACGATTGTCTCGGAAGTCCTCCCAGCGCTTCGCGCCCTGCGGATCCGCGGCGGCGGGCGCTTCGGTAACAACGACCGTTTTCACACTCAGTTTTGCAAACCCTTCCGCCTGCGTGAGCGCGCGCCACAGGTGGTATTCGACAACCAAAACTTCAGCTTTCGAATGCGCAAGGTGCTGTAGATGTTCCATCGCCGTGAGTTTGTAATCGAGAGGCACAAGAACGCCGCCGCAATAGAAAATCGCGTAGGCGGAAATCAGCCACTTCGATTGATTCGTCATGATGATGGCCGCGCGATTACCGGCGGCAAAGCCCGAATCCTGCAACGCGCGAGCGAACGGCAACGCCGCTTCCTTGAACTGGCGGTAGGTGAGCCGGCAATTCTCGCGCTCGCGGTCGGCCTCAATCAGACAAATTTCGCGCGGCCAGCGTTCGAGTGCCGCTCGCAGGGCTGCGCCGAGCGACGAATAATTGCGGAGATCGAGCATCACAGGCGCGCTTGGATGCGCGCGGCAAGGGTGCGGAAATCGCTCACGCCCTGAAGCTCATAGTCGGGAAACTCGATATGAAAATGATTTTCGATGCGCGTCAGCAAATCGAGAGCCTGCAGGCTGTCGATGCCAAGCTTCTTGAAAAAATCATCGTTGGGCGAAAGCTGCTCGCGCGGCACATGGAAGTGACTCGCCGCCAGCCGCAGGACTTCTTCCGTGACTTCCTGGAGCGATTGCATAGGCCTCTATTTTAACGGCATTTTGACCAACGCAACAATCGTCGCGCCGCGCGAATTGCCGAATTACGCGCCTTGATTTGACCGCGTTCAAACCAGCGCTCACGGCAAGTACGGCATTGTATCCGTGCTCTCGGCAAATTTCTTCAGGCCTTCTTCGACGGCCGGGCGCGTGAAAAGCTCGCAGAAAATTTCGATTTCGCGCTGCAAATCCTCATGGGGAATTGGCTTGATGAATCGCTTTGCGACAATTGCCGTCTCGCGATCGAACTTGAGAATCTGAGCGGCGGTGGCCCGCGCCGCGCGCAACGCTTCGCCTTCCGCCGTCACCTGACTGACAATGCCAATCGCCTGCGCCTTTGCTGCGTTAATGCTGCGGCCAGTCAATAACAGGTCGCGCACCGCGCCATTCCCCAAGTCGCGTTTCAATCGCGGGATGCCGCCAAATCCGGGAATCAATCCGAGGCGCAGCTCCGGAAAACAGAAGCGCGCCATTTTGTCGGCGATGATCAAATCGCAGACGAGCGCCAGCTCGAAGCCTCCGCCGAACGTGACACCGTGCACGGCCGCGATGGTCGTGATGGGAGCGGCGTCGATTATATTGAGCACGCGATGGATGCGCTGCAAAAAATCTCGGACGCCGGCGACTCGTTCGGCGGCGCGCAAGGGCTGCGAACGGTGATAAAGCTCGCGCAGATCAGCGCCCGCGCTGAATCCAGCAGGCAGGCTGCTGTAAACGATCAGCGCGGCGACGTCTTTGCCTTCGCGTTCGAGAGCTTGCACGAATCGTTCGAGCTCCTCGAGCGTCGCCACGCCGATTTCATTGCACGGCTCGCGGTGCAGCTTAAGCTCGATCACGCCATTCGTGCATTCCCAGGAAAGCGTGTTGCCCACGAAACTTTTCATGCGTCCCGCTTCCGGTACATTTCGCCGATTTGATTCTTGAAGTGAAGGGCAATCGCGTCGCGCTTCAATTTGCCCATTGCCGTCAGCAATCCGCTCTCGATTGTGAAGGGCCGGCGTTCCAGATGGAACGCGCGAATTTGTTTGTAGTGCGGCAATCCTGAATTCGCTTTGTCGATGGCCGCTGAAATCCCAGCCTCGGTCAAGTTCGAGTTCGCTTCCGTGGTTACGATCGCCGCCAAATAGCTGCGCCCGTTCCCCACGAGCACGACTTGTTGAGCTTGCGGAAGCAATCCGGCCAGCTCCTCCTCAATGGGTTCAGGCGCGATATTGTGCCCGGAGTTCAGAATAATCAAATTCTTTATTCGCCCGGTGATTTTCCAGTTGCCGCGCGAATTTACTTCGCCTTGATCGCCGGTATGGAACCAGCCGTCGCGAAGCACGTTCGCGGTTTCGTGCGGCCGGTTCCAATAGCCCGGAAAAACATTCGGTCCGCGCACCAGGATTTCCTGGTTTTCGCCCATTTTCATTTCGATTCCCGGAATCGCCGGGCCAACGTAACCTGGCTCGATGAACGCCGGATCGTCCATGGTGCAAATCGCGGTCGTTTCCGTCAGGCCATAAACTTGCAGCACGGAAATGCCCAGCATCATGAAAAACTCCTGTGTTTCAACGGAAAGTGGCGCGGAGCCGCAAATCAGCGCCTTCAGTTGCGGCCCCAATCCTTTGCGAATCGCCGGAAAAATCAGCGCGTTTGCCATGGCGAGCCAAAACCGGTCGCTGAAGTTTGCCTCATTTGTTCCGCGGCGCAACTCGGCGCGTTTTACTTTGCCAAACGTTGTGGCAATCCAGCCGCCGCGTCCGCGAATCTGCTCTTCGACTTTGGAGCGCACGCGCTCGAGCAGCGCCGGCACATTCAAGAAATAATTCGGCGCCGCGAAGCGCATCTCATCCGCGAGTTTTGTCAGGTCGGTTGACAGCGAGACCACGCTGTTCCGCGACAGCGAACTCAGAAGTGAAATCCACGAAGCCGCAAAATTAAATGGCGTCCAATGGAACACTCGTTCGGGAGCGTTTCGCGCCCCCATTAATTGGTCGAGGCGAGCCGTGGTGCACGAAAGCATGAAGTCGATATTGCTCATGTTCAGCACAGCGCCCTTTGGCTCGCCGGAAGTTCCCGACGTATAAATAATCGTGACGGGATCGGCGGGTGCGGCAGGCATTGGCGGCGCATTCGCAGTTGTCGCGGAAGCGAATGCTTCGGCAAAAAGCGAAATCGGCGGCGCGTCGCGATACACATCCAACAATGCGTCACGCAGCACGGCATTTTCACAGTAGATTCGCGACGCGCCGCAATCGCGCACCATTACGGCCAGTTCGGCGGGCGCCTGACGTGCATACAGCGGCACGACAATGATTCCCTCAGCCATCAGCGCAAGGTCGAGCGCGACCCAGCGAATGCTATTTGGCGCGAGCAAGGCACACCGGCCGCCTCTTTTTAGTCCGGTCGCAACTATGAATTCACGGGCTTTCGCGACTAGCAGAAGTAAATCGTTCCCGCTCGCAGGGGCAAATTGCTGTCCGCGAATTTCCTGGAGAACCGTAGCGCTGCCAGCTTCGTCGAGGCGCGCAAAAATGCGCTCGAGGAAATTCATGCGTTGTGGGCCTCGAGCAGCTTCCGCAGGTTCGCACTCAGCGACGGCAAATAGTCTTCCCAACTGAGGGAACCGCGCCGAAGCGGAAATTCCGGATAGCGCTGCGCAACAAATCCCTCGAAATACATGCCCATGCGCGACATTAGCCGAAGATTCTGCGCCACGGTGCGGCCAATGCCGTTCTGCACGGCATCCTTCTCGCGGCACAGTATTTCGAGCGCGTCGAATAATTTCGTTTCGAGGTCGGGGTCTTCGACGGTCAGCAATAAATGATTGTGCCCGCGCTGGCGCATCAGATTGCGAATGCGCTCATCCATCGTAATCCCCAGCGAGGCGACGCCCGCCGGCATCGACGTGACAATCGCGTGATAGCGCGACGACGCCATCAAGTGGCATGCGCGAAGAATGCTCACAATTTCGTACATATCGTATTCGTCCGAGCAAAAGATCGGCACGCCGCCAAGCTTTGACGCGAACCGCTCGCACGCATTGCGGTCGAGCATTTCCATGCCAACACAAACAAGAAATACGGGATGCGCCTTGCGGAAGCGTGCTACAGCGCCGGCGAACGCGGAAATGTATCGCGAGTATGCGGCCTCCACTGCGCGTCCCGACTTGTGAAAATAAATTGAGCGGTAGTGGCTTTCTTTGTACGCGCCCGTTAGCATTCTCGCCGTCGTTTTTGCGAGCGACGCCTTCACCGGCCACCAGAAAGGATTGATCGGGCAGGCGACGAGCACCGGCGCGCGGCCGTCCCATCCCGCGTCGCGCAGAACTTTTTCACCATATTCCGGGCCGCGCGGCTCGAACGTCCACGCCGTGTCCGTGCCCAACTCCGTCGTGATCCCGAGCTTCCCCAGCAAAATTTGGGATTCCTCGCTTCGCGTGATGACGACCGAGTCCTTGCAATAGCGACGGCACATTTTTTCGACGATTGGGTCCATGTACCCGGCTTCCGCGCCATATCCCACCGAGAGGCGATTCTGTGCCGAAGCCAATCCGAGAGAGCCGATCATCATCGTCGTGAGCGCATTCGCGAATTTGCTTTTGAACATCGAGCCTTCGCACGCCACGACGCCGTGATATTGCGGCACTTCGCGATTCAGGAACGGAGGAAACACGTCGGGCAGGCGTACTTGCCGCGTCCCGTCGAAATACCCGCGAGTCAAATCGAAATTCTGCGTCATCACGGCCAGGTCGGTATTTTCAGCGCCGAGCACGCGCCGCACTTGCCGCAGGATTTCCTCGACGCGCAAATCCGAGCCTGTGTTGCGCGCACCGCAGTAGCACGCGAAAAGCAAACGAAGTTTCTCGCCCGGCTGCCAGCTCTTGCCCCGCCCAAGCATCCAAGAAAACTTCGCGAAGTCGATCGAGCCCGCGACCCACGCTTCCAGGAACAGATCCATCATCGGCGAATTTCCCGCGGGGCGGATTGCGCGGTGGCTGCCACGGATTCCGTCGGCGAGTCTTTATAAGGGTAAACGAAATGATTTTCCCGCGTGAACTTCAGCAGCGGGAAGCAATACTGCGAAAACGGCGCGGGCTTGCGTCCCATCTCCGCGACAACGCGGGAATTGTCGAACACTGTGTTCCAAGTCAAATACGGCAGAAACACTTTGAGCAGCGTGGCGAGCTTTCCTGCCTTCCCGAAGCGTCCCGCGAAAAAATTCACCATGCCCGACGTCGAGCGCTCGAGCGAAGGCAAAAAGGCAGGCGCGCTTTTTCCTTGGGCTTCCGCGAGGGCGCGTGTCAATTGCAAATACGTTTCGGAATCGGCGCCGGAAGACAAATGATAAATCTCGTGCGCGGGTTTTTCCTTTTGGTGCAGTGTCGAGATCGCGTTTGCCACATAATCGACAGGCACGATATCCACGCGATCATCGGGCCGGAAGGGAAGCGCCGGAAGCCCCGCGAGAAACACAAACGCCTTCACCATTTCAAATTGATTCGTCTCCGGCCGGCGGCTGTCTCCGAGGACGATGCTCGGCCGGAAGATGATTCGCGAAACGTCTGGCAAAAGCTCATGAACCATGTGCTCACTGAATTTTTTGGTGCGCGCGTACGGATCGTAATCGGACCGCTCCCAGTCAATCGCTGAATCCTCCTGCACAATTTCGTTTTGCCGGTGCCCCGCGACGGCCACGGTGCTGATGTGGCTGAAGCGCCGCAAGCCGTGATCGGCGCGCGCGCGCATGGCCAGCTCGATCACTTGCAAAGTGCCGCGCAGATTCACGTTCAGGCAGCTTTTTTCCGATTTTCGATTCAGCGATGCGGCGCAGTGAATAATCGAATCGGTCGTGAGTACAAGCCGCCGGTATTCGTCATCCTCCAATCCGAATTTCGCATCGGTCAAATCACCGCGGAAAATACGCAGGCGCGCTTCGAGGTACGAACGGAAACGCGGAAAATCCATGTGAAGTTGTAGCGCGTGCCACAGCCGCTCACGCGCCTCTTGTGAAGTTTTCGCGCGCACCAGAAGGTTGAGCGAATCGCCGCTCTCCTCAAGCAGGTTCGCGACGACGTGCGCGCCGATATAGCCGGTTACTCCAGTAACGAAAATGGCCACAGGTTCGCGGTCTCAGGGTGTCGCCGCGGAAGCAGTTCGCCCAGCCGCGGCGTCGATCGCAGGCCCGTCGGAGCGCGGAGTTTCTTGGCGATTCCGCGTTTCCACCGGCCGGCCTTCGATGAGAGGATAGCACCACTTTCGCAGCGCCGGGATATGCACGTTGATCCAGTAATCCCACCAATCGATTGCGCGCGAATCGTAGCCGAACTCCGATCGTTCCTCGGGCGGCAGCGCCTCCGAGAGCCGTTCAATGTTCATGGCTTCGAACGTGTGCTCGTGGCGCAGGATGAACGGCTCGAAAAGAGCGACCAGTTTGATCACGCGCTCAAGCTCTCGTTCGCGCCGGGCGAAGGGCGAGCGATTGAAGCCCACGCTCGCGACGCCACGGTTAATCGCCTGGATGACGGCCTTCTGCGCGGGCGCGGAAAGCGTTTCATAACGCGCTTTCGAAACGGGAATCGCATCGAATCGCGAGCGCAGCCAGTGCTGGAAGCCATTTTGCGTGCGGTAAAATTTCCGGTGCGCCAGACTGGTCAGTTCAATCGAGCGCCGCATGTTACACGGATTCGTGACGGACGTGGCGAGCTGGTAGAGCGGCTCGTGCTTGCGTTCCACGAGCGCCGCGGCGACCAGCGTCATCCCGCGCGTCACTTGGTCGACCGGAATAATGTCCAGGCATTTGCGCTCATTGGTCGGAAGCTGCCGGAAATATGTTCCGAGTAAGTATGAAAGCGAGGCCGATGTATTGATGCCTTCATTCCATCCGCGGAAAGGCTTTTCCAGCGACGATTCAACGATGGATGGGCGCACGATGGCGATGGGCAATCCCGCGCCACGCTTGGCGATCAACAACTCCGAAATGCCTTTCGTCAGCGTATACGTGTTGGGCCAGCCGAGCTCGTGCGCGCGGCGCGTTCCAGCGTCGGTCAGCGTCTGACGCAACCATCTCGTGCGGTTTTTGCGTATTTGATTGTCCAGAGCCGCGCCGGAGAGGCTTTTCGCGGCGGTGGGTTTTTCCACGGCGGCGCGACGAAGCTCATTCGTTACGTTGACGCTTTCGGCCTGAGCTTCGGCTTCGTAGATCAGTGTTTTCAGCGCACGCCATTCTTTTTCCGCGTCGAAATCGGGATCGCTGGTAGGGGTATAGTTCGGAACGGTGGTCTCGGTGATGCGCCCGTCGCGCTCTCCGGCGACGTAGCAGGTTGAGAGATGCAGCAATGCTGCATGATCGGACTGACGAATGAAATCGAGCAAATGCGCGGTGGAATCCACGTTCGCGGCGAGCGCGTCCCGTAAATCAGGATTGAAATCGGTCAGGCCTGAACTGTTGATGACCAGGTCCAAGATTCGCGAAAGCTTTGCCAGCGCCGCTTCATCGAGTCCAAGCCCCGCCTTGCTCAGATCGCCGTCGAGCACTTCCACTCGCTCGGCCAAAAACGCGCCGAAATGCGCGCCGTGCCGTTGCGCCAGCGGCTCGAAGATTGGTGATTCATCGACGATTTTGCGAAAGCGTTCCGCCGGGCTGATCGAGCGCCGGCGCCGCACGAGCACATAAACTTTGCCAATCTCCGGGAGATCCGCCAGCAAATTCGCCAGCCATACTTTGCCAATGAACCCCGTCGCACCCACAAGAAGAACATGTCTTCCACGCAACGATTGGCGAACGGAAAGCCGCTCAAGTTTTGTTTCAGGATGGCGATGAACCACACGAAGATAATTTTCCGGAGCGGGCCGGGCCGCCGCAACGACCGCGTCGTCCAAAATTTCCGGATGCGCGGCGAAGCCCAAATTCTTGGCCAGTATTTCGCGCGATACGCGACCGTCCGGGTTGCCGCCGATCAGCCGTGCCAACGGGCCGCGCGGTCGAATCACGGGATCGAGCAATCGCCCCGTCGCGAGTCCGTCGCGAAATTCCAAGCGGTTCGAGATCAGCATTTCAACGCCCAACTGCTGCGCGAGCGGCCGCATCACGTGGTCAAGTCCCTGGCTTACCAGAACGACCTGCTCTCCTCGCGCCTGCGCTTTTTTCAATTCCTTGACGCCGGGCTGCTTCAGCGTGGGTTTCAGCAGATACTGGAAATATTCTTCGCCCAGCAGGTCGAGCCGGTCGCGGCTCACTCCGCGCAGTACGGTATGAAGAAGGCGCGTCGCGAACGCGCGATTCGTCAGGTAAAGCGCCGGACGCGCCAGCGCCAGCGTAAACATCGCACTGCGCCGCGCCCATCGCTCGAGAAAGCTTTGTGCGTTCCATGCGAAGAAGGCCACAGGACGAACAGCAGTAAGATTCAGCAGGCTGCCTTCGATGCGCCAGTACGTGACTTTCTGGCGCAGCTTTGGCGGCGTCGCGTGCTGCCCCAATCCGCCGTCATTGTGGCGGCCCGGTTCCGATTGAAATGTTCTCAGGGAATCCATTTCAGAGAAAGAAAAGCCTTCTAGGGAAGCTCGAAAATAGCATTGTCCATCGCCGGAATCAAGGACTCCTGAGCTAAAGGCAGCATTTTCCTGCTGATAAGGGCGGCGTGCGCGATCTGTCATCCTGCTGTGTTGGCGCGCGTGATGCTGACGATTGCAAATATGTAAAACAGAAACATCAGAGCCAAGTACGTTTTTGCTTTCGGGCTGGCTCCGCGAAATTCGTGCCAGACGAATACGCCCCACAATGCCGCGACCATCGGCGAGGCCTGGCCAATGGCATACGAAATCGCAACGCCGGTGAAATTTGCGGCCACCAAGTTGAAGACGGTCCCGACGCCCCAGATAAATCCCCCCGCGAGGCCCAGCAGATGCCCGCTCGCGGGCGCGCGGAAAAATCCGCCCATTTTCACTGGCTCGCCGACAAGTGGCCTGCGCATCAGATACACGTTGAAAACGAGGCAGGAAAGCAGAGCGCCCAGCGTCAAAAACACTGCTGTCGAATACGGTCCGAGCGGCGTGCCGGTCGTCATTGCGTGCGTGACGAACGGGGCCCACAACCCCATCAAAATTCCCGAGACAATGCACACGAGGATGCTTTTCCGAGAAATCTTTCGCCCGCCGCTACGCAACGCCGCGTACGCTTTCCCGTCCATGATCACAGCGATCACGGCGAAAGCCACGCCAAGGCCCAGCAGCCATGCATTTCCTATCGGCTGAAGCAGGTAACTCCACACCACGCCTACGACCAGCGCAATTCCAATGGACACAGGGAACGCGACCGCCAGCCCAGCCATGTCAATTCCGGCTACGAGCAATAAATTTGCCAGGTTGAAGACCGCTCCGCCAATCAGCGCGTAAACGATGTTGCCTCGGCTGGTCGTTTCCAAATTCGCGAGAAAACTCGACGCACCGCCGTGCAGGCTGCCCAGCGTGAACGCGAAGATCAGTGATATCAGAAAAATGCCAATGGCATAATCCCAATAGAAAAGCTCGAAGCGGTAATTTCTAACTCCTTTGTAGGTATTGGCCCACGAGCCCCAGCAAATTGCGCTGGTCAGGGTCATGAGAAGGGCGATCGAAAAAGTGTGGGGCGTGAACATTCAGCGCTTTACCTTTCCCGAGCAAGTTTCGAACCGCAAAGAGACCGACCGCAAATTTCAGCTATTGAATTACAATCCCGCGGCGACGGCGGGACGCTGCGCTCGAATCAGCGCGATCACTTCGTCGCGCCTGGACATCGCGCGCGCGCCGACTTTCGTGCAGCAGAGCGCGGCGCATGCGTTGGCGAATGCGCCCACACGATCGATCTCCCAGCCTTGCAGAAGTCCGTACGATAATCCACCCATGAATGCGTCGCCGGCACCTGTCGTGTCCACCACTTTCACCGTGAACGCGGGGACGTGGGCGACTTTGCCCTTGTTCGCGATCATGCAGCCATTCGCTCCCATCGTGATGGCCACCAATTTCGGCCCCATTGTCAGCAGCTTCCGCGCCATGCGCTCATAATCTTCCTCGCCGGTAAATTCGAGCGCGGCAGCCTTGCAGGGTTTGAGCACATCGGTCAGTTTCAGCGCCTGCGTCAATTCCTCCTGGGTGCCGAGGTTCGATTGGCAGAAAAAATTCGGCGTGACGTCGAGATCGAAAAGCACGCGCACATTCGCGTCGCGCGCCACTTGCATCGCTTCGCGCAAAGGCGTCAGCGGAAGCTGCGAGGCCTCGGTGTGGAAATGTTTGGCTTGCTTGATATGCGAAGCAAAATGCGTCATCGCCTGATGCACGGTGATTTTCCCGGTGACGTTGGGGAACATATAAATGCAGCGTTCGCCCGCGACGTCCACGGGAATCCACGTCAGCGACGACAGCTCGCCTTTGACGATTTCAACCCCGGACAAATCCATTCCGTCGTCCGCGAAAGCCTGCTGAATGATTCGCCCGTTGTCGTCGTCGCCAATCAAGCCCAGCCATCCGGCCTTTGCGCCCAGCCGCGCCACCTGCGTCAAATTATTCGCGGTCACTCCGCCGGCATGGATTTCGAGGCGCGTGGCGTTGATTTTTTCCTCGGGGCCAAGCAGGCGCGGCACGATGGCGAAAAAATCCACCGTGCAACTGCCAATCCCCACGACTTCTGTTGCGTCACCCATGGCACCCCCGCTTCAGTGTACGCCCGAACGGTTCTCCCAACAGTTCAAAGAATCCGCTGCTTATAGTTCTGGCGGAGGCGCGTGTCAAGAGCGTGGCGCTCACTGCTCGGCGCGCTGTACACGTCGAGGATGCGATTCGCATTCGTTCAAACTCGACATTGTCACCCGGCTTACGCCATGTATTTCCCAACAAGGATAAACCATGGCAGGTTTGTCGATCTAATTGACCGCACCTTGCGGAGCGCGTAAGAATGTAACCTTCATGAGCGGCTCGAATCTTCTTCCTCCGCGCCAGGCAGCAAAAATTCTGGGCATTAGCTATCCAACACTTAAGCAATGGATTTACAAGAAGAAACTGCGCACGGTGAAGACCGCGGGCGGCCATCATCTCCACGGAAGTCATGCTGCTCCGCGCGTAGTGCCGCACCAAAACCGGCAACTGGCTTCGCTTGGCTGCCACATTTCTAAAGCGCAACGGAGGGAGAACGGAATGCGTCAAAATAGCATGGTGAGCATCCAAGTGACGAAGGGGAAGAGAGAGCGTCCGAGGGCGTCCTTGGGATGGACAAGCAAATGAAGCCTCCGTTTCGTCAGGCAATCAATCGCGGGTTGCGGTTCCGGTGCCCGAAGTGCGGGGAGGGGCACGTCTTTTCCAGTTTTTTCAAGATGCGCGACGAGTGCGCGGTGTGCGGCTTGTCGTTTTATCCCGAGTCCGGCTATTACGCGGGCGCGATGTATTTGGATTACATGCTGTCCGCGGGAATTTTTCTGGCGATTTTTATTCCTACATTATTCATGCCCGAACTTACTCAGCTTTCTTACCTGACGAAAAATATCTTGTGGGTGGTATTCGGAACCGTGCTGTGCCTCGGGCTGGCGCGGCCTTCCTATAGTTTGTGGCTGGCAATTGATTACTGGATCGCGCCGTGGAATGCGGAGCCGAAAAATGAGAACGCACGGAATACGGAGACCATTGAAGTGCCGCTGGTCAGCCTGGTGATTCGCACGGACAACGGCTCGGACGATGACGATCCAGGGCGTGGAGCGCCAAGTAGCTGGGAAAATTAAACGCAGCGGCGAGTACCGGAAAAGGCGAAATCCGGAAATCGAAATTTGAAAAAGGAAAAAGGTGGTTTGCAACACCCTCTTCGGGGAACCATTCAGCCTGGGCCCCGGCAGTCACTTTTATTGAGCAGACGGTTGGGGGATCCGTTTCCTTCCGCGCAATTCCTCATCGGTGTATTTAATGTCGCTCTTCGCGAAAGCGAAGAAATTCCACGAGCCGTATTTTTTCTGGAGCTGCGGCAAAACAGCGGCGACGATGGCATCGCCGGATTTTCCTTCCGCTTGGGCCTTTTGAATCGCAGTGCGCAAATCCACCAAGTACCCGCGAAAATCGCGAACATCCGCCGCGTGACCCGGCTCGTTCCCGTGACCGGGCACAAATGTGGCCGTCGGATAGTCGGCAAGAAGCGTATCAAGGGCGGTGATCCACGGTTTCGTGGAAGCGTCGATTAAATTCGGCAGCGTGTGATTCCAAAACAAATCGCCACAGAAAACGACGTTCGCGGCTGGATCATAAATGATTGAATCGCCGCCGGTGTGTCCCGGAAGCGAACGCACAATCAGTCGGCGCGCGCCGAGATAGAGAGTTACGCCATCTTTATAGGTGATGGAGGGAAGACCGAGCGATGCGACTTCCGCCTTTTGCTGCGGAGTGATTTTCGGGCCGAAGAATTTCGCGTTTTCGGTGCGTTCCCAAGTGCGCACGTTTTCTTGTGCCAGAACAATTGCGCCGGCGGCAGCAAAAATATTATTTCCCGCGACGTGGTCGAGATGGTAGTGCGTGTTGACGACGAATCGAATCGGCAGATTTGTTTTTTTGCGAATCTCGTCGAGCAGCGTTTGCGCGGCGGCGACATTTTCAAACGTGTCGATCACGGCGACGCCATCGGCGCCGATGACGAAGCCGGCGTTTGCGCCCGAACGCGCGGATTTAGCGGCCGGATTGTCAATCCCTGCCCATGTGCCGTGACCCAGATCGTGAAGCGTGAATGGAGCGGGCGCCTGGGCGCGCGTCGCGACGCCAAGCACCAGGAAGAGCGCAGCCGTTGTTGCCAGAAATTTCAGTGATTGCCGCAAATTGTCTCCTTATGAGCGAAAGGAAGCCTAACCCAGATGACCCTTAGGACGCAAAAGAGGGCCGCCTAGGCAAGCGCAGGGCCGGCAGGGCGTGTTATTTTTCCGGAAAAGCATCGCGCCGATGAGGCCGATCCACCACGCTGAGATCGCCCGAAGGATGGGCCCTATGGCGCCAAATCGAGATGCGGCCCCACGCGGCGCGAATGACGTGGAATTTCGGCGCGAGGGCGAGGTTTCTAGGTTAAAATGCCGCACGATGAGCGTGAGTTCGACGCCAGTACTGGCAATTTACCCCGGTTCGTTCGATCCCGTGACGAACGGGCATCTGGACTTGATTGGCCGAGGCGCAAAGATTTTTGATCGGTTGATCGTCGCCGTGCTGCGCAACATGGAAAAAGATCCGCTGTTTACGGTGAACGAGCGGCTGGAGATGCTGCGCGAAGTGACGCGGCCGTGGCCCAACGTCGAAGTGGATGTTTTCGAGGGACTGCTGATGGCCTACGCGCGGCAAAAAAATGCGCAAGTGGTCCTGCGAGGTATCCGCGCGATTTCCGATTACGAATTCGAGCTGCAAATGGCGCTGATGAACCGAAAGCTCGAACCAACAATCGAAACGGTATTTATGATGCCGGCCGAAACGTACAGCTATTTGAGTTCGCGGCTGGTGCGAGAAATCGCGCAGCTCGGCGGGTCCGTGAAAGACCTGGTGCCGTCTGCTGTCGAAGAGCGGCTGAAACGAAAGCTGCGTAAAAAATCCCAGGGGGCTAAGAAATGGAACTAGCGGAACGGGTGAAGCGCATTGAACCTTCGGCCACGCTGGTTGTGCTGATGGAAAAAGAGAAACTCGCAGCGCGCGGAATCGACGTGGTCGATTTCGGGCCGGGCGAGCCGGATTTCCCGACGCCCGAACATATCAAACGCGCGGCCGTAAAGGCGCTGGATGAAAACAAGACGAAGTACACGGCTTCGGGCGGGATCATGCCGTTGCGGCAGGCCGCGGTCGAATGGCACGCGAAATATCTCGGCACGCATTACGAAGCGAAGGAATGCATCATCAACGCGGGCGGAAAACATTCTCTCTACAATGTGACGCAGGCGCTGATCAATTCTGGCGACGAAGTGCTGATCGTTGCGCCGTACTGGGTGAGCTATCCGGACATCGTGAAATGTGCGGATGGCACACCAGTGATCGTCGAGACGGATGCGCGGGACGGCTTCATCCCGCGCGCACTGGAAATCGAAAAGGCGATCACGCCTCGCACGAAAATTCTGATCATCAATTCGCCGTCGAACCCGACGGGCGCCGTGATCCCCGAGGACGAATTCGCGAAGATTCTCGATGTCGCGAAGAAACACAACATCTGGCTGCTTTCGGACGAATGCTACTCCCATTTCGTTTACGGCAAAGCAAAGCCATTCTCAATTGCCAGCCTTCCCGGCGCGAAGGACCACGTGATTATTTCAGGGTCACTCTCGAAAACATTTGCGATGACCGGCTGGCGGATGGGCTACACGCTCGGGCCGCAGCCGCTTGCGGATGCGGTTCTGAAATTGCAGAGCCAGTCGACGTCGAATCCCACTTCCATCGCGCAGTATGCGGCTCTCGAAGCGCTTCGCGGCGGCTTGGAATCGGTGAACACGATGGTCGCGGAATTCGCGAAGCGCCGCGCGCGAATCATCACGGGCCTGCGCGAAATTCCCGGAGTGACCTGTCACGAGCCGGAGGGAAGCTTCTATGTTTTCCCCAATGTCGCAGGCGCGATGACGGGGGAAGGAACTGCGTCGCAGGCTGACACGGTGCAAGTTGCCAAGGACTTGCTCGACCGCGAACACGTCGTCGTGATTCCCGGCGAAGCCTTCGGCGCTCCTGGGTATCTGCGCATTTCCTACGCGACGTCAATGGAGCGCATCGACGAAGGTTTGCGCCGAATGACCAGTTTTTTTCGCGCCGAGACGGCCGTGAGTTCGGCCGCGATTCGCGGATAGGGTTGTGACGCTGCGGCCCGTCCGGCTGGAACCGCAATTCGTTCCGCGCATTTGGGGCGCGCGAAATCTCGCTCCCCTCTTTCCTGAAAAACAATCGCTGGCGGAGCCGATTGGCGAAGTGTGGCTGACGGGAAACGATTGCAAATTCGCCGACGGACCGTTCGCAGGGCAAAAACTCGGCAACGCTTGGCCCGGCATGGGCGGTGATTGGCGGGGACGGAGCGCCGGGCGCGACAAATTGTTTCCGCTGCTTGTAAAATTCATCTTTCCGGAAGAAAAACTTTCCGTGCAGGTGCATCCCGGGGACGATTACGCCCGGAAAAATGAATCCACCGCGGGCGGCGTGGGAAAAACGGAAATGTGGTACGTCATTTCAGCGCGCGCGGGAGCGGAGGTGCGCGTGGGGCTGAAACCTCGCGTTGACCGCGAGAGTTTTCGACGCGCAATCGCCGACGGGAGCGCGGAGGAATGCGTCGAGCGCGTTCCCACGCAGGCCGGTGATGCAATCTTCGTGCCTGCGGGCACTGTCCACACGATTGGCCCAGGAATGATGATCTGCGAAATTCAGGAAAATTCCGACATCACGTACCGCATTTTCGATTTCAATCGTCTGACGCCCCAAGGCCAGCCGCGCGCGCTGCACATCGAGAAGGCCATGCAAGTGATTCGCTTCGGCGAACAACGCGGCGGTGTAACGCGGCCTGTGAGAACGAAGCGTGGAGCGCTCATAGCGACGCATTTCGCCGCGTGCCAGTATTTCGTCACGGAAAAGTGGGATTTTCAGGCGCCGGTTTCAGGAGCAACTTCCGGCGACAACTTTGAACTGCTAATCGTCGTGGAGGGGCGCGGACGGATCAAGATAGGGGATGCGGACGTCGAGTACGCGCCAGCGCAGACGTGGTTGCTTCCCGCCGCGCTCGGCAAATATGAACTCGCGCCTGCTGCGCCGACGATGTTGCTGCAAACGTTTGTGCCCTCAAGTCTTGAAGAGTACAAGAGTGAAGTCATGAGCCAAGGAGCCGGCGAGCGGGAAATTTCGCGGATTATTTATTCTTGAAAAGTATTCGTGAAACGTGTGTTTGAAGAGTGTTTGGAAAAGAATCCTGGCAAGGAATTCGCAACTCAAAATGGCGACACTTAAAAATGTGACGCAATGCGCTGTGCTCTTGGCCGGCGGGCGGGGGACGCGTTTCTGGCCGCGCAGCCGGACGCGTACGCCAAAGCAGCTTCTCGATATTGCGAGTTCAAAAAGCATGTTGCGAGAAACGGTTGACCGGCTTGCTCCGCTATTCGCGCCGAATCGGCTGTGGGTGGTGACAAACGACGAACAGACTGAAGCCGTACGTCGCGAGTTACCGCGCGTACCCCAACGACAAATATTGTCCGAGCCGCTGGGGCGAAATACGGCGGCGGCCATTGGCCTCGCGGCCATTCATCTGGCGCAAAAGCACGGCGACGCACTGATGGCCGTTTTACCCGCGGATCATCACATCGCGGACGGCGCGCGATATCGAAAAATCGTGCGCGCGGCCATGGAGCTTGCCGGCCGTCCGGGCAATCTCGTCGTGTTGGGGATTCCACCGTCGCATCCGGAAACGGGATTTGGCTACATCGAGCGTGCTGGCGCTGCGTCGTGGCTGGCGGGAGTGCCCGCATACCGTGTCCGGCAATTCACGGAGAAACCGGACGCGGCGCACGCGCGAAAATATGTCGCATCCGGCCAGTATTACTGGAACGCGGGAATGTTTTTCTGGCGCGTTTCGACGTTTCTTGAATGCTTGCGGAAATTTCTGCCCAAAACCTGGCATGCGCTAGGGGAGTTGCAACAATCCATCGGAAAGCACGGATACGCGCGAGCGCTCAAGCGAATTTATCCGCGCCTCGAAAGTATTTCCGTGGATTACGCCATCATGGAACCGGCCACGCGTGCTCGCGACAAATCCAGAGAACACAGCGCGGGGCGCGTTTTTGTTTTGCCTGCAAAAATCGGCTGGAGCGACATTGGCTCGTGGGCAGCCGTCTATGAGCTGCTCTCGCGAAGGGCGGGCGGGAATGTTACGGCGGGTAAATCATTCGCGCTCGATGCGGCGGGTAATTTCTTGTGGAGTCCCAAGAAATTCGTTGCCGCGATTGGCGTGCGCGATCTCGTTGTTGTCGAGACAGACGACGCGCTGCTCATTTGTCCGCGTGGCCGCGCACAGGACGTGGGAAAAGTTGTGAAATGGCTAGAAGAGAATCGGCGGCGAGATTTGCTCTAGGGCGTGCATTCCGGGAACCAAAATTGTGAACCTGCTTTTCCGTACAATCCTTTCCGCGCGAACTGGTATCGCATATACTTTTCAATCGTGATGCAAATCCACTTTGGAACCGACGGCTGGCGCGGCGTGATTGCCGAGGATTTCACGGTCGCGAACGTGCGCAAAGTCGCCGCGGCAATCGCGCGCTATGTGATTCGCGCGGAGAAAGCGCAGAACGGCGTGCTGGTCGGCTACGACGCGCGATTCGCGGGACCGCTTTTCGCGAGCGCGGCGGCGGAAGCCGTCGCGGCCACGGGTACGCCTGTATGGCTATCGGATGCGCCGTGCCCCACGCCCGCAATTTCCCTGCTGGTGCGCCAGCGCGGCGCGGCCGGCGGAATCATGATCACCGCGAGCCACAATCCCTACCGCTGGAATGGCGTGAAGTACAAAGCCAGTTATGGAAGCTCCGCTTCACCAGCAATCACCGCGCAGATCGAAAATGAACTGGCGACTGTGCTGAAAGACGGCGCGCCGCAGTTGCCCGCGCGCAAGGATTTGCTCCATTCGCTCAACGTGCGCGCGCCCTATTTGGAAACGCTCGACAAACTGGTGGACTGGGAGCGTCTATGCGAGGCGAAACTCCGTTTTGTTGCAGATCCCATGCACGGCTCGGCCGCCGGAATGCTGCGCGAATTGTTCGGACGCCACGGAATTGTATGCGATGAAATTCGCGGGAAGTATGATCCGCTTTTCGGCGGCGTGAATCCCGAGCCGATTGAACCGCACATCGCGGCGCTCGAAGAGGCCGTTCCCAAGGGTGGCTACGACGCAGGATTCGCCGCCGACGGAGATGGCGACCGCATCGGCGCGGTCGACTCGGACGGCACGTTCGTCACGCCGCATCAGATTTTGTCGATCCTCTTCTGGCATTTGGCGGGAACTCGGAAACTCACGGGCGACGTCGCAAAAACATTTTCGACCACGAAAATGATCGACCAAATCGCAAAGAAATTTGACCGAAAGGTTTTCGAGACGCCGATCGGCTTCAAATATATTTGCGAGCTGATGCTCGAGCGCGACATCCTGATCGGAGGCGAAGAGAGCGGCGGAATCGCCACAAAGCTGTACTTGCCGGAGCGCGACGCGACGGTGAACGCACTGCTGCTCGCCGAAGTGATGGCGTGGCACGGCAAGCGGCTGGGCGAACTGGTGCGCCTGCTTGAGAAGGAATTCGGCGAGCATCATTACGGGCGCGTGGACCTTGAGCTGCGTCCCGGACAGAAGGAAAAGGCCATTGCGCATTATGGCTCGAAGAAAATGACCAGGCTGCTGGAATGGCCCGTGGTACGCCATGAAAATATGGACGGCGAGAAATTGTTTCTCGGCGATATTGGATGGGTGCTCGTGCGCTCATCCGGAACCGAAGAGATGCTGCGCGTTTATGCGGAAACCACGAAAGCGGAAACGACGAAGCGCATCCTTGCCGAAGTTTCCGCCACGGTAAAAAAACTTTAGCGCGCACGTTGCAGCGAAAGCCATCGAGAGATGGCCGCCGCCCACGATACGCCAAATTGTCCCTTTCGAATCGGAAGTGCGGCACACGGGAAATGTGCAAAATGGCCGAACGATGGCAGAATTGGAACGCGTGTAGCGAGTATTTATTCCCTGCGCGGAGATTCATTTGAAGCGACGCCTGTATCAGCTCGATGTTTTCACCACAAAGCCATTTGCGGGCAACCCCCTCGCGGTAATCACCGATGGCGACAATCTGACGCGACCACAGATGCAGGCCATCGCGCGCGAAATGAATCTGGCGGAGACCGTGTTCGTCCAGCGGCCCACGAGTAACCGCGCGCTCGCCAGGCTGCGAATTTTCACCACCACGCGCGAATTGCCGCTCGCGGGGCATCCCGTGATCGGCACATGGTTCCTGCTCGCTGAACTGGGCGTCGTGCCCGCATCCGAGGGGCAGGTGCAAATCCAGCAGCAGACCGGCGCGGGAATCTTGCCCGTCAAGATTACATTTCGCAACGGCCGCCCCGTCGGCGTCACGATGACGCAGAAGGATGCCCGATTCAAGACGCTGAAACTCTCACGCGATGCATTAGCCGATGCACTGGGACTGGCGAAAGACGACATAAGTTCAGAACTGCCGATTGAGTCCGTATCGACGGGTATTTTCAACGTGATGGTGCCGCTGCGCGGGAAAGCCACGCTGAAAAAGATTCGCTCAAATCTCCGCGCGCTGTTTCATGTGGTAAGCGGCCATGGCACCATGGCGTACTGCTTCGCGCTGGGCGGACGCGGTAAGGCCTTCGCGCGCGGCATGCTGCCGTGGGAGATCATCGAAGATCCCGCCACAGGCTCGGCGGGCGGTTCGCTCGGCGCCTATTTGGTGCGCTACAACAAACTGAAAATTGGGGAGCATCTTTCCATCACCCAAGGCGTCGAAATGGGGCGGCCAAGCGAAATTCACGTCGAAATCGCAGGCGAAAAGGGGAAACTCGTTCCTCGCGTCAGCGGTTCAGCCGTGCGAATCTTCGAAGGGCACATCGATTTCTAAACTTTGGAGGTTAGAGGTTGGAAGCTGGAAATTGTGCGACCAAGCGATTACAGCCCCGAACATTCGCTGGTGAAGGGGCTGGGCGAACGTAGCTTTGCAAATGACAAAAAAGGCCGGCTCGCACCGCGCCGGCCTTTTCATTTTTCAACGAATGAGTGTGATCATGCGCATCCAAACCATCTGGCAGCTCAATTAGCGCTCGTGGCGACCGCGCGCCATGCCTCGGCGATCCTGACGAATGCCGCGCCGGTCATGGCGAACATCTCGCCGGTCGTGGCGAATGTTTCGGGTGTCATGGTTGCGGTCTTTGCGGTCGCTGCGAATGTCGCGCCGCAGGGCCTGGGATCGCTTGCTGTTCACGCCATTCCTGGCATTCGACCTTTCGAGCTGGCGCTTGTCCTTATTGATGTCGCGCTGATCCGCGTTGCGGTCCCGGCGATCATTGCGAATGTCGCGCCTGTCGGTTCGCACGTCGCGCTTGTCGTTGCGGATGTCGCGGCGGCCGCCGGGGACGTCACCCGGCTGGGCAACAGGGGCGGGCGACGGTGGTGTGGTGGCCGGAGATTGGGCCCACGCGCCGGCCGAAAGCAGACCAGCAGCGGCAAATCCCAGAATGCTTCGTCGAACAATGGTTTCGATCTTCATGTCGCTCTCTCCTTGGGGGCTAGGTGAATATCGCTTGCGCTCATTGAACACGGCGGAATGCCAAAAGTTGCAGAGCAGTTGAACCACGAGTGTGTTTGGCCAGCAAACCAAAACGTAAATACAAGACACTAAAGCAGATGTGTTGATGAGGGCATAAACGCCGCTGAATGCCCCTACTGTTCGGAATCTATTGCTGTTCCAATGTTTTTGAGGCTGTGTCCAGGACGCCGTTGAGGAAGCGGGCGGACTCGGCGGTCGAGAATTTCTTGGCGAGTTCCAGGGCTTCGACGATGACGACTTTCACTGGCGCGGTGCCGGCGCGGAGCTCGTAAATCGCCAGGCGGAGGATGCTGCGGTCAATTTCTGGCATGCGCTCGATGCGCCAATTCTTCGAAAGCATTTCGATCATCGTGTCGTTCAACTCGGTTTGCGCCACCGCTCCTTCAAAGAGTTGGTTGGCAAACCGGCGGGTCGATTCCGCGGCGCGTGCGGATTTCCAGAACGACTCCTCAACGCGTGCCGGCGATTTGTGGTTCATGTCCCATTGGAACAGCATCTGCAGGGCGCACTCGCGGGATTTGCGGCGCAGGGTCATTTCCCGCGGCGCGCGACCCGCGATTTCGATTTGCGCCGCCCGCTCGGCTTCCTGGCCAGATTGCGAGCCAATTTGGGCATAAGATTTGCCATCTCGATGGCCGCGAGCCCTGCGTCGAAACCCTTGTTGCCGCTCTTGAGGCCAGCGCGATCGATCGCCTGCTCGAGCGTGTCGCACGTGAGGACGCAGAATATCATCGGCACGCCCGTATCGAGTTGCGCGATCTGCACGCCGCGCGCCACCTCGGTGCACACATATTCAAAGTGCGCCGTTTCGCCGCGAAGAACGCAACCGATGCAAATGACGGCGTCGCAGCGTCCCGATGCCCCGAGTTTCTTTGCGGCAACCGGAAGTTCAAACGAGCCAGGCACGCTTACAACTTCGATTTGCTTCTCGGTAGCTCCCGCGCGTCCGAGAGCATCAAGCGCGCCGGCAAGGAGCCTGTCCGTGATGAAGCTGTTGAAGCGGCTGACGACAATCCCGAAACGCAGGCTTGCGGCGGAGAGTTCGCCGCGAATTGGTTTTGGTTGAAGCTTTCCGGGACTTTTGTCCGGCATGGCGCTATTTTCCCTTGAATTGCGCGGGACGCTTCTCGATAAACGCGCGCGTGCCTTCGCGCATGTCTTCGGTGGCGCAACAAAGGCCGAAAAGCGTGGCTTCCAGAAAAAGCCCTTCCTGCTGCGGCATTTCCATCCCGCGTTCCACTGCTTCCATGGCGAACTTCACGGCGAGCGGCGCATTGGCGGCAATCTTTTTCGCGATGGACTCAGCCGTGGGAATTAATTCCGCCTGCTCGACAACGTGATTGACCAAGCCGATCCGCAGCGCCTCATCCGCGGAAATCATTTCGCCGGAGAGAATCAATTCGTGCGCGATTCCCTTGCCGCACAGACGCGCGAGCCGCTGCGAGCCTCCATAACCGGGAATAATTCCCAGCTTCACTTCGGGCTGGCCAAGACGCGCGTTCTTGCTGGCGATGCGCATGGTGCAGGAGAGCGCCAGCTCGCAGCCGCCTCCCAAGGCGAATCCGTTGATCGCGGCAATCGAAGGCTTGCCCATCGTTTCAAGCCGATGAAAAATCTCCTGACCGAAAAGTGAAAAGTCTTTTCCGTCGACCGGCGTGCGCTGGGCCAGCTCGTTGATGTCCGCGCCCGCGACGAATGATTTTTCGCCCGCGCCCGTGAGGATCAGCGCGCGCACCGACGAATCCTCACGCGCCCGATTCAAGGCATCGCCCAGCTCTTCGACGGTTTGTCGATTGAGGGCGTTCAGAACTTTTGGCCGGTTGAATGTGATATAGGCGATCGGATCCTTTACTTCGAATAGCAAATTTTCATAGGCCATCGGCTGCGCTCCGTCGCTCCAATTTTGGCATCATGTGAGCTGTATCGCGCGCGGTTTCGCCGGGTCCGAATAATCGTAAAAGCCGCGGCCTGCCTTACGCCCGTTCCATCCGGCGAGAACCATGCGTTTCAGCAGCGGCGGCGGAGCAAAACGCGCTTCCTTGAATTCGTCGAACATGATGTTGGCGATGTAATACGTCGTGTCGTTGCCAACGAAATCGAGCAGCGTCAGCGGTCCCATCGGATAGCCGCAGCCCAGCTTCATGGAGTTGTCGATGTCTTCGATGGAAGCGACGCCGTCTTCGAGCACGCGCACCGCGTCCAGCAAATATGGCACCAGCAAACGATTCACGATGAAACCCGTGCGGTCCGAAGTGCGCACGGGGACTTTTCCCACGCGCCCCGCGAACGCAACCGCGTCTTCGTATACCTTTGGATCCGTGGCGATCGTGCGAATCACTTCGACCAGCTTCATCAGCGGCACAGGATTAAAAAAGTGCAGTCCGATGAAGCGCTCCGGCCGGGCGGTCATGAATGCCATCTCGGTGATCGAGAGCGACGACGTGTTGCTGGCAAAAATCGTATTCTTCGGGCAAATCTTGTCGAGCGCGGCGTAAAGTTCGCGCTTGTCGGGCAATTGCTCGATGATCGCTTCGACGACCAAATCCGAGTCCTTCAAATCCTCGAGTTTGGTCGTACCGCGCAAGCGCCCGCGCGCGGCATCGCGATCCGGAGCCGAAAGCGTGCCCTTCTCGACGAATTTATTCAGGCTCTTTTCGATGGACGCCAGACCTTTATTCAGCCGCTCCTCGCTGACTTCGCGAACCACCACCGTGCAACCCGCCTGCGCCGCAATTTGCGCAATTCCGGAACCCATCAGGCCGCACCCAACGACTCCCACTTTTTCAATCGCCATTCCTTCTCCTCTGAATGTTTATGAATTAATTCGAATCATGCAAGACTACGCCATCGATTCGACGATCATCGCGATTCCCTGTCCGCCCCCAATACACGCCGTTGCCAGCCCGTAGCGCTGATTGCGCCGTCGCAATTCGAGAAGCAGCGTCAGAATCAACCGCGTGCCTGTCGCGCCCAGCGGATGGCCCAGCGCAATCGCGCCGCCGTTGACGTTCGTCTTGTCCCGGTTGAGCCCCAGCACTTTTTCGACCGCAAGATACTGCGGCGAAAATGCCTCGTTCACTTCGATCAAATCCATTTGCTCCAATTTCAATCCGGCGAGTTCGAGCGCTTTGCGCGTGGACGGCACGGGACCGATGCCCATCAGCTTCGGCTCGACTCCCGCGGTCGCCCACGAAACAATTTTGCCGAGCGGCTTCCACCCGCGATCCTTAGCGATTTTCGCCTGCGTCAAAATTACCGCCGCCGCGCCGTCGACAATTCCGCTGGCGTTTCCCGCGGTCACGATGCCGTCCTTGCGAAACGCGGGCGGCAGCGCCGAGAGAATCTCCATCGTCGTCTCCGGCCGGCGATGATCGTCCTGCGCCACCATGTGCGCTTTCTTGCCCTTCCCGACTTCGACCGGCACGATTTCTTCTTTCATGCGGCACGCGCGAAACGCCGCTTCCGCGGCCTGCTGGCTGCGCAGCGCGTATTCGTCAGCGGCCTGGCGCGTGATGCCGTG